>Ga0070682_100000018_pt1 | contig 229427 bp, 174 predicted proteins | sample KBSC63LmetaG_FD_64668 | JGI IMG/M metagenome (GOLD analysis project Ga0070682, IMG submission 64668) | Corn rhizosphere microbial communities from Kellogg Biological Station, Michigan, USA - KBS C6-3L metaG | ecosystem: Host-associated > Plants > Roots > Rhizosphere | place: USA: Michigan...
GATGTAAATGTAAGATTGAAACAACGAAAAAAGGAAGAATGATTTTACAAGCGGTAAATGCTGACAACCTATAAGGTTCCTGCAAAGGTCCAAGGTTTGGACCGGCGTGATGGAACCTTATAGGTTGCTGGCCAAGAGCCTGGCGATCCTTTCTCCATCCATCGCGGCACTCACAATCCCTCCGGCATAGCCGGCGCCTTCGCCCGAGGGAAATAAATTGGATAACTGAGGGTGGGCCAGTGTATCGCTATCACGTGGGATACGAACGGGCGATGAAGTACGGCTCTCAGTTGCAACTACCACGGCGTCGTTGGTAAAATAGCCAGGCATCTTCTTTCCAAATTGCACGAATGCCTTTGCCAGAGACTCATAGATAAAACCTGGCAGCAGTTCTTTCAGGTTGACGGAATTTAAGCCAGGCAAATACGAAGATGTTGGCAATGATGAAGAAAACTTCCCATGGCTAAAATCCGCCATCCTTTGCGCCGGCGCCACGAATTTTCCTCCACCTGCGTCAAAACATTTTTGTTCCACCATCTTCTGAAACTCTAAAAACAGCAACGGATGCGCCAACTGCCGACTACCGACTGGCGACTGGCCACTACCAACTTCCTTCAATGCGTTCTCCATTTCCACCTGCACCACCATTCCGCTATTGGCATAAGGGTTATTTCTTTTTGAAGGACTCCATCCGTTTACCACCAGTTCGCCGGGCGCTGTTGCAGCAGGAGCGATGATACCGCCCGGGCACATGCAGAAAGAAAATACGCCACGGCCATTGACCTGTTGCACAACACTGTAAGCTGCAGGTGGCAGGTGTCTCTCTCTCATATCGCAGCGATATTGAATTTTATCGATCAATGATTGTGGATGTTCGATCCTCACGCCGAGGGCAAATGGTTTTGCTTCGATGAGGATATTTTTTTTGTACAACAATTCAAAGATATCCCTGGCGCTATGGCCTGTTGCTAATATAAATGCATCGGCTTCAAAAGAATTGCCGTCTGCAGTTTTCACAGAGCTGATCTTTCCGTTATTGATGTCGAAGTCAACAACTTTTTTTTCAAAGAGAAATAAACCGCCGCTATCCATGATCTGTTGCCGCATGGCAACGATGATAAGTGGAAGTTTGTTGGTGCCGATATGGGGATGCGCTTCGTAGAGGATGCTTTCTTCTGCGCCAAATTTTACAAAGAGATTTAGTATTCTATTTATATCGCCTCTCTTATTGCTTCGGGTATACAATTTACCATCGCTATAGGTGCCGGCGCCACCTTCGCCGAAGCAATAGTTACTTTCGGGGTTGATGATGCCTTCTTTGTTCAATAAAGCCAGGTCGCGCCGCCTCGACCTTACGTCTTTTCCTCTTTCCAGCAGGATGGGTTGAATACCGTCTTCGATCAATTGCAGTGCCGCGAACAAACCAGCCGGACCGGCACCAATAATGACCACTTTCTTTTTCGCCTGCTGCACATTTTTAAAATCAAAAGACTGAACCTCCCTTTGATGAAAGGGCTCATTAATAAAAGCATTTACCGTAAGGTTTACCCAAACAGTTCTTGCCCTTGCGTCGATAGATCTTTTGATGATATGGAAACCGGAGATGGAGGCTTCCTTATTGCCGGTTGTATTGGCCACTAATTTTTTAATGATGGCCTCGTTGGCTGCCTCGGATGGCAGGAGCTTGAGTGTTATCTTTTGTTGCAAGCGTTTGGTTTTTATCCAAAAAGCTGGTTTCTAAAATTATAAGGCCTTCAGTTCCCCCTTTAGGGGGCGGAGGGGGTGGTTCTAAAACGGTAGATCATCCACCGCATCCGGGTCAGCGCCCGAAAAAGTATCCAATGGCTCCAGGTAATCATTATCTGTTGCCGCGGCCCCGGTTTGCATGATCTGTTCTATTCTCCAGGCGTCGAGGTTGGTGATATAGTTCACCTTTCCATCCTTTTCCCACTTGCTACCCTTGATATTAAAGTACACTTTTATCTCATCGCCGATATTTACCCGGTCAATTATCGTGGTTTTATCCTGCACACATTGAAACTTAACGTAATTGGTGATCGTACGGCCATTGATATCGTCTGTTTTCTCCACAGCAAATTCCCTGGTCTTGAAGGTTTCTGTGCGTTGCACGGTGTCATATTTGGCGACCAGTTTTCCGGTCAGTTCATAACTCATAGTGATAAGTTTATATGCCAAAAGTAATTCTATTTACTGACAAATATTTTGTTTGCTTTCTATTATTGGTATTAGTGAAAAATAGCTATCTTCCTTTTCAATGATGATCATCTTTTTGATCATCAGGACCAAAAACGGTCAACTGCTTTTTTCCAAAATTTATTTCAACAAAAATTTATCTGCATTTGAAAAACATAAAATGCAGAGCGATCGTTCCTTAAAATAAAAACGCAAGCATTGTTTTGCGATCTTTTATTTGATAAGATCAAAATATCCGCATGGACGGTGGATAGGAACGAGCTGTGAGGATGAGAAATTTTACCTGCCCGGTTTTGACACATTAGATGCAAAGGATCTGGATCTAAGAAAATATCAATGAGATCATTGACGCAAAAGCATCGTTTTTTTTCGATGTATTTATGAAGAAAGATCCCGAGCAAGAGCGAACCCGGTAGCGAACAAACCGGCTTCGACAAGGGCAATTTGGCAAGGATCCGGCACCCGGTTTGGCTGGTAAAAAAACAAAAGTTTGTAAAACCTGCAATACTGTGGTCGTAATGGAAAAAACAAATGAATAAAAAATTTTTTTTTCAACAATTTATTCGATATTCGCTGTCCTGCTAAAGTTTTTTTTTCAATAAAATTTGAAAAGGATTTTGACAGGTGACCAGGGAGAAACTATTCGTAAACTCAATATATAAATTGCTTAAGGAATAATGGAGAAAGCTTTTGATAAAGTATGGGCAAATTGTTTAGAGATCATCAAAGACATTGTTGAATGGCAGCACTTCAAAACCTGGTTCGAACCGATTAAACCGGTTGCATTAAAAGAAAAAGTTTTAACCATACAAGTTCCCAGTCAATTTTTTTATGAGTATCTTGAAGAGCATTATGTTTCTCTGTTAGCAAAAACATTGAAAAGAGAATTAGGAACTGCGGCGCGTTTGGAATATAGAATTATGGTTGATAGTGGTAATAGTAAAAACAAACCACTAACAATGGATGTGCCGGGTCAAGGTTATAAATCATATTCAAATAACGAAATGGATTTTCCTCTTGTCATAAATAATCCTGTTAAAAATCCATTTGTGATTCCCGGTCTCAAAAAAATGCAGATCGATCCTCAATTGAATCACGCTTATACTTTTGATTTTTTTGTTGAGGGCGATTGCAACCGGGTTGCCCGCCGTGCCGGAAAAACCGTTGCAGAAAAGCCCGGAGCTACTTCTTTTAATCCCCTGGTCATTTATGGAGGCGTAGGATTGGGTAAGACCCACCTTGCACAAGCCATTGGTAATGAGGTGAAAAGGCTTCATTCCAATAAAGTAGTGCTTTATGTGAGTTCCGAGAAATTCATCAACCAGTTCATCGACCACGGGCGAAACGGGGCCATTAACGACTTTATTCACTTTTACCAACTGATCGATGTATTAATTATAGATGACGTGCAGTTCTTCAACCGCGCCGAAAAATCGCAGGATGCATTTTTCTCGATCTTCAATCATCTACATCAAAGCGGTAAGCAATTGATATTGACCAGCGATAAGCCACCAAAGGATCTTGAGGGTGTGCAGGAAAGGTTATTGAGTAGATTCCGGTGGGGCCTAAGTGCAGATCTGCAGGTGCCTGACTACGATACCAAGATAGAGATACTGGAAAAAAAGATGAAGAGCGATGGGTTGGAAATGCCGCGTGAGGTAGTGAAGTATATCGCTTATAATATTAATAGTAATGTAAGGGAATTGGAAGGCGCATTGATATCATTATTGGCACAATCTTCGCTAAATAAGAGGGAAATCGACCTCGAATTGGCAAAGAAAGTACTACGCAACTTCGTGAAATCATCCAGCAAGGAGATCACCATCGATGCCATTCAAAAAATGGTGTGTGAATATTTCGATGTGCCTTACGATAAATTATTGCAGAAGACCCGCAAAAGGGAGATCGTGCAGGCACGCCAGATCACCATGTTCCTGGCTAAGGCATTTACAAAGAACTCACTCAAAACCATCGGCGAACATTTTGGCGGAAGGGACCATACCACGGTGATTCACAGTTGCCAAACGGTAAAAGACCTGATGGATACCGACAGCCTCTTCAAAGAAAGCGTGCTGGAACTACAGCAGAAGGTACAGTTGGCAGCTATGTAAATAAGGAATTAGAAATAAGGAATGAGAAAGTATGGAACAGCCTGCTTTCTCATTCTTTTTTATTGAAATGCTGCCTAAAACTTCCTTATTCCTAATTAATTATTTCTTATTTCTTATTTTCTTTTGGGTAGTAACGCTTGTAATTGTATTTTTGCCACCCCTTAAACAAGACAGGTTCGGGACGAAGAGAAGGGTTTAGGGGCAGTTTTGATTTATAGGTATTTCGGAGAGGTGCCTGAGAGGCCGAAAGGAACGGTTTGCTAAATCGTCGTACGGGTTAAACTGTACCGTGGGTTCGAATCCCACCCTCTCCGCAAAAAAAGTTCTTAAAGATAGATAACCAATAGTTCGGGATGTAGCGTAGCCCGGTTATCGCGCCTGGTTTGGGACCAGGAGGTCGCAAGTTCGAATCTTGCCATCCCGACTTAAAGCCCTTCGATTTTTTCGAAGGGCTTTTTTATTTATAAGAGACCAGGAGGTCGTCCCGATAGAAATCGGGACCATCCCGACTTAAAGCCCTTCGATTTTTCGAAGGGCTTTTTTATTTATAAGAGACCAGGAGGTCGTCCCGATAGAAATCGGGACCATCCCGACTTAAAGTCCTTCGATTTTTTCGAAGGGCTTTTTTATTTATAAGAGACCAGGAGGTCGTCCCGATAGAAATTGGGACCATCGCGACTTAAAGCCCTTCGATTTTTTCGAAGGGCTTTTTTATTTATAAAAGACCAGGAGGTCGTCCCGATAGAAATCGGGACCATCGCGACTTAAAAGCCCTTCGATTTTTTCGAAGGGTTTTTTTATTTATAAGAGACTAGGAGGTCGTCCCGATATAAATCGGGACCATCCCGACTTCAAGCCCTTCGATTTTTTCGAAGGGCTTTTTTATTTATAAGAGACCAGGAGGTCGTCCCGATAGAAATCGGGACCATCCCGACTTCAAGTCCTTCGATTTTTTCGAAGGGTTTTTTTATTTATAAGAGACCAGGAGGTCGTCCCGATAGAAATCGGGACCATCCCGACTTCAAGTCCTTCGATTTTTTCGAAGGGCTTTATTATTTATAAGAGACCAGGAGGTCGTCCCGATAGAAATCGGGACCATCCCGACTTAAAGCCCTTCGATTTTTTCGAAGGGCTTTTTTATTTATAAAGACCAGGAGGTCGTTCCAATAGAAATCACAACCATCAGCAAGGAATAGCAAATTTTTAGGCCTTTAAACTTGAGGTTTTTTTCTTCGAAAAAATGTTACCCTTTTCGTCTACCTTCGAATTTGCCTAATGTTTTTTGTATGACTATGAACTCTGACTTAAATTTCAGGGAGATCATTCCGCAATTGGCAGGCTTATATCGCCAAGGGTTATTAGTTCCGTTTGTAGGGGCGGGAATGAGCAGAGGGGTTTGTTGTGGATGGGAGGATCTACTGAAAAATTTAGCCCTTGCTACAAAAGTTTCCTTGCCTGCCACTACAGCTGAAAACAAATTCAGATCATCAGACATCATCCGGTTGGCAGATGAAATTGTAAGTACGTTAAGGCCTTACAAAATAGCGAAGCAAATAGCGATATATCAAAAGGCACTTTTAGCAACACCTAAATGTAAGGAGATTCCTGCCCAGGCTAAGGAGTTATCAAAGCTTTACTGGCCGTTGGTCATTACGACAAATTATGACGATGTGTTGTGGACGGCAATGCAGAAAGAAGGCAAAAATCCTAATATAGACATATTAGGAAGAAGCGTGGAGGACTGTCACGCTATACTACACTCACTTGATGAGGTTAGTTCCCCCATGCATTGGGCGATACAAGGCTTTCTGGGCGGACAACTAACTGCTGCGAATAAGATCATTGGCGATACTGCAAATCGAAATGAACTGGCTAACCAGATCGTGCTGGGGCACCAACAATATCAGAAAGCGATCAACACAGCAGTTCATTTCAGGCGTGCATTTGCCGAGGTATTCCGCAGACGGTCGTTCCTGTTTTTGGGATCAGGAATATTGGAAGATTATCTTGTTAATCTTTTTAGCGAGATATTACACAACCAGGGTTGCGGGCCATATCCACATTTTGCTTTACTTAAACGAAGTGAAATAGGGCGTTATGACAATTTGTTTATGCAACAACGCTTAGGAATAGTTCCTATCTTTTATGACGATCATGCTGATCTTCCAAAAAACCTAAGGGAGTTTTCGGACCTGATCAGATTTTGGCTTAGTGAGTCATCTTCTCCGATCAAACAAGTTGTTCCATTTATTTTTCAGGACGAAATTGGATTTAAGTTATCTGCCAACGCTTCCCGGGGGACGGTTCCGGTTAAGGTTAATATTTGTAAAGCGGTCGTACCACTTCCGGATCCAAAATATAGTGAATGCTCAGTAGTAAGCGTCGGGCGTTATGACAACTCTCCTAAAATTGGAACCCAAGCCGATTCTCATGTTAAAGCATTTGAAGAAAAATTCGGCATAGACCCGCAATCATGGATAAAAGTTGACGAAGCGCCATCTTATGTTTTTCGTTATGGGGCTTCTGCTATATTTGGTATTGCAGCTCGAAGACGTGATACAGTTACCAGGAATCACGACACCCGTGATCTGGGGATTATCCCGGATGCACTTTGCGCATTGCTACTTCAAGTAGATGCTGCGGGCTTCGAAACGGTGCATATCGGCCCTATTGCCGCTGGAAAACATAGACCCTGGCACCCCATTCATCCGTTCGCCCAATCGATGTGCGGCATAAGAAAATTCCTGGCAGACCATGAGATCAAGCATATCAAAAGGATCAATTTTTATGTTGTAGACCCTGCTACGTGGTCGGCTATTATATCCCGAAAGATACTGGTTGACACGCTGCTGACCTCTGATATTTCAACCCATACCATTAAAACCACAGATGCAAGTGGCGTTACCGAAAGTTTCTCATTTACTTTAAAAGAATCTCCCTCGCTTGAACAATTATTGAAACTATGTAAAATAGATCCCGATCTCTGGAACATAAGTGTGTTTCCCTTACCTGTTGAGCAACAAAGTTCTATTACGGCGGATTCGATCATTACACCAACCATGAGACTTATTCTTACGGCGAAATAAATATCTTTCTGTTTACCATTTTGTCACTCTTATTAGTATGATTTTGTTGTAAGTTTAGTTTGTCAAGGTTGAATCCTAAACAATATCAAGGCCAATAAAACAACCGATCGATGAAACAGCTCTTCCTTATTACACTGATCTTCACCGGCACTTCCTGCGCCACCGTGGCGATGGCACAAGGCAAATTTGCAGGCTCCGAGAAAACACTGATCGGTAAATCTTACACCGATCAAAAAAATATTCCCTGGTGGAAAAATTACACTCAGGTCGAAAGTTCTGTGATCTCGCCAGTGGGTGATCCGGCTGTATTTGTAGCAAGTGTTTATAAAAAGGGAAATGTGCGCCTTTTGGTATTCAGCAAAAACGCTGAGGGCAAGGACAGGTGGTTCGTGGTCCTCGATGTTATTGAAATAAAGAATTTTCAAGCCGGATGGAAGGTTCGTACTGTGGATTGTGACAACGGGAATGAAGGCGCTAACAATATTGTTGCATTGGTGAAGACGCAGAAAGGCAAAAAGGATATCGTATTAAAAGCCTGGCGCTGCAATATGGATAAGATCCGCTTTGATTCGATGAGCACGAAGCTGGTGCATTGTTCGGGTGATGAACAATTCTAAAGATTGCTTACCTGCGGCAAGCAAGGAATTAGCCACAGATTAGTAGAGATTGATACACGGATTAACAGATTTGATCACAATGTTTCTAAATATCTGTGTTAATCCGTGTATCAATCTTTTTTAAATCTGTGGTAAAAAAATAATCCGCCGAAGGCGTATCAGAAACCTGGAATATAAAGAAGCCTTTCTCATTTGAGAAAGGCTCTTTTAAAAAGTGAAAAAACTTTATTGAACAGCAAGCTTTGTAACGGTACTGGCTTCAATACCGCCACCACTCACTTTGAGCAGGTAATTTCCTTTAGCTATTGAAGCAGGTAACTTGATCTCCTGCACCTGCGATTTGCTATTGATCGTGATATCCTGGCTCATTATCATTTTGCCACTCATATCCAATACCTGTACGTTGTACCTGCCCGCGGGCTGGTTATTGAAAGCCAATTTAACCAGCCCATCAGTTACGGGGTTTGGATATACCACGATACTATTATTTTTCTCTATCTCGCCTGGAGTAGTTTGATCGGCATTATTATTTACTACTTCAGGATTTACAACTACGGGTGGTACAACTTCCTTAGGCTTTTCCTCTTTTTTCTTTTCTTCAACCACGAGATTGCTGTTGGCCAGGTCGGATGCAGCAAAGAATTCGCCTTCACCTGAAATTTTTTCTGCCTGTAATGTTTTTAGGTCAAAACGATAATATCCTTCGGTAGAGGTTGCACTGCAAACAATGATCTTTGTTCCTTCTTCTACGATGGCACCGTTGGTTTGATATCCATCGGGAAGCCCTTTGATCGGTCCCAAAAAGGTAGAGATCTTTGTTTCGATATTTATTTTAAAAACATTTCTGTAAGCAGTGATCAGGTATAAGTTACCAGCATTGTCTGCGATGAGATCGCCACCCACACCACGATGTATTGACATACGATCACTTGCCATTGCATCCGAAACAGCACCAAGGTCCGTTATCTCCGGCTTTTTGCCAGTGGTAAAACGCATCAAATGATTGGCGTCATTTGAAAGTGCATAACCATTTCCATCTCCCGCAATAACCATCCTCGCGATCTGGCCGCCCACGTCGCCTTGATTCTTCACCGTTCCAAAAGCTTCATCTTCGAAATAATAGATCTTAGGTGTTTTCGCTTTCAGGTCGATATAACGCAATTGATTTATGCCCATTGGAGTGTAGTACAACCGATCATGTTTTTTATCGTATGCCAATGCTGCCGAGTTAGTAGCAAATGGTTTATCATACTGCGGCTTCATGTTGAATTGATTATTACGTATCACAACGATCCTATTGCCGGCAGACTTCATCTTTTCCATTTCTTCTTTACTGCTGATGGTTTGCATCCTGTTGTTGGCATCAAGCGCAAATACCTGGATGTCATTGGCTGGCTTTTCTTCCGTTTTTACAAGGTCATCTCTTTTTTGTACCGCTTTACCGGTACGCGGATTCAGAATCTCTATCTCCTGGCCCGACTTGTAAATAGTTTGCAACTCTTCTCCTGTTTTGAGATCGATCAAACGGATCTCCCTCCAACCACCGTTTTGTCCTTTTTGCGGAGAAGTGATGGCGTAGGCAGTGGTGGATTTTTTTGATTGAGCCTGCGACAACATGGTGAAACAGGCCATTACCGATAGAAGTAAAATTTTCTTACACATGGCTATTAGTTTTAAATGTGAAATTGAATCTACGATAGTTTTCGTGCAAAACAAATTTTCCTGGATGGATTTTGATGAGCGGCTGTCGGTTTATTACCAAGGGATTCGCCGATGGGCGTATGTTTTGGCCACAGATTGCACAGATTTACATAGATTTTTTCGGTGAAGAGAATGTATACAGTACAACGCTCTTCCCAATACTCTTATGATAAACAGTTTTACCAGATCTGTGCAAATCTGTGTAATCCGTGGCCCAACCTTTTTATATCTCGTTGTTTGCCAAAATAATTTTAATTTTCAGGTTCATTTTTCTAAAAAATACCCAACGCAATATGAAATACGCAGCGCTACAAAATTATATCGGGGGCAAATTTGTCAATGCAACTTCCGAAAGAACCATGGAAGTGATCTCGCCGCTAGATGGCAACCTGCTTTGTACGGTTCCCATGTCAACCAGCAAAGACCTGGATGACGCAGTGAAAGCAGCTCAAAAAGCCTTCCCAACCTGGAGCAGAACACCCATCAAGGATAGAGTGCAGGTCTTCTTTCGCTACAAAACGCTATTGGAAAAACATTTGAAAGAGCTGGCCGAATTGTGCAGCGAAGAGAATGGCAAGACCTACAGTGAGTCGGTTGCCGAAATAGAGAAATGCATCGAACTTACGGAGTTCGCTACTTCCTTACCTCAGCTGGTTACGGGTGAAGTACTTGAAGTGAGCAGGGGTGTGGAATGCAGAACAGAGCATGTGGCACTAGGTGTGGTAGCGTCCATCGTTCCTTTTAATTTTCCGGCGATGGTTCCCAACTGGACCTTACCCAATGCCATTGCTCTTGGAAACTGCATGATCATGAAGCCATCGGAGAAAGTTCCGCTTTGCTGTGGAAGACTGGCTGAGCTATTGAAAGAAGCTGGTTTACCCGATGGCGTGTTCAATATTGTTCATGGCGATGTGGAGATAGTAGAAGCAATTTGCGATCATCCTTCAATTGAAGCGGTATCATTTGTGGGTTCAACCAAAGTAGCGAAGATCGTTTACCAACGTGCTACTTCCAGTTATAAAAGATGTTTGGCGTTGGGCGGCGCAAAAAATCATTTGATGGTATTGCCCGATGCAATACCGGGAATGACAGCGCAAAATGTAGCTGCATCGATGAGTGGCTGCGCCGGACAGCGTTGTATGGCTGCCTCAGCAATGATCGGCGTGGGTAATGTGGATGCGATCATTGATAAGATATGTGAAGAAGCAAGAAAGATCATTCCTGGTGAAAACCTGGGAGCAGTCATTAATAAAGCATCTCAGGAAAGGATAGAAAAATTTATCGGCGAAGCGGAAAGAGACGGTGCAAAAATTTTAGTCGACGGACGTAATACAAAAGTGAAAGGAAAAGAGAATGGAACTTATGTTGGTCCGACAGTTATTGACTTTGTAACACCTACCATGAGCGTTGCAACAGAAGAGATCTTCGGTCCCGTGATCTCGATCATGCGTACCAATACAGTTGATGAAGCCCTTGCCATCGAAAATGCAAACCCTTATGGCAATGCAGCAAGTGTGTTTACACAAAACGGCGGTATGGCAAGGTATATTATCGACAGGGCCAGCGCAGGTATGATCGGTGTGAATGTGGGCGTGCCAGTGCCGAGAGAACCGTTCTCTTTTGGCGGATGGAATGAAAGTAAGTTTGGCGTTGGAGATATAACAGGAAAGAGTTCTATAGAATTTTGGACAAAGTTAAAGAAGAGTACGACGAAGTGGAATGCGGAAGCCGGGGTGAATTGGATGAGCTAATACATTATTTTAAATCTTGAATTTTAAATGTTGAATGAAATACACCCACATTTAAAATTCAACATTCAACATTCAAAATAAATAACAGTGTCAGAAACAAAAACATTATCAGAAGCAACCGAGATCATCCAAAATAACCTGGATTACACATTGTTTAGCTGGAGCAAACAAAAAGGAATTGCCCCCATCGCAGTTAAATATGCCGAAGGTGTTTATTTATATGACTACGATGGCAAGCGCTATATTGATTTTTCATCGGGATTGATGAACGTCAATATCGGCCACGGTAACCAACGTGTAACAGATGCGGTGGTGAAGCAAATGCAGGAAGTGGCCTATGTTACGCCCAGTTGCGTTACAAAAGTGAGAGGAGAGTTGGGAAAGAAATTGGCGGAGATCTGTCCGGGTGACCTGAACAAAGCGTTCTTTACCTTATGCGGCGCAACCTCGATCGAGAATGCAATTAAGTTAGCTCGTTTATCGACCGGGCGACATAAGATCATCACCCGCTATCAATCTTATCACGGTGCATCGATCGGCGCAATGACCGCAAGTGGCGATCCGCGTAAACTTCCGGTGGATGCACAACAGGCACCCAACTTTGTGCATATCGATATTCCTATTGCGTATCGCTGGGATTATGGTGCAGAAAATTTATTAAAAGAAACGGTTGCGCAATTGGAACGCACGATCGCTTTTGAGGGCCCGGCAAATATCGCGGCCATTTTGCTTGAAGGCGAATCTGGTTCATCCGGTTGTTTGAAATATCCTGTTGGCTATTTAAAAGCAGTGAGAGAAATATGCGACAAGCACGGCATCTTGCTGATCATGGATGAAGTAATGAGTGGCTTTGGCCGAACGGGAAAATGGTTTGGTTTTCAAAACCATGATATCATTCCGGATATGATCGCGATGGCAAAAGGATTAACATGTGGTTATCTTCCTTTTGGTTGTTTGATGGTGAGTGATAAGATCGCTGCTAAGTTTGACGACAACGTGCTTGCACTCGGACTCACTTACTCTGCACACCCAGTCAGTTGCGCCGCAGCTTTGGAAACATTGAAGATATATGAAGACGAAGGCCTGATCGAAAATGCAGCAGCAATGGGAAGATATGTGGAGCAGCGTGTTGAAGAAATGAAGGCAAAACATCCATCCATCGGAGAATTCAGGAACACTGGCTTATTAGGTTGTATCGAGATCGTAAAGAACAGGAATACTAAAGAACCGATGGCTCCCTTCAATGCTAAGCCAGATGAGATGGCAGTGATGAACAAGGTTGCCGCAAAAATAAAAGAACTGGGTATGTACACTTTTGTAAGATGGAATTATATTTTTATAGCGCCGCCGCTTTGTGTAACGAAGGAGCAGATAGATGAAGGGTTGGCGATAATTGCTGAGGCGATAAAGATCGCAGATGAGAATGTAAATTAAAAATTATGAGTTACCCAACTCATAACTCATAATTCATAACTCTTTAAATGGATCTACCAGAACAAATAGCTGACTCCTCTCTCATTAACGAAGACCTTGCTCCCATTCCATTGGATAAAAGAAAATGGGGTACCTGGAATTATGCTGCGCTATGGGTCAGCATGGCTCTCTGCATTCCTTCTTATCAGCTCGCGAGCGGAATGATCTCGAATGGCATGAACTGGTGGCAGGCAATCATGACCATGCTACTTGGTAATTTAATCGTATTGGTGCCCATGATATTGAATGGCCATGCGGGGGCTAAATACGGAATTCCATTTCCTGTATTAGTTAGGGCAAGTTTCGGAACGAAAGGCGCTAACATTCCAGCCATATTAAGAGCTATAGTTGCCTGCGGTTGGTTCGGCATTCAAACATGGATCGGGGGTAAATCATTATACCGTTTACTGGAAGTATGGTTTCCCTCTTTACCCGAAGTTAGTATTCACGGACTCTTTCCAAACCTTTTGCCACTGATTTGCTTCTTTGTTTTTTGGCTGCTGAATATGTACGTGATCTATCTTGGTGTTGACAGCATAAAAAAATTACTTGTCTTTAAAGCCTTCTTCCTTCCTGTTGCAGCAGTGGCTTTGTTGTGTTGGGCCGTTTGGGTAATGAAGGATCATGGTGGTATCGTACAAGTGTTCAATGTGCCTTCCAAATTCCATGACGCATCTTCGTTTTATAATTATTTTATACCTGCATTGACGGGAGTTGTCGGATTCTGGGCAACCTTATCACTCAATATCCCTGACTTTACAAGGTATGCTGTCAGTCAAAAAGCTCAACGAAGGGGCCAGTCTTTGGGATTACCAACATCAATGACCTTTATAGCAATCGTTGCTGTGATCGTTTCGTTGGCAACTGGTTTTGTTTTTGAAAAAACAATTTGGGAACCGGAATCACTTGTGGGAAGGTTCGATAATAAAATAATTGTAAGTTTTGCCCTGATCGCAGTAGTGATCGCGACATTGGCAACAAATATTGCAGCCAACATCGTAAGCCCGGCTAATGATTTTTCTAACCTTAATCCGAAGAAGATCAATTTCCGAATGGGAGGTTATATCACCGGTGTTATCGGTATATTGATCTTCCCCTGGAAATTAGTGGAGGACCCTACCGGTTATATCTATAGTTGGCTGGTTGGTTATTCAGCTTTGCTCGGTCCGGTTGGTGGTATTATGATAGCGGATTATTTTTTTATAAGGAAACAAAAACTGGAAACAAGTGAACTGTACAGCCATACAGGAAGATATAGTTATAGAAACGGATTTAATGCAATCGCTATACTTGCCTTATTGATCGGCATAATTCCTAACATACCTGGGTTTTTATTGCAGGTAAAGGTAGTTTCCTCAACGGCGTTCCCCAACTGGATCTCTGAACTCTATCATTTTGCCTGGTTTGTTGGGTTTTTCGTGAGCGGTTTGGTATATTTAATGTTGATGAAAAAGCCAGTTAAGAATTAATAGTTAAGAATTCAAAGTAAAGCAGTGGCTATTTCGCTGGCCCCAACTCTTAACTCTAAATTCTAAATTCTAAACTTATTTGAATGAGTATCTTAATCAAAAACGGAAACATCATCACCGCCACAGATAATTATGTGGCAGATGTTTTTATCGAAGGCGAAACGGTTGCTGCTATCGGCAAGAACTTAAGCGTTAAAGCAGATACAGAGATCGATGCTTCAGGTAAGTTGGTTTTCCCCGGCGGTATCGATCCGCACGTGCATCTCGACATGCCATTCATGGGCACATTCAGCAGCGATAATTACGAAACCGGTACCAGGGCTGCATTGTACGGCGGCACCACGATGGTGATCGATTTTATTTTACAAAAACAAGGCAATAGTTTGCAAAGCGCATTGGATGAGTGGCGAGGACGAAGTGACAATAACTGCGTGGGAGATTATAGTTTTCACATGGCAGTTACAGATTTTAACGATGAAACAAAAAAAGAAATAAAAGGTCTTATCGAAGACGAAGGGATTGTTTCTTTCAAAACCTTCATGGCTTATAAAGGCGCATTGATGATCGATGACCGGCAGATGATCGGGCTCATGGAAGAAGTGAAAAAATGCGGAGGATTGATCAACGTGCATGCTACCAATGGAGATATGATCGATTATCTTATCGGCAAACATAGGGCCGAAGGAAAATTATCACCACTCTATCACTATTTATCTCAACCAGAAATAACAGAAGCGGAGGCAAGCGAGCGTTTTGTTGACATGGCTTCTTACACCGGTTGCCCCGGCTATATCGTTCATCTTACCTGTGAAGGTGCATTGAACGCGGTTCGTAATGCCACCAGGCGCAATCAAAAAATGTTTGTGGAAACCTGCATTCAATATCTGATCCTTGACGCATCCTTGTATGAAAAAGATTTTGAAGGGGCCAAATGGGTAATGAGTCCACCGCTACGTGAGAAGAAGGACCAGGCAACTTTGTGGGCAGGCATTAACCAAGGCCTCGTGCAGGTTGTTGCAACCGATCATTGCCCATTTAAATGGGAACAAAAGCTGATGGGTAAAGATGATTTTTCCAAGATACCCAATGGGCATCCTGCAATAGAGAATAGGATGGAATTATTATTTAGCGAAGGTGTTGCGAAGAGCAAGATCACGCTAAATAAATATGTAGAAGTTGCTTGCACCAATCCGGCAAAGATATTTGGCATGTTTCCCCGCAAAGGAACGATCGCTGTTGGAAGTGATGCTGATATCGTGATCTTTGACCCAAATGAAAAGCATACTTTATCTGCCAAAACGCATCACATGAATGTAGATTACAGTGGATATGAGGGTTGGGAGTTGACGGGAAAGGTAAAAACGGTTTTACTTCGTGGTCAAATTGCAATTGATAATAATGAGTGCAAGATTGAAAAAGGATTCGGTAAATTTATCAAACGGAATAAAGTATCGCAGATAATTTAGAGTTAAGAATTAAGAGTTTAGAGTTTAGAGTTAGCGCATTTCATAATCGTACCTACATGAAAACGGATAGCATAATTGCTGCCAAGGCTTATTCATTTGCCTTGGACATAATTAAATTGTATAAATTACTTATTGAGAAAGGAATTTGTACTGTCGAAACAAGTGTTGAGATCTGGTACATCGATCGGAGCAAATGTCAATGAAGCATTGTCAGCGCAATCCAAAAGAGACTTTGTTCATAAATTGAGTATTTCGTTAAAAGAAGCAAGAGAGACATCCTATTGGCTAAATCTTTTAAAGGATAGCGAGTTCATAACTAAAAACGAATTTGACAAATTAATCGACCGCTGTAATGAGATAATCAAAATATTAAGCAGTATTATTATTACGACAAAAGAAAAGTATCTTAAAACTATCAAATAGGTCAACTCATAACTCTAAACTCTTAATTCTTAACTCAATTTTATGCCAAGAATGATCAAATCCGGATTGATACAAATGTCTTTGCCAAAAACAGAAGGCGAAGGAACCATCGAAGAGATCAAAGAAGCGATGGTACAAAAACATATTCCCCTTATCGAAGAAGCAGGGAAGAAAGGTGTGCAGATATTATGCTTCCAGGAGATCTTTAACACGCCTTATTTCTGCCCCGGACAAGATAAAGCATGGTACGAATCGGCTGAAACCGTTCCCGGTCCTACCACAGAGCGGATGCAGGAATACGCCAAAAAATACAATATGGTGATCATCGTGCCTGTGTATGAGAAAGAACAAGCAGGTGTTTTATACAATACCGCGGCGGTTATTGATGCAGACGGAACCTACCTAGGCAAGTATCGCAAAAATCATATTCCACACACCAGCGGCTTCTGGGAAAAGTTTTTCTTTAAGCCAGGCAATTTGGGTTATCCTGTGTTCCAAACAAAATATGCAAAAGTGGGTGTCTACATTTGTTACGATCGCCATTTCCCTGATGGTGCAAGATGTTTGGGTTTGAATGGTGCAGAGATCGTGTACAATCCTTCTGCAACTGTTGCGGGACTTTCACAATATTTATGGAAGCTGGAGCAACCTGCACATGCGGCTGCCAATGGATATTTCATGGGTTGCATCAATCGCGTTGGCGAAGAGAAGCCATGGAACCTGGGTAAATTTTATGGCAGTAGTTATTTTGTAGATCCGAGAGGGCAAATATTTGCACAGGCAAGTGAAGACAATGATGAACTGCTGATAGCGGATTTTGACCTGGATATGATCGAGCAAGTTCGTTCAACATGGCAATTCTTTAGAGATAGGAGGCCGGAGACTTATGGAAAGCTTGTAGAATTATGAGTTTAAAGTTTAGAGTTATGAGTTGATTTAACTCTTAACTCTTAATTCTTAATTCTAAACTAATATAATGATAACGAATAACAGACTTTCCAACGATCAATACCAACAAAACTTCAGCGACATTCACCCGCCGTTCGAAACAAAGGACGCTGCATTGGTGGAAGCCAATCGCTGCTTGTTTTGTTATGATGCGCCATGTACCAAAAGTTGTCCGACTGGTATCAATGTTCCAAAGTTCATCAAACAGATAACGACGGATAATGTAAAAGGCAGCGCTCACACCATTTTCGCATCAAATATCATGGGGGCTGGTTGCAGCAAGGTTTGCCCGGTGGAGAAATTATGCGAAGGCGCTTGTGTGTTCAACCTGATGGATGAAGAAGCGATACCCATTGCAAAGTTGCAAAGGTATTCAACCGAAAAAGCGATGGCAGCCAAATGGCAATTGTTTGATCGAAAACCCTCGAATGGAAAAAAGGTTGCGATAGTTGGTGCTGGCCCGGCGGGATTAAGTTGTGCTCATGTTTTGTCAAGAGAGGGTATTGATGTTACTATTTATGAAAAAGAAGCGAAGGGTGGCGGACTGATGACCTATGGTATCGCTGCATACAAAGTTACTCCGCAGTTTTGCGAAGATGAAGTGAATTATATCTTATCTATCGGCGGCATCGAAGTAAAATACAACCGGGAGCTGGGAAAAAATATTTCGCTGGAAGAGCTGCAGAAGAACTATGACGCCGTGTATCTCGGTATTGGCGTTGGTTTGGCACGACAGCTCGATATTCCGGGCGAAGAATTGACTGGCGTAGAAGATGCCATCACTTTCATCTACGACATTCGTGATAAAGGATACGATAAAATAGCAGTAGGCGATAATGTTGCGGTGATCGGCATGGGCATGACGGCAATTGATGCAGCTACGCAAGCAAAACGCCTCGGCGCAAAAGAAGTAACGATGGTATATCGCAGAACGGAAAATGAAAAACCTTGCACGCAAGTTGAATTGGACATTGCCAAGATGGATGGTTGCAAGATCATCTGGCTGGCTGCACCGAAAGAGTTGATCGGGGAAAATGGAAAAGTAAAGGAATTGGTTTGTAGCAAAATGGAATTGGGTGAACCGGATGCGAGCGGAAGAAGAAGCCCGGTTGATACTGGTGAAACATTTTCATTGAATGTTGATATGGTGATCAAGGCTGCGGGGCAAATGCCTTTTGAAACGTTGGTAAAAAATAATAACATAGATAATAGATCCGGTAAGATCAACATTAACAATAGCGAAACAAACATCAAAGGTGTTTTTGCAGGGGGCGATTGTGTGAATGGTGGAAAGGAAGTTGTTGATGCGGTGCAGGCAGGTAAAGAGGGCGCGGCAGCGATCTTGGATTTTTTGAGTATAGAACACGGATGACACGAATCAAACGGATCTGCGAAAATCCATTAGATCCGTGTTATCCGTGTTCCATAAAATAATAATCATGGCAGATATCTCATCAAACTTCTTAGGCATAAAATCTCCCAACCCCTTCTGGCTGGCGAGCGCCCCCCCGACAGATAAAAAATACAATGTGCTTCGTGCATTTGAAGCAGGCTGGGGCGGCGTAGTTTGGAAGACATTGGGCTCGCAGGTGAAAAATGTTTCATCAAGATATTCTGCTGTTGATTACAACGGGCAAAGAGTGATGGGATTTAATAATATTGAGTTGATCAGTGATCGGCCGCTGGAAATAAACCTCCGAGAAATTGAAGAGTGCGTAAAATTATTTCCTGATCGTGCGATGATCGTTTCACTGATGGCGGATAATGACAAGCAGAGCTGGCACGAACTCATAAAAAAAGTGGAAGCCACCGGCGCACACGGATTTGAATTGAACTTTGGTTGTCCGCATGGAATGACCGAAAGAGGCATGGGTGCTGCAGTTGGACAAGATCCGGAAATAGCCTGTATGGTGGTAGAGTGGGTGATGGAAGCCGCTACGATACCGGTTATCACCAAACTCACGCCCAACGTACATTCCGTTGTTCCAACCGGGAGGTCGGTAGTGAAGGCTGGAACGAATGCACTGTCGCTGATCAATACGATACAATCTGTTACGGGTGTTGATCTCAACACCCTTGTACCCAATCCTTATGTGGCAGGTAAATCTGTGTTCGGTGGTTATTGCGGTCCGGCTGTAAAACCTATCGCATTGAAAATGCTTACTACGATCGCACAGGATGATCTTACCAGAACAGTTCCTATCTCCGGCATCGGCGGGATCGAAACATGGAAAGATGCAGTTGAATTTATGTTGCTGGGCGCAAGTAATGTGCAGGTATGTACGGCTGCCATGAAAAATGGTTTCAGGATCGTGGAAGATATGTGCGAAGGGTTGAACAACTGGATGGACGAAAAGGGGTTCAAAACATTGAATGATTTTATCGGCAGATCAGTTGATACCATCACGCATTGGGAAGACCTCGACATCAACTATCATCATATCGCAAAGATCAACCAGGATAAATGCATTCACTGCGGACTTTGTTATATCGCCTGCGAAGACACTTCACATCAATCCATCCGATTAGATTATGGTAAGCCTTATAATACTTATTCAATAATTGAGGAGGAATGCGTGGGCTGTAATCTTTGCCAGCTTGTTTGTCCGGTTAATGATTGCATCAGCATGGAAGTGCACCGCAAAGCAGATGGATATGTCAATTGGATAGAATGGCAGAAGAGAGGGTTACCGTTGAATGATCATTAGTAAATCAAAAGTGAAAATCCGATAGCTATCGGATCAAAACCCAAAAATTGAGGAGCCTCATATATAAAAGCTGCTCAATTTTTGGGTTTTGACTTTTGAATTTTACCTTATTAATATCACCATCCCCTTTTGCTCCACCGGAGCTTGCCCGGCAATATTATAAGTAGCAAACCACGCGAAACCGCCGGAATTATATGTGCCTCCTTTCATCGTGCCATTCCATTGCTGGTAAGGATTGGTTGAAGAAAACACCAATTGGCCGTAGCGGTCATATATTTTCAATGAATAATTTTCTACCGAGCCCAAATTACCCAAGGGGCCAAAATTTCTGTTCACAGCTGCTTTTCCGCCAGGTACAAAAGCTGCGGGAAAATAAAGGCCGGAGCAATCAACGATCACGTTAATGGTATCGGTGCCGGTACAACCTGACAGATCCCTAACACTTACCCAATATTTACCGGTGCTGCTAACGGTGAAGGTTGGTCCGGTACTATTATCCTGCCACCTGTATGATGCGAATGTACCGGGATAAAGCAATAAGGTTTGCCCTTTGCAGATATTGGTATCCTTGCCTAATGATGCCGACACGGGAGTAATATTGTCGCCAACCAAGAGATTGTTTTTCGTAAAGACACAATTATTAGCATCCTTAATATTCAGCGAATAATTTCCGGGAGTGAGATTGCTGTTGGTGGCTGTTGTAGCTCCATTCGACCAGTTATATTGGTAAGGCGGAGTTCCTCCCGAAACAGTTGCCGTGAGACTGCCATCGTTATTGCCACAGGTTGATGAAGTTGTAGAAGTCATGACACTTATTGCAGTTGGCTCGGTAAGTGTATAGGTTGAAGTTGTGGTGCAGGATGAAGGGCTGCTTACGGTAACTGTGTATGATCCTGCTCCAACATTATTAAGCGTTGCCGTTAACTGCGGAGGCGTGGTATTCCAACTATAGCTATACGGTCCGGTGCCGCCATTGGCAACGGCCTGGATTGACCCAGTTTTATTGCCATTACACAAGATGGGGTTTATTGGATTGATATTTACATCTACAATATCGAGCGTATGCGTTGCAAATCCGGCGGGGCCTGTGGGATAAGTTATCGTGAGATTAACGGTGTATGTTCCCGCAGCTGAAAAAGTATGCGAAGGATTGGGAAGCGACGAAGCATTGTTTACCCCCGAAGCCGGATCACCGAAATTCCATGTATAAGTGCTGGCACAAAGAGCAGCCGAACTTGTGAATGAAACATCGCGATTGCCATTGCAGGTGTAGGTGAAGCCGGCGCTATTCGGGGTGGCTTCATCTATATTTACTTCATCGATCGCAAATCCATCAAAAGAATTGCAAGTGGTACCAGCGCCGAAACGGAAACGAAAGGTTACACTTGGTTGGCCTGCTAAGAAAGTAAGATCATGTCTTGCCGTTAACCAAACACCGCTTCCACTACCACCGAGACAAGAACCCCCAGTTGGTTGTACATTACCCGACCACCCATTCACTCCACCCAAAAAATTAACGGAAGCATTGTTGTACCAATTGCTAGCAGTGCAACTATTATCATTAACAGAGCCTAGCAAATTCCAACTGGCACCCGCATCGGTTGAATATTCCATATTTGCTCCATCAAATTTTCTTTCTGTCTCCCAGAAAATAGCAAAGCTGATTTGCGGATTTACAAGAGAAGTAAAATCAAAGCAAGGACTTTGTAGCCAGGAGTTTTCACCATTGTTGTAGGAAGATCCTGTAAGTCCGCCTGTAATCCAACATTGGGTTCCGGCGGCAGCGCCATTGATCACGGTTTTTGTTGGAGTGCCCAATACCCAATCAGAAGCCGTGCCGCCATGGGTCCAGTTACCGTCGCCCAACTCGAAACCTTCGTGATAAGGATAAACCGATACATTGCCGGTACACTGAGAAGATGCAGTTTGCGCAAAAGCGAATAAAGATCCACTGATCAAAAACAGCAACCTTGTAATTATTCTTATTTGCATGTAGCGTCCCTCGTTGAAAAAATCAAGAGGCGAATTTACAATAAAGACGGGGTAATCCGGCTTAAATGAGGCATTTAATTGACAACGGTAATTCGTATTAACATTTTAGCGTATCCTACTGCTACGGGCCAAAAACAATGACCATCGCCTTAAAAAAAATCTTAACTTCATAGCGGTGATTTTCACCCGACGCAACTCATTCTTATTTAAATAGAGCCATATGAAAGTTTCAGATATCTTACAGGTTAAGGGCCAGCGTATTTTTTCTGTAACCGGCGATGTTACGGTATATGAAGCAGTAAAGATCATGGGCGAAAAAAATATCGGCGCATTGGTGGTGATGAGCGGAGATGAATTGAATGGCATCATTTCCGAAAGGGACTATGCAAGGAAGATCGTGCTCAAAGGAAAGGCATCTAGGGATACGTTGGTGAAAGATATCATGACCGAGCAGGTGATCACGGTCACGCCCGAAGACCATATTGACAAATGCATGGAACTGATGTCACAAAAGCATATTCGCCACCTGCCCATCGTCAACGCAGGTAGAGTGGTGGGAATGATATCCATCGGCGACGTGGTGAATGCGGTCATCGCATCGCAAAAAGAAACCATCGAACAATTGAAGAACTATATCACGCAATAAATCTCCTACACTTCAAATTTCGGCAACGACCATTTGAACTTCACTGCCGTCAACCGCACAATAATTATAGTGATGATGCTGATGAGCGCACTCCAGATGTCGGGTAAGTTTGTATATTTTAATGCTAGGTAAACCAATGCGCCGGCAATACAGGCAGTTGCGTATATCTCCTTCCTGAATATTTGCGGTATTTCATTGATAAGCGTATCTCTTATCACTCCGCCCATTACTGCCGAGAATAATCCCAGCACAACTGCAGCCAAGGGAGCGACATCAAATGACAGCGCTTTTTCCATACCGATGATGGTGTAGATGGCAATGCCGATCGCATCAAAGACCAATAACACTTTGGGGATCTTAACAAGTTGCTTTCTGAGGATGATCGTAAGCATAATGCCGAGGGTGATAGCGATCAGGTAATTATTGTCATACACCCATGGGATGCGATGTGTATCCAAAATAATATCTCTCAGTGTGCCGCCACCGACAGCGGTTGCAAAGCCGGTGAAGCTTAACCCAAAAAGATCTTTATACATGTTTTTGTCGGAAGCAGCCAACGCTCCCGACATGGCAAACATGAGTACGCCGAAAAGATTGAAATAATAGCTGATCATGAGCGTAAATTTTGGGAAAGTTAGTAAGAAAGTCAAAATTCAAAAGTGAAAACCTAAAAGCCACGAACTGCTTTTTTAACTTTTGAGTTTGGGCTTTTAAAAAAAGGCAAACAATTAAGTTTGCCCCTTTTTAAAACCCAAAAAAAACTATTTTATAGTGGTCGGTGAGGACACCGACCATGGTGGCGGTTTCCTGGTCGGTGTCCTCACCGACCGGAACAAAAAATTATACTACGCCAGCCAGCTCAAGACTTCGCTTGCTGATCTTTTTGTAGTCAACCGTTTCAATTACAGGATCGGGATATAAGACGAGCGAAACGCCCGGTTGTTTCCACCAATCATAATAAAATAATTTCGACGCATGGATGGTTCCGGTAAGCCAGCTATAATTAAATCCATTGTGCCATTCTTCGATCCATTCAAAATCATCTTTGTTGATCTTCTCCAGGTCGTCGACGCTTAAAAAGACCTTGAGATAAAAATCATTGGTAAGTTCTGTATCCGTTTGATGATATATTTTTTTATACTCGTATTTATAATTGTACCGAAGTGCAGAGATATCGCTTAGCACAGCTGAAGCAGTTGGGAAGGCACCGGCGCCCTTGCCTTTGAAAAAATGCTTGTCTGCAAATGTGCTTTCGGTGATCAGTGCATTGAATTCATTTTGTACGTTGTACAACTCGTCTTTTGGGTGGACCAATTGTGGTAACACGAAGGCTGCCAGTTTACCGTTGTTTAGTTTTTGAGCATTTGCCACCAGCTTGATCGTGTAATTCTTTTCTTTGGCTACGTTGGCGTCGTCAAGACTGATATTTTCAATGCCACTAAAAATAAAACGCTCCGGCTTTGCTATAACACCGAAGGAATGGGCCAGTAAGATGCTGAGCTTATTAGCCGCGTCAAACCCACGTGTATCCAGCGTTGGGTCGCTTTCGGCAAACCCGGCCTGTTGGGCAAATAGCAATGCTTTGCTGAATGAAAGCTGCTCTTCGAATATCTTGCTAAGTATAAAATTAGTGGACCCATTGATGATGCCACGAATGGACTGCAACAGGTCGTTGTCATAATATTCTTCGAGGTTGCGCACGATGGGCATACTGGCGCAACAGGCCGCTTCGTACAGGAAAGGTGTTTGATATTCCTGCTGCAGCTGGAGCAATTCTTCAAAATGTTCAGCGATCATTTTCTTATTGGCGCTAACTACAGCCTTGCGATTTTGAAGCGCTGTTTTTACGATCTCAAATGCTGCTGCTGAGTCGTCGATGAGTTCCACGATCACATTGATGCTTTCGTCATTCAGCAATACCGATGCATCAGTTGTAAAATGATCAGCAGCGATGCTTCTTTTTTTATCTGCCTGTTTGATGCATATTTTTTTTATGGACGCCTGCAAGGTCGGGGTGCTATGCAGTACATCATATAAACCCTTGCCTACAGTGCCGAATCCGAAGAGGCCGATGGTGAGTTGGGTGTTGTTTGCCATGATTTGTTTTATTACACGAATTTTTACGAATTACACGAATTGGATGGGTTGATTAGACCCCGACAGCGGTGCAACCCTGTCGGCGGTCGTAAAACCAACGTTAACTAAAAGCCGCTGTCGGGGTCTCTGACCGCCGACAGGGCGACTCCGTTTTTTCAAACGCCTGCTCCAGGTCGGCAATAAGATCTTCTACCTCTTCCAATCCAACGCTTAGGCGAATAAGACTGTCTGCAACACCAGCCGCACGGCGCTTTTCCACCGGAATGCTTTTATGCGTCATCTGCGCAGGATGGCACAACAAACTCTTTACGCCACCCAAACTTTCGGCGAGTTTAAAATATTGGGTAGATGTAACAAAAGCTGTGGCAGCGGCTTCAGTATCTTGTTTTAACGTGAATGAAACAATGCCTCCAAAACCCTTGCTTTGTTTTTTTGCGATATCGTGGTTCAGATGATTTTTCAAACCAGGATAGTAAACTTTATCTATCGCGGGATGTGTTTCCAACCACTCAGCAACCGCCTGCGCATTACGACAATGCTGTTGCACACGCAAATGAAGCGTTTCGATACCACGAATGGCGAGCCAACTATCGAATGGCGCAAGTATGGCCCCACTTGCATTTTGAATGAATTTTATTTTTTCGCCAAGCGCCTGGTCTTTTGCTACAACTAGACCGGCGATAAGATCACTATGTCCACCGAGATATTTTGTGGCACTATGGACTACAAGGTCAGCTCCCAGCGAAAGTGGTTGTTGTAAGGCGGGTGAAGCAAAAGTATTATCCACGCAAAGTAAACAGGCATTCGCTTTTGCGATCTTAGCGATCGCTGCTATATCTGATACCTTCAATGTGGGATTGGTTGGTGTTTCTAACCAGATGAGTTTTGTGTTGGGTGTAATGGCATTGAAAACATTTTCTGTATTCGTTGTATCAACATAATTCACTTTGATGCCGAACTTTTCATACACATGCGTGAACAAGCGAAATGCACCGCCATAAATGTCATCTACCGCAAGTATCTCATCACCGCTCTTCAATAGTTTGATGACTGCATCGATCGCTGCGAGTCCGCTGCCAAAAGCGACACCCACCTGGCCGTTCTCTAATTTGGCGATGATGCTCTCCAAAGTTGCTCTTGTTGGATTATTGGTTCTTGCATAGTCATAACCTTTGTTCACTCCGGGTGCTTCCTGAACAAATGTGCTGGTTTGGTAAATGGGAACAGAAAGGCTTCCTGTTAAGGGATCTACGGGAATGCTGTGGATCAGTTGTGTTGCGTTGCTCATCTTTTTTAGGTTTTTGGCCCCTGCCCCTATCCCCTAAAGGGGGAGAAGAAAAGGCGTGATGAATGATTGTTAGACAGTGTTCTGTTCATCAACTTAACAAGAGAGGAGATTATCGGGGGAGTGTTTATTTTAGCCGCTGTCGGGGTCTTCGACCGCCAACAGGGTTAAAATAAAAAAGCTCACCCGATAAATCAGATGAGCTTTGAATATTTTTGAAGATATTTTTTAAGCTTTGAATCTGACTTATCTGTCCATTTGCGTTGCTTCGATAAACTCAGCATGACAAATAGATGGAATTGGCACCTTTTCCAAACAATGTCTGGATAGGTTGTCAAGGCTTCATCGGGCCATTACCCTCTGCCTTTCTTGATAAGTGATAACTAAAGAACTGTTGCAAATATAAGGTCGTGGATTTCAGAATTCCAAATTAATTTTTTTATCTAAAATGTTAAAATCTGGGGAATCCTTTGCTGTAGCGGGTTTCGTAAGCTGAAATTATTTTATGTTTCTCTCCATCCATTCGGCCTGGGAATTGGCGCTCAGCTCAAGGTTAACGTGGGCAGCGATCTTATCCTGTCCCTTGATAATGGATTTGCTTACCAACGAATGTTCGATAGCCTCTTCTTCCTTCATACCAAGCATCTTCATGAGGGGGATCATCTTTTCGCTGCCAAAATGTTTGAACAGGGGTTCGTCCATTGCACTAAAGACGACAAAATGGTCCTGTGTCCAGTTTCTTGTTAGTTCGATCTCCTTTGCATGCAAAGGATAATGCTCTGCGAACACCGCGGTTTTATTCGCCAGCAAAGCAGTATGCACCTGCCTTGCTTCTATGATGCGGTTCTCCGCGATCCCCTGTTCGGTAAAGAACGCTTTGAATTTGCGGGTCGTTTCGGGAAACCAGGTTATGAAGACGGTGTTTGGATCTTCTTTTGCAAGAGCCGCACAGGCATTCATCTTGGCGGAGCTGCTGATATATGTTTTGTCGGTAAAGATCCTGTGGGGCTGATCTTTTTCTTTCTTGCCAAATAAATTGAATGCCATGGATAAGTATTGAGGGTGCAAATTAATGAAAATGAGGTTTCCCGGAGTTTCTCCGCCGATCTCGCAAATTTCGCGGATAAGTCTGCGGAATCGGCGAGATCTGCGGGAAACCCGAACCTAATCATACTAATTTTATTAGTATCTTTACAACAATAAAACACACATGGCCAAAGGAAAAAAAGTTGCGGAAGAGGAACTCAATCATCACGGATTTATTGAAGTATTCGGCGCAAGGGAACACAACCTGAAGAATATTGATATCAAGATACCGAAGAATAAACTGGTTGTCTTCACCGGTGTAAGTGGCAGCGGTAAATCTTCACTTGCATTTGATACGATCTACAACGAAGGGCAGCGCCGTTACATGGAAAGTTTCAGTGCCTACGCACGCCAGTTCATTGGCGATATGGAGCGGCCCGACGTAGATAAGATCACCGGGCTTTCACCGGTTATTTCCATCGAACAAAAAACTACCAACAAAAATCCACGCAGTACGGTGGGTACTGTTACCGAGATATACGACTTTCTTCGCCTGCTGTATGCAAGAGTAGGAGAGGCTTACAGCTATAATACGGGAAAGAAGATGGTGCAGTTCAGCGAGGAAGAGATCGTATCAAATATCTTCTCGAAATTCTACAATAAAAAAATAACTGTGCTTGCTCCGCTTGTTCGCGGAAGAAAAGGACATTACCGCGAATTATTCGAAGACATCCGCAAGAAAGGATATTTAAAAGTGAGGGTAGATGGCGAAGTGCTCGACCTTGCACCCCGCATGCAGGTTGACCGATATAAGATACATGATATTGAAGTGGTGGTTGATCGTTTGGCGGTGATCGATGATATGAAACTGCGATTGAGCCAGAGTGTGCAGAAGACATTACAGGTTGGCAAGGACCTCATGTTCCTGCTGGTGAACGATGAACAAAAAGTTGTGCAATACAGCAAGCAGCTCATGTGCGAAGACACCGGCATCAGCTACGAAGCGCCTTCGCCCAACGCGTTTTCATTTAACTCGCCTTATGGCGCCTGCCCGGTTTGCAAGGGCCTGGGCAATGTGTATACCATCAATATGGATTCGGTAATACCGGATAAAACCCTCTCGGTCAAGGATGGTGGAATTGCACCATTAGGAGAAGAGCGTGATGCAAGTGTGTACCAGCAGGTAAGTGCGTTTGCAAAAAAGAATAAGATCAGTTTAGAAAAGCCATTGTCAGCTCTTACGGCAAAACAAGTTGACCTGCTTTTGTACGGCGACAAAGAGATATCCCCGTCTTTGGAAATGGACCTGAGCGATGAAACGATACCCGATGTGTACACCGGAAGCTATGAAGGTATTGTGCCGATGTTGAAAAGATGGTTCTCATCAACACATAGCACCGAAGGATTAAGAGAATGGGTGGAAAAATTCATGGAGCTAAAAACATGCGACTCCTGCAATGGCGCAAGATTGAAAAAAGAAAGCCTTTGGTTTAAAATAGATAAAAGAAATATTGCTGAGCTGGGCAACCTGAATCTCGATAACCTGGCGGCATGGTTTGATGGAATAGAATTGCGGCTTAATGATAAACAAAATGCAATAGCGAAGGATATTTTGAAAGAGATCAGGGAGCGGCTGCAATTCTTATTGGATGTTGGTCTCACTTATCTTTCCCTGAACCGCCCCTCTAAAACCCTTAGTGGTGGCGAATCGCAGCGGATCAGGCTGGCAACGCAAATCGGATCACAACTACAGGGCATCACCTATATTCTTGATGAGCCCAGCATTGGGTTGCATCAGCGGGACAATCAGCGCCTCATTGCAGCATTGCAAAATTTGCGGGATATCGGCAATAGTGTATTGGTAGTGGAACACGATAAAGACATTATGCTGGCGGCAGATCACCTGGTAGATATTGGTCCCAAGGCCGGCACGCATGGAGGCAGGATCGTCGTGCATGGAACCGCGGAAGAAGTATTGCATTCCGGATCAGAAACAGCGCAGTACCTGCTCGGTACGAAAAATATCAAAGTACCGGAAGAGCGGCGGCCGGGCAATGGTAAGTTCATTGAATTGAATGGTGTGAAAGGCAATAACCTGCAAAATGTAAATGTAAAATTTCCACTCGGGCAATTGATATTGGTAACCGGGGTGAGTGGTAGTGGAAAATCTACTTTGATCAACGAAACGCTTTACCCGTTGATGAGTAAATTTTGTTACAATTCAAAAATAAATCCGCTTGAATATAAGAGTATCAAGGGACTGGAAAATATTGACAAGGTGATCGAGATCGATCAAAGCCCGATTGGAAGAACGCCACGCAGCAACCCTGCTACTTATTGTGGTTTCTTCACGGATATCAGGACATTATTTGCGGCGGTGCCTGAAGCAAAGATCAGGGGATATACGGCAGGGCGTTTTTCATTCAATGTAAAGAGCGGCAGGTGTGATGTGTGTGAAGGCGGCGGCATGCGTGTGATAGAGATGAATTTTTTACCCGACGTATATGTTCATTGCGAGAAATGTAATGGCAGAAGATATAACCGCGAAACGCTGGAGATACGCTATAAAGGAAAATCTATCAGCGATGTGCTGGACATGACCGTTGATGAGGCCGTGGAATTTTTCCAGGCCGTACCTTATATCTTCAGGAAGATAAAAGTGCTGCAGGAAGTCGGGCTCGGATATATCACTCTCGGACAAAGTGCCGTAACGCTTAGTGGTGGCGAGGCGCAGCGTGTGAAATTGTCAACCGAACTCGGCAAGAAAGATACCGGCAAAACATTTTACATACTTGATGAACCTACCACCGGGCTTCATTTTCAGGATATACAGCACCTACTTGATGTGTTGAATAAACTGGTAGATCGCGGTAACACCGTGCTGGTAATAGAACATAATATGGATGTGATAAAGGTCGCCGACCATATCATCGACATCGGGCCCGAAGGTGGTGATGGTGGAGGAAGAGTATTGTTTGCGGGAACGCCGGAAGGATTGGTGAAGGTGGAAGAAAGTTTTACGGCGGAGTTTTTAGCAAAGGAATTGAAGAATAATTGATAATTAATAATGGAAAATTGATAATGTTTCAACTCGTATCAGCCTTGCTATTTTGAAGAGCACTATGCATTGAAACATTATCCGTTATCAACTATCCATTATCAATTAGTGTTTAATATAAAACCTATAATGCCCCGTAATATCCGCATCACTGTTCTTATCCCACACCCTGAAGTTTACTGTATAATATTTGATGCTAACAGATTCTTCCTGGATGATCGCTGAAAGCTTTATTAGTTTTGCATCTTCCGGACTAATACCTGTGCTATCGTAATCCTTAAAAAGATCTTCTGCGTCAACAACTTTTTGTCCCGCATCGGTAGTGATGCTTTCGGAGGCGCCGAGAAATACTTTGCCGTTCTTTACTTGCCAGCCACTGTCAATAGATAAATGCAACCTGATCTTCATGTTCAATCCAATGGTATTGCCTTCCGGAACCTTGCTTTCGTCGGAATATAACAAAGTGGCTTTCCTCACTTTGAAGCCGTTTGCGCTAAGCGAAATATCATTGGTTAATATGGTTCCGTCTTTCGTAGTTTTAGTGGAATCGGTCTTTGGCTTGTCTGGCTCATTGGCATCCTTTCCCACATTGCATTTAAATTCACAAGAACTCAGCATCAAACAAAAGCTGATATAGAAGAGTGTTTTTTTGAGATCACCCATAGCAAAAGTTTTAGGCTATAAAGTAAAAGATAAAAAGCGGTAATTCCTTGGGGCATGGGCATAAAAAAGACCCGCGTCTCATAACCAGGGGTCTGTTTTAAAATAAATGCGAAGGATTTCAACGAAATCGTTTTGAAATACGTGGTTTCAGGGGTTAACACATGAATATAGAAATACTCTGAGCTATCCTCGGGGGTTGACTTCTATTGGATCACTTCGCATTTAAAGAGTTTATAAATATTGTTTCTATTTATTGATGAGTGTAATACAGCACCAGCAACAGGCAGGTTATTAGAACCGCTGCTTTGAAACTGAACTGGTTTACTGGTATATTATTCATCATTTTTTTAGTTTAAAAAACGGAAGGGCATCTTGTTTGCCTTGCCGCACGTTTTGCAAAAGAACTTGACTCGATCGGCCCTAGCCTTACGCCGATCCTTGCCACGATAGAAAAATAGGTGTCACCATCTTTATTGTCTCCGCGCTGCGTTCCTTCCGGCCACCTCGTCATTCCTGGAAAAATAATTGGAATGGTTTTGTCATAGATCTGGGCTGCAATGGCAGCACTGCCCGCTGGCAGGTATTTTGCAAAGTTCTTAGGATCAACATAGGTCTTGCTCACATCGTCAATATAATCAGTGAATGTTTTTCTGTACAACAGCTCCATGCTAAAATTCATTCTGTCTGATGCATAGTATTTTATCCCTCCGCCGATCGGAACATTCATTTGTGTGAGCTTATACGGCTTGCTGTTGGGATATTCTCCCATGCCCTCGCCTTCTGTGCGCAAAGGTTGAAGATTATACCAGGTCTTATTGCCATTTGCATCCGTCAATGAACCCTTGGGATTGAAATGAAATACACCAATACCGGCAAGTGCGTATGGTCTGAACCTTGGCTCATTTTCCGGATCCTGGTTAAAGAACATCGTGGGAAAAACTTCTACGCAGCCATAACCCTCTATAACAGTTGTTTTAAAATCAAGGTTACGTTGCTTGCGCCAGATCTCGTCGATACCATTTGTTTTGATGATATCATCCCTGCCTTCGAGATAAGTAACATCGGCAGCAATTCTAAAGCCGAGCCAACTATTAGGATACACTGTAATAAATGCGCCTTTCATCATCTTGGTAAGGTCGAGGTTAAGGTCCTTTAAAAAACCAGTACCCTTACCGCGGTTACCACCCAAATCGCCCAAAAAGAAGCTGGGACCGAAATTAACTCCGGTTTCTACTTTGATCTTTTCGTTACCAAATAAAAATGCCTGGGAATATGATCTAATGAAGAGAATAGTGCAGATCAGCAGCAACATTAAACTTTTACCAACAGAGTTGAGTAAACGTGGTTTCATTAGTGGTCAAATTTCAAGGATAATGGATAATTAGTCAGCCATTTTTCTTGCGGTCTTTATTCCGCATTATCGTGGCGTCAGGAGTTAAAACGATGAAGCGGCTTCAATATTGTATTCGCCGTGAGAATTATTTATGTAAAAGCATCATTATGTGAGGGATACCGTCTTCCAGGTAATCCTCGCTGCATTGCTCAAAACCAAGCGATTGGTAGAATTTTTTGAGGTATACCTGGGCGCTGATCTTTATCGTACCGGTATTGAATGCTTGGAAGGTTTTTTTGATGCTCACCTGCATTAGTTCCCTGCCTAGACCGGATTTCCGGTGAGCGGGAGCGGTGACAACGCGGCCAATCGCAGATTCTGCATACGAAACACCGGGAGGGATCAAACGTGTATATGCAACAAGCTCATCGCCGGCCCAACCGCAAAGATGCAGTGAAAGCTGGTCCTTATTATCTGCGTCCTGGTAAATGCAATTTTGTTCGATCACGAATACCTCGTTTCGCAGGCGGATTATGGCATATAGTTCTGCGGGAGAAAGTGCGGAGAATTCTTTTAATATCCAGGTTAGTTGCATACTTGTCATTTCAACTTTAGGAGAAATATGTTCTACGTAATCGATTAGATGTCTCCTGCGTCGACATGACGAAAGCGATTTTTTGATGGCAGGAGAAACCTATCATTAATTAATGAACGTTTGCCGCAAGGAATACCTGTATCTTATTGAAGGCATCGGTGTAGGTCGCCGTGTTCCAATCGCCATGGCCACCCGTTGGGTAGAATACCAATTGATTCGGGATATTGAACAATGCCAATTTCGCTTGTACCGAGGTAGATTGCGAAGGGCTCACCAGCGGGTCCAGGCCTCCATGCAATAAGATCGTTGGCGGCGAACCTGGTGTAATAAAATTAATAGGACTTGAGCTCAGATAGATCGCGGGATCCTGCATCGGAGTTTTTCCCACTGCCTGTGCTAACCCAAGAGATAAAAGCGGGTTGCCTCCAACAGGATTAAAATACATATCCAGCAGATCTGATGGGCCGAAGAAAGAAATAATGGCTTGTGGCTTTACAGGAATGGAATCTTTATATCCCTGCAGCATCGACAAATGACCGCCGGCGCTGGCTCCCATCAGCACAAATTTTCTATTGCATACCTGGTAGTCGCTGGCCTTGCCATAAATATATCGCACTGCTGCTTGCACATCCGTTTCCTGTGCGGGGAAAATATTCGTTCCGCCGGTTGATAAACGATAGTTGATATTAAAAAAGGAATAATCGGGAAGTCGTTTTTTCAGGCTGTCAATATACACGGTGAAATCAGCTTTATCACCTGTGCTCCATCCTCCGCCATGTATCATCACCATTATTTTTGTACTGTCTTCCCTGCGATCGGCTGGCAAATAAATATCCATTACCTGTTTGGCGTCAGTGCCATAAGCAACATTGAGGATCGTTCTTGCTGAAACGGTGCTTACTGAGCCGCTGTCTTTTTTACTGCAGGCGGTAAATGCACATATAATGATGAGGGTGGTTATTGATATCCTTAGGTTCATGAGTGCTATAAATAAGGCTGTTAAGTTAAGGAAAAATGAGATAGGAGAATTTGTATGGGAATGTTTAACTAAGTTTTCTGTTTTACGTTTTCTGTTTTCGGTTTTTTCAATCCGACGCTTACGCCTGCCTCACAAACAGATAAAGGGTCTAACCTTTGGCGGAGGGTTTAACAGAAAACTCCAAACCATAAACCCCAAACTAATAGCCATACTTATCCTTCCACAGCATCTTCAAAAACTTCCTCAACTCTTCTTCTCTTGCATTGGTGCCCGGATGATAAAAGGCTGTTCCACTTATTTCGTTGGGAAGATATTCCTGCGGCGAAAAATTATTTTCATAATTGTGTGAATAGGCATAGCTTTTACCATAACCAAGGTTCTTCATCAGTTTTGTTTGTGCATTGCGCAAGTCAAGAGGAACAGAAAGGTCCCCATGTTTTTTTACCGCGGCCTGTGCCTCGGCGATACCCACAACAGCAGCATTGCTTTTTGCCGAGCTCGCCAGGTAAGACACACATTGTGATAAGATGATCGCCGACTCGGGATAGCCGATCTTATTAACTGCATCAAAAGTTGCATTGGCCAGCAAGAGCGCATTGGGATTGGCATTCCCGATATCTTCACTTGCGAGAATGAGCAGGCGGCGTGCAATGAATTTTACGTCTTCGCCTCCTTCGATCATTCTCGCCAGCCAATACAGTCCGGCATTGGGATCGCTACCACGAATGAATTTGATGAACGCAGAAATGATATCATAATGTTGTTCGCCGCTCTTATCATAAATGGCAATGCGCTGTTGGGCGATGGCCATTACTTTATCATCGGTGATAACGGCATTATCGCCAAGCGCTTCTGTTACCAGTTCGAGCAGGTTCAATAATTTTCTTGCATCGCCGCCGGAGATATTGATGAGCGCGGCGGTTTCTTTTAGTTCGATCTTCTTGGTAGAAAGAACTTTGTCTGCTGCCAATGCATATTGCAATAAGTGTATCAGGTCTTCTTCCACAAGTGGTTTTAGAATATACATCTGGCAACGGCTGAGCAAGGCGCTGTTTACTTCAAAGGAGGGGTTTTCTGTTGTGGCGCCGATAAGCGTGATCGTTCCTTTTTCAACAGCGCCAAGCAATGCATCCTGCTGGCCCTTATTAAAACGATGTATCTCATCGATGAATAAGATCGTACCAACCTGTTTACGTGCCGCGTCAATGATCTCACGTATGTCTTTTACTCCGCTGCTGATGGCACTCAATTGATAGAAAGGAACCTGAAGTGTATTGGCGATGATGTTTGCGATGGTTGTCTTGCCCACGCCCGGCGGGCCCCATAATATCATGCTGGGAACTTTGCCGTTCTCAATGGCCGTACGCAATATGCTGCCCTTGCCGGTGAGGTGCTGTTGTCCCACGAGTTCATCTAATGTGGAAGGACGAAGGCGTTCTGCGAGAGGCGGGAGGTTCATTTATTAAAGTTACAAAGGGAACATGATTTAATAAAGTTTGTGCAAAACCTTAAGGTTCGGAGATCTGGGCGTTTTTATTTATTGGGTCGTGGTATCGGCCCCTATCTCATCAATTTCACTTTTCACAGTTGGGTACCCCTTTTTGATGGCTTTTAATAAGAGAACTGTCGTTATGAATAATATGAGCCCCGTAATAAAAACAATGATAAGCAGCAGGTCCATGAAATTATACATGGTCAAATGGACCTGCGAAATGTACTTTATGACAATCAGTAAATGCCTTAATTCTTCAGGAATAAAAACCCCGGATACCAGCTCCACCAAACCAAGACAAGCAAGAATTGTATAGACAATGCGATAATGTTTGTTGGAAACTTCTTCGCCTCTATCATATCGATAAAATAATTTCATTCCCCAATAATCAGCGAATATATATGTCAAATAACAAAGGATCAGGATCAGGAGTGGAAAGAGGCCTCTATCTCCAACTGAAAATCCCAGCACTATTAAGTCATGAACTACTATTAGCAAGGTAGCCGTAACTGCTATAGCATTGACAATGCAGGCGAACTTATGCAGGGTCCATTTTTTCATGACATTTTATTTTTTAAATCGACGCATCTGGTCATTTCTATATTCTTTTGGCTCTCACGTCCCGACTGCATCAGCCTGATCGTCGCATATATATTGAATGATGCGCTGAGAAAAATAACAATATCCGGAATAATTATGATGAGGATCTGCGCAAGAAATTTTCCCGGCAAATAACTAAAAAAGAAACGAATATCATATAAGGCCTTAAATATGATAAATATCTCAAAAGCAAGGGCCAGCTGTATAAGGAATTGGACAAACAGCGCTATGGACAGCCGGTTTACGATCTGCAAGGATATTTCCCGCTTCTGTTCGATCCGCTTCAACAAGCTTAAACCAGCCATACCAGTTATTAGGTACCACAAAGCACCAATAAAGAAAAAGATCAGGTTATATATCGGCAGCACAACAGGTGTAGAAATAGGATCACCGATAATTGCGATGCTGGTGATCACAAGAACTAGTACAGCAATGATGTTTATGATGAAGGATCGTCGGTAAAGCAAAAACCTGTTGTCCATGGCAATAAAAAATGTGATGATCTGGTTACTAATTTAAGTAGATATTTTCATTAAGAGCCGATCTCGCTGATCGTATCCTTTACCTCCTTCATGTACGATTGTTTTATCCGGAAAAATAATATGATCTGTGCGATGATTATGTATAATCCAGTGATCGAAATGGATGACATCTGTTTAAAGTACTTTATGCTACTGGTGGGTTTATAGGCGCCGGTGAATTTTAATCGAAAAAATATTGCTTCGCAAGTATAATATATGAACAGCCACATTACCGCCGCAAAGAGCGCCAGCAATGTCCAAAACCAAATTTTCCGGGTTAACGACATTCTCGCTCTGTTAGTACAAAGCCTTGTTAGGTATATATTATGCAGGCAATTGAAGACTACTGCGAGGATCATTAAAATAACAATGGCATACAAGAAAAAATCCTTGGAGTTATTTAAATGATACCGACCAGCCAAAAAAGGCAAAGCTAAAAAGTATGCAACCAGTGTTAAGCAGATAAGATTTACAATATTGAATATCTTCCAGTATATATTCATAGAGATGGTAGCTAAATTATGTGAATCTGTTTGGCTATTTATTCAACCGCATTGCCGATATGTGTTATCTGCTCTTCCAGTTCTTTCTTATTTAGCTTCGAGAACGCTTTTATAAGTCGTACCTGCATAATTGCAATGCTGATGCCGATAAGGATAAGGATCAGCAGGTACAGCAGTATGAATTTGCCTGTGTTATCACGTTCAATATGAGACGCCCGGTCGCGAAGAAATTCTTCATGGAAGCCGTAACAGAAAACAATTATTATCGCCACCAGTCCCAACATATGGAGTACACATGAAATAATATGAGGTGTGCGGTTGATCGGATTAGCGCCCGTGACTTTCTTTAGGACATTGACTGCATAAAGGATATAAATACCGTTTAGGCTAAACAGAAGAAACAAGCCGCTCACCAGGATGAAATCAAATTGCGGAACGCTACGGTTAGTTATGGCCTGGCCCAGCGCTATCAGGGTTAGGGGGAGAACCAGGATGGTCTGGATCACCAATAGCACCCTGAATATCTTACGCTCTCGCAATCCCATGATTATTTCAGATCCAGTTTTATCTGCAACTCGTCAAACTGTTTATCATCAATAGCAGAAGGTGCGTCCAACATTACGTCTCTTCCTGAATTGTTTTTAGGGAAGGCGATAAAGTCGCGGATGCTTTCACTGCCGCCCAGTATCGCACAGAGCCTGTCGAACCCAAATGCAATGCCCCCATGTGGAGGAGCGCCGTATTCAAATGCGCCAAGCAGGAAGCCAAACTTGTGTTGTTGTTCTTCTGCATCCATTCCCAATGCAGCGAACATTTTTTCCTGCAACTCTCTTTGGAAGATGCGGATAGAGCCGCCGCCGATCTCATTGCCATTGAGCACCATATCGTAAGCATTTGCTTTTATATTGGCGTAGGGATGTTCTAAATATTTTGCAGCATCAGCGATCGAAGGATCATTGCCGATCATCGTTTCGATCTGGTTGGGTTTGGGAGAAGTGAATGGATGATGACGTGCCACCCAACGGTTTCCTTCTTCATCGTATTCAAACAAGGGGAAGTCCAGCACCCAAAGCAATTTAAATTCATCAGGCTGGCGTAATCCCAATCTCTCAGCCATATACATGCGGAGGTCGCTCGCGGATTTACGCGTTTTTTCTTCAGCGCCGGCAAGTATCAATATCAGGTCGCCGGGCTTGGCATTTGCAGCAGCAGCGATCGCTTTTAATTTTTCTTCGCTGTAGAATTTGTCGACACTGCTCTTGAAGGTTCCGTCAGCATTGCACTTAATAAATACGAGCCCCTGCATTCCTATCTGCGGACGTTTTACCCATTCTACCAATTCATCTGTTTGCTTCCGGGAATATTCGCTGCATCCGGGAACTGCAATGGCGATAACGGTTTCAGCATCATCGAATACTTTAAATCCTCCGTCAGCTATTAACGCACGGTTGTCTTCATTATTGATAAAAACAGAATCAGGTTTTTTTAGATTACACAGCTTGATCTCGAAGCGGATATCCGGCTTATCATTTCCATACATCCACATCGCTTCTTCCCAGGTTATTCTTAAAAGTGTTTCGGTATAGTCTATGTTTCTTACGTCTTTGAAAATTCTTTTTACCATGCCTTCAAACATGTTCAGGATATCTTCCTGCTCCACAAAAGCCATTTCGCAATCTATCTGTGTGAACTCCGGTTGACGATCGGCACGAAGGTCCTCATCTCTAAAACATTTTACGATCTGGTAATAGCGATCATAACCACTCACCATCAATAACTGCTTGAATGTTTGTGGCGACTGTGGTAAGGCATAGAACTGCCCCGGGTTCATCCGGCTTGGCACAACAAAATCTCTTGCACCTTCGGGCGTTGACTTTATCAGGAAAGGCGTTTCGATATCCATGAAATTATTTTCGTGCAAATAATTTCGTGCAGAACGATTAACAGAATAGCGCAATTCTAAATTCTTCTTTACCGCATTTCTCCGCAGATCCATGAAGCGATATTTCATGCGCAGGTCATCGCCGCCGTCGGTATCGTCTTCTATCTTAAATGGAGGTGTTACCGATTTGTTGAGGATGGTAAACTCGTTCACGGCGATCTCGATATCTCCTGTTGGTATGTTTGCATTTTTATTGCTGCGCTCGTTTACAATGCCTTTTACCTGCAACACAAATTCTCTTCCCAATGGATTGGCATCCAGGTCAGCATTCAATGATTCTGAAAATAGTAATTGAGTGATGCCATAGCGATCACGCAGGTCGACAAAAGTGATGCTGCCGAATTTGCGAACGGTTTGCACCCAGCCGGAAAGTGTTACTGACTTATTAACGTCACTGAGCCTTAATTCACCACAGGTATGAGAACGATACATTGTAATTGATAATTAATAATTAATAATTGATAATTTTTCTGGCCAGTTAGTTTAAGCTGAAGGGGTAGCCGCTGGAGTAAAAAATTACGAACTGCAAATATAAGCCTGTTCCGGGAAGAACCCCGACAGCGGCCCTTAGGCCCTGTCGGCGGTTCGTTTTAGGAATAAAATATTTATTGGAGAAGAGGTCCTAAAACACCGCTGTCGGGGTCTATGACCGCCGACAGGGTGCTTAACTTTTAACTTTCAACTTATTTCTTCTCATCCGGCTTCTTTGTATCCTTCGCGTCCATCATCTCCATCAACTTCATGCCCAGCAATCCGTTGATACCGCCATCAGTACCAGTTCCACCGCCGATTAGGATATCAGGAATGATCTTGATATTGCCTTTGGCGATCTCTTCCGTGATCTTATAACGGGTGAAATTATCGCCACCCATCGCCTTCACCTGCAATTCATAGGCTTCAGCGGTTGACTTACCGATCGCCATGATCTTTTCAGCTTCTGCGAGACCGGTCTTGCTGATGCGTTCAGCATCGGCGCTTGCATTCAGCTTTGTGGCATCGGCCTGTGCACCTGCTTTCGCCCTTGTTGCCTCAGCTTCTGCATTCGCACGCATTTTTGTTGCGGTGGCTTCTGCATCTACGCTCAGCTTCAAAGAGCTGGCATCGCCTTCCGCTTTCTTTACTACAGCATCGGCCGTACGTTGAGCGATCTCTACGCTTTGTTGTGCCTTCACGATCTCTTTCTGCATGTCTGCAATAGCAGTTTCTTTCTCCATACCCTGGCGTTTTTCCTGCGCCATTTTTTGCGTGGCATAGGTTTTTTCTTCTTCCTGGGCAAGCTTTCTATCTGTCAGCGTTTTCATCAATGATTCAGGAGGAACGATATCACCGATCAAAGTATCTACAGCGTTCACGTTGTATTCGTCGAGCACGCTTTTGATATGGTCTTTTGCAGCAAGCTGTCTTTCTTTACGCGTGCTTAAGAAAGAGATCACATCACTGTCCTGAGCAGAGTTACGGAAATAGTTACCGATCGTTGGTTCAAGTACCTGCGATACCAGGTTGTTCATGCTACCAAATCGTGCGATCACTTTTGGCGCTTCATTGGCCGGTATATGAATGATCTGCGACACGTCGAGGTTGAAAGGGAAACCGTCTTGCGAACGCACCGTGATCGTACTTAGATTTTTATCCAACTGGTGCGATTCACTTCTTGCATTTGCCCAGTTGAGCACAAGGTTTGTTGTTGGCACCAGCTCCACTTTCATGATATATTTATTGAAAGGATATTTACCCGGACCATAGGGTTCCATCCACACACCGCGACTTCCCTTTGCAACGATATTACCGTGTTTGAAACTTTCTCCTGTGAGGTCCTTTCCGTCTTCACCGATATAACTGATCACTACACCCACGTGTCCGATAGGAACATCTGTCATTGGCACTTCTTCAATATTGATCGCCCAGGGATTGATATTGTAACTACCGGCGAGAATGATCGTTGGCTGCAAACCCCGATTACCGCCGTTTTGCAGGAACTGGTCGAAGTCCTGGAAATTATTATGTCCGTCAATGAACTTACCCGCTATCTGCCCGCTCTGGATGGGTTCACCATCCAAACAGGTTACGATGCCCACCATATTTTCATGGATGATGACCATGTCGGCGATGGTGATCGTGAATGCATAGCTATTGATACGATAAGTACCTGCAGTGATATAAGCGGTTTGTCGTCCTTTTTGTCCGCCATTGGTTAGAAACTCTGCTGCATTCTGGAAGTTGTCACTTTCCGTTCTTCTACCCAGTATATGGCCGGTCGGAATTTCGTTTCCATCATTAGCCAATATCAACCCGATCTTACCTTCCGGTATAATGGTAAAGGGTTGCATGCTTACGCCGTACTGCCAGGGCCACATACCCCAGAAAAGGCCGGGAGCAAGGGTTCTGGCCTGGAAGCCTGCTTCACCTTTTGTGGCAATGATCTTACCATCGGGAAGCGCCCTGTTGGAACCCACGAGTACGAATTTTTTTGTGACCAAACCGATCCTGTTTTCGGGCACGATCACCATGCCAAAGAAAACACGCAGGATGAATTTGTAGAAAAGGAGGGAGAATAGTATTGCGATCACCCACCAGTAATGTGCGAATAATTGTTGTGCGTCCATTGTTTTAATTTTTAGATTGAGTTATAGGGTTCATTATGATAGTCTTTAGTTCATAGTCTTGAGTCGGAAGTCGCAGCGTTCTAAATCAGGGTTTCTGCGATTCTTGGGCACCGACTTCCGACTGACGACTCCCGACTTTTTATCCACGCGACAATATACAGGTTTGTACAAAACCTTTCGTGTTCGCCGGAAAATAAATGAAGAGTCGCTAGAGCCTTAGTGTTTCCCGCAATTTGATCTTTTGGAAATTGTTGGAGAGCAGGGCAGCCGACCCAAAGGGTCGCAAAAGCTGATTCATTTTACATTGGAGCGAGGCTCCGTTTAATTGGTACAGTAAAGATAGATAGGCGGGAACTGCTGCGCAATGAAATCCGGTTTGAATGGGACTTGCGGTTGGGAGAATGGTAGAGGATGTATTATGAGTGGTAAGTTAGCCTCACCCCCGTCCCCTCTCCTGAAGGAGAGGGGTGTAATACAACCCCGTATTGATTTTCATAAAATGCAATCTTCGCTCCAATCTCCCAGTTCCCTCTCCTCCAGGAGAGGGGTTGGGGTGAGGCGACTACTCAACATTAACCCGAATTCCCTCACTATGACTCGTAAACTCAGGAGCATACATACACTGGATCGTCGTTATGCCGTTGCTGAAATTGCCGGTATGCGTAACAAAAAGATCGTACTCAAAAACATAAGTGCCGCGATTTAACCAGCCAAAGAAGAAGTTTGTACTGGCGTCCTTGGTGCTTTGATAGTAGCCGAGTCCGCCCTGGTATTTGTACTGGCTGATCACATTGGTGGGTTCCATGCATGCCGCACGCATGTCTTTCATGTGCACGTACTCCATGTTGCGATCAACCCGAAGTTCGATGTGCACTTTTACTTTGTCGCCCACCTTTAATTGGGCGCCGTCTTCAATGGCAACCAATTGCGGACCGGTATCGGAATTCTTTTCGATGAATAGTTTTTTGTTCAGTTTCAATGGTGTTTCTGCCGGAGTTATTTTGTCGAGGTCTTCGAAGTATTGCCAGTACACACTTCCCCATGACGTGGTTGAGGAATTTAGAGGTTTAGAATTTGCTGAGGCAACCGATACTGAGATATTACCCATTTCAGGTTTTACTTTCTCGCCATCGATCCTCACTTTGAAATAACCTGTCCCTGCTTCGGCTGCATTGTCTGTGCTTTTGATAACGGTGCTGCCGAGATTTATCGTTACTTCTTTTTCTTCAGCCAACCACCCGGTAGCCATCGGGTTGCTGCCACCGAGCAATAAGGCGTAACATGCTTCAGCCGTGGCTTTGGTGGTTTTCCAGTTTTGGGTTTGCTTTTGTTTGAGCAACCAGGTCTTCAGGTCATCGATGGTCGCCACATTCTTATCTATATCAGTAAATGCTTCGATCATCATCGCCTGGCTTTCTATTGGTGCCTGGTACCAATAATAGCCACCAGTGTTCCATTCTTTCCAGTACATTCCCATTTCCTCCTTACTGATGGAATTTTCTTTTAATGATTTGATAACAGCTTTCGGAGTCTTCTCATCACCCGTGCGATACAATGATAAAGCGATCATCGCCTGCATATACTTGGTATTATCGAGCCAGTATTTTTGCGATTGGCCGCGATAATAATTGTATGCTGTTTGTGAAGCATCCGCAATTTTGTATTCAGGGAAGAAACTGCGCATGTACAAATATTCAATCGCGATATAACCAAGGTGGTTCAATTTTAAATTCGATTTGTATTTCACTAATTCATCATAATCTTCCTTGATCTTTTTATCGAGATAAGGAATAGCCTTGTCCACGATGGCCTTTACTTTGTTGTAGCTATCACCGCTGAATGCATTTAATTTTCTTAGATGGCCGATGCCGGTAATGATGTATTGGGTCATGTATCGATCATCCGGACCGCCTTTGAACCACACGAATCCACCATTTGAGCTTTGCATTTCTTTCAACTTGTTCAAGGCTTTGTCTTGCTCGCCGGCCATGCGCACCATGTCGAAGAGTAAAGCGATGTTTTTCTTCTGTTTGCTTTCGTTCTGCGCTTCCAGCACCCAGGGTGTTTCCTGCAATAAGGCAGATTTTAGTTCTTCATTCTTTTGCAGGTTGCTTAACAGTGCAGCCGTATCACTCGTCTTCCATTTTTCGAAGATCGACTTGATCTTAGGAATAGAATTGCTGATATAAGTTGCCAGTGTGTTTGCATAGTAACGATTGAATGTTTGCTCGGCACACTCGTAAGGATATTCCATTAAATAAGGCAGGGCCTGCACCGCATACCACGCCGGGTTGCTTGTATATTCAACGGTTAGCGCATGATTGCTGATGGTGGTGCTGCTGCTGCTATTCAATAATTTTTCAAACTTGAAATTCTTTGTTGACTGGTTTCGAAGATTGAGCGGCAATGATTCCGTTACCAGCATCCTGTTCGTCAACACGGGGAAGGCCATTTCTTCACCATCAGAAAATACCTCTCCTTTATTGTTTGCCTTCGTTATCGCTTTTACGCGATACATCAATGCCGAATTAAAATTGAATGGGATATCCATCGGGAACTTCATCGCAAAACTTTGTCCCGCCGCGATCGTAAAATATTGCACCGGAAAAACATTCTTGAACCAACCATCAACGGGTTTGTTGGTTGCTGCGTCAATCAATTCCAATTGTGCCTGCCCCGTAACCTCACTATCGGCAAGGTTTACGATCTTAACCGTGAACTCCATCCTGTCGCCCTCACGCATGAAACGCGGCGCATTGGGTTGCACCATCAATACTTTTTGAGTGACCGTTGTTTTTTCGGCATAGCCACTTTGCAGATCTTTGGTGTGCGCCAATGTCATCAACTTCCATTTGGTCAATGCTTCCGGTATGGTGAAAGCGAATTCAACATTGCCTTCTGCATCGGTTTGAAGGTCGGGGAAGAAGAAAGCAGTTTCGTTGAAGTTTTTACGGACCTGGATGTTTGCGTCGCTGGTTCCGTTTTGATCTTTTCCAAATGGGTTTCTATCCTCTTGATCCGAAATGCCATCTCCATCACTGTCCATAGTCCCTTTGGGCACCTTCACATGCCTTGAATTGCTAACCTCAAGCCCTTCCGCTTTTCCGGCAAGCTGTGCCGCAATTGTTGGTGGCGGCGGTGGCGGAGGTATTGCTGCATTTGCTTTATATCTGATATCCGGATTCATATCGTGTGAGAAATTGACAAACCCACTATTTGCATCGTAACCGTAGTATTGTGAATAGATATTATAGAGTCTGTCATAACTTTTCGGCGGAACCGTTAAGTAAGCATAATCTCTTTTATTGTACTCTTCCGAATTAATGCTATTGAATCCGTTCTTCTGCCAGGTTACTGAATTGTATAAGGACGGCCAGATATTTATCGATGTCCAACTATGCGGCCTGAACTGGTCAAGGCTTGCATCATACATTCCCGCCAACATTTCAGCAGCAACTTTTTCTCCTTTGTTTCCGCTGATCTTTAGCTTCCATTTTTCCTGGCTTCCCGGCAATAGCTTGTCGCGGAATGTGCTATAGCTTATCGTCAATTGTTTATTGTTCCATGGAACGCCAAAAAAATCATTGCCCGAGTACACCCGGTTGTGCTGCACAAATGCATAGCTTATTGCCATGCCTCCGCGATCAGCTTCATTAACGGTGATCTCATTTTTAAAAGGGTTGGCAGGATTGATCGACTGGTAATTTGCATTGTTTGATTTGTCCATCTTGCTCACCGTATGAATGAGCCATACATTGTCAAATCCTGTTGATATGGTATAAGAGATTTTTTCGCCGGGCTCGTAAGTGTGACGGGGAACTGTGATGGTTACCGGGTTGAGTGGGCCTCCTTCGACCCGATAGCTATCGGGTCCGCTCAGGACCTGGATAAACTTCTCTGCTCTTACATCTTCACCGTATTTGTCTTTTGTAGTAACAACTATTTTATACCAGCCCGCATTCCACCCACTAGCCACTAGCCATTCCCCATTCTCCTTTGTCGAATCCGTTTTATCATACACCTTATCTCCCAGCGGCCAAGTCTGTATCTTATCTTCATCGCTATACACATCATAAGGGAAATAACCATAGTATTCATCTTTGCTCATGGTGAATTGATCGGGCATGTTCCAAAATCTTTCGCGGAAGATCTTTGAAGGGCTGATCACTTTATTGACCGTGACATTCACTTTTGCTTTTTCAAAAAGATCATTGAGGTTAGTGCTGCTGATGCCAAGATTTTTTAAACTGTCGGCCAGAATTTTATCAGCAACCGTGATATTCAGTTGAAGTGCCTGGTAAGCAACCGCTACAGAAGTGCTACTGCTCCTGGTTTCCCCATTGATATCGGTTATATCAGCACTCACCTCATAGTTAAAAATGGGCTGGCTTTTTTTATCAACGCTTTCATCGGGCAATGCTTTGAAAGTAATAATGAATTCTCCCTTGGCGTCAGTGATCATTTCGCCGTTGCCGATCTCAACCTGTTCAGTTGTTCGGGAAACACCGCGATAATAACCCCAATCCCACCACCATGGATAGCGCACTTTACGCACCACACGGTATTTTACTTTTGCGCCATCGATATTATTTCCTGCATAAGCTTTGGCGGTGCCGGTAACTTTGATGCTGTCGTTGAGCTTGTACGTGCCCTTTGGTTTTTGTACTTCAACAAAAAACTTCGGACGTTTGTATTCTTCCACACTAAAGCCAACCATATTATTGGTCGCTGTATCCCAAATACTGAATTGGCCGTTCAATAAACCTTCTGGTAATTTGAATGAGCCTTTATAACTGCCGAAATCATTGGATGTTACATCTAATTCTGCTACTTTCTGATAATTAGCATCCTTCAGCAGCACCCTTGTTTTGAAATTAGGAATGATACTGCTCTTAGCTGCATCGTTTTCCCTGCGCACTACGACGCCTTTGAAATAGATCGTTTGTCCGGGCCGGTAAATAGAACGATCGGTAAACAAAAACGTTTGAGGTTTTATTTCCGGGGTGTAACTATTGTAGGTGCTGTAATAATTGTAATCATCCATGAACAATTCGTCATTGCCATAATTGAATTGCAGTAAAACGTCGCGGTAGTTTTTGCTGTTTGTCACTACTTTGAACATGCCATTCTTATCGCTTGTGTATTTCTCTTCTTTCTTTTCTTCATAAGTGCTGGTTTGATAATTGTAACTGTTTTCCCAAGCCTGCACCTGGGTATTGGCAAGAGGTTGTCCGTTCTCGCGGTTCAACACATAGTATTCATTATTGTTGTTGTGGATATAGCTGATATTACTTACATAAGTGGCCATCTTGGCAATGATATTCTTCGAGAGTGAAAAATTCTCATCAATGCTCGAAAGGATCATGTACACACCGTTGGGGAGGCCATCAATTTTTATTTCGGTGGAATGCTGCTGGTAATCTTGTTGGTCGGGAAGCGCCACACTCCAGCTTTTCAGCGCTTTCATTTCGGTATAGCTCTTCCATAGTTTGTCATAATCTTTTCGATCAAGATTCTTCAATTCTGTTCTTGATGTTTTAATGACGCGGAAATAAAGCGTTTTGATATTCTTATATTTTACGAGCGACCGGAAAGGCTGCCCGGGTACATTCACTTTTTCGGTTTCTGTGTTCAGCGAAGGCTGAATTATCTGCCCCGCCAAATTTGCTGCATTGATACCGCCTTCTGATTTTGGAAACCGGGCATAAGTATTGTCGGCAAGTTCTTTGGCTCTCTTGATCTCGTATTGGTTCTCTTTTTTAGTGAAAGGATCGTAGCCGCTACCACGTGTGTAATACATCTGGGCTCGCAGGTACATGGCTTGAGCGATCATGGGGTTGAAAGGATACCTATCCTCAACATTTCTCAATGCAGCTTCATACAGTTTATCCTTTCCTTCGATCACCGCATTGGAGTTCACAAAATTCAGGCGAATAAGATCAGCATCAATAAGCGCATCGGGGTTGGCATCGTCCAGATGGAATTTAATGACATCCTGCAATAGCAGCAGCGCCCTGCGTTGTAGCGAAACAGTATCCTTTGAATTGAAAGTGGCTCTCACGAATTCCCTTGCCGGGGCAAAAGCTGCCGCATCATTTATCTTGAATTCGTATGCCGGCTTTGTAACACCCGATTCATCATTCATAAAAAATGCCAGTGCACGGAATACGAGCAGATCGTAAACTGTTGGTCTCAACTGCCTGGTATTTTCTCCCTTGATCAATATCGCATCATAATTACCAATCGGTGTAGCTTTTAACAGCGCGGGATTACTTAGCGATGCTTTATACAATGATGAAATGGTATTGTATAATTTATCGATGCTCCAGGTACTGATGTCTTTTGCTTTTTCATTGGCAAGCTTTGTACGGTCGTAGAATTTCCAGCGGTTGTTGTTGAGGTATTGCCAGAACATTTCGGCCTGCATGCTTTGTAAAACATTTTTTGCGGGCCCTTTTGCTTTTTCGATCAGGGTATCTACAAAGAAGATATTTTTTTCCTGGCTGTCTTCCTCGGTCATGTTGCGCAACATCACCTGGTAGATATATGTTTTTATGACCTGCGGTTCATTGTTATCCCTTATGGCCATAACCTGGATCGTCATTACTTCCTCCAATGCCGATTTGGGAAGGCCTTTTTTCTGAAATGCCTCAACCTTATCCCAGTTCTTTTGATAATCACCTTTTACCTGTGCGAGGGTGGGAAGGGAAAAAGCCGCCAGCAGCAATACTGCCGCAATTATTTTCTTTACAAACATCGGTGCGTATTTAATAACAAGATACAATATGTTCCCGCAGTGTCAAGAGCAGAGCGGTACGGAAATATTTGGTAATGAGATGTATCTGAAAGGCCATTTGCACAATTGCCTTATTTAAATCACCACTCGTTAACATTCCCTTTAACATTTCTTTAAGACAATTATGGCATGACGGCACAGCCTTTGAAATTTATTACCTATACCAATAACATGTTGTTACTGGTAGGTTCATTAAAATTTAAATTATATGAAAAAGCTAATAGTAAGTATCTCTTTAATGGGATTCATCATCACAGGTTTTGCGCAATATCCTGTGCGTTATAATAGTTCGAGAAACTATTCAAGACCCAACAGTGCGTTGGTGATTGACACGAGGGGGATGCGTGATTTTACAGTTGTCGTGGATAATAATATGAAATATCAGAGTAGCGGCGGTGCTGTAACGATCAATTCACTCAGAAGTGGTCATCACCGGATCCTGGTTTATGAAAACCGAAATGGTTTTTTCGGTTTAGGGCGACAAAGGCAAATGGCTATCTATAATTCAGCCGTTCAATTAAAGCCAGGTGTTGAAACTTCGGTTTTTGTGAATCGTAATGGCGATGCGAATGTGACAGAAAGGTCATTGTATGGTTATTACAATAATAACAATAACGACAACAGGTGGAATGACAGAAGGTATAACCAACCTGAAATTAGGAATTAGTTTTTTTTATGGCTATACTTTGAAGGACCGGGACGAAAGTCCCGGTTTCTTTTTTTATTGAACATTGAACATTGAATATTGAGAATTTTTTTGTGAAAATAATCAAGGATCAATGTTCAATATTCAACGCTCAATGATGAGGGGAGGGATCAAATTAATGGTTGGCTTATGCAGGAACTCCCATCGCTGCCGCAGCATTCAACTCATAATAAGTTTCTTCGCTCCAATCGCTCACTTTGCTGCGCAGGTAAGTATTCAAACTATCGATGCTATCTGCTTCCCAAACGCAGGTAGCTTGTGTCATATCGGAGTTAGGCATTACTTGCAGCACTCTTTGCACGCCGCTTGCTGGCAATTCAGGAAGGCTTTTTTGAGCAGAGGCCCAGAAATCTGCGGGATTGTTGATTTTGTGATTTACTACAATGATCATGATAATAAGTTTAGTGGATAAAGATGGAGTATTTTGAGGGATAGAGTGTACCCAATACAGGGTATTTTTTATTACTGGCGAGATGATGACTCCGTAGGAGTTGCGTGTTTATAGGAAATTGCTCGCAGGCTGTTCCGGCTCTGTAGGAGCCACGTAATTTTCTTTACGTAACTCCTACGGAGTTTAAATACATCTATAATGAATCTGGCTATAAACACGTTGCTCCTCTGGAGCTCCTTAAATGCAAAACTGCCTCCCTATTTAGGAGGCAGTTTCGAGTCAAAAAAAATATTAAATATTAAATCGCAAATATTACTTCTTAAGGGCTTCTGCCATCGTCTTCCCAATATCCGCCGGGCTCGCCGCCACCATTATACCGCACTCAGCCATGATCTTCATCTTTGCTGCTGCGGTATCATCGGCCCCGCCTACGATCGCACCCGCATGACCCATACGACGGCCGGGAGGCGCTGTTTGTCCGGCGATGAACCCAACAACAGGTTTTTTATTACCTGTAGATTTGATATAATTGGCCGCTTCAGCTTCCATGCCACCGCCGATCTCGCCGATCATCACGATCGCATCTGTTGCGTCATCATTCATAAATAATTCAACGGCTTCTTTGGTTGTAGTGCCAATGATGGGATCGCCCCCAATGCCGATCGCCGTAGAAATGCCGAGTCCTGCTTTTGCCACCTGGTCGGCAGCTTCATAAGTAAGCGTACCGCTTTTTGAAACGATGCCGATCCTTCCTTTCTTGAAAATAAAACCAGGCATGATGCCTACTTTGCATTCATCCGCTGTTATTACTCCCGGGCAATTCGGCCCTATCAATCTTGTAGACTTGCTTTGTAAATAGCTCTTCACCTTCACCATATCCTGCACGGGAATACCTTCGGTGATACAAACCACCAATGCAATACCCGCGTCAGCCGCTTCCATTATCGCATCAGCCGCAAATGCAGGTGGCACAAAGATGATGCTCACATCAGCACCTGTGGTCTTTACCGCATCCGCCACTGTATTGAACACGGGTTTATCTAAGTGCGAACTGCCGCCTTTGCCTGGCGTAACACCACCAACCACGTTCGTTCCATACTCGATCATTTGAGTTGCATGAAATGTACCTTCCGTACCGGTAAAACCCTGAACGATTATTTTAGAATCTTTGTTGACGAGAACTGACATGAGTTTAATTAAAAATTAATAATTAAGAATTAATAATTGGGCCCAAAGATAGGGGATATAATAAGTCAAAAGTTAAAAGGGAAAACCCAAAAGTCAGGAGACTGCTCAAGTTTTAGGTTTTGATCCGATAGCTATCGGATTTTAACTTTTGACTTTATTTGAGCAACTCATCCATATTCCTATCGTTATCGATCTTTCCCTTTGCCTCCAGCATCCTCATATCCTTGGCATCCTGCAAAAACTCAGATGCAAAGATGAATTCGTTGAGGCGCTGGTTCTTTGAGAAGATGATCTCTTTATTATTGCCGCTCCATTCTTTTTGACCCTCGTAGAGATAGAGGATATTTTCGCCGATCTCCATCACGCTGTTCATATCGTGTGTGTTGATCACGGTTGTCATGTTGAATTCCTTGGTGATATCGAGGATGAGTTTATCGATCACCATGGATGTTTGCGGGTCGAGGCCGGAATTAGGTTCATCGCAAAACAAATATTTTGGGTTCAGCACGATCGCCCTGGCGATGCCCACTCTTTTTTTCATTCCACCACTTAGTTCGGCAGGGTATTTTTTGTTCACGTCTGGAAGATTTACCCTCGCCAACACTTCATTCACCCGTTTTAGTTTTTCGGAAAAAGATTGCGAAGTAAACATGTCGAGCGGGAACATGATATTCTGCTGCACCGTCATGCTATCGAATAATGCCGAGCCCTGGAAAAGCATTCCGATCTCCTGTCGCAGTTTTTTTCTTTCTTCATCGGGCATGTCGGTGAAATTTTGGCCATCGTAAATGATTTCGCCTTCATCGGGCTCAAACAATCCAACGAGACATTTTTGTAACACCGTTTTGCCGCTACCACTTGTGCCAATGATCAGGTTACACATGCCCGTCTGCATAACATGACTAACATCGTTGAGCACGACTTTATCACCGAAAGATTTTCTGATATTTTTAAACTCAATCAAACTTCTTTAGTTATTCCTGTTTTAGTTTATAAAAATTAACAACGCTCATTGAACTCCAGGTTCTCCCTTCAGGGGGCGGAGGGGGTTATAGCAGCAACGCCGCAAGTATATAATCCGCAAACAATATCATCACACAACTCACCACCACACTTTTCGTGCTGCTTCTTCCGATCTCTAGTGAACCACCCTTTACATAATATCCATAGTACGCAGGTATGCTACTAATGATAAACGCAAATGTATATGCCTTCGCCATGGCAAAGACTACGTTATAGGGCACAAAATTTTCAAGGAGTCCCCGGTCATAGGTATCGCCGGAAAGAATATTTGATGCTACACCAGCAAGTCGGCCACCAAGTATACCCAGCGCCATCGCCAACACCACCAGCATCGGTATCACCACGAGGCAGGCTGCGATCTTAGGCATGATAAGATATGATTTGGTATTGATGCCCATGATCTCCAACGCATCGATCTGCTCGCTCACCCGCATATTGCCGAGTTCGCTGGCGATCTTACTTCCTACCACACCTGCCAATACGATACAAACCAGTGTGGGGGCAAATTCCAGTATAACAGTGTCACGCACGATCTGTGCAATGGTGGATTTGGAAATGAGGGGCGACACCAATTGATAAGCCGTTTGTACCGCACTCACCGCACCCATAAAAACTGAAATGATAACAACAATTCCGAGTGAGCCAACACCGATCTCCACGCATTGATGCATGAATTCTTTCCAATACATCCGCATGTTCTCCGGCCGGGTCATCATGCCCTTGAGCATTAAAAGGTAACGGCCGAAATGGGTGAAAAAACTCATGTTAGTTTTCCGTTTTCTGTTTTAAGTTTTCTGTTGTGTGCAGATCGCGAAATTTATACAGCTCAATTTATTTATTTCTACTTCAAGTTAAAACTTGAAAGCGCCAAACACCAAACTTCTGATATTCCATCAGTTTGAAAAACTGTCAGCCTGAGCTTGTCGAAGGCGGGTTAATTCAAATAGGACCGGCTTCGACAAGCTCAGCCTGACAGTTCAATTGTGTACAGAAACTTCTAAGCTTCCTGTGGTAATTTCTTCGTTCGCTTCCACCATTTACTCTTCTTCACTTCTTCCTGCGTATCCGATTTGCATTTCATCTGCGCATCTACTACGGCGATCAACACCATGTTGAAGATAGAACGAACAGAACTTCCGAGCTGCAATACGTGTACCGGTTTTTTAAGTCCGAGCAAAATTGGCCCGATCGAATCCGATCCTCCTACTTCCTGCAACAAATTATAGGCGATATTGCCAGAAGCCAAATTCGGAAAGATCAATGTATTTACTTCACCATCGAGTAATTCGGTGAAAGGATAATTCTCTCCCAATATTTCTTTATTAAAAGCCAGGATGCCCTGCACTTCACCATCACAGATCAATGTGGGATCTTTTTCCTTAACGATCTCCCTGGCCGTGCGCACCAGCCTTGCTTCCGGCGAATCACTACTTCCGAAGTTGGAATAAGAAAGCATCGCAATGCGTGGCTGAATATTGAACTGCCTCACTTCTTTTGCAACCAATAGTGTGATCTCCGCCAATTCTTCCGCAGTTGGATTGAAGTTCACCGTGGTATCGGCGAGGAATAAAGGCCCCCGTTTGGTGAACATGATGTACATGCCGGCGATTTTTTTCACCCCTTCTTCCGTACCGATGATCTGTATGGCCGGGCGTATCGTATCAGGATAGTTCCTGCTTAATCCGCTGATCATACAATCGGCTTCGCCATTTTCTACCAACATACAACCAAAATGGTTGCGGTCTTTCATCGCCTTGTATGCTTCGTATTTGTTTACACCCCTACGTTGGCGCTTGGCAAAGAATAGATCGCCGTATTGTTTTCTTAACTCATCATGCTTCTCATCTTTTGGATTGAGGATCGGCATGCCATCAAGGTCAATGCCATTGGCGGCAGCGATCTTCAGTATCCTCTTTTCATCGCCAAGCAAAATGGGATAGGCCACATTTTCTTCCTGGGCCAACTGTGCAACCTTCAATATTTTTAAATTCTCCGCATCCGCAAACACCACACGCTTTGGATCCTGGCGCGCCTTGTTGCCGATGATGCGGCTTAGCTGATTGTCTTGCCCAAGTCGCTTCTGAAGTTCCAGTTTATATCCTTCCCAATCGGTGATGGGATGCTTAGCTACGCCACTTTCCATTGCAGCTCTCGCAACAGCGGGCGCCACGGTAGAAAGCAATCGGGGATCAACCGGTTTCGGAATGATATATGTTGGTCCGAAAGTAATGGTCTTTTCATTATAGGCAAGATTCACAATATCCGGCACGGGTGTTTTGGCGAGTTCGGCCAAAGCCTTTACCGCAGCAAGTTTCATAGCTTCGTTGATCGTTGTGGCACGAACATCCAATGCGCCCCTGAAGATATAAGGGAAGCCAAGTACATTATTCACCTGGTTGGGATAATCACTTCTTCCGGTTGCCATGATCACGTCCTTGCGTGCGGCGACTGCTAATTCGTAAGCAATTTCCGGATCAGGATTGGCCATCGCAAAAACGATCGGGTTCTTCGCCATGCTTTTTACCATATCAGCGGTCACAACATTACCCTGGCTCAGGCCGATAAAAACATCAGCATCTTTCAATGCTTTTGCCAGGTCGTAATCTTTGTATTTTTCATCCGCCGCGAATTTTATTTTCAGCTCATCCATTTCGTCGCGGCCTTTATACAGGATACCCTTACGGTCAAATACCATTACATTGCTGCGCTTTGCTCCGAGTGATTCATACAATTGAATACAAGCCACGGCAGCAGCACCCGCTCCATTCACCACGAATCTTACTTTTTCAATTTTCTTTTTTTGCAATTCAAGCGCATTCAACAATGCAGCAGCGCTGATGATGGCAGTACCGTGTTGATCATCGTGCATAATGGGGATCTTGCAGCGCTTCTTCAATTCCTGTTCTATATAAAAACATTCAGGCGCTTTGATATCTTCTAAATTGATCCCACCAAATGTTGGTTCCAGCGCTTTTACGATCTGAACAAATTTCTCAGGATCGGTTTCGTTGATCTCGATATCAAACACGTCGATGTCGGCAAATATTTTGAACAATACACCCTTTCCTTCCATCACGGGTTTGCCGGCCTCGGGGCCAATATTTCCCAATCCGAGTACAGCCGTTCCATTGCTGATCACCCCAACGAGGTTTCCTTTGGCGGTGTATTTATAAACGTCTTCGGGATTCGCGGCGATCTCAAGACAAGGTGCCGCAACGCCGGGCGAATAAGCCAGCGAAAGATCCCGCTGCGTTTTTGCTTCCTTGGTTGGTATTACTTCAATTTTACCAGGCCTTCCTTTGGAGTGGTATTCCAATGCCTGTTGTTTTCGCAGATCTGTTGCCATAATTAAATATTGATCGTGAATGTTTAATAGGGAGCCAGAATTTTTTTGTACCCGACTTTTGCACTACTATTAAACATCGTTGCGTCGCACTCTTTTTACGATCACAACTTTACTGAGCTTTTTCCTTAGCGGTTCAAGGCCAAAGGACTTGCAATTTACATAATTCAAGATAGAGTAGGTAGTGTATTTATCGGATTGGCTAAGGTGGGAGAATTTATAAAGCTAGACACTGCCTGCTGGTAATTAACTCCGTAGGAGTTCCGTGTTTATAGTAAATAACAAATCGAATGCTCAAAGCTCCATGGGAGCTACGTAATTGGCTTGTTACGTAACTCCTATGGAGTTAAAAGCATCCCTTGCGTAACTTGCTATAAACACGTTGCTCCTCTGGAGCTTTTTTCGGCAATTTGTAATTATATAAAAGTTATGATTTGCTCTTTACCTTAAAACTCCATGTGATCTCAAATTGTGCCACGATCTCACCCTCAGGATTTCTTCCATATGATCTTACAGTGATCGTTTTCCCTTCGCGGCTTGCAATGGCCTCTTCAATGGCTTCTTTTAGCCGATGCCCATCTTCGCAGGTAAAACTCGTGCGATTAACAGCCTTTTTGGTGAAATCGCCGAGCACTCTTGTTACCAACATGCTCACAGGCGGGTTGCGTTTGTATAGATGCGCCATCGCCAATACACCGGTGCTCATTTCGGCAGCCATACTATGACAGGCGAAATAAGTGCTCTTAAAAGGATTTTTAGAAAACCATTTGTAAGGAACCGTTACCACACATTTTTCTTCATCAGCAAATAATACCCTCACGCCGCAAAAAAATGCGCTGGGTAATTTGGATAGTAAGAACAATCTTAGTTTGAAGGGATTGTTTATCTGCTTTAAGAAGTTTTGAGCATCGCTCATATTTAATATTTAATATTTAATATTTAATATTTCTTTCAACTTGATGAAATTTTTAATATCCGGACCTGTAAAATTAAAATACAAAAAATTGAAGGTCTCCTCACAATATTAAATCTTCAACATTAAATATTAGATAAGATCAACCCCCGTTGGCTTTTGGACTGATTGCCCATGGCGTCCAATTCTCCAAAAACTCAATTACCTTTTGCCTATTGTAACTTTTCTTGCCGTCTTCAAGGTACTCACTGTTCTGAGTGTTGATGCGATTACCATTGCCATCAAGGATGATGAATACGGGGTAACCGAATCGTTGAGGATAACCATATTTCGCAAAGGTCTTTTCGTTTTTGTTCTCTTTGCTCCAGTTCAAATGGTACCATACAAAACTCGCATTCATGATCGAATCGATCTTTGGATCCGCTTTGCAAAAGCGTGCAAACTCAATGCACCAACTGCACCAATTGCCACCGCCCTGCAGCAACACGAACTTATTTTCTTTTTTAGCTTTTTTAACAGCCTCAGCGATCTCCTTTTCTGCATTCGCTTCAGGATGATACAATGTTGGTTTCGCTGTAGAGCCGGTTTCCTGTGCGTTGCCGGTAAAGCATATCAATGCAAATGCAATTACAAAAATTCCTTTCATCTTGATCTTATTAAGGTGATTTATTTATCAACTTCCACGATACAAAAAACCGCGTCCTGCTGATTATTAGCAGCCTTAAAATTAATGGTTCCGCCGTTACCCGTACTAAAATTAACATTACTGTTACCGTTGGCACGCAAAGCTTCCATTAGTTTGCCACCATAATCGCCTGCATTGCTTTTTGAGATGGCGGTGTTGGTAGCATACCAATCGAGTGGTTGCTTGGTAACCACGATCGCAAACACGTCTTTATGGCCAATGCTGTCGGGCACCAAACTCTTTCCTCGCGGAAATAAACGATAGCCGGTGATGCCGCAATAAGGTGAGAAAGCTGTTTTGCTGCCATCTGCTTTATCAGGATAAGGAAACAAAGTATAGCTGCTGCCATCTGTCTCCTGCCCGAAAATATAAATATTGCATTCGGTTGAATTCTTTATTTCCATCTTGAATTTTGTTCCCGGCGCTACCGTGCTTACTGTTTCAAAAACATTCCCTCCTTTAATTTTTAGCGGGATATATTGTTTGCCTTCATTTTTTACCAATCCAATAGCACATTCAAAACCAACATTCAATGCTGCGCCACGCTTGGGCATCGGATCGATACCATAAGCTTCACGTACAAATTCTTTGAAGTCGGCATAGCGTACCCAGGCAATGCCATTATTGCCCCATTCCGGTCCCCAACTATTCATGATCTGGAATGCCTGCCGGCGATCGTCATATCCGATCACGCAAAGTGCATGTCCTCCAAAGCCCATCTGGCTGCGGTCTTCATCGGTAGGCGCCCAGGTATCTCTTCCCTTCATTTCCTGCATGAAGGTTCCACCGACCATCATACCGATCACCACCGGAGCATCTTTTGCAAGATGTTCTTTTACTGCACGGATATTGATGCCATTCACATCTTCTGTTTCGGTGAGCCGCGTAAATCCATGCATGCGGTTACCCTCAGCCTTGTTCATCAGCGACGAACTTGCCTGCCTGCTGCAATTCTGGTCATCGTAAGGGAAATCATTGAAAGGCAACACACCTTTATTGGTCATAAACTCCATCGCGTTTTGAATATAAGATCCCTGGCAATCTTCCAATGCAATATTATTATAAACAAATGCGGGACTAAAAGCAGTGTTATTGCCGTCTTGTCCGGTGGATGCCGCTTCTACAATCGTTCTTGCTGCATATACACTGCTCCACGCTACGCAACTTCCCTGTTGGCCCTGGTTCATTCTGTCCGGTGCAAAACGAAGTAAGGATACAGCTTCGGGCAAAGGGTTTTTTGTATTATCTGCCTCAAGCCCTTCATACACGTTGGCTTTTTTGAATTGCTCGGGACTAAAACTATAGCCACTGCTGGAAAAAAGATGTTTGACCGTATCAACAGCGCTGCTGCCGCCACTTCCACCTTTGAAGTAAAAATAAGCCGCTGCACCTCCAACCAACAAGAGCAGCAATATCTTTTTACCGCCACCACCGCCGCTGAAAAGGCCCAGGACCAGTGGTAAAATACCCATTAGCCCGCCGGCACCACCGCCACCACGACCAGCACTCGAACTATTATCATCATTAAAGTCTTGTTGATCCTGGGGATCATCTTCCATTCGTATCGGCATAAAGAAGGATTTAGGGATTAAAAGTAAGAAGAATCACAGATTAAATGATTGCGCAGATTCCGCAGATCGCTCTTTTCTATGGGGAGGTTGCTAAAATACAGTCGCTGCTCGAATTATAAAAAAATCTGCGGAATCTGTGAAAATCACCTAATCTGTGATCTTCTTCTTAATCATATTTTTATCCGAATTGGTTTTGGCAAGAGAAAGCGCTTTTTGAAGATGCTGCCTTGCTTTATCATTGTCAATATCCTGGTAAAGCTCACCGAGTAGGGTAAAATAAAAGTGGTTATCTGGCAGATCAAGTCGCTCGGCCTCGATGATGGCCTCTTTTTTCCCATATACTTTTGAAAATGCGTAGGCCCTGTTAAGTGCGGCAATGGGAGAGTGCTCTATTTCTAACAACCGATCAAAAAGTTGTAAAATATGCTGCCACTTTTCTTTTGTGTCGGCTTTGATCGTATGCCAATATGCGATGCCGGCTTCGAGGTGATATTTTGATAAGTTGGTTCCTGTTGATGCCCGGTGAAGAAAATAGGCTCCTTTCGAGATCAATGCCTGGTTCCAAAGGGTTTCGTCCTGGTCCTGGTAAAGCACCATTTCTCCTTTTTCATCTTTCCTGGCTTCAAATCTCGAAGCATGAAAACTCATTAAAGAAAGTAAGGCATTCACTGCGGGTAGGTTTGTATGTTCATTCTCTGTGAGCATGTAAGTTAGTCGCATGGCTTCTTTACAAAGGTCTTCACGCAATACTTTATCACTGCTCGCAGAGTAATAACCTTCATTGAACAGCAGGTACAAAGTGGTAAGCACGGTTTCCAGCCGTTTGTTTATTTCTGTTTCGTTGGGAAGTTCAATTTTCACTTTTTCCAACCTTAGTTTTCCCCTCGCCCTGAACAAACGTTTGTTGATAGCTTCCTTATTCGATAATAATGCGTCAGCGATCTCATCGATACCAAACCCGCAAAGTATGCGCAAGGCAAGGCCTATCTGTGCCTCGGCTGAAATAGAAGGATGGCAGATGGCAAATATCATCTGCAGCTGACTATCGGTAATGTTCTTTTCAGAAAGATCGATCTCTATTTCTTCTAGCCCAGACAGATCCTCTTTTATGACAGGAACAATTTTAGTTATAAAAATTTGGTCACGGTGAATATAGTTCCTGGCTTTATTCTTTGCCACAGCATATAACCAGGCAGTTGGGTTTTCGGGGATACCCTTATATGTCCATGTTTCGAGAGCGGCTAAAAAAGTTTCGCTCACCACGTCTTCAGCAATTTCAACGTGCTGGATGCCGAAGAGTTTGCATAGCACTGCCGTTATCTTGCCGAACTCTGTTCTGAACAAATGCGGTATCAATGCTTGCTGTTCCATAGAAAAAACCATCTGTTGTCTCAAATTCAGTTTTCAGCAAAGCCTCAAAGAACACAAAGAAAAGAGTTAAATCAACTATTGCGGCTTTGTGTTCTTTGAGGCTTTGTAGGAAATAAGAAAAAGCGTTTGAACCAGTCTCAATTTTTAATGAACACCATCTCGCTTAGCGATCTTTCTCACTTCTACGCTATTACCATCGCCCTGTAAAACCGGGCATCCTTTAGCGAACTCCACCGCTTCGTCTACCGAGTCTGCTTTTACGATTATGTACCCGCCGATGGTTTCCTTGATCTCGCCAAAAGGCCCGTTGGTAACAACATTGTTGTGCCACACCACCTTGCTATCGGCAAAAGGCAAACCATTGCCGTGAACAAATTTGTTTTTGGCGGCAATGGTCCCGATCCAGTCCATCGTTTGTTTCATCCAGGCCTGTATTTGTTTGGGCGACGCTACCTTGGCGCCGTCCTCATGCCTGAAAATTAAAATGTACTCGTCCATGATTTTGATTTTAAGTAGTTAAATAATTTTGATCTACAGTTATATATCAAATGAGATCAATGAAACTGGACATGAATCACAGATTAAATGATTACGCGGATTTCACAGATCGTTATTTTTGAGGTTGCGAGAATAAGAGTCAAGGACAGATTGAAAGTTCAAAAAAATCTGTGGAATCGGGAAAATCATTTAATCTGTGATTTTAGCGATTTTCTTTTTCCAGTATTTCGAATTGCCTGCTTACGCTCACTCCATTTTCATCCACCAACGTAATGATATGCTTCCCCGGAGCAGGGTTGAGCGCCATCTGGTGAAAATTTTGGGTAGTGCCAACAAATTCATCATCCAGGCTCCAGAATATTTTTGCACCGGTTCGGCGATGGGCGGCAGTGAAGACGGTCTTTCCTTTTTCGCCATTTATTTCCAACGGCACATAAATTTTTGCATCGGGTTGGGGATAGATGATCTCGATCACTTTTCCTGTTTCGGCAAATGAGCAACCTGGCTTGAAGGGTGGGAGTGTTTTATAATCGGCATTGCGTTGCTTATAATAAAATTCCATCGCCGGTGTTAAGATGAACCAGCTTTTATGCGTCATCGAAGAAGGGCTTTCGCAATCTTCCGTAACACGAAAAGTTCCGGTTGCATCCAGGTGAATTATTTTATGATAAGGACATAGCGGCACTCTTAATCCATTCGGCGGCATGAATAAAGTGTCTACATCCGGACAATCGATATTTGCCCGATAACCACTTTGTCGGCACACGGGCACGAAAGAATAATTGTAGGTTGGCTTTGGGAACCAATTCGAATTTGGCAGCAAACGAAAGATGTCGAAGAGAATTGGAGCAGCGGTTTGAACACCGATCAGTCCGGGCCTTCCTTCTCCATCGGTGTTACCCACCCATACCGCAACAACATTTTTTGGCGTAACACCGATCGCCCAGCCATCGCGGAAACCGAAGCTGGTGCCGGTTTTCCAGGCTATTTTTTGGGAAGAAGAGAATTGTTGCCATAGACCTTCTTCTCCGGGGCGCATTACTTCCTGCATTGCCTGGAAAGTGAACCAGATAGAGGTTGCGTCAAAAGGAATATTTGATGTTGAAGGTTGAGGGTTGAATGTTTTTTGACCCTGGATATAATTTGGCGGATGAAAATCGTTAGGATCGTTCTTGCCGCGATTTTTTGTTTGATGATTTAATGTGCGAGCCATGGATGCATACATACCTGCGAGATCCCACATCGTTACTTCACAGCCACCGAGGATGAGGCTAAGGCCATAAGTATCTGCTGTTCGGGTCAAGGTGCTGATACCAGCTTGCTGAAGCGTTTCATAAAAACGTTGGTATTTGTATTGCTGCAATAATTTCACCGCAGGAATATTCAAACTTCTGGCAAGCGCACGGTTTGCAGGAACAGCTCCATCGTAACCGAGGTCGAAATTCTTGGGAGCATAACTTCCGATCTGCATGGGTATGTCGGGGATGATGGAGTTGGGTAATATCAATCCGTCGCTGAGCATTGCTGCATAGAGTATCGGTTTTAGTGCACTACCCGGACTTCGCGGCGCCGCGATAACATCTACATCAGCTTCCATATCCTTGTTGGATGGATCGGCGATATTTCCAACATAAGACAACACGTTTCCGGTTTCAACATCAAGTACCAATGCGCATGCGTTGTTGATGCCATTGCCTTTTAAAATGGCCTGGTGTTGTTGCACGATGGCGGATACATTTTTTTGCAATGCCCCATCGAGCGTTGTCCGGATCTTTGTTTCATTTCCGAGCGGCTTATTGTATTTTATGAATCGCTGCAGTAAATGCGATGCGTTTTGAGGCAGCGGTAAAGGCTCTCCGGGCAACTGTTCCAACTTAGCGAGATCACAAGTGCTTTTATCGATCTTTCCTGCTTCGAATAATTTGTCGAGCAGTTTGTTTCTTTTTTTCAGCAATACGTCCCTGTTCTTGCCGGGATGCACGAGTGCGGGTGCATTGGGTAAAACGGCCAACGCCGCCATCTCGCCCCAACTCAATTTCTCCGAACTTCTTCCAAAATAGCGCCATGCGGCCGCATCCAGCCCCACTACATTGCTACCAAATGGAGCATTGCTTGCATAGAGGCTTAGTATTTCTTTTTTTGAATAACTGCATTCCAACCGAACAGCGAGAATGCTTTCTCTCATTTTGTTCCAGATGCTGCGTCGGTCATTTTTTTTGGAAAGACGGATCACTTGCATGGTGAGTGTGCTGCCACCTTGTCCGGCTTCACGGTTCTTGATATCTTTTACCAGCGCTCTCCCGATCGCAATGGGATCAACGCCCGGATGTTTGAAAAAACGTTTGTCTTCGAATGTGGTGATGCAGTCGATAAATTTTTGTGGAACGTTTTTGTTGTAGGGGAAACGCCACTGGCCATCAGAGGCGATGGTTGCATTCAATAAATTTCCATCCTTGTCTTCGATGACATAACTAGTAGGAGTGTTGAATAGTTTGGAAGGAAGGGAAAGATAAAACCAGAGCAATAGCCCCAGGATCACCAACAATTTTATTTTTGTTTTGGTGCGGAGCTGTTTGATTTTGACGAATATGTTATGTAGGAAATTATTCAAGGAGTATGCTGATGAACTAGATTATCATAAAACATAATTAAAGGTGCATAAAGGTATGCCGTACAAGTGTGCGACGCAACGATGTTGGGTAGAATTACAAAAGCTTGGTACAAAAAAATATGCGTTCAAAAAACCGCTGTCGGGGTCTGTGACCGCCGACAGGGTTTTTAAATTCGCTTCTATCTTCGCTCCGATCAGTTCCCCCTTCAGGGGGCGGAGGGGGTTTCTATTGATTCACTACTTGCACCCACTTTCCATTCACACCAGCCGTCACGCTATGGTCATACATCGCTTCACAGAACGTGCCCGGCAAGAAATAACGGCCGAGATACGAGGCATTCAACTGTACATAATAGGTGAGTGTTTCGTTGGCGCCGATATTGAAATAAGTGTACACCCTGTCATCGCGGATATCCTGGTAAGTAGAGAAAGATGATTTGAATGATCCCTCACCACCAACCATTCTCGCATTCAATATTTCCCAACCACTCGGGAATATTTGTGACAAGGCCATCTGTGTATAATTGCCATGGCCACCAGGATTCTTTATCGTAACCTTCGCCACAAAATCCGTTCCCTGGCTGAGGTTGTTTATCTCGATGGCTTTTCCATCCTGCGAAACATAACCCACACTCATCTGCAATACCGATGGATTGTTGTTCACCCTCAAACTATCGCCAGCCAATGGTTGTCCCTGTGTTACCAATCGCACGTACAAAATATTGCTGCCTTTATTATTGAGCACGATATTACTTGCACCGTTCTTGAATATCACCGGCACCTGTCGCACATAAGAAGCAGAATTGATGTCAACCGCTTTTCCGTCAATACTAATATTTCCCATGATCTTAACACCAGAAGGATTTTTGCCGCAATACTTCGCAATGGCGATCAATGCGTATGCTGTTGTTTGCGTGCTGTACCAATAATCCTGCGACAATTGTGCGCAGATCGAGGGTAACATTTCGGCAGCCTTGGCTTTTTTACCAAGTATGGTCAGCGTTTCCAACACCATCGCCTGGTCACGCAGGTCGGAGCCGAAAGTGATGCCGGGATTTGGACGAACGCCAAAGGTTGTCGGCAAGCCACTGCATAGATCCAACGCGGTATTATCCTGTCCGGCTAATTTGTATGCAGCCGCCAATCGCCATTTGGCTTCAGGCGACAAATATTTGAATTCCTTCAAACGATTCATGGCACCGAGTTCCGGAGCTTTTGCCAGCGCCAGTGTGTATAAGCGATATGCCTGCGCAAGATCACCACCATAAAAATTGGTCGTTGATGGCATCCATGTATTTGCTTTGCTGCGCTGATAATTTTTCCATTGCTGTAACATATACTCACTCACGAAATAACCATTGCTTTGCGCCTCAAGAAGGAAATGACCGGCATAGCTGGTGCCCCACTCATCACTTTCGTTGCCGCCGGGCCAGTAGCTAAAGCCGCCGTCGGGGCGTTGGAAATTGGAGAGCCTGGAAATACCTGACTTCACGTTTCGATCTACCTGGGCTTTTTTATAATCATCAAGATCGGTCAGTTGATTCAACACGAGTTGAGGAAAGACAGCCGAAGTTGTTTGTTCGATACAACCGTGTGGATACTCGATCAAATAATTCAATCGCTTCTGCAGGTTCATTGATGGCACGCTCGAAATTTCCACAACAGCAGTGCTTGTTGAAGCCACACCGATTGGTGACGCAGCTATCTTCCATTGTTGTCCGCCGGATAGAGTTGTTTCAGTGACACTCGTAACCGGGGGATTTGGATTGCGGATATCCAACTCTACTTCATAATCTGCTTTTTCGCCGCCGGATGATGCAAGGAGTTTCACTTTGCCAATACCAACATTCGGTTTTACCCTCACGTCAAAATATGCCATTTGTTCGCCGGTGGAAGAGAAGCTCACAGTTTGTGAACTGCTGCCTACCACTTCGAGGAATGGATTTGATTGCAATGAGACATTTACTTTCTTTATATTATTCTCCATTGCAAAAACAGTAACAGGCAGTTTGATCGTTTCGCCCGGACCAAGAACGCGGGGCATCGTCGCCAACAGCATCAATGGTTTTTTTACCGCAACAGTTTTTTCTGCAAAACCATAGGATCCGTTGTGAGCAGCCACCACCATGGCTCTTACCGAACCGATATAAGATGGGAGTGTGAAGGTTTGTGTTTGTGATCCATGATCGAGATGGAATGGCCCAAGATATTTTACAACCGGTTTGAAACGATTGGCGGTCTTTTGTTTTACCGGACCAGCATCGATATCACCACCGATCGTAAGTATTCTTTCAAGATCACCACCCCATGCACCAATGACATAATCAAACATGTCGAAACTTTTTACGCCCAATGCTTCCCTGGCATAAAATGCTTCGTGAGGATCTGGTGTTTTAAATCTTGTTAGATCGAGTAAACCTTCATCAACGATCGCTACGCAGTAGGTCATTTCCTTATTCGACTGTTCGCTCACAGTAAATGAAACCGTTTGCTCCGGCCTGATACTAGCCGGCATGCTGATCACCGGCTTGAGTTCGGTATTCTTATCTTCTACAAAAATTGGAATAGAACCATACATGCGGATGGGCAGGTCATTGATCGTTTGCGCATGTGGTTGCAATAAACTCACCGTTGCATATACATTCGGCGACATCGACTTGTCGGCTTTGAATTTTACGAGGGTTTGTCCCTGTACGGTTTCTTCCCAGAAAGATTTGATCACCTTGCTGCCGTTTTCGATACTCACTAATACCCTGCCACCCTTGCTGCTGGGTATCGTCAATGAAACTTCATCGCCAACATTGTATTTTTCTTTGTTCGACGTAAAGGACAACATCGCTGCCGCAGTTTGATCTTCTGTACCTTCCCTGCTTTGCCAGCCTGGCGCATCAATATATAATGTAGAACCACCGGTGTGTCCGCTCTTCAGGTCTTTCACCAAAATGAGATAACGTCCCCATTCATTTTCTGAGGTACCGAATTGCCATTGTGCACGGCCATTAACAAGATGAACTGTTTCTTTTTTGATCAGCTTATTATATTCGTTCTGCGTGAAGTTGCTGAGGTTATCGCCATTATTATCCCACCACCAACGCCATTGAATGCGGTAGAATTCCACATCAACGTCATTGTTGCCGGTGAGTAAATTACCACGACTATCAACGTTCACGATCTGTGCAACATGTTTTTTACCTGCCAATAAATAATCGAATGGTTTTTCGCCATCGGGCAGTTTCAAACCAACATAGCTTGCATATGGACTATAAGGGATCGTCATGTTGTCGATGCTGAAACTTCCACCCGGTTCAAAAACTTTTACTACAAGGTTGGCGTTGAGCATACCCGGTGCAGCTTCATCAATTTCAAAATTTGTTTTGATGGCAGCATTGCCTTCCGGATCGAGTGTGCCTTCATAAATGGTTTTGCTTTGTGTGGAATATCTTGCTGTAGGATTATCAAAATCGAATCCGGCAAATTTGGGGAAGCTGGTAGTCTTTGCATATAAGGATGCATCGATCTTCGCCTTCAGGTTTTTTCCGGGCGAACCAAACAACCATTTGGCATTGATATTACCGGCCGATGTACTTCCGGTTCCCAGCATGGGGTCCTTGCCGAAGTCTACATTTATCTTCAGCCGGTTTGGCATCACGGTTTCTACCTTGATCCTTTTTTCAAAAGTGGCGCCCCCAACTTTTACTTTTGCCAGCCAATTACCTGTTGGTGCGGATGCATCGGTATTTGTTTTGAAAAGATAGAATCCATCTTCAGCATCTGATTGCATCAGGTGTTTGTACAATTGTCCTGTAGGTGTATACAAGCTAAATTCTACCGGGTGTTCTTTCGGCAATTTGCCTTCACGATCTTCAACAATGAAGTTGAGGTACATCGTATCGCCCGGGCGCCAAACGCCGCGTTCGCCAAAGATGAAGCCTTTGATTCCATTCTTCACTTCTTCACCGCTTACATCAAAGCGACTAAGTGGTAAGGAACTTCCATCATCCAATTTGAGGTAACCACGTTCAGTTCCTTTTTTGGCTACCAATAAATATGGTTTGCGTTTCAGGTCGATCGTGGCAAAACCATCGCCATTACTACTTCCCTTGCTGATAACGCTTTGCTGATAATCTAATACCTCCAAACTAACACCGCTCATGGGTTGGGTGGTTAGAATGCTGCTAACTGCGATCGACAGGCTGTTGTCGTTGCCGCGTTTCGCGGTAAGGCCGATATTGCTGGCCAGGATATTTCTCGTTGCCCAACGATCCTTGTTGTAATAAGATTTGCTGCGTGGGTCGTCTCTCGATTCCCAGTTATATCCATAAGGATAGTATTGATCATATCTACTCCAGAATGCATCATCATCGTCTTGACCATTGCCTCCGCCATAGTAATCATAGTCTCCTTCGCCCTCTCCCGATTCGTTGCTAGAAGAGATCTTTGAAGTGTCGGCAGATTGATATAGCGAATACTCTGGCCTAAAGCCGATGGTTACCCTGTAGATCGCACCTTGTTCTGTTTTTAGATATTTATCAATATCAAGGGAGAAATGCTGATGTTTGGTGAGGTCCAAAGTTTTATCGTCATCGAGTCTCAGTGTTTTTTCAACAATGGGTTTGGCCACCCGACGCAGTTCGCTGTTACCAGCAAGATCATTTTCCTGCAAAAACTGCGGAACATTATTTTCATAGATCTTGATGATGCTGATGTCGACCGCATTCAGGTTGATGGCGTCGAAGGGTAATAACAACCTACCGCTGGTGGGCAGGATATTTCCCTTGCCATGTATCTTCACCGAAGGCATGCGGTTCTCAAAGAAAATATTTGAGGTAAATGCTTTGTCCAGTATATCTCCCCAGGTATTTTTTATCCCCGAGTTCACGTAAGTAGTAAAGTTGCCGTCAAGTTTTCCGCCAACAAATACTTTTACTTCGCTACCATTGATGGTGTAGGAAATATCGGATTGATTGCTCACGGTGATCAAACCTGTCAGGTCCTGTCCAACGGCGATCGGATCACTGAACTGCACGGAAGCGTATTGCTGTGCTTCGTTCATGGCCACTACTTCCAACACTTTGAAATCACCGATGGCGGGTATCGCCACTTCTTTATCGCCTTTTACGCTCATATCCATCGGCGAGCCGTTCCAATGCAGTTCCATATTGGCCACGTTATTGCCGCGGTCGATATTGTCGATGATAAAATGATGCGTTTTTGTTGCATCGTTGTGCTGCCAGGTTATCTTAAGCGATTTGTTATTCAAAGAGGCTCTCAATAATTTTTCTACCTGTGCGCCTTCTTCTATATCAGCCGTTTCAAGATCACCGGTGAAGGTCATTTTGTTTTTAGTACCTGCACTTCTTAATCCATCATCAGAAATTCTGAATGAGGGCTTGGTGGTCTTCAGGCTGAATTTAAAATTGGAATACTTGTCGGGCACCTTTGTTACTTTGCCCAGTTTGAAACTCACTTCATAGAGTTGGTCTTTCTTCAAATTACCATCTGGCTTGAATTCGATGGTTCTTGCGTCGAGCCAAACTGCTTTTCCGCTTACTGAAGGAGAAAAGCTGAACAGTGATTCTTTTACTACTTCACCTACCGCATGCGTTGTGGCGGCGTCGGTGGCGAGTTGAATGCGTACTGCTGCTGTTTTGGATACGGTGCCTGTGGTGTAGGCATCAATGTATTTACTGTATGCCGGGTCCACGTCGATCCATTTTTCTTTTTTACTGCAGGAAAATAAGGAGAGTGTGACGGTTAGGCATAAAAAAGCCCTCAAAAAAGTTGCACTGAACTTTTCAGGACAAGTAACACGGTCGGGGTCCATAAATTTTGAAATGTTTGTTGAAGTTGGTTGACCCTGGTGGAATCACCAAAGTCGGCATTTTTGAATTGCTGATGTAAATGTTGAAAGAATTTCTGATATGTGCAATAGGGTGGAGAAATATTTTTAGTTAAAGGATTTGTAAATCAGTTTACGATTTGGGATATACGATGCTTGCCAGGTCGGATTTCAAAAAAACTGCTTTTTCTTTTTTGCTTCGCCCAAATTCTTCGACTCCGCCCAGAAGAAACAAAAAAGGGCACCCAGGAAAAATTACAGCCTTTTCCGGGGGTAGTACATTGATTTAGCTTCGGTACTACTGTAAACTCAGCTTTGGTAATACTACATCGGAGCGGAGATTGAGGCGGAGACAGGGTCGGAAGCAGGTAGCGCGCATTCTAGTTGATCCTCGTCACTTCAGTTCTGTAAGTGCCGTTGATAACGGAAGAGGTCACCTCCTGCGTGTAGGAGTTGTCGGCAGTTGCGACGATCTTAATGCTAACGGTCATGCCGGAGGGAAAATTCAATTTGTTGTCGTTCCTGATCACTTTATCGAGGTGGAGGGTGTAATTACAGGCGTCCTGCCAGCTTATCCGGAAACGAACGGTCGCCTTCAATGTTTCACTGGATTCTGTTTGGTAGTCGCCTTTCCGTTCGGCGATGATAATAGCCCCGGCCCTGGTATCCGCAACCCTGAATCTGCCTTCTTTGAATTTTGAGCAGTCGGGAGATTGGCTAAAAGCAAAGGAACTGCAGAAAATGATAGTAATTAGGAAAGCGACTTTTTTCATGGGAGATCTCTTGTATGACGAAAGTACCTAAATAAATATTCAATGTTCAAGTTGAGCACTTCAAAGTTCAAAAGCTGCCCAATTGAGCATTGAAAATTGAGCGTTGAACATTTATTCTATATTACCTGGTTCCTCAGCAGATCATCAAACTCATCTCTCTTTCTTATCAGCCTCGCTTTTCCGCACTCAATCATCACTTCGGCTGGCTTTAACCTTGAGTTGAAGTTGCTGCTCATTTCAAAACCATAAGCGCCCGCATTGTAGAAAACAAGATAGTCGCCTTCACGCACTTCATTGAGTTTCCTGTCCCAGGCAAAAGTATCCGTCTCGCAGATATTGCCCACAACCGTGTAGATCCTTTCGGCACCGGTTGGATTGCTGAGGTTTTCGATATGGTGATAGGCTTCATACATCATCGGGCGGATAAGATGATTGAAGCCGCTGTTCACACCCGCAAAAACAGTAGCCGGTGTTTGCTTGATCACGTTTGCTTTTACAACGAAGTAGCCGGCCTGGCTCACTAAATATTTACCCGGCTCAAACCATATCTGTAATTTCTTACCGGTTTCTTTTTCAAATTGAATAAATGCCTGCGCCAGTTTTTCTCCTAACGGATGGATCTCTGTTTCAGGATCGCCGGGTTGATAAGGCACTTTGAAACCGCTGCCCAGGTCAATATATTTAAGATCGGGAAAATGAGTGGCCATGCTAAACATCACTTCCAATCCTTCAAGGAAAACATTCACGTCCTTGATCTCGCTGCCCGTATGCATGTGCACACCTTCCACATTTAGTTTTGTTGTTTTCACCACGCGTTCGATATGGCGCATCTGGTGAATGGAGATGCCGAACTTACTATCCACATGTCCCGTTGATATTTTGAAATTGCCTCCCGCCATGATATGCGGATTCAATCGGATACAAACAGGATAGGAGTTTCCGAATTTATTGCCGAACTGTTCGAGAATAGAAATATTATCGATGTTGATATTAACTCCCAATTCTTTTGCCTGCAATATCTCTTCAAAGTCCACACAGTTGGGCGTGTACAAAATATCCGTCGCTTTGAAACCAGCCATCAGCCCAAGCTTCACTTCGTTGATGCTAACGCAATCCAGCGAAGCACCAATCGAGCAGATGTATTTTAAGATATTGATATTGGTGAGTGATTTACACGCATAAAAAAAACGGGCATCACATTTTTTAAAAGCTTTTTGAAGTTTACTGTATTGTTCACCGATCCTTTCGGCGTGATATACATACACGGGCGTGCCAAATTCGCTGGCGATATCGAGTAATTGTTGATGGGTTAATACTTCAGGCATTATTGCTGCTGATTTTATTTTCTAAAATAAATTTTGCTTCCACAGAGTTGCTCAAAGGACTTCAAAGCTGCACAAAAAAACCTTCGTGAATCTTTGTGTCTCCTTTGTAAATCTCTGTGGAACTACTGCGCCACGATCTCCTGTATCTCTGTCGGCTCCAAATTCGCATTGCGCATGGCGATCGCTCTTACTGCATTGTCGGTAAAGTCCATGAATGCTTTTTTCGTTAGTTCATCATCTCCCATCATCACCGGCACGCCGTTATCTCCTCCCTCACGAATGCTTTGAACGATCGGTATTTGTCCGAGTAATGGAATATCAAATTCTTCCGCCAAATTCTTTCCTCCGTTCTTACCAAAGATGTAATATTTATTTTCCGGTACCCCGATACCTATCGGGGCTTGTGGTGTGAAATAACTCATGTTCTCTACCAATCCTATCACCGGAACTTTCAATTGCGCCTGGCTGAACATGGCAATTCCTTTTTTTGCATCGGCCAATGCCACGAGTTGCGGTGTAGTAACCACGATCACGCCAGTAACGGGTACCGTTTGCACGATCGTTAGATGAATATCGCCTGTGCCGGGCGGCATATCGATCACGAGGTAATCCAGTTCGCCCCAATCCACATCGCTCACAAACTGGCGGATGGCGCTGCTCACCATTGGTCCACGCCAAACCACGGCTTGTTTTTCATCGATGAGCAAACCAATGCTCATCACCTTAATGCCAAATTTTTCTATCGGAACGATCAATCCTTTTTCGCCAACCTCCCTCATCATCGGCCTTTCGCCACGCACGCCAAACATGATGTGCTGGCTGGGTCCGTAGATATCTGCATCCATTAGTCCCACTTTTGCGCCACCTTCTGCCAGGGCCAGCGCAAAGTTAGAAGCCACTGTGCTCTTGCCTACGCCACCCTTACCACTCACCACGGCAATGATATTCTTCACTCCGCTCAATATCGTCTTCGCGTCTTTGCGATTGGTGCTGGTATTGCTGGTAAAATTCACGGTAACAACAGCGTCCTTATTTACCAATATTTTTACCGCGTTGATGCATGCATTTTTTATCATATCCTTCAGCGGACATGCGGGCGTAGTAAGCACCACGGTAAATGAAACATTATTGCCATCGATCGCAATATCCTTTACCATGTTCAATGTCACGAGATCCTTGCCAAGGTCGGGTTCCTGCACATTGCCCAGCGCCTTTAAAATATCCTCATTCGTCATCGTTCAATTATTTGTTAAAAAACCAATATCAACCGCAAAATTAGCCATTGAAGCCCTTACTTTGTTTATTAATTACGGAATGTTGGTATTTTTGGCACGAACCTTTGTACTACATACCAATATTGACCTTTTTGAATGAAGAAACTTATACCATACTTTATCGTCGCTGCCTTTTTTTTACCTTCTACTGCCAAAGCGCAATTCGAAAGTTTTAAAGATTCCGTTGTACAGTTATATGGCATCGTTATGACCGCCGACAGCCTCAAGGGGCTGGAATCCGTGAGTGTGGTGGTAAAGGGCCAGGGCCGCGGAACGATCACCAATGAAAAAGGTATATTCAGCATCGTGGTGCTCAAGGGCGACCAGATCGAGTTCACCAGCATCGGGTATAAACCAAAGCTCATCACCATTCCAACCAATCTCGTTGGCAACCAGCATAGCGTTATTCAGTTGATGGTCAATGATACGATCTACTTACCAGCAACGATCATCAAGGCACATCCATCACGTGAACAGTTTGAAAGAGATTTTGTGAACACCAAGATACCCGACGACGATATCACCATCGCAAGAAAGAATAACGATGCCGCCACGCGACGTGCATTGGTAGCCAATATGCCGGTTGATGGCCGCGAAGCTTCGAGCAGGTATTTCAAACAGATAGCCAATAAAGCCTATTACACAGGGCAAACACCTCCACAAAACATCTTCAATCCATTTGCCTGGGCAGAATTCATTAAGGCGTGGAAGAGGGGGGATTTCAAAAAGAAGAACTGATTAAGAGAAAATCACAGATTAAAGGATTCCGCAGATTTCGCTGATTAAGTAGGGCATGCTTACATTTGGGGCATGAAGATTTTTCTCATTGGATTTATGGGGAGTGGAAAAACGCACTGGGGCAAGATATGGGCGCAAGAGAACTGCATGTTTTTTTTCGACCTGGATGAAGTGATAGAAGTACAGGAGCAAAAAACGATCGATGCGATATTTAATGAGAATGGCGAGACCTATTTCCGCGAAACAGAAAGCGCTGCACTAAAAACATTTGCCGAAAAAGACAATTGCGTCATCGCCTGCGGCGGCGGCACCCCTTGTTTTCACGATAATATGCAATGGATGGATGGACATGGCATCACCGTTTATTTAAAAGCAACTCCCGGCCAGATCATGGAAAGAGTGAAGGATGAAAAGCATACTCGTCCGTTACTGAAAAAATTAGATGATTATGAAATATTGTCCTTTATCGCACAAAAAATAAAAGAACGGGAACCTTTCTACTCACAAGCCCAGGTCATCTTACCAGTCGATGAATTAAATACTGATTCCTTCGAAAAAATTATTAATTCTTTCCCGACATAATCGGGATGTTCCAAATCATCAATTATTAATTCTTCCATGAATAAAACCTTTCTAAAAACTGCAGCTCTCCTCGGCGCACTATCTGTCATTCTCGGTGCATTCGCCGCACACAAATTAAAAGAGATACTTGCACCGGACAGCCTTTCAACTTTTGAAACAGCAGTACGCTACCAGTTCTATCATGTATTTGCTTTGCTGGCTGTTGGGATATTATATGCCAGTTTTCCTTCGGCAAAAATGCGTTGGGCGGGGTATCTTTTTATTGCCGGTATCATTTTGTTCAGCGGCTCGCTGTACTTGTTGTGCTATTTGAAGTACGCCGGGGTAGCGGGTTTCAATTGGGTCGGCGCCATTACGCCATTCGGAGGAGCAGCATTTATCGGTGGATGGCTGATGTTGTTTTTGGGGATCAACAAAAAATAAATTGTTGAATTGTTTTATTGCTAAACTGTTGAAGAGCATCCGCAAATTCGCAAGCTTCATAACCATTAAACAATTAAACCCTTAAACCTTTTTAGAACTCCTCTACCTTCCGATGCAACGTTATCAATGTCCCATTCTTATTCTCAATACTAAAATCAATATTCACGTCATCCATTCTCTTTTTCATATTCTTTAATCCGTTGCTGAACTGGCGGAGTTTGTCCATGTCGATGCCGACGCCATTATCATGTATATAAAGCGTGAGCCCGTCTGCAACTCTTTCTAATGTAATGGTAACCTTTGTGGCTTTGGCATGTTTAAGCACATTGTTCAATGCTTCTTTTACCACCAAAAAAATATTCCTTCTTATCTCACCGATCACTTCGATATTCGGAAGGTCATCAGGGATGCTGATGCGACAATCGACCCCCGAGCCCTCAAAATATTCCAATGCATAACTTCTGATGTATGCGGTGAGGTTGCCCAGCGAATCATTGCTGCTACTCATGCTCCAGATGATGGCGTTCATTTTATTAAGCAACTCGTTTGATGAAGAAGATATCTTATCGATCTCGGGTATGGGGTTGTTGAGCAATTTGTTTTTAGCCAATTCACTGTACAGGCGGATGGTGGTCATACCTGCGCCAAGGTCGTCGTGCATATCGGCACTGATGCGGTTGCGCTCTTCCTGCTGCGCTTTGATGATGGCGATCTGCGATTCGAACTCTTTTTTTTCTGCTTCCATCTTCATCGCTTCCTGCTCCTTGATGCGCTCGATGGTCTCGCTGCGATTTTTATAGGTAAGACCGAGCAGAAAAAATGTCATTTCGGAAACGATGCCCATATTGTAATAAAATATCGGCGAGTCGATGAGGCCCGTCACCTTTTCATCCCTCAAGATCAACGCTAACGAAATAGATGAAAAGGCCACCAGGCATGCATTGCCGGCCGCTATGTAATTAAGCAGCCTGTTGCGCTGCCTGAATGCCAGGATGATGAACACCAGCCCGATGCCGAGTATGAGAAACTTCATGATATTTTCCAGGAGGAACTGCGGCACATATCCCTGCGTGAAAAAGTTGAGGAACGAATAAGCGATCAGTACTACAAAAATGAAGATCTCACTGTATTTTAAAACTTTATCCAGTGTTTGATATTTCACTGCAGTGTTCAGGAAACTCCTTGTGAATAAAATATAAAATATCGTGCCGGCAGCCATCAGAAAAAAATCGAAATAGCTCAGGAAGAAACTGGCAAATGGCGTAAGCGTTCTTAATGTATAGGAATTAAAAAAGATCAGCAGGAACATGCAAACCGAGTAAAGGAAATTGTATTGAAATTCCTTTCGCCTGCTAAGAATGAAATTAGTGCCCATGAATAATATCATCATCAGCAACACACCACTCAGCACATATCCGAATATTCTTATCTCCGGCCTGGCGCTCAGCATTATCAAGCGGTAATTTTCAATGAATTTCGTGCTCACCAAATGAGTTGCGATATAGGCCGTTTCATTCTTTACGAATTTCAGGTACACCAATATGGTCGCTCGTTGCCCGGGCGCAAGTGTTATTTTTTGGAAGCCGGTTTTTTTTCCTGCATCCAGTATGGGGTCCAACTTATCATTTGGTCCCGCTACATAATACAGGTTCACCTTTTCATATAATGAACCGGGGTAGAAATAAATAGAAAATGCAGTGTCGGCGCTGTTCCATACATTAAATTTCAGGAAATAGGCATAGGGGATCATGTTCGGCGGAATACCCCTTCTTTTTTTGAACGCTGACAAGGGCATAAAATGCCGCAGCAAGGCCTGGTCGGGAGAAAGTTCGTTGCTGGTATCAATGTAGACCAGCGTGTTTTGGATGATGTTGCTGGTGTCGGTGATGGTTGCAATATCTTTTGCAGCCGTATCCAACTTAACCTGGGCGAGGGTTAGGCTGGCGGTAAACAGGAACAATACCAGGGTAAGAAAACGCTTCAATATGCAGCAGTTTTTTCAAACCTACACAAAATCGCTGATACCACATATTAACATCGGTTGGTTTTTGCCCACAATTGCAGTACCTCTTTTCTATATCTTTGTTATCCATGGCGAACAAAGCAAAATCTTCAAAGGGCAAGACTGTTGATCCCGGTCAGTTAAAACAAGAAAAGGAGGAGACAGTTGAAGTAAAGCAATTGCTGAAAGACGAGCGCACGCATAAGATACTTGGCAGCATTTGTCTTTTATTGGCGATACTTTTATTTATAGCATTCACTTCTTACCTGTTTACCTGGGATGTGGACCAGGATAAGTTCAGTTACCGCATGCTGCTGGCAAATGATATCAAGGTGCAGAACCTGCTGGGTACATTCGGCGCATTTGTTTCGGAGATATTCATCCGCAAAGGGTTTGGCGTAGGCTCCTATCTTTTTTGCAGCTTCTTTTTTGTGGTGGGTATCAATTTATTTTTTGGCAAGAAAGTATTTTCCATTTCCAAGAATATCAAGTATGTATTGATCGGCTTGCCATTGATCAGTATCGCCGCTTCGGTTGTTATGAACGGCAGTAAATTTCCGTACGGTGGTTCGGCAGGTGATAATTGCAGGGACTGGATGTATAAAACGATCGGCGAAGTTGGTACCATTGGCGTGCTGGCGGTGGCTGCTCTGGCTTATATCATCTGGAGATTCAATCCCGTTTTCAAATTGCCTTCTAAAAAAATTGCCGTTCCGGGAGAAGGTGAAGCTGTTGTTGAGGAAGAGATCGCAGAAAAAGTAGAATGGCCGTTGGAAGATTCGGCCAACAAAGGCAATTCTTTGAAAGGAGACACTAATACGTTAATCGTTGCCCCGCCGGATGAGCCGGTGAAACATGATATCAGTATCGTTGAAAAAGAATTATTGCCGGCTGATCTTTCCAAAGCAGAATTGATGGACATGAATGAAATGCCAATGGATGTTGAAGAAGCCGTCATCAGTCCCCAACCCGAAGTAGATAAAAAACCTGCAAGGAAGAATGCTGATATAGAACCGTTGGAGCTTGAAATAAAATCTGTTCCCGACAAAATAGTCGACGAACCCACAACTCCTAACCCCAAACCTATAACCAGCAAACCCTACGATCCCATCCTCGACCTTCGTGATTATAAATATCCAACGCTCGACCTGTTGGAAAATCATGGCAGCGAAAAGATCGTTCAGGATGCAAATGAGCTCGAGAATAATAAGAACCAGATCATCAATACGCTGAAGAATTATGATATCCTGATACAAAAGATATCGGCGACTGTTGGTCCAACGGTTACCTTGTATGAGATCATTCCCGCAGCGGGGGTTCGTATCTCACGTATCAAAAATTTGGAAGATGATATTGCGCTAAGCCTTGCTGCGCTTGGCATTCGTATCATTGCGCCGATACCCGGTAAAGGCACGATTGGTATTGAAGTGCCGAATGCTAAGAAGACGGTGGTGAGCATGAAGACATTACTGAGTTCAGAAAAATTTCAGAAGAATAATTTTTCATTGCCCATCGCTATTGGTAAGAAGATCGATAATGAGAATTTTATCGTTGACCTTACCACAATGCCTCACTTGTTGATGGCGGGTGCAACGGGGCAGGGCAAGTCGGTTGGACTAAATGCCATTCTCGTTTCATTATTGTATAAAAAACATCCTTCACAGTTGAAGTTTGTGTTGGTGGATCCAAAGAAAGTGGAGCTGAGTATTTATAAGAAGATCGAAAAGCATTTCCTCGCCAAATTACCTGGCGAAGAAGATGCGATCATCACCGATACAAAGAAAGTAGTGCATACATTGAATGCGCTTTGCATTGAGATGGACAATCGCTACGATCTCTTGAAAGAAGCCGGCTGCCGTAATATCAGGGAGTACAATGAAAAATTTGTTGCAAGAAAACTGAATCCCGAAAAAGGACACCAATATCTTCCATTCATTGTGCTGGTGGTAGATGAATTTGCAGATCTGATCATGACCGCCGGAAAAGAAATTGAAATGCCGATAGCGCGGCTGGCACAGTTGGCAAGGGCCGTGGGTATTCACCTGATCATTGCAACGCAACGTCCTTCGGTGAATATCATTACCGGAACGATCAAAGCGAATTTCCCTGCGCGGATAGCTTTTAAAGTGAGCAGCAAGATCGATAGCCGTACGATCCTGGATACCGGCGGTGCTGAACAATTGATCGGCAAGGGTGATATGCTCATCAGCTATAATGGAGAGGTTGTGCGTTTGCAATGTGCATTCGTGGATACACCTGAAGTAGATAAGATCGTTGATTTCATCGGCGAACAAAGAGGATATGCACAATCATTCTTATTACCGGAATATATTGATGAGAAGGAAATGGAAGGAAAGGATTTTGATCTCGGCGACAAGGATCCTTTATTTGAAGATGCGGCGAGGCTTATCGTTGCGAGCCAGATCGGAAGCACTTCATTATTGCAGCGCCGTATGAAGCTCGGCTACAACAGGGCCGGCCGCCTGATGGATCAGCTCGAAGCTGCCGGCGTGGTTGGCGGCAACCAGGGAAGCAAGGCCAGGGAGGTATTGATAAAGACAGAGGCTGATCTGCAGCAGGTGTTGAATGGAATGGATTAACGGTGAGTCACCCCATGAGGGTGGCTAACCGCATTAATAGTAAGCCAAAAAAATCTATAATTGATCATGCAAAGCGGTGAGCCACCCTCATGGGGTGACTCACCGATGTAACTTCACGCTGTATGTCAAAATTCTTAATAGTAGGCCTGGGTAATGTCGGAAAAGAATATGCAAATACCCGGCACAATATCGGCTTTGATGTGGTGAATGCATTTGTGTTGAAGCATGGCGGCGAGTTCAAGGTGGAAAGGCTTGCCTATGTGGCGCATGTAAAATTTAAGGGAAAGCCGGTGGTATGTGTTTGTCCTACCACTTTCATGAACCTCAGCGGCCGCGCCTTTTACTACTGGATGAATATGGAAAAAGTGCCGGTAGAAAATACCCTCACCATTGTTGACGATGTTGCCTTGCCATTGGATAAGATCCGGCTGCGGCCGGGAGGTAGCTCAGGTGGACATAATGGCTTGAAGGACATAGAGGCTGCCTTGGGTTCACCTGATTATCCAAAACTCCGATTTGGGGTGGGCAATAATTATCCCAAGGGTATGCAGGCAGATTTTGTTCTCGGAAAATGGCAGAAGGCAGAGGAACCCACCGTGCTATTGAAAGTAGAAAAATGCGTGGAGGCGATTGAAAGTTTTATCAGCATTGGAATTGATGATACGATGACGTTGTTTAATAAGCTGAGCATTAGTCCATAGTCGGTAGTCCTTAGTCAGGAGCCAGCTACCGACTCCTGACTAAAGACTACCGACTAGCGACTTGTTTTTTTTCTCCCATTTGTCTATATTCGCCTACGAACCGCCTTCCCTTTTAAAAACCGCTAAATGAAGATAATTTGTGTAGGCCGCAATTATGCGGATCACGCCAAGGAACTTGGCAACGATATACCCGATGAACCGGTGATATTCATGAAGCCGAAAAGTGCTTTGCTGCAAAGCCATACGCCTTTCTACTACCCCGAGTTCACCAATGAATTACATTATGAATGTGAGCTGGTTTTACGTGTGTGCAAGAATGGAAAATATATCCAGGAGCGCCACGCCAATAATTACTATAACGGCATTGCAGTGGGTATCGATTTTACAGCAAGGGATATCCAGGATGAATTAAAAAAGAAAGGATTGCCATGGGAAAAAGCCAAGGCGTTTGATAATTCTGCTGCCATCGGAAAATTCATCGACGTCACGCCGGACCTCAACAGGAAGAACATCAATTTTTGTTTGTATAAGAATAAAGAACTGGTGCAGCAGGGCAATTCGGGGAAGATGATATTCAGTTTTGATTCGATAGTAGAACATATCTCCAATTATTTTTCACTCAATATCGGCGATCTCATCTTTACGGGCACACCAGCGGGTGTGGGCGAATGCGTGGTGGGAGACGAGTTGGAGGGTTTTATTGAAGAACAGAAGTTGTTGAGTTTGGAGATAAAATAGTTTTTTACCACAAAGGTCTACGAAGAGATTTCAGAAAGCTACACAGAGCCTCATCGCTGTACTTAACAACAGCGATTTTTTATTTAAGGGAATGCCTGTACTTTTACATTTAGAATTTTGCACTTTACATTTTTCATTCCCTCATGGTTGATAAAGATATTCTGATCAAGGCTTACCGCCTCATGTGCACTGCCAAAGCGATGGCGGATACCTATGAGGCAAACAGGCAAACCTGCAAATACGTTCATTCCACATCAAGGGGTCACGAAGCCATACAACTCGCTGCCGCATTTCAATTGATGCCATGTGATTGGGTTAGTCCGTATTACCGCGACGAATCCATGTTACTTGGACTTGGCTTTACACCCCATGAACTCATGCTGCAATTGCTGGCAAAGAGCAATGATATTTTTACCGGCGGCAGGGAATATTATTCTCATCCCAATTATCGTGGAGATGATAAACCGAATATCATTCATCAAAGCAGCGCCACGGGAATGCAAGCCATTCCAACAACCGGCATTGCACAGGGCATAAAATATTTGGAGAAAATTCAATCCATAAAATTAAAGAAGGGGCCAAACGGCGAACTACCAGTTGTGATCTGTTCACTGGGTGACGCATCGGTAACAGAGGGTGAAGTAAGTGAAGCATTTCAGTTTGCCGCTTTGCATAAATTGCCGGTGATCTTTTTAGTGCAGGACAATAATTGGGGCATCAGCGTTAGTGCAGAAGAGGCCCGCACCAGCAATGCCAGTGAAATGGTAAAAGGATTTAAAGGCATCAGCCGCATCAGTATCGACGGCAGCGATTTTGTACAATCTTATGAAGTGATGAAGAATGTGGTGAATGAAGTGAGGCAACAACGGCATCCATTTTTGGTGCATGCAAAAGTTCCATTGCTCGGCCATCATACCAGTGGTGTGCGAAAAGAATTTTACCGGTCAGAAGAAGATCTTTCTAAACATTATACAGATGATCCCGGTCCGAAGTTGCGCAATAAATTAATTGAACTTGGGATGGACGAAGGGCAATTATCAACCATCGAAAAAGAAACCGCGGATGAAGTTGCGCAACATTTTCAAGGAGCTGTTGCTGCGCCGGAACCCGATCCGTCAACTGTTTCGGAATTTGTTTTTGTGCCAACGTCCATTGTTGAAGAAACGGGAGAGAGAAGTCCTGCGGGCAATGAAAAAATAATCATGGTTGATGCGGCACTCTTTGCCATCCGAGAGATCATGACTGAATATCCCGAAGCAATATTGTATGGACAAGACGTAGGGCGCAGACTGGGCGGGGTTTTTAGAGAAGCCGCTACATTGGCAGAACAGTTTGGCGATCACCGCGTATTCAATACCGCGATACAGGAAGCGTATATCATTGGTTCAACAGTTGGCATGAGTGCATTGGGAATAAAGCCGATCGTGGAAGTGCAGTTTGCGGATTATATCTATCCGGGGTTGAACCAACTCGTTACAGAAATTTCGAAGAGTTGTTATTTAAGCTGCGGAAAATTTCCGGTGCAAACATTGATACGTGTTCCGATCGGTGCCTATGGCGGAGGCGGCCCTTATCATAGCGGCTGCGTAGAAACAACATTACTTTCTATCAAGGGCATTAAAGTTGTTTATCCATCCAATGCTGCTGATATCAAGGGATTGATGAAGGCTGCATTCCTTGATCCAAATCCGGTTGTGATGCTTGAACATAAAGGTTTGTATTGGAGCAAGGTGCCGGGCACAGAAGAAGCAAAATCCATTGAACCTTCAAATGATTATATTATTCCGCTGGGCAAGGCCAATATTGTTTTGACTGCAGATCGGGATAGCATTGACGATGGCGAGAGCTGTTGCGTGATCACTTATGGAATGGGTGTGTATTGGGCGAAGGCTGCCGCGAAAAAATTTCCTGGAAGAGTGGAGGTGGTGGATCTGCGTACTTTATTTCCTTTGGATGAAGAGCTGATCTTTTCTTCCGTGAAAAAGCATGGCAAGTGTTTGATCTTAACCGAAGAGCAGCAAAACAATTCATTTGCCGAAGCTTTGGCAGGACGTATATCTAAAAATTGTTTTCGAAATTTAGATGCACCTGTTGAAGTAATGGGAGCGTTGAATTTGCCTGCTGTGCCGATGAATATTGTACTGGAACAAGCCATGCTGCCAAGTGCTGAGAAGGTTGCGCAGCGATTGGAATTACTACTCAATGCTTAAAGCCTAACGCTATTTTTGTCATTTCGACGAAAGGAGAAATCTGGCCAGCGTTAATAAATAGATTTCTCCTTTCGTCGAAATGACAGGCGTTTGGTGAGTCGCAAAAAAATCGTCATGAGATTACAACTTTTGCCTATTACTTTTTTATTTTTCATCACGGCTTCGGCCCAAACTCCCTTAAAAGATTATACCCGTTTCGTCAATCCCTTTATCGGATCAGCATCGCAGGGTAATAGTCTTTCTGGAAGTGTTTTTCCCGGTGCCTGCGTTCCATTTGGATTAGTGCAGGTAAGCCCCGATACTTATGATGCGCCTGAAGAACCTGCATCGGGTTATGATTATACACAAAAAACGATCGTTGGTTTTAGTCACACACACCTCAACGGAACAGGTGTAGGCGATCTCTATGATATCTTGGTGCAACCGCTAACCGGCACGCCCCTGTGGCAACCCGGCGATGCTGCAAAGCCACGCAGTGGTTATCGTTCCAACTTTTCTCATTCAACTGAAAAAGCATCGCCCGGTTATTATTCGGTGACGCTTGATGATTATTCAGTCAATGTTCAATTGACAGCTACAGCGCATGTTGGATTTCATCGTTATAGTTTTGCGCCAACGGACAGTGCCTATGTTTTGTTTGATCTTGACCACACATTGGATAAGAAAAGAAATTACTGGGTTTGTAAAATAATTGAAACGCATATCAAACAAGTGGATCCGTACACAGTAGAAGGCTATCGCATACTTACGGGATGGGCAAAATTGCGGAAGGTTTATTTTGTTGCAAAATTCGACCAACCGATACAGCAATCTTTTTTTGTGAATGGGAAAAAAATATATCCCGGGGTGAACGTGATCAATGGGAATAATAGTAAAGCAGCTTTTCGGTTTAATACAAATCTGAATGGAGCGGTTCAAATGAAAGTTGCATTATCAACGACGAGCATTGCCGGTGCGTATAAAAATCTTACCGCAGAATTACCGGGCTGGAATTTTGATGGAACAGTTGCTGCTGCAAAAGCCGAATGGAATAAGACCTTAGCTGTCATCGACGCCGAGGGAACAGCAGCAGAGCAGCAGATGTTTTACACCGGCCTTTATCGCAATTGCATTCAGCCAAACAATCTCGCTGATGTTGATGGAACCTATAGTGGTACTGACTTTACGGAACACCAGGCGCCGGATAAACAACACTATTCCACTTTTTCTTTGTGGGATACTTACCGGGCAACGCATCCTCTATACACTTTGATCGCTCCGCAAAAAGACGCCGCTTTCATCAATAGTATGTTGCGGCAATATGAGCGATATGGTTATTTACCCATCTGGCAATTGTGGGGAGATGAGAATTATTGCATGATCGGTAATCATGCCATTCCGGTCATTGCCGATGCGATATTAAAAAACCTCAAAGGGTTTGATCATGAAAAAGCATATCAAGCTTGTGTTGGCTCTTCAACAACCGATCATCCCGGTGCGCCGTTCAGCGTGTTGAATAAATATCATTATTTCCCGGAAAATATCCAGTCGCAGTCGGTATCATTAACGCTCGAGATCGCTTATGACGATTGGTGTGTTGCACAAATGGCAAAACATCTGGGTAAAGCAAAAGATGCTGCTTTCTTCGCCGAAAGATCGACCTACTATAAAAATTTGTACGATAGTCAAACAAAATTCTTTCGTGCAAAGAATGACAAGGGCGAATGGATCAATCCTTTCAACCCGCTGCAATATGGTGGCAATGGTGGCAATCCCTTCACCGAAGGAAATGCATGGCAATATTTTTGGTACGCACCACAGGATGTACCTGGCCTCATTTCATTAACAGGAGGTGAAACGAATTTTAATACCAAGCTCGATTCGATGTTCACGCTCCAGGCAAAGGACAGTGATGTAAATGGAAATGCTTCTGGTTTTATCGGGCAGTACGCACATGGTAACGAACCAAGTCATCACGTTGCATACTTATACAATTACAGCGGACAACCATGGAAGACGCAATTCTATGTTCATAAAATTCTTACCGAACTCTACGATAATAGTTTTACCGGTTTATCCGGCAATGAAGACTGCGGACAAATGAGCGCCTGGTATGTGCTGAGTGCGATGGGTTTTTATCCTGTGAACCCTGCGAGTGGGATCTATGTTTTGGGTTCGCCTTTATTAAAACACGTTGTATTGCGGCAGCCCGGCGGCAAGTCTTTTACCATCAATGTTACGAATGCCGGCAAGACCTATATTCAATCGGTACGGATGAATGGAATGCCTTACACCAAAAACTATATCCTGCACAGCGATATTGAAAAGGGTGGTTTGCTGGAATTTGTGATGGGGGATGAGCCGAATAAGAGTTGGGGGGTAGACAAGGCTGAAAGGTCCACCCAGTAAAGCTTGTAATTTGACCTCCGGAAGGCGAATCTTTTGGGCAAAATCGCCTATATTTGCACCCCAAATTCATGGTATGCAGGTATTCGCCGCGGCGAATGGTTAGAGCATCGGATTCCTATCCGCCGACTGGCGGACGGCAGTTCAAGCCTGCTCAATTTGGGAAAAAACATACGCCGGGGTAGCTCAGCTGGTTAGAGCATCGGATTCATAACCCGAAGGTCGGCAGTTCAAGTCTGCTCTCCGGTACAGGATAGGAGTTTTCAATAAAATTTTGAGAACTCCTATTTTTATTTCCGCTGTAAGCACTTGAAATTGAGGATACTAATTCAACAAATTGATTCGTTTTCCGAGTTAGATATTGATGGTTTTGGGCATTATAAAAAATCCCCTCCGGAAACAATGTTTTGTGTAATGCGCGCTTCCCCTCAAGATCGCTGGAAGCCCATATTTTACTGATATTTTCGAGCTTTTTCAATGACTTTGAAAGTAGGTTTTCCAAGTTAGATATTGTCAGGTTCCCGCTATTCAATTCTTTGGTGATTTCCTGAAGTTGGCCATTCAGATGTTGTTGGGTGAGTTCGTAAGTTTCTTTGTCAATTTGCCCCAGTCCAAATCTAATTTTTAGCTGCTTTACCTGAGCTTGAATTGCTGTCAACTGCTTCTCTAATTGGTTTTCATTTTTCCCATTATCATCATTGTAATTTTTGAACAGCTTCGTCAATTGTAATTCAATAAGCGGAAATATCCCACCTGGAATTTGAAAACGTTCGAGTAACTCTAAAAATAACTGCTCGGCGCTTTTCTTTCTTGATGTGGGAGAAGTTTTTGCGCAAATGCTAACGCCATTACATTTAAGACACCGATAATAATGCAGGTCCTTCTGATTGTTTTTATACCCCACCATAAAACAATCACAATTGTCACATCGCAGCAACCGTGTCAATGGCCTTTCATCAACGTCTTTTTTATGCTGGTATCCCGAAGGATTTTTTTGTATTATTTGTTGCACCTTCATAAAATCATCGACGGATACAATAGGCTCCCAATTTCCTTTTATCGGTTCGTCTGCTAATTTGTTTGTGCTGATGCCGCAATAAAATGGGTTGCGCCACATGGCACTGATCTTATTGGCCTCCCGCTGGTAACCTCTTGCAGACAATTTAGCAAGGATTTGAACGTCACTGTAAAGACCAGACGCCTTCCATTTCCACGCCTCTTTTAATAACTTACCAGTGTCATTGATCAATATTCTTTGCTTCTGGCTAAGAAACTTTCCATTTCTAACTCTTGGACCATAATGGTCATAACCTTCCGGCGCCCGTGAAAACCAATTCCCTGCTTTTATAAAAGCTCTCATATTTGGAATGATGATCTCTTTTCTTTCAAGGTTTTCTCTAAATGCATGGAAAAGGCTTTCCCAAATAGCAGACTTACCTCTTTCGGTCGTGGAATTTAATCCAGAGCAAACTTCAATTAGGTGTACTTTCAACTCGTCAACCAAATAACTGACCAAGCCAATGGCATTTCCACCGGATCTTGAAAATCGGCTCATCTTATAGACCAGGATGGCATATGGTTTTTTGCGACTCTTCTTTACCCTTTCTATCAAGCGTGTGAATTCCTTTCGGGTAAAATCTGATTTAGCACTTTCGTAGGTGCCACCAAATTCTTCAATTATAGTAAAGCCATTAGTTGCTGCATAAGCGCGATTCGCATCCTTTTGGCGCTCTACGCTGGAGTTTTGTTCAAATTGCTCCTTAGAACTTACCCTGGTATATGACCAGACTTCAAAGTTGGAATTTATCATTAGCTCGGCGGGAGCAATGAATTTTTTAAAATAATCAAGTTGGCTCATTATGATTGGCTTTATATAATATCGATGATATCTGGTAAACGAAATCACTCAGTTCCGCAAGAGTTACTTCATCTATATCTCTAAATCCCGGAAACTGTCTTATTTCATCAATAGTTAATTTACATTCTTGACCAAGTTTTTTGGTTTCATTGTTTACATTTTGGGTTAACATCTGTAGCCTATTAGGAGATCGCTGTTTCAAACAGAAGATAACCGGTGGAATTACAGAACCGTGTCAAACGGAATCGTTAAAAGAACTTTTTTTCAGTATGAACGAAGGACAGCGTTTTACCATCCCTTGTACTTAACTCAATCGCCGAATAATTTTTTATGCCTAGTAACTTCATGATTTTTTTGGCATCTTCTCCTTTGATCAGACCTTTCTTATCAGATTCTATCTTCTCAACTTTGTGTTCCTTGTCATTAAAAGTTACTGTGATCGACTTTACATTTTTATTTCGTATCTCCTTAATGACTCTGTGCTCATCCTCGCTCAATAATCCGGAACTTAATAAAAAACTTTGCTTATCCTCATCCGCCAAAAATTCCATGATATAGCTTGATAGCTGAATATATAGGTGAGGCCTGGAAATATCTATTGGCCGAACCAACTCCTCTCTAATATGTGCAGGAGGCAGTAAGAACTTTTCGAAGGTGCCGTCTTCGAATATGATTATTCCTCCATCTACCATGTTGGTTAAACAACCTTGCACCAATTGCGAGAAATAGCTTACTTCATTTCGAAACCGAGTCATTTGTATCGGGTAGTCATAGAGGGATTGAATTGACTCGAATATTTTTTGCTCATCGCCAGTAAGCGGACGGATTTTACTCAAGTTTTTATAATAATCATGCCTTTCTTTTAGATTCTTATCAGCAAGACCATCCTTAAAAGCTTTTATAAAAAGATCGTTATAAATGGCCTTCATCAATTTTACTGAACACCCAAATTTTCTCATTGTCTCCAATACCCGAATCCATAAATACCCAACTAAATTCAGACGCGCCCATTTGCCTTTTTCGATAAAGGCAACTAGACCCTTTGCTTTCCAAACCTGAAAAATCTTTGAATCCACACCTGTATCTTTTAAGAGGAAAACCTTTTCTCCCATCAACCTGCTCAAGGTGGCTATACCGTCAATGGAATCTGGGGTAAGATCTTTCAGTTTTATTTTTTCCATAGCCCAAATATAATAAAATTACTAATTACTTATCCTTTTTATTTAAATTTATGTAAATAATTGGTACTTTGCACTAGTCATAATCGAAAACAATATGAGAAAACTCGTGAAAAATATTTATCCAGCCACCCAGCCAACTTTCGAGAAAAACCGAAAGTGCCTTCATTGTGGCGAACCTATATCCGACCAGGAACATGCAACCAGGGAATACTGCGAAAAGTTTTATGACGAGTCGGGGAAGGTTCATGATTGCAAAACTACTTATCACAGAATCAATGATAAGCCTGAGAGATTAAATCACAGTAACCTTATCAACCATCATAAATCCCTTGGCAACCGAATTAGTGGCATGATACTTAAAAAAGGATATACTGTCACCACTGACGATCTCAACGCGTATGATGTGATTCTTTCAGATTCGATTAGGTTTGACTTAAAGAACGACGGAACATTAATCTCGTATTTTCTCGAGCATACAATTATTTCGAACCCTGTTATCAATCAACATACAATTAAAGAACATGAACAATCATAATTTAATGGGAATTCTATCCCAGGTAAGCAAGAATAATAGCCAGCGTAAACAAATTAATTTTTATATAGGTCTTTTATCTGTTGCCTGTGCAGTTGGTATATCCGCTTACTTTATGCAACATGCAAAGAACAAAAAACTAGGAAAAACTAATACTTCGCTAACTGTAACAAACGTGGCTCTTCAACATCAGGTTTTCCAAAAAGATAAGGAAATATCTAAGCTTAATGAGAAGATAAATCAATTGACTATAAATAAACCAATAGTCACTATCAATAGCACTTCTGCCGGAGGTAATTCGGGAAAATCCACGGACAACATCCAACCATCCCACGGTGGAGCTAACAACCAAATAGTTTAATAAATAATCTGTTTAAAATCCAGGGATGTATCCTTATAACCACAAAGATAATTCTATAAAACCAAGTCTTCGATTTACACATGTTTTTCGTGAATCCTCATGAATATCTTCATTTTCACGTGAATTCAGGTTGTGATTCATGATTTCACGTGAATCCATGAGAAGACTCGTGCTTTCACGTGAATCTGCAATTTTTCGTGAATTCACGAGAAATTTATATGGAAGTTTTCATAATGATTATTACTGATTTCCAAGGAAATTATAATTGTTTGGGTTTTAAGGGGACATCGAAGTAGTCGGAATCCGGTCTTTTTTGGTCGAGGCTTAAATACATAGGATAGTCTTTGAATAATTGGGTCTTACAACTTAAAGATTTATTAAGGCTAGTTAAGCCAAAAATGTTTCAGCGGTTTATTATTTGAAATAAAGAAGGTTGATTTGGTTAACATAACTGAATTAGGTTAGGACGCTACTATTTTTTTAACGTTATTAGCAAGTGAACTGGCTGTTTGCAATTCACGGTCGTGCTCCATGTAGTCGGATTCAGCCAAAACTCTATTCCCAGAATATCCACTAACATAATGCTCGTGCCAATCAATCGAAAACGGGGTTTATACCCTTGCAAGACCCTTATTAATTACTTACCTTCCTTTCTATAACTAAGTTGCTTTAAAAAAATAGTATATGGAGCCATGCCGTTTTTCAGAAACACAGTTTTCTTTTTGCTTTACGTTTGAATACATCAAACAATTTTTCCCCGTAATTCCTCTGCCAATTTTTCCAAACACAGTAGAAGAAGGGCGGCCTGGTGGTGGCTACGACGTACAGATTAACGGCAATATATATTTCCAATTTAAAGTTCCAGGCTTCTACAATTTAGTTTCTAATTTTATTAGACAACATTGGAATGTTTTTGGCCATGAATTTTACAAAATAAAATTTAGAACAGACGAGGAACAATATAGACTTCTTAAAGTGCTTCAGAATCCAACTAATCAGGTTTATTATGCCACACCAGAGTTTCACACGATTAATGCGCTATCGTCACACTATAGTTTGGATAGAGTTGTTTCAAATTCCGCCCTCTTTTCACTCAATGATTTGCCTGCCTACGGAAGCGGAAAGCACAATTTGATTTATAGCCCCAGGCAAACTTGGGCAAAAGTCTTTTCCGATCCTATTCAAGTAAAAAAAGTAAAAAACATAAACCCTTTTGAACTCTTTCAGGAAGCCAGGTTAGGCCTGACAATTTATGACCAAGCTAAGGATATTCGGAGTATCTTACTTGAAGGTCAATATATCCACGACAGTAGCATATTTTTTAATGATAATAAACCAGCTCAATTTGTGAAAGAGATTTATGTTGCTCTTTTAACCAGGTTTAATATTCATTGGTATCCTGTTATTTCACTTAATCAATAATACTATTTACACATGAAAATTAGCCGGATCAAAATTGAAAACTTTAGATCTGTCAAGGATACTGAATTTACAGTTTCAGACTTCAATATTTTTGTTGGCCAAAACAATTGTGGCAAAACAAATTTTTTCGAGGCCATAGAGTTCTTTTTTAATGGCCTAGGAAAAGGTCGCAATGTAGAGGAATTGAAATATAAAAGGGTCCCTGGAAATGAGATCTTAGTTGAAATTGAATTCGCCGGAGCGCTCGCAGGAGCAGCGCAAATGCAAAATGCCGCCAATAAAACAAAAATTGAAAACGCCCTTAATGGGTCGGATACGGTAATAGTTAAAAGATTTAGCGCAACTCCAAATAAGCGTAAAATGTATGTAGCCGGTGCTGAGGTTCAACCTGGCACCGGCTTTGATGCAGCATTGAATGACTTCTTACCTAAGTTTGAATACATAAGCACAAAACAGTATTATGATTCTGTTGCCAAGTATTCAAAAACAACTCCCATAGGAATAATGCTATCAGGAGTATTAACGACAATATTGCAAACAAATGTGCAGTATCAAGAATTTCAGGCTAAGTTTAGAGAACTTTTTGAAGACGACGATTCTCAAATAAGGGCGGAGTTTGAAGCTATGGGCACTAAGGTAAAACTCCATTTAGAAAAACAATTTCCAGATACTACTAAAGTCAAGTTTGAAGTGACTGCTCCGGCATTTGACGATTTATTAAAGAATTTCGAGACCTCAATTGATGATGGTGTAGAAACGTCTGCTGAGGAGAAGGGGGATGGAATGCAGCGAGCTCTTATGCTCGCAATAATTCAAGCGTATGCCGATTTTAGGAAGGCAAATGATGATGCAGGGAAATCATTTCTCTTCTTTATTGATGAGGCAGAACTTCACTTACATCCAACGGCACAAAGAAATTTAAAAACCGTCCTGCACATTCTCTCGCAGGACACAGACCAGGTTTTTATTAATACCCATTCATCAGTTTTTGTGGCAGATAATTGTGAAGGTCAATCAATTTTTAAAGTAGAAAAATCAACAGGAGAAACGTCAATTGAGATAGTAACGGACTTTGAAAAACCATATGTTGTTTTTGAATTATTGGGCGGTAGCCCCTCAGACCTGCTTTTGCCAAGGAATTTTATAATAGTTGAAGGTCAAAGTGAGTTCGAGTTTTTAACCAGAATTATCAGACGTTTCTATGATGATAGACCTGGCATTCAAATAATAAAAGCAAATGGTGACATCGATCAGGCAGAAAGAAGTATAAATGCAATTGAAAAGGTTTTTGCTCCTCTTGATGCCAGTATTTATAAAAGTAAGATGATCATATTGTTGGACCATCCTAGTGGTCAAACCCAAGCGGGAGTGCAACAATTTAGACAGAATAACCCCCACCTAGATGCAAACACGCAAATTTTCATGTTACCACATCGAGATATTGAGCAATGCTATCCAAATCAACCCGATGCAGTTTATGTCAATTGGAGAAAAACGCAAGCAGAGTTAGATGCTCTTAATCCTGCGGGAGAAAAAATTATTACTGGAAAAAAGAAAAAACAATTGGCTAAGCATATTGGTAATACGATAACTCAGCACCAATTTGAAGCCGATCTCGATATTTGTTTCAACGCATTGACACGATGCTGGGATTTAGCGTTTTAAATAAAAGAAATCTCCTCAATTGTAATCGAAATGAACACTGTCGAGTATATTACTAAAAAACTTTCAGGAAAACACTTACTTGATAGTGAGTATATTGTGATAAGCTCGTTGGTTTATACATTATCGCCCGATGAAGCATGCGATTTTCTTGATCTTTCCTTTCAGCAAGATGCCCGACTCAGACGATATATCCTTAAAAAGATTTCACTTGATATGACAAAAAACTATTCACCAAGACATAAAGTACTGATTAAAAACCTGCTGGAGTTAATCGATATCAAAGGCTTTCTTCGCAAAGAGAGTTGCTCAGCTTCAATAGATACTCTGATTCCGAATTTACCAACCAAAGAAAAAAACCGAATACTTGATAGATTTCTGGATTCTAAATCAAAACGGAATAGAAATAGAGCTTATAATGCGATACGAAACAAGTGGACTAAAAGATATAAAAGCAAATTAGAGACTAATTGGGACCAATATAAAGATCCCTATTGCTTAGCAATCATCTTAGGACATTTCCCAGCTGAATATCTACTTCAGAATTATAAAACACTTATGAATTACTGTACTCCCTTCCAGCAGTCTAGAATGTTTTTGCGCTTATCTGAAAAGAAATATGAATTGCTTGAGGATCTCAAGAACGTAGATCAAATAAGTTATGCTTATGTACTCACCAAGAATAATGTCAGTCTTTCTGAAAAGGAAGCTCGGGAATTTTTAAAGAACAACTATAAGGACGAACGAATTGGGCTTTTGCTTTGGTGCTTCGGACAAATGGGTCTGTCGCAGGTAATTGTAGAATATGATTCAGATTATCGGGAAAAACATCTGCAGGCTCTATTTGACAGATATATTTAACATACAAAATAACCATCACCGATATGGAAACCTTGCGGACACTTTGTATTTCATCATCTACGGCCTTAATTTCCGGGATACCAAGGGAATCTTCGTAACCTCCCAAGACCTCGCCGCTGATTTTCTCCACGAGGCTTTTGATGATAAAATCAATTGCAATACTTGGGGGCTTCTACATGTTGGCGTTCACTATTTAGAGATATAAACATGACGTTTGTTTGTATTTACACAAAGATTTACTTTTAATAGTATGATGAATAGCCACATTCGAAAGTAAGATTACTTTTGTGCTGAAAACTAATACAAAAACCTATTTTATGACTTACTGCGTTGCATGGAAAAACAGTCAGAGTTCTTTTTTGATTTCTGATACTGCAATTACCACCAACGATAAAAGCGAGACTTATAAACCTGCAAAGGCAATAACATCCTTAGGTGAAAGCTCATTTCACAATAAAAATATTTCTGTAGAAGAATGGGCCTTGAAGCAATTCAAGGTCGACGATAATTTTATAATTTGTTATTCTGGATCAGTCGATTCAGCACTCGGAATCATAAAAACCTTAAAAAGATATTATATAAAAAGCAACCCCTTAAAATCATTCGAATTAGCAATTGATTCGGTAAGAAGTCAAAACTATAACGAAACCGTTCAATTTCTTTTTAGCTTTGTTGTAGACGATAAAATCAAGCTATATTCCTACAATGCTAAAAATGATTGTAGTCTAGTTGAAATTCCGGAAAATACATTAGTTCAAATAGGAAGCCTGTCTTTTACCGAATATGCAAAGATCACAAATAAAATGTATTGTGATCATATAAGTAAGCTCAAAAAATCTACCGAACAGTTTTACCAATTCTTAACATACTTTCAGCATTTGGGATTACATGAAAATACAATGCAAAAGTTTGCTGGTGGATTATATTCAGGAATTTATTTAGATTTTGAAGGTTGCCATTGGAGCGATGACACTAGCATTACAATTTATGATAGAAACTTAAGCGATTCGAAAATTGAAATAAAAGGCAGGATTAACTATTTTATTAGACATGATTGTCTGGTATTGACTTCATCATTTACAAACCAAAAAGAGATATTTATTGACTCACCAGATCATCCAGTATATAAATCTGAGCTTTTACTGAATGAAATAGAAGAAATTCACTACTCACTCAATCCAAAGATTATGGTATTTCTTGCAAAAGATGAAAGAATTATGTCAACAATAAAGACCAATGGAAAAAACAGAAATCTTCACTTTTCAGATATAAATAATGACGGAGAATTTACTACAGAGTATTCATATAATTTTATACAATTGCTAAAAGGGAAATTTTTTCCTCCCAACAATTTATTTAATATACATTGGGATGAAATCGTGTAATTGACATCTTTGACTTCGGTTTGTTTTACAATGTTGGTTGTTTCAATTCATAAATGTCCAAAGTACTATGGCTTTAACAATCTATTATAAAAATATTCAAAAGCATCTTTTTCTATATGCGGATTTAGTTGAACAATCAAATTCGTTAGGGTTGTTTGATGAGACTGTAACGGCCGAAAATTTATTCTGTGCCTTTTTAAATAAGGCATTTGGCTGGAAACTTATCAATGCAAATGAATTAAAGAATAATCAGGATAGCTTCGATTTAATTGACCAAGGCAAAGGCCTAGTCATCCAGATTACTTCAAATAAAAACCACTCGGCAAAACTCAACACTACCGTAACAACTTTTAAACGAACCAACAAGAATAAAAAAATAAAAAGGCTTATTGTTCTTTTTATATCAAAAAAATGTTCTGCCAAAGTACTCAAGGAAGTAACTAGTAATGGGGTTGTTTTTGAGGCCTATGATATACCCAAATTGTTGTCAAAGCTGTACTATGAGAATAAAGTACCTGCTGATCTTAAAGATTTGAATAGAATATTAGAGGACGCTGTGTCACCAGTTTTGATTAACAATGGATTTCAACTTATAGAAAATCAATCAAATAAAGACATATTGCCCTCCCAGGTAATAACCTTGAGAAAAGATGGTCTCTACATAAATCGTAAAGAACTTATAGAGGATATATTTTCCTTTGGCCAAATAGGAAATGGTCTTTTAGTAGGCAACCCTGGAGTGGGAAAAAGTTTTACGATAGAGGAGCTCCAAAGGTTTTGTCATAAAAAAGGAATTCCCTGTTTTGTAATTAAGATAAATGAATTGCTAAACGGGTCCGACGAAGAAATAAATAAAGAACTAAAAACCGATACTAATTGGATAAAGGTTTTTAAAAAGATTAAAATTAATAGTACAGAGTTTAAGGCTATATTAATATTTGATGCATTTGATACGGCTAAAGATGAAAAATTAAAATTGGCGATTTTAAAACAAATTAAATCTGCCATTAGTGACTTAAAAGACAAATGGAATATATTAGTTAGTGCAAGGACTTATGATGCTTCAAAATCAACTCGTTTGCTCGAGCTTTTCCCACACATAAATATTGTAAAATCCGTTTCATGCAGATTTTACGAGATTGTCGACCTCTCAGAAGCAGAATTGAATTTAGCCGTTAAAACAAATAAGAAATTACTTTCAGTTGTTCAAAAAAGCACAAAAGAGTTACGAATATTACTACAGACTCCATATTTTCTAAAACTGTTAGAAAAAATTGTTAATGACAGCATTAACTTCAAAACGAAGAATGTTACAGGGATCGAGACAGAGGAACAATTGCTAGAAATATTTTGGAATACTAAAGTGGCTGATAATACGGACAAAGATGTTTTTTTGAGAAAATTGACTCAACTACTTGCTTCAAATGAAAACTTGAGTTGTCCAAAAGGATCCATCATCACAGCCTTGAATTCATCCGTTTATGATAACCTGATAAGTTTAGGAGTTATTACCGATGGTTCAGTTAGAAAAGAAAATATTACTTTCAGCCATAACATCCTTCTGGATTTTGCCATCTCAAAATACCTAATTACAGATGATCCTGCACTTCTTATTGAATATGTTGAAACAAATCAAAAAATGCCCTTTTTATTTCGGCAAAGCTTCATCTATTTTTATGGCAAACTTTGGAACCAGGATAAGGCTCTTTTCTGGAAACATTATTTTAAGGTGAGGACTGTAAATACACCATTGTTTAGATTGTATCATCAAACGATACTTAATTTTACTCTTGGAGGTTTATATCGTGATATTCGAGAATTAACTCCCGTATTTGAACTTACAGACGTTAAAGAACGCGGTAATACGATTCGAAAGATATTAGAGGGGGTTAGGTTTATAAGCAAAGTGACAATTCGTGACCGGGATATTTCCCTATATCATAGCTGTTCTCTTTATATGCATGAGGCATTTATTTGGGAACTTGGTTTTCTATTAAACAAGGCCATTACCCAGTTAAAGGAAGCACCAAATATTAAAAACTCAGCTTTAATCTCAAAGGCTTCTCTAAATTATCTTCGTTTTGTTTGTGAAGCAAGAAAAATATCTCCGAATAAGGCATTAATTGAAATTAACGGAGGGCGATGGGGTATACTAAATGCCTGTGCTAATTTTTCAAGTAATATACCTGGATTTACCAAACTAATAAAGAAAGTAGTTCAAATTCTTAAGGAAGAAGATTTCCCGATTGGTTTATTTTATGTCTTAAGTGATAATTTGACTACCATTTTCGCTACCGATAACCGATTCGCTATTGCTGTTTATAAAGTCCTCTATTATCATTCAGAAACAAGCGATAAGGAAACTTATTTAGGCAGCGGTATTGTTTTGTCACTGCGAAGTAACAGAAGGCAGGATTTTCAATCCATTCATCATAAATTAGAACAAGATTTTAAGATCCTTATAGCAAAATCTCCAGATATAATCATTCCCTTAGGAATAGAAATCGTAAATAAATTTAGTATTGACAAAAAGCGTTATCGTACTATTGGGAAGCCTGTAATATTTAAGATATATGGATCCAAAACAAAAATTACTGCGGACTATGAATATTACGATTCAGATAGAGATAAGGATTATGGACCGTTATCTCATTTAGAAAGCATCTTTAGTTTGATTAGAACTAAATTAACTGAAGGAAAGGTACCATTGGCAATTCGCTTAGTAAAATTAACAGCGAAGCATGCTGAGGCTAGCACTATATGGAGAAAGCTTATTAAACTATTTACTGAATATCCTGGCAAATTAAAAAAAGAGGCTTTTGAACTATTATTAACTCATCCCATACTTATTTTTGATGAGACAGTTTATGACGCTGGAGAGTTATTGAAAGTCCTTTGGCCACGGCTTTCTGTTACTCAGAAAAAAAGGATAGAAATGGCAATTCTCTCAATTAAGTTTTCCAGTCTGGTAAACGAGGAACCAAATCTAGCTGAGAAAAGAATAAATCGGCTACTGAATTGTATTCCTTCAAACGAACTAAATTATGCCAAGTCTAAAGATTTTGTCAAACTCAATGAAAGACGGGAAAATACACCTTTACTTTCGCCCCCTGCTATAATGCCATACAATGAAACAAGAGACGAGAAAATTGCGCGAGCTGGTATTGATAAATCAAATGATTTTGAAGTAACCCTTTACAAAACTATTGAAAGAATAGAAACTTTTAACTCTAAGTACGATTATAACAATAAGGAGAAGCCAAAACGGAATGAATTTCTTATCTTATTAGACCTCGTTAAAGGATTATTTAACATTCGAAAGACGTATACTTTCACTAACCCCAAGTTGAAATTTAACTGTGATTATGAAGTAAGCAGATACGCTAAACTAATATCTCAATACGGGGATAAACTGAACAAATCTATTCGAAGCTTTATATTGGATATTGCTTTTTACTACATTAAATGTGATGAATATAAGACTGCCTATGAAACTGGAGATTTAAAAAACAGACATGGAGCTTACTCACCTTCTCCTCGTAGTGCGGCAACTCAAACCTTTACACAACTACTTTACTCGGATAAATCAAAAACACTTGCTCCAATTATTTTGGATCTAATAAGTGATAATACCCAAATTATTAGATTTAAGGCGTTACATACTTTTACCTATTTCTGGCATTACTTCAAAAGTGAATTTTGGGAAAAAGTAAATGAGCGGAGCCAATTTGAAAAAGACGGCATGTGTGTTTTTAAGGTGATGGAAAGTATACACTTTGATAATATCATGAAAGCCAATCAACCTGAGGTCGAAAGGGCTGCCGCACTTTTGATGAATAACTTGAAGGGAACAAACGAGGATGCATCACACGATGTATGGCACATGTATGTTGTCGTTGTACTAAAGTTACTTGTAAAGTATAATAGTAATGCTGCCTCTATCATCATCAATTCAAATCTTCAAGTCGATGGATTTGCAAGGGCGGTGATATTTGAAATAATGGCTGTCATAGACCCTCATAGCAAAGACAATAACTATGTGATTAATCCCGCTAAATATCAAAATCTGATTTCCCTACTCCAGGATATTATGGCAAATAGATTTGATTCAATCAAATTAAAAGGCATCAGAGATATAGCGGTAAAGCAGGATTTTGAAATAATAGATACTTGCATTCAACATCTGTATTTCACCATAGAAACAGGAAAAAAGAATAATAAGGGTAAAGAACTATCCAATCACAATAAAGCTGCTTTTTTCAAACAGATTAAACCACTCCTCAATTTTATAGTTGATGAGTCTGCCAAGATCGAAACTGGTTTCATGGTGGCACACACTGGATATTATTTCATGCAGCTTCTAAACAACTTGTTTTCTATTGACCCAGAGGGAATATTAACTTTTTCTTCATCGATTGTAAACTCTGCGGCTGCTAATGGCTTTACCTATGACAATTCAACACTTGCGGAAATAGTAAAGCTCACTGAAAAAATCTTGGCAGACCACAAGGAATTATTGGCAAAAAAGGAACATCTGAATAGCCTCATCACTATCCTCGATCTCTTTGCTAATTCAGGATGGCAGGAAGCTTTAGAATTAACTTGGAGACTTAAAGAAGTCTTTTAGTAGAATTTCTCTAATTCTCTTATATAGAGATAAAAAAATTGCCAATGCCACCTCTAACCCTTTCATATTCCAGGTATACTGGTTTCCCTCTCCTCAAAATGTTTCACCAATATTTGTGCTATGCTATAAGTGACTAATTCTCATCGCAAACAAATGGAGAGTCAGGACTCTACTTAAAACCTGCCAATCTTTGATCACTCGGTATTTCACAGCCAATGCCATAAAAATAATTATCTGTAACTGGCAATTTCAATTAGTTGGCTAACATCAAGGACGATGATTTTCCTGCCTCTTGTTACCAAAATACCGGATTCTTTAAATTCAGTTAGTACCCTCACTACATTTTCTCTTGCCGTTCCAACAAGGCTTGCCAAATCATCCCGGCTCATATTTATTTCTACCGGCATTCCTTTTTGAAAATTAACCTTGTATTTTTCCCTTAATACAATTAACTGGAGCGCCAACCTTTCCCGAACAGATTTTTGCGCAAACATGGTTAGGCTATTTGCTAAAACCGCAAATTCATGACTTAACGTTTTTAACAAACGCTTCTTTAATATGTCTGATTGATCCAGTGTTATTAAAAAATCTTCCTTAGGAATAAATGTGATTGTGCTTTCCTCTAAAGCGGCCGCGAAATCAGGATAACGATCTTCTGCAAGTATTGCATGATATCCTAAAAGCTCACCTGTATTAGCTACATAAATAATTTGTTCTTTACCCTCTTTATCTACTTTGTATTTTTTTGCTTTACCTTCTTTAATATAAAAAATACCGGTGGGATAGGCTCCTTCCCTAAATACAATTTCGCCCTTCTTATAAATTTGTTCCGATTTATGGGCTGTAAGTAATTTTAGATCATTAGGAGACAAATCTGCCAATACGGATTCGCTTTTGAAGTCCCAGTTATCTATCGGGAAAATGTCTTTTATGCTCATGTAATGACAAATTTACTTTTTTAAAAATTGATAAAACTCACTTTTTGCGATGATAAGGTTTACTGCAATGACAGCTTGTATAAAATAGCTTTGCATTATGAAAGCAGAAAAAATACAAACCGCTGACATGTATTATACGAATGACCATGAATGGATTGAATTTCAAGGCCCGGTTGCATATATAGGCATTACCGGTTTTAAACTCACAGGATTTAAAGAAATACAGCAAGTAATTTTTAGCGAGTTATCTGGTTTTAAGAAGCGCGGTGAATCAATTGCTGCTGTTAAGTATAATGATTACCAGATTGAGGCCCATATGCCGGTTGATGGCAAAATATTACAAGTCAATACTGATTTATTATATGGAGATCAAAATCTTTTATTGCAACATGCGGAAAGTCGTGGGTGGATAGCATTGATCGTACCGACGCAACCGGATGAAAGGAAGGATTTGCTACCTTCTGAACAGTACCAACAGGGCAATAAAAATAAAAATATCGAAAAAAAGGATGACTAATATTAAAACGGATATTATGCCTTTGGGCGAAACGACAATAGCTACTAAAAAGTGTTTTAGCTCCGACGATCAGCTAAATCGGCTGTATTCCGTGGCTATGCAGAGATTAGCACAAAGGCATTGGACGCCGTTAGGCGTTGCAAAAAAAACTGCCGATTTTTTAGCTGCCGAGGACAATGTGAGAGTATTGGATATCGGAAGCGGAATAGGGAAGTTTTGCCTTGCTGCTGCCTATTATAGACCGAAAGCATTTTTTTATGGAGTGGAGCAAAGAAAAAGCCTGATATCTTGCGCAGAAACTGCCAGACAAACACTGTGTATTAATAATGCGTCATTCATTTACGGAAATTTTACGGCCCTAGACCTTAGAAATTATGACCATTTTTATTTCTACAATGCATTTTATGAGAACATGTCAGGTACTGACAGGATCGATAATACTATTGATTATTCTGGGGAACTGTATAATTACTACAATCGCTATTTACATAAACAATTAGAGGAGAAGCCCACAGGCACGAGAGTGGCAACCTTTCATAGCCTGGGATATGAAATACCAAGGGGATACCATGTTGTACATTCTGAAATGGATAATGACTTAAAATTTTGGATAAAAATATAAACCCTAAGCGCTATGCCCACAGAATTTGAGAATGAAGCTAAAGAAATCACCCTAAAATTAAAACCGGCTGAGGGGTATTTAGAGTGTGAAAAGGTTATAATTGATCATATAAAGAAATATTTGATAACGGGGAAAACCCCTATTGAAATAGGACCACGACTTAAAAGGCTGCTAGAATATTTACAGGAAATGATCGTAACAAATAAAGATAGTAGTGAATGCATCAATTTTAGATATGCAGAAGGATTTTTAAAGACATTAGTAGAGACACCGTATTGGCAGAGCTGGATAAGAAACGGTTAACCGGTAGATTCTAAATGAACACGAACAAAATATAATAGATGAATAGTAAAGAGCAAACAAAAAAGCCTGGTTACCTCGGAACAGTTTTCAATCATAAATGCCCCAATTGCAGAGAAGGATATATGTTTGAGGATAAACACTGCTTCCACCTTAAAAGCTTTATGAGGATGAATGAAAGGTGCCCTGCTTGTGGACAAGAAACAGAAATAGAACAAGGCTTTTATTATGGCACAGGTTATGTCAGCTATGCATTGGCGGTTGCGTTTTCGGCTTCAACTTTTGTTGCTTGGTGGATATTAATAGGTCTTTCTGTAGATGATAACCGAATATTCTGGTGGTTAACCACAAATGCAATTTTATTATTGTTATTGCAGCCATACTTCATGCGATTATCAAGATCAATATGGCTGTCATTCTTTGTTCATTATAATGCAAACTGGAAGGCAGAAAAGCTCCAGCCCTAGGAAATTTCTCCTTATATTTTCGAAACTGTAAAATATTTAATTATGTCACTATCTCTGAATGAGCACAAGACAAAACTCATCAACAAAATTTTGTTTGCTTCCTCTCAGGCAGAAGTGCAAAATTATAGTGCCCAAGCGATAAAAGCTTTAGGACTAAAAAAAGTGGATGAATGCATCATTGTTGATTTTGTGGATAAACTGATTTGTGAACTTGATTCGTTTAATCCAATGAATAAAGATGCACAACAATGGAGTAACATTTCCATGGCAAAAATTATTTTTAAGCGATATAAAAACAAAGACCATAAGCTGGCTAAATAAAGCAAAGACCAATGTTTAAGCCAAAGATTCTTGATACATTAAAAAACTATACCCGTCAGCAATTTGGTAAGGATCTGATGGCAGGATTGATTGTGGGTATTGTGGCATTGCCCCTTGCCATTGCTTTCGCGATCGCCTCAGGGGTCTCGCCGGAAAAAGGCCTTTACACTGCTATAATTGCAGGGTTCATTATTTCTGCAATAGGAGGAAGCCGGGTTCAAATTGGAGGCCCAACAGGAGCTTTTATTGTAATTGTATATGGCATCGTGCAGCTGCACGGAGTTAATGGATTGATCGTTGCTACATTCATGGCAGGTGTGATGCTTATCATCATGGGAGTTGCCCGACTTGGAGCAGTCATAAAATTTATTCCACATCCTTTGATTATTGGGTTTACCAGCGGTATTGCTTTAATTATTTGCTCTTCGCAGGTAAAAGATTTTTTAGGACTAAATATGGGAGCCGTGCCGGCTGACTTCCTGGATAAATGGGAGAGTTATATTGTCTCTTTTCGGTCAGTAAATATTTATGCTGTTTCAATTGCAGCAGGGACAATAGCAATAATTCTTCTATGGCCACGGATAACCCACAAAATACCTGGTTCGTTGATTGCAATACTGGTAACCACTATAGCAATGCAAGAGCTCCATCTTCCGGTAGATACGATTGGGAGCAGATTTGGGAGCATCCCTTCATCTTTGCCGGTACCGGTATTCCCTCATCTGGATTTTGGGACAATAAAAAAATTGATTCAACCTGCATTTACTATTGCCTTATTGGGAGGCATTGAATCGCTATTGTCCGCCGTTGTTTCAGATGGGATGATTGGTGGCAACCATAAATCTAATATGGAGTTGATTGCTCAAGGAACTGCCAATATTTTTTCTTCCATATTTGGAGGCATTCCAGCAACAGGCGCTATCGCACGTACTGCAACCAATGTGAAGAATGGGGGGCGGACGCCAATTGCCGGAATAGTTCACGCAATAACGTTACTTCTTATAATGCTATTTGTAGGGAAATGGGCTGCATTAATACCGATGGCTACACTAGCCGGTATATTGGTTGTGGTAGCCTATAATATGAGTGAATGGAAAAGTTTTGTATCTGTTATTAAAGGCCCGCGAAGCGATGTAGCTGTGTTGCTGACAACTTTTTTTCTGACAGTGCTGGTTGACCTGACAGTAGCCATTGAAATAGGGATGGTTTTGGCTGTCTTTCTGTTTATGCGTAAAATGATAAAGTTTAGCGATGTAAGCATATTGACAAAAGATATAGATGATAACAATAACGGAAAAGATAAAGATGCCATTGGGAATTTTACAGTTCCTGGAAATGTGGATGTGTTTGAAATTACGGGCCCATTATTTTTTGGTGCAGCTTACAAGTTTAAAGATGCTATGAAGTTTATTGAAAACCCTGCAAAAGTCCTTATTATTCGCATGAGACAGGTTCCAATTATTGATGCCACAGGAATAAGAACATTGAAAGATGTACATACTGAAATTAAACGCAAGGGTACAAAATTGATCTTATCAGAGGTGCACAGTGAGCAGGTAATGGCGGAATTAAAGAATTCAAGATTATTATTTGCTATTGGCAAAGCTAATGTAACTGATACTTTTAGAATGGCGCTGGAACGAAGCAAAGCAATTTTAAAAAATAATATTACTTAAAGCAACTTGATATGTAAGTCAATTTGGCTTTAGCTAAATAACGATACAGATGTTAGCGACTTATTTGGGTCAACTGTATGTTTAACTATACCCCATATCATTCCCTCGTAGCTCCCTTGTAAGTTTAATAAAGCCAATGACTTCATTACTTTTTTCATCAAAAAGGGCCGTAAGCAATACACTTCCCCAAAATGTGGTACCGTCCTTTCTTAATCGTTTACCAATGTGCTTGGCACGGCCTTCCTTTTTTGCTAAATTAAGTAATGTTTCAGGGAGCCCTAATTTTCTATCTTCAGGAGTATAAAAAATGCTAAAATTCTCGCCTATAATTTCTTCTGCCTTATATCCTTTGATTTCTGCTGCACCTTTATTCCAGGTAAGAATTGTGCCGTCTAAATCAATATACACTATAGCATAGTCCTGTATATCACTCAACATTTTTTGATAGGCCTGCTCCAATGCTTTTTGCCTAATGCCAATTTTCTTTTTCATAATATTTTGAGAAATGGCTTTGACATTTGAATATTAAACTTAGTATCAATTAGCGTAATAAAAATAAACAAAATTTATTAGTTGCCTATATGCATTATGCCTATCCTGGTAACTTCATCTAACCCGATAAAAGCGTATGTAGAGTTCAAAAGGCCATTGAATTTCTGCCATATAGAATGGTCAATTATTTTGGTTCACCTAAAAAATAAGATCGGTTTAAATAATTGAATTACAAATATTGAAAGAAATAGGTAAAACCCTGTTAGGGACAGGCCAGAACTCTACTTAATCTCTTTAGGAATTCGATGTAGGCGGAATCTGACCCAAGCCATTGGGATTTTGTGGTGCGACTGGGGTTTATTGTCCCTTACAACAGAGACTATGGCACCTAGTGTAAGCTTGTCAGTTCATTAGTGTTTACTTTGCATATCTCCTCATTTAGGCTATCAAAACGTCGGTTTTATATGCTATCCCATAAAACCCCAATAAGTTTCTTCCTTATGAAAGTTTGTTCCCGGCCAATGGCTCATATCAAAACCCGGTGCTTTTTCAAGCTTTTCCTTGCTTTGTTTTAAGATGAACTCCTTTTTGGCTGGATCAACTGTAAGTAGACCAAAAGGAATGGCAAAATATTTTTCATTGATGGTGAGGAACCCTCCGAACTTTATTACAACGTAGTCAATTTTGCCGGTCGTAATGTCAATCATGATGTCCTCAATGGTACCCATGTGTTCATCCTTGTCATTATGAACCTTGTCACCAATTATTGAAGTGGCCGTTAAATATTTTAGCGGACTGTTTGGATGCTTGCCTTCCTGATTAATGCCTGTGAGATTTTCTGTTTCTATTGTGTCCATTTGAATTTATTTATTGGTTATGAAATAATTCTCGCCAATTCGTTAACGAATTTTGCAATTGAACGTGTTTTTATGAAATAAATCAACGAAGTATCTTAATCAATAATAAGTGTAGAAAAACACAGTCCGATGACTTTTACAAAAATGATATTTTTTGTGTCAAAAATGTTACACAATTCTATAAGTTACTTATATTAATCTCACTTTTGCAGGCGAATTTTAAATAGTGTTTAATATTATTTTTGTTTCAAAAAACTAATTAATGTCTGCAATAGTTTACGCTGGCGAGATTGATACAACATCTCCAATCGATCAGATTTCGCACAAATTAAATTAATATGTCAATCCTTTTATTGGCATTGGAAAAATGAAATCTACCAGCACATTGTGGTGTGCTTTTGATACGTGTTCCTTAAATGTTCTCATGCTATTGTGCATAACCAAAGCATAATCTTTCCCCATTTTCATTACTATCTTTTCAATCTTTACTAATTCGGCTTTGATAGCTGTTTCGCGTGATATTTTTCCCTTTGGCAATTCAATATCAAGTTGCGTGATATTATTTTTGAAAGCCTGATCTGCCTCCCTGTAAAATTCAGTGAGCAAGGGATTACAGGAAAAAGTTTTTATATGTACAAACTTAATTGCTGATTTTTTCTCGGTTGCATCTAGCTTGTTATCACTATTTGCGGCGAGCAATGATATATAAGCCGGAAATTTCAGCAGCATTTCTTTCTCCTGATCGCAGAGAACTTTGATAGTTTCCATTTTGAATATTTTAGTGTGAGAAGTATTAAATTCAGTCTCAGCTTATAAAAGGCGGTCGTAACCTGGCAGCGGTTATTTTGAGTAATATATTCTGCGGTTTTTTTTCTTAAACGCCATTGTAGAATTGAAAACAATGAGAATAAACTCTTTGACAAAGTTGGATTTGAAACAATAGTAAGCAAGGCCGCTGATACTGAGGGGTCACTGGGATATTTATGAATTGTTGCAATTCGCGCCGACCGCAAGTTGAAACTGCATATTACACATAATCGTGCTTGAACAAAAACGGGATAATAAAGATGGTGCATACCCCGGTGATGCCAATAATACCCGAAACCAGCTCCCTGAATTCTTTTGAAAGTAACGGGTCATCCGATCTTTGCACCTGCATAATGGCTGCGATCAGTAACCCGGTAACTACTATTGCGGCAATTTGGAAAAGAGCTGAACCCTTCCTGAAATAATGGTGAAATAGATAATAGATTACACCAGCAATAGTTACAAGGAGCGTCACAATAAATATGATCGTTGATACATTAACCATATCAGACAAGGGAAAGCCCGTTGTTTTCCTAATCCAGGCATTAAATACCAGACTAACACACGTTGCAGTAATACCGGCAAAAAGCCCAGCCAAAAGGGATTTTGAAAATTCCGTTGGCTCGTAATTGAATTCACTGTAGTCCATGACCATTTATTTTAAAAAGCTTAGTTGAATTTATTTTTTCAATGCAATATACCATGTGGGTATTAGCCATGCCTTAAAATCGTATTAGAAGGAGATTAGAATTTGTTTACAAAGAGGATTTGCCGGCCATGGGCAATTGGATAAGGAACGTGGTCCCTTTCCCCACAACAGATTTGACTTTTATATGGCCTTTGTGCAATTTAACGATGCGATTAACCAATGGCAAACCAAGTCCAAACCCAATGATCGGGCGGCTGTCTTCTGTTCGGTAAAAAGGCTGGAAGATATTCTGCAATTCATTTTCCGGGATACCCTTTCCATCATCCTTCACTTCAATAATTATATTGGCCTGGTCTATAGATAATTTTACTTTGGCAAGGTGATCTTGTGAGTATTTGCAGGCATTGGATACAATATTTTTAATTGCCGTAAACAGCAATTCAGCGTTGCCGAATACCAGCAAGCTGGATTCAGTTTCCGGTAATTTATCAAATTCAAATTTTACAGAATAGGCTTTGTGTGCTTTTGTCATCTCTCCGGGAAGGCGCATCAGCACCTCATCAATCCTGATAAGGTTTAACTCTATCCCGCCTGCGTTGCCCGAAACACTGGCAAATTCCAAAAGGGTTTGCGTGAGCTTGCTTAAATGCCGCACGTCCTGGTAAACAGATTGCATTACCTGCCTGTAATCTTCCGCTTGCCTGTTTCTTTGCAATGCCACTTCCAATTGGCTCGAAATTGAAGTTAAAGGATTTGATAGTTCGTGCGAAGCGGAAGAAATAAAACGACGTTGGATCTCAAAACTTTCCTGCAGGCGATTCAAAAGGTCATTTAATGTTTTGGTAAGATAATTCCATTCATCTTCGTTGTTGCCGGATTTTATCCTGTGGGTAAGACTTTGGGCGGAAATAGAATTTACTTCATCAGCGATCTTTCTTACCGGACGCAGCAAGATCTTCGAAAAAAAATAACCGAGTATAAATGCGGTCACTGTTGCCCCGATAAGGCTGATACCTAATACAAGCTTTCTATAGGAAAACCAATACATAAACCCTGATAACAGGCAGAGCAATGTGAAGGTAACCAGTGTAAAAAGGAGCGTTATTTTTATTCGTACATTCATTAATGATCCTTTAGAATATATCCCATGCCGACTTGTGTTTGTATCAGCTTATGTTCAAACTCCTTATCTATTTTATTGCGGAGATAACTAATGTAAACATCAATCACGTTGGTATTAGTTTCAAAATCAACGTCCCAAACATTTATAGCAATGTCTGCCCGGGAAACAACCCTATTCTTATTACGCAAAAGGTACTCCAGTAATTGGAATTCTTTTGCCGTAAGGCTAATGTCTTTATCTCCCCTTCGGACTTCCTTACTATCGAGGTTCATCTCAAGGTCATCTACCTTTAGCATATTGCCTACTGGTGCAGATTGATAAACCGACCGTTTAAGCAAGGATCTTATTTTTAACACAAGTTCTTTAAATTCGAATGGTTTTATCATATAGTCATCAGCACCGCAATCATAACCTTCTACTTTATCGTTCAGTGAACTCATGGATGTCAACATCAACACAGGCACATGTTCGTCACGTTGGCGTATGCCCTTGCATAGATCATATCCATTCATGCCTGGAAGGTTAATGTCGAGGATCACAAGATTAAAACCGCCTGAATCAAATAGATGGTCACCTACTTTGCCGTCATAAGCCACTTCAACAGTAAAGCCCATTTCGCTCAATCCAAATTTAAGAGTGTCAGCGATTTTCTTTTCGTCCTCAACAATCAATATTTTCCCGGTTTCCATTTATCAAAATTTGACTATAGCAATTTACTTCATATCCTGCTAAAAGCTCACAAATGTCACCGGCTCTAATTGGATTCTAATGCGGATTTAATACCCCACTAAGAAGCCGGGATTAGCTTTGCATCAAGATACAAGGTCAACAACATAATAATCTATAAAAATGTATTCAGATATATTAAAACACATACTGGTTCCAATTGATCTCGACGAAAACACAGTATTTTCCGTCAAGCAGGCGATTGAATTATCAATAGCAACCGGCGCAACAATACATTTGCTTCATGTTATAGAAACACCCGACAATAAAAGTGTAGTCGGAAGTTCGTCGAATGATGGCAGCCAGCCAGTTAAGGAACTAATGAAAAAATTGAGTCAATGGAAATATTCTATAGAAGAAACTATTTCCGGAAGCAAGGTCAGGACCCATATTGCAGAGGGGAGTGTTTACGACAATATTCTTGTCGCTGCTAATAAAATCCACCCTCAGTTAATTATTTTGGGAAGAGCCAGACAACGGAATTTTTTCACTCTTTTTCGACCGGTTCCTCTATCCCCGAATGATATTTCAATTCGTTCACATTGTCCGGTGCTGACCATCATGAACAAGGCAGCTAATAACAAAATTCAAAATATCGTTGTACCGGTGCGCAGCTTCATTCCAAAAAGAAAGGTCGAATTATTACTTGTGTTTGCCAGGATGTACAGGGCAAAGATCCACCTCGTTACGCTTGACGGCCACATGGGAGAAAGTGATTCTGAAAGAACCGCATTGCTGGATACTTATCGATTGCTGAAAAATGGCGGTCTTAATTACGTGGAATATCATTTGTTGCGAGGACAGAATTTACCGAAGGCCACTTTGAAGTATGCTAAAAACACGAACGCTGATATGATCTTCGTAAACCCCGGGGTGGAAACAAAAACATCTTTCTTCCTAGGCAAACACATCAATGAACTATTGCCGATTGCATCGGGACTAAAATTTTTATTTGTTGAACCCAGCCCGGAAAAAAGTGGCTCGTTTTAATAAGACAACGGCCAGTAATGGCAATTAAAGTGTAAACAGGCATGCAGTTTGACAAGTAAACAAGATAGTTCCCATTTGAATACCGCGGATAAAATGCTAACATAACTATTATGCAAAAAGATCTTGCAAGGGTAACGTCCGTAAAAAACCTAACTCATAATGTTCTTAGGATACGCACTGAAAAACCTTACTTGTTTAGTTTTATACCTGGGCAGGCAACTGAAATATCGATAAATAAGAGCGATTGGCAAGATGAAAAAAGGCCTTTCACTTTTACCTGCCTTCCTGAAGAAATCTATCTCGAATTTAGTATCAAAACTTACCCGGACCATAAGGGTGTAACCAACGAACTGTTGAAATTGAAAGTGAATGACGAATTGATCCTGCACGATGTTTTTGGCACGATCAATTACCAGGGAGAAGGCACTTTCATCGCCGGGGGTGCAGGAGTAACTCCGTTTATCGCCATCCTAAGATCACTTTATGCAAAAAATGAGATCGGAAATAACAAATTGCTTTTTGCCAATAAGACAAGCGCCGACATTATTCTTAAAGACGAATTCAGTGAAATGCTCGGGGAAAATTTCATCAATATTCTTTCAGATGAACACATAGACAAATATGCTTCTGGTCAAATTACTGAGGCGTTTCTTAAAGCGAATATTGAAGACCCGGGAAAGAAGATCTATTTGTGTGGACCCGAGCCTATGATGGATGCGATTGAAAAGCAATTGGGAAATATTGGAGTGGGTGCTAAACTAATTGTGAAAGAAGCATTTTAGTTTTACCGACATGAAAGAAGAAAGGAAAACCATCTGGACAATTGGCCACTCCACGCGATCCCTCGATGACTTTATTGCAATGCTAAAGGCTTCAAAAATAGCATTGGTTGCAGATATAAGGAGTTTCCCCGGTTCGCACAGGTTCCCGCACTTTAACAAAGAAGCGTTGGAGTTATCATTACCCGAAAATAATATTGAATATCGCCATCTCAAAGAACTTGGAGGAAGAAGAAAAGCAGTTGCTGACTCAAAAAACAAAGCATGGAGGCATATTGCTTTTCGTGGCTATGCCGACTATATGGAGACTGCCACCTTCGCAACTGCAATAAAAGAATTGGAAGAAACTGCCTTACAGCAACGCACCGCTCTTATGTGTTCGGAGGCAGTATGGTGGCGTTGTCACCGTTCGATGGTAGCCGACTATTTAAAAGCTCATCGTTGGAAAGTAATGCACATTATGAATATTGGTAAAGAAGAAGAGCATCCTTATTCAGCACCTGCGAGGATCGTGAATGGAGAACTGAATTATAAAGAACTGCCGGTTTTAAAATAATCTCATTTATCATACTGCCCTGCACAGCATGAAAACGGATAGGTTGCTATTCATCTTTACTCTTCCAGGAATTGATCATCCTCTGGCCCCGCAGCAATATTTTCAAACCCCTTCTTTTCAATGAGATGTCGGGATGATTTCGTGTGTGCTCGTCTAAGCCCTGCTTATAACTGGAAATGATATTCTGATAAGATATTAAACCAATCACAGTATCATTTGCCCGCGATACAACTGGTAACACATCAATATTTTCGTTTGCCATTAGTTCCACTGCTTTTTTGAGGCTATCCTGAATGCCTATAGAAATGTGTTTTCTTTTGATCAACGACCCTATAGGCGTCTCGGCCTTGTGATGTTTGCTGAAAAGATTAGAAGAACTTAATATTCCCCTGTATTCGCCACTGGCGGTCGAAATAATAAAATAGTTGCTGCTGTATTCGGGCTCTTTATTCAGCCAATCCATTACCTCCATTATACTGATATCTTCACTCAATATTACTCCGTTCTTACCCATCACTTCTTCCACCTTGATCTTTTCAAGAACATCAGGTTCATATGAATGCGGGGCTGTCACTCCCCTGCGTGCGATCTTCTCCGTCATGATCGTATTTTCCATAAAGAAGAAAGATACAATATAAGATGCACCACAGGTTGCCAGCAATGGAAGCAATGCATTGAACTGGCCGGTAGTTTCCAGCGTAAAAATTATAGAAGTTAAGAATGCTCTGGAAGCACCCGCAAACATTGCCGACATGCCAACCATTGCGGCCATCGGAATGCTAACACCTGATGACGGAAAAACATAAAGGATAAGATTTCCCAACAATGCACCTGTTGCACCACCGATCGTCAGTAATGGGGCTAAGGTTCCTCCCGATGTGCCACTTCCCAACGCGATGGCCCACGAAATAAACTTAAATACGGATAATGATAGCAACACTTGGATAGTCATGTTACCTGCTAGTATATCGGTAATATTATTGTAACCAACACCTAATGTTCGGGGCGAAAAGTAGCCTACTATGCCTACAGCCAGTCCACCGATGGCCGGCCACCACATCCAGTGAACAGGAATTTTTTCAAACGCATCCTCAATCGCATATACAATTTTTGTTACCATTACTGCTATCAGGCCTATCGCAATACCCATGATACTGTATGCCGCTAATGCAGTGTTAGTAGCGGGTGTAATTATGTTGCCGGTTGCAAAGGCTGGCGCAGTCTCAAATAACAGATGGTGCCCTGCAGCGCCGGTTATACATGCCAAAGAAACGGGTATGATGGAACGTGGGGAGAATTCAAACAGCAATAATTCGATTGCTAAAAAAATAGCTGCGATAGGGCTTCCGAATATGGCTGACATGCCTGCGGTGGCGCCAGCCGCTAGCAATATTTTTCGCTCATGATGGGTTATCTTCAATATTTGCCCAAGTGTCGATCCCAAAGCTCCTCCTGTGGCGATGATAGGACCTTCTGCTCCAAATGGACCTCCGGTCCCGATTGATATGGCAGAAGAGATCGGCTTCAGATAAGTGATTGCTGGCTTGATCTTACTTTGATTAGTAAGTATCTGTTCCATCGCTTCAGGTATGCCATGTCCCCGAATTGCCTTAGAACCATAAAATGCCATCAGGCCAACCATGAGGCCACCTAATACGGGTATGGCAATAACCCACAACCCTAAAACATTATCGGCCGGGCTTGAATGCGAAATGGAAAAATTTCCATGAAATGAAATATTTGTGATCAGGTCAATAAGGTAAACGAGTAGTTTGGCAATAATACTGATGCAAGCAGCAATTACAACTGCCAGGAAGGCTATTGTTAAAAGTCTTTTTTTGTTCTGTGAAACCTTAAGCCGGCTATTTTCAACTTCCAAAGCGGAGTCCAACGATATGGAAACTGGTATTCTTGTATGCACTGCGGTTCTTTTGAATACTAAATCGTGTTAGCATCTATGAAAAGAAAAGTATCATTTTCAGTGTGCAAATTTATGACCTAATCCTCCAACAGAAAATTTATTGATCAAATATTCTGCTATTCTAATAACATTCTAATGTCTCCTTAATGACAGCCTAACAGGGCAGTTATACCTTAGTCTTTGAAATCATTTTTGAGTTATTAGAAAAGAAAAATGCTGTATTGAAAATCAGATCGGAGCAAACGGCAACAGAAATAGTAAATGCCTTGGGCACGCGATTTGAGACAGTCTTAATGGAAGAAATTTGCCACATCATCCCATTAGTAATTAGTACAGTCTTTTTTATGGAGTAATAATGAATGCAAAATCACAAACTATAGAGGAAACGGCAATTAATACCGTGCGAATATTAGCAGCAGATGCTGTTCAAAAAGCAAAATCCGGTCACCCCGGTACCCCGATGGCCCTTGCACCGATGGGCCATGTGTTGTGGACAGAAAGCATGAATTATAATCCGCGGAATCCTCAATGGGCAAATCGCGATCGGTTCATTTTGTCTGCTGGCCATGCATGCATGTTACAATATAGCTTTTTGTATTTAACGGGTTATGATATCACCTTGGATGATATCAGAAATTTTCGGCAATTACACAGCAAAACTGCCGGGCATCCGGAATACGGATTGTTAGCAGGCATTGAAGTGACAACGGGGCCCTTAGGACAAGGCTTTGGCAATGGTGTAGGATTTGCAATTGCGCAAAAATTTATGGCAGCTCGTTATAATAAACCCGACTTTGATATTTTTAATTATAAGATCTATGCGGTCTGCAGTGATGGGGATATGATGGAAGGGATAACTGCGGAAGCGGCATCTTTGGCCGGACATCTTCAATTGGATAATATAATTTACTTGTATGACGATAACCATATTACCATTGAGGGGAATACTGACCTTACATTTGATGAGGATGTAGCACTACGTTTTGAAGCTTATGGCTGGTATGTTCAGGTACTCGAGGACGGCAATGATACAGTGGTTTTAGGTGAAGCTATAAAAAATGCTCAAAGAGAAACTGTTCGCCCTTCCCTGATCAAAGTTAGAACTCATATAGCTTATGGAAGCCCCAATAAAGTAGATACTGCCGGTGCACATGGTTCCCCGCTGGGTGAAGATGAAGTGAAACTCGTTAAAAAAAACTTCGGTTTTGATCCAGATAAATATTTTGAAGTGCCTGCAGAAGTATTGGATTACTATCGTGAAGTGGGAGAGAGAGGAATTGAAAAGGAACAGTATTGGAATGAATTGTACAGCAGGTACAAAGAAAAATATCCCGAACTTTCTAAAGAATACGAATTACTAAGCAATGGTAAATTGCCTGAAGGCTGGAAAGAGAAGTTACCGGTTTTTAAAGCAGGTAACAAAAAAATAGCTACACGGAAAGCCTCGGGCGAAGTACTAAATGCGATTGCCGGTTATTTGCCCAATTTAATTGGCGGTTCGGCAGATCTTGCTCCGTCAACAGATACGAACCTGAAGGCGTACAAATCATTTTCGGCAGCGGATCCAGGCGGGCGTAATTTTCACTTTGGGATCAGGGAGCACGCCATGGGCGCTATTTTGAATGGAATCGCACTTACTAAATGTATCATTCCCTATGGAGCTACATTCCTGATATTTTCGGATTATATGAGGCCACCTATTCGGTTGGCTGCAATTATGAAAATTCGTCCCATTTTTATTTACACACACGACAGCATAGGTTTGGGAGAAGATGGAACGACCCATCAACCTGTTGAACAGCTGATTGGTTTACGATCTGTTCCAAATATTACAGTAATTCGTCCGGCAGATGCAAATGAAACTGCACAGGCATGGCGTGTTGCGGTCGAGCATTCGGGCGGACCTGTTGTGTTGATTTTAACTCGTCAGGATATTCCTGTGATCGACCAGGAAAAATATACGAAAGCTACAGAATTGGAAAAAGGAGCCTATATCCTTTCAGAATCAGAAAAAGCTGCTCAAATCATTTTAGTAGGAACGGGTTCTGAAGTTCAATTATTAATTGAGGCGCAACATAAATTGAAAGAGCAGGATATCCAGGCCCGCGTAATAAGCATGCCATCCTGGGAGCTATTTGAAAAACAGGAAGGTGCCTATAAGGAAAAGATATTTCCAAAAACTTTAAAGAAAAGATTGGCGGTTGAGGCCGGATCAACCCTAGGCTGGCATAAATATGTGTCGGACGAAGGTGATGTAATTGGTATCAATAAATTTGGTGAATCTGCCCCGGGTGAGGAAGTGATGAAGGAATATGGATTTACAGTTGATAATATTGTAAACAGGGCTAAAGCGTTGCTCTTAAAATAATAAATCCCCGGCATTTTTTGCAGGTACGATTTTCAAAACAAAAGACATCGTTGAATATTGGAAAAATCAAACAGTTGAAAAATAAAATAAATCTCATCCCATCATGGAACAACATAAAATAAAAAATATTCAGGATATCGGGCAAAGTATCTGGCTTGATTTCTTTGACAGAAAGATCATGGACTCGGGGGAATTAAAAAGATTGATTGAAGATGATGGCGTTAGTGGTGTTACTTCCAATCCCACTATTTTCGAAAAAGCTATTAATGGTAGTTCGGATTATAAAGAAGATATCCTGTCACTCTCCCAACAAAAAATGAACATGGACGATATCTTCTTTGGCCTTGCGGTTAAAGATATTAAACGTGCTGCTGATCTGTTTAAAGAGCTCTTTGAGAAAACTAATGGCAAAGACGGTTTTGTAAGTCTTGAAGTTTCACCTCATCTTGCTTATAACACGGAAGGAACCATACAACAAGCAAGAGAATTGTGGAAGGCTGTTGATCGTAAAAACGTAATGATCAAAATTCCGGCTACTAGAGAAGGTCTGCCCGCCATCCGCAAATGTATAAGTGAAGGGATAAATATTAATATCACATTATTATTCGGCTTACCAAGATATATGGAAGTTACTGATGCCTATATCTCCGGTCTTGAAGACCGGGTTAAAATCAATAAACCAATTGACCAGGTTGCTTCTGTGGCCAGTTTTTTCCTCAGTCGCATCGACGTAATAACTGATCCGATACTTGAAGGAAGGGGAATGACCAGTTTGAAAGGAAAAGTAGCCATAGCCTCAGCAAAAAAAGCTTACGAGATTTATAAAAATGTTTTCAGCACTGAACGGTTTAAGAAACTGGAAGCAAAAGGAGCAAAACCTCAGCGCGTATTGTGGGCAAGTACAAGTAGCAAAGATCCTTCATTCAGTGATGTGAAATATGTAGAATCATTGATCGGCCCGGAAACTATAAATACCATTCCGATGGAAACACTCAAAGCTTTTAATGATCATGGAAAGGCCGGCAATAAGCTGGAGGCTGACTTGGGCAAAGCAACGGACGTAATGGTAGAATTAGATGCCAGGGGAATCGATATCGATATAATTACCCAGAAGCTTGAAGACATGGGCATTAAAAGATTTAATAAAGATTACGACGCATTGCTGAGTGCAATCGAGAAACAAAAATAAAAGCAATTAGTAAAACAGACTTTATGGAAAACGCTTCTATCAGGATCATTTTTTTTGATATTGGGGGCGTACTGTTGTCTGATGGCTGGGGACATTCAGTGCGGAAAGAGGCTGCAAAATATTTTGCACTTGATTATGAAGAAATGGAATTTGAGCATCAATTCATCTTTAATGTTTACGAGATCGGAAGCATCACGTTAGATTATTATCTTGATACGGTCATTTTTAATCGGTCCAGGAATTTTACAAGAGAAGAGTTTAAAGACTATATGTATGCACAATCAACCGAGCTGCCCGAAACGTTGCGATGGCTGAAAGAGTGGAAAGGTGAGTGTGGATTTAGGATCATTTCGATCAATAATGAAGGCAGGGAGCTTAATGAGTATCGCGTTAAAAAATTTAAACTGAATGAATGTTTCGATGCTTTTATCTCATCTTGCGAGGTTAATATTCGCAAACCCGATCCCCGTATTTATAAACTGGCAATGGGAATTGCACAGGCCTCACCGGAAGAATGCATTTATATTGATGACCGGATGGTACTGGTGAAGGCAGCACAAAAACAGGGAATCCAAAGTTTTCATCATCGGGACTTTTTATCTACAAAAAAAATGCTGGAAGAACTTAAAAATAGTAATGGTAGAAATCGTGCTCTTGAATGATCGGTCAAGGGAAGCACGGGTAGCCTCAAAAAATTGACTATGAAATACGATGAAATTGTTGAGCTAATCGGAAAAAAAGAAGAATATCTTTTTTCTCACAAATGTGAAACTATAGCTAAGGAAAAGCTACATCTTCCCGGTACTGATTTTATAGACCGGATATTCGTGGACTCTAACAGGAATATACAGACGCTCCGTAGCCTTGCTGGAATTTATAAGTCAGGAAGGCTCGCAGATACGGGATATCTTTCTATTTTACCGGTGGATCAGGGAGTAGAACACAGTGCCGGTGCCTCTTTCAGTATTAATCCAATTTATTTCGACCCTGCAAACATTGTTAAGCTGGCTATTGAAGGTGGATGTAATGCAGTGGCAAGTACTATGGGTGGCCTGGCAATTGTTGCCAGGAAATATGCACACAAGATCCCTTTCATTGCCAAGATCAATCACAATGAATTACTTACTTATCCGAATAAATTCGATCAGATAATGTTTGGTTCTGTAAGAGATGCGTGGAATCTTGGTGCAGTTGCAGTAGGGGCCACTGTCTATTTTGGGTCGCCGGAGTCGGGCACACAAATTACCGCGGTTTCTCGGGCATTTGAAGAAGCGCATCGTTTGGGTATGGCCACTGTTTTATGGTGCTATTTACGAAATCCCGGTTTTAAGAAAGGAAATATAAATTACGAGGTTTCGGCTGATCTCACCGGGCAGGCAAATTATCTTGGCGTTACAATACAAGCGGATATTATTAAACAAAAACTTCCTGAAAATAATGGCGGATACAAGGCACTGAATGTGGATGGCATTAGCTATGGAAAATATGATGAACGTATGTACACAGAACTTGCTACCGATAATCCAATTGATCTTTGCCGATACCAGGTGGTCAATTGTTTTATGGGACGGGCGGGCCTTATTAACTCGGGAGGAGCGTCGGAAGGAGAAAAGGATTTAAGAGAGGCAGTGCGAACCGCCATCATTAACAAACGTGCAGGAGGTATGGGTATGATCGCCGGAAGAAAATCCTTTCAAAGATCATTTAATGAGGGTATAGAGCTTTTACATTCGATACAGGATGTCTATTTAGATGAGCAAATAAATGTGGCTTAGTTTAGGAATGCTGTCACCGACACAATAATACAAGCAGTCCACAATTATTTTCTAAATAGAACACAGTTTGAAATTATAAAAACAATAAACAAAATCGATGACAGTGAATGCGCTTGCGGGAAAACCGGCAGACCGAGAAATGTTGGTGGATGTTCCAGGGCTTGTTTCTGCCTATTATACGGGAATACCCGATTATTCGATAGCAGCCCAACGTGTTTCTTTTGGCACTTCAGGTCATCGGGGTTCGGCATTAACCAATTCATTTAACGAAAGACATATTTTGGTTATCACACAAGCCATTTGCTTTTACCGGAAAATGCAAAAGATTGATGGCCCTTTATATCTTGGCTTTGATACCCACGCTCTTTCGGCGCCGGCTTTTGCCACTACGATGGAAGTACTGGCAGCCAATGCAGTGGAAGTGATGATAGCGGAAGGAGATGAATATACGCCCACGCCAGTTATCTCTCATGCTATATTACAATATAACGCTGGGCGAAAATCCGGATTCGCTGATGGCATTGTAATTACCCCTTCTCATAATCCACCAGCCGATGGCGGATTTAAATACAACCCTCCAAATGGCGGACCCGCCGGAACTGATGTTACAAATTGGATCGAATCAAAAGCAAACGAATTGCTTGCGAGCAATTTGCAACAAGTGAAGAGGATTTCTTTTGAGAGAGCACTTCATGCGGCTACCACCCATCGTCACGATTATTTGAATAATTATGTCAATGATCTTGGAAATATTATTGATATGGATACTATCCGTAATTCGAAGATCAGGATGGGCGTTGATCCGCTTGGTGGTGCCGGAGTTCATTATTGGGAACCCATAGCCAAGCTTTATGGTTTAGATTTAACAGTCGTAAATAAAATAGTCGACCCAACTTTTAGTTTCATGACATTGGATTGGGATGGCCAAATCCGCATGGACCCATCTTCGGCTTACGCCATGCAGCGACTGATCGGAATGAAAGATCAGTTTGATATTTCTTTTGCATGTGATACAGATCATGACCGGCACGGAATCGTTACCAAAAGTGCAGGGCTGCTAAACCCAAATCAATATTTATCTGTGGCAATTTTCTATCTTCTCCAACATCGCCCGTCATGGAAAGAAACGGCAGCCGTTGGTAAGACAGTCGTTAGCAGCCAGCTAATTGATCGCGTTACCGCAAAATTGAGGCGACAGCTTTACGAAGTGCCGGTTGGTTTTAAGTGGTTCGTTGAGGGATTATTCGATTCATCACTTTGTTTTGGAGGTGAGGAAAGCGCAGGAGCATCTTTTTCGAGGTTAAATGGAAATATTTGGACAACGGATAAAGATGGATTTATACCGGCTTTACTTTCGGCAGAGATTACTGCAAAATTGGGTCGTGATCCCGGTGCTATTTATAGCGAACTTATAAAGAAATTCGGAGAACCATTTTATGATCGCATTGAAGCGAAAGCTACACCTGAGCAAAAGCAAAAGCTAAAAAATATTTCTGCTAGCCAAATAAAACAAAAGGACCTTGCCGGGGAGAAAATTAAAAACATCCTTACTGCAGCTCCGGCAAACAATACCCCGATCGGTGGTGTGAAGGTGATAACAGAAAATGGATGGTTTGCAGCCCGCCCTTCAGGAACTGAAAGTATTTATAAAATTTATGCAGAAAGTTTTTTTGGAAAAGATCACCTGAACCAAATAATTGAAGAAGCCCAGGATGTTGTCAACACTGCTTTAGATATAAAGGAGCAGCGGGTATGAAAATGATACCGAATATGGCACCTGGCTGTATCTTCTTACTACCGGATAGATAAAAGCAAATTGAATATCCTGCCAGGCTCAAAATATCTTAAATTATCCTGGCAAAAAAACGGAACAAATATTTACTCACCTCAGGAATATTATCTTATCAGTGTTTACGCATTTTACCAAGGAAGAAAAGGCAGTTCACTACCCCGAGGATAGGCGTACGTTCGTTTCTACCAAGCCTTATATGCTAGTGATTTTTGCCACTATTATATTAGTGCCTATCTGCATTGCATGGTTACAATACCTGCTGATAGGATTGCCGGTTGATCCTGGTTTTGCTATTCCTTCTAAAATGTCAGGTGATCCAATAGGGTTCCCAACTTGGTTAAATCTTAGCCATTGGGTCAATTTTTTTTTCCTTGTTTTAATCATAAGAAGCGGCCTTTCTATTTTAGTGGACCACCCACGTCTTTATTGGAATAATGGTTGCACACCAGGTACGGATTGGATACGTTTTACTCCACTTAAAAAGCCCAAAGATAAATCGTGGACCGCCAAAGAAGATGCACGTTATATTAGCCCGGTATTAGGTTTGCCTGGTTACCGGCATACAATAGGCATAGCAAGGGCATGGCATTTCCTCACTGTTCCTTTTTTTGTACTGAATGGAATTATTTTTATTGTGTTGTTATTTTATACTCATCAATGGCAACGCCTGGTTCCTGTATCATGGAAAATTATTCCTGATTCCTGGAATGTCTTTGTTCACTATGCAACATTTAATTTGCCGGTAGAACCCAACGGATTTTATCATTTTAATGCATTGCAACAGCTTTCGTATTTTGGCGTAGTTTTTATCCTTGCACCACTTGCTATGTTTACGGGAATGGCTATGTCTCCTGCAATCGAAAACCGGTTCCATTGGTTCCCGAAATTATTTGGCAATCGTCAAACCGCCCGTTCCATTCACTTTTTAATAATGATAGCCTATGTGATCTTTATATTTATACACATTGCAATGGTGGCCGCTACCGGGATAATTAGAAATTCAAACCATATTGTTTTCGGGACAGATGACCCTGGCAATTTATCGGGTCTTTATTTTGTTATAGGATTTGTATTTGTAACTGCAGCCTTTTGCCTCCTGGCACATTGGCTTTCCTGGCGGAAACCGCGTTTGCTCCAACGCCTTGATGCCGGGATTAATGGAAATTTATGGCGTATTACACTGAATCGTTTTAAACCCAAGGCCTATTATCAGAGAAAAGATATTTCTCCATACTTCTGGCCCAACGGAAAAATTCCCTCATCAGAAGAGTGGCGGAAACTTGCAGAGAATAATTTTGAAGCGTATAAATTAAAAATAGGAGGATTGGTTGATAACCCCGTAGAGTTATCATTGGAAGAACTTAAAAAATTAGGGATGCAACAAAATATTACCATGCATCATTGTATCCAGGGTTGGTCAGGTATCGCAGAGTGGGGAGGGCTACCGCTCAGCAAGATCATTGAATTGGTTAAGCCACACGCCAATGCAACAACGGTGGTTTTTTATTCTTTTGGTGAAGGGCTTTACGGTGGATTTTATTATGATACCAATACCCTTGATAATTGCCTGAAACCTCAATCTATACTGGCCTGGGAAATGAATTATGTAGTGCTGCCACTTGTGCATGGGGCTCCACTAAGACTTCGGGTGGAAAATCAATTGGGTTATAAAATGGTAAAATGGATCAGCTCCATTGAATTTCTGGAAACATATAAAAGTCTCGGCAAAGGTCAGGGTGGCAAAAATGAAGATGACGAATATTTTGACTTGCTAGCAAATACATAATTACAGATAGCCGATTGCGTGGTAGGTAATTCTCCCATCTAAGGACGTAAAATAAAAGCTCCGTTAATGGTGCTTTTATTTTAAGTACCAGAGTTATAATTCTCTAAAGTTGCGTGGTTTGGTCAAAATAAATTCAGTCCTATGACACCAATTCGCCACTCACCATCGATATCGCCAATGGAAAAAGTATATTATTTTCCAGGTGAACGTGCTGATGAAGATCCGTTTCAAAGGCTTTCAGGGTTTCAAGGCATACCTTATGTGTTGTGCAGGCATCCTCTGGCGCCGTATAATTATTGGTAAGGTCCCTGATCTCAAACAATAACTGTCCGGCGATATCGTGTTCTGTTTCCATCACCGATATCGGTCCAATGATATATGAAGGAGGAAATCCTGATTTTTTTTGGTGAGCAGACAGATCAGCAACTTCCCTGATCCTTGGAAAAAGCACCTGTTCTTCTTTCTGCATGTGAGGCTCCAGGTCAGCCCTGACAGCATCGAATAGTTCCTGTATCTTATACATTTCCGGGTACTTGGATCCATGCTTGCTGATAATTTTGTCAAGCATGTTCGTGATAACAGGTATCGTTTGCTTTACGTAGAAATGGTGATGCAGGAGGATATGTGAAACCAACTGTCCGGCTGTCATTTCAGTGAACGGAACGGTCGGTTTTTCCCTCTCAACTGCATTACGAATTTCGTTGGCTACTTCAGTAAGATCGATTTTTTTATCGTTGCATGCTTCCAAAAGTGTTTTGCCGCCCCGGCAACAAAAATCGAGTGAGTATTTTTCCAATACGGGAATTGATTCATGATGTTCGAGAGCAATTTGGGATAGGGTTACTTCTTCAATATTTTTCATAATTTAATTTTTCTCAAAGTTCGTATTTGAAATGCAGGCTTTTTATGATTTGACGCACCTTTGAAAAACAGTAGTGATTCCTCAGGAATTTTTTCGACCAATAAGACTACAATTGAATATAAGTATGCCACTGAACATTATTATGGCTGCGACAAATAATAATTCATTGATGTACGGAACGATAACATAACTTAATCCAGTAACGCCCTGAAGCATTAGTAATATTTCATTGATAAGTATGCCTGAAAAAAATACCCAGACTCCGATACGAAAATATCTTCGGGCATTCAACACGTTCAGTGATATGGTATAACCTAATATGAAAATGCTGATCACCCCCAACAGAACGAGATGCAGGTATCCTATTACAATAGGCCTGAAGCCAAAGGCAAGTTGACTCAGCTCAGGATGCGTGGAACCCAGTTGCAGTGTTAGTTTTATGGTTAGCGCAATTGCTGAAAGCAAGAGTAAGCGACCAGCTATCTTTGTGAAACTAGCTTTTAAGATAGCTTTATTTTTTAAGATCAGCTTTACCAACATTCCCCATCCCACAATCTGTGCAATGGCTGATGCAATTACTAACCAATAAATAAGCATCGGTATCGGCATCCACAATGCGGATAAAAAATAGGCAGGTATACACGCGAGAAAAAATAGCGAGAAAATGAGCTTCAGATTTTTTGTGAATGGAATTATTTTTTCAAGCCTTGATACAAATAGGCCCATCGAGGCAAAAAAGAACCAACCGTTATATTGAAAATGTAGAAAATAATATACGGCTGCAAGATACCAGCTTTGATGCATCAACTTACTGGCCATGATATACGCAAGAAAAAAGGGCCCTAGCGATGATATCACGCAAAATAATAAACCAGCTTTATACCAAAGATGGCTGATGTTTTTTTGCTGCAAGCTATTTAGGTCTTTCCAATATCTCACTGCAAAAAAATAAGAAACGATAATAGATAATGTGGAAAAGCTTATCGACCCCAAGCCATAGCCTTGTATTGGAAAAAAGATCAGCATGCCATATGCTGTTATAAGATTGCCATACAAAAGCCAACGGTATCTTTTATAAATGGCTTCTCCTTGATATTGGCTAAGGTACTGCACCAGCAATATCATCAACACCTGTGTGAGCCATCCTGCAAAAGCAAAATGCGAATGGCCGTGCTGCAAATTTCTTTGATCAATGAACGGAAGTGAAAAGGCGATCTTATACCGTAAAATAACTCCTAAAAATGCGATCAACAGTAGGTTGAAAAATGAAATGCGTAACCAGGAGCGTAAAGGAGAGCTCATGCTTTTTTAATGGCAAAAGTAGATGGGAGTATTTGGTTTGATTATGACTACAATCATAAACCTTAGTACAACACCCATAGTTAGCAATAGACCTTGCCCTTAGCTATTCTTAACTCGCCTTTTTCGTGCATGTGGCGCATAGAGCGGATCACAGTCTCCACCCGTAAACCGGTCATATCTGCGATCTGCTGCCGTGTTAGTTTAAGTTGGTTACAATCGCAGCAGAAATTCTTATGTTCTTTCTTGAAATATTTCAACAAGGCGCTGATCATGATTTCGGGGTCGTGGCAGGCTAATGATTTTAAAAGTAATATTTTAAACCTTACTTTTTGAGCCAGGAGTGTGGTGAACTTTAGATGAATGTCGATATTCTCCTTAATGAGCTGGTCAAAGGTTGGTTTGTGCAAACGGATCACCACGCTATCTTCGTTTGCTACGGCGGTAGCAACATAAGGTTCATCATCGAATAAAGGCAATTCTCCAAAACACTCACCTGGCTCAACGATGCTTTGCGTAAACTCTTTCCCCTCATCATCGATATTGAGCCACCTAACCTGGCCACTCACCAACTGATAATAGAAAGAACAGCTCGTTCCTTCACTGAAAATGGTATTCCCCTTGGGGATTTTTTTAAAAGCTGCTCCCCATGCCAATAGCAAGTCGATATCAATCATCATTGGTGATAATTTAGTTGATAATAGAATGGCTAAAACTAATTCTTAAGGAGTATTAAGGGAATGATCGAGGACATTTGCAGGCTTGATTTTGATCATGTTTCAGTCCTTTGCATGTAAGCTAGGCTATAATTCCGGTATTCCCGGAAAAATCACCAGAGAGAGCTCCTTATTTATGATTCAACGCATAATATAACTATTGCAGCTATAGTAATCTTGTAGCCTCAATTTAAAATCAAAAATTACGCATCATGAAAAAATTAATCGTTTCCGGCTTGATCGGATTTGTTGTAGTCATTGCGATCTCTTGCGGAGGAGGTAATACCAGTTCCGACAAATCTGCACCAGCAGCTAGTGAAAACACCACTAATGGAAATCCTTCTTATGATCCTCACCGGGGAGAGGGTAAGTTTACTAAGGTCGACGTAGGTGCCACCGTGGATCAATCCATGGCCGACAATGGCAACAAAATTTATTCCGTTAAATGCCAGGGATGTCACAAGTTGACCGACGAAAAACTGGTGGGCCCGGGTTGGAAGGGTGTAACTACCAGGCATAGTGCCGAGTGGATCATGAATTTCATTACCAACACTGACGAAATGATCACCAAAGATCCCAAAGCGCAGGCAATGTTGGAATTATGTCTCGTACGTATGCCCAACCAAAATCTTTCTGATGATGATGCAAGGGCACTCTATGAGTTCCAGCGCAAGAATGATGGAGCAAAATGATGAGTAGAGGTACAATTTTAACCCTAATAATGTCAATATGAAAAAGATTAAGATAAGCTTCCTCGGTCTGATTGCTGTCGGACTGTTGATGAGCACTAATTCATGTAAACCGAAAAACGCTGGAGATACAGTGAGTTCAGATGCCGCAGGAAAAGTATATGTGGCGCCCGGTCACTATGATGAATTCTACAATTTTGTATCGGGTGGATTTAGCGGACAAATGAGTGTATATGGGTTACCCAGCGGGAGATTGCTTAAAGTTGTTCCGATCTTTTCTGTTAATCCTGAAAATGGATACGGTTATTCAGAAGAGACAAAGCCGATGTTAAATACGTCGCATGGTTTTATTCCCTGGGATGATCAGCATCATTTGGAGTTGTCTCAAACCAATGGTGAAACCGACGGCCGCTGGATATTTGCCAATGCCAATAATACTCCCCGTGTAGCAAGGGTGAACCTGGCTACTTTCCATACCGACGAGATCATTGAACTGCCGAATAGTGCAGGCAATCACAGCTCCCCGTTTATTACAGAGAACACTGAATATGTAGTTGCGGGGACAAGATTTAGTGTGCCGCCCGATGATCAAAATGGTGATGTTCCAATCAATACCTACAAAGAAAACTTTAAAGGAACCATCAGTTTTATCAGTGTGGACAAAACCAGTGGTGGTATGGATATCGCCTTCCAATTACAATGTCCTGCGGTAGATTTTGACCTGAGCCATTCCGGAAAAGGCCCATCAAGCGGATGGTTTTTCTTTAGTTGTTATAATACAGAAAAGGCAAACACCTTGCTTGAAGTAAATGCGTCGAAGCGTGATAAGGATTTTATTATGGCTGTTAACTGGAAGAAAGCCGAAGAATATTTTAAAGCGGGTAAAGGCAGAAAGCAATCGGTTAAATATGCGCATAATGTGTATAATGAAAAGACGCAAACTGCTACATCTGAGATCAAAACAGAAGTAACTGTATTGGATTCAAAAGAGCTAAAAGATATTTGCTATTTCATCCCATGCCCTAAATCCCCGCATGGTTGCGATGTTGATCCAACTGGCGAATACATTGTTGGAAGCGGCAAACTTGCGGCACTGATACCTGTTTTTAGTTTCGAGAAAATCCAAAAGGCAATTGCGGCAAAGGATTATATCGGTGATTACGACGGTATCCCCGTAATTAAATATGAATCTGCTTTATATGGTGAAGTGAAAAAGCCGGGTCTTGGTCCGCTACATACCGAGTTTGACGGAAGAGGCAATGCTATTACGACCATGTTTGTTTCGTCCGAGGTTGTAAAATGGAATATAAAAGACCTGACCATAATTGATCGTCAACCAACCTATTATTCACCGGGCCATTTATGTATTCCCGGAGGAGATACCAAAAAGCCAAACGGAAAATATTTGATCGTGTATAATAAGATCACTAAAGATCGGTACCTGCCAACAGGGCCTGAACTGGCACAGGCTGCACAGCTATTTGACATCAGTGGTGACAAGATGAAATTGTTATTAGATTTCCCGACAATTGGTGAGCCTCACTATGCGCAAGCTATTGAAGCGAGCGTTATCAAAGACAGATCAGTTAAATTCTTTAAGATCGAAGGCAATAATAATCCTTATGTGTCTAAGGGAGAAGCAACTACTAAAGTAGTGCGGGAAGGAAACAAAGTACATGTATATATGACGGCCATCCGTTCTCATCTTACACCCGACAATATTGAAGGGATTAAGATGGGTGATGAAGTATATTTCCATATAACTAACATTGAACAAGACTGGGATGTGCCTCACGGCTTTGCTATTAAAGGAGCCGGAAATGCAGAGCTATTGGTGATGCCCGGCGAAACCTGCACTTTGAAATGGATGCCCGATAGAGTAGGAATATTCCCGTTCTATTGTACCGATTTCTGTAGCGCATTGCACCAGGAAATGCAAGGTTATCTAAGAGTATCAGCAGCGAGCAGTAATGTGCCGATAAGTTTCAGCACCGGCACCAATATCCCTAAATCGGATAGCACCGGCAATAAATAATTCAAAATTGTATGTACCTCGCACTGGCGGGGTACATTTTCAACCATTAAATGATCATCATGAAAAAAATATTAAAACTTATTTCAGCGGCAATAGTTGTGGTAATGATGAGTTGCAACTCTGAAAGTTCGACCCAAAATTCTTCAACTGATAATGTCACACCAAAAAGCGGACAGGAAGCAGTGAAGGATGATGATTCACAGAAAGACGTTGTGAAAGTGGCGGTTGGTTCTAAAGATCATACAACGTTGGTTGCTGCTTTGAAACAAGCTGACCTTATAACCTCCTTGTCAAATGCAGGACCGTTTACTGTCTTCGCCCCAACAAATGACGCTTTCAATAAACTTCCGACTGGCACTTTAGATGGCTTGATGAAGGATGATAAAAAAACGGATCTTCAAAATGTCTTGCAATACCATGTTACGCTTTCTGCAATGAAGGCGGAAAGTTTTACTGATGGGCAAATATTGGGAATGGTAAATGGTGATAATGTTACTGTTTCTGTGAAAGATGGCAAAGTAACCCTGAATGGAACCGCTCATATCATCGCCTCGATTCCCGCATCAAATGGAATGATACATGTAATTGACGCGGTATTGCTGCCGCCGGCTAAGAAATGATAATAGACCGGTAATAAAATTAAAGATCATGAAAAACAGGATGAGAGTCATCAGCAGAACGATGCTTGTGATATGTGGGCTGGCATTAGTGGCAGTATTGTTTGTTCCCATGTGGAGAATTGAATTGAACGCTCCTCAATATCCCGAGGGGTTGAAGCTCCTGATCTTTACAAATAAGCTTGGTGGCAATGTGGATATCGTGAACGGGTTGAATCATTATATCGGAATGAAGACCTTACATACGGCAGACTTTTTTGAATTTACCTTGCTGCCCTATATCATCATTTTTTTTATAGCTGCATTTATTTCAACTGCATTGCTAAACAGAAGAAAATGGCTTTATCTTTTATTCTTGCTTTTTGTAAGTTTTGGGATCATCGCTATGGTTGATTTTTGGAGATGGGAATATAATTACGGCCATCATTTAAATCCTGATGCCGCGATCATTGTGCCCGGAATGGCTTACCAGCCGCCATTGATAGGATATAAACAATTGTTGAATTTTGGGGCTTACTCTGTGCCCGATATGGGAGGATGGATCTTTGTGGCAGTGGGGGCAATACTTTTACTCCTGGTAATTTATGAGTGGAGATCCACGCATAAGTCAAAACGCATTGATATCAAAGCTGTAGTTGCAATACTCTCAGTCATGTTATTAAACAGTTGTACTTCAGGCCCTGAAGTATTGAAGCTCGGAAAAGATAATTGTTCCTTTTGCAAAATGACCATCAGCGATAATCGTTATGGCGCCGAGATAATTACCCGGAGGGGGAAAGTATATAAATTTGATGATAGCCATTGCCTGCTGTCATTCATGCAATCAAAGGCGATAGAAAAAAAAGATATCTCCGCGGTGTATTTCACAGATTTTGGCGGAGAGCATAAGTTAATAAAGGCAGATAAAGCCTTCCTCCTGGAAAGTGCCGATTTCAAGGGGCCGATGAATGGAAATATGGTAGCGTTTAGCAATGAAGACACTATGAAGAAGCTGGCATTTCAATATAAGGGTGCAGTGGTTACCTGGAAGCAACTTGACCAATGAAAAGGGTTTTAATCATATTAATCATGACAGGTTGTTGCTTCACCGCAAATGCGAGGTCGTTACATGTTGGTTCTAATCAGTTGTACAAAACTATAACCGCAGCAATCATGACGGCTGCCAGCGGAGATACGATCCTGGTCGATGCAGGGATATACCATGAAAAGAATTTGGAGGTAAATAAAACTATTGTACTAACAGGTATAAACTATCCGGTGCTGGATGGCGAAAAAAAATATGAAATTGTTTCGATAAGAGCGAATGGCGTAGTACTAAATGGGTTTAAGATCATTCATTCTGGTGTTTCGAGTATGGATGATATCGCGGGTGTAAAAATTTATAATCGCAGGGATGTGGTAATAGAGAACAATTTGCTGGATGACACCTTTTTTGGGATTTATGTACAGCAGTGTACCAATTGCACCATCCGAAATAATAAGATCATTGCCTATAATACCGAAGAACAACAAAGTGGCAACGGTATCCATTGCTGGAAGAGTGACAGTATGCGTATAATTGGCAATACCATTACCGGCCACAGGGACGGCATCTATTTCGAGTTTGTCACCAATTCGATCATTTGGAGAAATACCTCTATAAGAAACATTCGTTATGGTTTGCATTTTATGTTTTCGCAGAATGATACTTATGTCACCAATATTTTTCAGAATAACGGAGCTGGTGTATCGGTGATGTACTCACACGGAATAAAGATGTTCAATAATTATTTCAGGGAAAATTGGGGTGACGGTGCGTACGGCTTATTGCTGAAAGAAATAACAGACAGTTATATCGATGGTAATCATTTTCAAAAAAACACTACCGGTATTCATATGGAAGGAGCGAGCAGGATACAGATGCAGAAGAATGTTTTCGAAAACAACGGTTGGGCCATGCAAATCCAGGCCAGTTGCATGGATATCGCGGTAATTAAAAACAATTTTATCGGCAATACTTTCGACGTAGGTACTAATGGCTCTCTTGTGCTCAATACTTTTAATAATAATTATTGGGATAAATATGAAGGATATGATTTGAATAAAGACAAAATTGGCGATATACCATACCGCCCGGTTAGTTTGTATTCGATGATCGTAGAAAAAAATCCGCCGGCGATGATCTTGTTCAGAAGTTTTATCACATCACTCATGGATAAGACCGAGAAGATTGTACCTGGCATTACGCCGCAGAACCTGGTAGATGAGCACCCCATGATGAAACAGCTATTTTAAAACAAGATCATGATCATTGCAAGTAACGTGTCGAAGAAATTTGGAAAGCTCAAAGCGTTGGATAACGTTTCAGTTACCTGTAATAAAGGGGAGTGTATTGCATTGATAGGGCCTAATGCCAGCGGAAAAACCACGCTTATTAAGACCATCTTAGGTATGGTAGTGCAGGACAGTGGCTTCATAACATTTAATGGAAATAATATTTTGCATCATTGGCAATACCGTGAGCAGATAGGTTATATGCCACAGATCGGGCGATATCCTGATAATATGACGATCGGTCATGTATTGGATATGATGAAAGACATTCGGGGCAATAAAGTTACTCTCGATGAAGATTTAGTAGAAGCTTTTGAATTGAAGACCTTGATGCATAAGCGAATGCGTACACTTTCCGGAGGAACGAGACAAAAGATAAGTGCTTCGCTGGCTTTTTTATTCAGCCCAACGGTTCTGATACTCGACGAGCCCACGGCAGGTCTTGATCCTGTTGCTTCTGAAATACTAAAAGAAAAGATTATCACTGAAAAGAGTAAGGGTAAGCTCATCCTGGTCACTTCACATATTTTAAGCGAACTCGATGACCTGGTAACACAGGTAGTTTATATGCAGGATGGGCAAATCCGGTTTCACAAGAGTATTGAAGAATTGCGTTCGGACACAGGTGAAGAAAAACTGAATAAGGCCATTGCGCAATTCATGAGAAAAAAATAAAGCATGAAAAAGATCATAAAATATGTAATGACCGATATCCTGCGCAATAGGATCGTATTGTTGTATACCGTGTTTCTATTCGTTATCTCGTTTAGTATGTTCAGCCTGGAAGACAATACCAGTAAAGGGTTGCTGAGTTTACTAAATATCATCCTTATTATTGTGCCATTAGTGAGTATTATCTTCTCCACCATATATGTGTACAACAGCGCCGAGTTCGTTGAATTGCTGGTAAGCCAGCCCTTGAAAAGAAGAACCATCTGGCTGAGTTTATTTATCGGACTGAGCGCTTCTCTATCATTCGCTTTTTTTATCGGTGCTGGCATTCCTGTTTTGATCTATCAGGCAAATACTGTTGGCATCATGATGATAACAATGGGCATCTTTCTCAGCATTATTTTTGTCGCGATCGCTATGCTGACAGCGGTAAAAATGCGGGATAAGGCCAAGGGTATTGGCGCTGCTATCTTGTTGTGGTTGTATTTTTCATTGCTTTTCGATGGGCTGGTCTTGTTTTTATTGTTCCAATTCGCAGACTATCCGCTGGAAAAGCCCATGATCGGCCTAACAGCATTTAACCCTGTTGACCTGGGCCGCATAATGATCCTATTGCAGATGGATGTTTCTGCTCTGATGGGTTATACGGGTGCGATATTTAAAGATTTTTTTGGCACTTATACCGGGGTAATATTTTCATTCGGCGTGATGTGTTTATGGATCCTGATACCCGTTTGGTTATCTACACGTAAATTCAATCGTAAAGATCTTTAATCAACTATGAAAAGACATTCTTCATTGGCATCTTTATCCCGTGAACATCACGGAGCCCTGATATTGGCTCAATTGCTCAAAAAAGGAGCGCCGGTATACAAGGGGTTACCTACTGACCCGGAAGGGAAGAGGGATTACGCGATTCGTTTTTACAATGATGAGTTGATAAAACATTTTGACGATGAGGAGCGGATAGTAATTAAAAATATAGAGGGCGTCGACGCGGGTCTTGATAAGATGGCATGCGATATAAAATCTGAGCACACAACATTGCGGGCTCTATTTGCATCAATTAACGATGCTAACGACCTTTCGACTCATCTTGACGATTTGGGTTGGGCGCTGGAACAACATATTCGAAGAGAAGAAAGGGAATTTTTTCCATTGATACAGGAGCTGTGCAGTGAAGAACTGTTGTCGGAAATCGAAAAGGCTTTTGTGGAATAAAAGAAGACTTATGAAAAAAGACATCGAGAATAGGCAGGACATACAGCTACTGGTGAACAGCTTCTACGAAAAAGTAAAACAAGACCCTGAGATCGGTTTTATTTTTAATGATATTGTAAAAGTTAACTGGGAAAAGCATTTGCCGGTGATGTATGATTTTTGGGAGAACACATTATTTTATTCAGGTGGTTACACCGGCAACCCAATGGAAATGCATCAACGTTTGCACCAACGTGTTCCATTGACTGCGGCGCACTTTAAACGATGGACGCATTTGTTCACGTCAACTGTTGACGAATTGTTCAATGGTGAAAAGGCGCTACTTGCTAAACAAAGAGCTATCAGCATTTCAACTCTTATGCAGATCAAGATAATACAGTCACCGATTGATATCAAAAAAGTTGATTAAGGTTTGGGGAATGGATTGCAATCTTATCAGCAAAGACCAGCGGTACAAAGGTCGAAACAAAAATAAACTTCAATAATTTAATCAGATAATTCTCCGCCAGTACACAGTTTCTGGGAATTAGAACCCTTCTTTGATAATAAATTTGCTGTCTATCTTTAAGTTCGCCAACTCTTTTTCTACTGCATCCATCATCGGTGGCGGGCCACAGAGATAAATGAATTTACCGTCTGCGGCAATATGTTTCGATAACAAAGCAGCTGTAATGAATCCATGTTCATACCCTTCAACAGTTTCATCAGCCAGAACATTAATGAAATTATTGCCCAGCAGTCCTTTAAATTCCGCCTCAAGGATAATATCTGCTTTTGTTTTGTTGGCGAATATTAGCTTGTTGTTTCCAACCTTATTCGCTGATTTAAGTTGACGCAATATGGCTATAAATGGAGTGATGCCTGCACCTCCGGCGATGAAAATACCTTCTCCTTTATACGCTATATCACCAAAAACATCATGCAGAATAAGTTCATCCCCTTGTTTAAGGTTCAGTAACTCATTGGTTACTCCCGGATGATCAGGATATGTCTTAATGGTAAATTCAACGTGATCATCGCCGGGTAAGCAGGTGAAGGTAAATGGCCTCAGCTCATCTTTCCAACCATCCTTATTTATTGAAACATCAGTGGCCTGGCCGGGGATAAATGAGTAATTATCCGGTTTATCGGCAGTTATCCCAAGCACATCATGTGTTACTTTTTTTACTGACCGTACTTTTACCAAGTGTATCATTGCCATTTTATTTTTTGGTTGCATTGATGAGGGAGAAAAACTCTGTTTTCGTAGCTTCTTCCTGGAATCTTCCAGAGTAGCTTGCTGTTATTGTACTACTATTGGTATCGTTGATACCACGGGAAGCAACGCAAAGGTGATCTGCATCAATGATCACCGCTACATCATCGGACATTAGCGCTTCTTTCAGCCCCTCTGCTATCTGGTTGGTTAGTCGTTCCTGCACCTGCGGACGCTTGCCGTAATATTGTACCAAGCGGTTTATTTTTGACAAGCCAATCACTTTCCCATTTGAAATGTAAGCAACATGTACCTTACCAATGATTGGTACAAAATGATGTTCGCAATAAGAGAATAGTGTAATATCCTTCTCGATCAGCATTTCGTTGTACCGGTACTTATTTTCAAAAAGCTTTGTATTGGGTTTATTGGCCGGATTTAAGCCGCTAAAAACTTCTTTCACATACATTTTTGCAACTCTGTGCGGCGTTCCCCTTAAGCTGTCATCGCTTAGATCAAGCCCCAGGATGTGCATTATTTCCCTGAAATGCTTTTGGATCAATTCGATCTTGCTTTCGTCATCCATTTCAAAAGCATCTGCCCGGACAGGCGTTTCAATAGAGGTTGCTACGTGTTGGTCATCTAATACGTCGGCCAATTCAGTGTTATTATTCATTTGTTGCTGCTGTTATTTTATTCATTACTCTGTTTACCATGTCATCGCAATACACTAGATTGAATTCAAAAATGTCTTCTGGTTTATATGATCTTTCAATTTCTTTTCGCAGCATTGTACGGGCACGGTTAAAACGTACTTTTACATTCGCCTCGCTGATACCTAACACTTCTGCTGTATCTCTTACATTGAGGCCATTGATCTCTCTCAAAGAAAAAACCATCCTGTAATCCAACGGAACCTGTTTTAATGCATCTTCAATGACAAGGTTTAGTTCCCGGTTTAAGATCATTTTATTGGTGTCGGTATTTTGTTGACTTGTAAACATGGGTATTGAATTATCATTAATCTTATTAGGGGCTTCATTTTTAAAACTGAGTTTCCGCTGCTTTTGGAAACAGTTGTTCAGCATTATTTTTAAAAGCCAGGTCTTGAATGACGACCGATTTTCAAATTGCGATAAATTGGTATAGGCATTAATAAAGGTTTCCTGCATCAGGTCTTGTGTGTCCTCGTGGGTATAGTTATAAGACCTGCCAACCTTGTATAAAAATGGGTTGTTTCTCCTTATAAGGATCTCAAACATGGCGATTTCACCTGCGAGGATCTGATCTATGATCTCTAAATCAGTGTACTGCTCTAACTTATTCACCATGTAAATTTAGTCTGTTGATGAGACAATCTTTGCAATGCGTGCTAAAGAAAACGCGCCGATAGCCATTACAAGATCGCGTACAGCCACATCAAGGAAATTACCGCTCGCCAGTAATGTAAGTGCAATTACTGTTAACCAGGCTGCAACGATATAGCCACCAATGGCTGGTTTTGCAAGAACGATCATGCCTGCAATGATCTCTATTACACCTACGATCATCATGAATACATGAGGGGTAAAAGGAAGCATTTTCACAACGTCTGGATTAACATAATTTTCCCAGTGAGTCAACAGGTTGGTGAATTTATCGGCCCCCGCTACAATTGGTACCAAGCCAAATGTGAGTCTTAGTAGGTTGAAAGTGGGCCTGATCGATTGACTTGAAGTTGTCGTTTCCATTTTGAAATAGTTTGGTTATATAGGTATAGAGTACCCGAGATACCAAAAGGTTACAACAAAAGTAAATTTAGCTATTGGATGATTAAAACCGTCCTCACCAGCTAGCGCCAATAACTGCGGAATAGAAATCAGGATATATTGTCTGAGAAAATGATAAAATCCTGCACAATTTGGTTAGATAATTTTCCTATCTCCGGTACAAAAACTAAATCCAAATCCTTTATATAAGGCTTTGGATTTTTTATTTGTAAACGTTAGAGCATCGGATTCATATCCGCCGACTGGCGGACGGCAGTTCAAGTCTGCTCTCCGGTACAAAGTCCAAATTCTTAATATAAGGGTTTGGACTTTTTTAATCATGCCCTTTATCGCATACATATTGTATTCCGAAAAATATCAGAAGCATTACACTGGGTTTACTTCAAATCTAGAACAAAGACTATTATCACACAATAAACTTGGCAAAGATTGGACAGCTAAATACAGGCCTTGGCACATAATCTATTCGAAAGAATTTATTACAAAGAAGGAGGCGATGGGTTACGAGAAATGGCTAAAAACAGGAGTTGGAAGAGATTTTATTAAAACAATTCCACACTAGCATCGCATTCATATCCGCCGACTGGCGGACGGCAGTTCAAGTCTGCTCTCCGGTACTAAAATAAAAGCTCCTTATTGGAGCTTTATTTTTTTACACTATCGAGAGCAGGTCGAAGACCTTTTATAAAGCGATAAAATGTTTAATGATCGTATTAAAAGAGTTCGCTCTATTTTCCTGCGCTGGTAAGCGGGATCTCGACCAATACCTTACATCCTTTTCCAACTGCAGAGTTAATAGTAAAATTGCCCGAAAATAGCTGAGCCCTACGGTTCATATTTGCTAATCCTATTCCTCCTCTGGAAGTTTTGGTGTCAAAGCCGATCCCATTGTCCACTATCCTCATTTGCAAAATATCGCCGTTTATTATAATTCCTACAATAATATTTGTGGCTTTTGCGTGTTTCATGATATTCCTTAATTGCTCCTGCAATATCCTGTATAAATTCAGTTGCAGCTCACGGCTTAATGTTCGATCATTGACCTTATTGTCAACCGTCAGGCTGATCGTATATTTATTTTCAACGTTAAGATTCTTTAACAATCCCTTCAATGCATCTTTTAACGTTTCTTCGTCGAAGAACGCCGGAGCCAGGCGATGGGAAAGGTTGCGAATCTCATCCGTTGCCGAGTTGATGTGTTGATACGCCTGGTCGAAGTATCCAATGGATTTTTCGGGCAATGATCCTTTGATCACGCCGAGCAGCATAAGAGAGCCTGCCAATATCTGGCAAACATTGTCGTGTAATTCTCCGCCTATCTCATACCTTTCATCCTCCTGTGCTTTGATGGCTGCCTTAGCCAGTTTTTGTTCGTAAAGATTTTTTTCTGTTACATCAATACCGGTCATCAATATGCTGTTTTCGCCATTTAGTTTTACGGGGATACTTGAAGTAATTACATCTATCAACTCTCCGGATCTTTTAACGTGTTGGTGTGCGCCCATAAAAAAAACATCGCTCATATTTGTTTTCTTGGTAAGGCTGGGCTGATTAGGACTGATATCGCTGATCTTCATGTCGCTGAATTCCTCTTCGCTGTAGCCATAATTTCTAATGGCAGCCTGGTTCACCTGGATAACGGCTCCGGCTCTTTCATCAATGACCCACATTGGCGCAGGGCTGTTATCGAAAAGCTGACGATAGTTGGCCTCGGATTGTTTAATTCTCTCTTCTGCTTTTTTTCTTTCGCTGATATCCCGCAAGATCTTTGACGCTCCTACCACATTACCAACCGAATCTTTTATAGGTGACACCGTAAGTGACACATCGATCACTTCACCATCCTTTCTTCTCCGCTGTGTTTGAAAATGTTCAACCGATCTGCCTGCACGGATATTTTCTAATATTAACTCTTCTTCATTGAGCAACTTAGCAGGGATGATCATGGAAATATGGCGGCCAATGGCCTCTTGGGGCTCATATCCCAGGATATTTTCTGCGCCTTTGTTCCAAGAGGTGATGATGCCATCAGTGCCCTTACTGACAATGGCATCGTCAGATGAATCAACAATCGAAGTGATCAGCAATTGTTGTTCTTCTAATTTCTTTCGCTCTGTGATATCCCTGTAATTCAGAATGAATGCATTGATACTTTTTACGTGAAGCAGGTTGATCAATGTTCCTTCCACCCAAATATAATGTCCCTCCTTATGCTGAATACGAAATTGGTGTTGAAAAGCAATACCCGGGTTTGCATAGGTTTTCTGAATGAACCCGAGGCAGGAAGCCAGATGATCGGGATGGACGAATTCAAATATCTCTTTATCTTTTACTTCATCAAAAGTATAGCCGGTAATTCGTTGCGTAGCCGGGCTCCGGTAAATTGCTTTCGAATTTTCATCGATCAATATGATGCCATCCGTGATGTTCTCTACAAGGGCCCGGTTCTTTTCTTCACTTTGTTCCAATTTGATCTCGGCATTTTTCCTTTCCGTGATAACCTCTGTAAACATGATGATACCACCAATTTCCCCGGTCGATTTGTGCCATGGACGAATTTCCCATCGCAACCAATCTGTTTTCCCATCTAGACGGGTGAAGGAGTCTTCCTCTCTTCTCTCGATCGCGCCTTCCAGGCAGCGCTGATGAATTTCCTTCCACTCCTGGCCAATTTCCGGGAAGACCTCGTAGTGTGTTTTGCCAATTATATCCTGGCTTCCCAGATTATAATCATTTAGCCATCTCCGGCTCGTTGCAATGTATTTCATCTTTGTATCGAACATTGCAAGTGAAGCCGGACTATGTTCAACAAATAATGTCAATTGTTCTTTCTTTTCAATTAATTCGGCTTCTATTTGTTTGCTCTCTGTGATATCACTTACACTGCCGATCAGCGAAGTAGCTTGCTTTTCCGCATCTTGCATAACAACAAATTCATCTTTAAGCCAACGATATTCGCCAGTTATTTTATGTTTAAAACGATATTCCAGGGAGTTTTCAGATCTGCCAGCTTCTTTTATAGCTTTGGTAATGCCAATTCTTACTGATTCAACGTCATTGGGATGCATCATACTGAGAATCGTTTCAAGGGACATATTGTTCATCTCGTCTTGTGTATAGCCGGCAATTTTCTTAAAAACGGGACTGAGATAGTCATAAGTATTTGTTAGCAAATTGCGTTTGTAGGATGCAGATAATGAATTTTCAAGTACTTCACGAAAACGAACTTCACTTTCACGGATATTTTTTTCTGATTTTTTGCGTTCGGTAATGTCCACATTAATAGTAATAACGCCGGTTATTTTATCATTCGCGTCCCGAAGCGGAATGGCCGAATTGAGAATTATCTTATGACTTTTATCAAAACATTCAATTTCCAATTCCTGGTCCAGAACCGGCCTGCCTTCTGCAAGGACGATTGCCGCACCCCATTCATGGGGTTGTACTTCTTTTCCAGTATGAGTAAACCAGGCTTTATAAAGACCATATTCATCAACTCCCACATATTTTATTCCTTTCCACATTTCTTTACCGGCAGGGTTAGTGGAAATTATCTTTCCCTTTTCATCCAGGATCCAAACAGCCACCGGAAGATTCTCCAGCACCATACCGAGGAGTTTTTCATTGGAACTGATAGTATCCAGCATTTGGTTGAAGGCTGTTCCCAGTTCAGTTATCTCACGGCTCTTTGATGGCGCCACCCTCAGATCTTTATTGCCCGCTTTAATTTTTTGGGCAGCGGCCATGAGTTTTTGCAAGCCCTTACTTAGTCTTCCCGCAACAATGATCGCAAACAAACAACCGATAATAAGGCTTATCAATATAAATAGCATCCCGTTTTTCCTGATCGCTGTTAAGTTGGGCTCTACATAGTCTTGCGAAAGACCGACTCTTGCCCATCCCACAATTTTATCATGGTTGATGATGGGCGTGGCAATGTCCAGCATGGAATTGTTTTCTATCAGTATCTGCGTGGTATCTGATGATCTTAATTTAACGCTTACGCTATCTGTGGCTTTTTGCCCGAGATATTTTTCATTCGTATGCGCCAGTACGATACCATCATCAGATGTTACAATTGCATATTGAAGGCCGGGGTTATTTTTATAGGTGGATACCAGTTTTTGCAGACCGGAAAGTTCGTAAGATATCACATAAGAATTAGCAGTGCTGGCAAGCGTGTTGGAAAGGGCGAATGCCCTTTCGTGGTTCAACTTCAGAAAAAAACTCTTCTGCCGGTTCATAAGCAGCATTACCAACAGCGACATCAATACTACCAGGATGGAAGCGATGCCCAATATTAGCTGCGCCCTTAACCCCCGGGGCATTAATTTTTTAATAAGATCTGAAAACTTCACACACTGATTTTTATATTAATGAATAACAGCATCATATTTTCTTTTAAAATCCATCATCGGTTTGTAAGTATCATTATTTGCTTTTACAAAACCACTGAATTCAAGGTGATCCAGGGCTTTTCTCCCATCCTCAGAATTTTGCATAGAAAAAAATAACTCAGTCAATTGTGATCTTAAGGCACTGTCCATCGTGGTCTTGACCAATAAGGCATTATTAATGAGTGGTGCACTTTCCCATTTAAGATCCAGCCTGGATAATATTTCCGGATGATTTTTTATATACACGTTCCAGCTCCGTTTCAGGCATATGCCTGCTTCACTCTTGCCTACATAAGTAGTTATGATAGCCGACTCAAATGAAGATACATTTACCATAGTAATGCCGTGGTTCACGTCCAGGCCATTTTGAAATAGATAATACAGCGGCATCATGGTGCCGGGAATAGTATGGGAGGGAACCAGTGCAACTCGTTTTCCTTTGAGGTCAGTGACCTTCTCAGCACCTGCATCCTTGCGGGCAAAGATCACACCCGAATATTGGTCATCATCGATCACTTTCCCAAAAATTGAATAACCTTTGGTTACAGCATCAAGCGCCTGTAAGCCATTAATTAGCGTAAGGTCGAATTGATTGCGATCTAATTGATCAAGATAGTCACTATAAGAAGCGCAAGCTTTCATTTTGATTTGTATACCGGATAAATGACTATTCAGGTATTTGATAAGCGGTGCTGCGGTTTCACTGTATGAAAAGCTCGGAAGGCCAAAAAGCAGTGTGTTTTTTTCGGTGCTATCTGGAGAAAATGTGGGCTGGTAAATTTTCTCCGAACTTTTATCATTGCAAGCAAATAGGCTCAAAGCTATTGGGAGCGAATAGAAAAAGAATCTTATGATTTTTGATACTTTCATAGAAACAGCCGTTGATGACGGTGGAGTAAGAGAGACTTTTTCTGATGGAACGAATGGTTCAGAAAAATAAGGAAAGTTCGACTCTCGAGACCGTTTGGTCATCGACAAACGGAGATATTGTCATTATTAAATCGGTTATTGAAAACTAGGGTTATTAAAAAGTATTTTATTCATTTTATTCCTGCTGATCTCTTTTTTACCTGGCGATAGATCCTTGTTGAGGTTAATCAACCTGCTGCAAGGTGGTTCTTATTTTATTCACCTAGTATAGTATTTATACTACACATTAGACAACGACAGTAGATTATCTTTCCGGATAATGAACTCCCAACCCTCGATATTAATAGCAGATGATCACAGTATGATCAGGAAAGGCATGAAATTGTACCTGCAATTCAATCTTGATTGTACTGATATCACCGAAGTGTCGAGCTGCAAAGAACTTATGGAGGAGCTGCCGAAGAAAAAATTCACCCATCTTATCCTGGATATTATTTTAACTGACGGAAGCACACTTGAAGTGATGCCGGGTATAATAAAAGACTACCCCGGTACTGAGCTACTGATCTTTTCTATGCAGCCCGAGGAGATCTATGGTGTGGCACTGAAAGAATACGGTATTCGCCATTATATATCTAAATCCGCCGATGAAGAAGAGATCATCAGCAGTTTGCACAAATTTTTACAAAACGAAACGCCTGTACCGTCTCCTGCTCAATATGCGGCCAATCCGTTTCAATCACTTTCTCCCCGCGAATTGGAGATATTACACTACGTTTTAAAAGCTGTAGGCACAAAAGAAATTGCTGAAATATTAAATGTAACAATGGATAAAGTGACTGCGCTTGAAACCAATATTTATGAGAAAACCAATGCCAACGATATCAAGGAACTGATCAAATTGGCTACACTGTACAATGTGAATTTCTGATCAAAATATTAACTTATCGAGATAGACTGATATGAGCCGTTATCTCATTTTATTTGTCTTGCTTTTATTGGCTGCCTTTCAAGGCGCGGCTCAGCCAGGTAATAAATATTATATTAAAAGGATCAATACAGAAAATGGGTTGCCTTCTGATGGCATCGCCGGTTTACAATGGGATGAAAAAACTGGTTTCTTGTGGATCGCCACCGGGGCAGGCATCGTGAGGTACAATGGGATGGACCTTAAGATATACAATAAGGAAGATGAGCCCCATCTTTTACCAGAAAGAATAAAATTCCTGCTAAAAAACAATGCCGGAAAAATTTATGTGGTCACAGAGAATTCCGGGCTTTTTTATGTTCAGGAAAATAGACTGAAATTCCGGGAGAGAGAAAAGCCGACGAAAGACTCAGCAAGCATTAACCCCTCGTTGACTGGATCTGATGAACTATTCCGGGCCAAACTATATTTCAGCGGAAATTCTAGGTCTGGCTATAGCTTAATTGGCAATACGCCATTGCCAATGGGAGACACAGCAATGTTCCTTGTTCACGGCCGTCGCCTGCAGTATTATTCATTGACTTTGAGAATGCCGATTGATACGTTGCATTGTGCTATCAATTTTAGTACTGGGTTTAAATGCGATGGCAGTTTATTCCTGGTTGATAGCTCAGGCAATATCTTTCGGTATGATGGGAGGTCGAAGATCGAAAAGCTGATGATCGCCGAGAACAACAGCTCCGCGAAAGGAGATTTGAAACCGATCTTTTTTATCTGGCAAAATGGGATGAGAGCTCCGCTTATTTTTAATAAACAAAAAGCATGGATACTCAGCTATAAAAACGGGAAATTGATAGTCGATCTAATCTGCGATCAGGTACCACCCGATGAACTTATCCAGCATGCACAATATGACGAAAAAACAAGAACGCTTTTCATAGGCACCAATTCCAGGGGTGTTATTATTATAGGAAAGAAGCGGTTAGAAACGGTGCGGAATGAGCAGCGGAAAGCAACCGAACCCGTATCCTATTATGCACAACTGGAGTTGCCCGATGGCAACATACTAACCAATGAGGGCCAGATCATCGGAAAAAATAAAACAGCGCTGGGCTTCTTACCGATAAAAGGAAAGTTCTCCAATTCCTTGCTCACAGCCGATTCAATTCTTTGGGTCAACCAGTTGGATCCAACATTAGGGTATCCTTGTTTGCACAGCTATGATTATCGCACTGCTGTTAGGAAAACCTATCCAAAGGTCAGGGCTGATCCACAACTAGGAATGGTAACTGTGGGTGATCAATTGTATTTGACCAAGCAGTCTGGCATTTTCAAGCTTAAAGCTGACAGTCTTGAGGCAGTTTATATTTATCCGAAAGACAAGGGACCAGTAAGTCCCGGCGTAGTAAAAGAAATTGCTCCCGGTGTTTTGGCAATTGCCAGTTGCAACGCCGTATTTCGATTTGATATCAGCTCGAAAAAATTGGACACCATTTTTACAACTACGCGTTGCGTGCGCACCATCTGGCAGTACAAGGATTACATTTTTTTTGGTACCTATGGGGCCGGGGCCTTTGTTTACAGGAATGGAGTGGTGAAACAACTTCCATTTGATAAAAGTAAATACCTACTCTATACACATTGCTTTATAAAAGATGACAATGGATATTGTTGGATAAGCACAAACCGTGGTCTTTTTAAAGCCAGCATCAGCGACCTTACCGAGGCTTTCGAAAACAATTCGACTGAGGTCTATTACCATTACTACGGCAGGAATGATGGAATGGAAATGTCTGAGTTGAATGGAGGTTGCGAACCTTGTGCATTGCTTAAAAAAGATAGGACCATTTCGTTCCCTAGTATGGATGGCTTATTATGGTTGGATCCGCTTAACGCACAACCCATCTTGCCTTCAGGAGATATTTATATTGACCAGGTGATCGCTGACAAAAGATCGATCGATCCCGATTCTTTGTCGTTAAAAAAATTACCCGTTGAGACGGACGAGATCACCGTACGGTTGGGCATTTCTGCCTGGACCAACAAGGAAAACATTTATATCTGGTACAAACTGGATAATAAGGAATGGCGGCCGATCGATATTGAAAAAGGCCTGGAGATCAGGCTGAACAATTTAAGCTACGGTAAATATCATCTTTACATAAAAAAACGCAATGGATTTGGCGCAGATAATTATTCCTACAAAGAACTTGAATTTCAAATTACTACTCCGTGGTATAGACGGTGGTGGTTTTACTTGTTGGTGATAGGAGTGATAGCAGCTTTATTTGGATTGTATCTTAATTTACGGACCCGGCAGCTAAAAAGAAATCATTCGAAATTAGAGAAACTCGTTGCCGAAAAAACAAAGGAATTACAGCAAAAAAATGAAGTGCTGGAAAAAAATGACACCATCAAAACAAGATTGATCTCCATCATTAGCCACGATATTATCACACCGTTAAAATTTGTTACGGCTGCCGCTAAAAAATTGATCGAAATAAGAAAACAGATGCCGGAAAAGCAGCAGGATGAGACCTTGACAGAAATGGCAAACACCTCACAAGACCTGCAATTGCTTTCCATGAATATCTTGAACTGGATCAAATACCAAAATGAGCACAGGCGACTTGCCCGAGAGCGTTTTAATTTGCGTGAACTGGTTGCCCAGTCGACGGGTATATTAAGATCTATTGCGAAACAGAAACAAAATGAATTGCTGAATAATGTGGATGAACAAATATTTATCTATGAATATTTGGAACCACTCAAGATCATCATATACAATTTAGTATCAAATGCCATCAATTTTACCGAAAAAGGAAAGATCATCATTGATGGTAAAATGGAGAGCGGTACTGTGATCATCACTGTTTCCGACGATGGTGTTGGAATGAGCCCAGAGCAGATCCAGAATATCATGGCCGGTCAATTCATTATTTCTTCTGTAAATGTCGATAACAAAAAAGGAAATGGGCTGGGATACCTGATCATTAAAGACCTGTTGCAAATGATGGGAGGGACATTTATGATCCAAAGTGAAAAAGGGAAAGGAACTACCGTCTCAATTTTGCTGACCCCGCCTTAAAAATTGTTGTTGTGATTCAAGGGTATGCTACACCCAATTATTCTTATGTGCCAGGCTGATGATCTGCGCTTTGCTGTTTACATGTAGCTTCTGGTAGATATTTGCAATATGCTTGCGTGTGGTATTCACACTAATGTCGAGTATCGTGGCAATGCGTTTTGCATCGTGGCCATTAATGGTATGTAATAGGATCTCCTGTTCGCGGTCGGTAAGCAATACATCCAGCAAATGAGGGTCGGCGGTTTTCGTTTCATTTTGAAGTTGAGCCTTACTGAGCAATTCAAATGCTTTACGGGCAATGGCGGCACTCATCGGTGCAGCACCGGTTTCGATCACGTTGGTAATGGCATTATGCAATGCAATGGCGCTTTCATCTTTAAGCAAATAACCATGTGCACCTGCTTTGATGGCCTCGAAAATCTTATCCTCATCTTCAAATACGGTCAATACAACAAAATAGATATCGGGGTATAGTAAACGGGCCAGGCTGATCGTTTGTACGCCATCCATTTCAGGCATTTCAAGATCCATAAAGATCACTTGCGGCATTTTTTCCAATGGCAGGCCTTTCAACTGTTCCAAACAATCATTACCATTGACAGCGGTAAAACAAAAGTCCAGGTCCTCGAACTGTTTTATTTTATAACTGATACTGCTGCGGTTCACCGCTTTATCATCTGTTAGCCCTATTCTTATTCGTTTGCTCATCTTGTTCATTTACAGCTGCAAGCTGTTTGTTTTTTATTTCGGGTTTAATAATCAATTTGTATTACTCTCCAGCAAAAGAACCGTGCCCTGCTCGGTATTTGACGCGATCGACAACCGCATGCCAATTTCTTTTGCCCTTGCCTTCATATTGAGTAAGCCGTTGCCTTCGGTGCTGGCATTTTCCGTTATTCCTTTACCGTCATCTTCAACTTTTATCAAAATGGCTTCGGCGCTGCTGATATTGATAGTAATATTGGCAGCTTCACCATGTTTAAGTGCGTTGTGTATTGCCTCCTGCACGATCCTGAAAATATTAAGTGCATGCTGAGAACTTATACGCACATCATTTTTTATTTCCTCATTGATGTGAAATTGAATAGTATCATAAGTTGGCCGAAGCTTGCTGATATAATTTTTTATACGATCACTGATGCCGGTGATCTTGATATTTTCTTTATTCAATACCCAAATGGTATCTCTGAGCGAATCGATGATCTCCTGTGAATGTTGTTGCAGATTTTGGAGCGAACTGTTATTCTCGAAACCTTTATCGGCGATCTTTTCGATATCGGCCCTTATCGCTGTTGCGTAGGCGCCTATATTGTCGTGCAGATCGGCAGCAATTCTTTTGCGTTCATGTTCTTCGGCATCAATGATCGATTGGGCAGCAATTCGTTTTTCTTCTTCCAATGCCAATTGCATTTTTACACTTTGTTTGCGCCTGTAATTCTTGAAGGCAAGCCAAACGATGGTACCCGCCAGTATCGCGAATAAGGCGGATCCAAAAAGCCAGTAATTTTTCTTGGTGAGATTCAATTTTTGTTCAGCAATGGTCTTTTCGCTTTTCACAGCCTCGCTGGCGGACTGCATATCTGCCAGCAGCTTTGACGAATTAATGTTATTGAACGAATCCTTTAATTCAATGATGGCTTCCAGTGTTTTGCTGTATTCCGCCGTATTGCCTGCTGCTTTATAATTTTCGGCCAGTGCATGATAGATCATCAGCAGCTGCGAAGACAAGCCGCTTTGCTTTGCCAGGTTAATACCTTCTTTACACAATTCAATTCCCTTTGCCGGCTGTTTATTATTCGCGTAATAGCTGGCAAGACTGCTCATATCATATACCGTATAAAAGGGGTCGTTCAGTTTTTTTCTTATTGCTACCGCTTCATTCAACGGAAGCTCTGCCCGTTGCGGTTGTTTGCCATCAATAAATATTTTAGCCTGCATATTTAGTGCCGTGGCGAGGAAAAGAAGATTTTCATTCTCACGGGCATCTTTTATAGCAATATTGATATAAGCTTGCGCAGAGTCTGTTTTTCCGAGTGAATTGTACGTGGAGGCAATATTGCTGTATAAGGCTCCGTAATTCTTATAAAACTTTTTATCTGCCGATGTGTTCAATGCTTTGTATAGCCATTGCAATGCCTCATGATATTGTTCCATTTCCATCAATACCCAGCCAATACCCGTTTTGGCTTGTATCTGCACCAGTGTATCCTTCTGTGCCTCGGCGGCTTCCACCACCTTGTATAGTTGCGTGAGTGATTGGGTGTAGCGATTGCCACGGTCGAGTATCTTGGCTTTGAAAAACATAATATCCAGGTAAAACTTTTGGTGGCTATTGCTGTTTTTATATTTCGTCAACAGCAGATCAATAATATGCAGGGAGCTGTCAACATAATCTTTCCGGGCATAATAATATGACCTCGCCCACGCTGCCTGGTCCACAGCGAATTCATCTTTCATTTCCACAGCGGTAGCCTCCGCCATCACAACATAGGGCAATGAAGAGTCGGCGGTCAGGGTAAATTGTGCCAATTTAAGAAGTGAGGCCAGCTTATCTTTCCCCGATCTCACCATCTCCGTATAGATCCGCACACTATCCGCAACTTTTGATTGCGCATGACCGGGAGAGGAGGCCCATCCCAGCAAGCCCACAAAAAATATGAAACAGATCTTCTTCATTCTTAGCTATGATCCGGCTGCTCAACCGGTTTTGCAAATATGCGGTGATTCCTGCGCTATGCCATTCGTCTAATACAAATTGATTATTAGCCGGAGGAAACTATATGGGCATTTTTGTTCCGTTGTTTTATCTCCAATTCAGATGAATTCCGCATTTGCCCAATGAATTCGCCATACCAGAACAAAATTAATCTCAAAATACAGAGAATGAAATGTAAATCTATACTTATTTGGACCTGTCTCTTCCTGGCTATCAATACCGAGGCAACCGCTCAAATGAAAAGAACTGTAGTAAACCGGACCAATGCTGTTGTGACCAGGACCCAGGAGAATTTTTCTAACCCCAATAATACTTCATCCTGTACTGTCGATACCATTATTTTAACCACGCAGGCACAAATAAATAATTTCAGCGCTACTTACCCTACATGCACCACACCCAAATACCTATTCATCGACGGCAGCGGAGCCAGTCCTGCTATTACCAACCTCAGTGGCTTGACCGGGCTTAGCGAAATAAAAAATAAATTAAAGATCAGCCATACCTCGCTCACCAATTTATCTTCATTAAACAATCTGGTATTGATCGGCGACACGCTTGAGATCGCCCACAACCCTTTATTAACGGAGTTGGGTTTATTCAATCTCGATTCTTTGGGTGCGCTGATACTTTTAGATCTCCCGGTATTTACCGATATGGATGGATTAAGCAATAATATTACCAACATTGGTTCTATTAATATTGACTCCACCGCATTGACAAATCTTGATGGCCTAAATGGAATTATAAATATTACACATGGTGGCTTTTATGGGTTGAGGATCTCGCATAATGCAACGCTCACAACTTTAAGTGGCCTCAACAATCTTGGCACGATCACGGGATACATGATAGTGGAAGATAATCCTCTTCTTACAAGCATTGGAATGAATAACCTTACCACAGCTTCTGGCTTTCTCCTCAGCGATATGCCTAATTTAACAAGCATCGCAGGGCTCACCAATAATCTTACCAATACCGGTATTGGCACATTTTGGATGATCAATACCGGACTCACGAATCTTGTGGGCATGGATGGTGTAACCTCGGCATCTAATTTTTATATCTGGAGCAATCCCAATCTTACGAGTTTGAATGGGTTGGAAAATATTAGTGGAAATGTAGGCGGCGGCATATCGATACACGATAATGCGTTGTTGAATAGTGTTTCTGCCTTGAGCAATATCACTTCGGTCAACGACGGCACTTTAGAATTCCACGCCAATCCCGCATTGACGAATCTTGTTGGCATTGGTAATATAACAACGATCGGGCATGGGCTTTGGATAAATGATAATGACAATCTTACTTCACTAAGCGATCTGAATGCCAACCTCGACATACAAAATAATGGCAACCAGGATTCGGTAAGGATCAATGATAATGATCAACTGGCGCTTTGTTCCTTTGCGCCTCTATGTAATTATTTGAACATTGATGGTAGAGCCGCTATTACCAATAATGCAGCGGGTTGTTCTTCCATCAGCGAGATCCTTGCATCCTGCAGCTTTACCTGCGCTGCGGGCGCTGAAAAGACATGGAACGGTAATAACAGCAGTGATTGGAATGATGTTGATAACTGGACGCCGAGCGGTGTTCCCGGAACCTGTACCAAAGTAACTATCCCGTCGTCGGCATCAAATTTCCCGATGGCGAATGGCAATATCAATATCGGAGGTTTGGTAATGCAAGTGGGAGCAGAGCTGAACCTGGACGGGCATGAGCTGCATATCGCCAAGACCCTGTATTTGGATAATGGATATATCTATTCGGGAGATGTTATCGCTACGCGGATATATGCCCCATGGATGCACAATACCTACATCGATGGAAATTTTACCTGCCAGGATTTTGGTGGGCTCTCCGAGTTTGTTCAAAATGAAATTAATGGTGCAGCTGTAATAAGCGATAGCACCGGCAGAACTGCGCAATGCAGTGTTTACTACAATACATTCCATAGCAACCTGGATTTTATTTGCAATAGCAACTATGGAAACATGTATTTAAGCAATGTATCACCAAGCTATGATCTTATCCAGGGAAATCTTACCATAGTTAATAATTCAACTGCTGATATTTCTGTAGGACTTGGTGGCGACAGGCCGCTTAAAGTGCAGGGAAACTTTATTGTTGATGCAAGTAGTGGCAACGTTGATATAAATAACCTAACATTTGTAGGCGGAACTTTTAATCCGCATACTACACAGCTCGGTAGCCATCGTATCAAAATAAATAATTTATTTATGGAGAACGGTGCAGAAACGAGATTGGATCAACCTGTGGAAATAAATAATAGCCTCGTATTTGATAATGGCAGTAATAAGATTAACACTACTACTACAAACCTGCTGATATTAAATAATGGAGCAACAGTAACCAGGGATCCTGCTAATAACAGGGGTTTCGTAAATGGACCTATGAAAAAAATAGGGAACGAAGCTTTTACATTCCCTGTAGGAAAATATGAATTTCAATATGGCGGCGATAACTATGGACCAATAAGCATTTCGACGCCTGCAAGTGCAACAGATGAATTTACTGCTGAATACTTTCATCATAGTGCAGGTAATGATGGCTACGACACTTCATTATATTCACCGGGCTTTGGTGGTATTTCAGGAAAAGAATATTGGAAGCTGACAAGAGATAATGGAAGTTCTGATGTGAACGTAACGCTCAAATACGATAGCGCAAGAAGTGGAGTTGCTTTTCTTTTCAACCAGATGCAGGTTGCCGGATGGAACGGAAGCCTGTGGCGCTCCTGGGGTAATGGTGGCTATAGTGGTAACATCGCATCAGGCAGCCTGGCATCGGGCACTCCGCTTACCGGATACGGCCCCCTAACATTTTCATTCAAACCTGTAAGAACACCGGTAATTACTATCGGGAACGTAGATTCTATTCCTTGCGCAGGTAATTATTTCAGTGTGCCGTTCAGCCTTGATACTTCGATGATCGCTGGTAATGTTTTTAAAGTAGAGATATCCGATAGTCTCGGCGTTTTCAATCCTGCATCCATAAATATATTAGGAACAAAAGCAACCATCACTTCTGATACGATCCAGGCCTACATGCCCTTCACTTTGAATTTTGGAAGTCACTATAAAATAAGAGTAGTAGGCAATTTGCCGAGAGACACGAGTATCAATACCAAAACAGTGATCCCAAACATAGTGCCGCAACAAACATTTAATATTATCGGTCCCAATCCAGCTTGTCTTGGAGTTGGGCTGCAAAAATATTATCCGAGTATTCATGAAGCCAATACTACCTATACATGGACATTGTCTGGTGGCGGAACTTTTACAACAAATGGCGATACGGCGATCCTGAATTGGACAACAACGGGTTTTTACGTTCTTACCTGTAAAAGCTCCAATCATTGTGGCAACGGCCCTCAAAAAATAGTAACAGTTGAGGTGAAGCCTGCTGCACCAACAGCAACGCCGACGATCAACAATATAGGAAGATGGTTATATGGATCACAGGTTCCGGCCAATGCGAATTATCAATGGTATAGAAATGGAACGCTCATTGCGGGTGCAAGCAACGCTTCTTATTATGCATCGCTGTCAGGAAACTATACTCTAAAATTCATTAATTATTGCGGTAATGGGCCGGCGTCAAATATTATTTCGTTTGCAGCAAATTCTCTTCCTCAATCCATAAGTTTCCCTGCAATACCAAACAAGATCTATGGTGATGCACCGTTTGTGCCCGCGGCTACTGCTTCTTCGGGGTTACCGGTTTCTTTTACTGTTGTAAGCGGACCAGCAACTATCAATTCTCAAACCAATCTTTTAACCATAACTGGCACAGGTGCTGTGACGGTACTAGCCAATCAATCCGGCGACAATACTTATGATACCGCTGCATCTGTGACAAGAAGTTTTACCGTGAATAAAGCATCTCAAACAATTAGCTTCAATGCAATACCTGATCAAAATTTTGGTAACCCGCCGATAATTTTATCAGCAAGCACTACTTCAGGATTGCCGATCAACTATAATATTGTTTCTGGTCTTGCTACAGTTTCGACAAATGTTTTAACGCTTACAGGTTTGGGTACCGCAGTAGTAAGAGCATCGCAAAGCGGCGATACAAATTACCTGCCCGCTTCACCGGTGAACAGAAGTTTCTGCAGCAGTGTTTCTGCCTTGGATCCTATATCTGGGTTTACGAATCTTTGTCCGGGTACTGCCACTTACACGGTGAATAATATTCCCGGAGCAACTTATTTCTGGCGGATCCTTGGTGGCAGCACATTGGCTTCAACAACAAGCGCTGCAAATGTTACATGGACAACCCCAGGTATTTATTCTTTACTGGTATCTGCCAGTGGCAGTTGCGGAGCCGCAAGCATTAATGATACATTGGTTGTGCATGTGATCAATAGTATTCAACCCGATTCGGTGCACAATATGTTGCCGGTAGATGGAGCGATCAACCAGCAATTGCCGCTTACACTTTCATGGGTACCTGCGCAACCCAATGTATTTTATACTTTCGATCTGTACCTGTGGCGTGCGGATCAAACCCAACCCGGTACTCCTTATGCAGCCGGCTTAACAACGGTAAATTATACATTACCGGTAAACAGTGGACTGCTAACCAATCAACCCTATAAGTGGATGATCGTTGCGCACAACGGTTCCTGCACACAGATCAATACAGGCCCAATTCAACAGTTCACTTTAATTCCATTGCCTGACCTGGTAGTGCAGAATGTGCAAGCACCGGCAACAGCGTTTTCAGGACAAACCATTTCGATCAACTGGACGATAAGAAATGCAGGCGCCGGGAATACCACTACCAATCAAAATTGGACGGATGGGGTGTTCTTAACATTCGATAGCATTCCTGATTTCACCATAGCGCCTCAAACAAATCCTGCTGCCTGGGGATCACTTGATTATCCTTCAAGGCCCTTGCTACTTGCTGCAAAACCCAATGTGAGTGCATTGAACAGTGGACAACAGTACAGCAATTCTGTGAGCTTCACATTGCCATTAAGCTATAGCTTACCACTTTACGCTTTTGTTATCACCAATTATCCTGCGGGTTCGAATGCGCCGCAACAAGTTACTAAGGTGAATGACACAGCGAGAACGGCACAACCCATCGCTATTACGCTTTCACCCACACCGGACCTGAGAGTGGACACGGTGTTCACACCGAGTACCACTTTTTCTGGTAGCACCATCAATCTTACTTATAAGGTAAAGAATTATGGAGTGGTAACGCCAGCCGGTGCCTCGTGGACGGATAAGGTCTATATTTCGCAAAGCCCGATATTCAATATCAATACTGCCATAGCTATCAATTTCCCTAAGAACAATAATTCTTACTATGCAGATGCACAGCCGGCCGAATTTGTAAATTCAAATCAATTGCTTCCGGATAGTGTATACACCCGCAATGCACAGATAGTGATACCCAATTATATTTTTGGAACTTATTTCATTTTTGTGATCACTAATGTCCATGGCGCATTATATGAAGGCGCATTGAATAATAATAATCTCAATCACAATCAACTACAAATATTTCTTACACCCACGCCACACCTAACTGTGAGTTCGCTATCAGTGCCGGTCACGGTTGCCAGCATCACCCAGCCAATGAGTGTAAGCTGGAATATCAACAACAGCGGGTTCAATGATAATATTGAAAGAAACAAAGGACATTATTTTGTTGCGAATGGCTCCTGTACATTATCCAATCCAACATCAACAGGCCTATCTATCCGCGATAGCGTAAGCTTTGGTTCTAGCTATTGGAAGGATAGGGTTTATTTGAGTACCGATGGCGCCGTGCTTGATACCACGACAGCTGTGATGGTGGAAGAAAGTATACAGGGAGTCATCAATTCAGGAGTGAATGTTCCGGATACAACGATTGCCAATCTTTGCCAACCATCGGGAACAGATCCCAGCCAGCTCAATATAAATACATCCAATGTTATCAGAACCGGATCCAATCATCCCAATAGCGGCAATTTTAATATTCCTTCCAACCTTGCGCCCGGTAATTATTTTGTGTGGGTATTGGCGAATGCACGCAAGGATGTGTATGAGTACCCCGGCACACCCGAAACAAGAAGAAGTGCGGTGGCCATCAATATTCAACGGCCCGATGCAATTGTATCGAATGTAACCGTGCCTTCGAACGCTATCGGCGGACAAACCATTGCGATCAACTACAGTGTATTGAATAATGGACTTGGAGCAGTGTTCAATCATTTAAGAAGAGATAAGATATATATTAGCACGTCGCCGGTGTTTGATGCATTTGCACAGGCTGTTGATTCTATTGCTTATACCGAGGATCTTCCTGTAGGAACTGCCGTGCCGCATACAAGGAACTATACATTTTCAGTATCAACATCTGGTACCAGGTATTTTTATGTGCGTACCAATTACGACAGTGCATTTAAAGAAACCAATTCAAACAATAATACAAGCGCAGCCGCAGCGGTCAACGTTTCAGCTGCAGCAGCCAGCGACCTGGTTGTTTCAAATATTCAGATGGCGGATTCGGTGTTCACTGTTTTTTCTACTTACATAAAATATACGGTGGTCAATAATGGAAGCGCTGCTACTTCAGGAACATGGCGGGATAGCATTTATATCAGTTGCAGTCCAACCTTTAATGCTGCCACAAGTTATTATGTTGCAAAAAGGAATCATAGTGAGATCGTAGCAGGAGGCAGCAGTTATACGGATTCATTTACTGTGAACATGCCTTTCTCATTTTACATCAACGCTTGTTTCCCGCAAACAAATACCAACACTGCTTATTTCTTTGTGAAAACGAATTCGGATAATGTAGTGTATGAAGGAGGCAACGGAAATAATAATATAAGCGGAAGCGGAAGCAAGCTCCTGGTCAATCCATCTGTAGATCATATTGTAACAGCAGTTACGGCCCCCGACACTGCCACAGTTGCAAGGGATTATCCTATTAGCTGGACGGTAAAGAATATTGGATACAATCCTGGTCCGGATTATTACAGCCATTGGTACGATGCCATTTATTTTTCGACGGATTCAATATTCAATGGCAATGCGGTGATAGCGACCAGCTTTGGAGAAGATACGCGATTAAATACGAATGCGGTTTATACCGAATCAAAAAATGCGACAACACCGAATCTTCCAACCGGTGATTACTATGTATTTGCCATAACAAATTATGCTCCGGCTTACGGCATTGCACACGAAACAATAACGAGCAATAACCGCAACCTGGTACGCAATGGGGCTGGCGCGGCCAAAAAGATCCATGTGATACAGCCGCTGCTTCCGGATCTTACAGACAGCATCATCACTGCTCCGACATTGGTAGCCATCGGCCAACCGATAACAATAGTACATCGTGTTACCAACAATGGTGCAGGGCCAACTTATCCTGGTAACTGGAGTGATGATGTGTGGCTTTCCACTGATTTTATTCCTGGAAATAATGCCGGTGACGTTGGTTTATCCGGAAAGAACCACGTCGGTGCGTTGCAACCCGGACAATATTATACTGATACTATTGTGGCCACCATTCCTATGAGTGTTGCCCCGGGTAACTATGTGTTGATAAGCCGCGTAAATGCACAAAGCAACCTGATAGAAAGCAACAACCATAATGATCTTGCTTTTAAATACATCACAGTTTATAGTCCGGCTCCTTCCGACCTCATGGTGGAAAACATAATTAAGCCCGACACTGTTTTTCTTGGATATACTTTGGATACAGCTAAATGGGTAATACGGAATATTTCCGCCAATGCAGCCACTGGCGCTTCATCCGATGGTATCTATTTATCTAAAAGCAACACACTCGATTCAACCGCGGTATTGCTAGGCATAAAGAATAAAGTGATCAATATGGGTCCGCTGGCAAGAGACACCATTACACTTATGCCAATGATAAACAACGTGACCGAGGGTAATTATAATGTGATCGTAAAGACGGACCTGCTCAATAATATCGTTGAAAGCGATAAAGACAATAATACCGGCATTGCGGCTACCCAGCTTTATGTGAACGTGAAAGAACTGCCGCTGAATGTTCTAACGCCTAACACGCTTTTCAACATCAACAGGTTCTATAAACTGGTGATACCCGATTCGCTGAGCGGAGCAACGATATTGCTGACGCTTAAATCAGGCGATTCGCTTACGATGAAGAATCAAATGTTTGTTGGTAAAGGTTATGTGCCATCGGCAGCTCATTTTGATTATGCATACGATACACCGAACTATGGCAATCAACAGATCATTATGTCATCGGTAACTGGAGGTGTTTATTATATAACTATCCGTTGCGTATCGGCAGCACCCGTTGTGCAGAATATAACATTAAAGGCGGTGCGACTTCCATTTGCTATACTGAATGTGCATACTTCGTCGGGAGGCAATATCGGCAACGTAACTGTTAAACTAACCGGTTCCCTGTACAGCAATGATATGACGGCAAAATTAAGTAAGCCGGGAACTGTCATCGACGCCTCTGCTGTTTATTTCATCAACAGTACTACTGTATATGCAACGTTCAATCTCCAGGGAAAGCCATTGGGTATCTATGACGTAACGCTCACCAAACCCGATAACAGCACGGCTGTATTGCCAAACGGGTTCTCTGTTGTAAATGCAAACAATGGTGGATTAAATACCGGTGGTGGCATCAACACCGGTGCAGGCAATGGCAATGCGCCAGGTTGTGATCCGGGTGCAGCGGCTGGAATAAATTCATTATTGGTAACAGAGATCGTAGCGCCAGAAAGGGTATTGATAGGTTGGCCATTTGTGATCCAGATCAATTTCAGCAATCCAACCAATGTTGATATACCTGTGCAGGCACGCACATTATTCAGCGATCATAATGTTTTGTTGTCACTTAGCCTGCAGGGCGTTGCCAATGGTACTACTTCATTGTACCTGGAATTGACTGAGCAAAACGGTCCGCCGGGTATCATACGTGCCGGCGGCTCAGGCTCGATAATCGTTTATTCAAAAATGCATATCAGCTTACCTAGAAACACGATGGTCCATTTTAATCTGAAATAAAAGTAAAAACATGTACGCCTCGATAAATAAATTCTGTATGACTAAGCAAAGAACGGGCAAGCCATTATTATTGTTGCTAATGGTCGCTTCATTGGCTACAGCTAGCGCTCAAAATATAAATAAACCCAATAAAATGGGGCCATTGGGTACACAGGTAAATACTTATAGCGGAAACCTATTTATTTCCCGCACTGATATTTTTATACCGGCGAGAGGCTTTGATATGGAGCTGGCATTTAACTATAACAGCTACAGTTTTGCTCAGAACAATGGATATGGCAATGGATGGAGTTTTGCATATTCGATAAAATATAAAAATGATACAGCCAATAGCCGGACCATTGTATGGGGCGATGGAAGAGAAGATACTTACAACCTGCTGGCCGGCGGAGGATACAGATCACCCAAAGGATATTTTAATACGCTTACACAATATCAGCCCAATAAATATTTACTCACTGAATTAGACGGCACAAAATTTTATTTTGACAATAATATCCATAAACGAATAACAAAGATGGAGGACCAGAATGGCAACTTCATTAATTTCAATTACACCGATACTTTATTGACCTCGATCGTAAATGCTGCGGGGCAGATCATTTCGTTTACCTACAATGGCACAGGCCGCCTCGCCACGGTGATAGATGCCATTGCTGCGCCAACCCGTACCTATACTTATGCCTATAACGGCATTGGAAATCTAACACAGGTTACTGATCCATTGGGTGGCTCAAACAAATACAGCTACCTGGTAAACGGCCCCATGAAAACCATTACCGATAAAAACAATAATACGGTCGACATCATTTACTTCAATGACTTTAGTGTTAGTGAATTGATCGGTTGTAATAAAAGAGTAAGTTTTTCGTACGACACGGCAACTAATATAACCGTCGCAACGGATCACCTAACAACAGGCGATAACCAGGTAACAAAATATGGGTATAAAAAATCAGGCGACCAGGTTTGGCTTAGTTCACTTTCCGGAAATTGCTGTGGCTTTAATTTGAGTTTCGAATTTGATAACAACGGAAATAAGATCAAAGAAACAGATGCAAATGGTAATGTGTACACCTACACTTATGATGGAAGAGGCAATATACTAACAGTGAAAGATCCGCTGAACCAGGTAGCCACCTACACCTATTCATCTAATTACAATAAGGTAACCAGCTATACCGATCCCAAAGGGAATTTGTACACTTTGAACTATGATGCCAGTGGCAACCTGCTACAATTGATCGAGCCAGGCAATAATATTTATACTGCTGCTTATAATGCCGCCGGCGATATTATAAGTTGCACCGATCCTAAGGGTAATGTTTATTCATACGGCTATGATGCTTATGGCAATCCCGTTTCATTAACGGGTCCTAATGGGTATCATACTACTGCTGTAAATGATGCAAGAGGAAATTTACTTTCCTTAACAGATGGGCGCAATAACACGTATAACGGACAATACGATATTTTGAACAGGCTTAAGAAGGTCACCGACCCTTTAAACAATGATATAAAGATCAATTATGATGCAGAAGGAAATGCAACGTCTTTAATTAATAAGAACAATGAGACCAGCTTAATAAATTACGACGCTTCTAACAGGATAGTGAAATTGACTGATCCGATAGGGAACCAAACGCAACTAAGTTATGATGGTATGGATAATGTGATCTCTACAAAAAATGCGCTGGGAAATTCGATGAAGTTCACTTACGACAACCGCAACAGGCTTAGTGTTGCAAAGGATGCGCTTAATGACAATATCGGTTTAAGCTATGATGCCAATGGTAATCTTATTTCGCTCAATTTACCCAATGGTGAGCGGCTTAATTGTACTTATGATAATATAAACAGGATCACCGGCATCAGCGACCTTACCGGAACCATTGGAACGTATACCTACGATAAGAATAATAATATCACCAGTTATGCCAATGGCAGCGGCGCTATTACTTCAGTTATCTACGATAGTCTTAACCGGGTAACAAAATTAACCGACCCATTAGGCTTGTCTACCTTGCTGAGCTATGATAGAAATAATAATTTAATTTCTGTGACTGACAGGAATGGAGCGGTGATGAATTATACGTATGACAGCCGGAACAGGATAAAAACATACAGCGATAAAAATGGTTTTGTAACAACGCTGGGATACGATGCAATTGGAAATGTGACGCAGCTAAAAGATCAGAATAATAATATAACAAACTATACTTATGATAGCCTTAACCGGACAAAAACGGTTACCTATCCTGATAATAAATTCATACAATATGGGTATGATAAAAAAAGCAATATTATTTCGAAACGCTTAACAGATGGCACTACCATTAATTTTCAATACGATTCATTGAGCAGGGTAATTGCAAAAATTTTACCTGGCGGAAATGTGTTCAACTACGGATATGACGCCATTGGCAGGATAATCTCGGCAACAAATAATACCGGAACCGTTGCCATCAACTATGATGCGCTTAATCGAGTAAAATCCGAAACCTTTGATGGAAGAACAACCCGCTATGATTACAATGTCGCCGGCCGCACACAAACCACTATTTATCCTGATAGTACAACGATCATCAAAAATTTTGATATTCGTAACCGGTTATCCAGTATTGCTAAAAACAACACCACCCTGGTAAGTTATCAATATAATAATGCCAACCAGGTGACGGCCAAAAATTTCGCAAATGGCGTAAGCTCCAATATGCAATACGATCTTGCCAATCGGCTCAGCAGTATTTCCACCGCGGGCGGCAGCATACAAAACATGAGTTTTACTTACGACAACGAAAGAAACAAGACAAGTATTAACCGGGTAAATGATCCTGCTTTATCAGAACAGTTTGCTTATGATAATGGGCACCGCATTACTAGCTACAAACGTGGAGTAATTGGCGGTACACCAAGCACGCAAAATACCTACAGTTATGATGCAGTGGGTAACAGGATCAATGCCAATCTTAACGGTACCAATACGGCTTATACAGCTAATAATCTTAACCAGCTTACCAACAGCAATAACGGTAGCCAGAATATTAATTTCATTTACGACAACAATGGCAACCTTACTTATGATGGTTTATTTTATAAAACCTACGATGCAGAGCGAAGGCTAATAAAAGATTCTTCTTCTCCATCAAATGTGTTGACATACCAATATGATGCTTTCAACAGGAGGGTGCAGAAAAACCTCAACGGTACTTTGTATAAATACACTTATAGCGGTATTGCCCAAATTGAAGAACGGAATGGTATAACCAATGATCTACTATCTCGTACTGTATTCAGTGATTTTCTTTCTCCTGTATCGATGGAAAAAAATAACAACAGCTATTATTATCATCAAAATGATCTAAACTCGGTAGAAGCGATCACAAACGGCAGCGGCAGTCTCACGGAAAGATATCAATATGATGTGTATGGCAAACCGACTATTTATGATGGTTCAAATAATGTCATTCCTTCATCGATAGCAGGCAACCGCTTCGCTTACACCGGGCAGGAGTACGACAGCGCTAATGGAAATTATCAATTTCATTTCAGGAACTATTCACCGGCTACAGGAACATTTAACCAGAGGGACCTGATCGGCTATGCAGATGGAACCGGTATGTACCAGTATGTTCATGATAATCCTGCAAATGGTATAGATATTTTTGGGTTGCAGGATTGTCCGCCTGAAAAAGACGGCTCAACGGACCTCGCTCCAATAGTATTTGAAATAACAGGACAAACAAGTAACCTTACGTCAATACTTGAAGTTTTACAAAGAAGCGGGGTTACTAATTTGGGTGGACTGACCAAACTTAGTACCCTTGGCGAACTTACCCAGGCTCTTTCCAATTCGAACCTTTTAAAAACCGTTAATGGCTCAGGAGTGAATGGTTTTCTATTACCCTTAAATGCATTGGGTGCTGTTACATCAGCTATGGATCTGGGCGCCAATTTTAATACAAACAGTTATGCAAAAAATACTGAAAATGTTTCGAATGTTGTTTCGGGTACTGCAGCAACAGGGGTTGGCGTTGCAGGACTTAACGGCGTTGTAGCAGAAGGTACTTTGGGATTAGCTGCGACTGGAGGTGGCGGTGCTCTTTTGCTTTTTGCAGGCGCTGGCACAGCCGGAGGTTTGGCTGGTGCCGGTGTCGTTAACCTGCTTTGGAAAGGATTTACACATTTCACAGATGCCGGATCAATGAGCCTTTCTGAAACAGCGGAACAAGGAGAAGGTTTTATGGCTGATTACATAAAAAACAGGGCGGAGATAGATGCTGATATGAACGAAGCTCAAATGGGAGAAGACCAGGCTGTTTATAATAGATATATTCAGTATCAAAAAGCAAGGGAAAAAGTTTTAGCAAAGAGAAATAGGAAGCGTATTCCCGGATGGAATGCCAGGAATCCATGTCCTCCAAACGGAGGTGACGGTGGTACTCAACAGCCGAATCCCAATGGCACAACTCCCGGCACAACAGCTTCTACTCTGGCAGTTGGTCCTAAGGATCCCAACCAGATCATTGGTCCCGATGGACAGCCAAACAAACAGTGGGTAAGCGTGCATGACAGGTTGCCGTATACCATCTTGTACGAAAATGATAAGACCGCAAGTGCGCCCGCAAAGTTTGTGAGAGTTACTTCGCCGATAGAACCCAAACAGGATCCAGCTACATTTCAACTGGGCAGTTTTGGATTCAACAACGAAACATTTGCTGTGCCGTCAAACACTGCTTCTTACTATCAACGTTTGGATGTTAGGGATTCTTTGGGATTGTATGTTGATATCACTGCAGGATATGACCAGGTTAATAATGTTGCGTTTTGGGAATTTCAATCCATCGATCCGATAACCTTGCTGCCACCATCAGATCCATTGAAAGGATTTTTATTATTGCAGGATAGTACCAAACCTATGAATGGACATGGCTTTGTAAATTTTAGTATCAAACCTCTTCAAACGGCTATAACATTGGATACCATTGGTGCAAGGGCCGCCATCGTTTTTGATTTTAATGATACGATCCCAACCAATATCGCAAAAAATACTATCGATGCATTTCCTCCTACAAGCCATATGAATGCAGTAACCTACGCCGGCACCGGTCCTACCACATTGAGCTGGACGGGTGTTGATGACGCCGGAGGTTGTGGTATAGATTATTTTACGGTCTATGTATCCAGCGATCATGTGAACTATAGTGTGCTTATTCCAAAGATCAGATCCAACGATACTACAATGCAATTGCCTGCAGATACGGGTTATTGTTTCTTCGTGCTGGCAACAGATAGGGTAGGCAATAAAGAATTACTCAGGCCGGGCGAGATCGAGTGCAGCAGCCTTGTTCCGCTGCCAATAACCTGGTTGTATTTCAAAGGTAAGACGGTGGCAAAAGACAATATCCTGGATTGGGCTACCGCAAATGAGCAAAACAGCAAGCAGTTTGATGTAGAGCGTTCTTTGAACGGCATTTCATTCAATCGCATTGGCGTTGTGAATTCTGTCGGCAACAGCAATCAAACAAATACTTATCAATACAAGGATCCCAATATCGACAGGCTTAACAGTAACATAATGTTTTATCGCCTGAAACAAATTGACATTGGTGGTAATTTCAAATACAGCAATATCGTGAGGCTGAGTTATAATGCGCAGCATACCACTAATTCGATCGTATATCCGAATCCAACCCAGGGAATGATCACCATACTTGTTGGAGATAATTCATTGGTGGGCACAACGGCCGCCATCTACGATATTAACGGTAGGCTGGTGGAGACGATAAAGATAACGGCGAACAGTCAGCAAGTTAGTTTGACCAACTATGTAAATGGCACTTACTTTATTAAGCTCAGCAATAATGAGACATTAAAAATTGAAAAACTTTAAACGACTTTAAATTAACAGGTATGGAAAAAAAGGATCTTGTTATTATTTTGTTTCTGCTGGCGGTAATAATTTTTAGCTAGGAAATAAGAAATGCTAATTGTCTGCTCGCCGGTACGCAAGCCTAAGTCTTTATTAGTAAGGATTTAGGCTTTTTTGTTTTTCTACGCCTTGTATTGTGTGTCCAACGCTATTCATGCCAGCTGTCGAACGACTTACAAGTATTGGTTGCTCATAAAAAGTAGCGTATTTTAGTGGCGATACAATCTTGCCTATACTTTTTATGCTGCCTGTGCCATTTTCTACATACGACATGAGTGAGACTGAAGTACAGAAGCAATTCGAGATTTACACAACACTACGAGATAATTATAACGTAGAAATTGACACTGAATATCCCATAAACATTCGTGACTTTGATATATTTAATGCCAATGAACTTAATGATCATGGTGCCGGATTTCGGATTGTGAAAAACTCCAGATCGTTTTATTTGGAATTTATTGAAATCCTTTATAGGACTGATGGGCGTCGGTATTCGCCGAATGTTCACATTGAATATCAAACTTGGGGCTTGGTAAATTTAAAAAGCGATTTTGGGCACATCTTGATAAAGCCCGAGACATTCCTTGATAAAATTCACGATTTAATTAACCCTGTTGATTTAGATTTTAAGGATGATCCGGAATTTAGCAAAAAATACCTGGTTGTATCAAATGACCGATTGAAAGCCGAGATGCAGATGAGTCAAAGCTTCAGGAATTATGTCAAACAAATATCCCTTAAGGAATTTGTTATTGAAATGGTAAACAACAAACTTATAATCGGCGATAAAAAAGTGGTGTCGCTTGAATCGACGTTAGAATTTGCCAGATATTTGGATGCGATAGTAGGAGTATTCTAGACTGCCCCGATCGTCAGCGGCAATATCACAAGTAAACTAAATGAAAGAAAAAAAATTAAAAGAGCCATTCTCCAAGACAGAATACCTGGCTGGCTATCAAATTCTTGGAGGGCTAGCGGGTCTAATATTCCTAGCGATTCCTTTTTTTCAATCGTCCATAGCTATATCTCCTATATTCTTACTCATTTTGATCCCTTTTAGTTTTTATTCATATTCTATAGTGTGCGGCATTTTAATATTTAGATCTGAAAAAATAGGTCTTAAACATTCCCTGGTAAATCAATTTTTGCAGCTAATTGGATTTTCCGCTTTTGGTTACACGGTTAACTTTGCTTCTGGTATAACTACAAGATTGCATTTTGACTTTACTTCCGGCTTTAATTTACACATCGATTTTGGTATTTCATCCTGGCAGCTCTTGATATACGACGACATAGGAATTCGATCAATAAACATAGATATTATCGCACTCGGTCTTATTATATTTATCATTAGACAACTGAAAATGCTCAAAAATGAAAATCTCCAAGATCAGTTGACAATATTTGGAGAGGAATAACAATGCCGCTAACATAGGTTTGCCAAACTTCATGCAGACAGAAAATAGACACTAGTGGACAGACATTTTATTATACTTGTTTCGGTATTCAATTGGAGTAAGCCCGGTTATTTTTTTGAAAACAGAACGAAACGCTTTAGTGTCGGTGTAGCCGACGTCGTACATTACTTCGTTGATATTTTTGCGACTTGATTCAAAGCTTCTTTTTGCAAATTCAATTTTTACCCTGTTGATATATTCTAAGACAGAATTATTTGTGGCGGCCTTGAACCGCCTTTCAAAACTCCGTCTGCCTAGTGAAACCAGGTCTGCCAGGTCATCGATCGTGATCTTTTCCTGGATATTTTTTTCAATGAAATCCTGGGCTATCGTGATCGCTTCATCGGTATGATTTCTTTGTCCCTGGAACATGGCAAAGGCCGACTGACTTTCTCTATCGATATCAACAGCAAAGTATTTAGAAGCAAGAATTGCTGTTTGCCTATCTGTATATTTTTCCACTAGGTAAAGTAATAAGTTCCAGTAAGACATTGCGCCACCACTGGAATACAAACGATGTTCTTCTGTAACAATACTGCCATCTATAACTTCGACGTCAGGGAACATTTCACGAAATTCGTTTTGAAATCCCCAATGTGTAGAGCATTTTTTGCCATTAAGCAAACCCGTGGAGGCAAGCAAAAATGCTCCTACACAAAGCGAAGCTACTTCTGCACCATTCTTATATTGCTCGTTAATCCAGGGCAGGAGTTTTTTATTAGACGCAATGGCTGTTTTCATATCGCCAAACAAAGCAGGAATAATGACCAGGTCGGTTTTCTTTACATCTTTCAAAAGCTTTGACGTACTGATCGTAAATAAACCCTCATTTATTTTTACTTCCTTCTTAAGGCCAACCAGGTGCACATTAAAAAGTGGCGTTTTACCCGACACCGCCATAAATTGATTGACGGCGGAGAATAGGTATTGAGGGTCGGCAATGGCTTGCATCACCGAATTTTCAGGAACAAGAATACTTACATTCTTCATTTGCTTCGCGATTTGATTGCAAGTATAAAGATAAAATCATTCGGGTATAAAGATAAAGTCATTCTTGTCGTAAATCACCCTTTAGTTGTCATTTTCGCACAGCACTTATTTTATTTTTCCCTATCATCTTTGTGTTGTTAAATAAGACAATAGATTTCATAACAATAAAAATCAACTTACAATGGCAAAGCAAAAAATAACACCTTGTTTGTGGGTAGAAAAAGACGCAAAAAAAGTGGCAAATTATTATTTATCCATTTTCAAAAATGGAAGACTAAAGTCATACACGGCATATAAAAATACTCCCAATGGCGATTTTGATGTTGCCATAATGGAAGTGCTGGGTATGGAATTTCAAATACTGGCTGCCGGGCCTCTGTTTAAATTCAATGAAGCAGTTTCCTTGGTTGTGCACTGCAAAGGCCAGTCCGAGGTAGATTACTACTGGAAGGCCCTTACGGCTAAAGGTGGCAGTGAAGGCCCTTGCGGATGGCTGAAGGATAAATATGGGCTTTCCTGGCAAATAGTACCGGAACAGTATTACAAATTGTCGACTCACAAGAGCAAGGACAAAAGAGAATATGCGCTGAATGCCATTATGAAAATGAAGAAAATCATAGTTGCTGACCTGGAAAAAAAATAACGACAAGATGCAAATAAACTCATATCTCACATTCAATGGCAATTGCAAAGAGGCCATGACATTTTATAAAGAATGTTTAGGCGGTGAGCTTAGCTTTCAAACTGTTGGAGAATCACCATTGTCTGACAAAATGCCCAGGAAAATGAAAAATTGCATTTTGCATTCAACGCTTACAAAAGGTGCGTTGGTGCTGATGGGGTCAGACATGGTAAGCGAAAAGGGTTTAATAAAAGGTAATAGTGTTTCCCTTTCACTCCATTGCAGCAGCGAAGAAGAAATTAAAAATTGTTATGCAAACCTTTCGGCAGGCGGCACGACAAATCACCCATTAGAAGATAGTTTTTGGGGGGCATTGTTTGGCAACCTCACCGATAAATTCGGTAATCATTGGATCCTTAGTTTCAACAAAAATTCTAACATTTAAAACTTACAGAAATGAAAAAAAATAAAATCATCTTTTGGACAACGACAATGATCATTTTCATAATGGAGGGCTTGATCCCTGCATTTACTTCGCAATCGGAATTAGCCAAACAGGGTATCAGTCATTTGGGTTACCCGGCATATTTTGGCAATGCCTTAGTAGTTTTCAAAGTGCTTGGGGCGTTGATTTTGGTAATTCCGCAAGCGCCGAAACGCCTTAAAGAATTTGCTTACGCAGGCTTTACCTTTGATTTCCTGTTTGCAAGTATTAGCCATTTTGCGGTGGATGGTATAGACTTTCAAAGTTTTTTCCCTTTGATATTCCTCGCAATTTTAGGGTGTTCGTACATTTATTACCACAAAATTTATTCGCCTAAAAATAATTCCTATTCGCTTTCAAAAAGCTAGATATGTTGGCGTAATTCACCTGCTAAGTTGTCGTTTTTGTACCGTGTAAAATCCTGAAATGAATTGCATCTTTGTCTTGTCAATAACATTCAAACAAAAATAAAACCTGGTTATGGAAAATTCACTCAAAGCAAATAATCCGCTTAGATCAATACTGCTGATCGTGATCATTGTGTTGGCAGCATTCCGGTCAAACGGGCAGCAGATCAAGCCTTCCAGTAGTGGTTACGCACCTGCTAACGGCATCAAAGTGTATTATGAAGTATACGGCGAGGGGAAACCTATAGTTTTATTGCATGGTGCTTTTTACACGATTGATATGAACTGGGGCCAATTAATACCTGAGCTTTCAAAAACCAGGAAAGTAATTGCCATTGAAATGCAGGGACACGGCCATACACCCTTTTCAACCAGGGAATTATCGATCACTACTTTAGCAAGTGATGTAGAAAAAGTGATGGATTACCTGAAAATAGACAGTGCAGATGTAGCAGGATTTAGTATGGGTGGCTCTGTGGCTTACCAGTTTGCTGTACAAAGCCCTAAAAGGTTAAGAAAATTAGTGATCATTTCCTCTACTTATAAAACCAGTGGCTGGCTGCCCATCGTAAATGGCGGATTTAAAGATTTTAAACCTGAATTTTTTGATAATACACCCATTAAAACCACATACGATGCAGTGGCACCTGATAAAACAAAATGGAGAAACTTTTTAATGCAGATGTTTGATTTCGCCAAAGTACACTTCGACGTCGGTGATTCCAATATTTCAAAAATTACTGCGCCTGTACTCATCATATCCGGCGACAATGACGGAACGGATAAAGTTGAGTTGATGAAAACCTATCAATTGTTGGGCGGTGGTGTTTCTGCCGACCTGCAGCCAATGCCAAAATCGCAACTGGCCATTGTTCCTTCGCAGGGACATGTTAGCCTTATGATGCAAACGAAAACGATCCTGGGTTACTTCGACGGCTTCTTGAAGTAAACAATAAAGCAACCATTTCAATAAACGCTAAAATGAAAATTATATGAGAAAGATAATCGTTCTGTCGTTCATTACCTTAGACGGAGTCATGCAAGCGCCAGGCGGACTAGAGGAAGATTCTTCCGGCGCCTTCAAATATGGTGGCTGGGTTGCGCCGTATTTCACCGAAGCAGACGGAGCGGCTGGTGAGTTCATGGCAAAACAGATGAAGTCTGCAGATCTGCTTTTGGGCAGGAAGACATTCGACATTTTTGCTGGTTACTGGCCTGAACACGAAGAGATGTGGCCAGGTATCAATGACGTCACCAAATACGTGATGAGTAACACTATAGATAGATCCGACTGGCAAAACTCAGTCTTTCTAAAAAACGTCGATGATATAAAAAAGCTCCGGAATTCAGATGGCGGCGACATTCAGGTTCATGGTAGTGGTAATTTGATCCAAACATTGCTCGAACATGACCTGGTTGATGAGCTATGGCTCAAAACGTTCCCAATCACGCTGGGCAAGGGGAAGCGTTTGTTTGGCGAGGGTACCAATCCTGTGGCCTTTACATTAACAGAAAGTTTGGTTGCGCCAAATGGTGTCATCTTCGCCAATTACAAGCGAGCAGGAGAAGTTAAGACGGGTACTGTAGGAGCTTAAAAATAAAGCGATCTGATCTGATCATTTCATTGGCTATACAGATCCGTTGGTTCCTATTCGCCAGTCGCCCGCCTATAATAAAGGGATCGTTTATACAAAACCTGAATCGAATTTAGAATATTACACCAAACTCGGGCCGACCAACTTTTTTATGCCTTAAATAAAAATTTTCGTTTCTTTATGTACATCCCCATGCTACACTTCACTTGCCCAAATTGCTGCACAGAATTAATTTGATTTTATGAGAAAATCCCTCTTCCTTTTCCTGCTAAGCTTCCTGGCCGGCCAGTTTGTATCGGCCCAATCACCTGAAGTGCTAAAGATCAGGAAATATAGGAACGAAAATACCGGAACTATTATCAATGAGTTCACTTCATTTCTTGCTTTGCCGAATGTTGCTGCAGATCCTGTGGGTCAACAAAAGAATGCGGCTTTCATTATGGAAATGATGACCAAAAGAGGCATTCAAAACATACAACTGTTGAATGCTTTCACAGCAGGGGTGCCGCCGTCTGTATATGGTGAAGTAATGGTTCCGGGTGCAAAACGAACCCTTATCTTTTATGCGCATTATGATGGACAACCCGTTAATGCTGCTCAATGGGCGAAGGGACTAGATCCGTTCCAACCAAAGTTATTTTCCAATGCCATCGATAAGGCCGGGACCGAGATGCCTTTTCCTGCAGATGCTCATTATAATAACGATTGGAGGATCTACGCACGCGGAGCTTCTGATGATAAGGCAGGTGTTGATGCCATTTTAAATGCTTATGATGCTATCCGCAAAAGCGGGTTAACAGCAGGCTGTAATCTTAAATTCTTCTTCGAAGGAGAAGAAGAAGCGGGTTCTGCCCATCTTAATGAAATATTAGAAAAGTACCGGGCATTACTGCAATCAGACCTGTGGATCATTTGTGACGGGCCTGTTCACCAATCAGGAAAAAAACAAATTGTATTTGGCGTTCGCGGCGATACACATCTTGATCTTACGGTGTATGCTTCAAAGAGGCCGCTTCATAGCGGACATTACGGCAACTGGGCGCCTAACCCTGCCATGATGCTGGTAAAATTGTTGGCCTCAATGAAAGATGATAAGGGAAGAGTGTCCATCAAAGGATTTTATGATGACGTTACAGCTTTATCACCCGCTGAAAGAAAAGCCCTGGACGAAGTGCCTTCAGTAGACGAACAAATGAAAGCGGAACTGGGAATAAGCGCGGCTGAGATGCAGGGCGTAACATTAAGTGAAGCGATCAACCAGCCTTCGTTGAACATTAATGGTATACAAAGCGGTAATGTAGGCAAGATGGCTTCCAATCAAATACCCACTTCTGCTACCGCTGTTCTTGACTTGAGGCTGGTATTGGGCAATGATTGTAAAAGGCAGCAACAAAAAGTGATCGATCATATAAAGGCACAGGGTTTCTATGTAACGGGCAGTGAGCCTACTGATGAAGAAAGGCAACAATATCCAAAGATCATCAAAGTGATACCGGGGCAAGATGGTTACAATGCGCAACGCACTTCCATGGAGCTGCCCATCATACAAAAAGTTATTGCAGCAGTGAGAATGGCATCCAAAGACCAAGTGGTACTGCAACCAACAATGGGCGGTAGCCTTCCTCTTTTTTTATTTGAAAAATATTTGGATGCCAAAACAATTACGGTCCCGATCGCCAACCACGATAATAACCAGCATGCGGAAAATGAGAATATCCGTATCGGCAATTTATTTGATGGAATAGAGATCATGGGATCACTCATGTTGATCAAATGATCGTCGAAGTATCGGCTATGAAATGCTTAATAGTGGCTACAAAAGAATTTCAGGAATAGTGATAGTTGTTCTAATTTGTGTTGATGCAGGGATCGGAGAGGACCGGCTGCAAAAAACAATAAACCTGCATGACCAGCTCAAGAAGGAATTTTCTTCGTTTCTCAACCTTATCCGGACTTGGGTTAAGCCTTAACCCGCTTTCAGCTTTTGCATCTGAGATGCCCGCTGGCAACACTAAAGTGATCGAAACAGATGCATTGCCCGAAGGTCAGCAATTGATCACCATTCTTCAAACTACAGATGTTCATTGCCAGATCTATCCTCATGATGAATTGTTTTGGGAAAATGAAGAGATCGCTTTTCGCAGAACAGGTGGCTATGCCAACCTCGCTACAATTTTCAAGGAGATAAAAGCAAAAAATAAAAATACTTTTATCATCGACACCGGGGATATGTTCCAGGGGAGCCAGCTAAGTGTTGAAACAACAGGCAAAGCATTGCAGCCTATTTTGAATGCGATGGGCTATAACCTGTATCTCCCCGGCAATTGGGAAGTGATCTATTACAAGGAAGCCATGCAAAAATTATTGGGCGGACTGGAATCGCCAAAGATCTGTGCAAATATGTACCATGACATCGGTGCTGGAAAAAAAGGCGAGTTGATCTTCCCACCTTATCACATTTGGAGTATTGCCGGAATAAAAATTGGTTTTGTAGGCTATACAGATCCGTTGGTTCCTGTTCGCCAGTCGCCCGCCTATAGCAAAGGGATCGTTTATACAAAACCCGAAGCGAATTTAGAATATTACATTAAACTTTTAAGAGAACAGGAGCAATGCAGCTTTGTGATATTGCTTTCACATCTTGGTTTGTCGCAGCAGATATCTTTGGCAAATTCTAAGGTTTGTGAAGGTGTTGATTTTATCCTGGGTGGTGATACACATGAAAGAGTGCGCAAGCCCATTGAATGCAAATATGCAAAAGTGGTAGAACCGGGCGCCTTTGGTTCTTTTGTAGGAAGGCTTGACCTTATTGTGGAGAAAGGGAAGGTGGTGCAGCATAATTATTCATTGATCGAAGTAGATGAAGCAAAATATAAACCTGATTCAAAGGTTTTAGCTGTTGTAAAAAATGTGGAGCAGCTTTTTACTGATGGCATCAATAAAGTGATCGGTTATAGTAAAATTCCATTGTACAGGTATTTTGTTGTTGAGAATACGATCGACACACTTATTATCGACGCATTGAAATGGAAGATCGGGACCGACCTGGTCTTTTCAAATGGCTTTCGCTTTTGTCCTCCTAAGAAAGAGCCAGATCATACCGGCAATATCCCGATAACAGAAGGATTTTTATATGATATGCTGCCCGTGAATTCGCAGGTTCGTACCGGAACGGCAACAGGCGCTCAAATAATGATATGGCTGGAAAGAGAATTAAAAAATGTTTTTTCATCTGATACTGCGGAAAGGATCGGCGGCTGGGTTGTAAAATTCAAGGGAATGAAAGTAAAGTTCAAAGCCTTTGGTGAAGATGGAAAAAGGGTGCAGTCGGTTATGATGGGCAGTGTTCCATTAGATCCGGCAAAGACCTACAGCATTTGTGCATGTGAGCGTGAAGGAGATCCATCGGATATGTTGTGCAGAATGACAAATGTGCTGCATGGAAAAAACTCGCCGTATGCCTTGCATGATGTGCTAAAGGATTACCTGGAAACACATTCACCTGTATCCCCGGTACCCGAATTGAATGCGATCATCCTTGATGCCCCAACAACACTGTTGAGCCAGGTGAGGGGGGTTGATTATACTTTTACGTAAATAGTTAAAAATTTAGAGTTAAGAGTTAGAGCGGCTCCAAACTCGAAACTCTTAACTCTTAACTCTAAACTCTAAACTAATATGTTAGAATTCTTTAAACAACCCTGGAGCTGGTACGTGGCCGGAGGCCTTATTGGTTTGATAGTCCCGGCCTTGCTGATCCTTGGCGGAAAGCATTTTGGAATATCCTCCAACCTGCGTCATATATGCGCTGCTTGTTTTCCGGCCAACATTTCTTTTTTTAAATACGAATGGAAAAAAGAAGCATGGAATTTATTTTTTATTGCCGGCATTTTTATTGGCGCTTTGATTGCGGCACAATTGTTAGCTAACCCTGACCCGGTAAAAGTAAACCCTGCGTTGGTTGCGGAACTGCACAGTTATCATGTTGATACTTATACCAGCCAGCTTCCACCTGAAATTTTCAGCTTCCATGGTTTATTCACGCTACGTGGATTCATACTGTTGGTAGTTGGAGGTTTTTTTGTCGGGTTTGGAACCCGTTATGCCGGCGGATGTACTTCGGGCCATTCCATAATGGGACTGAGTAATTTGCAATGGCCCTCACTTGTTGCTACCATTTGTTTTATGGCAGGTGGTTTTATTATGGCCAATATTTTTCTGCCTTATATCATGCGTTTATAACAATTTAAGTCTGGATCAACATCAATGAACGAAGTAAAAACAAATAAACCCGCAATCATGAGATCAAATACAGATTTTGAGGTCGGTTCGCTCGAAGCGAATGAAGAACTTGAACCGTCAACAGGTAAATGGTATTCAAATGTCAAGTATGCGGTAGTTGGAATGTTGTTTGGGATCGTATTTGTAAAAGCCGAAGTGTTGTCATGGTTTCGCATCCAGGAAATGTTCAGGCTGCAGAGCTTTCATATGTACGGCGTTATCGGCACAGCTGTAGTTGTTGCTGCCATTTCTGTATGGCTGATAAAAAAATTCAAAATAAAAACCATTGATGGCCGGCCGATCGAATTCCATCCAAAAAAATTCAACAAAGGGCAGGTGTATGGCGGCCTCTTATTCGGATTTGGCTGGGCGATGACCGGAGCCTGCCCCGGGCCCCTGTTTGCGCAGATAGGTATGGGCGCTACGGTGGTGGTGGTGACTTTATTGAGTGCCATCGCAGGAACCTGGGTGTATGGCTATTTTAGCGACAAACTGCCGAAGTAAATATCATTCTCGTTTGCGTTAATTGGCCAGGTGAAGCGCCATCACAGGAACATGACTATGCAAAACAAAATTTTTAATATTGTTCTTGTTCATCAGGGCATCAAAGAAGCTGGCCCGTTTCGGCAATACCAGTAATAGATCGATATTATTTTCTTTTGCAAATCGCAGGATGCCTTCATCAGTGTTGCCATCACTTATGTAATCGTAGATCGGCCTTAGATCTTCTAATATATTTTCTAACCTATCAGGTCCAAAAACAGTATTTGGGTCAAATACTCTTTCCTTGCCGATATTGAGTACATGCAATTCGGCTTTAAAATCATGTACCATCTTTTTGATCTCATCAATAGGGCTGTCATCAGTTGCTTTTTCCAGGTCGCATACCAATCCTATTTTTCTAACGGCTAAGAAAGTCGCCGTTGGCGGCACGGTGATCAATGGCCATGGCAGATGTTTCATTGCATACACTGCATGGCTGCCGAATAATAATCTTTCTTTAGTTGTTGTGCTACGGTTACCCATCACCACTGCATAAGGCTGCAGGCACTCACAAACGTATTTGAGTTGCTGGTAAAAGGAACCCATCCTTATTTCTGTTTGGGCCTGTACCCAACCTTTTGTTTCCGCTTTCAATTGGGCTGTCAATTCGTTCATTTTTTCTTCGGCAAGCAACCGCATTTCTTCTGTGTTCACAGCAGTTGGCATTTCGTTGTACACCGCGGGGATCGCATATACATGAAGTAGGATCAAGTCGGCATTTATGGCCGTTGCCATGTAGGCAGCATATTTAGCGGCGTTAAATGCAATGGGTGAAAAATCGGTTGCAACAATTATCTTTTTCATAGCATTATTATTTGTTTTGAAAAATAATTTTATGTTACCCGTTGGCGAGACTGGCTTCCCTGCCCATTTTCCTTATCCTGAAAAGTTGCCTGATCAAATAAAGAACAACTCCCCACACACCTACAATGATCGACAATGCAAGTGCAAGCAACCAAATAGGCGCACGGTTACCGGTCGACCAAAGGCTGCGATGCCAGAAGCCTTGCTCCAGCTTTGGCGCTTTTCCCCACGGAACAGATCTTTCAACCATCAGGTTGCCATAAACATCATTGTCTTCCACTCTTGCAACCAATATGATATTTCCGTTCTCATCTCCCGGCATTGAATCTTTCTTAAACTCAGCACTTGTCGTTCCGGTCGAATCTGCAGTGTAGGTCTCTGCATCACCTACAGTTAAATTTCCGAGTAGTCGTTTTATGCCCAGTTTTATTTCTATATCCTTAACCGCAACCCAATCCTTTCCACTTCTTTCTTTTAGTTGCGCAGTTATCGTCCGTACACCGTCGGCTGATGCAGTATCAATGACCAGTATGGCTTTTTTGACAGTAACATCAGCACTCAAAGGAACAGTAGCTGCAACGGCATCTGTCTCGGCAACGAATTTGAATTCGTTGAGCGAATCCCATGTAGCCTTAAATGAGGCGGGAAGGGCTACTCTTCCTTCTCCTGTTATACCGGTAATTGTTTTTCCCAACAAATTTTCTGGAGCGACTTCGTTGAAATATACGTTCACAGGCGTTCCATTTATTGCTTCTAGTTTTCTTCCGGTCTTTTTTTTCGTGGTCACGCTAACATAGGGAACCTTGTTGCTCGCAAGAAAATAGCGGACGGTCAATACCGTTGAAGACGCAACAGAATCTTGTGCATTCGATCTGGTTACCCCGATGCAACATAAGAGTGAAAGAAGAATTATTGTTTTATGAAGGAAGTTCGCTTTCATGATCGTTGATTGTTTTATAAATTGATATTACCGGAAATAATCTTGCCATCAGGGTAATGAGCAACAGCACGCCTGCAAGCGAACCTGCTGTGATCGCCCACTCTTCCCAACTAGGGAAATAATGACTATACCTTGCGGGTGCATCGTATTTTGGCAGGAAAGGATGTAACATAGTTGGAGTAACGATAAGGTAACGCTTGAACCATGCGCCAACAACAACCATCACGCCTGCAATGAACATGGGCAATGGTTTACGGCCCTTTCTGAATACCACGATCAATATCGGAATCACCATTCCTACCATGATCGCAAACCAGAACATGGGAGCATATTCACCGGCGAACAAGCCGGAGAGATGTGCTTCTTCTTCTTTTTTCATTTTGAAGGCGGGAACTAGATATTCGTTTACGTTGAAATACAGGTACAATAGTGCGAGCATCACCAATATTCTTCCCATTTTTTCGAAATGCCGGTCGGTGATATAGTGCTCCAGTTTATACACTCTTCTGAATACATACATTGCCACAACAACGCCACCAGCGCCTACCAAGAACGCACCTGAAACGAAATAGGCACCGAAGTTGGTACTATCCCATCCGGGGCGATACGTGGTTGCAAACAACCATGAGGTAACCGTGTGTATGCAAAATGCAACCGGAATGATAACCACGCAAAGTATCGTAATGGATCTGTCCCTGATCTTTTCCTGTCCCGCTGTTCCTTTCCAAAAGCCACCAAGCCAGCGATAAAGTTTAGAGAAGGTTTTCCCAAGTTTTTCTTTTGCAATGATCATGAGCCTGATGTCGGGAAGCAGGGTGATGTACAGGAGCAGCAGGCTGATACAGAAATAAGTACTGATCACGATCACGTCCCACATGATAGGAGATTGAATACGTCCATGTATGAAAAGATTCAGCAATCTTTCGGGACGGCCCATATCAACTATGATAATGAGCGATGCGAATGTGATCGCTGACACGGCGATCATTTCAGATATCCGGGTGAGTGGCGTTCGCCAGGGAACATTCGACAACCGGAATATGGCGGTTATCAATGAGCCTACAAGACTGATGGCGACAAAAAAAACAAAGTTTGAAATATAGATACCCCAGGAAACATAATCTCCCATATTGGTTACTACCAATCCTTTTCTTAATTGTTGAACATAGGCGAATGCACCGAATGCAGCTACAACCAATAGCGATGCGGTCCATATCTTTCCCCTGGGCCCGAACTTCTGTGGCAACAGGTCGTTGGTGATCTTTTCTGCTGAGAATTTTTGTAGATTTTCCACGTTAATTGTTTAAGATTTTTTTTCGGTAGAATCTGTTTTAATTCCATCTTCAAATTTAAAATTCCGGTTGACCGGTGGCAGGTAATAAACACTTGGTTTTGTGCCAAGGTCTTCCATGAGGCGATAGCCCGATTTGTCTTTGATCAGTTCGCTGAAGCGAAATGTTTCAGCTCCATTAGTTACGGTATCTTCGATCATATCACCAAACATAAACACACCATTCGGACATGCCGACACACAATGGGGCAACATACCCATCCTTGTCATATCGGCGCAGAAATCGCATTTGCCGACGGTACCTCTTTTTTGTGGCATACTTGTTTCGGCATTATAATCCTTGTTCTTGATCTCGTCCGAAAGTTCAGGCTCATCCCAATTGAACACGCGGGTAGAATAAGGACAGGCCGCCATACAAAAGCGACAGCCAATGCAGCGGTCACTATCTATTAATACAATACCGTCTTGTCTTTTGAAAGTAGCGTCCACGGGGCAAACCTTTACGCAAGGAGGCTCATCACAATGCATGCAGGTGGTGGGTTCCCAATACGGAGCAGTCTTTTCTGCATCCTGCATCGGGTAAACCTTTATCCAGTTTTGTCCATGTTGTAAACCGTGTGCGTGATTGCAGGCCGACTGGCAGGCTTTAACGCTCTTGCACCTGGCAAGGTCGATCACCATCACAAATTTCTTTCCCGGAATACCCTGACGTGCTTCCGTATTGCTTACCGGGGGCATATGAGGCACGGGTTTTAGAAATGCCTTGTCTATCTCGATCACTTCTCCATCTACTGAAAGTAATTTTATTTTTTCTCCCGATGCAGCCACATCAGCATCTTCCGGGAAAGGTGATTTTTTTGAATTGCAGGCAACTGCGAGTGTTGTCAATAGACCCGCGGCAAGGAATTCCCTACGTGATTTTTGGTCGTTCATTTTAAAAAAGTTTGATAGTGCAAGTGCATTTATTTTTTGATCCAGTTTTGTAACTCAGTGTTAGTGACCTTCTTCTTTGAGGTTGGAAGAGAGGCAATATCTACTTCTACAAGGGTTCCATCCTCTGTCAGCATTTTCACTGTTTCTTTTTGCTTTTTTTCAGAAGGCTTAAAAAATTTGAATGCTGAAAAAACGGCTGCTGAAGCGAGTCCCCAGCCAAGGAATTTTCTACGCGTTTGTTTTTTTATTTCGTTGTTCATAAATGTTGTATTGATTTGATAAGTGTATTGCTTAACGGGCAACAAGGTAATTTGCATACTTGCCACCAACGATGACTTCAATCAGTCCGCCTGGTGAACCTTATCATTTGTGTGTAATAGAGTGAGACAAAAAAAATGTTCGCCAATTTAGGAGGCGAACATTTCTTTGTCGTGGTTCTTCGGGGGTACTCACTATTTGAGGGTCCTTAAATAATTTACGACGGACCAAATATCGTTAGGCTCTGTTATTTTCTTTTTGAATGATGGCATATCCTTCCGGCCTTCTGAGATCTTATAAAATAAAGCGCCATCAGTTTGTGCCTGAACGGTTGCTTTGCTGAAATCACCGCACTCGGTATCCAGGGTTGCAGCTTTGGGGCCATCTCCTTTTCCTTTGGTACCATGACAGGATTTGCACTGGAGATTGTATGTATTCTTTCCGGCTGCAATAGATGTTGCATCTGATTTTACGGGATTGGGCTTGTTCTTAGCAGCATCAGGCACCGGCCAGGGTTTTTGATCGTTGGTTTTAGGCATGAACGCCAGCAGAACCGCGGCCAACAGCATGGCTAAAGTTGTTGTTATTTGCTTTTTCATATAAAGTGTTTTAAGTATTAATTCGCAAGCAAGGTAGAAGAAACTTAAAAGTTACACACTGATCAAGATCATCCGAAATCCTGAAAAATATCATCTTATGATGACAAGGAAGCATAAGGCGCAAAACATGACTAATGTCATACATAGCTGAACCTTATGTCATTTTTTTGTCAGCTCACCCTCGATACATTTGACCCGCAATTCAAATTTTTGATGAGCGCTACTACACTATAAATAAACTATCGTTATGAAAAAGATTTCAGCATTACACGCCGTGTGCCTCTTCCTGGCTGTGCTATTGACCTCTGCATCGCTTTTCCAATGTAAAAAAGAAGGCGACATTGTATCAGGCCTGGACAGGTCCTTCCATGGCAGCATTGATTCCACTATTTATTCTGCATTTTACGACACTACGAAGATCGGAACTGCAGATGCTACCCCCGATGTAAATGACGTTATCAAATTCAGAGGTGTACAAACGATCCTTCATGAAAACTGTGCAACATCTAATTGCCATGGCGGACCCATCAATCCAAAATTCGATACCTACGCCGACATCATGAAGTATATCACTCCGGGAGATCCTTCAAACAGTAAGATCTGGGATTTTATCACCACAAATAATTTTGACAATGCGATGCCTCCTGTAAATTCAAATCACGAGGTTTCTATAACAGATAAGAATATCATTTATAATTGGATCATTAATGGCGCAAAAGAAAAACCCGATTATAAGGATTTCCGTGGTGCCGCAATAGGCCTCATGCACAGCGGTTGTGGTTCGGCCAATTGTCACAACGAAGGCACTGCTACAGGTGGCTGGGCAAGAAAAGGATTGATAGCGGGGTTAACGTCTTCCGATACGACGATGTACACATATATCTCACCGGCCACCGGTTTACCAACGTACTATTGTATCCTGTCAAATGCTACCCTACGCGACCAGGTGTTGAATGCCTATAAAGACAGCGTTAGAAAATTTTATACCGATACGCTCGCTAACGCCAGCTTCAGGCCATACAAAACATTCTCTACTCCTGTTTCTGCTTTGAGCACACGTGGCCCAATGAATACTTATGATGATATCCTGTTCGATGTTATGTACCCAAAAAGTGCAAGAAGCAATACGACTGTACAGTATACTAACCCGGTTACTTTGATGAAATATTATGTAAAGGGTAATTACCTAAATGTAACCAGTTCATTGATCGCACGAATTGATTCTACCATACTGATGGCGAATCCGTATACGGGAGTGTATGCTACTAACGCAGACGGAAGCATGGCTTACCAGGATGGAGGGCTCAAACCACACGAAGTGGCGTTGATCAAGGCCTGGTATTTTGCTGATCCCAATATTCCCAATGTTTGGAAATACGGAACAAATAATGCGGGCATTTTTAAATACAAAAAAACAGGTACAATAATCAAACAATAATTGATACCGTCATTCTAAAATTCAGAAATATGAAAAAGATAATCATAACAATGGCTGCGGTAACCTCGATGCTGATGTACATGCTGTCATCCTGCTATAAGAATAAAGAAGATATTGAAGCACTGCCTAAAGTGTCGTTTAGGAATGATGTTGTTCCGATTGTTGTTGCCGGCGGCTGCGGCTGTCATAATAATGGTAGCGCTACCCGCGAGGTGCAGTTCTCTCATGCCGATACGATCTTTTATGATGCTATACTTGCCAGGGTTGGCCTGCTGCAAACATGGGTCAATGGCGGAAGCCATCCGGGAGGTGGAGTAATTGATCTTAGCGAAAACCAGCGGACGATCATCAAAAGGTGGATCGATGAAGGAGGAAAGGATGATGGTGGTGGCTGCATCGTTTCGGGAAGGATCACTTATAATGCCAACATACTACCTATTTACACAACTACATGCAAGGCATCAAGTTGTCACGAAGGGCTTTCCGTTAAGCTGGATTATCCAAGAATGGTTGCTGATAAAAATATCCTCATTACTATGATGAATAGTGGAGGAAGTTCAGGACACCTTGGCCCGATACTGAGCTTAAGCACTTGTACTACCAGTACTTTCCTGGAATGGATCAACCAGGGGCAGCCTCAGCAGTAAAAAAGTTAGCAGTTGGCAGTGGCCAGTTTGCAATAGAGTCTTAAAAATTTAAATGAATTAAAATAATTGTTATGAAAAAAATACTTCCCGTTGTCTTGTTTTGTCTTTGCTGCTGCTCGTATGGGCTGGCACAAGACAGCACTGCGACACAAAAACAAGACAGCGTTGCCACAGAACCGGAAACGGCGAACACACAAACTTTTGCCCGTGCTACCTTCAACTCCAGCCGTGTTATTAACCTGCAGAGCACAGAGATCGTTAGCAGGCATGCGCTTGAATTTATGATCTCTCATCACTTTACCTATATATGGAACAAGGGTGCAGGTAAACAAAACCTGGCGCAACTGTTTGGACTCAATTCAGGAGTTGCTCATACATACCTGTCTTTCTCGTATTCACCAAAGAGCTGGGTTAACGTGGGACTAGCAGCTGCTGGTAGTTCCGTATATGAAGGCTGGCTAAAGTTCAGAGTATTACGTCAGCAAACCGGCAAAAAAAATGTTCCGGTCTCTGTTAGTTATTATTCTATGGTTAATGTTAATACTGCCAGCAACCCAGATATGGAATTTTCAGCTAACAGGTATTCATTCATGAACCAGGCAATAATAGCCCGTAAATTTTCTCCGAAACTGTCTGTGGAATTGGTTCCTACATGGATACATTTTAATATCGTTCCTTATGGTATCAACAACAGCAATGACGTTTTTTCCCTTGCCGTTGCAGGAAAGTATAAGTTAAAAACAAAACTGAACCTCACATTTGAATATGCCCGCCAGCTCAATATGTATAAGAACATCATTAGTAAAACAGGGTCTATCATCAACTACCAACCCGACTTGCTGGCTTGCGGTATTGAGATCAAAACGATGGGCCACTTATTCCAGTTCTATATCGGAAGCACTACCAGTTCATCCAACATAGATCAACTGGCAAGAAATACCAGCCGTATCAAGGATGGCAACTTCGCTTTTGGGTTTGCATTGAACAGAACGCTGAGCCTGGAGAAGAAAGAAAAAGAATAACAAATAACATTCAGTGTACATTACTTAAATCAATTACTATGAAAATTTATCAGTTAATAACAGGAATAGGAGCAATGGTATTTCTTTCAGTTGGTTGCAGTAAATCAGGTTCGGATGGCACAGAAACAACCCCCGCCGCAATGCAATTTCAGCTCACTATATCGAACCCTTATGTGGTGGTGAACAAACCTGGAGTTGTAGGGTCAATAACCTGGACGTCGGGAACTACTTACGCAACCGAAACAAAACTTGAAGCAAAACAAAATGGTAGCCAGCTTGAGTTCAAATCTACGAATGCCCAGCAGGTCAATCTTTTTGCGTCGGTGATCCCTGGCCTGGGAAATATTCCTATTCCGGCCGGAACATACACCGAGGTTGAATTCAAGATCACCCTAAATCAAGCTGCTGCAATTCCCGCAATGGAATTGAACGGTACATACACGAGTGGAACCGGGGTAGTTACGCCGGTGGTTTTCGATATCAATAGTTTGTTCCTGGTTAAAGCCGAACAATCTAACGTGGTTGTTACCGCTAATACTTCGATCAATGCGCTTACTACGCTCGATCTTTCATTTATCAGTAGCGGTATTACGCAGGCTATGTTGAACAGCGCTACAATTAGCAGCGGGAAGATCCTTATTTCAGCGTCTTCAAATGTAAACCTCTACAACATCATCGTAAATAATTTATTGCAGTTTCATCACGTGGATGTAACGCATCACTAAATATACCAAACAGTCTTTGACAGAAGCTGAACAGGCAAAAGGGTTTTTCATGACGGCATGAACAACCCTTTTTTAATTCCCTAAACGAAAAGTTTTTTGTCATGCTGAGGAACGAAGCATCTCAGGGAAGTATGAATAAACCCCTCGTTGAGATACTTTCCCAAAATAATCGGGACAGGCTGTTCCTTGGTAGTGTGTCAGTTTGAAATTAAAAGGTTGGGTTAGATATTCTTAGATACCTGATTCCGGTTGCTTTCGCCTCCACAGCCGGATTGCAATCGGGGCGCTCTATTTGTTTTCTTTGGATCCCGACATGTATGTCGGGACCAATCTCGCCTTCGGCGCGACCGAACCAAATAATGCGCCTTACACATGTACTGGTGAAAACTCGAGCCTTAAATCATTATTTGAGCTCAAACCTTCGCTTTAAAGTAGAATTACAAAAGCTGAGTTTACAGTAGTACAAAAGCTAAATCATCCCGCACGTGCGGGACGGGAAAATGCTGTAATTTTTCCCGGGCGCCTTTTTTTGTTTCTTTTTTGGGCGAAGCAAAAAAGAAAAATATCGATAAGAGAGTGGAGATAAATTTTCAAACTGAGATGCTACTCAATTTCATCAATGAACTGCCGTAATGTTCACCTTCTTAATTCCTATCAAATGAAGCTCTATATGCCTGTCGTGGGCTTTGTTTTCATATTCACTTATGATCTCGAGGATATCGTAGTCAATGAAATTGCATTCGCTGCCATCAATTGTTAACACGCTGTATTCGTTAACCTCATCTAAAGTCTTCCTCAATTTTACTTTGTTTAAAAAAGTAACATTGCTGTTCAGTTTGATGTATTCGGTTTCTATCCCGTTAAGCATTGTCCGGGTGATCTTGTACTCTGCTTTGAAGTTATTTCGAACAATAAAATAAATAGAAGCCAGCAAGCCAATACAAACACCGATCAATAGATCCGTGAAAAGTATTACGACAATTGTAATTAAAAACGGCGCAAACTGTTTCCATCCCAGGCTCCACATATTGCGATACAGCTTTGGTTTTGTAAGGTTGTAACCCGTTATGAGTAATATGGCAGACAGGGATGCAAAAGGGATCTTGTTCAGCAGAAATGGAATGATCAACACGGCAAGCAAAAGAAAAAGACCATGTGTGAAGGCAGCGAGTTTGGTTCGCCCACCCGCATCCACATTAGCGGAACCCCTTACCACAACTGCTGTTATGGGGATCGCTCCGAGAAATCCACAGGTCATATTGCCAATGCCTTGTGCTATGAGTTCGCGGTTGACAGGGGTAACGCGATTGCGTTTGTCTAGCTTGTCAACCGCCTCAATGCAAAGTAGCGTCTCTAAAGTTGCCAACAATCCGATAATAAGTCCATCCTTCCATATCTCAGTTGTAGAAAAGAACTTTGAGAGATCAGGAAAGGAAATATTTGCGAAGATGTTGGATGGGATATTTACCAGTTGTGTTTGCTTCAGCGAAAGGCCGGATCCCATTTTTGTAAATAGCATATTTACGAGGATGCCTACTGTAACAACCAATAAAGCGGCAGGGATCAGTTTTATTTTTTTAGCGAATGGTTGCTGGAGTAAGATCAACATGAATAACGAAATGACCGTGATCAGTATCGCTCCTGTGCTGATGTGTTGATTAAAGTTTTGAAAGCCCTCTGATGATCTATTCTTTGAGAAGATCTTCGAAACGCCACTGGCCCAAAAATCAGGCTGATCATAACCAAGTGCCAGCGGAATTTGTTTGAGAATAAGGATAATGCCAATGGCTGCCAGCATTCCTTTGATAACTGATGAAGGAAAATAATTTGCGATCGAACCGAGTTTCAATAGGCCTAATAATATTTGAAATAAGCCCGCCACGATAACTGCCAGCAGAAATATCTTGTAATCGCCTAGAGAGATAATTGAAGCGGCCACGATCGTTGTCAGGCCGGCCGCCGGCCCTGAAACCGCAAGCTGGGAGCCACTCGCAAATGCAACCACCAATCCGCCGATGATACCTGATAAAAGTCCTGAATAGAGCGGCGCACCCGAAGCTAATGCAATGCCGAGGCAAAGGGGGAGTGCAACAAGAAAAACGGAAAGTCCGGCTGGCAGGTCGTGCCTGAGCCAGATGATCCGGTAATACTTAATAGTTCTTTTCATAAAAACCTAGTGGGTTTAGTAAAAATCCTTTTATGATCTTTTGAAAGACCTATCGGCAGTATCTCAGTGTGAAAATGCCAGTTTGAAAATTGAGCTGTCAGGCTGAGCTTGTCGAAGCCGGCCTATTTTGTAACCACGAGCCTTCGACAAGCTCCCGAATGAATCTGGACATGCACGCTGACAAGTTTTCAAACTGATACATTACCGACCTATGTAAATATTTTGAACCTATCAAAACAATGCTTGTGTAATATTTCCCTGTCATCGGGATGTGCGATATCAATGAGCGCCCTTGCACGCTGCCTCAGATTTTTTCCATATAGATAGGCAACCCCGTATTCGGTAACTACATAATGGGTATGACCACGGATAGTAACAACACCTGCAGCTTCCTTAAGATGCGATACAATACGTGGTAGCCCCTTTCTTGTGCGGCTGGTTAATGCGATTATTGGTTTGCCTCCCTGGCTCAAAGCCGCACCCCGCATGAAATCCATCTGGCCGCCGATCCCGCTATATTGATAAGTTCCTATGCTATCGGCGCAAACCTGGCCGGTAATATCAACTTCAATTGCGCTGTTGATGGCAATAACTTTATTGTTACGCCGGATCACGTGGGGATTATTTACGTAATCAATATCCAGGAAAGCGAAAGCCGGGTTATCATCTACATAGTCATATAGTTTTTGTGTACCTAAGGCAAAGCTGGTTACAGTTTTATTGGGATGTATGAACTTCCTTGAATTATCGATCACATCTTTTTCTACCAGATCGATGATACCATCACTGCACATTTCGCTATGAACGCCAAGATGTTTATGATTGGCCAAAGAATGCATTACCGCATCCGGGATCGTACCGATACCGATCTGCAATGTGCTTCCGTCATCGATCATTTCCGCAATGTACCGGCCGATCTTCAACTCATCTTCGCTGGTCTTTGCGCCGTAATCCACCTGTTGCAATTGCTCTTCGTGGAAAACCATTTTTGTGAAACGATCCGTATGTATCAATCCATCGCCATGAGTTCGGGGTACGCAGGGATTTACCTGGGCAATAATATATTTGGCGGTATCCACCGCCGCACGTGCAATATCTACAGACACGCCCAATGAGCAATACCCGTGTTGATCGGGAGGCGAAACCTGCACGATCGCTACATCAATTGGCAGGATATTGTTTTTAAACATGTCGGGTATATCACTCAGAAATGCTGGTATGAAATCCGCATTGCCATTGTTTACAGCTTCTCTCACGGGTTCCGAAACAAAAAGACAGTTAATTTGAAATGAACCTGTATACCGCGACTTAGCCACTTCAATATCTCCATGCAAACTCACAAAAACGAGTTCTACATTTCTTAAGCGTTCACTTTCCAGCGCCAATTGCTGAAGCATATAAACTGGTGTGCAGGCACTGCCATGTATGAAAACCCGTTGGCCAGTCTGTACGATGGCCAACGCTTCCGAAGCAGAAACAAATTGAAAAGGATGGGTCATAACGATCTTGAATGAAAGCAAAATAACAGTATATCATGCCCGCCGAGGATGACGGAGGTTAGTCTATGCCAGAATTTTTGTCATGTACCGTTGTAGACTGCTACTAATCACGGTTTCAGATGATGGATGTCAGGTGAGAATGCTGCTGTTGAAAGTATTTTTACGGGAGATTCACTCCAAATGACAAAAATCTCCCTTTGTTGTAACCAACATCATAAAACATCTTCTTCTTATTTTGGAATTTTGGGGAACAAAAGCTGTGACCGTCTGCCATGAAATGAAATGACTTTTTTATCATTTAAAAAGAATAACATGTTGAAAAAAACAGAAAAACATCAATATTGGTTTGAGGCCGATATCAAATGGGTAGAAGGTAGGATAGGGGAACTGGTTTCCAAAACCGGTAGCGACAATATCAAAGTTGCTACTCCGCCTGAATTTGCAGGTGGCGTTGCGGGTATGTGGAGCCCTGAGCAATTGTTCTTAGGTTCGCTGAACAGTTGTATGATGGCCACGTATTTCGCCATCGCTGCCAGGAAGAACCTTGTCGTAGCTAATTTTGAATGCAATGCGGTAGGACTGGTGCAACTGGTTGAGGGCTACCTTGAATTCACTTCTATTGAACTTTTTCCAAAGATATATGTGTCAAAGGCCGAGGATATCCCTTTGGCCAACGAGGTTTTGCTGAAAGCCTATAAACACTGCATTATCGCCAATTCCATTAAGACCTGGCTGGTGCATCATGGCGAAGTATTACTGACCAGCGATGACAAGACTCATATTGCCATTTGACATCGGTCATTTTAAAGCAAAGGCAACTGTACCAACTTTACATCAATAATTTCTGTCTTAATAAGCCGCAGCATAGTCTTGTGCAGCGGCTCTAATTTTTTAAAATAAGGCCATCAAAAAGAGACCTGACATATCGAATGATTGTTTTCATTGTGGCGACAGCTGTGATGGAAGCATCTCTGTAGATCAAAAGAGCTTTTGCTGCGAAGGTTGTAAGCAGGTGTATTTATTATTGAATGAAAATGATCTTTGCAATTATTACGATCTCGACAAAAACCCCGGTATAAAAGCCCGGGGTAAATTCAGTTCCGCACGGTTCGCTTATCTCGATCATGAAGCGGCTGCTCAAAAACTGGTAAGCTTCAGCAGCGATACCCAAACCAATATTACTTTCTCGCTGCCCCAAATGCATTGTTCTTCCTGCGTGTTCCTGCTCGAAAATCTTCATCGCATAGATCCGGGAATTATCAAATCGCAAACCAATTTTCAAAGAAAAGAGGTTTTTATCATTTTCGATCCCAAACAAATGTCACTTCGTAAGGTGGTAGAACTACTTGCATTCATAGGGTACGAGCCTGACATTAGTTTGAAGAGTAATGACAAAAAAAATATCTCGCTTTTCAATAAGATGCGTATTTACAAGCTGGGTGTTGCAGGTTTTTGTTTTGCCAATATCATGATGCTGAGTTTTCCTGAATATTTTTCGTCCGGCAATATCGACCAACCGGGACTGAAGGAAACATTCACCTGGCTCAATTTTGGTTTGTCTGTCCCCGTGCTGTTCTTTTCTGCATCGGCCTTTTTTGTTTCAGCCTGGAAATCGCTTCGGCAAAGGGTCTTAAACATCGATGCGCCCATCGCGTTGGCGATCCTGGTTGCGTATGGAAGGAGTTATTATGAGATCATTAGCGGTACCGGAGCAGGTTTTCTCGACTCGGCAACAGGAATAGTTTTCTTCATGTTGGTCGGCCGATGGTTCCAAGATAAGACCTATGATTCACTTTCATTCGACCGGGATTATCTTGCTTATTTTCCATTGGGGGTTACTGTTTTAAAAAATAATAAGGAGATAAATATTCCGGTCACAGGTCTTAAGATCGGAGATCGTGTTATCATTCGCAACGATGAGATGATACCCGCAGATGCGATATTATTGAAGGGCCCCGGCAGGCTCGATTACAGTTTCGTGAGTGGCGAAAATGCTGCCGTTGAAAAAAGAACCGGGGAGTTGATCTACGCCGGTGCAAAACAACTTGGCGCCGCAATTGAATTAGAGATCGTAAAAGATGTTTCGCAAAGTTATATCACGCAGTTATGGAACAACGATGTATTCCAGGCTTCAAAAAATGCAGATAGATCTTTCATACATCCATGGAGCAAGTATTTCACCTTGGTGCTTTTTTCGATAGCCATTGCTTCAGTGGTTTATTGGAGCTTTGTAAACCCTGCCAACATATTTCCCGTGCTTACTGCTGTGCTATTGGTCGCTTGCCCCTGCTCACTTCTGTTATCAGCAACATTTACATATGGCAACATGTTGCGCATTTTTGGTAAAAACAAATGCTATCTTAAAAACTCCAACGTGATCGAAGCACTTGCTTCGGTGAACTCGATCGTATTCGATAAAACGGGAACCTTAACCCAGGCACATTCCGATACGGTGTCATACGAAGGAACTCCCTTGACAGAAAAAGAAAAGGCCACCCTTAAAAGCGTGGTAGCACAGTCGTCGCATCCATTAAGTAAGGTCATCGCTTCATACCTTTCTATTGTAGAAGATCGTGGTTTAACACTCGAGCAGTTTGGTGAACATGCGGGCGAAGGAATAGAGGCCGTGGTAGATAAAGTTCCTGTAAAGATCGGGTCTGCCGCGTTCCTTCAAAAGGACGATGCCGTTGATATCACCGAGGGAACAGGCACCGGCGTGCATCTATCGATCAATGATGTGCTGATGGGCCGATTTGGTGTGCGCAACAATTACAGGCCCGGGCTCAAGCGTTTGGTGGGCGTGTTGAATCAGCGGCACTACGATCTGCATGTTTTGTCGGGCGATAATGATTCAGAGAAAAATAACCTGGAGCATTTGTTTGGTATCAATGCTGCGCTCTGGTTTCGCCGGTCCCCGCAACAGAAACTGGAATATATAAAAACGCTCAAGCGAAATGATAAAAAAATATTGATGCTGGGAGATGGCCTGAACGATGCCGGTGCATTGATGCAGGCAGACGTTGGTATCGCAGTTAGCGATAACACATCTAGATTTACTCCTGCTTGCGACGCCATCCTGGATGGGAGTGAAATCAGGCGGTTGGACAAGTTCTTAGCTTTTGCAAAGTCTGGAAAGAAGATCATCAGCGCAAGTTTTACACTTTCTATTTTATATAATATCGTGGGACTTTCATTTGCTGTATCCGCCGGCTTATCTCCGCTGGTCGCGGCCATTCTAATGCCTGCCAGTAGCATCAGTATCGTACTTTTGGTTACATTTCTAAGCAATATTTCCGCCAAAAGATTGGGGCTGTAAAAGCTATCGTCATGATCTCATCGTCACATAAAGGGTTAACAAGCGAGCAGGTGCAGGCATCTCGTTCACTGCACGGCGATAACCGCATTGAAATGCAGGAAGATCGGATCTTTCTTTATGTACTGAAAGGAATAGTGCTGGAGCCAATGTTCATTCTTCTTTGTATTGCCTGTGTCGTTTATTTTATTGCCGGCCAGTTTCGGGAAGGGATCATCATGTTATCTGCCATAGTGATGGTGTCGGGAATATCTTTTTACCAGGATTACCGCAGCAGAAATGCGATAAGTGCGTTGAAGAAATTTTCTGCACCTCGTGCGAATGTTTTACGTGATGGTAAAAAGATCCAGGTGAATACCGAAGAACTTGTGGTAAACGATATCTTGTTGCTTGAAGAGGGTGAATTGGTTGGGGCAGATGGAACAATATTGGAAGCGAATGATCTTTCTATTAATGAGTCGATGCTCACCGGCGAATCCCTGCCCGTTAATAAAATAACTGCTGATCATGGCAATGTGTATAAGGGTAGCCTTGTACTTAGCGGCAGCGCCAGCATACAGGTAACGGCCGTTGGCAATAAAACAATGTTTGGGAAGATCGGCTTGTCTCTCAAAGAGATCACAATAATAAAGACACCGCTGCAACTACAGGTCGCATCGTTTGTACGATACATGCTATGGTTTGGCGCCGGGGCTTTCCTTCTTGTGTTTGCATATAATTATTATAACTCCGGGAGCTTTGAACAGGCGCTGATACAGGGACTCACACTCGCCATGTCGGTAATACCCGAGGAGATCCCTGTAGCCTTTAGCACTTTCATGGCGTTGGGTGCTTTTCGTTTACTTAAAAAGGATATCATTGTCAAGCAACCGCAATATGTAGAAACCCTTGGAGCTGCAACCGTGATCTGTACAGACAAAACGGGCACGCTCACGCAAAACAAAATGAGCGTTGCTTATCTCTACGATGCTGCAAATAAAGTATCGGTTGATGTGAGTAGTACCAGTCCGTTGCCACCAGCTCTCATAGAATACGCAATGTGGTCCAGCGAAACTGAACCGTTTGACCCAATGGAGAAAGCAATCCATCAGTTATACAATGAAACTGGAGATAAGTTGCGACAATCATCATTTAAACAGATCCATGAATATCCTATCGGCGGTAATCCCCCGCTGATGACCCATATTTTTCGGGATGGGACCGGCGACACGATCATTGCAGCGAAGGGTGCGCCGGAAGCCATATTGCGACAAAGCGATCTGTCGATCGCTGAATTAAAAAATATTGAAGAGCAGGTAATGGCTTATGCCCGGCAGGGATACCGGGTGCTGGGTGTAGGCAAAGGTTCATGGCCCGGCGATGAATGGCCAGCTTCGCAGGAAAATTTTCCATTTGAGTTTTTGGGACTGGTTGTATTTTATGATCCTCCCAAACAAAATATGGAGGCCACCATAAAAACATTCAATGAAGCAGGTATTACTGTAAAAATGATCACAGGCGATTATCCCGAGACAGCCCTCGCCATTGCCAACAAGCTCCATCTGCCGCACAACCAGGAAATACTCAGCGGTAAAGAGGTAATGCGTTTGAGCGCAGATGAACTTCGGAAAAAAGTGGGTGCAGTAAATATTTTTGCAAGAATGTTTCCCGAAGCAAAATTGAAAGTGATAGAAGCATTAAAAGCAAATGCAGAGATCGTTGCAATGACGGGAGATGGGGTAAATGATGGCCCTGCGTTGAAAGCAGCTCATATTGGCATTGCCATGGGCCTGCGTGGCAGTGAAGTGGCCAAGCGCTCGGCAGCACTGATCATTACTGATGATGATCTGGGCCATATGACAGATGCAGTTGCATTGGGCAGAAAAATTTATGATAACCTGAAGAAAGCCATACAGTATATAGTATCAATTCATATTCCCATCCTCTTAATTGTAACCTTACCGCTTTTATTATTTTGGAGATACACAGATATCTTCTCACCGCTGCATGTTATCTTTTTGGAACTGATCATGGGCCCCACCTGTTCGATCGTGTTTGAGAATGAACCAGTGGAGCCAGGTACAATGATGCGGCCGCCAAGAAAACAAAGTCACACTTTTTTGTCTGGCCGCCAGTTGATCCTTAGTATAAGCCAGGGACTCATGATCTCAATAGGTTGTTTGGGATTGGGTTTTTACTATATGCAGGCAGGAGCGGATGAGGCTACCGTACGTACGGTTATCTTCATTACGCTCTTATTCAGCAATATCTTCCTTACATTATGCAACCGTTCTTTTTACTATGATATTTTTACCACCCTTCGGTATAAGAACAACCTGGCGCTCATTATTATTGGCATTAGCATCGCCTCTGTTGTTGTATTTCTTTTTGAACCGCATGTCCGTCAATTATTTCTGCTGAATAATATTGCTGTGTTGGTGATCCTTAACTGTCTGGCAGTTGCATTTGTATCCACATTTTGGATTGAAGCCTGGAAAGCGTTTCAAAGAAAAAGGGCTTAATCTACCATTTCAATGAATGGAGAAGGAATTGCCGGCTTCTTCCATAAATAGTCGATCACTCCCTTCCTGGAGCCAGGCATTGCAAGTAGCATAGCACCAATTTTTTCTACCTGATTAATATCATTCTCAGCCTTGATACTCATCATTCTTCGGCCTTCCTGATGCATTTACTTTTGAGCCTTAAAAGCAAATATTGGGCATTCTATTTATCCTTATTGGAGTGAGCATATTGGTTGCCGGAAGCTTCCTCATCGCCTTTTTATGGAGTGTTAAGAGCGGACAATACGACGACGACTATACCCCTTCAGTGCGAATGCTGTTTGATGACGACCTTAAAAGCAAAAAATCATAACCCCAAACGAAATCACAATTACATGCAGGTAGAAAAATTTTATTACGACAATAGGATTGTAAAAAACTTCGCTTACGCCACACTCATATGGGGTGCGGTAGGAATGCTTGCGGGCCTTTGGGTATCACTTCAACTGGTGTTTCCTCAACTCAATATTACTCAGTATGGATCCTTCGGGAGATTAAGGCCCTTGCATACCAATGCCGTGATATTTGCCTTTGTGGGCAATGGGATATTCATGGGAGTTTACTATTCGCTTCAGCGGCTTTGTAAGGCAAGAATGTTCAGCGATAAACTGAGCTATATACATTTTTGGGGCTGGCAATTGATTATCGTTGCGGCTGCTATTACGCTGCCACTAGGGCTTTCCAACGGAGCAGAATATGCGGAACTGATCTGGCCGATCGATCTTGCGATAACGATTATCTGGGTGGTATTTGGATGGAATATGTTCGGCACGATCATCAAAAGAAGAGAGAAACACTTGTATGTTGCGATCTGGTTCTACATTGCCACTTTTGTAACGGTTGCTGTGCTGCATATTGTTCGTTCGGGCGAACTGCCTTATACCTGGCTAAAAAGTTATAGCTGGTATGCGGGCGTGCAAGATGCATTGGTGCAATGGTGGTATGGCCATAACGCGGTTGCATTCTTTCTGACAACACCGTACCTGGGGCTGATGTATTATTTCTTACCGAAGGCGGCTAATCGTCCTGTTTATTCTTACCGGCTTTCGATCATTCACTTTTGGTCATTGATATTTCTTTATATCTGGGCGGGCCCGCATCATTTGTTGTACACTGCGTTACCCAACTGGGCGCAATCACTGGGTATCGTATTCTCCTTTATGCTGATCTTCCCGAGCTGGGGTGGTATGATCAATGGTTTGCTCACACTACGCGGCGCATGGGACAGGGTAAGAGATGATGTTGTACTTAAATTCATGGTTGTTGCGGTTACGGCCTATGGTATGGCAACCTTCGAGGGCCCCATGCTTTCTTTGAAAAATGTAAGCGCCATCAGCCACTATACTGATTGGATCATCGCTCACGTGCACGTTGGTGCATTGGGATGGAATGGCATGCTCACCTTTGGTGTTTTGTATTGGCTCATTCCCCGCATTTTTAAAACTCCACTCTATTCAAAAAAATTAGCCAGTCGACATTTTTGGCTCGCCACACTGGGTATTTTGTTTTACGCCATACCTATGTACTGGGCGGGGATTCAGCAAAGCCTGATGTGGAAACAATTCACTGAAGCCGGCCAATTAAAATATACTTTCCTCGAAACGGTTACTTACATGAAGCCATTTTACGCCATGCGTTCATTGGGCGGCACACTGTATTTACTAGGCGTTTTCCTGATGTTCTATAATATTTATAAAACGGTGAAGGCAGGGAAACTTGTAGCAAATGAAGAGGCCGAAGCTGCGCCAATGGTCAAAGAATATGTTGCGCATACAGGAGAGCATTGGCATAGGTGGATCGAGCGCAGGCCAGTGAAGATGATGATCATCGCCCTTGTGGTTATTTTGATCGGTGGTATAATTGAGTTGGTGCCAACCTTTCTTATCAAATCCAACGTACCTACCATCAGTAACGTAAAACCTTATACTCCTCTGGAGTTGCAGGGACGTGATCTTTATGTAAGAGAGGGATGTTATACCTGCCATTCGCAAATGATCCGTCCATTCCGCAGCGAGACCGAACGTTATGGCGAATACTCAAAAGCAGGTGAGTTCGTTTATGATCATCCATTTCAATGGGGAAGTAAACGAACCGGTCCCGACCTGGCAAGAGAAGGAACGGGTAATCTTAAGAAATCAGATGGATGGCATTTTCGTCACCTGCGTGAACCTTCTTCGATGAGCGAAGGTTCTATCATGCCACCCTATGCATTCATGATCGAACAAGACCTCGACACTTCACTTACTGCTGCCAAAATAAAAGCGATGCAAACATTAGGTGTTCCTTACCCCAAAGGTTACGAATACCAGGCCAACAGTGAATTGATGATACAAGCCAATGGCATTCGTGACAATTTGAAAACCGAAGGCATACAGGTGCCAGCCAATAAAGAGATCATTGCGATCATTGCTTACCTGCAGCGCATGGGAACCGATATTTCCAAACAACAAACAACCAGTCAAAATAAATAGCCATGTTCAAATACATCAAGCAATACGCGGAATCCATAAATAATGTCGGCATTTACCCGATCATTTCCCTGCTCATCTTCTTTCTATTCTTTGTGGTATTACTCATAATGGTAAAGAAAATGAATAAGGAGCGCATTTCAATTTTATCTCAAATGCCGTTGGATGGCGGTGAAAATACAAATCCAATATCATAAATCATTTTATATGCAGTGCATCTCAGCGATAAGAAAAAAAATAATCCTAATTGCTTTATCAATACCTGCTGCTGCGGCGGTGATGGCGCAGGATGCGTCGAAGGCGGCAGAAAAAACAGTTGCTTCGAGCAATAACCAACTGGCTATGTTATTGGCGATCATGACGGCGATCCTTGCATTTGTGATCTGGGGCATGGGACGTGTGTTGGTGGAATTGGGTAGCCAGTTGGTAGAAAAAGATAAAAGAGAGAAAAAGCAGGCGATCAACACCCCGGTACTGACGATGGTTATCGGTTTATTATTACTAACGCAATTTTCCTTTGCACAGAATACGCCTGCGGTCGCAGAACATGTGGTCGCAAACTACGGGGGCCTTTCTGAAACGGCGTTTGAAGTATTCATCACAGTGATCGGCATAGAAGTGATCACCATTCTATTCCTTGCGTTTTCTATAAAACGTATGTATGTTGAATTGCTGCCCGAAAAGCCAAAGCGCATTAGAGAGGCATCTGCTGCAAGTGCCTGGTGGAAAAATCTTGATAAGAAATTATTTACCCGCGCTATTCCTGTGGAGAAAGAAGCAGACGTAATGCTTGATCATGATTATGATGGGATCCGAGAGCTCGATAACTCGCTGCCACCCTGGTGGAAATATGGATTCTATATCACGATCGCTGTTGCGCTGATCTACCTGCTCAATTTTCATGTGCTTGGAATAGGAAAGAATCCCGAGCAGGAATATGCTGCTGAAATGGAACAAGCGAGGATCGAAAAGGAAATATATGAATCGAAGAACAAGGATAAGGTTGATGAAGAGCATGTGCCCATGGCGGATGCCGCTGGTATCGGTGCAGGGCAGGAGATGTTTGAAGCCAACTGCGTGGCTTGTCATCTGAAAGGCGGCGCAGGGAATGTGGGACCAAATCTAACTGATAATTACTGGTTGCACAAAGGCTCATTGAATGATATATACAAGACCATTAAAAATGGTTATCCTGATAAAGGAATGCAATCCTGGAGCTCAAAATTCAATGATAAAGAAATAAGCCTGCTAGCAAGTTATATTAAAACGTTGCGGGGAACCAACCCGGTTGGCGCCAAGGCTGCGCAGGGGGAATTGTACGAAGAAGTGAAGCCAACGACTGATTCGATCAAGACAACGAGGGCAGACAGTACTGCTCAAGTGAAGTAATAAACAGCGACAGTAATTATGGAGGCAACGATCAAACCCGGAGAAGTGGAATCATTCAGAGATTCTGTAGCTACCATCACTAAGGATGGCCGGCGTAATTTTATCAACCCTAAAAAGCCGAAGGGGAGATTATATAATTTCAGAACAAGGTTCAGTATTTTTTACTTGCTTGTTTTTTTTACACTACCATTTATAAAATTGCATGGCGAACCATTGTTCATGCTGAACGTACTGGAGCGCAAGTTTATCATTTTTGGAATGGTCTTCTGGCCGCAGGATTTTTTCATCTTCGGTATTGCCATGCTCACCTTCATTGTTTTTGTTATTTTATTCACCGTTGTTTTTGGCAGGGTGTTTTGTGGATGGGCCTGTCCTCAAACCATTTTTATGGAAATGGTCTTTCGCAAGATCGAATATTGGATCGATGGCGATTCCGGCAAACAAAAGCAATTGAGAGAAATGCCATGGAACGGTATGAAGATCAGGAAGCGGACCCTGAAATTCATTTTATTTTTCATTCTCTCCTTTATTATCGCCAACTTTTTCCTTGCTTATCTTATCAGCATGGATCAATTGATCGGCTACATGAAGGATCCCGCTGCCAATGTGGGCACGTTGATCTCCTTGATGATATTCAGCACGGTCTTCTTTTTTGTGTATTGGTGGTTTAGAGAGCAAGTATGCATCGTGGTTTGTCCTTATGGAAGACTACAAGGTGTTTTGCTTGATAAGAATTCGATCGTGGTAGCTTACGACCACAAGCGTGGGGAGCCCAGGGGAAAGCTTAAAAAGAAAGATGATCATGATTGCAAGTGCACGGATTGCAAGGAAGAAGGAGCATGCAAAAGCATCACTGAAAAATTTGAAGTAATGATCCCCAAGGGCGATTGCATCGACTGTTTGGCATGCGTAAGAGTTTGTCCAACCGGCATCGACATCCGCAATGGTACCCAACTGGAGTGTGTGAATTGCACTGCCTGCATTGATGCCTGTGATGCGATCATGACCAGCATTGAAAAGCCCAAGGGCCTGATTCGTTATGCTTCTGAAAACAGCATCGCCAATGGCGTTCGGCTGAAATTTTCGGCGAGGATAAAAGGTTATACAGCAGTACTGACCTTGTTGCTGTCCTTACTTGGTTTTTTATTGATCAGTCGCACTGATCTTGATGTTACATTGATGCGTACCTCGGGCATGACCTATTCTAGTTTACCAGACGGCCGTATCGCTAATTTATACAGTCTGAAACTGGCCAATAAAACGCACGAGGATATTCCTTTCACCCTTAAGCTTGAGAACATGGCAGGAGAGATCACGATCGTTGGCAGTGGTAACCTGGCAGTAAAAAAAGAAGATTATAGCAGCCTGCAATTCTTTGTAAAGCTAAACCCTGCGGATGTAAAGAGCTGGAAAACGATCCTGAAGATCGGACTTTATGAAAAGGGCAAAAGATTAAAAACGGTGACCGCAAAATTCATCGGACCAGAAGTATATAAATAAGTTAGGAGTTAAGAGTTTAGAATTAAGAGTTGAAAACTTAACTCATAACTCATAACTCTAAACTCTAAACTCTAAACTCATAACTATGAACTGGGGACATAAAATACTATTCGTTTATGTGGCTTTTGTGGCTGCAACATTGTTCCTCGTATTCAAGGCTTCGTCACAAAAGGATGATCTTGTAACGAAAGATTATTATGGCCAGGAGCTTAAGTACCAGCAAAGAATCGACGAAACTGAACGCACAAATGCATTGTCGGGAAAATTGCAATGCGACTACAAAGATGGCAGGTTGACCATCGGCTTTCCAAAAGATTTCCTGGGAGAAACGATGAGCGGAAGTGTTGTATTGTATTGTCCGGCTGATGAAAACAAAGATGTCACCAAGGATTTTACGATAAAGGATAGTGTGCTGGAAGTGGCGGTTCCTCAAGATCATAAGGGTGCGTTTGAATTGCACATTAGCTGGCAGGTTAGTGGCCGGCAATATTATTACGAGCAGAAAATATTTATTTAACGGTTTATAAAATACACGCAGAGTACATGTTAGAATTGATAACAGCAGCAATGGCAATGGGATTGCTTGGAAGCTTCCATTGCGTGGGCATGTGTGGCCCGCTTGCGTTATCGCTGCCTATCAATACTGATAATATGGCCATTAAATTTTTTGGGGCCTTACTATATAATATGGGTAGGATCGTAACCTATGCTGCCCTTGGTTTATTATTTGGGATCCTGGGAAGGTCGTTCGCATTATTTGGTTTTCAACAATGGCTTTCAATAATTATGGGTTTGTTGATCCTTTTGTATTTGATGGCGGGAAAGCGCTTTAGCAAGAATGCTGTTTCAATACCTGGCCTCGGTGTATATTTTAATAAACTTCGCAGGACCATCGGGACTCTTTATTTGAAAAAGAACCTGGGTGCCTTGTTCTTGATCGGCTTATTGAATGGCCTATTGCCCTGCGGCATGGTATACATGGCAATGGCCGGAGCGTTGGCATGTGGCCAAGTATCGGACAGTGTGCTATTCATGGCGGCATTTGGGTTGGGCACTTTACCAGCGATGTGGGCGGTCACTTTTTTTGGCAACTACCTGGCCATGGGCGTACGGGTCAAGATCCGTAAGGCTTATCCCTTTGTTATGGGGCTGGTAGCCTGTTTGCTGATAGTTCGGGGTATGGGCCTGGGAATCCCTTACGTGAGCCCGAAATTGGAGGTGGATAAGCGGGAAATGGTAGAATGCGGAAAATCCTGACAAATCTCAGGTTAAGGAATGACGGTCATTATACTAAATCAGTTGCGGTAAAATTAATTTTACGTTAAAGCTTTTAAAAGTGAGGATCCCGGAAAAAAATATGGCTATTAGAGAGATATCGAAATCAGAACAATTTCAGTATGAAAATCAAACATGGGAGAGATTACTGACTTTTTTCAAGCAGGAAAACAATGTCCTGAAGACGAGGCTATCCGAAGTGTTGGATCGGGCGATGGGAAAAGATTTTCTTGCCTTGGCGGAACAGTTTCAAAACAGGTTCATCCTGAAAGATGAATTTATCAGGGAATTGAATCATGATGTTAATGATCAAAAACGCGTACTGGGAGAAAACATGGCTAACAATACGCAGTCAGTAAATGAAAAATTGATCAAACGGCAGGATAAGCTTCGTAATGAAGTAGAATACCTCGAAAAAGACTTTGCCTTATTGAAAAACGAATTCAATAAATATCTTTCTACCGCACTATAGGAACCTCAGTTAAGTGGGATCAATTGAGCATTGCGGCAAGCTTCTTCTCATTTAGGATCACAATATTACCGTCTTTGATCTCGATCAGTTTTTCAGATTTAAAATCGCTTAATGTTCTGATCAGCGACTCAGTGGCAGTGCCGGCAATATTAGCCAGGTCCTCCCTGGAAATGTGCATGGAAAATTTTTCTTGCCCTGCGGTTTGATATTTCTGTTGTAGGGTCATCAGTGCATCAGCCACTCTTTTGCGCAGAGAATTATAAGCGAGTCCGAGCAATTGCTCCTCTTTTTCACTTACATTTTTTGCCAGTAACTGTATGAACTTTTGAGTTACTTCTTTGCTGTTATTGATCAATGATTCGAACTCCTCCTTAGGTATGATCGCCAATTCAGTGTCTTCTATGGCTTCTGCTGTTTCTTTGTATGCAGAACTTTCCAACAAAGCTGTGTACCCAATAAAATCGCCATCATTAAAAAGGCCAACGGTAAGCTCTTTCCCATCGTTGTTCGTTTTATAGGTCTTCACTTTTCCTGAAACAACATAAAACAATCGTGAGGGATGATTACCTTCCATGTAGATCACCTGTTTCTTTTTATAATTATTGGTGTTCCTACCCTGCGTGAGATCAGTAAGTGTTTTCCTTCCGCCAAATTCATCCAGCATCTGCCGCATACCATCGGCACTAGCTTCATAGTTCTTCTTTACCAGGTCCATTTTCTTCAACCTGCTGTCGATAGCACTTAGTAATTCTATATCGCTGAATGGTTTGGTGATATAATCATCCGCACCCATTTCCATTCCTTTCCTAACGTCTGTGCGTTCGGCCTTGGCTGTCAAAAAAATGAAAGGTATTCCCTTCAGGTCAGGATTTTTATTCAATAGATGTAACACACCATATCCGTCTAGTACCGGCATCATGATATCGCATATTATCAGGTCGGGCCTTTCTTCCAAAGCCATTTCCACCCCGATCTTCCCGTTTTCAGCAGCACGGACTTTATATCCTGCTAATTCTAATATTTCAGCCGTGTTTTCCCTGATCTCGTTGTTATCTTCGATCAATAATAGGTGCTTCATACTAAATTGTATTTTGTTCGGTTGAACTTGTTCTTAGTGTAACGATAAACTCCGTTCCCTTTTCGAGTTCGCTTTTAAACTCGATATGGCCATTCATCAATTCGATGTACTTGCCTACGATATGTAGTCCCAGTCCGGTTCCCTGGATATTGGTAACATTTGCTCCCCTGAAAAAGCGTTCAAATAAATGCCCCTGGTCTTCCGGGGAAATACCGATACCACTGTCTTTTACACAAAATCTCACTTCGTCAACTTTCACTTCACTGGTAATAATGATAATTCCTTTTTCCGGAGAGAATTTTATTGCATTGGATAATAGATTGATCAGCACATTGCGCAATAAAGATGGGTCGAGGTTGACGATCTGTTCGCCCTGGTGAGTATAGTTGATCTGCTGTCCGTTCTTGGCGATACCCTGCATGTCCTTACAAATATCACCGATCATTTCCTTTAGATCGAATCTAACAAAATGCATCACCACCTTTCCGTCCTCGATCTTACCGATCGATAAAAATTCGTTGAGAATATCTGTAAGGTTATTCACCGAGGATTTGATCCGTTGAATATGTTTGTCACGTTTATCCTGCTCCTCGGTCTCGGTATATTTTGCCACCAGTGATGCCGACGAAAGAATGGTGCTGAGTGGGGTGCGAAATTCATGCGAGGCCATGGACACAAAGCGACTCTTAAGATCACCCAATTCTTTTTCTTTGCTCAAAGCCTTGGTGATCTCGTCTTTAGATGCTTCCAGTTGCTCCAGCGTTTCTTGCAATTGTTTGGTACGAAGTTCAACTTTTTGCTCCAGTTCATTATTGAGTTCTTCAATTTTTAAATTGACGGCGGCTAGTTGCCCTTTTTGTTCCCAAATTGCATCTTCAATTTCTTTGCGTTTGGTAATATCAGTCACGAAAGCGATGGCAAAAACCCCTTCATCGGTTTTGTAATTACTCAAACTGATCTCTACCGGGAATTCACTACCATCCTTTCTTAGGGCAAAGAGGTCCATGCCCAATCCCATTGGACGTGGACGTGGACTTTTAATATAGCCGTCACGTTGCTTAACATGATGTGGAAGATACCGATGTGGGATCAGTTGTTCGATCTTTTTGCCAATGAGTTCAGCGGCATCATCATACCTGAAAAGCCCGATCAGGAAGTTATTGACCAACACGATCTCTCCCTTATCATTAGCAACCAGGATTCCCATTGAGGCATGTTGAAAAAGAGCTTCAAATCTTGCAGTTTGCCGCTGGGTGTTGAGCATAATTTCGCTGATTAATGGAATAAGGCCATTGGTGTATGAGCTCTAAAATACGATAATTGTGGCTTATGGAAAAGGAGGCCAGGTTCCGGCCACAATGGTATTGCCCCAGATCTCTATAACTGAGGTAAACAGGCTGAATAAAGGCCGGTACTACAGATTTTAAGTTTGACTGATCTTCACGCCAACAAGGGATGCAATTTTATCGTACTGTTACCCATTCTCTAATTTCTGCGCTCTTAAAAACAGCCTCTATCACTTTCATATTTTCAACTGCATCTGTAAGTGATGTGGGTGCTGGCTGGTCATTCAATATGGCTTGTGAAAACAGATCGCCCTGGATCGTGTATTGATCTACCGGATCGAAAGTCATTTCCTTAGTGCCGGTTTTTGTATGGAGCCAGAGCCGGGTTGTAGCGTTTGGTGGCGCATTGAATGGAATTTCTATTTCTATACGAGCTTCGGTGCCGAAGATATTTACGCGCTGATAAGGTATCAGTTGGGTGGAACAAGTAAACGTAGACGTGCCGGTAGAAAAATCAAGAATACCAGAAGCGATACGATCAGTTTGCAATGTGGGATCATGGTCGATCGTACCTACAACCTTTCCGGGTTCTTTATTGAATATGAAACGTGACAATGAAATGCAGTAGCAACCAATATCCATCAAGCCCCCGCCACCTATTTCTTTTTTGTTGCGAATATTGGCGGGATCAACATTGTAATAAGAAAAGAAAGAGTGAATGGTTTTTAATTCCCCGATGCTTCCATCATCTACCATCTTCTTTGCAGCCTGCCATTGCGGATGAAAGCGATACATGAAAGCTTCCATGATCTTCAATTGAGGATATTGCTTTGAAACCTCCAATAGTTCTTCCGCCTCGGCGGATGAGAGACCGATGGGTTTTTCACACAACACATGTTTGCCTGCCTGCAACGCTTTTATTGCCCAAGGCACGTGCAGGTGATTGGGCAAGGGGATATAAACGGCATCTACGGCAGGGTCGCCGAGCAACTCTTCATAGCTGCCGTAAGCTCTTGCAATGTTGAGTTGTTTTGCTGTGGCGATCGCTTGCTCCTGGTTTCTTGACGCGATAGCCGTTACTTCACAGTACTTTCCCGCCTGCATTGCGGGAATAACTTTTTCTCTTCCAATTTTTGCGGTGCTTAAGATACCCCAACGAATTTTTTGCATCCTGATGGTTTTAGATTTTGATATTATTTATACAAGTCGTCCTGGCTTTTGCTCTCAAACCAATTGAAATAAACTTTGTTGCTCGTCTTTTCTCCCAATGATGTGCTATACAATGCATACATAGAGCCTACAAATCCACCAGCCGTTTTGGTGCTTAAGAATTTTGCATCTACATCATCTTTTAGCAAGGTCCATTTTCCTTTTTTTGTCGAATACCAAAATGCATAAAAACTCCTTTTTGCTTCTATCTTTAACTGAAGGCCATCTTTCAGATCTTTTATGGTTTGTGATTGTAACAATTCCATCTTTCCCTCCCTATCGTTTGCTACCGATCTATAAAGCTGAACAACAGTTGAATCATTTTGAATAGATTGGCAAAGAAAATAAAAATGGGTTTCATTCTGAAAGATCAGCAACCCGGCTTTTTCATTTGGAGACATTGCTTTAAAATTAATTGAGGTAGCGGCCCATCCACTCAAATGCGATTGGCGAAAACCAAGAAAGGCGGGAGACTCTTTACCAGAGCCGGTTTTAGGTGAGAGATTCATTGCTAAGGCCCCGCTTTTTTCTGATAAACTATACCAATGTTCTTCAGGCGCCCTTAGAAATTCCCAACGGTAATTTAGTTGTGCGGCATTGAAATCATCTTTGAATAAAAAATTGCCACTAAAATTATTGCTTACTTTTTTTGTTTGCCTGGGAAAAGGAACAGGGTAGTGGTATTGCACTTCTTCATAACCAGGGTTGATCAACGGCCAGCCATCTTTCCACTCAACCGGCGTCAGAAAAGTTTCGCGGCCGATATTATAATGATTGTCTTCATAAGGCCTGCATCCCAAAAACACTGCATACCATTTTCCGTCTGGTGTTTCTACAAGGTCTGCGTGACCGGTTGTGGTAATCGGGTTTTTTCTATTCGGGTCCAATTGTCTTTGTGTGAGTATCGGGTTCTTTTCAAAAGATAGGTATGGGCCATCCACTGTCTTGCTTCTGAACACGACTTCCGAATGGTTATATCCTGTTCCGCCTTCGGCACACATCAAATAATACCATCCGTCTTTTCTATAGATATGCGGGCCTTCGATCCACACAGGTTTTTTTGCAATATCGGTTCCGCCATTGATGAGCAGCTTCTCTTCTCCAATAACTTTTAAATTCGCTGCGTCAAATTCAAACATACGAATGGTACGGTGGCCATCATACAGTGAAATATTGCCTGGCGGAATACTATTGAATAATACATAGGCTTTATCATTATCATCAAAGAATAATGAAGGATCAATTCCATTCACTTCTTTCAACCAAACGGGATTACTCCACGGACCTTTTGGATCTCTTGCTGTGATCACAAAATTTCCACCTTTGTCTATAAGCGTGCAAATAATATAGTAAGTGCCTTTGTGGTATCTGATAGTTGGTGCGAATAATCCTCTTGACACGCCGGCACCTTTTAGATCAAGTTGTTCAGGACTATCCATCGCATGACCAACCTGTTGCCAATTCACCAGGTCCTTGCTGTGAAAGATCGGAAGGCCGGGAAAATACGCGAAAGAAGAATTGACAATATAATAATCATCACCAACCCGGCAAATACTAGGATCGGGGTAAAAGCCCGATAGGATGGGGTTTGTATAAGTTTGTTGTGCCTGCAGAAACAAGGAAGAGAGTAGAAAGAAGAATAGGAATGTTTTTTTCATTATTATATTTTTGTTTCCCACGAAGGCACTAAGGACACAAAGAATAAAACAAAAATTGTCTTTGTGTCCTTAGTGTCTTTGTGGGCAGTCTTTTAAAACTTTACGACTTCCCAAAACGCTTTCTTCGGTTTAAGATCTTTATCAAATAACAAAGGATAATCTTTCCTTCCTCTTACCGGAAAATTATCGAGCCAGCTATCCCGGTCAGAAATATTCCAAAACGTAACCCCGCTGATCGAAGACTTATATTTTCTGAACAACTCAAAACACATCTTATACACTGCAGTTTGCTTTGCTTCTTTGTCGTCGGAGAAGGCCGAGTTGCTATCTTCTGCATTTCGTTCTCTCGCATTGTGTTCTTTGGGATAAACGGAAATATCTAACTCTGTTATCTGCAGCTTTAATCCCAGTTGAGAAAAATCAGCAAAGGTTTTTTTCAATTGATCCCGCGATGGTTCATTGATTGCCCAGTGGCCCTGCAGTCCGACACCGTTGATGGGAATACCTTTTGCCAGCAAACCTTTTATCAAACGAATGATCTTTTCTCTTTTAACCGGATCTATCTCGTTGTAATCATTGTAAAATAATAACGCATTCGGATCGGCCTCATGCGCATATTGAAAAGCTTTGGCTATAAATTCCTCACCGCATATTTGGTACCATGGTGACGGCCGGAGATATTCATCCGGCTTATCCGAAATGGCTTCATTCACCACATCCCAGGCATAAATCCTGCCCTTGTATCTTTTCACAACTGCAGTGATATGATCCTTCAATCTTTGCAGCAACACTTCTTTTGTAACGGTTGTTTTCGTGACGCTGTCTTTGAACAACCAATCCGGTGTTTGATTGTGCCAGCATAAAGTGTGGCCACGAAGCTTGAGGTTATTTCTTTTTGCAAATGCAGCAATGGAATCTGCGCCGGCCCAGTTGTATACATCTTCTTTTGGATGGATCGGTCCCATTTTCATTGCATTCTCGGGAGTCATGCTATTGAATTGCTGAAGGATAAGCTGGGCCTCATCTGTCTTTAATGATCTTGGTGAAACAGAAACGCCGATCGGGAAATAATCCTTGTAATAATCTTTTAGCCCTTTGATATTGTCAATTTGTTTTCCTGGAGATGATGTTTGATATTTTGCTACCCACTCTGCAACCTCCAGCATGGTTGCAACCCAGATGTCTTTTTGATTTTGTTGTAAATATTCAAGAAAGCGGCGATGCTCGGGTAACGGTACGTCCAATGCATTTCCACCGCCAACACCATGAAAAAGAATTACCAACAAAGAATTTGTCTGCGCCGCTTTTTTTACCCACCCGATCATTTGATCGGCAGTTTCGCCATTCACCATATAACAATCAACATTGGCCAGGTCAATTTTATCGATGGTATGCATTTCGGCTCTTACATTGCGGGCAGCCATAAAATCATTTCTTAGTCCATCGATATAAGCGGTATCATGAATTTTTGTATCAGCACATGGAAATGCAAATGTTCTTTTCTTCTTCCCATCCAACGATTCCAAAAAAACATTGGTCATCCTGATCTCGTCTACCATTCGCTGAACGGTATAGTTTCTTAGATCGTAGTCTGCCTTCACCCATTCTCTTCCTTTACCGCCTGCGCATGGATGATACAAAGTGTGATTGCCTAGTTCGTAACCCTTCTTTGCCGCATCTCGCCAATCTTCCAGGCGGTTGCGCACTGCCGGAAACGATGCAGATAAATAAAACGTCGCTTTCAAGCCCAGCGAATCCAATACAGGAATGGCATTATCCAGTTGCTGGTTATAGCCATCATCATAAGTAAGCACTACCGCGGTCTTTTTATTGTGCCATGGACCTTCGTTTTGTGCGAGCGAAAGCATGGCGACAAATGCGCTTAAGAATAAGAGAAAACATTTTTTCATTCTAATTATTTATCTGTTCTAAATGGCGAAGCCGGTAATCCTTCCTTGTTGTATAGATTAGCTCCATCGGGATTGTCGGACCATGCATAACGCACATACAGTGGCATAGCGACCGCATCATTCCATACGCTCACTTTATCTCCAACGATCTTTGCATTTGCCCATACAAATTTTTTATCGGCTCCTGCAATGGCAAACTGGCTGAGTTCTTCCCCATCAATTGATATGAGTCCGCTTCCGGTATTGCTGAAACTGATCGTTATCCTGTTGCTGTCGGTCATTGCCGATTTAAAGATCGGGCCCGAGTAAACTATATTCTCCCCATAGGTGATCTTTTGTGCAGCCAATGCAAGTCGCAGCCCGATATCTTTTTTATTATCCGGGTGCAATTCATTCCACTCTCCCAGATCGATGGTGACAGCCATTGCTGTATTGGGAACAGACAATGTTTTTAACTGCGATTCGCGAAGTCTTGCCCACTTACTTTCGGAAGGGAGATAATTCATGTCGCCAAAATTTGGCAACTGCACATATAAGAACGGCAGATCAGGTTGCTTCCATTTGCTGCGCCAGTCGCTGATCAAGGCTGGCAAAAGTTTTTCATAGTCTTCAGGCTTCCAGGTATTACCCTCGCCCTGGTACCAAAGAACGCCTTTGATATTATAATTGGTCAACGGTGCGATCATTGCGTTGTACAAAGCAGTTGGTTGATCCTGCGCAGCTATTCCTTTTTCCATCGGCCCTTGTGGAACAAAAACATCGGCCACTTTATATTGCCAATAACCTTTAAGATCGATCGTGTCCTTTCCGGCGATCAGGCTATAAGGTTTGTCGGGAACAAAACCACCCTTGCCGGCATTATTGATCACTCTTACGATAAAAATATTTTTGCCCGGCTTCAACAAGTCTGCTGGCACCTGGTATCTTCTTTGCGGATATTGATAACCCGTATTGCCAACCAGTTTTCCATTGATGTATAAAAAATCAATGTCAACAATTCTTCCTAGAAAAACTTTTGCAGGCACACCTGTCATTGATGCAGGCACATCCACTTCTTTTCTGTACCAAACAATTCCATCGAGGTCTTTGATCCCCTGGTCTTCCCAATAACCCGGAACATTGATCGAATGCCAGGCCTTCGGAATATAAGATGGATCGTACCAGCGAACAGGCTCCAGCAGCCCTTTATCTTTTGGCTCAGGCCTTTTATTATTTGCCGCTGCTTTCCTGTTTACGCTATTTACATAAGCACTGTCTTTGTTTTTTTGGATCGTATTTATCAGATCTGGAAATTCCTTCAAACCTTCTTCGCTTGTCCATGCTTCAACAGGCGGACCGCCGACACTCGAATTGATCAAACCGATCGGCACATGATATTTTTCATAGATCGTTCTTGCAAAGAAGTACGCTACAACAGAGAACTGTCTTACATCCTGTGGGTTGGCCCATTTCCAGTAGCCGGTAGGAAGATCATCATGGGGGCCGTTAAGATCATTCATCGTTGGCAGCCAAAAATGTCTTATCTCCGGATAATTCGCCTTAGCGATATCGTCTGCATACCTGATGCTATGCAATTCCATTTGATGCACCATATTGGATTGGCCCGAGCAAAGCCATACATCACCCACCAATATTTCTTTCAATGATATTTTATTGGAAGCAATGATATCCATTGAGTATGGACCACCCGCTTTTGTTGGAGCCAATTGCAATGACCATTTGCCATTTGCGCCCGTTGTTGTTTTATAACTCTTGCCATTGAATTTTATGGTCAGTTTCTCGCCTGCCGCTGCCCATCCCCAGATATTTATTTTAGCATCTCTTTGCAATATCATGCTGTCTCTCACCAGTCGCGGCAGTCGTACCTGCGAAAAAGCATGTTGGGAGATCAACAATGCGATAATGAAGACGATATTTCGAAATTTGTTTCTGGTCATGTTACTCATTTTCACAAAATGGTTATTGTTTTGGTAACCACGTTAGAAGTTGTTTTGTTTTTTACGCCAGGTTGCCCACCGCCAAGACTGATCGTTAATTTGCCCGTTGGTTGATACGTGTTTCCGGCTTCATCAACCATCGATAGTTGCCCAGGCGTTAATTTGAAATTGACCGATCTACTCTCACCGGCTTTTAAAGCGATCCTTTGAAATCCTTTTAATGCTCTTATTGCTGTTTTGCCTTTTATATTTTGGTATGATATATACAATTGTGCAACTTCTTCTCCATACCTTTTACCTGTATTGGTAATAAGGGTACCAAGTGTTATAGGGGTTCCTTTTTTATAATTGGGAATGACCATTATTGGGTCATACTTAAAACTTGTATAGCTTAATCCATAACCAAAAGGATATAGCGCTTCTCCTTTGAAATAGCGATAGGTACGATTATCCATCGAATAATTTTTGAAATCGGGGAGGTCTGCATCGCTTTTGTAAAACGTGATTGGTAATCTTCCTGCCGGATTATAATCACCGAACAAAACATCCGCAATGGCAGTGCCGGCGGCCTGTCCGCCATACCATGCATCGACGATGGCTGGAATATTTTCAGACTCCCAGGGAGTGGCGATGGCGCTTCCCGTCATCATCACGAATACTACAGGTTTACCGGTTGACTTTAATTTCTTCATCAAATCCGTTTGAACGCTCGGTAACATGATGGTGGTGCGATCACCACCATTAAAACCCGGAAAATCAACCTTCATCTCTTCACCCTCGAGCTGTGGAGAAATACCGCCGACATATATTATTGCATCGACATCCTTAATCCGGTGGATAAGGCCCGCGATATCAGATCTTCCGAAATTTCCTGCTCTCAATCTAACATAGCCCTTGCCTTCTCCCTGCCAGTATTCAACAACCAACTTATAAACAGCATCTTTTTTTGTCTCCATATTGAATGTCCTTGCACCCCATCGATTTTTTGTCCACGCATCCAACTCTACTTTATCATCTATGATCAATCGGTATCCATCATCGGCTTCGATTTCGAACGTGATGTAGCCATCTTTAACTGCCGTAAAATTGGTTGTATACCTTGCTGAAAAATTTGTTGCGATCATATTGCTCATCACAGCTTCGCCTTCCCGCCACGAATTATATAAATTGCTTTCTCTCCTTACAAATCCCGGCTTGCCTTTTAATTCTCTGTTGTTGAAATATTCGGCCCCAAAGCCGGGTCCGCCTTCGAAAGAATATTGATCGGTTACATCGGAATAGGCGAGCAAGGTATCGTTAGTAAAATTGATCGCCTTTTCATAGATCACTTCAACATTATCGCCCAGCTTATTTTTTATCCCCTGCAATGCAGTTGTTACTTCAGAAGGGTTGCCATTATAATTTCCGAGTACTGATATTTTGTTATCTGCATTCGGGCCGATCAGTGCGATCTTTTTTATTTTCTTGCTTAAGGGCAAAGTATTGTTTTGGTTCCTCAGCAACACGATAGATTGTTGTGCCATCTTTAATGCATGGGCTTTATGTTCGGGTGCTTCTAATGTAGAGGCAGGCGTTTGTGCATATTTGACCATGGAAGGAGGATCGAACATACCAAGACGGAAACGGATCATGAATAATCTTCTCAAGGAAATATCGATCTGCGATTCTTTGATCAAACCCGTTTTTACGCCATTCAATAAAGTATAAAATACGGAAGTGCCACATTCAACATCGGTGCCGTGCATCACCGCATCTACGGCCGAGGATACGGAATCCTTATGTGTTTTATGGTATTTGAAAAAGTCGTCGATCGCCCAGCAATCGCTGGTAACATAGCCATTGAATTTCCATTGGTTCCTGAGGATGTCATTCATCAACAGGTCGTTGGCGCAGCAGGGTTGCCCATTGATGGCATTGTAGGCGCACATCACGCCGGCTACATTTGCTTTTGTGACCAATTCTTTAAAGGCAGGCAAATAGGTATTCCAAAGATCGTAGGTGCTTGGATCAAAATTGTCAACATGCCTTGTGGGTTCAGGACCGCTATGCACCGCGAAATGTTTGGCGCAAGCAGCTGCTTTTAGATACTTCGGATCTTCGCCCTGCAGTCCGCGTACAAAAGCTCTCGCCAACATCGCTGTCAAAAAAGGATCTTCGCCATATGTTTCTTGTCCGCGGCCCCAGCGGGGATCACGAAAAATATTGATATTGGGTGTCCAGTACGTTAATCCAAGATAACGATCGCCCGTTCTTCCCATTTCGATCGCTTTGTTGTGAATGGCTCTTCCTTCCATCGCAGAAAAATCTGCCATGCGATTCAATGAATTGGTATCCCATGTAGCTGCCATTGCGATCGCCTGCGGGTAGGAGGTGACTTTGAACGGAGTTCTTGCAACACCATGCAATACCTCGTTCCACCATTCGTATGCCGGTATGCCGAGACGTGGGATAGCCGGTGTTGCGTTCAGCATTTGTTTTACTTTTTCTTCCAGGGTTAACCTGCTTACAACATCGTCTACTCGTTGCTCAAAGGAAAGATCTGTATTCCACATGGGGAATGACTTATAATCCTGTGCATGAGAAAATAATGTCAATAGACAAGCTGTAAGGAAGAATAGTTTTTTCATTTATTATTTAAAGGCAAGTTTATGCGTTGTATGGATAGAGACACGGATGACGCTGATCAAGACGGATAAGAGCGGATAAAAGATCAGTGAAGATCCGTTCTTATCTGTGTCATCTGTGTTTCTATTGCCCGACTCTTGTTTCCGGCGGCCCGAGAAAGGATGGTTCCACCCCTCCGAAATCAACAACTATTTTTTGCAATACCACGGCCGGGTTCAGCATCCAACATTTCAAAACATGTTTCCCGGTACTTAATATCCTGTGATCTGATGTTTTGATGATAATATTGTCAGCCACCCATTTTTCCCATGTCCTTACACTATTCCCATCCTTATTGATAGATATAACCTGCGGCAGTTCATTATCTATAGCGATAGCATACCTCGATCCTTCATCATTGTGGAAATTCAAAGTGGGAGAGAAGTACACCCGTAATTTTACAGATCCCGTATCGTACACATATATATCATATTCTAGTTTCGGGGAATTATAAACCAATGTTTGTGCCGGCATTGTTACCGGGAAAACTGTAACGGCTGAACCTGTTCTACCAAGATCAGGTAATACTTTGATACTATTGGCTCCTGCGCTTATTGTTCTCGTAAAATGCGATGCGTCAATAGATACATAGCCATTTTTTTCAAATAAAATATTTTTTTTGAACTTAGAATCTGCATATAAACTTGTTTTGTCGCGCAAAGGAATTGGTTCGACTACAGAATCTTTTGACACATATTTTAGTTGCGGCATTCTATTGACAGGTGGTTGCTGCCAGTAAGTATAACCAATATGTGTCTGATCCATCATGTGGTTCCATTTCCCATCGTTCAGTTGGTGATATTGGCGTGTGATCAAGGAATCGTTCACATACAATTGTTTGACTTTATCTGCATAATCATTAGCAATAGCATATTTATTTTCATATGCTTCCCTGTACAATGCCAGAGTAAAATATAACTCATTAAGATTGGCGCATGCTTTTACGGGATGAAGCACTAATTGAAAAAAAGAGTTCCTGTATTCGGAAGGAAGATCATTGTTTATCTTTTCTGCTCTTTTCAACAGGTCATTATAGTCCCTAACTACACCTGCAAATTCTTCTAACGGATAAGTATTCTGATCAAGCAGCTCAGGCTTTCTCCTGCTATTATATTTTGTGTATTTTGAAATGATGTCAGCAATATCAACTGTATATTTATTTCCAAATTGCGCAGCGGCCCATTGCTCAGTATATTTCTGCAGGTCATCAGCGCCGATCTTTTCCGGGTTCCATGCATAATCCAGAAAAAAGGAGATCGGGAATTCCATCGGCTTGATATCTCCCACATTTACGATCCATATCTGTCTTGCATTGTATTCCCATGCCAGGTGCATTTGTTCCCATACCCTGGGAATGGGATTTGTATTGAGCCATTTATAATTTCTAGGACCGCCTACATAATCGAAATGATAATAGATGCCATAGCCGCCTTCTCTCGGTTTTTCATTGAGCTTTGGAAGCTTTCGGATATTTCCCCAGTTATCATCGCAAAGCAATAAGGTTACATCATCCGGCACCCGCATGCCTTTATCATAATAGTCCTGCACTTCTTTATACAGTGCCCAAAGTTGCGGTGTTTCGGATGCAGGCTCCTGCCTTACATCTTCAATGATCTGTCGTTGATCTTTCACAATTCTTTCGAGCAGTGCGGTAGCAGTTCCTTCGGTCATCGGCTTATCGCCATCTCCTCGCATCCCAATGGTAACAATGCTTTCATGCTCTCTCATATTTTCAATTCCCTTCTTCCAAAATTCTTTAAGTGTTGTTTCATTGCTGTCGTAGTCCCACTGGCCTTGGCCATAACGTTTCCATTCCTGCTGCGCTCTCAGCATTGGTTCATGATGGGAAGTGCCCATGACGATCGCCCACTCATCTGCCATTACGGGATTCAAGGTATCATCATCATTGAATGCATTGCCCCACATGGCGGGCCACAGGTAATTGCCTTTGAGGCGGAGTATCAACTCAAATACCTTTTCGTAAAATTTATGATTAAAGCCGCCGAATTTTTCTTTACTCCAGTTGCTTAATGCGGGTGCTTCATCATTGATGAATATGCCACGGTATTTTACTTTGGGCGAGTCGTTGATCGTGATCCCTTTCTTAATATAGATCTCGGCTTTCTTTTTTACGGGCACATCTGCCCACCAATACCAGGGTGATACTCCTATTTGCCTGGACAGCTCGAAAACGCCGTAAGCCGTTCCCCGCCTGCCGCTGCCAACGATAGCGAGGATATTTTGAGCAGCCTTATGATTTTCGATGGTTTGCAATTGATACGCTTCCCATTTGCCCCAAACATTTTTTGTGCTGAGCTTTCCCTGGGCTATAAGTTCTTTGATGAATGCTGAGTTAAAAAGACTTCCAATGGCGATGATATTTGGATAATGCTTATCTATCTTGTTGATGATCGCAGGTTTGGAACCGGTAACCATTTCAATATCCGATTGTAATAATGCTGCGGATTTTTTTACAACCGGGAAATCGTATTCATCAACATAAATGACGGTGCCTTTGAGAGAAAAGGAAGTGGGCGATGGTTTATCAGAAACTATTGCCTGTGCAAAAACATCTGCAACAAGAAATAATGTCAAACTGAAAAGCAGTATTTGTTTTCTTTTCATAAACAAATGATCGTTCTGTCAATTAAAAACCAATTGAGTTCCCACCGTCAACTGGCAGCACCACGCCGGTTATATATTTTGATACATCGGTTGCCAGGAATAATGCTGCGTCTCCGATATCAGATGGCTGACCCATAAAGCCCATTGGTGTTCTTGCAAAAACTTTCTGTTTTCTTTCAGGATCGGAATTCAGAGCGTTGGCGGTCATAGCAGTTTCAATGAAACCAGGAGCGATCGCATTCACGCGGATGCCTTTTGGTGAAAGTTCTACGGCCATTGCCCTTGTCATGCCATCAATGGCTGTTTTAGAAGCGCTGTAGGCAATTACCCTCGGCAGACCATATTGCGCAGCCATTGAACTGATATTGATGATGCTGCCTGAGCCCCTTTGCAGCATGTGTTTCACCACTTCTCTTGACATGGAAAATACAGAGCAGAGATTGGTGCTGATCACCGCTTGAAATTCTTCATCGGTTACTTCTGTAAGATCTTTTTTGACATTTATACCGGCATTGTTCACCAGTATATCAATTTGACCGAATTGTTTCAGGATATCGCTTATCAAAACAGGAATAGAAGAAAGATCATTGAGGTCGCAGCTCATGGCTTCGCATAGTTCGCCCAGTTTTTCTTTGGCAGCAGCCAATTTTTCTTTGTCTCTCCCAACAATGATCGTTTGTATTCCTGCGGCCGTGAATTTTTCTGCGATGGCTAGCCCGATGCCGGAGCCTCCGCCGGTTACTATCGCGACTTTTTTGCTTGTGTCACTCATAAATTATTTTTGTTTACGATCACAACCAAACAACCTATAAGGTTCCGGCTGAGTGTCTTAATTCGAAGGCTCTTCCCAAGGAACCTTATAGGTTGTTTGGTTGTGATCTAGGGACGATAAGAAAATTTCAACTGCTTATAATATTCCAATGTCTTATCAGGCTTTTCATATCCTGTCGGGAACGGCATCCTGCTATAGGTTTGAAAATATAGCAAGCAGGCATTCCTCCACCATACCGCTTCCTCTGCCTGGATCGCTAAAAACATTTTCACCTGCTCAAATCTTTCTTTATCAATAAGATCCTCGACAGTGTTCCATTGCTGTTGCATCCATCTAACCGAATCAACACCCGATTGATATTTATAACAAAGCTCATTCCATAGCGTTCTGCCTGATCTCATCTTATGGCTCCAGGAAACATGATGGAACCACAATAGATATTTATCAGCACAGGTATTGGAATCTTTCCATTGATCGCTAACAGAAGAATTGTATTGTGCCAATGCATTGCTGCCGCTTGCTGCTCGATTGAAGCCAAGGCCAAAGGAATCGGCACGATGATAATAAACAGGATTCCAATCGGCACGGGCAAGCGTATCGATCCATGGGCCCGGACCATAGTGATGTCCTGTTGCCATGATATGATGCAAACCCAGCGGCGTCATATAATTAACAACAGCTTCCCGTGAAGCCAGCATGATCTTTTCGATCGCAGCTATCGCTTGCGCATTATTGCTAAATGTTTGCCTGGTCCATTCGTCGGCAATTTGTGCAGCAGACAAATTATGATCCCATGCAAGTCGTCCAAAGGCATACCAATCAGCCTGGTTAAATGGATGATTGGTCCAATTCCTTTCAGTACCAATATTTGAAACACTTGCTATACCAGTGAGGGAATTTGCAACCGTGGAGCCTTTACCATTTGCATAGGTATCCGCATCCAATGTTTCTTTGAACAACGGCGCTTCATAAACAAGATGCGTTCCCTGTCCGAGGTATTCTTTTGTTAATTGAAACTCCATCACCAACGGAGTTTGCGGCATCGAACCAAATAAAGGCGAGAAAGGTTCTCTTGGTTGAAAATCTATCGGGCCGTTCTTTACCTGTACCAAAACATTTTGTCTAAACTTCCCATCCAATGGTTTGAATTCGTTGTATGCTTGTTTGAATCTATCAGGCGATGCGATGCTTTGCGCATTGGGATCAACTTTGGCGGAATCAAAATTCTCATTGCTTTTCTGCGTCCTCGTATCATATACAAATGCACGCCACATGATGATACCGTTGTGAGAGGCAACAGCATCAGCCAGCATATTTGCGCCATCGGCATGTGTTCTTCCATAATTCTGCGGGCCCGGTTGTCCCTCAGAATTTGCCTTGACCAGGAAGCCTCCAAAATCAGGAATGAGAGAGTATATCTCATCTGCTTTTTCCTTCCACCATTTTTGTACGGCGGCGTCAAGAGGGTCCGCAGTTTTTAATCCGCCGATTTCAACTGGTGCGCTGAACCTTGCAGTGAGGTAAACTTTTATTCCATAGGGCCGGAATGTATTTGCCAGTGCTACCAGTTTTTCCAAATAGGGTTTAGTAAGACTAACAGCATTTGCGTTCACATTGGTGAGCACGGCTCCATTGATCCCTATTGATGCATTCGCTCTTGCATAATCTTTATAGCGCTGATCGATATAGCCGGGTAAAAGGGGCCAATTCCAAATGGAGAAACCGGCATAGCCTCTTTCAACAATGCGGTTTAAATTATCCCAATGATCCAGCACACGTAATTTGATCTTAGGCGTTGATACAATATTTAAGTTATCGATCGATCGATTGGTTTGAAGCAAGCGCAGAAAATGATAGGTGCCGTATAATAAACCAATATCCGTGTTTGCGGTAATGATGATCTGTTTCTTTCCTGCAATGCTTCTTGTCAATATTAAAAAACCTTCTTCTCCTAGTTGGAATAATGCTTCGCTGCTAATATTGAGTTTCTCAGTTTTAAAATAATCTGTGTTAGCAATGAGTAGAGACGCATTGGCATCCGTAGAGAAAACTATTTTTTTATCGAGGAGTCCCGGCAGGCCGTCATGCAATTCATCCTTTACAACTAATAGTGTGGGGGAGCAGCCAGAAATATTAACCGATCGAATAGCGGCCCGATACTTATATAATAGCGCTGCATCGTTGATCTTATCATAGCGAAGCCACAGCCGGTAGCCATCTTCAGCCTGCAAAGCAGCTACACTTAGGATGAACATAAGCAGTAGTAGTATTCTTTTCATGAATGCAGGCAAATTTTTCTAAAGAGGATGCTGTTTCTTCAGGGACGAATTCCTGATGATGAGTTCAGAGCGCACGATAATAGTATTGGTATGATGCATGTTGCTGACACCTTTCAAATGATTGATCAGGTTTCTTGCCGCGATCTCGCCCATATCAATACCGGGATAATTAATAGTAGTGAGTGTAGGCTCGATCAATTTACCAATGGTATCATTATTAAAACCAACGATGGCAATATCTTCCGGTATCCTGATGCCATGTTCTTTTAATGTGCGCATACAAACGGCAGCAACAAAATCGTTGGTGATGAACGCGCCATCGGGCAACGGTTTCATCTTTAATATTTGCTTGGCCGATTCGATGCCCGCTTTTTCGCTGAGGTCATTTACGATCAGCAGGTGTTCGTTGAGCGCTATCTTATGATCGAACAATGCATCCTGGTAACCTTTGTATCGTTGTGAGTACACATTACGCTTAAGGCTGGAAGTGAGGTGAACGATCCTTTTACAACCTTGTTCGATAAGGTGCTTGGTGGCGATATAACCGCACTTATAATTATCAATGATCACAACGGTATTGTTGCCGTCCTGCTCCACACGGTCAAAGAACATTACCGGAACACCTTTATCTATGAATGGTTTGAAATGATCCAGGTCATTGGTATCAAATGCGAGTGAAGCGATGAGGCCATCCACCCTTTTATGAAAAAGATTCTTTGCGTTGGCTGCTTCCTTGGTATAGCTTTCAGAAGAGTGGGCAATGATGAGATCGTATCCTGCTTCGGTGGTTATTTTTTCGATGCCGGCTAATACGGAGGTGATGAAGTTACTATTCAACTCGTGCACGATAACGCCGATCGTATTGGTTTGCTGCTGGCGAAGATTGCGGGCAAAATGGTTGGACCGGTACCCCATCTCCTCAGCCAGTTCGAATATCTTCTTCTTTGTCTTTTTACTCACCACGGGATCGTCCTGTAGTGCACGGCTGACGGTGGCAATAGAGATGTTTAGCTTCTTTGCCAGGTCGTACATGGTTATTTCCTTATCTTTTTGCATACAATCGTTTACATGCTTGAAGTAAAGCTAAAAAAAAATATTTTATAAAAAAAATCATGTAATCGGTTACATTTTTCAAATACTTTACTATATTAGCATTGCCAAGCTGATCTCTGCATACTTGCTATAACCAAATTAACGATTGATTTTATGCAGCATATGAGACTTCTCTTCTCTTGTTTCTGCCTTTTTTTGACAAAAAAAAGTAATCGGTTACTTTCTTTTAAACTGAGTGATACTGTAGCTTTTTCACAACTTCCTGATTTTATTTTTTCCCTTAACCCGCAAACGATTGCGGACAAAACGGTCATTTTGGATCCATTTTCACCCCTACATATATATAATACCATCAAGTACCCGGTGTTCAGCAGTAAAAAATTGAAAAACGTTCTTTAATCTTTTAAAAAAAATTTTATGAAGATGTTGCCCAAACTAACTTTTGTGAAAAAGTCGCCGTTTAAGTGCCTCTCTCTCCTTTTTTGCCTTGCCGCGGCTTTTTTTATCCAACCTGCTTTTGCCCAAAACGCCGTAATTAAAGGCAAGGTGGTCGACAATTCGGGAAAACCGGTGTCGAATGTCTCTGTCACAGTAAGAGGTGCCGCAGGCGGAGTAACTACCGATGCGAACGGAGATTTTACGATCACCGCACCCGACAAAGGGGTCCTGGTCTTTTCTTCAGTCGGCTTTGCGCCGCAAGAAGTGAGGGTCGGTGGAAGAAGATCACTGAGCATTACATTATTATCATCAGAGACAAACCTTGGTGAGGTTGTGGTGGTTGGTTATGGTACGCAACGGAAACGAGATGTTACCGGCGCTATCACAAAGGTTAATGCGGAAACACTTTTACAAACTGCATCGCACAATGCGCTTGACCAATTGAAGGGCCATGCCGCGGGGGTAAATATAACTTCTACCAGTTCTGTACCTGGTGGCGGTTCACAAATAAGGATAAGGGGCAACAGAACGATGATACAAAATACTACGCCGGGCAATGTTACGGGATCTACTTTTTCTGCAGAAGCGGCCACGGCCGACCAGGCAGATGCGCCATTGCTGGTGGTAGATGGTATACCATACGCAGGTAATCTTAATGATATCAGTCCAAATGATATTTCCAGCCTCGAAATTTTAAAAGATGCATCTGCTACAGCGATCTACGGTTCAAGAGGTGCTGGAGGTGTTATACTTGTTACTACTAAAAGAGGCACCAGCGGAAAAGTGACATTTAATTATTCTGCTTACTTCGGTACGTCTAAAGTGATGAAAGAACTTACTGTTTTTAGCGGCCCGGAATATGCACAGTTTAAATTAGACGCTGCGGCCGGTCATAGCACAAGTCCTGGAACACAACCCTGGCCTTTGTCAGCGGCCGAACAGGCAGCTTTAACTGCAGGTATTTCTACGGACTGGCAGGACCTGATCTATAAGAATGCACCGATCAGTAATCATAACCTAAGTATCAACGGAGGTTCTGATAAAAGTAAATACTCCATGAGTTTTGGTTATTTCCAACAGGGCGGTATCATTCCAAAACAGGATTTTAAAAGATTTACCATTCGCAGTGCTATGGATCATCAATTGAATAGCCGGATCAAAATAGGGCTTACAACAATTAATTCTTTGTCGTACCAAAATACACCCGGCGGCAGTGGCGTTGCCAGCGGCCTTATGCGGATAACTCCTTTGGCTAATCCTTATAATCCCGACGGAACTGTTAACCTGCAAATATTAACAGGTTCTACCGACAATCTATTCAACCCACTCACGCTGAAAACAAGAAGCGAAGCGATCCTTGCACGCAACAGGAGAATAAGAACATTCAATAGTTTGTATGGAGAAGTAGATATCATAAAAGGATTGAAATATAGGATCAATGTGGGATTGGATTTCTACCAGGACAAAGGTGATGGTTATTCAGGTCCCGGTACGTTTGTAAACTCTACTCTTGTTCAAACAGGATCAACAGCTAACATACGCAACACCGAGCAATGGCAATATACTGTTGAGAACCTGCTGTATTATAATAAAACAATTAAGAAACATGAGATCGGCTTAACTGCTCTTTATAGTGTTCAAAAAGCACAATCAACAAGTTCTTTCGCCAGCGGAATAGGAATTCCGTTTGACTATATGCAAAATGCCGACTTATACCAAGCCGCAAGTATCAGCGCGGGAAGTCCGGGTAGCAACTATTTCTGGGAAAGAGGTATCGTTTCTGTAATGGGACGTGCAACCTATGGCTACGATGGAAGATATAGCGCAACGGCAACTGTAAGAAGAGACGGCGCTTCTGTTTTATCACCGGGCAATCAATATTTTACTTATCCGGCCTTTGCTGCGGCATGGAATATTTCGAATGAAAAATTCATGGAAAAACATAAAATCATTAATAACCTTAAACTTAGGATAGGATGGGGAATAGCTGCAAGCCAGGGTATCAATCCTTATTCAACATTGGGCGGACTGGGTTCATCAGCATATAACTACGGACAAGGTACAGGAGGCCAGCAGGGAGGATATGTGATCAGCAGTCTTCCTAATACCACATTGAAATGGCAAAGTACTTCACAGGTGAATTTTGGTTTGGACTTCGGCGTATTGAAAAATCGTATCTCAGGAAGCCTTGAAGTGTATAGCCAAAAAACAAAAGACATATTGTTGCCTTTGACATTGCCACCAAGCCAGGGAGGTGGAACAGTTTTCAAGAATCTTGGTAAAACAAAAGGCAATGGTATGGAGCTTACCATTAATAGTGTCAATGTTAAAACAGCCAGGGGGCTCACCTGGTCAACTGAATTCAATTATTTCTTCAATCGTGAAAAAATCACCGAACTCTCCAACGCTACTCAACAAAATGATGTCGCCAATGGATGGTTTGTTGGCGAACCTATCAGCGTGATATATGATTATGAGAAGGTCGGCATCTGGCAAACAGGAGATCCTGGTTTGCTAACACAAACATCGCCTATTCAAAAAGCTGGTGATATAAAATTACTCGACGTCAATGGTGATAATAAGATCACACCAGAAGACAGGAAGGTGTTAGGAAACTTTCAACCCAAGTGGGAAGGCGGTTTGACCAACTATGTAAAATTCAAAGGTTTTGATTTTTCGATCAGCATGTATGCAAGGGTAGGGATGAAAGTTGTAGTGCCTTATTTATCCAGCGAGTCTGGTGGAGCAAATTTTACAGGATTCAACTGGTTCCTAACCGGACGTAATAATCAATTGAAAGTAGATTATTGGACACCTACCAATCCTACTAACAAGTTTCCTCAGCCTGATGCACTTGGAACGCCTCAATATAGCTCCACACTTACTTATGTAGACGGATCCTTTATCAAATGCAGGGCCATCAATCTTGGATATGATATACCGCGTAAACTTTTAGGTAGAGTGGGAGTGAATTCATTGAGAGCCTATGTTTCATTCGTGAATCCATTTGTTCTTTGGTCTCCATTTGTAAAAGAAGGTTATGGACCTGATCCTGAAGGAAACGGATTTGGTGGTGGGATCAGGGCGCAAGGAACAACCGATGGTGGCACAGTGGGAAGACAGGTATCAGTGAATGCGAATAACCCTGCAACAAGACAATTCATATTTGGTTTAAACCTCAACTTCTAAAAACAATAAATCATTTTATATGAAACTTATAAAAAATAATACAGCAGGTTTCTTGCTACTGGCCGTTGCCTTGCTGTTGAACAATGGTTGTAAGAAAGTGCTTGAAGAAAATCCGCGTTCGAATGTTACTCCCGCTGTCTTTGCTACACCGCAAGGCCTGTTAGGTGGTATCTCCGGCGTTTATAACCAGATCCGTTCATTCTGGGGAACAGAAGGTTTTACCATTAACCAAATGGCAGGAACAGATGAATACCTGATGGGCGGTAGCGCTGGTAATCCCCGCGTGTTCACCTACAATGGTATCACCGGAAATGATTTTAGCGGAGGCTTCGGTCTTTACTCGAGCATCAATGCGTTGAATGGTATCCTTGAACTTGGACCAACAACTGCAGGGTTGGATGCTGCTACATTAAAAGCATATCTTGGTCAAGCGCAATTTCTGCGTGCATTTATTTATTTCTATTTGGTTCAAACCTATGGAAATATTCCTCTCAACACTTCATTCATTACCACACCATCGCTGGCAGCATCACCTGCTCCGGCTGCTGATGTGTATGCACAGATCGTTAAAGATCTAACTGATGCGATTGGCAATCTGCCTAATCAACCTACTGCACCGTTTTTGGGTAAAGCAGCAACTGCCGGCGCTGCAAAATGGCTTCTAGCTAAAGTTTATTTAACAAGAGGATGGTTGACTAACAACAACGCTGATTTCACCCTGGCTTACAGCACCGCCACTGACCTGATCACGAATAGAGCAACTTATGGATTGGATCTCTGGCAGAATTATGCTGATGCACTTAACCCAGCTAACGATTATGGTAAGGAAACCATTTTTGTAAGTGATCATACCAATGATCCAAAATATGGATATTATAATCCGGGTGGTGGACAAGCGGGAGGAGATGCGATAAATATCACTCCATGGATGGGCTTGTTCAATGCACCAGGTGTACTCGGCGTAAATACAACAATAAATGGTTCAGGTGTGCTTGCAAGTTCAGGTCCTACCATGATCAACAGGGATGTTCAATTCGGAAGGCCATTTACCCGTATACGTCCGAATATGCCTAAACTAACTTCCGGACCAAATGCCGGAAAGAGTTATCTTTTTGACCAGGCTTTTGTGAACAGGGCAATCGATTCGAGGTATGATAAGACCTTCCAAACAGTTTGGCTTGCCAATTGCGGAACAGGCGGTGGTGGTCAGCAGTTAGTGGTTGGTACATACTCTGGTCCGAGTGTTACCGGCACACGTGGCCAATTACAGGCCGGAGTGGATACTGCAATATGGTTTCCTGATTTTGAAGTTGTAGGAGCGCCGCAGAATATTGGTGCAAGGCCATTTAAAGGGATCGTTGTTCCGCCAAGCCTGCAAAACAATATTATCTATCCATACATGAAAAAATATGCCGATCCAAGAAGGGTAAATCAAAACGATCCTTCTTACAGGCCGTTGGTGATCGCACGTTTTTCGGATGTTTACCTGATCGCTGCAGAAGCAGCTTTCAAACTCGGGCAGATGCAAAATGCAGCAGACATGATCAATATAGTAAGAAAGAGAGCCGCTTATCGCACCAATGCAGCTTATGCACCAGGTTGTGCTGCAGGTTCTCCAACGTGCTATCCTTCTACCACAGGAGGCGATCCTTATGCTCCGGGCCAGAACCAGGCAACTGCAGAAACAGCCATGCTAATAACAGCAGCGGATATTACACTTGATTTTATTCTTGATGAGCGCACACGTGAATTCTATGGGGAAGGCATGCGTTTTCCGGACCTGGTAAGAACAAAGACCCTGGTCAATCGTGTGAAAGCTTGGAACCCGGTAGAAGCAGGCCCTCTTGTTAAAACTGAATTTATGCTAAGGCCGATCCCACAAGATCAGATCAACCGGGTTACGGAAGGACCAGCCTATCCGCAAAATCCTGGCTATTAGAAGTTATCTGTCATTTCGACGAAGGAGAGATCTATTTTTTATGACAAAGATGTCTCCTTCGTCGACATGACAGAAAGTAAAAACACGGCGTTTAGTTTTCTCATATAGCAATCGTTAGGGAGGATGTTTTCACTTCATCCTTCCTTTTTTCTTTCTTTGCTGGAGGATAAACATTAAATAAGCAATTCATGCTGTTATTAGGAATCGATCTGGGTACTTCTTCTGTAAAGGTTTCTGTATTGGATGCAGAGACGCAACAGTGCGTTGCATCGGTTCAATATCCCGAGGTTGAAATGAATATTATCTCATCGCATCCCGGATGGGCCGAACAAAGTCCAGATGGCTGGTGGGAGAACGTGAAGCAGGCGATATTAAAATGCAATGCAACCAACCTCTATGATCCGGCTGATATCAATGCCATCGGCATTGCTTACCAGATGCATGGTTTAGTGATGGTAGATAAAGACCAACATGTGTTGAGAAACTCGATTATCTGGTGCGATAGCCGTGCGGTGGAAATAGGCAATGATGCATTTGTAAATATCGGCGCTGAAAAATGTTTGAGCCATTTATTGAATTCACCTGGAAATTTCACCGCGGCAAAATTGGCCTGGATAAAAATGAATGAACCCGCTGTTTATGAAAGGATCGATAAGATAATGTTGCCGGGTGATTTTATTGCCATGAAATTGACAGGAGAGATCACCACTACAACGGCTGCGCTTTCGGAAGGCATATTCTGGGATTTTAAAAACAATGAGATCTCCAAGGATATTATCTCTTATTTCGGATTCGATCTTTCGGTTTTTCCTGCTATACATTCTTTATTCGCACCGCACGGATATTTGAAAGAAGCTGTTGCGGCAAGATTATCTCTTAAGCCAGGTATACCCATTTCTTATAAGTCGGGTGATCAACCCAACAATGCTTTATCATTGAATGTGCTGAACCCGGGCGAAGTTGCCGCTACTGCCGGTACCAGCGGAGTGATCTATGGTATCAGCGACCGGTTGGAATATGATCAACAATCCCGTATCAATAGTTTTGCGCACGTAAATCATGATGCGACTAAAACAAGGGTAGGAATATTATTATGCATCAATGGCGCAGGTATTTTTTATAACTGGATAAAGAATTTTATAGGGGCGAGTCGCAGTTACGCTGGGTTAAATGATGCAGCTGCCAGGATCGCACCCGGCTCCAATGGCTTGCTGGCACTGCCTTTTGGCAATGGGGCCGAGCGCATGTTGAATAACCGGATCGTGGGCGCTCATTTTCAAAATCTTGATTTTAATGTGCACACAGATGCACATTTGGTACGTGCGGGGCAGGAAGGTGTGGCATTTGCATTTCGGTATGGGCTCGATATCATGCGGGAGAATGGTATCGACCCTTCCATCATCCGTGCATCAAAGACCAATCTTTTTTTAAGCGATGTTTTCACTGCTTCATTTGTAAATTGTACCAATGTTGCTGTTGAATTTTATGATGGAGATGGAAGTTTGGGTGCCGCGATAGGCGCTGGCATCGGCGCAGGAATATTTGAAGATGCCACCGCTGCATTTGGAAAAAGAAAACCTTTGGGTTTTGTTGAACCGAAGCAACAATCATTTTACGAAGACCTGTATACAAAATGGAAAGAAGAGCTCAATGAAAAATTGGCCAAATTAAATGATGTCAACGAACTAATCAATACAGCATAAATTAAAAGATAAACTACAATGGGATTTACATCTGGACACAAAGAATTCTTTAAAAATATTCCGCAAATAAAATTTGAGGGAGTTGAAACCGATAACCCACTTGCTTTTCGTTGGTATGACGAAAACAGGATGGTTGCGGGTAAAACAATGAAGGAACACCTGCGCTTTGCCTGTGCCTACTGGCATTCGTTTGTTGGCAGTGGCGCCGATCCTTTCGGCGAGCCAACACATATTTTTCCATGGAACGAAAAAGCCGATGCAGTTGAACGGGCAAAGGATAAAGCGGATGCCGCATTTGAATTCATTACTAAACTCAGCCTGCCTTACTACTGCTTCCATGATGTGGATGCGGTTGACTATACCAACGATATAGCCGACAATGAAAAAAGATTGAGTGCCATCACGGCTTACCTCAAACAAAAGCAGGATGCCAGCGGAGTAAAATTATTATGGGGAACGGCCAACCTGTTTTCCAACAAACGTTATATGAATGGGGCCGCAACCAATCCCGATTTTCATGTACTTGCTCATGGCGCTGCGCAGGTGAAGGCGGCCTTGGATGCAACGATAGCGTTGAATGGCGAAAACTATGTTTTCTGGGGTGGCCGCGAAGGATACATGAGCTTATTGAATACAAACATGCAGCGGGAGAAAGAACATTTCGCTGAATTTTTGCACAAGGCTAAGGATTATGCAAGGAAGAATGGTTTCAAAGGAACTTTCTTTATAGAGCCAAAACCCTGCGAGCCATCCAAGCACCAATATGATTATGACGCAGAGACCGTGATCGGCTTTTTACGTCAATACGAATTGCTGAATGATTTCAAATTGAATATAGAAGTGAATCACGCAACCCTTGCCGGGCACACTTTTCAGCACGAGCTGCAGGTTGCTGCCGATGCAGGATTGCTGGGGAGCATGGATGCCAACCGTGGCGATTATCAAAACGGATGGGATACGGATCAATTTCCCAACAATATCAACGAATTGACGGAAGCGATGTTGGTGATCATCGAAGCCGGTGGTTTCAAAGGTGGTGGCATCAACTTCGACGCAAAAGTGAGAAGAAACTCAACCGACTTTGAAGATCTCTTCTACGCACATATCGGTGGCATGGATGCTTTTGCAAGAGCATTGGTTGTTGCGGATAATATTTTACAAAAATCCGATTACAAAAAATTCCGTGCAGATCGCTATGCAAGTTTTGATAGCGGTAAGGGAAAAGAGTTTGAGTCCGGCAAATTATCATTGGAAGATCTTCGGCAATACGCTATTGATAATGGTGAACCACAAATAAGAAGCGGAAGGCAGGAGTATCTGGAAAATATTATAAACAGGTTTATTTAGTCAAGGGCTGCAAGTATTAAACCACAGGGGAAGGGAAGTGAGCTGGAAGGTAAACACGAACCATCCCCCGTGGCTTGTGGTTTTAGGTGTCAGGGCACTAGAGACAGTTTTCAAAGAAATTGTGGACGGTTCTAAGCGGCCAGACACCTAAATAAAAATATCATCCACCAAAACCAACAACCATGAACTTCCTCGGAACAACAGACGTGCTTTTTGTAGTTCTTTATCTCCTGATCATCGCCGGTGTTTCAATTTGGTCGATCAGGAAAAGTAAAGCTTCTCCCTCGGATTATTTTTTGGCAAACAGGAACCTGGGTTGGTGGGTCATTGGTGCATCCATACTCGCCTCAAATGTAGGATCAGAGCATATTGTAGGACTTGCGGGTACCGGCGCCACGTCGGGCCTGGTGATGGGACATTATGAACTACATTCTTATATCGTACTTATCCTGGGTTGGGTTTTTGTTCCTTTTTATATGCGCAGCATGGTGTATACAATGCCTGAATTTTTGGAGAGGCGTTTCAGTGCAAAAGCGAGAAGATTATTATCGATCATACAATTGTTGAGCTATGTTATTGCAAAAGCATCAGTAACTGTTTTTGCCGGGGCACTGGTTTTTAATTCTTTTCTTGGAGTGGATTTTTGGACCGGCGCAATCATTCTTGTTGTGGTAACCGGTATTTATACGATTCTTGGCGGCTTGCATACGGTTATGTACACCGAAGCGATACAGGCGATCATATTATTATTAGGCTCTGCAGTATTATTATTTATCGGCTTAGATAAAGTTGGTGGTTGGCAGGGGATGATCAATTCTGTGCCTAAAGAAAACCTCAACATGTTCCGCCCTTTAAGCGACCCCAATTTTCCATGGCTGGGAATATTACTGGCTTCGCCGATCGTTGGTGTGTGGTATTGGTGCACCGATCAGCATATCGTGCAAAGATGTCTTGCTGCAAAGAACGAACGCGAAGCAAGAAGAGGAACCATATTTGCTGCATACCTGAAACTACTTCCATTCTTTATTTTTCTTGTTCCTGGTTTGATCGCAGTTGCAATGGTTAAACAGGGATCATTGGTATTGACAGATAACAACGCCGCTTTCCCAACACTGGTGAAGGCTGTGATGCCACTTGGATTAAGAGGTTTGCTGGCTGGTGGGTTGCTTGCCGCACTGATGAGTTCATTGGCTTCTGTTTATAATGCTTGCTCTACTTTGTTTACGATGGATATCTATCAAAAGATGAAACCGGAAGCCACTGGCAAAGAATTGGTAAAAGTAGGACGTATTGCCACCGGTGTTGTTGTATTACTCGGCATGGTCTGGATCCCCATGATGGACAGGATATCAGGTACATTGTATCAATACCTTCAAAGCGTACAATCTTATCTTGCTCCTCCTATTGCTGCCGTATTTTTATTAGGTGTGTTCTTTAAGCGCCTCAATGCAAAAGGTGCCCTTTCGGCCATGGTTGCGGGTTTTATCATCGGCATTGTGAAACTTACACTCGAGCTTTTTCAAAAAGATCTGTCAGGAGTGCTATATGATTTTGCGACGATCAATTTTCTTTACTTCTGTATTTACTTATTCCTGTTCGCCATCGTTGTGATGGTTGTTGTAAGCTTGCTTACTCCTAAACCATCTGAAGAACAAATAAGAGGATTGACATTTGCCACCACCGTTGCAGAGGATCGTGCGGCAAGTCGTGCAAGTTGGAACAAATGGGATGTTATCCTGTCGTTGATAGTGGTTGGCATCATCATATCTATATTCATTTATTTCTCTCCGCTCGGAGTGGCCAAATAATTTATCATTATGAAGACCATAAAGTACTGCTTATTGGCCGCGGGCATATTGAGTTTCGCTTTTGTAAATGCCCAGTCACCGGCATATAAGAACAAGAACCTTTCTCCGGAGGCAAGGGCGAAGGATCTGCTTTCCAAAATGACATTGGATGAAAAAGTGATGCAGACACAATGTTTGTGGATACAGAAATCAACCATACTGGATAAGAACGGTGATTTTGATGCAACAAAAGCTGCGGAGGTTTTGAAGAATGGTTTAGGAGAATTGGCAAGATTAAATGAGCAAGCAGGGCCAAACAGTTATGGTTATCATCCAAAACAAGCGGCACAGCTTTACAATAAGATCCAACATTTCTTTGTTGATAAAACAAGATTGGGAATCCCGATCATGGTGCATGAAGAATCATTGCATGGCCAGCAAACCCAAGATGCCACTAACTTTCCCATTCCTATCGGGTTGGCCAGTACATGGAACGAGGGCCTGATGACGGAGATCTTTTCAAATGTTGCAGAAGAAATAAGAGCAAGAGGCGGACAGCATGTATTGGCACCGGTGGTAGATATCACCCGCGATCCACGATGGGGAAGAACGGAAGAAACATTGGGGGAAGATCCTTATTTGACATCTCGTCTTGCAGTAGCACAAATAAAAGCTTACCAGGGTGATGCCGTTTATCTCGCCAGCAATAAAGTAGCAACAACGTTGAAACATTTTGGCATTCACGGGCAAAGCGAAGGTGGTATAAATGTTTCTCCCAGCAATATCGATGAAAGAACTGCAAGAGAGATCTTCTTCAAATCTTTCAAAGCATGTGTGCAGGAGGCAAAAGCTATGAATGTGATGGCATGCTATAATGAGATATGGGGATTGCCGGCGCATATCAATAAATATTTGCTTACTGATATCTTACGCAAAGAATGGGGATTTAAAGGCGTAGTTGTTTCTGATTATTTTGCGATAAGAGATGTTAGCACGCTACATAAGATCACGCCTTCGTATGATGAAGCGGGGTTATTGGCTTTTAAAGCAGGTGTTGATTTGGAAACACCAGATCCCGATGGCTACAAAAATCTTGGCAAACTGGTTAGCAGCGGAAAAATCTCCATGAAAGAATTAGATGAAGCGGTAACAAGAATATTGATCTCGAAGTTCCGCTTAGGATTATTCGATAACCCTTATGTTGATGCTGATAAGGCAGAAGAAATTGTAGGTAGCCCGGCAAAAAGAGCCATTGCGTTGAAAGCGGCGCAGGAAGCAATGGTGCTGTTGAAGAATGATAATAATTTTTTACCCCTCGATAAGAATAAGATCAAGACCATTGCATTCATTGGTCCCAATGCCGACAAATGCTTGCTGGGCGGATATTCCAGCAAACCACGTTTTTGCACTTCGCCTTTGCAAGCGATTAAAGAAAAGTATGGCAGCAATATAAAAGTGTTGTATGCAGAGGGAGTGATGATCACGGATAAGAACAACTGGTTTGCAGATACGATCAACCTTGCCGATCAAGCTGCCAATAAAATAAAAATTGCCGAGGCAGTTGAAGTAGCCAAGCAAGCCGACGTTGTGGTGTTGTTTGTTGGCGGCAACGAAAGCATGAACCGCGAAGGATGGGCGCCCAATCATCTGGGTGATATGCCTACATTGGAATTGCTGAATGGGCAAAACGAATTGATAAAACAAATTGTTGCGGTTGGAAAACCTACCTGCGCATTTGTGAATAGCGGTCCGCCGATGAGCATTGGAAATTTAGTTGATGCAGTTCCTGCTGTGATGCAATGCTGGTATCTCGGACAAGAAGGTGGTTATGCGATCGCCGATGCATTATTTGGCGAGATCAATCCCAGCGGTAAACTGCCGATCTCTTTTCCACGCACAACGGGAAATATCCCGGTATACTATAATTACAAGCCATCGGCAAGAAGAGGATATAACCTGGGCTTTGATGTAAGCCCCTTGTTTGCGTTTGGACATGGGTTAAGCTATACTACATTTCAATATAGCAACCTTAAATTGTCTGCTGCTAAGATGAATACCAAGGGAAATATAATCGTAAGTGTGGACGTAAAGAACAGTGGAAGCAGGAGAGGAGCCGAAGTTGTTCAGATGTATATCAGGGACGACTATTCTTCAGTAACAAGGCCCGTAAAGGAATTGAAAGGATTTAAGAAAGTATGGCTTGATCCGGGGCAGTCACAAACGGTAAGCTTTACTGTCACGCCGGAAGCGCTTTCTTTTTATGATACCAACATGAAATGGGTGATCGAGCCCGGCGACTTTACGATAATGGTTGGAACAGCATCGGATAAAACCCAAAGTATAAAACTTACAGTGACGCAATAAATCAAATGCTATGATGGAGCAGACCATGCGGTGGTTCGGGCCCAATGATCCCGTGCGTTTATCAGATATCCGCCAGGCGGGGTGTAGCGGCGTTGTTACGGCGCTGCACGATGTGCCCGTTGGTGAGGTATGGCCCATCGATGCGATCAACACAAGAAAAAAACTCATTGAAGATGCGGGCATGACCTGGACGGTAATTGAAAGCTTGCCGGTGCATGAAGACATAAAAAAGCAAACCGATAATTATCAGCAATTCATCGCGAATTATAAAGAGAGTTTGCGGAATGTGGCCGCATGCGGGTTGAAAGTGGTCACATATAATTTCATGCCGGTGCTGGATTGGCTGCGTACAGATATTTCTTACCCAATGCACGACGGTAGCAAGGCGCTTTATTTTGAAAGGGCAGCTTTTATCGCCTTCGATCTTTTCTTATTGAAAAGGCCTGGCGCTGAAAATGACTATACTGAAAGCGAAATTCAAAAAGCTACTGAAAGATTTGGTGCCATGAGTGCCGAGGAGAAAGAAAAATTTTTTAGAAACGCAATGCTTGGTTTGCCTGGAAGCGACGATGCATTTACGGCTGAACAAGTATTAACTGCGTTGAAAACATATGAAGGCATCAATGCAAAGAAATTGAAGCAACATCTTTTCTATTTTTTAAAACAGGTTGTTCCGGTAGCGGAAGAATGTGGTTTAAAAATGGCGATACATCCTGATGATCCTCCTTATTCCTTATTGGGATTGCCTCGCGTAGTAAGCACAGAAGAAGACCTGCTTGACCTGGTAAATATCATTCCTTCAGAAGCAAATGGTCTGTGTTTTTGCACCGGCTCATTAGGGGCAAGAGCCGACAATCATTTGGTGAGTATGATACAACGTTTTGGAAATTCCATTCACTTCCTTCACCTGCGAAATACCAAACGTGATGCCGAAGGAAATTTTTATGAAGCCGATCATTTAGCCGGCGATACAGATATGTATGTTATAATGAAAGAAGTGGTGCAGATAATGAAGCGGAGAAATGTTTCGATACCAATGCGCCCGGATCATGGCCATCAAATGCTTGATGATCTGAACAAAAAGACTTACCCGGGATATAGTGCCATCGGGCGTTTGCGGGGATTGGCGGAATTGCGGGGATTGGAATTGGGGATTTCGAGATCGCTCTATCCTTAGGAGTTAGAAAAATGGGACATGATCAGCCGGCTATTGAAATTACGCTAAAAACACAAAGCGTTCCGATGGAACGCGGGAAGCTTCGAAATAATAGTTCTACCCACAATCTGTTCCGCTGGAACAACGTGAAATATCTCTTTTGTTCCGTTAGGAACATTTCGTAGGTAGAACTTATCAACAAAGCCGCTTTAGGTTCCGTAGGAACGTTTTGTGATAGGGCAAAAGCAAGTCGGGAAATAATATTTCCAGCAGATCAGTCTATAATGTTAAGCGATATAAATGACGAAGATCATCGAAAACTTATTTGGGAAACATGCGGGACGGGATATTTACCAATTTACCCTCATCAATGCGAAAGGAAACAGCGTTTCGATAATAAATTATGGCGGCATCATCACCTCGTGGATGATAAAAGACAAGCAGGGGGCCGAGAGAAATATCATC
>Ga0070682_100000019_pt1 | contig 220844 bp, 203 predicted proteins | sample KBSC63LmetaG_FD_64668 | JGI IMG/M metagenome (GOLD analysis project Ga0070682, IMG submission 64668) | Corn rhizosphere microbial communities from Kellogg Biological Station, Michigan, USA - KBS C6-3L metaG | ecosystem: Host-associated > Plants > Roots > Rhizosphere | place: USA: Michigan...
GGCGCTGTATTTGGCTCTTTGGAAAAATATGCTGCGCATTTTTCCAATCCCGCCTTCGGCGTGACCGAACCAAATAAGGCGCCTTACACAGGTACTGGTGAAAACGCGAGTGGTGCGATCATTGTTTGAGCTCTAAACATCGCTTCGGTCCTCGTTTCGATGTAGAATTACTGAAGCTGAGTTTACAGTAGTGCAAAAGCTAAATCATCCCGCACGTGCGGGACGAAAAGAGGCTGTAATTTTTTTCGGGCGCCTGCTGAGCGAAGCCGAAGCATTTGTTTCTTTTTTGGGCGAAGCAAAAAAGAAAAGGTAAATATCGGTGAGGGCGGGAGATTTGCATAAATTCGTTTGAACTCAATCCGCAGGACCATTATGTTTTCGGTAATAATTACCAACGAAGCTGAAGCTATTAAAGCAGTATTGAAAGATACCGATGCAGCCACCGTAGTGGAGATCCTTCCTTCCTGTGGTGGCATTTTGCGCAGTTTTACTGTTCAATATAAGGGCAGATCATTGAATGTGATCGATGGCTATGATGATGCCGAAGACTTCAAAAATAATTGCACAGCGAAAGGATTCAAAAGCTGTAAACTTTCTCCATTTGTTTGCAGGTTGAAGAATGGCTGGTATCCATTCGGACAATCAACATATCATGTTCATAAATTCTATCTTGGTGAAAATGCGCTGCATGGTTTGTTGTACGACGCTGTCTTCACTGTAACAGAACAATATGCCAATGATGCGAGGGCAAGCGTAACCATGAAGCATGAATACCGTGCAGAAGACATGGGCTATCCATTCAACTACGATTGCATTATTACTTATGAGTTGACGAAAGGAAATTCACTTGCTATCAGCACAGAGATCATCAACAAAGATGAAGGCATCATTCCCGTTTCCGATGGCTGGCATCCTTATTTTACCTTGGGAGGAAAGGTGGATGACCTGCAATTGGAATTCCAAGCCAAATCGATGCTGGAATTTGATGATCAATTGCTGCCAACCGGGAGCGCAATCCCTTACCAGGAATTTGGGGCATTGAGAAAAATAGGAAGCACATCCTTTGATAATTGCTTTGTGCTGGATCAAACCGTTCCGATAGCTATCGGAAGCCAACCGCTTTGCGTGCTTAGGGACCTAACTCAAAAAATTCAAATTGAGATCCACCCGGATAAAACTTATCCATATTTGCAGATATATACCCCCGATCATCGCAACAGCATTGCGATCGAAAATTTGAGTTCGGCTCCGGATGCATTTAATAATGGTATGGGATTGATAACGTTGGCCCCAGGCACTTCCACCTCTTTTAAAACCACGTATAAGATCAGTCCAGTCGCATGAATGTAATTGTCAACAATATTGCTAAAGTATTCGCTGAAAATTTTTCTTCAACTCCAGCTATCTACTTTTCTCCCGGCCGCATCAACCTCATCGGCGAGCACGTGGATTATAATGATGGATTCGTAATGCCTGCCGCGATCGATAAAGGAATATATTTTGCGATAGCCGAAAACGGGAGCAACGAAATTCATTTTAATGCCATTGACTTTGCTGATCGGCTTTCTATCAATATAAATGAAATAAAAAGATCGGAAGGCTGGAAAAACTATGTGCTTAGTGTTATCAATGAATTTTTATTGCTCAAAAAAAATATCAAAGGTTTCGACTGCGTATTTTCCGGTGATATACCAGTTGGTGCCGGCATGAGCTCCTCCGCTGCAGTTGAAGGCGGACTCGCATTTGCATTGAATGAAATGTTTGATTGTGGATTAGATCGTGTGCAACTGGCGCAGCTTTGCCAGAGAGCGGAACATAATTTTCCTGCTGTGCAATGTGGTATCATGGATCAGTTTGCCAATATGATGGGCAAGAAGGATCATGTGTTGCTATTGGACTGTAAAAATTTGGTGCATCAATATTTGCGCTTGCAACTGGATGGATACAAGATCGTTTTACTCAACAGTAAGGTACATCATCAATTAGCTTCCGGTGAATACAATCTTAGGCGACAGCAATGTGAAGAAGGATTGATGATCATCGGCTCCAATAGCCCGGTGAGGTCCTTTCGTGATATTCGTAAATGGGAAAACTTACTAGCCTATGAATCGATGATGGGTAAAGAGGTATTCATGCGTTGCATGTACGTGGTGCAGGAAATTGACCGAACAAAAAGAGCCGCGGAATTTCTACAACAAAACGATCTTATTGAATTCGGGAAGTTGATGTACGCCACTCATGAGGGGTTAAGTAAGCTATATCATGTAAGTTGTGCCGAATTAGATTTTTTAGTGGAACAGGCAAAAGCGAATCCCGCTGTGATCGGCGCAAGGTTGATGGGCGGAGGGTTTGGAGGTTGTACAATCAATATTGTGAAGGAAGATGCTGTAGAAGATTTTATTAACAGCTCTGCTTTTGCATATCAACAACGATTTCAATCCTTGCTTGTGGCGTACATTGTTGAAACATCTGATGGAGCGAAGAAAATAAATAGTTGACCACAGATCACACTTTAATATAGATCTTCTTTCTATCCAGCAACCAGGCTAAAAACCACATCATCGCAATAAAACAAAGCGCATAGATCAATGAGCCGATCCTTGGATCGAAAGGTAAAATGGGTTTGCATAAATGTTGGTAGAACCAGGAGAGAGGAGTCAAATAAGTTTGTTTGCCTTCAGCAGTAATGGTATTCGGAATTCTTATCAATGTCATCAATCTTGGCAATAGTCCGCTCAATACAAATATGAATAACGCATTTTTTCCAAAAACATCAAAAAAGCGGGCCAACCACCCTCTTACATTTTTAAACTCGATGATATAGATCATGATAGATAGTATGATCAGCGCCAACCCTGTTGTGTACACCGTATAACTACTGCTCCATATTTTTTTGATGATGGGAAAGTTCATATCCCAGGCCAACCCGCAAAACATCAGCACGCTTCCTGCAACAAATAATCCGTTGAGCATCTCGGGTGTTTTTCCTTTGCTGATGATATAATTGCCGGCGATATAGCCGAATATCACTTGCGCAATAGCGGCGATCGTACTGCTTAGTCCCTCATAATCGAAATGGAACATCTTTCCATCTACTTTATCGAGATGCAACATGTGCGATTTACCCAAAACAGCGATGTCGACATTGCGCCCAAAATACCCGGTCATGCTAAATGGATCGGAAGGATTAGCAGCAACGCAAAGCAACCAATAACCCAGTAGTAAGACAGCTGCCACAACAAAAGCGCCTCTTAATTTAAAGAAGTGGATGATGATCGAGGCAAAGAAATAACACAATGCGATCCGCTGCAACACGCCCATGATGCGCACCCCATCTTCATTACCGTCGCCATTAATAAATGCCCAGGGCTTGCGCACCAAATGATCGGCATCCCATTTTACAAAAGGAAACCAACTTAGAAACAGGCCAATGATAAAAATGAGAAAGGTTCTTGTAATGACCTTCTTCCAAAAGATATTCTTTTCTTCCAGCTTCGGCATCACGAACGCCATGGCATTACCAACAGCAAATAAAAAGAAAGGGAATACAAGATCGGTCGGAGTGCAGCCAGCCCATGCCGCATGATCGAGCGGTGTATAAATATGATCCCAACTGCCTGGATTATTCACCAATATCATCAGGGCCACCGTGGCGCCGCGAAAAACATCGAGGGAGTAGAATCTTTGAGTCATATTTTTGATGTGGACAGAAAGATAGCAAAAATATCAGGCTTCTGTCATTTCGAGGTTAGGAGAAATCTATTTGTTAGCTATTATATCAGATGTCTCCTGTAGTCGACATGACAGAACGTTTTATACCAACATTAAACCCTCTCACTCAACTCCAGCCACCTCATTTCCTTTTCGTCCAACAACTGAACGATCACTGAAATGCGCTCTGCCGCTTTTTGCAATTCATCAAACGACATGGCGCCTCCGTTCATTTTTTCTTCGAGTAAAGCTTTTTCTTTTTGAAGTTCGGGCAACTCTTTCTCGATGGTCTCGAATTCTCGTTTTTCTTTAAAGCTTAACTGGTTGCGGGTTACAGGCTTCTTTTCGATCTTGGGCGGCTCGATCTCGCTAACCTTTCTCAACTCAACACCAAAGGTTCCAAGTTGCTCTCTATACTGACTATAGTTTCCCGGGAAGTCGCGTATCATCCCGTCTCCCTCAAAAGCAAACAAGTGATCCACCAGCCGATCCATGAAATAACGATCATGGCTTACGATCAAAATACATCCGGGAAAATCCAATAAGAATTCTTCCAAAGTTCTCAGGGTTTGCAGATCAAGATCATTGGTAGGCTCATCCAATATCAAAAAATTTGGGTTGAGAAACAGAACACTCAACAAGTGCAAACGCCTTTTTTCACCACCGCTCAATTTGCTCAGCGGAGTGTATTGCTGTTCAGCACCGAAGCCGAATTTTTCCATGAACTGCGACGCAGATATCTTACTGCCATCTGCCAATGGAAAAAATTCCGCGAAGTCCTTCACATATTCTATAGCACGTTTGTCTTCTTTGTATTGTAACCCTTCCTGGTTGAAATTGCCAAACACCACCGTATCGCCATGGTTCACTTTACCACTATCGGGCTTTTCCTGCTGCAACGCGATCTTTAAAAAAGTTGATTTGCCAACGCCATTCTTGCCTACAATGCCGATGCGTTCGCCCTTCTTAAAGGTGTAGTCAAAGGCTTTTATCAAAACCTTATCGCCATAACTTTTATTGATCTTTTTCATCTCCAGCACTTTTCCACCCAGCCGGGTCATCTTCACCTGCAGGCTCACCTCTACGTCTTCTCTTTTCTGGCTCACCCTGTCTTCGATCACAGCAAAAGCATCCTGCCGTGATTTTGATTTTGTTGTGCGGGCCTTTGGTTGCTTACGCATCCACTCCAGTTCCTTGCGAAAAATATTTTTGTCTTTCTGTAATTCACTTTGCTGCACTTCGTGGCGCAAACTTTTCTGCTCAAGAAAATAATCATAATCACCTTTGTACACATAGATCTTCTCTTCATCCATTTCCAGGATCTCATTACAAACCGCGTCTAAAAAATAGCGATCGTGGGTAACACAAAGTAGCGTTATCTTTTGTGCCGATAAATAGTCTTCCAGCCACTCGATCATTTGCACATCAAGATGGTTGGTTGGTTCATCCAGGATCAGTAAACATTTTCCCGCATGCAACTGCGCTTCTATCAATGCCTGCGCCAAAGCCACTCTTTTTCTTTGTCCCCCACTGAGATTTCTTACCGGTTCATTTAAATGATGAAGGTTCAGTTTTCCTAATATCTGCTTCAATTCGCTTTCAAAGCTCCAGGCGTTCAATTCATCCACCCGGGCCATCAGGTCGGTGAGTTTGTCGATATTATCCGGCTCCTGTTCCACGCACATTTCGTATTCTTTCACCACTCTCACAACGGGGTTGTCGAGCCGCAACACATTATCCCAGATGCTTTTCATTTCGTCAAAAGGAGTGTCTTGCTGCAGCATGACCACTTTAATGTCTTTATGTACCCAAAGCGTTCCGCTATCTGGGGTATCCAGTCCGGCGATGATCTTTAATAAGGTGGATTTACCACTTCCGTTCCTGGCCACGAATGCGATCTTGTCTCCTTCTTCCACATAAAACGAGATATTTTTAAACAGTGTCCTTATTCCAAACGACTTGCTGAGATTTTCTATTGAAGCGTAATGCATGGGGGCAAAGGTAAGGTGTCTGGCCACTGGTTAGAGTCTTTGCTTTTTTTGTAGAGTATGCTTAGTGGCCTGACAGCTTGGACACCTTATCTTTGCCTTCATGTCAAACCAACTCATACATCCCACAGCAGTAATCGATGCCGGCGCTCAAATAGGCGAGGGCACTAGGATCTGGCATTTCAGCCATGTGATGCCCCGGGCTATTATAGGTAGCAATTGCAATATCGGGCAGAACGTTTTTGTAGATAATAACGCCATCGTGGGCAATGGGGTGAAGATCCAAAACAATGTTTCTGTTTACCAGGGGGTGGTATTGGAAGACGGTGTTTTTGTTGGACCCTCTGCTGTATTCACCAATGTTATCAACCCAAGAAGTTTTATTGAAAGAAAAACAGAATTCAAACAAATACTGGTAAAAAAAGGCGCAACTATCGGCGCCAACGCAACCATTGTTTGCGGCATCAGCATCGGTGAATACGCATTGATCGGCGCCGGAGCTGTGGTTACCAAGGATGTGCCGGCATACGGATTAATGATGGGAAACCCCGCCCGCCAAAAAGGATGGATCAGCGAACAGGGACATACACTTCATTTTGATGAAGATGGGAATGCGGTGTGCCCGGGAGATAACGCAACCTATCAATTGCTGGATGGCCAATGCAAAAAAACTTCATAACTGAATCCCGATAAATGAATCCTCTCGGACTAATAAGGACAGAGTCGTATAAAAAGGGGATGTTGCTTTCTGTGTTTTTCAATTTTATCGCAAAGGGGATTCTATTTGTACTCACCATTTTCATCGCGAAGTTTTTCGGCGGCGATATCAAAACAGATATCTACTTTTTCATTTACGGAACAATGGTATTGCTGTCGGGTTTCATCAATACGATCGACATTGTGGTGTTGATACCCGAGTCGATGCGGCTAAGGGAAAAGCAAGGGCCGGAAGTGGCTGCGGTCTTTCTTAATTTCTTCTTTCGCATCTATATTATCGCCGGGCTTGTTTTTGTAGCGATCGTATATTTTTTAGCTGTTCCGGTATTTAGTTTTTTTTCCAGGTTCTCCGAAGCTGATATTCTTCAATACAAAAATTATTTTCTCCTTGGCTCAGCCTATTTCTTTTTCATGGTGCTTACCAATTATGTCAACAATATCCTTACTTCTCTGAAATTTTTTACGATACCCATGATCATCAGCGCTATCAATAGCTGCATCGTTATTGCCGGCATATTTTTATTGCACAAACGCTTCGACGTGTTGAGCATATTCATTGCAGGCGTGGCAGCTTATAGCATCAACCTTATCTTTTTATTGCTGCTTATGAAAAAGATCAAGGGTTGGAAATTTTTCAGCAGGTCGGCCACAATAAATAAAACCGTGTGGGGCAATATTTCTTTTGCAGGCCTCGGGCAGTTGGCAACACTTGCCAGCAGTTTTTTTCCCCTATTTCTTTTGAGCGGGTTCGGCAAAGGCGTCATCAGCGCCATGAACTATGGAAAGAATATTGCCGATATACCCAACACGCTCATTACTTCACAATTGACCAATGTTAGTGGTATTCAACTCAACGAACAGGCCGCCAGGCATGATGTTGCAGGGATGAATGAAAGCTTTGTACACACGGGAAAGCTTCTATTATTTATATTGATACCGGTGGGTTGTTTCCTTTTTATTTTTTCAGAGCCTATTGTGCGGCTGTTTTATTTGCGTGGAAATTTTACCGAGCAAGACCTTATAGCATCTGCGAAATTTTTGCAGTTGCTTTCCGTTACAATTTTCAGCATCGGCATTAATTCTCTTGTTTCCAGGATATTCATCGCCATACAGGCGGTGAAGAAAGCATTCCTGTATCAGCTCGTATTAAACGGGCTCCTGATCGCCGCCATCTGGCTGTTCACAAAATATTATGGAGCTTATGGTTATCCTTATGCCATCATCTTGATGAACTGCGTAAATTTTATCGGCATGTACCTTATCTGTAAAAAGATAGCTCCGCAAATTAATTATGCATTGCTGCTAAGATATACCGGGATGCTGTTGTTCATAAATGGAGTGATAAGTACAGGGCTATACTTTGCGCAACCATTGCTTCACGCGGGTGTTTTTGGAAATTGTATTGTCCCTTTTTTGGTTTATCTTTTTATATTATTACTGCTCAACAAAATATTTCATTTAAACAGCGACCTGGCGAAGGCCTTTCAATATGTTCAAAAAAGATTCACTTAAAAGATGGTATATCAGGGTTTGTCGCTACCTGTTCAATAGAAAATATTTGCCGGTAATGGCGGGACCTTTAAAGGGATACCTATGGACCACAGGCAGCAGCTACGATTATATCCTGGGGACTTATGAGGATTCACAGGTGACCGAAACATTTTATTCCTGGTTAAGACCAGATGCCATTTTTTACGATCTCGGCGCCAACGTTGGTTTCTACGCATTGATGGCAAACCGTGTTATCAGCACTGGCAAGATCTATTGCTTCGAGCCGATGCCATCCCTTCGCTCCATATTCGAACAGCATATTGCACTTAATAAAAAACATATTCAACACAACAATATAGAGATACTGCCCTTTGCGATCTCGGACCAGCAAAAAGAAATAAGATTTTCCATCAACAGCAAGTGGCAGGATGGGAATACCTATATCTCAAGTTCTGAAGCTTATACCGGCGCAGAGGATACGATCATCGTCAAGTGTTATTCGATCGACGAATTGGTGAAGCAGGGCTTCAAAGCGCCAGGTATTATGAAGATCGACGTTGAAGGTGCCGAACTTGATGTACTGAAAGGCGCGGCTGAGACGTTAAAAAAATACAAGCCACACATCATACTGGCAACGCACGACTGGCATTTGCCTGGTGTGAAGGACCAATGCCTTTTATTTTTAAGGGACCTGGGATATACTGTAAAAAAAACGAGCCATCACAACAAAGACATTCCCGGGCTCGATGACTATATTGCCGTTCACGACGATAATTTGTAATTCTTATAAGAGATTTGGAAGCTGAACAAAAAATAAGATTGCTGGTATTTACGCCCACATTAGAATGCGGTGGTGCGGAAAAATATGTGTCGCTGCTTTGCAATAATATAGACACCGCAAAATTCGATGTGAGCCTGGTGGTACTAAACAATGCGGATCCCTTTTACGATATCAAAAAAAACATTGAAGTAATTGACCTGAAAAAAAAGCACGTGCGGGGATCTTTGTTTGCAATAAAAAAACTGATCCGGCAAAAGAAACCCAGTATCGTTTTTACCACGGCAAATCATTTAAACCTATTATTCGCCATCTTTCGGTGGATGTTTTCGAAAAAAATGCTGATCATAGGTTGGGAAACCAGTATTGTGAGTATCAATAACCGGCGTGCTTCATTTCCAAAATTCTATAATTGGCTTGTAAAAAAATATTACCGAAACCTTGATCACATTATTTGCCAGTCGGGATACATGCAGCGTGACCTGCTGTCGAATTACACGATCCCGGAAAACAAGACCACAGTTATCAATACGCCCTTCGAAATACAAAATGAAAGTAATGTCACTAACCGGGCGTTCAAAGCAGACACTTATAAATTTCTAACCGTTGCCAGGCTTAGCAAGGAAAAAGGGATAGATAGGTTGATACGTGCTGTGTCGCGGTTATCCGTTCCTTATAAGTACCACATAATCGGCGAAGGTGATCAGAGAAAGGTATTACAGGAGTTGATCGGTAAGTTATCGCTTAGTGACACTATTTTCCTGCGAGGCGAAAAAAAATATCCTTACGAAGGTATGGAAGATGCAGACCTTGTGCTGCTGGGATCCAGGTACGAAGGATTTCCAACAGTATTGCTCGAAGCCGGGGCTTTGGGAATACCTGCTATTGCTTTTGATGCTCCCGGAGGTATTGGCGAGATCATTGCTCATGGCGAGAACGGCCTGCTCGTTAAAGATGATGATGAAGCGGCTTTTACCGCAGCCGTTGAAACGGCTTTGAAAATGAAATTCAACCGCGATAAAATAATTAGCGACACAAAACAGCGTTATTCATTAAACACAATTATCACCAGGGTCGAAGCGTTGCTTATTAATTTGATAAAATAGCCGTACGATCTGTTTCACAGTAATACATAAAGAGTTCCTTTGTGAAACTTTGTGCCCCCTTTGTGCGTCTTTGTGACATATATTTGTACCCTTACCGCTGAAAAAGCAAAATAAATGAACGGAACGAAGCCAAGGTTGTTAATCTTCATCAATACGCTGCAATCCGGCGGCGCTGAACGCGTGGTTTCCCTTTTGCTGGGGCATTTGAAAGATGATTTTGATATCCACCTGGCACTGTACTGCAATATCATAGACTATGCGATCCCTTCCGAAATAAAAATATTAAACCTCGAGCAGCCGTTGAAGGAATCCCGGTTGCTGCGGCTCATTAAACTTCCTTTCTTATCTTATAAAGTATATCGCTACTGCATCAAAAACGATATTAAAATATCAGTTGCGTTTTTATATCGGCCCTGTTATATCAATGCGTTGATGAAAAGCATCTGGGGATATAAAGGAAAAGTGATCATGTGCGAGCGGACGCATCAAACTACTATGTTGCAAAGCGTGTCGAAGTTGTACCGGCGCTTTTCGAAATTCATGGTGATGTTTTCTTATAAGAGAGCCGACCTGGTGCTGGCCAACTCTTATGCCATGCAAACCGATCTTATTGAAAATTTCAAGATCAAAACTCCGGTGAGGGTGATCTATAATCCCATCGACCTGAATTTTATCCGCACACATAAGGATGAAGTGCCGGATTTTGTATTCGAGAAAGACATTTTTCATTTTGTGAACGTGGGCGGTTTCCGAAAAGAAAAGAACCACCTGCTATTGCTCCAGTCCTTTTTTATTTTGAAGAACCTTCCCTGCAAGCTGGTCATTGTTGGCGGAGGTGTGATGGAAGATGAACTAAAGCAAAAGGTCTCGGATCTCGGCTTGAGGGACAAGGTGATCTTTTGCGGATTTGAACAGAATCCCTTCAAATACGTTTCCCGCTGCGATTGTTTTGTGTTGAGTTCCGATGTGGAAGGGTTTCCCAACGTGCTCATCGAAGCGCTGGCTTGCGGTAAGCCTGTTATCTCAACCGACTGCAGCTCTGGTCCAAGGGAGCTGCTGGCACCTGCAACCGACCTTCACCATCGGGCGATCAACAACTACGAGATCGGGGAATATGGTATCTTAACTCCCGTCAATGATATCGCCGCTTTGGCTGCCGCGATGAAAAAAATGTATGAGGATGGCGCTTTAAGAAAGCAATTCTCCGAAAAAGCTGCCGGCAGGGCCCAACAATTCGACGTAGATGAGATCAAAGAGTACTTTCATGTGGCTTTTACAGCTTTGTAGGATTCTGGCCGCCGGAATTACAACCTATAAGGTTCCGGCAGAAGATATTAGATCCAAAAGTGCTCTCCGGAACCTTATAGGTTGTAATTCGGCCTCCGGCATACATAGGAATTAATGCCTATTTTTGCTCGGCAAAAAAACAGCAGCATGCATACGATCTTGATCACAGGAGGCGCAGGGTTTATCGGTTCTCATTTAACCCGTTTGTTTGTTACAAAATACCCGCAATACAGCATCATCAACCTGGATAAGCTCACCTATGCGGGCAATCTCGAAAACCTTAAGGATATTGAAGATCGGCCCAATTATCATTTTGTAAAGGGAGATATTACCGACCTGGCGCTGTTGCGTAGTTTATTCAACCAGCATCGCTTTACCGCCGTGTTGCATTGTGCGGCGGAGAGCCATGTAGACAGGTCCATTACCCACCCGCTGGAGTTCATTTCTACCAATGTGCTGGGAACGGCTTCATTGTTACAAAGCGCAAAGGAATTTTGGGCAGGTGATCACACCGACAAGATATTCTACCATATTTCTACCGATGAAGTTTACGGTTCGTTGGGCAGCAAAGGTTTTTTTACCGAGGAAACTGCTTATGATCCGCGTAGCCCTTATTCAGCTTCCAAGGCTTCGTCTGACCATATCGTGAGGGCATTCTATCATACTTATGGAATGCCGGTAAAGATTTCCAACTGCAGTAATAACTACGGCCCCTTTCATTTTCCCGAAAAATTAATTCCACTTTGCATCTACAATATCATCAACAACAAACCTTTGCCCATCTATGGCAAGGGAGAGAATGTGCGTGACTGGTTGTATGTAGAAGACCATGTGAGAGCGATCGACGTGATATTTCATAAGGGAAGGGTCGGCGAAACGTATAATATCGGCGGCCACAACGAATGGACCAATATCGATCTTGTAAAAGAATTGTGCAGGCAGATGGATGAAAAGTTGGGAAGAGAAAAAGGTGAATCAGAAAAACTGATCACTTATGTAAAGGACCGGGCGGGGCACGATCTTCGCTATGCAATTGACGCTACGAAATTAGAGGACGAATTGGGTTGGAGGCCTTCGCTGCAATTTGAGGAAGCATTAGGTAAAACGATCGACTGGTATCTCAATAATAAAGAATGGCTCGATCACGTAACCAGCGGAGATTATCAAAGCTATTACGACACACAATATCATAAAAGATAAAACATGAAAGGAATCATACTTGCAGGCGGCAGCGGTACGAGACTATATCCAATTACGATGGGTATCAGTAAACAGCTTATGCCGATCTATGACAAGCCGATGATCTATTACCCGCTTAGCACATTGATGCTTGCAGGCATAAAAGAGATTTTGGTGATCACTACTCCGGAGGACCAGGAGCAATTCAAGCGCTTGCTTGGAGATGGTAGCCAGTGGGGTTGTAGCATTTCTTATGCAAAACAAGAAGTTCCCAATGGACTAGCGCAGGCATTTGTGATCGGAGAGCAATTTATCGGCAGCGATAGTGTTGCATTGGTTTTGGGAGATAACATCTTTTATGGCAGCGGATTCAGTAAAATGGTGCAGGAGAGTGCAAACCCTGATGGAGCAGTTATATTTGCTTACCCGGTCAGTGATCCCGAAAGATATGGTGTTGTGGAATTCGATGAAAACAATACAGCTGTAAGCATTGAAGAAAAACCGGCGAAACCAAAAAGTAATTATGCGGTACCCGGACTGTACTTTTATGACAATGATGTAGTGGGCATTGCAAAAAGCATTCAACCAAGTGCACGCGGCGAATATGAGATCACTACGGTGAATGATCACTATTTACAAAAGAGTAAATTAAAAGTAGCGGTACTCAACCGCGGCTTTGCATGGCTGGATACCGGAACATTTGAATCATTGCACGACGCATCAGAATATGTGCGGGTAATAGAAAAAAGACAAGGGTTAAAAATAGGTTGCCCCGAAGAAGTGGCATATCGCATGGATTTTATCAGCAAAGAACAATTGATGGAGCTTGCAAAGAAAATGGAGAAGAGTGGGTATGGGGAGTATTTGAAAAAGATGGTGAAATAAATCAATTCGTGTAATCAAAAACAAGTCGGAAAGAATGAAAAATTTTGCATTGATCGGAGCAGGAGGTTATATAGCGCCACGTCATATGAAGGCGATCAAAGACACCGGCAATAACCTCATTGCAGCGCTTGATAAGCACGATTCTGTGGGAATAATGGACAGCTATTTTCCTGAAGCGGATTTTTTCACGGAATTTGAACGCTTTGACCGGCATATTGAAAAACTCAGGCGCCAGGGAACGCAAACCGATTATGTAACTGTTTGTAGTCCTAATTATTTGCATGATTCCCATATCAGGTTTGGTTTACGCGTGGGAGCCAATGTGATTTGCGAAAAGCCGGTGGTGTTAAACCCATGGAACATCGACGCACTGATGGAGATAGAAAAGGAAACGGGCCAACAGGTTTTCACCATCTTACAACTTCGCCTTCACCCTGCGATCATTGCTTTAAAGGAAAAGATCGCTGCCGCGCCGGCCGGTAAAAAATATAATGTGGATCTGCGATACATTACTTCCCGCGGCCACTGGTACCATACAAGCTGGAAAGGAGATATTCAAAAAAGTGGAGGCATTGCTACCAATATCGGCATACATTTTTTTGATATGCTGATGTGGGTTTTTGGCGAGGCAAAAGAAAGCATTGTTACCCAGCACTCTGCAGTTACCGCCTCAGGAAAACTGGACCTGGAGAAAGCGTCGGTGAACTGGATGTTGAGTATTGATACCAACGCGTTGCCGATGGCAGCAAGAGAAGCGGGTAAGCGTACTGACAGAAGCTTAGCAATTGATGGCGAAAGCTTTGAATTCAATGATGGGTTTACAGAGTTGCACACAACATCATACACTGATATACTTGCCGGGAAAGGATTTCCGTTAACTGAAACAAAGAAGTCAATAGAGTTAGTGCACAAGATCAGAAACCAGGAGATTAAAAAATAGCTTATTTGTCCATAAAAAAAAGTATATCATTCACCTTCGGGGCGCAACTAATTAACACCTGCATTGCCTTTGTATCATCTATAGTTATTACACGGATACTGGGCGCGGAAGGTAGAGGGGCAAATGCCATATTTTCAAATTCCACTGCATTCGCGGTTTTGTTTTTTGGATTCAGCATCAATTCAACCATTCCCTATTTTATCAATTCAGGGAAAGCCAAAGCCGGGGAATTGATGACCACGATCATTATTTTTATTTTTGCCAGCACTTTCTTTGTTTACTTTTCTTTGGTGCTATTGGAGTATTTCGGGAGGCTGCACTGGGCGCTGCCCGACACAGTTCAGTCATTCGAATATAAACTGTTATTTACAGGAATATATTTTACATCACTGATCAGCAGCGTACTCACAAACTTTTTATTGACATATAAAAAGTTTAAACTAATGGCCACATACAGTGTCCTCTTTCAACTCCTGCCGCTGACCATTTATTTACTTCTTTTTTTTAATGTCATTCCTTATAACCATGCTGAAACGTTTAAGACTGTAGTGAACATTACGGCTATCCTGGCCCTTGCCTCTACGCTGATCCTGACCATCATGATCTTTAAGATCTTACCCGTAAGGCCAACAAAAAAACTCATCCCGCTAACCCTGATCAAACAATTTATTTTGTTTTCGGCGATGGCCTACATAGGAAATGTGTTTCAGTTCTTTTCTTACAAACTCGACTTTTGGATCGTAGATGCTAACTACGGAAAAGCGTCACTGGGTGTATATTCGCTTGCGGCCCAATTATCACAGCTGCTTTGGCTTTTGCCCCAATCCCTGGCAACTGTTCTTTACGCTTATGCAAGCAGTAGTAGCGAAGAAGAGTCTCTTAAAACCACATTGCTTTTAAAAAAAGTAGCTTTTTATGGTACGCTGATATTTGCCATTGTCGGATTAACGCTATCCTATTTCTTTATCCCCATCCTGTACGGAAAGGAATTTGTACCTGCAATAAAACTAATTGCGATCTTCATAATCGGGATCGTGCCATTTAGCATACCGACCGTATTGGCGAGTTTTTTTGCTGCCCGCGGTCTTTTTAAGTATAGCTTTTACACCGCCATCTGCGTGTCGATAGTTACAATATGTTGTTATATTGTAGTGATACCAAGATACGGCGTGGTTGGTGCAGCTATTGCCAGTGCATTTTCCTATTTATGCAGCACCATACTTTTTGAATACCTGGTGTACAAAAAATTTAACGTTAACCCGTTTACCAGCTTAAGGCTCAGCAAGACAATTGTGTCGGACGCAACAAAATATTTTAAAAGCAAAGACCAAACATTTTATGAAAGCAGTATTGAAGAAGATCCTAAATAAAGTTGGATACAACATATCCAAAATAAATAAGGAAACCTTTAGTGTAAATAGCTTTGAGGGGTACGACTATGCGATCGAGGGCGGTAAAGCAATAGATATTTGCGCAGACTATAGCATGATGCCGCGGGTCAATCTTCAAACACTCTACGAACAGGCGGTATATTGTGAAAAAAATGGAATAGCCGGAGATTTTGTTGAGTGTGGTGTTTGGAAGGGCGGCGCAGTGGGCATTATGGCTTTGGCTAACCTGAAATTTGCAAAAAACACGAGATATTTGCACTTGTTCGATGCTTTTGATGATATATGTGAGCCGGATCCAAAAATGGATGGAGAAAAGGCAGTGAAAGATATGCAGCGCCTTGCAGGAAAGAACGCCACTGATCTAACCGGAACACTTAAGCCTGTGAAAGGTGTTTATGATTCATTTGGTGGTTACGGAACAATAAGTATATGCAATGAGCTGTTGGTAAAAAAGATCGGCTATGATAGCGACAAGGTCATCTATCATAAAGGATGGTTCCAGGATACGCTGCCTGCAGATGCAAATGCAATAGAAAAAATAGCCATATTGCGGCTGGATGGAGATTGGTATGAATCGATAAAGATCTGCCTGGAATATTTATATGATAAGGTTCAGAAAGGTGGCATAGTTATTATTGACGATTATGGTTATTATGAAGGCTGTACAAAAGCGGTGGACGAATTTTTATCGAACAGGGGTATAGTTACATTTTTATCCTATTCCAATGTTGGATGCAGGTATTTCGTTAAACAATAAAGAACTATTTTGAATAAGCGAATCGATTCTTCTCTATTCCTTTTAATAAGATTGCTATGCTGACGATATTTGCAATGACATCGAGAGGCCATAAAGTGATCGCTAAGATCATCGCGGAACAAGGGAGTACCTTTGTTAAACAGGTTATTTGTGCACGAGATAAGAATATTGAGAACGATTATTATGAAGACATAAAGAAGCTATGCGCAGAAAATAGTATTCCTTTTAAAGATCGAAAAGATAGCGATACCATCGAAACTCCTTACGCCCTGGCGGTGGGATGGAGATGGCTTGAAAATTTAAGCAGTAACACAAAACTGATAATATTCCATGATTCTTTGCTGCCGAAGTACCGTGGTTTTGCCCCCCTGGTCAACAGCCTGATCAATGAAGAAACTGAAATAGGGGTATCGGCGCTTTTTGCTGCGAAAGAATACGACAAAGGGGATATCATCTATCGATCTAAAACAACAATTGAGTATCCGATCAAGATCAGGGATGCAATTGATGTAAACAACAGGAACTATGAAGAGTGCTGTTCGCATATATGTGAACTGATAAAACATGAGCAACAGATCGTTGCCGTAAAACAGGATGAGCAGGAAGCCACCTATAGCCTGTGGCGAGATGAAGACGACTATAGGATCAATTGGAATAAGAGTTCAAGAGATATCAAACGGTTCGTAGATGCAACAGGTTTTCCGTATTCCGGAGCGACCACTTTTATGGAACAAGAAAAACTAAGGGTCCTGGATGGAGAAATATGGCCCGACAAATCGATAGTAAACAGGGACGTTGGAAAAGTAATAGAAATTATTGACGAGCAGCCGGTGATTGTGTGTGGCAGCGGACTATTTAGAATAACAGAAGCTTATTTTGATAATAATAAAACCGTTTCCGCCCTACCCTTAAAAAAATTCAGGACAAGATTACAATAATGAAAATTCCATTTAATAAACCCTTTTTAACGGGGAATGAAACAAAATATATCGAACAGGCCGTATCAAGCGGAAAAATAAGTGGCGATGGGATGTTTTCAAAAAAATGTCATGATTTTTTTGAAGAAAAATATGGCTTCAAAAAATGCCTCCTAACTACAAGTTGTACAGATGCGCTTGAGTTGGCTGCCCTGTTGATCGATATACAACCTGGCGACGAGGTGATCCTGCCGTCTTTTACGTTTGTGAGCACGGCCAATGCTTTTGTACTTCGTGGTGCAAAGCTGGTATTCGTTGACAGCTGCAACGATAACCCAAATATGAATGTTGATGATATCGAACCCCTGATCAACGAACGTACGAAGGCAATAGTTCCGGTGCATTATGCAGGCATCGCCTGTGATATGGACCGGGTCATGGCACTGGCAAACAAACACGGGCTCTATGTGATCGAAGATGCGGCGCAGGCGATCGAGAGTTATTACAAAGGAAGGCCATTGGGAGGTATCGGGCATCTTGGAGCCTTTAGTTTTCATGAAACCAAAAATATTATCAGCGGCGAGGGCGGGATGCTTGCCATCAACGAGGAGCGGTTCATAAACAGGGCGGAAATTATCAGGGAAAAAGGCACTAACCGGAGCCAATTTTTCAGGGGCGAGGTCGATAAATACGGCTGGGTTGAGCCAGGCTCCTCATTTTTACCAAGTGATATCATCGCAGCCTTTCTGTATGCCCAGCTTGAACATCTCGATATGATCCAGGAAAAAAGAATGGCATTGTGGACCGCATATGAAACGGCGCTTCGCCCATTGGCTTCCATCATCGGACTGCCTTTGATTCCGGAGTATGCAACAAACAATGCACACATGTTCTATATTGTTTGCAATAACTTGCAAGAGAGATCAAGGCTGATCAGCTTGTTGAAAGAGCACGGTATTCTATCTGTTTTTCATTATATCTCCCTGCATTCCAGCAATTATTATTGCAAGAAACACGATGGCAGGGTTTTGGTAAATTCAGATCATTATACGGAATGCTTACTACGGCTGCCGATGTTTTACAACCTGGAATTAGGTGAAGTGAATCTGATTTGCGATCTTATAAAAAATTTTTATAGCTAAAGTGAACCTACACGTTACTAATGATACTTATGGATTGTACACTGCCGAAATAGCTGAAAGGGTCAAAAATTCGGAATATCATAAGAACAATATTATTGTAAATCTTTCAGAACAGGCCGAGATCAAAGCGGCTCTTGTAGCATACATCGCAGGCAATACCACTTCATTTCAGCATTATATCGATAAACTCGAACGGGTAGATAAGGCCATTTTCCACCCTTATGATCTCACTGCTTACGAATTCCTGCAGATATTATTGAAAAGATTCCCCGGCATCAAAGTATATTGGATATGCTGGAGCTATGAATTCTATAACCTGCCGCACGTTGTCAATAAATTGTATGAGCCGTTCTCGTTGCAATATGTAAAGTCAAAGACCTCTATGACAGGCAAGGTCAGGCGATCGATCCTGAAAAGCGTGCTGCACATCCGGGGATCGTTGGGAATCAAAAAGAACTATTGGCAAAAATTAAAACACTCCGGCACGCTGGTTGATTATTTTTGCTCCCCCTTTCCAACCGATTTTTTTTACCTGAACAAGATCATTCCCCCAAACCAAATAGCCTATCTCCCCTTTGCCTATCTTTCATTAAATAAGATCATGCCGGTCCTGGATAATTATAGTTCAAGGGGAGATAAGATAATGATCGGGCATTCGGCGTCGCCCGATGGTAATCATTATGAGGTAATAAAAAAGATCAGTTCATTCAAAACTGGCCATAGCATAATTTTGCCATTGGTATACGGCGATAAGGTATATGCCGAATTGATAAAAGATGTGGCTAAGGCTCATTTTAAAGAAGTGGAAGTGATGGAAACTAAGCTCGACAAAGCTGCTTACTATCAAAAGCTTTGTGAGGTAGGATATGCAGTTATTAATGTAAAAGTGCAACAGGCGGTAGGAAATATCATGGGACTGATATGGATGGGCGCCAAGGTTTTTTTGGACAAGCGATCCAGCATCTACATAGATTTTGTTAGCTGGGGTATTCATGTTTTCAATATACAGGATCATCTAAATGAACAAGAATTGAGCACTAAATTAACAGCGCAACAGATCGATAATAACAAACAGATCATGTTGCAAAATTTTGGAGAAGAAAAGGTCTATGAAGGCTGGAGAAATATTCTTTCGTAAAACGACAATCAATTCAATAATACATGTGTGGTATAGCAGGCATAATCTCTATAGACAAAAATGATGTCAGTCCCGAACGGCTAAAAAAGATGACGGATATCATAGCGCACAGGGGGCCGGATGGAGAGGGGCAATGGATCAGCGACAATGGCCAGGTGGGTTTGGGGCATCGCCGTTTATCCATCATTGACCTGAGCAGCCTTGCCAGTCAACCCATGACCTACCTGGATAGATACAAACTAACCTTCAATGGCGAGATATATAATTATGTAGAGCTGAAAGAAATACTCTTAAAACAAGGATATTCTTTCAAGACGTCGAGTGATACAGAGGTGTTGCTTGCATTGTACGATAAACATGGAGAAGGTTGCCTTCAATTTCTTGATGGCATGTTTGCTTTTGTGATCTATGATAACAAAACCAACGAAATATTTGCCGCAAGGGACCGGTTTGGCGAAAAACCTTTTTTTTATAGTTATAAACCAGGCGCATATTTTTTATTCGGAAGCGAAATGAAATGCCTTTGGGCAGCCGGGGTGCCCAAGAAGATAAACAACCGGATGCTCTATGATTACCTGAACTTCGGTTCGTTGGATAACTACAATGATCCCAGCGAAACTTTCTACGAAGGTTGTACCCGGCTTCCCCATAGTCATTACATGAAATTAAATGTGACAACATTTGAGCTGGTCATCAAGCAGTACTATGACATTAAATGGAAGAATACCAACCATGGCATAACACTAGCGCAGGCAAAAGAAAAATTCCGCGAACTTTTTTATACTGCGGTAACCAGGAGATTACGCAGTGATGTACCCGTAGGCAGTAGCCTGAGTGGAGGTCTCGATAGTAGCCTGGTAGTAACGGTGATCGATGAAATAAGAAAGCAAAGCGATCAAAAGCAAGCAACCTTTTCCGCGGTCTTCCCGGGGTTTAAAAAAGACGAAAGAAAATATGTCGACCATGTCATCGCTAAAACAAATGTATCGCCACATTTTGTAACACCCGATGATGAGGGCCTTATTGCAAATATCGACAAACTCTGCTGGCACCAGGAAGAACCTTTTGGAAGCGCCAGTATCTACGTACAATACTGCGTAATGCAACTCGCAAAAGAAAACAATATAACGGTTTTATTGGATGGACAAGGTGCAGATGAATTGCTGGCAGGCTATCACGTTTTTTACAACCCTTTCTTTCGGGAATTAAAAAAAACTGATCCAGATTTACATAAACAGGAGCTTGCTGCCTATGCCGCTATGCATGGCAATAGCGAGATCAATGCAGATATAAGATCCGGATTTTTCCAAAGGCTTAAGATGGCGGGCGGAAACTATGCACCGCAATTACGCAGATGGCATCATCAGCGTACACAAAAGAAGTCCCTGATGCTTGAGCCTGAATTTTATAGAGCTTACCATGGGTCCTCGCACGAATTCATTCCGCATTTTGAAGGACTCAACGATGCGCTTTATCAACTTAGTTTTAAACAAGGCCTCCAGGAATTATTGAGATATGCCGATCGCAATAGCATGGCGCATGGCAGGGAAGTGCGGCTGCCCTTTCTCTATCATGAGCTGGCTGAGTTTTTATTAACTTTACCACCACAAATGAAGATACATGAGGGGTGGACCAAATGGATCATGAGGGAAACATTCGACAAAGAGCTTCCCCGGGAGATCTGCTGGCGTACTGATAAGATAGGCTACGCACCGCCGCACGACAATTGGATGGAGAGAACAGAAGTCAAGCAAAAAATACGTGCAGCAAAAAATAAACTGGTCGATAGCCATTTTCTTAAACCGTCGGTAATGGAAAAGGATAGTCGCAATGATTGGAGATTTTGGATGGCAGGAGAGATCATGCCATAGAAGCTATGATCGTGGTAACTGATCTTTAATGTGTCCGAAAAAAATATTTGAATAAACATGCGGCTGCTCATTTGCACACTTTATTTTCCTCCTTGTACTTTAACTCCTGCAAACCGTACATATTCCTGGGCAAAATATTTGAACCAATTTGGCATTTACCCGATCATAATCACCCGCCAATGGCCAGCAACATTTACAAGCGAACTGTATGAAGAAAGATCGGTAGGCGAGGAACTTGTCATAGAAAAGCATGATCACTACGAAGTACATTACCTCCCTTTCCGCGGAAATTATATTACCAGATCATTGGAAAAGCACGGACCAAACAAAAATAAAATGGCCAGGAGGGTCGTGCTTGTCTTTGGACAGTTGCTTAGAAATATATTCACTGGTTTTTTGCCATATAAAGATCTATATAACTATACACTGAATTATGTGGCCAGTAATAAGGTAGATAAGATGCTGATCTCCGGAAGCCCTTTTCAGTTGTTCAAGATCGGTTACCTGGCAAAAAAAAAGCACCGTGTTCCCTGGATCGCCGACTATCGCGACGGATGGACATCCGGTAATCACAACTATCCGCCAGGCATACTTGGAAAATTGGAACGGATATCTAATAAATATTTTGAAAAGAAATGGTTGCGCACTGCAGATGGGTTTACCACCGTGTCTCCCTACCTGAAACAATGCATCGAAGATACGATCGGGATAAAAGGGAATATTGTGTACAACGGTTTTTTGGGCGACAATATAGCCCCTCTACCAGCACCGACAGATAAAACCAGTATCAATTTTTTATATAGTGGCAGTATGTATTCCTCCCAGGATTATCTTACACTTACGCAAGTATTTAAGAAGTTGATCGAAACCTATCGTGACAGGATAAACATTAAACTGATCTTCCTGGGAACGATCTATAACAACGAGCAGTTTAAAAATGATACAGTGTTTGATGGTTATCGGGATCATTTTATCCTTATGAACAGGGTGAACTATGCTGAGGCGATGGAAATACACAGAACAGCAGATGTTTTTATAATGCTTGCATACCAGGGCTCAAAAGGAATTCCCAGCAGTAAATTATTTGATTATATGAAATTCCGCAGGCCTGTATTATTTTTCCCAAATGATCACGACGTGTTGGAAGAGATATTGACAAGATCGGGGCTGGGCATAATTGCAAACGATGCAGAGGCGCTCGAACAGGAGCTGAAGAAACTTATCGACAAGAAGATAGATACGGGAACTATCGAACCACAAGCCGACCCAACCTATATCAATTCATTCAACAGGGAAAATCAAGCCGGGATATTGGCCGGGGTCATCAAAGAAAGTATAAATAAAGGCAATGGCAAATAACGATTATACCAATAGCAACAGCGGTTACCTGGACGCCAATCCAACATGGCATGTGGAAGATTCCGCCTGGAAGGCGACGCAAATATTAAAAATGATCGAACGAAATAAGATCAAACCTTTATCTGTGGTAGAAATTGGTTGTGGAGCGGGAGAGATACTTAACCAGCTCTACCAACGCATGGAAGATAAAGCGATAGAATTTTCAGGATACGAGATCTCACCAGACGCGTTTAAACTGTGTTTGCAACGGTCAAAAGGAAGACTAAGTTATTTCCAAAATGATCTTCTACAGGAACACAAATCCTTCGATCTTTTGCTGATGATCGATGTTTTTGAACACGTGAGCGATTATCTTGGATTCATCAGGGAAGCATCCAAAAAAGCAACTTATAAGATATATCATATTCCATTAGACATGTCTATGCTGTCGATATTTACCAACTACCCGATAGCTGCACGTAAAAGTGTTGGGCATCTTCATTATTTCATGAAAGACACTGCCCTGGCTACGCTGCAGGATTCCGGGCAGGAAGTGGTTGATTGGTTTTATACGAAAACTGCTTTTGAGGTAAACAATAAGAAGCTTGGATTTTCGGGGAATATCATACAACTGTTTCGCAGATTTTTTTATTGGATCAAACCATCTTTTGCTGTAAAAGCATTCGGAGGATTTTCTTTAATTGTATTAACGAAGTAAGCATGAAAAAGAAAATACTTCATGTCATCAACTCAATGACCGCCGGCGGGGCGGAAACATTGCTGGCCAATTCTCTCTCGCCGGGCGGTTTACAGGAATACACGGATAATATTGTCGTTTATTTCCAGGGAAGCTCACATCTCACAAACATTATTGATAAGGAAGTAGAAATTCATTGTCTTGCTTATAAAGGGATACTCAGTTTGCCGGCAACGCTGCGAAAATTGCGCAGGATGATAAAAGAACATAAGATAGATATCGTTCACACTCACCTGTGCCCGGCAAGCTTTTATACCCACCTGGCAATACCCGGCAATGTGCCGCAGGTACATACCATGCACACTACCTATTCGATGGATACAGAAGCTCGCCCTATAATGCGCTACCTGGAACGGAATCTATATCTTAAAAAGAAAGATTGTAAGCTTATCCTCTTGTCCGATTTCACCAAGGCAGATTTTTTAGAAACGGTTTCATTTAAAGGAAAGACTTTTGTACTGAACAATTTTGTGCCGGATAGTTTTTTTGAAAACCCGGTAAAAAAATACGACCCTCCTCAACCTCGACTGAAGCTCATCGCTGCCGGAACTTTAAAGGAGCTTAAGAATTTTGAATATTTGTTGGAAGTATTCAAGCATCTAAAAAATGAAGAAGTTTACCTGGATATATTTGGCGGTGGCAACAAAACAAAATATGAACAGGAGATCAACACCCACGGACTTAAAGTGCGGATGATGGGATACCGGGAAAACCTTGAATCCGTTTTTCCGGACTATGATGTATTTGTCCTTCCTTCTAAATTTGAAGGATTTCCTCTTGTTGTATTTGAGGCGATGGCATCGGGAGTGCCGTTATTACTATCCAATATCTTACCGGTTAAGAGTATTGTGAATGAGCATGCCACTTATTTTGACCTCGATAATGCCGAAGCAACGGCAGGCATCATAAAGCAGATCCTGAACAAAGAGATCGATATTTCTGCAATGGCAGCAAAAGCAAAAACCTATGCAGATCAATTGGTGAGAAGAGAAACCTACCTCAAAGGGTTGTTGGCGATATATGAGCAAGTAACTACCAGTTAGCCAATTTCCAGCCAATATAAATTTGTGTGCCCAACGGAATTAAACCTGCGGATGCCATAATTTTACGGCCACGCAATGAAAATACTTCACATATTATATTCCGGTTTGGGTGGACACGGCAGCATTTTCTTTTCTTTTGTTAAAGAAGGCAATAGCAGGCACGATCAATGCAGTGCGATATTCAACGGTATTGAGCCAGTGAAGCAGGAATACATTGATAATTGCAAGAAATATGATATACCCTGGGATTTTGTTTCAAAAAAGCCAGGAGTCGACATCGGGTATTACCGGCAACTGATAAAAAAGATCCGCCACAGTGATGCCGACATTATTTTTTTGCATAGCAGCGCTTATATCCTTCCCGCAAGACTTGGTAACCTATTTACAAAAAAGAAAAAGAAGATCGTAATAAGGGAAACGCAGGCCAATCATCTAAAAGTAAGGTTGGAGTGGATGTGGCTGCGCTTTTCGATGTTGACAGCAAACCGTATTGTTTTTTTGAGCGAAGCATATCGTGACGAGACGCAGAAAAAATTAGGATGGTTTTATCGTTCACGCAGGGTCAGCGTGATCCCCAATGGCCTCGACCTTGATTTGTATAAACCTAAAAGGAATACCGTGCCCGGCAAGATCACTATTGGTATGCAAAGCCGGTTGGTTAAATTAAAGGATCATCTTACATTGCTGGAGGCGTTTTCTCTTTTGCTACATTCGCAGCCGGAACATGCAAATGCTCTGTTGCTTAAAATAGCTGGCGATGGTGATTTTCGGCAGCAGTTAGCCGACAAAGCAACATCTTTACAATTGAGCGATGCGGTAGAATTTACCGGTATGCTGGAAGAACAGGCATTGCTGGATTTTTTGTGGTCACTGGATATTTATGTGCATGCGTCATTGGGTGAAACGATGAGTACAGCTATCATGCAGGCGATGGCATGCGGTTTGCCCGTCATCGCTTCCAATGTAAAAGGGATATCTAATATGATCGACGATGGAGTTACCGGCTTATTGGTGCCAGAGAGAGATCCTGTTGCAATGTGTAAGGCAATGGAGCAATTGATCAACGACCAGGATAAAAGAGGCCTGTTATCGACACATGCGAGAGCATACGCTGAAATACATTTTGCTGATAGTAAAATGATCAATGCTTACCAGCAATTATTTGAAGAGTTATTAAAGAGTCATTAATGAAGAAAAGAATATTGATCGATGCAAGTACCGTGGTTTCAATCGTTGATGGGTTATCTCATTGCATTATCAACCTGATCAAATACTTGCCCGAAGAGAGCTTCGATAAATTTGAATATACCATTCTTATAAATAAGGGGCTGCAGCGAAAAGCGCTGACAGATTTGCTGTTGGATCCCCGGTTCAAGGTCATTGAAAAAAAAATAGCACCGATCGGACCCAAAAGGGATTGGCAGATGTTTTGGTTTTTGCGTAAGTATCAAAAGCAATTCGATCTTGTGCATATTACTTCAAACAACTATCCCTTTGCTTTGAAAAATGGCCTTGCCACCGTCACGGATATTACGTTCAAACAATTTTTCGATAACCCAAAATTCACTTTCAACCTGGCGACCTTTTATATGGACAAGGTTATCAGGACGGCACTTCGCAGATCAAAAGCACTTGTCGCCATTTCCCAATCCACCAAGGACGATCTTGTAAAAACCTATCAACTCGGCAAAGCAACAGCCGATAAGATAAATGTGGTTCATCTTGGATGGGAACATTTGATCAACGAAAAAGAGGCGGAGGAGAAGGACTGCGAAAAAGAATTGCTTGCTTCAAAGGATTATCTACTTTATGTCGGCACTTTTAGAATACATAAAAATGTTTCGACGCTGTTGCTGGCATTTCAAAAGGCGATCGCAGATCTGCCAGCTAATAAAAAATTGGTGATCATCGGAGACGACAGGTACCTTAAACCAAAAGAACAGGCCGTGATCGATGCTATCAATGCAAATGGAAAACGCGTGTTGTTCACTGGATATCTTACACAAACCTGCGTAGAAAAATATTTTCAAAATGCCGATGCCTACATCTTTCCTTCGCTTTCAGAGGGTTTCGGGCTTGGTGTATTGGAGGCCTTCTTTTATGAGATCCCATTGCTTTGCTCCAACCTTACGTCTCTCCCGGAGATAGCGGGAGATGCCGCTATGTATTTTGATCCAAATAATGCAGAAGACATAACAGCCGTTATCCTGCGTTTTTACGCCGATCCAACCATTCGCGAAGAACTGGTTGCGAAGGGTAAAGAGCGGTTAAAACAATTTTCGTGGAAGAAAAATGCCGCAGGCATCGTTGCGCTGTATGAAAAGTACGCCTAATGATCATAATTTTTGCCCGATAGCATGCCAATAAGGAGAATGGCTTCCGAATTTGATATTGCTGAGACCAGATCGCTGCATCATTAATTCCATTTCTGCTCTGCTAAACCGCTGCTCGAGTTTCGTGCCAAACCTATCCAGGCAATCATTTCGAATGATAAAAAAAGATTTGTTGGCATAATCAGACAATGGTATTTTTTTTGCCAGCTTTTTTAACCCGATCCAGTTAATAAATCTTGCCGTTAAAACAAAAGGCATATAAAAGAATACCGCTAGCAGGTCGCAGGAAAAACGTTTTAATCCTGCAGGCATGCGACTAACCAGTTTCCGGAAAAGATCACTTATGTAGAACAATGATCTAAATACAAACCCCTTGTTATCCATATTATAATAGAGATAGCAATAGAAGTATCCTCCGCGTTTAATTTTTTTAACACAATCTGTCATGGCCTGTTGCGTATTCGGAATATGGTGCAAAACTCCAATGCTCATGGCAAAATCAAATGTTTCGTCATCAAACGGAATTGTTTCCACCGATGCTTTGCTGATTCGCACGTTCTCTACTTCAGCAAGTAAATGATCGGCGGCCAGTACTGCATTGCTTGGATCTATCGCTTCCACAAAGCCCATACGATGGCTTAGGTATTTTGTCCACCGGCCCGTGCCACAGCCGATATCGAGGGCATAAGTATTTTTATTGATGATATCATCCGTGAGAATATCGAAATACATTATGGCAAGGGAGCGGATATCTTCGTCGGAGTAATGTTGAAATTTCAGCCATTCTTCCCCAAAGGCATTGACCACTTCGGCGTCGATATTGTCGCCGTCTGTTGAGAAGATACTTATCGACTTATTTTTTGCTTTGACTACGTCGATGGGTGGTTTGTTATAAGGGACTACCATTTATTTAAAGATCTTATTAATTCACACAGGTTGTTTGCTTTCAAGGCGGGCCTCTTTGTTTTTTATATAAATAGAGATCAGCATAAAAAAATAAAAAGATAGTATCGGCAGCCGGTAACGTACCAATGTACCAAAATTAAAAGTGGAAAAACCGATGATAATGCCCATGAGCATCGTAAAAATAAAACAAAAGAAAAGATAAGGGTCAGTAAAAATATATCGGAAGAATTTGTACACCCTGCATTTTACAAGTACAAACAGGGTCAGTAGCAGAGTTACCAGCCCCTCCATTGCAGATAGCAACATCACCAGTTTGTTGGACTCCCATAAAAATGGCCTGAACAGGGTAGTGAATATTGCCAACGGACTTCCTAAAAGCAGCCCGGGAATGCTGATCTCTGTATCCAGGATGGTAAAACCAGATCCGTTAGATTCATCGTCGAGGCTGGCGTATGCCCCTTTAAATATCTGGATGTTGTTTTTGGAATCCTCAATGATGCTGGTAATGTTGGATGAAAGGCTTATTACAACTACGGTAGCGCCAGCAATAATTATGACGCTTGCTATCATAAGTCCAATAAAGCTTCTTTTACTTCTTAAAAAGACATAAAGAACTAACGCAGCCAACGCAGAAAGCGCTATTCCCATTGCCAGGTAAGTTTTAATAATAAAAAGTAGATAAAACATTATCACCAGTAATAAGGGATGCCTGAGCTTGAAATTCTTTTTGATGAATATCCTGTAGAGAAAATATATAATGTAGCCGATGAGGCCCACGCATAGGGAATCTTTTATTAGCCCGCTTCCCCAAAAACAAACCGAAGGAGTAAAGAGTATACCGATCGCAAGCAATCTTTGCGCTTTTTTTTCCATGATATCATTCATGGTCTTGAATAATTTCCACAGGCCCCCAAAAGCAAACAATCCGAAGAACATGGAAATGACCAGGTAGCTATTGAACGATAAGTAAGATAACAGCGCTGAGATCTTTGATACTGTAAGATTCGAATCTACGTCCATGCCTATTGGAAGTAAGCTACCCGGTTCCCCATATATTCTTACGTAATCATCGGCAGATGTGAAAAATGGCGTAATGGGGTCGCCCGTAGTACTGATCGTCGATCTAACGAACTCGCTCCCCTGGTAAAAAACAAATGAATCACCATATCCGTAATAGTATTGTATCACCATACAATACAATATGCTACCACCCATATGACACAGGAATGCAGTGACAAAATACTTTCTGAGGTGCCCATCCTCATACTTTTTGCCCTTCATTACGATGAGAAAATAAAAAACAAATAAATAAACCGGCAACCAGAGGAAATCGTATATGGTAATGTATTCCGTCATTCAATCTGGGTTTACTAAGGTTAGCCCATGGTTTTCAACGCACAATGTGCGTTAATATCTGGCCTTAAAGCACTGGATATTTTTATAATCTTGCAATATAGACAATAGTTTTTTTGAAACACATTTGAAAAATCCGCCCTATTAAAGCAGAATCCCGTGCCGATGCTGTATTTTTATGGCTGTAGTAAAGTTTCTATGAATATTGAACTCGTAAACCCCCTTAACGGACGAAAACTCATTCCCACCAACAACGGGTTAACAGACGAGGGCGAGATCATCTTCCCTAATGAAAAAGGCGCCTACCGCATCGTAAAAGACGATAATTACAGTGAAAATTTTGGATATCAATGGAACATGTTCGCAGGAACGCAACTTGATAAAGCCAGCAAACTAGATATTTCGAAAAAACGTTTTTTTGCAGAGACGGGTTGGGATAAAGAAGATTTGTCTGGAAAAAACATCCTTGAAGTAGGTTCAGGCGCAGGAAGATTTACACAGATCATGCTCGACTTCACGGCTGCCAATGTTTACAGCGTAGATTACTCCAATGCTGTGGAAGCCAATTTTAATAATAACGGGCCTAATGAAAGGCTGCATCTTTTCCAGGCAAGCATTTATGAAATGCCTTTTGTAAAGGAAAGTTTTGATAAAGTGATCTGCCTGGGTGTACTTCAGCATACGCCTGATGTAGAAAAAAGTATCGCTGCCTTGGTGTCGATGGTAAAACCCGGCGGTGAACTGGTGGTGGATTTTTATCCGATCACGGGTTGGTGGACAAAGCTGAGCGCCAAATACCTGCTTCGCCCTTACAGCAAAAAAATGAGCCACGAAAAATTGTATAAAAAGATCGACCGCAATATAGATTGGCTGATCAAGGCCTCACGTTTTTTTTCAAAGATTGGGGTGGGACGGGTGTTCAACCGCTTCTTACCCATTTGTGATATTGCCGGCACGTTGCCGAAAGGGCTGCCTTACGATCAACTAAGAGAGCTTTGTGTGCTCGATACTTTCGACATGTATTCTCCGCAGTACGATCAGCCACAAAAAATAAAAACTATTGTTGCATACTTTAATACATACAAAATGGAAAAAGTGTGGGGAGGGTTTATTTACTACGATAATTGCAGAGCTGCCGTGGTAAAGGGTTTCAAACCATGAACCATAAACTATGAACCATTAACCCAGACATGAACCTGGCTAAGTCATTCAGCATTTACACCATCGCCTCTTTTTTTAACAAGGGCATGATGGCATTGCTGGCTTTTTTTTTATCCAATTATATTTTGCCGGTCGAAAATGGAATACTTTCTCTCTATAGCGTATTCGTGCTTTTTGTACTTCCCTTCGTGATACTGGGCATGCCTAGCTCCCTGATATTGGAACATGCCAAACTGGATGAAAAGGAGTATAAACTCTATTTTAACTCTTCGCTGGCATTATCAACTGTTTCATTCATCATCCTGTTGCTCGTTTTTTTGGTGGCAGGCAATTTTGTTTCAGGAGTCATTACAGTGCCATTCAGGCTATTGTTGTTTGGGATGTTCTATGCTTACTTTAATTTATTCCAGGAAAATATCCTTGCTTACCTGAGAGTACTGAAACGCCCCTGGCATTTCCTTGTCATTTCTGCGATCAAGGATCTCCTCGAGATCGGACTGGTGATATTTCTTGTCATTCAATCTGGCAGAGGCGCTGAAGGAAGAGTGCTCGCCGGCCTTATTGCCGGTGCAGCGATCTTTATTTTTGCGCTGGCCTATTTTTATAAAGATGGCCTCATTCATTCCAGGATCAGTAAAAAATATTTACGGGAAGAGTTTAGGTTTGGTATTTCGCAGGTGTTCTTCCAATTCAATGTTTTTATATTGACCGCAACCGATAAGTATCTCATCAATTGGTTTAATCCTACTGATAAATCAGGGCTGGGCGTGTATTTTATGGCCAACCAGTTTGCTTTCATCATCAATGTTTTGGTCAGCGCATTTTTCTTTTCGTACCAGCCGGAGTTGTACAAGATGCTTACTGATCTTACAGAAGCGAACAAATTGAGGATGCTGAAGATAAAATATCTTTTTGCCGGATTTTTGTTGATCTGCACTATCATGCTTTGTATCGCCATCCCAACCGTGTATCATTTGTTCATCAACAAAAAATATCACCCGGGCATTCCCTACGTCATCTGGCTGGCCTTTGGTTATTTCTTCTGGGGGCTGTATGCCCTGATGCTTGGTTTTTTATATTATTACAAAAAGAACAGGGTCGTGATGATCTTTTCGGTACTTAGTGCCCTGCTGTGTATCGTTGTTACTTATTTTTTCATCCGCGAGTGGGGGATAATGGGAGCGGCTTATTCAAACTTTGTGATCTACGGGATCCTGTTCATTAGTTTGTTTATAACCACCGTTCGGGTTTGCAACCTGCAATTGCCATGGTTGCGATTCGGGGCTATTTTTAAAAGAACGTAATATAAATATATAAATATCGTTATTCCGTTTGCATTAATTCCTAATATTGTGCAACGATAAACCAGACGAGGAAACCTGACTAATGAACAATCCTTTGAGCCCGGTAACGGGTAGAAACAATACAACGCTAACTGACGTCTTTTTCAGCGGGGATATTATTCAATTGTATAAAGTACAACTGGGGATCGACGTGTCCTCTTTTTTTTCCGGAAACGATACTTTCTTTTTATACCAGTGCAATGAAACTGGCTACCGCTTTTATCATCCGCAAGGCATGGAAGGCGATGGTGATTTTTACGGCACCCTGCAACAAAGCTTAGCCGACGATTATTATCACGAATGGAAATTCGAGAACCAGCTTGCGCTTGATGTGATCAACCCGGGCGAGAAAGTGCTGGATATCGGTTGCGGCATTGGCAATTTTTTGATCCGCGCAAAAGATAAGGCAACGGCCACCGGGCTTGAACTAAATGAGAAAGCTATCGAAGTAGCCCGCCACCGGGGGCTTAATGTGCTTAACGAAATGATCGAAACCCATGCATTGAGTTATGCGGAACATTATGATGTGGTTTGCCTCTTCCAGGTGCTGGAGCATATCTACGATGTGAAGCCCTTCGTGGAAAATGCATTAAAGGTGTTGAAGCCTGGTGGTAAACTGGTGATCGGTGTGCCGAATAACGAACCTTATTTTTTGGGATACGATAAATACTGCACGTTGAATCTGCCTCCACATCACATGGGGTTGTGGAATGCAGGGGTATTTAAAAAGATGGCGCCGCTCTTTAATTTGAAAATGCAACAATATCGTTACGACGTAAAAGGTAACGTTCGTACTTATGCCTACCTGAAAGCAAAATACCTGGCACATGTAAAATCACCAGGCGGCAAACATAGCCAGGCAGAAAAGATGAAGATGCTTTCATGGGGTTTGTGGACGGTGCCGGTTGCGATATTTAAGAAGATCACCAGGGGCATCAATGGGTCGCATATTGCAGTTGTATTTGAGAAGCTATAAAATAGCAAATAAGAAATAAGGAATAATAAATAAGAAATGAGAAAGTAAAATAACTGGAAGATCTACGCGACTTGAATTTAAAAAGCTGCCTTACTTCCTTATTTATTATTTCTTATTCCTTATTTTCAGCTCCCAGTTATACTATGAAGAAAAAGATCATTCATTTCATTTTTAACCTTGGAAGGGGTGGGGCCGAAACCATGATGGTGAGGGTGATCAAGGAATTGGATGAATATGAACACGTGGTGGTCACGCTTTTTCCGCTAAATCATTTCGGGCCCGAATTACAATGCGATAAACTAATATGCCTCAACCTGTGGTCATTGTTCTCGCTTCCATTGGCTGTTTTCAAATTCAGGCGGCTGGTAAAAAAGGAAAGGCCGGCGATAGTGCATACACATCTTTTCTGGCCAACGGTTATTGCGAGGGCCGCTGTTCCGAAAAGGATCCCATTGATCACTACCATTCACGCTTTCATTGCCAGCTCTGTGGAGTATCGGCATTGGCATATTCGTTTTTTGGACAAGCTTACTTATCGCTTCAGAAAAAGCGTCATCATCGTGGTGGCCAGGGGCGCACAGGAAGAGTATTTTTCTTTTTTGAAATTGAAGCCTTATAAGACCTATGCCTTGTACACATTCGTGGATGCGAATCGCTTCGATCTCAGTAAGGCAATAAATAAAACAAGTTCCCCTGTTTTTCGTTTGATCTCTGTTGGCGCTTTAAGAACGCAAAAAAATCACAGGCAACTGATCAATGCCTTTGCGCAATTGAAGAACGAACCCATCGAGCTGCACATTTATGGCCTTGGCAACCTGCAGCAGCAATTGGAGCAGCAGATCAATGAAACCGCCACCAACGTTGTGTTGAAAGGCGAGGTAAGAAATATAGAGGAGATCATTCCGCAATACGATCTGTACGTGATGTCTTCAGGCTTTGAAGGGTTTTCCTTAAGCGTGCTGGAAGCCATGGCAATGGGAATGCCTTTATTGTTGAGTGATATACCTTCTTTTAAGGAACAATGCGAAGGTCTGGCAGATTATTTTTCATTGGATGATGTAGAAGGGCTTGCTCAAAAGATCCGCGAATTGTCGAAAGAAGACAAAGCGGTACTGGCAGCCAAAGGAGAAAAATTAAGGCAACGTGTGATCGCAAATTTCACACTGCCACAGCATATTGCCGGTCTGCGGAAAATATACACCGAAGCAATGACAGATTAGTGTTCTGTCATTTCGACGAAGGAAAAATCTATTTGCCTTCAATACTAGATGTCTTTCCCGATAGTTATCGGGATCGACCTGACAGGCAGCTTTACGATGGCAGACCTTAATTAACGATCAGGGATTTAACTTTACCGATAAATTTCAAAACACATGTGTGGGATATCAGGCTTTGCGGATTTTAAGAACAATACAGGTAGAGATGTGCTGGAGAAGATGAATCGTACGCTCGTGCATCGTGGTCCGGAGGGGGAAGGCTATATGATGTTCAATGCTGCGAGTGCAACCATCGGGCTCGGTCATCGCAGGCTTTGTATTATTGATCTTAGTGAAGGCGGCAATCAGCCCAAAAGCTTTGAATCGCTGCACATCACTTTTAACGGGGAGATGTACAATTATGCCGAAATAAAAAAGCAACTGGAAGACAAAGGGCATCAATTCGTAACACACAGCGACACCGAAGTTATTTTACACGCATTTAAGGAATGGGGCACAGATGGCATCAAACAATTTATAGGCATGTTTGCCTTTACGCTTTATGATGAAGCGAATCAAAAACTATTTGTTTATCGGGATAGGGCAGGGGTAAAACCACTGTACTATTACTGGAAGGACGGACTTTTTCTTTTTGGTTCCGAATTGAAGGCATTGATGGCCCATCCTGCTTTTATAAAGGAAATTAATATCGACGCGACCGCTGCTTACATGCAGTTTGGATATATACCGGCGCCACATGCCATCTTCAACGATACTTACAAATTAAGACCCGGGCATTTTTTGGAAATAGATATCTCCAAAAGAACGGTGCAGGAGCATCTATACTGGAACGTGTATGATGCTTACAATAAACCCACGTTAAAAATTGATCTGCCTGATGCGATCGCAGAAACTGAAAAATTATTGGTCAGCGCTTTCCAGTATCGGATGGTGAGTGATGTTCCTGTTGGTGTTTTTTTGAGCGGTGGTTACGATAGCAGTTGTGTTACGGCATTGCTGCAGAAGAACAATATGGAGAAGATCAAGACCTTCACAATAGGGGTACCCGATGCGGGGCTCAATGAAGCGCCTTTTGCAAAACAGATCGCCGCTCATATCGGTACCGACCACACAGAATTTTATTGCACGCAAAAAGAAGCACTGGAGATCGTGCCGCAATTACCCTTCTTTTATGATGAACCTTTTGCAGACAGCAGCGCCATTCCAACTTCATTGGTAAGCAAGATCGCAAGAGAGAAGGTAACAGTTGCACTCTCAGCCGATGCAGGCGATGAGATATTCGCCGGATATAATCGTTATGATTTCATGATGAAGTATGGTAAGAGGATCAGGAGCATACCAGGTTTTATGCGAAAGACGGCTGCTGCCATGATGGATGTGATCCCTGCCGGTTCGATCCCCGGGTTCAACAAAAAATATTTATTCCATAGCCGCTACGAAAAGCTGAAAACGCTTTTTAAAGATCCTTCGCAGCAGAATATGCTAATGAGCATGACGAAGCAAATGAGTGAAAAGGATATCGCCGGACTTTTCAAATCGCCTGTTTCCAGGCTGGAGACTGCTTTTGATAGCAAGGAATTAAATAAGAAAGATTCGGTATTGGATTATATGCTTGCTATCGACTATCAAACGTATTTGCCTGATGATATCCTGCACAAGGTTGACCGGGCAACGATGAGCGTTAGCCTCGAAGGGCGTGAGCCTTTTTTAGATCAACGCGTCATTGAATGGGCTGCACAATTGCCATTGGAGTACAAATACAATAAGGGCAACAAAAAATTCATCATCAAAGAGATCGTGCATCAATATCTTCCCAAGTCTATTATGGACCGGCCAAAGATGGGATTTGGAATACCCATTGCACATTGGCTGACGCATGAGCTTAAACCATTTGTGGACCAGTATTTAGACGAAGGTTTTATTTTGAAGCAAAACATTTTTGAGAACAGTGAGATACAGCGGATCAGGAGATCTTTCTATCATGGCAGAACGGAAAGAGCGGAAAAGATATGGTACCTGCTGATGTTCCAGATGTGGTACGACAAATGGATGAACAATAATTAACCCATGGCCAATCCTGCAAAAAAGATCCTCTTCATTTCTTATGATGGCATGACCGACCCATTGGGGCAAAGCCAGGTGATACCTTATCTCCAGGGATTGAGTAAGCATGGATACGAAATATTTTTATTGAGTTGCGAAAAGAAAGCAGCTTTTGCTCAAAATAAAACAATGGTAGCGGCAATGCTTAAGGGTTCTTCCATTCAATGGTTACCGTTGACCTATACCAAGAACCCCCCTGCGCTTTCCACTTGGTTTGATATTAAGAAATTAAAAAGAGCAGCGGCACAGGTACACCGGGAGTACCATATCGATCTCGTGCATACCAGGCCAGGGGTGCCGGCATTGGTAGGATTATGGATGAAGAAACAGTTTGGAATAAAATTCCTGAACGATATCCGTGAGTTTTATGCCGATAGCCGTGTGGAAGGAGGAATGTGGAATGTAAAAAACCCTTTGTTTAAAAGGATCTATAAATATTTTAAAAGCAAAGAAACAGAAGCTGTAAGGCAGAGCGATGGGATTGTTTGTCTCACCCATGCTGCTGAAAAAATAATTCACCAGTGGCCGGAGTATAAACCATCTGTTCCGCTCGAAGTGATCCCATGCAGCGTTGACCTCGATCTTTTTGATCCATCCCGGATCGATATGATCAAAAAAAAGGAATTGAGAAAAGAATTGAATATTGATGAGCGGGACCTTGTAGTAAGTTACCTGGGGTCGATCGGTGGTTGGTATCTCACGGCAGAGATGATGCATTTTTGCAAACTGCTGAGCGATAAAAAACAGAACATCAAATTCCTGTTCATCTCACCACACCGACACGAAGTTATCACGACGACAGCGGCAGCATACGGTATCGATCCGAGTAAGATCATCACCAGGAAGGCCAGGCGGACAGAGGTTCCATTATTGCTTTCGCTAAGCAGCTATTCGATCTTTTTTATACGGCCCTGTTATTCCAAACTGTCTTCATCACCTACAAAGCACGGAGAGATAATGGCAATGGGCATCCCGCTGATCACCAACAGCGGTGTGGGGGATGTGAAGGAGATAGTGCTGCGGTATAATTCTGGTATCGTGCTGGATGAATTTAGCGAAACAGTATTTGAATCAGCAGTCGATATAGTTGTGTCGGGGTATAACTATGACACCACTGAGATAAGACAGGGCGCCAAAGAATTTTATTCATTGGAATCTGCGATTGAAAAATATAACAAGATTTATGGCGCTATACTTGACCAAAGCCTTTAAATGGTTTAGAAAGTTTAGGAGGTTTAGAAAGTTTAGAAGTGTTACAACCTAAACCTACTAAACGGTCTAAACTCTCTAAACATAATTATATTTACACATGGCTAAAAAATATTTGATCATCGGTTCCGGCTTCTCCGGCGCAGTGCTGGCGCATCAATTGGCAACCCGGTCGGCTTGCAGTATCGATATGTGGGATGAGAGGGATCATATCGGCGGCAACTGCCATACAAAAAGAGATGAGCAAACGGGTATCATGGTGCATCAATACGGCCCGCATATTTTTAATACCGACAAAAAAGAGATATGGGATTTTGTGAACAGCATCGCTGAGTTCAGGCCCTATGTACACCGGGTAAAAGCGATGAGCAATGGCAAAGTGTATTCTCTTCCCGTAAACCTGCATACCATAAACCAATTGTTTCAGCGTTCATTTACCCCGGATGAAGCGAAAGTATTTTTGGAAACATTGGGTGATAAAAGTATTGAGGATCCGAAGAATTTTGAAGAACAAGCACTTCGTTTTATAGGCAAAGAATTGTATTACGCCTTCTTTTATGGCTACACAAAAAAGCAATGGGGTTGCGAACCAACTGAATTGCCGGCCTCGATCCTGAAAAGAATTCCCGTTCGTTTCAATTACGACGATAATTATCACAATAATATTTACACCGGGATCCCGGTGGAGGGCTATAGCGATCTTATTCAAAAACTAATTGACCAGTCGGGGGCCAAAGTTTCATTGAATAAAAAATTTGAACCTTCGATGGATATCTCTGCATACGACCACGTGTTTTATACCGGCCCCATCGATGCATGGTTTGATTTTAAATTCGGCCGGCTTGGTTATCGCACCGTAACGTTTGAAAAATATTATGCCGATGGCGATTTCCAGGGCACCACTCAAATGAATTACTGCGATGTGGATGTTCCTTTCACCCGCATAACCGAGCACAAGCATTTCGCCAACTGGGAACAGCATGATAAGACGATCTACTTTAAAGAATTCAGCAAAGAATCGGAGCCAACAGATATTCCATATTATCCCAAGCGACTGCAGCAGGATAAAGAACTGTTGCTGCAATACCGTGCTACCGCCGAATCTCTCGAAAAGGTTTCTTTTATTGGCCGCCTCGCCACCTACAGGTATATGGACATGCACCATGTGATCGGCGAAGCATTGAATTTTGCTTCAGCTTTTTTAACGGCAACAGCCGCGGAACAAAAGCCTCCCGTTTTTCCCAATACTGAAGTTTAGCAACTTATATTTGCAGCCAAGTGGAACAACCTATAAGGTCCCGGGATGGGCTTCTAAGAAAAGGCCCTCCATCGAACCTTATAGGTTGTTTCCAAGCATGAAAAAAGCATTTATATTGGAAAAATCGTATGTCTGAGCCAATGAAAAAAGGAAATTTTGTGATATCCCTCGACTTTGAGATCTATTGGGGAGTGAGGGATGTGCTGGAACTTGATGATTATCGCGATAATTTGTTAGGTGTGCGTACAGTTATACCTGGTCTGCTACACCTATTCGACAAATACGGCATCCATGTAACTTTTGCCACGGTTGGGTTATTGTTTTTCAACGACAAGGATGAAATGCTTGCCGGCCTTCCCCAAAGAAAACCGAAATATACCAATCCCCGCATCTCACCCTATGAGGGTCATTTTGATAAAGTGGGAAAGGATGAAACCGAAGACGTGTTTCACTATGCACCTTCATTGATAAAAATGATACAGCAGTCCGGACAGGAGATCGGGTGTCAAACATTCTCTCATTATTATTGCCTGGAGAGCGGACAAACCATCGAAGATTTCAGGGAAGATATTAGAGCGGCAAAACGCATCGCCGAAAAGAGAGGGATAACATTAAAAAGTTTTGTTTTTCCAAGAAATCAATACAATGAGGCTTATCTGAATGTTTGCAAGGAAGAAGGCATCAGCTCTTTTCGTGGTAATGAAGAATCATGGCTCTATGAGGCGAAGGATGTTGATAGCGAAACATTATTGCGCCGCGCCATGCGCTTGTTAGATGCACATATGAATCTTAGCGGGCACCACTGCCATGAGCTCACGGCCCCCGACAACCCAGGCCTGTACAATATTCCAGCCAGCCGCTTCCTAAGGCCTTATTCAAAAAGATGGTCTTTTTTGGAAAGATTCAGGTTGAGCAGAATTACTAATAGCATGACCTATGCCGCAAAGCATGGGTTGACCTATCACCTTTGGTGGCACCCTCATAATTTTGGCGTAAACATCAAAGAGAACCTTGCATTTTTGGAAAAAGTATTGCTGCATTACCAAAGGCTTTCAAAGAAATATGGTTTTCAAAGCAGGAGCATGCAACAGTTGGCTGACCAATTAAAAAATGAAAATGAATGACGCAAAAATAGTGCTGCTGGCGGGTGAAGGCATTTCCACGAATATACTTTACCATGCGCTAAAAGATGATTTCGTTATACACAGCATTATATTGGAAGAACCCGTTGCCAAAAAGACACTCATTCAAAACAGGATCAAAAAACTAGGCCTCTGGAAAGTAACGGGGCAGATTTTTTTTCAACTCATCATCGTGAAATTCCTCCGCCTGGTTTCGTCCAAAAGAAAAAACGAGATACTTGAAGCCTATTCGTTGGATGTGGGCCCGTTACCGGCAGAAAAACTAACAAGGGTTCCCTCGGTCAATGATGATCAGTGCCTTCAACTCCTGCAAAACATTGCTCCCCAATTGGTGATAGTCAACGGCACAAGAATAATCTCTAAGCGGATCCTCAAGGGCGTTGGCGCCACTTTCATCAACATGCACGCAGGCATCACCCCAAAATACAGGGGCGTTCATGGGGCCTATTGGGCATTGGTAAATAATGATAAGCAAAACTGCGGGGTTACCGTTCATTTGGTGGATGCCGGAATAGATACCGGCGAGGTCATTTTCCAGGCAACGGTGATCCCTGCCGATAGCGATAATTTTGTTACCTACCCCCTGGTACAACTTGCTGCCGGCATCCCCGGAATGAAGAAGGCAATCGCTGATATTTTGGCCGGGCGCCTGGCCAAAACCGTGGGAGTTGGAGAAAGTAGGCTTTGGAGCCACCCCGGGTTCGGACAATATATTTTTTACTGGCTCACCAGGGGCAAAAAATAGCTAATTGGGCCAAAAGCCTTTCTCAGCCAGCCTTTTTCGGTTTTTTTAGCCTTAAACCGGCTGCTAATCAACCCTTTACTTTCCTACTTTTTTCTCTTCTCAAGGCAATATTCGTAATCCCACTACGTTAATATAGGGTCCAGTAATATCCCATTTTAAAACCCAATACCAAATCCAATGGAGAAGGTAATTGCCGTAGTGGTGACTTATAATCGCCAGGAACTCCTTTCAGAATGCATCGCAGCTCTTCGCAAGCAAACGCGCCCTCTAGATGCTATTTTAATCGTCAATAATGGCAGCACCGATAATACGGAGCAATGGTTGCAACAGCAATCAGATGTCTTTTTTATCAGCCAAAAAAATGTAGGTTCTTCCGGTGGTTTCAATACCGGCATCAACTGGGCGTATAAAAACGGCTACGCCTGGATCTGGTGCATGGACGATGATGGCTATCCAAAAGAAGATGCATTGGAAAACTTACTGAAGGCCGATGATGGTAATCTCCGCCTGTTGAATTGCGCAGTTATTGATAAAGCAGATAAAAGATCTTTCGTTTGGAAGACCCAACAATATAAAACATTGGATGAAGTGGATTGCAAGCTCATCCATGGTATCGGACATCCATTCAATGGCACCATGCTTCACCGCAGGATCATTGAAAGAGTTGGAGCACCAAAACCCAAGTTTTTTCTTTGGGGAGATGAAACAGAATATTACTACCGCATTGTAAGAAGGAATGAAATACCAGTATGCACCGTTCCTGATAGCATTCATTACCACCCCGCTGCGGCTTTTTCATTTAAGCAAGACTGGGATCATGCCAATGCATGGAAAATGTATTACTATGTCCGCAACAGGTTTCATATACATCGCGTAAAATTCGACAACAAAGCACTGGCATTATTGAATTATTTCTGCTTTTTGTTTGCTTTTGCGGGAATCGTATTGTTTTACCAGAAAACCGATAAATTAAAGAAGCTCAGTTTTATGAGATGGCCCGTGGCTGACGCTTTTACAAATAATTTTGAAGCAACCCCGGCGCTGATACTTGCCCGATTAAAAACTAAACAACAACCAGGTTTCGGTACTACGATCAACGGGTACCTGAAAAATATCTGGTCATCGATACTTACACCCTTTACGCCGCAACGCAACGGCAGGGCAGCAAATGCTTAGTGCAACTGTAATAAACACCACCCTCTGAAATCAGCAGTCCCGATCTTAAAGTCAGGACTGTTTTTTAATTTTTACACATGTCGGTTTTGTATAAATCAAAACTGATTGTTAATCTTTTAAAATGCTTGCTGGAATTGAGTTTCGGGGTGGAGGGATATTTTTGGAAAAAAGCAATATTCTGTCGTAGTTCTACGTTAGTATTAGGTCCAACAATCCAGCACAAAAAACCAATAATCTCCCATGGAGAAGATAGCACTTACAGCAACTGCTAATATACAGGCCAAGGCCCTGGTAGTAACTGCCAGCCATTTCCCCAACAACTTCTTCAACAATCTTATTGCTTTTTGCTGATGGACTTCAATGACTACATATTATTCATTGTCTACACTTTTGTATTCTACCTGATATTCAAAAGCCGTCGCACTTTTTATGAGGATCCTGTTTTACGGCACTACCATAAGATCGGTTTTTGGGTAAAGATATTTTCAACCATCGCTTTTACGATCTTCAACTACAAGATCTCCCTGGGAGATTCGGTTGTGTTGTATTGGAGAGAAGGGTATAATATTTTCCAGCTGATACAGCATGATATCAGCAATATCAAATTACTATTCATTCAGGGAAAGGACTTCGACCAGGGACTCCTGGCAGATACCTGGAACCTGGGTTATTTCAACGACGAAAATAATTACATGGTGACGAAGATCGTCGCCGTATTGTCTTTTTTCACTTTTGGAAAGTACATGGTGATCAACCTGTTCTTTTCCATGATCTCTTTTTCAGGGGTCTGGAGACTATATCGCTTTTTCTACGGCCTCTATCCCCACCTTCATAAGCAATTGGCGGTGGCTATTTTGTACCTGCCCACTTTTGTTTTCTGGAGCTCGGGTATTTTGAAGGACCCTATTTGTACCGGGGCAATGGGATGGTTAACCTATTCGCTGTACGAAATGTTCTATCATAAAAAGGCGCTCATAAAAAATACGATCATCGTTATCATTGCAGGTTTTTTCCTTGTCAACCTAAAAATTTATATCCTGGTCTCTTATGTGCCATTCTTCTTTTTATTCCTGATACTGAAGAACGTGAACCTGATCAAAAATGCATTTGTGAGATTATTGATCGGCCCCGCCCTAATCATCGGTTGCGTGATCGCCGGCCAGCAGGTCATTAAGAAATTTGAAAAAGAACTGGGTGGTTATGCCGCAGAGGGCATTGCCAAGCAGATCAAGCACCAGCAGGAAACCTACCAGCAACAAGCTGCAGCAGGCATCGGCGAATCCAATTTTTCGCTTGGCGTTGATTTCGACGGGTCTATGACCAGTATGTTGAAAATGGCGCCCGCGGCGATCATGGCAACATTATACCGTCCCTTCATCTGGGAATCGGCGAAAGTATCCACGATGCTTTCTTCCCTTGAATCATTGGCGTTGATGATATTTACGCTATCCATCCTGTTCAAAGTGGGCCCGAGAACCTTTTTGCGAACGATAGTCAAGGATCCCACCATAACCTACTGTTTCCTATTTGCGTTATTGTTTGCGCTGTTTGTTGGAGCCACTACACCAAACTTCGGAACGCTTTGCCGTTATAAGATCCCTTGCATGCCATTCTATGTGATCGCACTGATCCTTATCAGGGATAAATGTGCCAGGGCTAAAGCAGCACTTCCCGTCAAATCGAAGGAGAAAGAAAAAGAGCAGTTTAGCTTGCAGGCGCAAATGGCTTAAATAGTTTAGGGAAGTTTAGCTAAACCCCCTAAACTGACTAAACCTTCTAAACCACATCCTTAATCATCGCATAACGGAAACACTTCTTTCCTTTAACGTCGATATATTTGTTATTGTAAAATCTTTCCCAGCAAATGCCAAAACTTATACGCATAACTACCGTGCCGATGGCATTGCGCTATTTATTGCCGGGGCAAATGCGGTTCATGGCCGAAAATGGTTTTGACGTATTGATGATAAGTGCCGATGGGAAAGAATTAAAAGACGTTATTGAAAAAGAAGCTTGTCCGCATATCATCGTGCCGATGACAAGAAAGATCACACCGTTCCGCGACCTTCAATGCCTGATCAAACTCATTAAGATCTTCAAAAAAGAAAAGCCGGATATCGTTCATACACATACACCCAAGGCGGGGATACTCGGAATGCTCGCAGCAAAATGTACCGGCATTAGAGTAAGGATACATACCGTTGCCGGCCTTCCGATGATGGTAGAAAAAGGATGGAAGTACCGGCTGCTACGCTTTGTAGAGAAAAGAACCTATGCTGCCGCAAACTATGTTTGGCCTAATAGCAATTCATTAATGCAATTCATCAGGGATCAAAAACTTTGCGATCCGCAAAAACTTCGTGTCATCGCCAAAGGATCAACCAATGGAATTGATGTGAATTTTTTTGACAAGGCAACGATCGATACACAATTGTTGGACAAGACAAAGGCCAGCATCAATTATTCTCCCCAAAATAAATACCTGCTCTTTATTGGCCGGTTGGTGGTGGATAAGGGCCTTGTTGAACTGCTACAGGTCTTTACCGCATTGCAGCGAACGAACAGCTCGTTGAGATTGATTGTTGTTGGAGATTACGAAGCGGCACTCGATCCATTGCCGGAGGAAACAATAAAACAAATTGAAAACAATCCTTCGGTCATTCACATCAGCTGGTCCGACGAGGTAAAATATTATATGCGGATCGCCGATCTTTTTATTTTCCCATCTCATCGCGAAGGCTTTCCCAATGTATTGTTACAGGCTGGTGCGATGGAGTTGCCTGTTATTTGTTCACGCATTGCAGGTAATGTAGATATCGTTGCACACAATGAAACCGGTTTGATCTTCGACAGCGGCGATCAACAACAAATGCAGCAACAAATTCAGTTTGCACTCAATAACGAAAGCGAGGTTAAAACAATGGCTGAAAGCTTGTACAATAAGATCCGTGCAGATTATCGCCGTGAAAATATCTGGCAAAATATTCTTGAAGCATACAAATCATTGGTAAATTAGATGATCAATAAAAAAAGATGATAATAATAGGTTACTCCGGGCATTCATTTGTTGCCTGCGGCATATTAAAAGCTGCTGGACAACCGATCACAGGTTATTGTGATAAGGAGGAGAAAACCTTTGACCCTTTCGGACTTAAATATTATGGTAGTGAACTTTCTGATGAAGCTTTGACAGCGATGAAAGAAAATGGCGGCTTCATAGCTATCGGCACCAACTCCGTCAGGAATAATATTTATGAAGAGCTTTCAAAGAAGGGCATACGGTTCTTCAATGCTGTCCATCCGTCGGCGGTGGTTGATGCATTGGCAATGATAGCTGAGGGCGGGGTGATGATAGCAGCAAATGTTAGCATTAATCCTTTGGCAAAAATTGGAACCGGCGTTATCTGCAATACCTCCTGTGTCATCGAGCACGAATGTGTGGTAGGAGATTTTGCTCATATCGGTCCGGGTGCGGTGCTTTGCGGAAATGTGAAGATAGGAAAACGGTCGTTCGTTGGTGCCAATGCGGTGATACGGCAGGGCATCACGATCGGCGACAATGCTACGATCGGCGCGGGCTCGGTGGTAGTGAAGGATGTGCCGGACAATGTTACGGTACTGGGTGTGCCAGCTAAATAGCGATCATTTAATCAGGGGGCTTCCCCTACCTTTGCGCAGGAAAAAATTTACAAATATGAAGGTATTAGTTACAGGTGGTGCAGGATATATCGGTTCTGTACTTGTGCGCCAGTTGCTCAGCAAAGGGCATACTGTTCGGGCGCTCGATTCCCTCAAATTTGGCGGCGAATCTTTATACGACGTGATGCTTCATCCCGGCTTTGAATTTATGAAGGGCGATGTTCGCGTAGCGGCCGATATAGAGAAAGCATTAGAAGGTGTAGGTGCTATCGCTCATCTTGCTGCTATCGTTGGCGATCCGGCGTGTAAAAAATTCAGCGATGAGGCCCGCGAAACAAATTGGGATGCCGGAGTTGCCTTGTTCAACGCCGCAGAAAATGCTGGTGTAAAACGTTTTGTTTTTGCAAGCACCTGCAGTAACTATGGTAAGATGCCGGATCCTGATTCCTTTGTGGTTGAAACTTCCGAACTCAACCCGATCTCTTTATATGCAGAGTTAAAAGTTAAGTTTGAAAAATATCTCCTGGAAGAAAAAAAAGATAGCAGGATGTGTTGCACTGCTTTAAGATTCGCTACCGTGTATGGTTTTTCTCCACGCATCCGTTTCGACCTTACGGTAAATGAATTTACCCGCAATGCGGCGGTGCATGGCGAACAAGAGATTTGGGGCAAACAATTTTGGCGCCCCTATTGCCACGTAGATGATCTTGCCCGTTCAGTAGTGCTTGCACTGGAAAGTCCGGAAGCAAAAGTGCGGGCCAATGTTTTTAACGTAGGCAACACAGAAGAAAATTATAACAAAGGAATGATCATTGAAGAAGTATGCAAGATAGTTCCCAATACCAAGGTCATTTATGTGGATAGCAGTGAGGATCCCCGCGATTACCGCGTTAATTTCGATAAGATAAAAAATGAATTAGGGTTTACTATCACTAAGAAAGTCCCGGATGGCATAAAAGAAGTTTATGCTTTATTGAAGACAGGAATTGTTACTGATCCTTTTGATCAGAAGTTTAGAAATACCTAAAGAATAAGGAATAAAAAATAAGAAATAAGGAATAAGAAAGTGTGGATCCTCCGCAAGTCAGGCTGCCCTACTTCCTTGTTCCTTTTTTTATTCCTTATTTCTTATTATACCCTACCTTACTTACATTTGCAACGCAACATTACCCTGACATGCTTCTACTAAGCGGCCCCAACATCGCGGGAAATGAATGGAAATACGTGAAGGACTGCCTGGATACCGGCTGGGTAAGCAGCGTTGGCGCTTACGTGGACCAGTTTGAAAAAATGAGCGCCGAATTTGCCGGAACAAAATTCGCTGTGGCTACCAGCAGCGGCACTACCGCTCTCCATATTTGCCTGCTGATGATGGGCGTTAATGAAAACGACTACGTTATCACTTCCAACATTACTTTTATCGCTACCTGTAATTCCATTAAATATACCGGTGCTGATCCGATATTGATAGATGCCGATCCGCAAACCTGGCAAATGGACCTCGACCTGCTGGAAGAATTTTTAGAAAATGAAACAGAACAACAGGAAGACCATTGTCATTATAAAAAAGATGGAAGGCGAATTCCTGTGCTCATGCCCGTGCATGTTTTGGGAAATATGTGCGATATGGATAGGTTGATCGCCCTGGCAAGTAAGTATCATATCATTGTTATTGAAGACAGCACCGAAGCGCTGGGCAGTTATTATAAAGACAAACACGCCGGAAGTTTTGGTTTGTTGGGAACCTTCAGTTACAACGGAAATAAAATTATTACCACTGGTGGTGGCGGCATGATCGTTACGGATGATGAAGCGCTTGCAAAAAAGGCAAAGCATTTAACCACGCAGGCAAAAAGCGATCCCTTTGAATACATTCATGATGAGATCGGGTACAACTACCGCCTGGTGAATGTTGCAGCGGCAATGGGTGTAGCTCAAATGGAACAGTTGCCTTCTTTTTTACAACGCAAACAGGAGATCATTGCTTTTTATAAAAATGAATTGAATGGATGCGGCGATATTGGCTTCCAGGAAATTACGCCAGGTGTAAAGCCAAATTGGTGGTTACCCACGGTCAAAACGGATAAGCAAAAGGACCTGCTGAAGATCCTGAACGAAAATAAAATGCAAAGCCGCCCGTTTTGGATGCCGATGAATCAATTGGTAATGTTCAAAGAAAATATATTTTATAATAAAAATAATTGCTCCGATCATATTTATCACCGTTGTTTAAGTATTCCTTGTTCAACAAATATTACAGACGAACAGCTAAAAGCAGTGAGTGATAAAATAAAAGAGGGGATGGGGATCTAGTATTAAGTTTCCAGTATCCGGGATCAACCACCAAGCACATGTACAAAATAACCAAACGTATTGCCGATATTATCATAGCAGTTATTGCATTGGTTATCCTTTCCCCCTTATTGATCATCTGCATAGTCATGCTTTTACTAACCGGGGAGCACGAAGTATTCTTCGTTCAAAAAAGAGTGGGCTACAAGAATAAGCCTTTCAACATCTTCAAGTTTGCCACCATGTTGAAGAATAGTCCGAATATAGGCACAGGCGAGATCACACTACGCAACGACCCACGTGTTACAAAATTTGGGCGCGTATTGCGGATGACCAAATTGAATGAGCTGCCACAGATCTTCAATGTATTGATCGGCAATATGAGCATTGTTGGTCCACGTCCGTTGATGGAAGTAAGTGTCAGGCAATATCCGGAAGACATACAGCAGATCATTTACAACTGCAAGCCGGGTATGACAGGTATAGGCTCCCTCATTTTCAGGGATGAAGAAAAGATCGTGTCATCGGCTCCCGACCCACATGTCATGTACACCGCTATATACGGATTAAAGGGATCGCTGGAGATATGGTATCAAAAGCATGCCTCATTGCTTACTGATCTTAAAATTATTTTTCTTACTGCCTGGACCATCGTTTTCCACAAAAGCAAGCTGGTTTACAAGACCTTCAGGGACCTGCCCCCAATGCCTTTTTAGCCGATTAACGCTACCTTTGTTTATCTTTTAAGGTCAGGCTTTAAACAAACAGCCTTGCCGGTTGTAATATCTATAGCAAAACCTTTGTTCATGCATTCATTCACCATCAAGGACCTGGAGAATTTATCTGGCATCAAGGCGCATACTATACGTATATGGGAACAACGATATTCTTTTCTCAAGCCCGGCCGCACAGGCACCAATATTCGTTACTACAGCAATGAAGAATTGAAGAAACTCCTCAACATTGCTTTGCTTAATAAATACGGATATAAGATCTCGCATATTGACAAAATGAGCGACGCCGAGATCAAAGAAAAAATACTTTCCCTCAACCAATCGGAGGCACAGCAGGAGCGAGTGGTGAATGAGTTGATCCGCAATATGGTGGATCTTGACATGGAAAAATTTGAAGCGATATTAGATAACTATATCCTCGTAAAAGGAATTGAAAAAGCGATAATACAGATCGTATTTCCTTACCTTGAAAAGATCGGCATATTATGGCTCACCAATCACATTATTCCGGCACAGGAGCATCTCGTTTCAAATGTCATTCGCCAAAAACTGATCGTAGGGATAGAGAACATTGAATGTTCGGTAAGCGTAAATAAGAAGATCTTGCTTTTTTTACCTGAAGGAGAGTTTCATGAGATCGGCCTTTTGTTCATGAGCTTTTTACTCAAATGCAGGGGAATTTGTGCCATTTATCTCGGTTGTAGTGTGCCGATCGATGACTTGGAATTTATCGTAAAGATGAAACATCCTGATTATATTTTCACACACCTTACATCGGCCGGACGTAAATTCAACTTCGAGAAATTCATATCAACGATCCACAAAAAATTTCCCACGATACCCGTGATCATCTCTGGTAAATTGACCCATGGCTACGAAAAACGAATTCATCCTCCCGTCACTTTGATCAGGTCATTTTCGGGGGTACTTGACTTTGTGGCAGGTCTGTAAAGCGGCGCGCAAGTCGGTGGTTTTCAGTAAAGTATTGATTTGCAAACTGTTTATCATTTTTCCGTAAAAAGTAAACAGGCTGGCATTATTGTTGAATCTACTTGTTTAACTTTAACGTAGATTATTTAAACAGTTCTGCCATGTCCACTTTAGAATTCAGCCAGGCGCTCATCAGCAACGCGGATTATCTCAAACCATTCGCTATCACACTAACCAGGGATTTGGAGACAGCAAAGGATCTTTTGCAGGAAACGATGTACCGTGCGCTGGCCAACCGGGATAAATACAATTCGGGCACCAATATCAAGGCATGGCTCTATACCATCATGCGGAATATCTTCATTAACGATTATCGCCGCCGCGCCAAACAAAACACCATTTTCGATGCCAGTCCAAATGATTACTTACTGGATCACAATCAACCACGCATCACCAATACGGCCGAATCGGTGCTGGTGATGAAAGATGTGCAGGCCGCGATCCATCAATTACCGCAAATTTTCCGCGATCCCTTCCTGTTATATTTTGAAGGATACAAATACAACGAGATCGCCACAATTCTTACCGAGCCGCTTGGCACCATCAAAAGCAGGATACACTTTGCGAGGAAATTATTGAAACAACAGTTGAGCAGATTCTAAATTATTTGATAGGTAATATTTAATGCGTTGTGCTATTGGATTTTGACCCACACAAAACGTTCTTAACGGAACGTAAACCGATCAACACTCAATTTTCTACCGACGAAATGTTCCTAACGGAACAAGGACCGCTCCGTTGTTCCGTTAGGAACATTTCGTGGGTAACAAAGTATTGCATGCTGTGTGCGTTCCGTTAGGAACGCTTTGTGCTTAATTTATCAGTAGCACAAAACTGCTTTCAAATATTAGATCTTCAATATTAAATTAGCATACATTCGCTCATTGAAAAAATGTACCGTAATAGGAAGCGGCTTCGCCGGATTGTCTGCTGCATGTTTCATGGCAAAAGCAGGCTGGGAGGTAACTGTATTGGAAAAGCATGATACGCCGGGCGGCAGAGCAAGACAGTTGAACGCAGATGGCTTTACATTCGACATGGGCCCATCCTGGTATTGGATGCCGGATGTGTTTGAACATTTTTTTAATTGCTTTGGAAAAAAAGTAGAAGATTATTACGAACTGCAACGACTCGACCCTTCCTATCGCATTTATTGGAAAAGCGGATGCACCGATCTTCCCGCCGATTATGATCAACTTAAAACTTTATTTGAAAGTATAGAAACCGGTAGCGCCGAAAAACTCGACCGGTTTATGGAGGAAGCGGCGTATAAATATGAAGTGGGCATTCATAAGTTAGTTCAAAGGCCCGGACAATCATTCATAGAATTTTTGGATATAGATCTGCTAAAAGGAATATTCAAACTGGACGTCTTCACTTCCATGAAGAAACACGTGGCACGCCATTTCAAAGATCAGCGGCTACAGCAATTGATGGAGTTTCCTGTTTTGTTCCTGGGTGCATTGGCAAAGGATATACCTGCTTTGTACAGCCTGATGAACTATGCCGATATGAAACTGGGCACCTGGTATCCCAAGGGGGGAATGTACAAAGTGGTTGACGCGATGTATACACTGGCAAAAGAACTTGGGGTAAAATTTTTATTCAACCACGACGTGGTTGCAATAAACATCGAGAACGGCCTCGCGAAGTCAGTGACTGCCAATTGCCAATTGGCAACTGGCGATTGGCAACCGGCAATAATCAACTTTCCCTCCGAGAGCATCATAGCCGCCGCCGATTATCATTTCATCGAAACATTATTATCAGAAAATAACAGGTCCTACAGCAATGAATACTGGGATAGCAGAGTGATGGCGCCTTCTTGTTTACTCTATTATATAGGGTTAAATAAAAAACTGGATGGCGTTTTGCACCATAACTTGTTTTTTGATACTGATTTTGATCTTCATGGCGAAGAGATCTATACAACAGCGCAATGGCCAACCGACCCTTTGTTTTACGTTAGTGCAACTTCGGTCACGGATCATTCAACAGCTCCGCCCGATTGCGAAAACTTGTTCTTCCTTATCCCCGTTGCCGCAGGCTTAAAAGAAGATACCGAAGCATTGAGGGATGAATATTTTGAAAAAATATTGAGTAGATTTGAAAAAAAGACGGGGCAGGAGATAAAAGGATCGATCATATATAAGAAATCCTACTCGGTAACTAATTTCGTAGATGATTATAACGCTTTTAAAGGAAATGCTTATGGTTTGGCGAACACATTGAGGCAAACGGCTGTTTTAAAACCGAAGCTGAGAAGCAGGAAGATCAAGAATCTTTTTTATGCCGGCCAGCTTACGGTGCCGGGACCGGGAGTGCCGCCCAGCCTGATCAGTGGAGAAGTGGTGGCGAAAGAAGTGACAAAACATTTTGGAACGCCTCCCCAAACCCCTCTCTAAAGGAGGGGCTTCGAAGAGAATAATAATTTGATGAACTTTTCATCAGTAATAAAAGCAAGAACTTGTGATCAGTCTCTTTCATGAACTAAGCCAGCAATGCAGCAGGGCTACTACGGAGAAGTACAGCACTTCTTTTAGCAGTGCTATAAGGCTATTGCATAACGATCTGCGGCCCCCGATCTACAATATATATGGTTTCGTGCGTTTCGCCGATGAGATCGTTGATACATTCCATCAATATAAAAAAGATGAGTTGCTGCAGGAGTTCAGGAGAGAAACCTTTGCCGCTCTTGAAAGAGGAATCAGCCTCAATCCCATCCTGCATAGTTTCCAGATGACGGTGAGCCAGTACAGCATTCCCAGTCAATTGGTAACAGATTTTTTTTCCAGTATGGAAATGGATCTGCAAAAGACGACATACAACAGCGATGGCTACAAACAATATATTTATGGCAGCGCCGAAGTGGTTGGACTAATGTGTTTGTATATTTTTTGCGAAGGAGATAAGGATGCATATGCCAGGTTGAGGCCTTATGCACAATCGCTGGGTGCGGCTTTTCAAAAAGTGAATTTTCTTCGCGATCTTAAGGCCGATTATCAACAGCTGAACAGAACTTATTTTCCGGGTGTTGATTTTATGAATTTTACGCCATCCATGAAAGCAGAGATCGAAGCTGATATTACCCTTGATTTCAGTAATGCTTATGAAGGAATATTGAGGCTGCCGGCAAAAGCAAGATTTGGAGTGTATGTGGCTTACAAATATTATCTCTCTCTTTTCAAAAAAATAAAAAAGACAGCGCCGGCCCACATACTCGAGCAGCGAATACGTATACCTGCTTATGGGAAAGCCTATATCCTGGCAAAAGCCGGGTTGAGGAGCCAGTTCAATTTATTATAATCTTTAGTGTTTATGGATCTTATCCTGGTAGATGAAAACGACAGTCCTCTCGGAACGATGGAAAAAATGGAAGTTCACCAAAAAGCCCTCTTGCACCGGGCTTTCAGCATTTTTATATTTAATGGCAAAGGCGATATGCTGTTGCACCAACGGGCCAGCAACAAGTACCACAGCGCAGGGTTATGGACAAATGCCTGCTGTAGCCATCCCCTCAACGGCCAAGAAACGATCGAAGCCGCCGAAAAAAGATTGAAGGAAGAGATGGGCTTTACCGTTCCGCTAAAGAAGGCATTCAACTTCACCTACAAGGCAATATTAGAAAATGGGATGACCGAACATGAATACGATCATGTTTTCATCGGCACTTATGATGGCGATATTCAGCCCGATGAAGATGAAGTGAAAGATTTTTGTTTTGTAAACATGAATGAGATCAGATCATCCATTCAATCACATCCGCGGAAATATACGGCGTGGTTCAAAATTGCTTTTCCCAAAGTGGAGGAGTATCTTGCATCAATCCAGGCTGGTTGACCCGGCATTTACTTATGCGATCCAAAAATGCAATTATCATTGGTGCCGGTGTAGCGGGAATGGCGGCTGCCATTCGTTTGGCCGTACAAGGCTATGAGGTACGTGTGTATGAAAAAAATACCCATCCTGGTGGCAAACTCGGCGTGTTTGAAAAAGATGGATTTCATTTCGATACAGGACCCTCCCTTTTTACCCAGCCACAAAATATTGAAGAGTTATTTGAACTGGCCGGGGAGCCGATCGATAATTATTTCTCCTATCAAAAGATCGATATCGCCTGCAAATATTTTTATGAGAATGGTAAAACAGTGCAGGCATATACCAATGCTGCCCAATTTGCCGAAGAATTGCAAACGCAGGTGAATGAAGAGCCTGCGAACGTGACGAAATATTTAAAGCGTTCAGAAAAAATATATGAAAATATCGGAACGGTTTTTTTGAATCATTCTTTGCATAAAAAAAGAACATGGTTCAATAAAAGGATCGGTAAAGCATTGGCAAGCGTTCGCAGCAACTATCTTTTACGATCCCTGCACCGGTACAACAGTAAAAAATTTACTGCGCCGGAAACAGTTCAGCTGTTCGATCGCTTTGCAACTTACAATGGTAGCGATCCTTATAAAGCCCCGTCCATGTTGAGTATGATACCACACCTGGAGCAAAACCAGGGAACATTTTATCCTCGTGGAGGCATGATCAGCATTGCCAATGCCTTGTATCATTTGGCCAAGGCGAAAGGGGTGCAGTTTTATTTTGATACACCCGTGCAACGCATCATACACCATGAGGGCAAAGTGAGTGGAGTGGTGGTTAAGGATGAGAACATTCATGCTGATATTGTGGTGAGCAACGTAGATATTTATTTTACCTGTAAGCATTTGTTGAATGATCAGTTTAGGTTAAAAAAAATATTGAAGCGGGAGAGAAGCAGCAGCGCCATTATTTTTTATTGGGGAATGAAGAGATCATTTCCGCAGTTGCAGTTGCACAATATTTTTTTTAGTTCCGATTATAAGAAAGAATTCAACGGTATCTTCGGATCAAAAGAGCTAAGCGATGACCCGACGATCTATATCAACATCACGGCAAAGACAGAGAACAGCATGGCTCCGGCAGATAAAGAGAATTGGTTCGTAATGGTGAATGTTCCTGCAAACAGGGCGCAGGACTGGGAACAAGAGAAGATAAAATTGCGCAGCGCAGTCATCAGTAAACTAGATCGCATGCTGAATGATGATATTGAACCGCTGATCGAAATGGAACAAACAATGGATCCGGTGATGATCGAGGAACAAACAGCTTCTTATATGGGATCCTTGTATGGAACAAGCTCCAATTCAAAGCTGGCAGCCTTTTTTCGTCATCCTAATTTTACCAGCACTATCAAGGGCCTGTACTTTTGTGGGGGTAGTGTGCATCCCGGCGGCGGCATTCCTTTATGTTTAAAAAGTGCGAAGATCGTGAGTGAACTGATCAAGCAGGATGACAAAAAAAACGCTGATTAATCGTTATTACGCAGATTTCGCAGATTAGATTTTCCTGCGGAAAATCTTTTGCCGAAGGTAAAATCAGCGCAATCAGCGCAATTGCTTAAATCAGCGATTTAATATTTTTTTATCAAATCAACTAAGTGAATTTTCAATTTTCAAAATATCAAATAGCAACCGCGATCGCTATTCTATTTCATGCTATTGGATTGATCGGTATACTTTTTTTTGACAGGCAGTTTTTTGTGCAGTCTACGGTCATCAACCTTCTATTGATGTTTGCATTGTTGATCTGGACACAGGCGGAAAAGAACAGTTTTTTCTTTCTCTTTGTTATTGCAGCGATCATAATTGGCCTGGCTGCCGAGATCGTTGGCGTTAATACCGGGGCGCTCTTTGGCGATTACACTTATGGAAATGTGCTGGGTTATAAATTCATGAAAGTGCCCTTGATCATTGGGATCAACTGGTTCGTCATCATCTATTGTTGTGGAATCAGTATTCACATGCTGCTGATGAAGGCCATCAATCGCATTTCCTCCGAAACAAAGACAAAGCCAATGGCGCTGAAAGCCATTTCCGTGATCGTTGATGGCGCCACTATCGCGGTTTTTTTCGACTGGGTAATGGAACCTGTGGCGGCCAAACTGGGATTCTGGACATGGGGTGAGGATGGAGAAGCGCCTCTTTACAACTACGTTTGCTGGCTGATGGTAAGCAATATCATCCTCGCCATTTTTCATTTCAGCCGCTTCAATAAGCAAAATAAATTCGCCGTAAATTTGCTGTTGATACAAATGATGTTCTTCTTACTACTGAGAACATTTTTAAACTAATGAATTGGATGGTCTTCATATTGATAGTGCTGGGAACTTTTTTGACCATGGAAGGGATCACCTGGCTAACACATCGTTTTGTGATGCACGGATTCTTATGGTACCTGCATCGCGATCATCATCAGCAAGGCCCAGGATTTTTTGAAAAGAACGATGCTTTCTTTTTGATATTCGCCATACCAAGTTGGCTCTGCATCATGTTGGGTTTACAGAATAAAAATTATTGGGTGGCCGCCATTGGTTTTGGTATCGCCTTGTATGGGTTGGCATATTTTATTGTGCATGAGGTGATCATCCACCAACGCTTCAAATGGTTCACCCGCAGCAATAATGTTTACATTCGCGGCATTCGCTGGGCGCACAAGATGCATCACAAACATTTGGATAAACATAAAGGTGAAAGTTTCGGCATGTTGCTGGTGGCAAAAAAATACAGGGATAAAGTGCGCAATGATAAGAAGATGATCAACCTAAAATCTTAATGAACTCCCATTTTACTTATTTTTTGATCCTTGGCTGCACGCTTGCGGGCCCCTTGCTGCTGAGTTTTGACAAGAAAGTAGCTTTCTATAAAAAATGGAAGCCGCTTTTGCTGGCAATGCTCATTCCTGCCGCCATCTATATCACCTGGGATATCTATTTTACCTCAAAGGGAATATGGAGCTTTAACGAAAAATATTACGTCGGGGAACTAAAAGTTTTTAACCTGCCGCTGGAAGAAATACTTTTCTTTTTTGTTGTGCCGTATTGTTGCGTGTTTATCTATGAATGTGTACGAGTGTATTTTCCACAGAAAAAAAACAAGAAGGCCGGGGATACCATATTAAAAGGACTGGCTTTCGCCTTGCTGCTCCTCGGTTGTTATTTCTTTGGCAGGGATTATACTTCCTGGACATTCATTTTCACCGCGATCTTCATTGTGCTGGTCAGTTCGCCTGGAAAATATTTTAAGAACTTTGATGCAACAGCTTTTTTAATTTCGTATGTTGTTATCCTGGTTCCTTTCTTGCTGGTGAATGGTTTGCTTACTGCCATTCCTGTGGTATTGTACAACGATGCAGAAAACCTGGGTATCAGGATATACACGATACCTTTTGAAGATGTATTTTACGGAATGTTGCTGGTGATGATGAATATCGCTTTTTACGAAAAATTAAAATAACGTTATGGAATTTGGAAGAGTGCCGGAAGGAGAATTAAACAAGGTCGACTTTAGTTTGCCGAAGGAACCGGCATTCAACAAAACGATCCTAAAAGGTAAGCCTGTAAAGCATCCCAAGGTATATGTGGGCTGCGCCAAATGGGGGCGTACTGAGTGGGTTGGTAAGATATATCCGCCCAAAACCAAGGAGAAAGATTTTCTTGAACATTACGTTCAACATTACAACAGCATCGAACTAAATGCCACGCATTATAAAGTATATGGCGAAGGCGGCATCAAGAAATGGACGGAAAAAGCAAAGGGCCGTGATTTTAAGTTTTGTCCAAAAATGTACCAGGGCATCACGCATCGCGGAAGTTTGAAAGGAAAGGAATTTATCACCAATGAATTTTTTAGGGGCATTGTTTCTTTCGAAGAATTTCTTGGGCCGATCTTTATACAAGTGAGCGAGACCTTTTCTCCCAAAAGAAAAGAGGAACTATATACTTTTCTCCGCTCAATGCCAACCGACCTGCAATTCTTTTTGGAAGTAAGGCATCCTGATTGGTTTGCAAAAGATGAAATTAGAAATGAATTATTTGAAACACTGCGTGATATCAATATGGGCATCATCATCACTGATACCGCCGGCCGCAGGGATTGTGCGCACATGCATCTTACCGTTCCTAAAGCATTTATCCGCTATGTGGGCAATAGCCTGCACAAAACAGATTATACCCGAACCGACGAATGGGTGAAGCGCATGAAATACTGGCTGTCTCATGGACTGGAAGAATTATATTTCTTCATGCACATGCACGATGAAGCTACTTCGCCGGAGCTAACCGTTTATTTGGTTGACAAAATGAATGCGGCAATGAAATTACATTTGATAAAGCCTAAATTCGTTACCTCACTTTTCACCTAAGGGAATGAATAACGTATGTTACCACTCCCCAGATTTGACAGTCAGTAAACTCGCTTACGTCAATGGGCGAGAGCCGGGCTGTTTCGGGAATTAGCCTTAACCGGTTAAGCTTTCTTTCAAATCGTCGTATCAGCATTTCCCCATCCAGCACAGCGATCACTATTTTACCATTCTCCGCCTTGATGCTTCTATCTACGATCACAATATCGCCGTTGAATATCGACGCATCGATCATGCTATTACCCATCACCCGCATAAAATAAGTTGAGTGCCTGTTGCCCACAAGTTGCTCATTGAGGTCGATGCCCTTTTGTGTATGATCATCCCCCGCCGCGGCAAAGCCCGCCGGCACATGCGACTCCTTTTCGCCCCAAAATTTTTCCACTTCCATATAACATATTTCTTTGTCCCCATCCCGCCTCCCGGCCCTTCCATTTTCGGGCATGATAATGGATTGAGCTACCGTAGAGGAAAGAAAAAGATTTGTTATTTGCTAAATTATTTAGTAAATTTATACTAAAATAATCGATAGACAAATTTTATTTTAAACAGAACGATCATGAAAACAATCGTCAATACCATTCCCGGCTACAGGGTGTATGAATACCTGCTGGTGCTCAATCCGCATGAAGAGTTACGCAACAAGATCGTGGATGTGAAGACTGCATTCTATGAAAAATATAAGGCCGAAACGGCGCGTTGGGGAAAGCCCCACATCACGCTCGTTAATTATTTGCAGTACGAAATGATGGAAGAGCGAATTGTTAATCGCCTGCACCAGGTGGCCATGGGTTTTCCTCCCATTAAAGTGGAGTTGAAAGATTATGGCAGTTTTCCTTCGCATACGATCTACATCAATATTACCAGCAAGATACCTGTGCAAAGCCTGGTCAAACAAATACGAACAGAAGCGCAAAGGCTGATGAAATTGAATGATGAACACAAGCCGCATTTTATCATGGAGCCGCACCTCACGGTCGCACGTAAGCTTGAGCCCTGGCAATACGAAAAAGCCTGGCTCGAATACAGTCACAAACATTTTACCGGTCGCTTCATCGCCGATGGTATGTTGTTGCTAAAGCGGCTCGCGGGTGAAATGAAATACGAGATCGTGCAGCGATTTGAATTTCAAAATTTGCCGGTAACGGTGAGGCAGGGAGATCTGTTCAGCTAAGAGGATAAAAGATTTTGTACCCGGCATTTTATCATTGAGGATCTTCAGTGGCGTCGCACTCTTATACGGCATATCATTATTCAACCCCTCAAATTCAAAGCATACAGATCTGCGCCATCAGTGAGATCAGCGGGAACCAAATCTGTGTTCCTCTGTGTAATCCGTGGCAAAAAAAATCTGCCGAAGGCAGATAAACTCCTCCACAGATTACACAGATCTCCACAGATACATTTTTAAAAAAGGCAAAAACATAATCACCATGGAAAACAAACTTCCTCAAGACCATCACAAAGTCTCCTCTAAACAAAAAGAAGAAACCCAACAATACCTGGTCGGCCGCGGCGCACAATTCAATACAAAAAATCGTTTTCTAAAAGATGAAATAACAAAAGAACATGTTGAAGCCATCGACGATTGGGAAGAAAGTAATGTGCCCACCCAATACATCGAGCAATCATCCAAAACGATCGTCAATAAGATCGATAGTCCGGATGTGGGCATGATGTACAGCATGAACCCTTATGCCGGTTGCGAGCACGGCTGCATTTACTGCTATGCCCGAAATGTGCATGAATACTGGGGTTACAGTGCCGGGCTCGACTTCGAACGCAAGATCATCATAAAGAAAAATGCGCCGCAATTGCTGCGTAAATTTTTGATGCATCCAAAATGGGATGCTACGCCGACCATGCTCAGCGGCAATACGGATTGTTACCAACCAGCCGAACAAACCTATCGGCTTACGAGGGGATTGTTGGAAGTGTGCAATGAATTCAATCAGCCTGTTGGCATTCTCACCAAAAATTCCTGGATACTGAAAGACAAAGATGTGCTGCAGGAAATGGCAAAGAAAAAAATTGTTTCTGCGATGGTATCGATCACGTCTTTTAATGAGGACCTACGCCGCATCATGGAACCGAGAACCACCACAGCAAAGCAAAAGCTAAAGGTCATCAACGAACTCAGCAGCGCCGGCGTGCGCATGGGAGTGATGATGGGACCAATGATACCCGGACTGAACGAACACGAAATGCAACGCATCATGAAGGCCGCTGCCGATAATGGCGCAACATTTACGGCATATACTTTCATTCGTTTGAATGGCGCCATCAAATTCCTGTTCCATGATTGGCTCTATAAAAATTTTCCCAATCATGCCGATAAGGTTTGGCATCTCATCGAACAAAGCCACGATGGAAAAGTAAACGACAGCCGCTATGGCACCCGTATGCGTGGCGAGGGAAATATTGCAAAACTCGTTTCACAGCAATACAAGAAATACGGGAAGTTGTACAATATGAATGCGGAAGAATGGAGTTTGGAGAGGGGGTTGTTTAGGGTGCCGGGTGGGCAGGGGAAGTTATTTTAACATAAATTCATCCGTTAAAAACTCCCCTCCAGAGAAGAAAAAAATCACCCCCATCGTTCCTGATTTTTTCAAAGGCATTTTAGTTTTAAGGGTTAATCTACCCTTACACTAAAATGTTTTTTTATGAGCAACAATCACGAAAACGCGGACAAGGACGAAAACCTCAAACTAGAAAACGATTTTTTAAAAATGAAACTTATGCTGGAGCAGGGCGCCCAATTCGGCAATATGGAAGGCACGGAAGAGTGCCCGGCCGAGATTGAGAACCAATTCCTTCGAAATATCATTGAGTTTGAAAAGCAATATGCCGAGCAGAAGACGATCAAAGTTTTTGATAAGATCGGTAGGCCTGCGCATTTCAAGCCGGTCGATGAAATTCCAGAAGCTGATCTTGATAGGTCCTGGAAAGAACTGGATGAATATTTACACAGTTATAGTATCGACCTGGCGGTATTGAGTCCGAATGTATCCATCAAAGAATTGTATCGATTTACCGTTGAAGAGCTGTTTGAGTATGAAATGGATGATATGGACATGCCCGGCATGACGCATTGCTTTACCTACGACGAGTTTCATCCGGACCACGAATATGAAAATACAAATGCTGCAGTGGATGATTGTATAAGGCCAATGTTGGAAAAGAAGCCGTTTGAATGGATGCATCATTTCAGGAGAGATGGCCTGCGGCTGAATGATCATTTTCCGCTGACGGAAGATGAATTCAAGGAGCTCGTCAATCGTTTCCATGATGCTTATGAAGATCTCGGATTGCAGGAGCTGAGCGATCATTACTGCGGTATTCACGATACCAACTGTAAAATAAAAGGTTGCTATACTTTGATCGGAAAATTGTCTGCCGAACAAATTTCTTTAAAGGGAAACTGGATGGTTGAGTTTGAACAAGATGCAAGGTTTGGTTATTGGTACATCATCAATGTGCAGGTAGAAGGAATAGCATTTTAAAAAATGTGGCGATAATAATTATTTTTATTTCGCTGAAACTATTGGTCCTGCTGGCTTTCATGCCTGCATGTAATGCTGCTGCAAAAATATTTTTAAAAAATATTTGGCGGTATCAAAAAAATTATTTCATCTTTGTGTTGCAAAAATAAAAATGCACAACAAACAAATGCAACGCAGTAATTTACATAACGCAATGAAAAACGTGTTCAGCCTCATAGGGACTGATCCGATTTCAAGGGGCATGTATGCTGCATCATAAAGTTTCCAAAACCAACTGATTCAATAACAGCCCCAGCGAAAAGTTGGGGTTTTTTTATGTATAAATTTTAAATCAGCATCTCAGGAAATAAGAAATAAGAAATAAGAAATAAGAAATAAGAAATAAGAAATAAGAAATAAGAAATAAGAAATGACACAGATAACCATGCGACATATTCCGGAGACCAGTTCGGGTAAAATGCAAAAAAATAATGCATGCTTTAATAGCGTGTTGGGAGATCTGTACACATACAAACGATCGGAGAGTAAACTTATTTAGGCAAAACGTCTTTAAGCCAGCCCGGTCGGATTAAAAAACTGACCGGGCTTTTTGTTTTTGGCCCGGCGATAAAAAGAAAAGGAGGCGACCATGAAATTGGTATTAGCGGTAGTGATCACGAGGATGATCGTTAAAATATTCGACAAGAATAAAGCAAAAAGAGAGGTATTTCAAACTGATGCAACGGCAAAGATCGAAGATCCTGCAGCATTTAGGGTGAGGTAACAAGTAGCGGGAGTAGCCCCGCTACTTTTAAACGGTTCGTTAGTGTAACGGCTAACATACCAGATTGTCGATCTGATGTCACGGGTTCTCCCGATAGCTATCGGGACCGTACGAACCGCAAATGTTGTCTCTAGCTTATCTGGTAAAGCATTCCGTTGTGGGCGGGAGGAACAGGGTTCTTTCGATAGCCATCGGGACGGAGACAACCAAACAAAAGAATGCGGCCTGGTGTAACGGCAACATAACCATCTTCCTCCCTTTCTGGGAGGCAAACATAAGATGGATGTTTTCAGTTCAAATCTGAAGGTCGCACAAGAGCTGGCCTTTAGTTCAATGGAAGAATACTGCGCTCTGAACGCGGAGGCATAGGTTCGAATCCTGGTTGGCCAACAAAAGAAATTGCGGTTTGGAGTAATGGTCAACTCAGAAGTCTCATAAGCTTCAGATACAGGTTCGAATCCAGTAGCCGCAACAACTGGCTCGTAGCTTAATTGGTAGAGAACCGGGCTTTTAACCCGGGAGTTGTGAGTTCGAGTCTCACCGGGCCAACAAAAAAATGGATGAAAAGCTCAATGGCTGAGCAACGGCTTGTTAAGCCGCTGGTTGAAAGTTCGAATCTTTCTTCATCCGCAAAATGTTTTACACAGGTGAATTCGATAGTGATGGAATAGGATATCAATCAAAAACCTGGAGAAACAAATGGACGAATAACTCAATGGTAGAGTGCTGGCCTGAAAGACCAGTAGTATAGGTTCGAATCCTGTTTTGTCCACGAGGCAAAATTTAACAACACCCCTTTTGGAACATCCCGATAATTTCGGGAAGGGGATGGGGGCAAAACAAAATGCAATGGAGCAGATACATCAATGGAGGAAACTAAGCGGCGAAAGGATCACACATTCTATCGAAGATGAAGTGCGTGCTGTTATCCTGCGCGAGACAGCAGCAGGCAATGCATTGAAAGTATGCATCGGAACAGATAGCCAGGTAAAAGGAAAGGAGACTGAATTTGCCACCCTTATCGTTTTCATCCGTAAAGGAAAAGGTGGATTCATGTATATCCACAACGAAACCACAACGCAGAAAATGAGTATAAAGCAAAGGATGTTGATGGAAGTATCTAAGAGTATCGACGTGGCTTACGCACTGTGCAGGTTGTTCACTTTGTATGGCGTAGATATGGAAGTGCACGCTGATATCAACACCAATCCGTCTTTCAAAAGTAACGACGCCTTGAAAGAAGCAATGGGTTATATCATGGGAATGGGCTTTGCTTTCAGGGCCAAACCCAATGCCTTTGCCAGCTCAAGTTGCGCAAATAAAGTGGTGCAATAAAAACATGAATTTTTGAAAACAATTATTAAACAAATAGCTTCTCCAGGCCTCCTGCAAAAGCAGGAGGTTTGAAGAAGTCCTTAAAAAATGGTAACAATGGAACCGAAAAGCGAACAAAAGATCATAAATGCCAATAGCATCTTTGACAATGGCTTTCTATGCGGTAAATCGCTTTACCTGTATTGCTTTAATAATGTGCCGAGTGCAAACTTCATCGGCAACATAAATGGCGAAAAAGCATTTGATGCTATCAAAGAAAAATTCGGCCATCTTATCAGGTCAATACATGGTTACAGGTATTACGAAAGAAAATCGAAGAAATACGGGTTTAATGAAACATATATGATCATGGAGAATAATTGTGTGCTTGAATTTGATAACAGCTACTGCGAAATTTATCACAATGGGCTGCAGGATGATTTTATAAATGAATGCACGGGTTTGATGAAGGCTTTTAAGGAAAGACAACGCCGCAAGCCACTCGAGATAAACCTGATAAGCAGCGGCCGCAACGGGTTTGAATTTAAGCAACTGGAGGTAAAACGCACTAAGCTGGACCTGGACCTTTTTTACGAAGATGATTTTGCAGCGGTGAATGATGTTATTTGCAAAAGGCTATCCACAGACAAGGATAAAGGATTGGTGTTGCTGCATGGTTTACCCGGCACAGGAAAAACAACTTACCTGCGTTACCTGATCGGGAGGATCAAAAAAAGGATCTTATTTGTTTCACCGGGGGTGGCAGCTAACATAATGAATCCTGAATTCATCCAGTTATTGGTAAACAACCCCAACAGCGTATTGATAATCGAGGATGCCGAAAATGTGATCATGGACAGGAAGATGAATAACAATGCATCTGTTTCTAACCTGTTGAATATATCTGATGGATTGTTGGCCGACTTTCTGAATGTTCAGTTGATCTGCACATTTAATAACTCGCTCACATTGGTAGACAGCGCCCTGTTGCGTAAAGGAAGGCTGATAGCAAAGTATGAATTTGGAAAACTGAGTGTGAAAAAAGCGCAACAATTATCCGATCACCTCGGATTGAAACAAAAGATCGCCAAACCAATGACACTGGCGGAGATCGCCAATCCAGGGGAGAAGGAATACGAAGCGGGGAAAACAGAAGTGCTTGGTTTCAGGCGCAGGGAAGAATTGATGAACTAATTAATGTTGACTTGATCAATAAAAAGCTTGCTTAACGGCAAGAAGCGGGCGTATCCGGTTAAAGCAGACCAGGTCAGGGTTTCACAGCCCGACAGTGCAGACGTGGTAACTATCTGTATGCTGATGCGATAATGGCGATGCCCGCTCCACATATGCTTATGCGAGGGTTCGAGTCCCTCTCCCGACTGTGATTGGGATAACTCAGCTGGCTAGAGTAAAGCAACGTAGCGCAGGTTCGAATCCTGCTCCCCTCAAAAGGGATAGTATAGCGGTAGTACACTACATTATGGATGTAGACGGAAGAAGTACAGCGCTTCTCAAAAAATGCTGAACCAAACTAAAGCCGGCATTGTTTGCCGGTCCAGCCCTAGGGCGGGACAATTTGATAAACCCCAGCGGAAAAGTAATCAACTGCTACACTTATTTACTTAACCGGCATTAAGCTGTTCATTAAATGACCAGCAGCGTGCCGGGTAACTGAACGAGACTAAACAGCGAAAGCTTTTCTCCGGGTGCGTTGAATGGAAAACAACACTGGCTTTATTAATTTTTTTTTAACTCATACGAATGGCAAAAACGAATTAGTGTAATTCGTCTCAATTCGTGTAATAAAAATAAGACAATGAAAAAAGTAATGATCAACGCCTACCAGGTTGGTTTGGTGTTTAAAAAAAATGTGTACGTACGCATGCTGAAAGAAGGCGCGTATTGGCTGTGGGGTGCAGAGTCTGCCTATGTATATGATCTGACCAAACAGTTCTATGCTCCAATAGATATGAACATACTGTTGCGTGATGCTGAATTGGCGGAAGCATTGCAAGTGATAGATGTAAAAGAAACTGAGATCGTATTGCAATTTGAGAACGGCCTGGTAAAACAGGTTTTGACTCCCGGTCGCTACGCTTTCTGGAAAGGCATCATGAACTACGAATTTGTGTATGCCGACATCAGCAAGATCGCTATCACCGAAAATATTGAACGTGCGGTGTTGCTTAATAAGTTGGTGGTGCCTTTTGTGCGTTCCTACTCTGTAGAGCAGCACGAAAAGGCGGTGATGTATGTCGATGGTAAATATGTTGAGGTGCTTGAGGCCGGTGTATACTATTGGTGGAAGAACAACATCGTCATCAATATTACCAAAGTGGATATCCGTCAACAGCAGTTGGAGATCAACGGCCAGGAGATACTGACCAAAGATAAAGCTGCACTGCGTATCAATGGTTATGCCCAGTACAAAGTGGCCGACATAGAAAAAGCTTTGTTGCAGAACAAAGATTATGAACGTCAATTGTATGTAGCATTTCAATTGGTACTGCGTGAGTTCGTTGCCGCGATGATGTTTGATGAATTGCTGGTGAAGAAAGAATCCATGCTGCCCTATATCCTGGAGGCTGTAAAAAGCAATGCCATCGGTTTGGGTATCGAGGTAACCGGTTTCGGTATCCGTGATATCATACTTCCAGGTGATGTAAAAGACATCATGAACAAAGTGTTGGTGGCCGAAAAAAATGCGCAGGCAAACAGTATCATGCGTAGGGAAGAAACCGCCAGCACCCGTAGCTTGCTGAACACTGCCAAGCTGATGGAAGACAATGTGATGTTGTGGAAGCTGAAAGAGATGGAATACGTGGAAAAGATCGCCGACAAGATCAGCAATATCAGCGTAAGTGGCAACGGCGCACTGATCGAACAGTTGAAGCAGATATTTGTGGCGCAGAAATAAGCTACGCATCCGGCGCTATGTTGGTGTCGGATGTTTTTAATTTTTGTACCTAGCTTTAATGCTACTATTAAGCTTCAGTGGCGTCGCACTCTTGTACAGCGGAACTTTACGGGGCTTTTATCGAAGCGTAGATATTTGCGAAGGAGACAAAAAATTTAATTAGAGTAAACTTAAAACAATGAGCAAATTAAAAATAACAGGAAAAGAATTAAGATCACTTGGTTACCCAGAAGGTCCGGTGATCAGCATCGCCATGCACGTGATGGCAAAAAATTACAAACATAACAGCAGGGAAGAAGCATTTGATATTTTGAAAGCAATACTTGAATCACCGGAAGATTTTCTGAAAGATAGCAAGACAGAGAAGATCGCACAGGAATTGATCGATATGAAAACTCCGGCTTCGGATGGTTCTGAGAATGCGGTATCATTAAATCAAACCGGAATTCAATTTAATGTGTTCGGACAAGAGCATATCGAAGAAGGCGCCATGCATCAAATGTGCCAGGCTGCCAAACTTCCGATCAGTGTTGCGGGTGCTTTGATGCCGGATGCGCACAGTGGTTATGGTTTGCCGATCGGAGGTGTGCTGGCAACAGAGAATGCGGTGATACCTTATGGGGTTGGTGTTGACATTGGTTGCAGGATGTGTTTAAGTGTTTTTGACATCGATCCAAAAGAATTATTGCAGAAGGAAAATTATTTTGCGAGAGAGATCAATGAAGCCACTTTGTTTGGTAGCGGCGGACAATTTGACCACGCTTCCGATCATGAAGTGATGGAGAACGAATTGTTTCACCAACTTCCATTGCTTAAAAAATTGCATGGAAGGGTTTGGAAGCAGTTGGGTTCTTCCGGTAGCGGAAATCATTTCGTTGAATTTGACGTAATTGAGATTGGCGAGAAGGATGAAGTGCTTGGTGTTGAAGCGGGAACTTATGTGGGCCTGTTGTCGCACTCCGGCTCAAGGGCACTCGGTGCGAATATCGCTAATCATTATACCAGCATCGCCATAAGTAAAAGACGTTTGCCGCAAGACGCGAAAAATCTTGCCTGGCTGATGATGGATGAAGAAGAGGGTATCGAATACTGGAATGCGATGAACCTCGCAGGTGATTATGCTTCCGCATGCCATCATATCATTCACGCCAAGATCGCAAAGCAATTGGGACGTGCGCCGATGAAGAGGGTAGAGAATCACCACAATTTTGCATGGAAGGAAATGCTTGATGGAAAAGAAGTGATCGTGCACAGGAAAGGCGCTACACCTGCGGGAAAGAATGTGTTGGGTATCATTCCCGGATCTATGACAGCACCTGGTTTTATCGTGAAGGGTAAGGGTGAAGTGGCGGCTATCAATTCAGCGGCACATGGCGCCGGAAGAAAGATGAGCCGTACAAGAGCCATCCAATCAGTTACTGATAAGCAGTTCAGAGATGAGTTGAATAAGTGTGGGGTAAAACTGATCGGCGGCGGACTCGATGAATCACCATTTGCTTATAAAGACATTGCCGAAGTAATGCATTCACAAAAAGCATTGGTTGATGTGGTAGGTAAGTTCACACCAAAGATCGTGAAGATGGACGGCGCTAAACACAGGAGTTGGAAGAGTAAGGGGAATGACGGTTTGGGAGAATGATGCTATAAAGTAAAAATTCAAAAGTGAAAACATAAAACTATCACCCGGTATCGTTAAAGATGCCGGGTGTTTTTTTCTACGCTTCGATAACACTTCGACTGCGCTCAGTGTTCAGTACTGGTATACTGCATAAGAGTGCGACGCCAATGAAGTTGAGTAAGGATCAAATGCTGGTAACAAAAAAATAAAAATCATTTTCTAATTGCATTTCTTTTCTTTTTTTAACACGCACTCTTCATTTATTCAATTGCGAATTATGTAAAAATTGCTTTCTGCGCATCCTTAATGCAAATTCGTACACACATGAAACTAATCCTAAGCGTATTGATCCTCGGATCGATCCTACAAGTCAATGCACAATCAACTCCTAAGAATGCTGAACAGGAATCACTGCAGCAAGTAATTAATAATTACAATCGGCGTATCGCCTGGTGGGATAAGAATGCCAACCTCATCGAGCTATCGAAACCGATCATCATCGAGGCTACGAAAGGAGACAAGCTGGTGCCAAACAATAATAATAATTTTACCGTTCCCAATAGCCCAATAGCAAGGCCTGTCACTACTCCTGCATTCAATGACAAAAATCTTAATGAAATTGTTATCGTTACTACTGCAATGGGTATTACGAAACCAATAAACAGGATCGGTACTTCAATAGCAACAATGAAACCCGACGATTTGAACCGGGCTAAAGTAACCAATATCGCTACTGGCATGGCTGGCAAGATCTCGGGCTTACAAGTTAACCTGGTTAATAACGGTGTGAAGGCCGATACCCGTGTTACGCTGAGAGGCGATCGTTCGATATTGGGCAACAACCAGGCATTGCTGGTGGTTGATGATGTACAGCTTCCGATAAGTTATATCAGTTCTTTAAATCCAAATGATGTAGACAATATATCGGTGCTTAAGGGACCTTCTGCTTCCGCATTATATGGTTCAGATGCCTCTAATGGTGTTATCATCGTCACCACGCAAAAAGGTAAGATGACTTCCAACGGAGCAGTGTGGAGAAAGTATAAATTGGAAGACGCCGAAGATGTTGACTATATGCATAAGATACAAAGAACTTCGCCAGGCGAATATGTGAATGTGTATGAGAAACTCGAGGAGGCAAATGCAGGAAGCGTTGGGTTTTATTTAGATATGGCTGACTTCTTCTTTCAAAAAAAGATGGAACAAAAGGCGGGCGAAATTTTAAAGAAAGCCAATGAGTTCAGCAATGGCAATGCAGATGGCCTTATCGCCGTGGCCTACACACTTGATTCCTGGAATAAATTCGACGAAGCGATAAGTATCTATAAAAAGATCATTGAAAAAAATAGTGAGGCTGAATTGGTGAAACGCGACCTGGCATTGTCTTATTTTCAAAATGGCAATTATCAACTATCGTTGAATACTTATTATGATATCATTATCAAGAGTGGCAATGAAAGCAGTTCCATCAATAGTATCAAGCAAATAGCCATGGATGAGATGAATGCATTGATCGCATTGCATGCTGCTAGTCTCGACCTGACTGCTATCAACCTGCGATTGGTTCGGCCGCTGCCGGTGGATCTGCGGGTGATCCTGGAAAGCAATGATCGTAACCCCGTTGATCTGTTGATCAGGGAACCCGGTGATGAAGTATGCAATGCCGCAAATCCCAATTCAAGATCTGGCGGACATCTTTCATCCGCTAACTATGACAGCGAAGATAATTTTTATGATTATTCAATAAAAAATGCGCCGCAGGGTAGTTATGGTATCATCACCAATGCACGCAACAGCTATAGCAGTGCAATGCCTCATATGGTGCGTATAGTTACGTTTAAGAATTTTCAAAAACCCGGACAAACAATAGAAATAAAAAATGTGATCCTCGATAACCAATATGGCGAAGTGGAAATTGGTGAGATAATATTTTAAAGAAAATTTGATAAAGTTAAACTCCGGATCTCCCGGAGTTTTTTTTATACCCGGTGTTGGAGTGAGCCCGTTTGGGAGCTGTTTCATTTTAAACTACTTTTACCGCTGATAACATTACATGCAAACGGTAAAAGAAACCATAGAAAAGCTATTCCGTCAATTCAGTGAAGCAGAGGTCACTGATATTGAAAAGCTTCCGCAAAGTGGCAGCGATCGAACTTATTTCAGGATACATAGTAAAGAAGGAAACTTTATTGCCACGCACGGACCCAACATTAAAGAAAATAATACCTTCATCGGTTTCAGCAGGCATTTTAAGCAATGCGGCTGCCCGGTGCCGGCGATCTATGCCGTAACTGAAGATCAAAGCACCTATATCCAGGAAGACTTTGGCGATGTTTCGCTATTAAATGAACTGGAGAGCAAAGGTTATTCTGAAGAGGTATATATCTTGTTCAAGAAAAGTTTAAAAGCCCTGGCGCATCTACAGATCAATGGTGACAATGGGTTGGATTATGAGCAATGCATCACCAGCACGGAATTTGGCAAGGCTGCTATCGTCAGCGATCTGCTATATTTTAAGTACTACTTTCTTGATACTTTAAAGATCCCTTACGACAAGGAAAAGCTGATCAATGATTTTGACGCATTGAGCACTTATCTTTCTCATGTTGATCATAAATATTTCATGTTCCGCGATTTTCAAAGCAGGAACGTGATGATAAAAGAGGGTGAAGTTTATTTTATCGACTTCCAGGGCGGCATGAAGGGTGCGTTACAATATGATGTTGCTTCATTGTTGTGGCAGGCTAAGGCGGAATTAAGTGACGCATGGAAAAAGGGGTTGTTACATTATTATATGGAGTGCGCCGCCGATATCCTGCAAAAGCCTGTTGATCCTATTCGGTTTGAAAGCCAGTACAACGGCTATGTGTTGATACGATTATTACAGGTATTGGGGGCATACGGCTTCCGTGGACTGTTTGAGCGCAAGGCGCATTTCTTAACCAGCATACCATTGGCTTTGAAAAACCTTCAGGGTTTTTTAAGAAACAGCAGCGTGGGGATCGTATTGCCTGAATTTGAAAGATTGCTTGGAATAATAACAACAGAAGAAATAATACAACGGTTTGAAAACATAAAAGCTACGGAGGAAACACCGCTGCAGGTTACGATCAATAGTTTTTCTTATAAAAAAGGTATTCCTGCAGATGTGACTGAAAATGGAGGCGGATATGTGTTCGACATGCGAGGTATATTGAATCCCGGAAGAGTAGAAGAGTATAAAAAATTGTCGGGGCTCGATAAATCGGTAAAGGATTTTTTAGAACAACAAACCGATATGCCTGTGTATTTAAACAGTGTATATAATATCATCGACGTATCTGTGAGTGATTATATCAAGCGTGGCTTTAAAAGTTTGATGATAAACTTTGGCTGCACCGGCGGGCAGCATAGAAGTGTTTATGCGGCAGAGGCCCTTGCAAGGCATTTGCGAAACAAGTTCAAAGTGAAGGTACAGTTAACGCATACCAACAAGGAAAATTGGGTCAAGTAAGATGAAAGCAATGATCTTTTCGGCGGGACTCGGCACCAGGTTCAAACCCTGGACGGATAAGCATCCCAAGGCGCTGGCATTGGTAAACGGGAAGTCTTTGTTGCAAAGGAATATTGAATACCTGCAACAATACCATATCACAGATGTGATCGTTAACGTTCATCATTTCCCCCAACAGATCGTCGACGTCATTAATAAAAACAAAGGATGGGGCAGCAATATTATCATCAGCGATGAAACAAATGAGTTATTGGAAACAGGTGGCGGCTTATTAAAAGCAAGGCCCCTACTGGAAGGCGATCATCCCTTCATAACACTCAATGTTGACATTCTTACCGACCTGGATATTTTTAAGCTCCTTAATTTTCATCAAGAATATAAGCCACTGATCTCTTTTGGAGTTACAAACAGAACTACTTCACGCTATTTCTTATTTGATGATGATAACCGTTTATGTGGCTGGCGAAATACAAAAACCGGCGAAGAAAAGATCTCGATCAATAAACCTGGACTGGTTCAAAAGGCATACAGTTGCGTTGTTGTCTTTCAACCGGAAATTTTTTCTCTTGTAAAACAAAAAGGAAAATTCTCACTTACCGAAACCTACCTGGATCTTGCGAAGGATCATACCATACTTGGGTATGATCATAGTGGCGATAAGTTGGTAGATGTAGGTAAACCGGAGAGTATCGAGATTGCTGAAAAACTGTTCACCCCCTCCGCCCCCTAAAGGGGAAACTTTGCAGTAAAATACTTTATAGATCTTTTTGAATTAGTGAAGAGAGGTTGCATTCTTGTACTCCAGGTTCCCCCTCTAGGGCGCGGAGGGGGTTATTCGGGCTGTTCAAAATCCTGCTTCTTCTCTTCCTTCGGCTTTATACCAAAATTGTAACGAAACGTAAGCCCGATACGCCTTGTATCATTAAAGCGATTGCCACTGGCGCTCACATTTCCCTGGTTTAATTTGAAATATATTTTATTGGTATAAAAAATATCGTTGCCTGCCAGGATGAGATTGGCCTTCTTCTTCAGTATGGTTTTATTAATGCTTAAAGTGACTGCTCCGAAATTATCCAGTTCATAAAAATTCTGCAATGCCCGCGTGCGCATGAATCCATGCAGGCTCACATTGAGTCCTTGGTTTATTTTTAGATTTTGATAAGTGAAAAATGTCCAACTGCCATGCTTATAAGTAAGGGGTAATCCCTGGTAGAGGCCGTTGTACTCATTATAATTGTGTTGCCCGCCTGCATAGAAAAAATATTTGCCACCAGGAGGAAGACCGCCTACGAATCGCAGGTAAAATTCTTTGCTGCTGCCGATATTATCATAAGTGCGGTAGGCAATTTTTGTCACATCATCCTGGTAGGTAACATTGCTGAAAATGTCTTTCGTTTTATTAATGCCAATAGAAAATATGGGGAAGTCATCAGCCATGATATTGAATTCCTGATTGGTAGTGAACTGTGGTTTCAGGTTTGGATTGCCTACATCAAACAAATATTGATCAACGTATTTTGGATATGGATTCAATGATTCATAATAAGGCCGTGAAATACTTCGGCGGTAAATAAGATTGCCGATCAACTTAAATCCAAAAAGTTTGAAAAGGTCGTGACGGAGATACAGGTATGGGAAGAAATCAGTTCGCTTGATTGAAAGTGACGTATCCCTTGGTATGATCTGCCTGCCATTGATGCTGGTGGTTTCCATTCTCAGTCCCGGTTTTACGGTAAAGCCAAAAAATGTTTTTGAAACTTGCAGGTATGCCGAGCTGATCGTTTCCTTATACTTGAATGTGTTGGTTTGAAAATTATCCACCAGCATTCCCGTGCCAGTACTATCTATGAAGTAAGCCGCTGAGTTGCGGCTATCGGATATGGTGGCCTTGAAGCCGGTTTCAACAGTTAGCTTCTTCTTTAACTTCAATGTAAGATCAGTTTGTGCAACAAAGATATCTTTGCGATTCTCTGAGCTGCCATTTCCGTCGGCCGCATGCTTTGCAGGCAGGAAATAGCTATTAGTATAATCCTGGTCGTTCTTATTGTTGTAATGGTTGTAATTGACTTCAGATGTCCATTCACTTCCTAAAGAGTCAATTTTATATTTAGAGGAAAATTCGTTGCCAATATAAATGGAGTTGGAGCGATTCTTTATCAGGGATTCATTGTTGCCGGTACTGTTCATCGAAGCATTGTCGACGATATTGATCTGGTTTAAAGCATTGCTCCTGTTATTGTTGCTGCTAACCCTAAGGTCGTAGCCAACACTGAATTTTTTTGTAAGCTCAATATCAACACCGGCGCCGATATAATTGTTAACAGCGGGGTAAGTGGTGTAGGCCTTTTGAAAAAGCGTGGAGTTATCTGCTGATATGATACGACCTGAATTTATCTCCTCAAAGTTTTTTCTATTCGTAAATTGGCAAGAAAAATAGCTACTTATTTTACCTGAACCTTTATTCAAATTAAAGCCAGCGGTCTGCGTAGCATAAACTCCCTGGAAGTAGCCGGCATTCACGGTCCCACTGGTACCGATCTTTACACCTTTTTTCAAAACAATATTTACAATGCCGCCACTGCTGGCAGCATCGTATTTGGCCGATGGGTTACGCAGGATCTCGATCTTACTCACACTATTGGCCGGAAGACTTTTCAATAACGAAGCAAGATCGGTCGAACTCAACTTTACTTCTCTGCCATTGATCTGAATAGTTGCTGGCGAAGTGCTGCTCAGGTACACATTTCCATCCTGGTCAACGATCGCCCCCGGCGTTTTTTCCAACACTTCATACGCATTGGTGCTGCTATTGGCCAAAACTTCTGCGTCAACGATCGTTTTATCATCTTCCTGTTTGACCAATGGCTTTTTGGCAACGACTACCACGTTGGCCAAACCGGTCACATTTCTTTTCATCATGAAGGTTATGCCCAATGGCTTGTCGGCAATGCCAACATAGCGTTCCGCACTTTCAAATCCTATTCCTGAAACCCGAATAATGTATTTAAAGAATTTTTTTACCGTGAAGCTGCTCGTATTGTTGTGGACAGCTTTAGAAGTAACCAAAGTAGTATCCGGCAACAAGAAAAGTTGTACGGTGAGATTATTTAACGAATCATTTTTTGCAGACTTCAAAAATACCTGCAGGCTGGTATTGCTTTGTGCACTTGCAAATTGAAAGCATAACAGTATGCAGAGCGAAAAGAAGCCCTTCTGTTTAAGGGCTCGTCTTTTATTTGTAGTGGTATTTGTGCGCTGGATCACTTTTTATCAAACAGGTCTTTTTTATCCACCACCTTAACCTTGTCTTTTGGTTTAAGCGTTTTGCTCACCACGTCATAAGGTCCGGTAATTACCATGTCGCCTTCTTTCAATCCTTCGGTGATCTCGATATTATTGATGTCCTGGATATCGGTTTTTACTTTCACCTTTCTTACTTTATCATCGGTGTCCTTCACAAACACCACCACTTCCAGGTCATCAAGCGTTGTTGGCGCTACCGCTTTGATATCTGATTCGTCCTTCTTCACTTCTTTTTTTGTGCTATTTGTGCTGTCATTTTTATCACGCGTGGTTACCGCATTAATAGGAACGCTCAACACACTAGCATGTGTCTTCGTCTGTATGTCAGCCGTAGCGCTCATTCCGGGGCGAAAGGGAAAAGCTACTTTGCCAATGAGGTCGTTATAGCTTTCAGGCAACAAACGGATATACACTTTGTATTGTGTTACATCATTAGAAGCATTGCTTAGCGCATTTTGCGTTGCCGCGCCGTTATTACTACTGGCGATCTCCCTTACAATGCCTTTGAATTTTCTATCGTTGTAAGCATCCACCTGAACGAGTGCTGTATCACCCTTCTTTACTTTGGGCACATCGTTTTCACCAACATCAACTCTCACTTCGATCTTTGCCATATCGGCAATGCGCAACATCTCTGTTCCACTCATCAGGTTGCTTCCTACCACGCGTTCTCCTTCTTTTACATTCAATAAACTTACTACGCCATCCATCGGTGCTACAACTATGGTTCTGCCGAGGTCCTTGTTTGCTTTTTCGAGATTCGATCTTGCACTTTTCACGGTAGCTTGTGTGCCACGGATGCCTTGCACTGCTGCGTTGTAATTTGCTTTTGCAGTCTTCAATGCAGATTCCGCTACATTGAATTCATTTCTGCTGATCACTTTATCGTCAAACAATTTCTTTTGCATGTCATAGGTGCGTTGCGCCTGTTCCTGCTGCGCATTCAATGCAGCGAGCGCCGCCTGCGAATTAGCAACCTGGGCCTGGCTTTGCTCTACACCACTTGCTGCCTGGTCGCGTTGAATATTATAGATATCCGCATAGATGCGTGCAAGTGTTTGCCCTTTTTTTACTGAATCACCTTCTTTCACCATCAATTGTGTGATCTCACCACTGATATCCGGACTTACTTTTACTTCCACTTCGGGATATATCTTTCCGCTGGCATTCACCAGTTCGGTGATGGTGCGACGTTGCACTTTTTCAGCAGTAACTTTTGTGCCGCTACTACTGCCGAATGTTCCCATTTTCGAGAGCACCAGCACCAGCACAAGTACTATCCCCAAACTGATCAGGATCCATTTAGTGGACTTCTTCATAATTTTTTATTTTTTTGTACCCAGCATTTATTGGCCTCACCTCCCTTCCTCCTCTCCAGTAGGAGAAGAGGCGGTGCATCGAACATACTCAACCATTATTTCTTCCACATCAACATTGGACCTCCCTTCATCAATAATTCAATCAGCATTTTTCTTTTGCAAAACATAATCTTCGCATCAATCTTCCAGTTCCCTCTCCTACAGGAGAGGGGTTGGGGTGAGGCTAATATCATAATTTCAACCCCTGCCCTTTATAAAACTCCAACACTTTCATCTTAAACACATAATCGAAATGATCCAATGTGTATTGTAGCCTTGCGCTGAATAAATTATTTTGATTCGTTATCAATTCTAAAGTAGAAAGTAGTCCCACATCATAGCGCTTCTGTGAGAATGAAAAACTGCGCTCTGCGGTTTCCATGCTTTTTTTGGATGCATTGAATTTTTCCAACGCTACTTTGGCTGCATTGTAGGCCTGGTAGATGTTCTGCTTCAGCGTCTGGTCGTCGAGTTGCATCTGCAATTCCTGGTTCTTGATATTGATCTTACTTTTTTCATAAGCCGTGCGCAGACTGCCACCATTGAATATCGGCACACTTATATTGATACCGATCGATTGGCGAAAGTTTTCGTTCACTTGCCGGGTGAAAGAACTTTTATCGTAAATGTTAGTGGGCTGAATTGGAAAGACATTGTAAGGGGTGCCTCCAACTGTAACAGTAGCCACCGGTATCACGGATGGCACGGAGCCTGTGATCTCCTGTGCACGGCTATTATAACCACTGCCAAGGCTTCCAAACATAGAGATCGTAGGATACATGTTTCCCCTTGCTGCTTCAGTCAATTTTTTTGCAGCTTTTAATTTAAACCCATTTGCTTTTTGCTGTGGCATATTAGCCATGGCCATTGAATAAACAGCATCGGGTTGCAGATCGGCTATCTTTTCTACAGGTATCATATCAACCGGCGGTGTATCTACCTCAAATGGCTCGGCGGCATCGATGGTCATGTAGGCTTTCAAGTTTAAAATATTTTGCTGCACCGCACCGTCAGCACTGATCAAAGTCGCGCTATCTCTTGCTACCTGTGCTTCTAACTCGGATGCATTGAGTTCAGGCAATGCCCCGGCATCCACCAGCTTACGGGTGTTTGACAGTTGCGCCTGCGATTGTTGCAATTTTACTTCGGCTATCTTCTCCTGTTCCTTTGACAGCAATATCTGTAAGTAAGAATTTGCGACCGTTAATGCGATATCATTTTTTAACTTATCTGTATTGGCTTTTGCCGCTTCCACTTCCCACTGGTTGGCAGCGATCGTATTGCGTTTGCTGTACCAGTTAAATATTTCGGCACTGCTCTGCAGCTGCATGTTCGCAGATAGATAGCTTTGAGTGATCAGGCTAAAAGAAGTAGGATCCTGGTTACGCCCGCTGTTAAAAGAAGGGCTGGCGCTGAAACTCACATTTGGATATTGCCCTAACTTACTTTGCTTGTAGGTCAACTCGGCAATCTTACTTTGCAGATCAATTTGCTTTACCGAGATATTATTGGCCATTGCATATTCAATGCATTGCGGTAACGTCCATTTTTTCTGGGCGCTTGAGGGCTGGGTGAAAAACAATAAAACCGCAATGATGTAGAGCCGGTAGTGCATACAACAAAAATAAACCATCCAAAGCTAATCCGCTAAAAACTATATGGGTGGCAGCGAAATTTTAAGGAATGCTGTTAAAAGCCTGCTCCAGGTCCTTGATCAGGTAGTCGGGATCTTCTAATCCGACGTATAGGCGCAACATGCGATGCTCCCTGTTGCCGGCATCAAATTCACCCACCGGAATGCCGGAGCACTTAGGAATGATAAGGCTTTCGTGCCCGCCCCAGCTTACCGCCATTAAGATGTGCTGGAGGCTTTCGCAGAATTTTTCGATGGCGGCTACTGTTTCGGCTTTAATGATGAACGTTAGTAAGCCACAGGCCCCCTTCATCTGCCTTTTTGCTAATTCGTATTGAGGAAAGCTTTCATCAAATGGAAAAATAATGGATTCCACCTTGGGATGTTGCTTTAGGTAGCTAACAACTTTTGCAGTCGAAACTGTAAGCCGGTCAAACCTGGCGGGCAATGTTCTCAATCCACGTATCAGCAACCATGCATTGAACGGTTGTATACCGCTGCCAATATTTAAATACTCACTGTTAAAAATTCTCTCGATCATTTTTTTGCTACCGCACAAAACCCCGCCAAGCGTATCACTATGGCCGCTGATATATTTGGTGGCCGTTTGCATTACCAGGTCTATTCCAAGATCGATCGGCCGTTGATATAAGGGTGAACAATAACTGTTATCAATTATAGTAACGATGTTCTCTGCCTTTGCCAGTTCCGAAACGGCTTTAAGATCCTGCAAGGCGTAATCCCAGCTATTCGGACTTTCTAAATAAATTACCGTGGTATTTGGCAAGATGGCCCTTTCGAAATTCTCTATCTCCCTGCCATCGATATAAGTAGTGGATACACCAAACCTCGGTAGGATATCATTGAACATTTTTTGCGCCCATGTATAAGGTTTGTCAACCGAAACAATATGATCGCCCGATTTTACATTGGCAAGCACCGCCGCAAATATAGCAGCAGCGCCACTGTTGAACACCAGGCAGTCTTCTGCTCCGTCCAATGCTGCCAGTTTCTTTTTTAAGATATCAACGGTCGGGTTCCTTCCCCTGCTGTATAAATAAGTGGAGTATTCATCAACAAAAGCCTTTCGCATTTCGTCCACCGTATCGAAAACAAAATTGCTGGACTGCATGATAGGAGGAGAGACGGCGTTGAAATAATTCTCCCGCTCTTCGGCAAACTCGTTTATGATATAAGAAATATCCATTGATACATTTTTTTATTCAACATCGGTTGCTTCAGATGCTGTTGATGAGTTCTTTTTGCTGTTCAATAAAAAGTAGATGGCCACAAATGCCGCCAATACGCAAATGCCCGTCAGCGCAGCCTTTGGATCATCGGCGGTGATGCTTCCTGCAACAAACAGGTAGGCTAAAATAAAAATTACCGGCATCAAGGGGAAAAATTTCATTTTATAGATACCCGTGCCATCCAGGTGTTTGGTTTTTTTACGAAACCAGAAAATGGTGGCAGAGCTTAGTATCATTCCAAAGCTATCCAGGAAAATAGTAAACTTCAATATCTTATCAAACTCCTGTGCGAAATAGAGAATTACGATGCACAATGCAGAAAAAACGGTCAGCGAAAAAGTGGTCACATCGGATTGTTTATTATAACTGGCAAAAACTTTTGGCAAACTTCCATCCTCACCCATTGCATACATAACGCGTGGATTACTCAAGAGTGAGCCATTCACATAAGCGAGCACGCCCAGGAAAAGCAGCGCAGAAAAAGCTGTGGCACCGCCCGATCCAAATATCCTTTCAATGACCACATAAGCGATCTCTCTTTCTCCCTTCATTTGATTAAAACCGACCACATTGTAATAACTAAGGTTAACCAACATGTAGAGGCCGATGATTATTAATATGCCGATAAAAATTCCTCTGGGAATATTTTTTGAGGGATTTTGCACATCGTTGCCAAGGTTAATGGTTTGCTGATAGCCGCCATAGGTAAAGGATACAGCGATCAGGCTAATGCCAAGGCTTTTACCCCAATCCCACCAACTGTAAGCATGTTCGGGTGAAGCCACAGCCTTGGCGGCATCGTTCACTGCATATTTATCCGGGAAAAATAAAGCTGATATTAAAATGAGGACCATTGTTATTTTGATCATCATCAAAATATTCTGAGTGGTTGAGCTGGTCTTTAATCCTCTTAAATTGATAATATAAAAAATGATGATCGCAACAGAACTTACCAATGCTTTATCAATATCGGTAAAGTTGCCCGGTACTAATTTTAATAAGTAACCGCTGCCGATCAACGCTACGCCACTGATGCTTGCAGCATTACTTACCAGAATGATGCAGTTGATGGCGAAGGCAATACTTGGATGGTAGGCTTTTGCAAAGACTTTATAATATCCCCCGGTAACCGGGTAACGACTACCTATCTCAGCATAGGTCAGTGCGCCGCATAAAGCAACCAAACCTCCAATTGCCCAGGCGCTGAAATAAACCGATGGAGAAATGGCATCCTTGGCGCTGGTAGCGGCAGCGCGGAAGATGCCCATCCCAATCACAAATCCGATCATGATCATCGTAAGCGAAAACAGGTTGAGTTTGTTTGATCTTGCTTGCATGCTTTGAAGATACTGATAATTTATATTGCGCTGTGCCGAAGGCTTGTAAAAAATATTTCGTCTAAACAGATGGGGGCATAACTTTGCGCCCAAATTTATTAATGAGCCATTGTATGAAGAAGTTTGTTGTTACATTATCTATCGTTTTGTTTTCGGTTGGAGGGGCAAGCGCCTGCGAGATCTGCGGTTGCGGGTTGGGTAATTATTATATAGGCTTGCTGCCTCAATTCAGCCATAAATTTTTTGGGTTGCGTTACCAATACAGAAACTTTCATACCGTGATGGCAGACGATGTAACCCAGTTTAGTCGCGATCATTACAAGACAGTTGAATTCTGGGCCGGGTGGAATATTGGTAGGAGATGGCACCTCATTGCAATTGTACCTTACAATTATATTCACCAGGTTTCCGACGACGGGGTTACCAATAACCAGGGCATTGGCGATATCGCGATCATGGGTAATTATAAAGTGTTTGAGAAAAGATCGAAGCATTCTTTCACGCAACAATTATGGCTGGGCGCCGGCATTAAGTTGCCTACAGGAAAATTCAATATCGACGCGACGGATCCGGCCTTGGTGGCGGTTGCCAATACGCAAACAGGTTCTGCCAGTACCGATTTTATGTTGAATGCGATGTATAATATTAAGATCAAAAAGATCGGCATCAACAGCAGTGCCTCTTATAAAATAAATACGGCCAACAAAGACAACTATTCTTTTGGAAATAAATTTTCTGCCAGTTCATTTGTATTTTACCCGATAGCAAAAAAAGAGATCGGCATCGTTCCAAATGTTGGATTATTGTATGAGCAAACGGCTTCCAATAAATTAGTTAAAGAAACGGTTGCGCAAACAGGAGGACATCTTTTAAGCACCGCTGCAGGAATGGAACTAAACTATCGGAAGATCAGTATTGGCGCCAATGTGCAATTGCCATTACAACAAAATTTTTCGGAGGGACAGACTGAGATGAAGTTGAAGGGGATGATGCACGTGAGTTTTTCGTTGTAAAGCTTCCACAGAGATACGCAAAGAAGGCACAAAGGTTCAGAAAGACAGTCTTTGTGGATCTTTGCGACTTCGTGAGTCTTGTGGAACTTTTTCTTTTTTCTTTCCCATTATTCCCCCACTTTTGCAGCAGATTTGGTTCCTCCATCCCGATAATTATCGGGACGGGATTAAAAGGGAAGCCGGTGTAATTCCGGCGCTATCCCCGTAGCTGTAAGAAGCACAATAAAATTGTTGAAGATTACCACTGTTTGTAAAAGGAATGGGAAGGTTTCAACAATGCTTTAAGCCAGAAGACCTGCCAGGTTCATAACAATCATTTAAAGCTTTCGGGTGAAAGGCAGGAAATGTAACGGCTCTTCAGCTTTTATATCTCTTCACGCATTTTCCAGAAAGCAGTCACAAAAAAAATCTTTTCAAAAAATGAAAAAGAAAATTTTTATTGCGGCTGCTGTACTTTTCAGCAACCAGCTCCTTGCGCAGCAAGACAGTTCAAGAGACCTCAACGAGGTTATTATTAGCGCCAACAAATTTCCCAACAAAACATCTTTAACCGGTAAAGTCGTGGTTGTTATTACCCGTGACCAGTTAGACAAAAGCGGTGGAAAAGACCTCTCACAGGTACTTACCGAGCAGGCGGGTATATATATAAATGGTGCCAATAGTAATCCCGGAAAAGACAAAAGTGTTTACGTGCGTGGGGCAAAAGTTGACCATTCGCTGATAACCATTGATGGGGTGCCGGTATATGATCCATCGGGCATCGGTAGCAATTTTGATATTCGGCTGCTGTCAATCGACAATATTGAGCGGATCGAGATATTAAAGGGAAGTCAGTCAACTTTATATGGAAGCGATGCTATTGCCGGCGTGATAAATATCATAACACGTAAGGAAAGTAAAAAACCAGTGGGTGTGTCCGGCATGCTATCCTATGGCAGTTACAATACAATTCATGCCAATACCGCATTGAGCGGAAAAAGCGATAAGATCGATTATAATCTTTCTTACACTTATTATAAAACAACCGGCATCAATGAAGCAACCGATACGATCACCTCGGCGCATGAAACGGATAAAGACGGGTATAATGAGAATAACCTGTATGCCGCAATGGGATTCCATCCTGTAAGCACTGCTACGATTCGCCCATATATACGTTATTCAAGATTGAATGGAAAGATAGACCAGGGTGCATTTATCGACGAACTTGACTATGACTACAGTTCCGAAAATTTCCAGGCAGGGTTGAAGAATGAATTTGCTATCGGCAAAGCGAAACTGAATGTGTTGTATAATTATAACAGCACGAAAAGAGAATATGTGGATGATTCTGTAAGAAGCACGAATGGATTTGCAACTTATAGTAAAGGCAATTACAAAGGGCATGAACTTTTTGCGGAGGCATACATAGTGTATCCTTTTAAGAAAAATATTACGCTTACGGGTGGTGTTGACTTTCGCAATTCTAACACCGATCAGTCGTATAGTTCTTTTAGCTTCTTTGGCCCGTTCAAATCTGAATTGGGAAAAGATAGTTTAAAGCAAAGTCAATTTGCTGTATATGCTGCTGCTGTAGTGAATACAACCAAGGGCTTCAATGCTGAGCTGGGAGGCCGGTTCAATCATCATTCCGAATACGGTAGTAATTTTGTTTTCAATTTTAATCCTTCCTACTTGTGGGAGGAACGGTGGAAATTCTTCGTTAATATTTCTTCCGCTTATAAGACACCAACACTCTATCAATTGTATTCGGAGTATGGAAATAAAGCATTAGACCCTGAAAAGGCGATAGGTGTTGAAGGGGGCGTGCAATTTTTTGCAAATAAGAACAGGGCTACAGCGCGGATCACCTACTTTAACCGTTCGGTGAAGGATGTGATCTTTTTTTATACCGATCCAAACACTTACCAGTCTTTTTACATCAACCAGGATAAACAGAACGATCATGGTATAGAGTTGGAAACAACGATCGCTTTGTGCAAAACAGCTTCGCTGAAATTATTTTATACCTGGACGGACGGAAATATCACTACCAACAACAATGGCAAGGATACCACTTATTTCAATCTCATCCGGCGCCCGAAGAACACACTGGGACTAAGCCTCGGCGGAAATATCAATAAGCGCCTTTATGCCAGTACCAACGTGAATGCTGTAGGAAAGCGTACAGACATTACCTATGATGCATTCTTTAACCAGGTAGAGGTGAAATTGGATTCTTATATTTTATGGGGTGCTTATGCGCAATACAGCTTTTTAAAAAACAAGCTGAGGGTTTTTGCTGACCTGCACAATATCACAGGTACGAAGTATACCGAAGCCTACGGTTTTAATACTCCAGGCTTCAATGCATCGGTAGGTGCCCGTTTTAATTTTTAGCAATGAGCAAACACGAAAGAAAACATTGTCCGCGTTGCAACGGCTTATTTGAATGTAAGCCGGGCAATATCACGCAGTGTCAATGTTTCGGCGTACAATTCAATGAAGAAGAAAAGCGATACATCGACGCAAAGTATACAGATTGCCTTTGCGTCGATTGTTTGCTTGCGTTGAAAAATGAATATGCGGAAAACGCAAAGCGGTTACCTTTGCAGGAAAATGGACGGTAATGTTTGATTTTGGAGAAATAGCATCGAAAGAGATAATTACGGTGACATTTACCTTATTCGCCGTAATTGATATGCTCGGTTCCATACCTATTCTTGTTTCACTCAAGGAAAAATTTGGTGGTAATATAAGGTCGATGCAGGCAACACTCGTTTCAGCAGCATTGATGATCGCATTTTTATTTGTCGGCCGCGAATTTCTAAAACTACTTGGTATCGATGTAAAATCCTTTGCTGTTGCCGGTAGCATCGTGATCTTTATTCTTGGTCTTGAGATGGTGTTGGGCGCAGAATTTTTCAAACCCGATAAAAATGCAAAGAGCGGAAGCGTGGTACCCATTGCCTTCCCCATTATTGCGGGCAGCGGTACGCTCACTACCATCATGAGCCTGAAAGCAAACTATGCCGACGTGAATATCCTTATCGGCATATTGATCAATTGCGTTGTCATTTACCTGGTGTTGAAGTCATTGAAGTGGATCGAGAAAGCGTTGGGCCCCGGCGGACTGCTGGTAGTGCGTAAATTTTTTGGCGTAATTTTGATCGCGATAGCAGTAAAGATATTTGGAAGCAATATTGTAAAGTTCGGGCACTAATGCTCCCTCATTCAACATTTAGCATTCAACATTCAAAATAAATGACCGGCCTCGTAGTACAATGGATAGTATAAGAGTTTCCGAAGCTCCAGATCCAGGTTCGATTCCTGGCGAGGCCACTACTACACAGTAAAGTAAAGCAAAAGTCTCTTAAAATCAAGTGTTTAAGAAATTTTTTATTTTTTTGGAGGCTAAATAGGTGGTTATTTTGGTTTGCAATAACTCTCGTTAACTAAAAACCTCTTGAACAAAGCGTTTGAGAGGTTTTTTTAATTTATAGGTCATTTACTTTACAATCGAGGTCATGCTTGTTTTGTTTGGTTGTGCTAATAGCATGGAAAGCCCTTATTCCCAAAAAATACAAATAGAATTATGAACCCTGTTCTCCAGATATGAGTTAATAAAAATTAATTTGTAACAGCAAATTGTAAGAAAAGATGCAAGTTTATAGCGAGGTAAATAAAGAATTAAAAAACATCAATTTTGAAATCGTACAGACGATTTCAATGCCAATTACGAAGGGTGCAACTCTCGAAGGCTACGAGGAAAGTATCAAAGGATTAATTGTAAAAGTGAAAGTACTAAGAGCAAAACAAAATACAATATTGGCTGAATTAGACCTGTTGTTTGCTGAAGATGAACTTAAATATGAAAGAGGATTAAAATTATGGTTAAGTGCTATTAACACTGCCTTTGAAAAAGTGTGTTTCAACTTTCAGGATGAAACATTAACGCCGGATATAGTAAATAACGATACAAATTTTTTTCAACGGTTCATGCAGATCATAAATAAAATAGATTATGAAAGCGGCAAGCATAAACTCACAATATCGGAATGTGGCCTATTTTATGGGTATGTTCTTTATAATATCAAAAACAGTATTATAGATAGACGATTCGAATTGAAAAAAAATGATACTACACCGTCGAAAATCGAACTGACTTTTTTTAGAAACATAGCACACCAACTTTATACTTATAATTATAAAGTTGGTGCAGTTGATTTTTTCAACTTCAGAGATTTTATTGAAGCCAAGCACACCACAATAGACTTCAAGGGGAAAATATTTTATTTAAACTTAATAAACGCTATGCCTGTTGTTGGTGAAAGATTGGCACATGAAACCAGAGGCGAAGTGCCAACTTATAAAGAGAAAATCTTTAAAGACGTATTGGGCTATTGTAATCAAAAGATTATTGAAATAGATAGCGGACTAACATCATCTCAATTTCCCAAAATAAAACCTTCTTTTATGGAGCAAGGTGAATTAAGGATGGTTACAACTTTTGATAGGATATCACGCGAGCTGGATATAATAGATAATATTTTTAAAGCACAATATAAAAAATACGACGCGACAAACTTATTTGCTTACCCTACAATTTTAGACAATAAGGGAAAGAGCGGAATTGATGGAAGGTACATTTCAGGTATTGACTTTTACTCCGATGTGGAATTGTTCAGTATTCAATCTTATAAATCTGAATTTACTCAGCGATTTGAAACAGCAAATGACAATACGCTAATAAAGAATCAGTTGTTGGAACTGAAAGATCGAGTTACGGATGTAAGAGATTATTATAACAAATATCTTACAAACAAAAATGAGATTGTAATTGATTTTTTAAAGACAGGGAAATTGCCTTATGACCAACGCTTTGAGAAAATGGCAGATCATAGTGTCTGCATTACGATAAGTAATTATTATATAATGGAAATATATTTTGGATGTGATAGAAGTAATACAAATGGCTTGATAAAGGATTATCCATTCACTTACATTTCAGATAATAATTTTTTAGCAACAATTTGCCAAAGCATTATTGATTTTATAGATAAATTCGAATTGAGTAGAAGGACAAGCACGGGAGAGAGGTTGGATCTTGCGACAATTTTTTCTGAGCGTAATAATTCTTTTGAGGTGTGTGAGGGTCTATTGGAAGACCTGGGGATTACTATAGGCGGTAAACCTAATACAAAGAAGGGAAGGATTGGAAGGTTAACAGGCGCGATCAATGCCATAAGGGGAACACCCGGAATGCTAAAGTCTGATTTTACGGAAATGAAGCTGCTTGACTATTTCAATGCCTATCTACAGACGGATTATAAAACCTTTTCTAAGAGAAGTAAAGGCTATGATGAAGGTTTTGACGATGCGAAACGGTACATTAACAACAATTTCAAAAAGTAACATGTGTTATTCTGGCGTTAGTCACATGTCACTTTAGCTACCTTATTTTATCTATTGTTAGACCTTTGTTTTGAAATTTCGACAGAGGCCTTTGTCCATTCATTCACAATTAAATTTAATGAAATGGACTTCAAAAATAACAATTTGGGATATTATCAAAGTAGTCAGTTACAGCAAGTTTATGAGTATCTGCAAAAGCACTGTGCAACTGCTACAATGGTAGCCGAAGCTCTAGATATTTATAGACCTAGTCTATGTAGACTAAAAAGGGAGCTGGAAAAAGCCGGGTTACTAGTTGAAGTAAACAAAGACTATTGCGGGATAACGAGACGTATCGCGACGTACCTTACCACAAATCCGAAATTTGTTCCTAAATTTTCCCAGTTGCGGCTATTCTAGCTGAAAATCTCTATTTGTCAGATCATTAGAAAGTTTGCGATTTTGGTCAGTTTATTTTTCGTTACTTTAATAGGTACAAGGCGAAATCTAAAAATAAACTGATTCTCGCTCCGAGAAAAGCAATATTATCCCAACTACAATGAATAAAGTAAATAGAAATCCAACTGAATTTGATGAAAAATTTTTGGAGCAAGTTGCCCTGCTGCTTTTAGCGTGTAGGAATTTTGACGAAGGATATGAATACGCATCTTTGCATATTGCTGTTAGCTTGAGGACATTATTATATGATAGCCCTAAGAATAAAAACTTTGTCTCAATTTTGAATCATATAGACAAAAGATCAATTAAATTCTTAGATACATCGCTGAACACCGAGCAAGATGTAAATCTAGGGCTCGTTACCAAAAGATTTACAACTCCGTGGAAAGAAACAACTCCTCCAACTCCCGATGTAGAAAATTTTACGATTGCATTTAAACCATTTTGCCATAATATATCTCATTTTTCCGAAGAGGAACTTAAGAAACGAGAAGCTAAATGGAAAACTATTGATGAATGGCTAGGGCAGCCTATCTGTATTAATGCAAATTTCACAGAGGCCAAATTAACTAGATTAGATTTGATAAAAGCTACAGCGGATAGAGACGGGGGAGCTCATTTGGATAAGACCGTCGAAGAGGAATATGATCATTTTAGATTTGGTTTCACCGGATTGAATGAAAAGAATAGAGAAGAATGGGCAGATACTAAAATTTTGAATATTCCGATTTATCCAATTCTTAGGCAAATGGTTTTGAAGTTCTTTTTAGCTTTAAGCAAGCTGATTTAGTAAACTCTGATATACCAATCGTGTGGAACCAGGATTTCGAAGTACTCGAACATAAGATTAAATCTCTTTCCCGTCATGAAGGATTTTGGAGTAGCCTAATAAATAGACTGAAACTTAGTCAACCAAATCAAATCAAAGCTAATTGAGCACCGGTATATATAAGCTAATTTGCTGTGTATTTAATCGGCCTGCATATTTTGTTTGACCAAATTCAGCACTCTTATATAAAATGTTTCGCCAATCTCCGGATCAGTCACAGCTACTGGAACGACATCCAATGCTTTTAATAATTCTAATTTTTGAAGAATATTGTCTGCGAGGTGGGCCGGATAATAATAGAATATTTTATTAGAGATATTGATTTTTGTTTTTGAACTAATACTTTGTTTCTGCCTTTGTCTATAGGTTAGCAGCCACCATAAATGAATCTCTATAAAATCTAAAGTGAGCCCGATTATATAAATATTGCTTTTGAAGAAGAAATCGATCCAACTATAGATTTCATATTGATCCTCTTGAAATCGTCTAATTAATGATTCTAATTTTCTTTTGTAAGTAGTTCCTGTGCCGTTCACTACATAGTTTCGCATATATTGCAAGTATCCGCTGTAGTGTTCATATCCTAAAGTTATTGTGATCGGGTTATTTGTGTCTCCGTGTATATGCCAAAATAGATGATCGTTGAAATCGTAGTGGCGAAATATGTTGTATGTTGTCTCTTTTATAATGCCATTATTTATGAAGCCATTTTCGGCTTCTGACTGTAATTTCTCAAATGTAAAATCATAATTTGTCGTTAGTATATTTTGTATACCTAGCTTCAAAATCTCCTCATGGATTATGTTGGGCTTAATCTGCGAAATCTCGTCAGCTATAAAAGATTTAATAGCTAATTCTGAAAAGCCTTTTTTAAGAGCATGTCCATATATTTCTTCGTATAATAAAGGAAATGGCTTGTTCTCAATCCTTATTTCATCAATTACTTCGATATGTTGTATGATTTTCTCAAGTAAGCCAATCCAGCTCTGCTGATCTTTAATATTATTAATTCCATTACCAATCAAGAGTGCATGCTGCATAGTGCTTTGGGTATCGTAAGTAATGATTTTGTTAAATACTAAGTGTTTGAGTTATTCTAAACATTATTTCGCATTTGAGGCTGATGGCTTATTACTTCCAGCATCTATTAAAATAATAGACTTATCATTACTTAGATTTAGTGTGTTAAGGATTAAAGTAAGCCGCCTTAGTTCTACTAAATCGAAGTATAAAATCACTTTAATACTTTTGTTTGTATTGCCGGCTTTTTCATAAATTTTTACTTGATTTCTTAAATTGATGGTGAGCTTACTATTTGAGGCTAATTTAAACTCAACAAGTGTTTTGTCCTTCGAACCTTTAGAAATACTGTAATCTACTGGGCCACGACCATTATTTACCTCTCTATTAACATCGTAAGGGGAAGAAAACCACGTCAATCTGTAAATAACTTGTAGGTCGGCTTCTCGCTTTATTGGTTTCCCTTTATAGTAAAATAGTCTATAACCGTCATTATTTTCTATTACGTCTTTCAAAAACTGTACTCGCTTCAAAGCTTCGTCGAAAGAACTTGTTGACCTTATTTTATAAAAATCAGTTTCATCAAGAAGCTGCTTTATTAATTGTAAAACATTTTGTCGAAATATTACTTCAACCTCCTTGAGCTTCTCCTTCGAAGAGTTTTTTGCACCTTTTTTATTTTCTTCTTTTTCCTTTATATAATAATTTAATATTTTAGGAAACATTTGTATTGTTTCGTTAATCGCGTACGACAACTCTTCTTGGGTTGGTTTTTTTTCTTTTTTATTATCGCCGGTGCCAATATATTTTGGGGCGGGTAATTTAGATTTATAATAAATATTGATTTCGCTTCTTAGTTGACTATTAGGGATTGAATTACAGATGCTAACGAAGTTTCCTTTTAAATCGTGGCTATTTATCCAGTTATTATCTTTTGTGAGTAGGTCTTTGGGAGTTAAAATGATATAGTCATTATTATAAAAGGGCAATGTAAATTTCTTTCTCATCCATCGCTGGATTTCATAATTGAAATATACTTTGTCGACCATTATCTCCCTAACGGAACTAGGGTGTAAATAGTTTTGGGCAAACGTTTGGGTGTAGTCTAATAGAAAAGATTTAATTAAGTTACAGGTGAAATCACTGATATTATCTTTACCAACTCCGATTTGAAAGAGTGCCGCTTTTTCAATATGCGATGTTGCTGTTACTTTTTCATTATTTAGATCTTCGAATACAATATGCATGTTCTTAGACATAGCATCAGCGAATTTATCACCCAGCCCGCTTCCTCCATTTCCATCTATGCTGTAACCTAACCAGTTTTGTCTTACCTCGGGAAATTTGTACCAGGATTCTTTTTCAGCACTGGTAATCCCTCCTCTTATTGATTTTTCTTTTAGAAATGTTAAATAACTTAAAATGTCATCGTGTACTTTTTTATACTCCGCTTTTTCATTTTCGAAAAGTAAAAACGGATCAATAAATACAGGCAGATCGTTTATTAAGGAAATATTAAACGCTCCGTATTTCTCTAATAGTTTTTCGTCAATTTGGAAGAAGTCAGAAAAATATACCATGGCTATAGCAGTTTATAATGTTGCTGCCCCAAAAGTATATTTTATTATTATATATTACAGATAATTATCATTAAATGACTTTCCCCCTTTTTCACAGACTTTTCACAATGGTATCCTATTTCTGACTTAAACTTAGCGCTCCATCGAACGGCTTACAATCCTAAGTTCTTGCAAGAACTGTGAATGCATACTTTAGTTTAACAAATACATAGAAAAAATAAAGAATATAAAAAAATCGTCTATCTTTAAAAAGGTAATAAGGCATAGGACCGTTGTTATCAAGACTAATTGACACGGAAAGGTCACTAATACAGTTTTATTAACAATTAAAAATTACATACTATGGCAAACGAGAGAGTTCGAATACGAAGTTGGATGCATTAAATGCCCCATCTTCCACTGTGAGGGATGGAGTAATCTATCCCAGCATTTGAATATAAATTGTTAGGCGAAAGCTTAATAGTTTTGATCTCGGTTCATCCTAAAGCTCGATTTACGATGGTAGATTTGAGGGAGGATACGAACCATTGACGAACTCCATTATGTAAATAGAAAACAAAACGTATGGGGTTTAATAATCCCATGGACATCGTTCCTTATTAAAAGGAATCTAATAAAGTCCACTTATTAAATCAAAGTCCATTTTCCTAAAAACCGACCAAAAGATCTTTCCATTTTATATTCGTTAATCAGTTATTTGCTCAAAGTGTTTGCCCTTTGAGCTTTTTTTTATGACTATTATTTTACAACATACGCTTACTGACATTAGAAGATTTGATGATAGGTTTACTCTTTTAAAAATTCCACAATGGCCTCTCCCTATGCCATATAAAGAATTTGTCAGAGGCAATGGCCAAATTATACCAAGTAAAGACAATACGATATCTGCTCATTTGGGTAAAACCAGCATTTCGGAAAATTTTATTTGCAAAATTAACAAGGGAATAAGGGTAACAAAATATTTTAAGATTTCCGAGTTAAATAACTTAGAAATTAGAAATAAAATAAACCATTATTTTTCCGATGGAGGAGTCCTGTCGAAGTATGAATTTATCTTTGAAACCCAAGAAAAAAATTTAAATTATAATTACGGGCAACTAAAATTAATTATAAAAAAAATTTTAGATGACACCATTTTTATTCGCAATAAGCTTTTTAAATACACTGAATATAAATTCAAGCATATTTTTAATGGACTAAAAGAGCTGCAAATTATTTCAACTACTGGAAATAAATATTTTGAAGAAGAACAAGAAAAGTACATCATTAAATGTACGCCTCAAGTTTTTATTACTTTAAATAAAGAAGAAACATTTACCTACAAATCAAATAAAAAATTGGTAGTCCCTCTAAAAGATTCTTATAATTCCCTTCTCTTTGGTTGGTGGGATAGGTACAACAATAATCCTTATAAGTTTTGGGTTTTAAAAAATAGCGGGACATCAAGAAACGAGAACTTAAATACACTCAAATCAGGCATATTGAGAATCCATTCTGAAAAGGAGTGTGTAAATAATGTCATCCAATCTTTAATATTAGGCCTTCTTAAGACATCTCCAAATACTGAAGAGTCTAATTTTCTGCAATTATTCTTAAATAATAAGATTAGAGATATGGCTTCAAATTATAAGAGAATAAGTACTTTGGATGGAACTTCCGACACAATAGAAAATTTCATCAAAGAAGCTTTTGATAAATTTAATCCCGGTGAAGTTTCGTTATTGAATGAACGAATGAAACAATTAAAACTTAGGCCGCAGATTGAAAATAAAATAATCAACCATATAATTAAAAACGCATCTTACATTGAAAAACAAATAATTATGGATAACTCACAAAATATTTCCTTTGGCGACAACGCCCAAGTAGGCGGTGACATTAATCAAGTCAATAAATCGGGTAATAATTCGGAAATGGATTTTAAGTCAATTTATGAAAACATAAATCAGCTTATTGCAAAAATTACGGAAGAGAAGAATTCCTACGAAAAAGATGTCGCTATCGAAAATCTCGAAGCCGCCAAAAGATCCACAACGAAACAGGACCATAAAGGCCTAGTTGAAAATTTAAAAAAGGCAGGACAATGGACAATTGATTTTGCCTCCAAAATTGGAGTGAATTTTATTACTGAGATCTTAAAGCATCAAATTCATTAAACTTCTTTTATATTTTATTTATGAGCCTTTTATCAATACTTAGTAAAGGAATCAAGGCAATGATTGACGAAGCCAATACGCCGGCATCATTTAAGATTGGAGAAAAATTTGAAGACTATGTGAGAAAATATCTTTTCATCGAAAGCTATTACGAACTTGTTGAGCGTACTCACGACTACAGGGCAAATAGTAAAGATTATGTTGAATCTTCCTTGAAGCCGGATTTTAAATTTCGTGATCGCAGAACAAAAAGAGAATTCTATGTAGAAGCTAAATTTCGTACAGGTGAGTATCAAGGTAAAATAATGTGGTGCAACGATAATCAATTAAAACGTTACAAAGATTATCATAAACAGGCACCAGTATTTTTGATACTTGGTGTTGGTGGTGATCCCGATTACCCGGAATTCTTATCGTTACTGTCCTTAGATGCCGCTAAGTATACTGGTCTCTTTCCTTCCTATATCGAGAAGTATGAGATAGAGTTAGATAAACCTATTTCATCGAAAACCTTATGGGATAGATAAACTATATTCCGTGATCGTTTTGTGTAAAACTGATTTATAGAAAAAATATAACCAGAGTTATTCTAAGCCTTGCTTAATGTCCAAATTTGTTTTTGAGACAAGAATATCCTCTGGTATTTCTTAAGGCTTCATTCGGCCTTATTTACCCTCAGAAGAATGCTAATTAAGATTTGAATTCTATGCGGTGCTTATCGGCCCCCGATAATTCTACAAATTGTCTTTCTTAAAATCCAAATCCTTTTGAATTACCCAGCCTGAGGCAAAACAAGATTTACAAAAGCCTATAACATAAGTAAATCTGTCAAGTTCCTTTACAACCTCAATCTGTAACCATGTCACTTTAATCGGTTCTATAACATAGGTTAAAGTGTCCGTTCTGCGGAATGCACAAAAACTCGTCTTTTTGCTCCAATCTATTTTGAGTCATGTAGTTATGAAGCCATTGTCGTGAGCCAATGGTCAAAAAGCAAAATTGAGATTTTGGGACTGTTGGTTGACTCGTTAGGGTTAACTATGGACAAAAAAAGATTGAGGATGAGAATCCTCAATCTTTCAAAACGGATCTTTATTTAAGAAGAATGTCTTTTGCCTGGCATGACCTTCAATGATCCCAAAAGCTCCTTTTTCTTGAAAAAAATCTTTCTGCCAAATCGGTATGCCTGAATTAGTCTTTCCTTTTTCCACTTGTGTAAAGTGACTTTTGAAATTCGTAAAAAAGTACAGGTTTGCTCTACATTTAGCAACTCATCTTCCGGCGGCGGTGTTGGCTTGTTGGAAAATTTATCAAACCCACTTTTTATTGATTTCTCCATGAGTTCTAATAATTCAGATAATGGCATAGCCACAAATAATGTCGCGTCTTTTGACATTGTTTCAAAAATTAACGTGGAAAGCCTGATTGAACTTTGCAGAAGTGGGCAAGTTCACATGTGTCTTTGTGGGAATAATATGTTTAGTTTACGGATTACTTCTTTAAAAACACCATAGATATTTTTGGAAAATTATCTTGGTGTAGTCATAAAATAAAGCACAGTTAATTTCAAGTGCATTATCTAATTGTATTCTATTAAATGTTTACTCAAAGTTACTATGTTTTACTAAATGTTGAAATTTTGCACCGATGCTTTATCCACAAACGGCGAATGGAAATCACTAAAAATTGAAATGAGCCGTTTAGTGGATAAAATATTCGGGGAACCTATGACAGCCATTAGACAGCCTTTAGCAGGGGTTTATTCCATGCCCTATTCATTTCCTGCTCCATAATCTTATCTGTGATCTTAACGTACTTCATAAAGCTCTTATAGTTCCTGTGGCCTGTCATAGCCATCACCACCTCTGCACGAATGCCTTTTTCCAATGCAAGAGTTACAAAGGTTCTTCTAGCTGTGTGGGTGGTAATCAGCTCAAATTTTTGCTTGGTTGTTACTACTCTGTTAGAACCGCTAAATTGTTCTATTCGGATAAACTCTCTTAGCTCTGCGTCCTCGGCTATCTCTTTGAGGTAAGCATTGGTCTTTTGATTACTTAAGCCAGTTGGGAGGGGTTTGTCTTTGAACTGGCCTTTATATCTGCTTAGTATTTTTTTTGCGAAATCATTTAAAGGAATCTTTATTGAATCTCGCGTCTTTTCCGTTTTTATTTCAAGATGATTTTCCTTTATGTGAGTGTTGTCAAGTTTATCAATGTCTGAAAAACGCAAGCCTGTAAAGCACGCAAAGCAGAAAATATCCTTTACCGTTAAAAGTCTTTTACAAAGATTGTCATTCTTATAAATGGCCATTAGTTCTCTTTCGGTTAAATAAACTGTATCCGCTTCTTCATTCGCAGCTTTAAATTTTTTAAGATTGTAAGTCTGTTGGGTATATTCGTGATCTACTGCATAATTTAAAAAAACCTTTAGGTTTTTGATATACTTTCCTACTGTGTTATTCAGATTTTTTAAATCCTTTATCATGTAGTTTACGAACACTTCATAAAAATTGTAGTCTATATTTTCAAATGTTATTGGGAAGTTCTTGGCCTTAGAAAATTTTTCCAGTTTGATCTTGCAACTAGAATAGGCCTTTATCGTTCCGGCTGATTTGATCGGGCGGGAGTGAGTAATGAATTTTTCAAAAATGGTAAAGAAGTCATTGCTATTATTTAGTACTCCAAATCTTGAAAAGAATTTCTTTTTCACCGTTTCAAGACTGTATTCCTTTTTATTGAAAATTCCTTCTCGTTCTATCTCCTTTAAGGTATTCTCAATATCATCCAGTATTCCATTGATCTCGGAATATCCGGTGTAATTCAACTTGGCTCGTTGGCCTTTCCAACCATTTTCCGAAATTTTTAATTTGGTGAAATACCGAAATCTTTGTCCGCTTATTTGATAAGTTAAATAGATAGGGCATTCGCCCTTTTTGTCTGCTTTTTTCAGAGAAAAATTAATTCCGCCCATGTTTTATAGATTTTAGGTGGTCAAATGAGTGGCTAAAACCTCTTTTTTCATTTGAATCATAAAGCAATAGACATAAATCAAAATCTCCTGAAACTTAGTGTGGATAATAGTTTCATGCGAAGATAGTGAGCGATATAGTTCGATAGAATTAAGTAAAATGAGAACTGGCGAGGCCACTACTACACACTAAAGTAAATTAAAGCTCCTTGGCACACGTTCAAGGAGCTTTTACATTTCGGGTCAACAGCAGCAGCAGATTGGCATAAAAAAAAATAAGTGTATAACTAATTCGGCTTCCTTTTGTAGCGGTCTTTCTATAAACCTATATGAGATATTAAGTATGTTAATTAATCTTAACAACATAAACTGTCGCCAGGAACCATCGTGGCATGGTATTAGACCTGCTGCTAATACTTAAATTAATTGCCATGTATACGGTTCCGAGCAGAAAAAGCGGTCATGAAATTTCAAACAAAGCAAAGTTTTCAGGAACTGATCCTTATATACACAAGCTGGCCTTTGATCACACGCAACAGGCAAATATCGTTTACAGTGTAAGAAGCGGAAAAATAATATTAGCGAATGGTGCCGCGTGCAAACTCCTGGGCTATTCCCAAAAAATGTTATTGACCAAGAACAAGTCAGCTATTTTTAATACAGGCGAAAGCAGTTTTAAAGAGATGCTCAGGCAAAGAACTCATAGAGGACATTCTACAGGAATGGTAACTGTAATAAAGAAAAGCGGGAAACTTCTTTTCTGCAGGATATCCTCCGCAACTTTTACCGAAAAGGATGGTACTGAAAAATCCATTAGCACGATCGCTGATATGAATCAAAATGTGCTTGAGCAAAACATTATTGACAGGAAGAAAGGAAAAGTAACCGCTAAAAATACGTTACGGGCAAAGATCAAGTCGGATGCCAGGTTGAAGGATGGATTGAGCCGCGAGATCAGGATAAAAGAAAGACAAATTTTGGAAGCCACGCAAGATGCCAAAGAAAATGAAAGGTCGGATATCGCAAAAGAATTGCATGATAATATCAATCAGTTGTTGGCAGCTTCCAAGATGTATATCGATATGGCAAAACGAGGAGGCGAAAAAAGTACAATGTATTTGGGCCGTTCTTCACAATACACGCTCGAGGCTATTGAAGAGATACGAAAATTAACCAAGGGGCTCACAAGCGATATCATTAAAAATCTCGGGCTTATTGAAGCAATTGAAAATATTGCCCGGGATACAATGGAGACAAGTTCCCTAAAAATATCAATGCAACTGGGGTCTTTTGATGAATATGGTTTCGATGATAAATTCAAACTAAACATTTACCGTATCGTGCAGGAGCAGTTGAATAATATCTTAAAGCACGCAAAGGCACATTTTGTCTCTATCAGCCTTAAACAAAGTTCCACATCCGTGGTGCTTGAGATCTCGGACAATGGAGTTGGCTTTGACACGAGCAAAAAGTCAAAAGGAATTGGATTGGCCAATATCAAAAGCAGGGCAATGGCCTTCAAAGGAACAGCCGATTTTGTTTCCACTCTAAGAAAAGGATGTACGTTGAGAGTAACATTCATCCTGGCGAAAAAATAAATCCATATTTTTTTTGAATTACAGGATGGCAGGAAATAAAACTTCCTATAAGCACCGGCCGATCTTGCTCTCAGCATCTTTTTTGCTCATTCTGTGGAAAATAATCTACAAAAAATACGGATACAAAAAGCCCTCACCCGCAATAGATTGGCACTGTATTTTATTAGGTAAAGCGTAAATAATCCTAAAACATTAATATTATGAAACAACAAATTATGGTACGGGTAAAGCAATCCTATATTGCTATCGCTGTTTTATTATTTTCAGCTCTTGTTTCCATCAATAGCATGGCGCAGGATAAAAAAGTAGACGTCAACATCAATACAAAATCAGACAACGGCAATAACTTCTTCATGCAGCCGTGGGTGTGGATAGTGGCTGCTGCTGTTTTTATTTTATTGCTTGTTGCAATATTGCGCGGCAACAGGGCTAGAGACTAAGTAAGCTTAAATAGCTTCAAAATAAAAGCCTTGCGTGGTCTACGCAAGGCTTTTGCTATTGGCGATTGATCTATTCGGTGTCGGTGGATTTCTTGATGACCGTTACCTTATCTGTCGACCTGCTTGTTGTGCTGCTACTGTTGCCTCTTACCAAAGCTATGATCAACAGGAGAAGAACGGCTCCCCCTACAACCCATACCCAGGGTTGTGTGTACCAGTCATGCTGTTCGGTGGTTGTGGTTGAAGTTGTTGTTGTGGTGGTGGATGACGCGGCAGCAGTGTCCTGCGCCCATGCTATTGCCTGCGTAAACATCAGCAGCATCATCATGAACACATACCTAAAGGACCCGTGCTTAATTAAATTTTTCATCTTAATGTTTTTGGTTAAAGAATCTGTTTAAAGCTTGTTGTCTTTAAATAACCAACAACTGCGCCAACTGCCCGGGATGCCGCATAAGGGTAGTATTTTGAGTATTGCGCTGCCGTATTTTTACGCACAATAACGTACTTGTACGCTTGCCACCGTTGAATTATATGGTTAACTTTAAGTACAACTAATGGTAAACTTTAGGCGGCAAGTCGCCTCCCAAATGCGCCGCCCATGAGACTAACAACAAATAAGACATTGAAGGCTGGTATAGTGGTGGTTATATTAGCCATTGTCGCCGTTTTATTTGTTTCTATCCGGCAGTCACAACGGGTGAGGGATACCTCAAAACTGGTTGCCCATACCCAGGAAGTTTTGCTTCATATTCAAAAATTGGTACTGTTTGGGCTCGACAATGAAACGGGTGCAAGAGGTTATGCCCTGTCGGGCGATAGTAAATTCCTGGAACCGATCACCCGGTCAAAAAAAGACATTTACGAGGAATTGGCTTTTCTGAAAAAGCTCACCACCGATAATCCGGTTCAACAAATTGCGATCGACTCTTTTGACATCTTCCTGGAGAAAAGAATTGATTTTTCTCAACAAGTCGTTGTCCTTCGTCAGCAAAAAGGTTTGGAAGCAGCAGCGGCATTGGTGATGACCGGAGAAGGGAAATTTTACACCGACCAGATCAGGAGGCTCGGCGATGCCATGCAGCAGGAAGAAGCCCGGCTATTGGAGAAAAGAAAGGAGCAAAATGAAAAAACCGTTTCCCAACTAAGCATTCTGCTATATGGCACACTTGCGATTGTTTTTTTGCTCGGAGTATACATTATCAATCGTGTCACGTCAGATTTAACTGAAAGAAGATTATTCGAAGAACAATTACTAAAACTCAGCCAGGACCTGGAGCTGAAAGTGCAGGAACGCACCGATGAGATAAAGACCAGTGAAGAAAGATACCGCTACCTTTTTGAAAATAATCCCATGCCCATGTGGGTAATGGACCTCGAGACATTCGCTTTTCTCGACATAAATGAAATGGCTGTTTTACAGTATGGATACAGCCGCGACGAATTCCTTTCCATGACGGCAATAGATATTAGGCCGGAAGAAGACAGGGAACTCTTTAAGAACCTGGACCATTCTTTCAGCAGCAGTAGAGAAAATTACAAGAGAGGAATATGGAATCACATGAAAAAAGATGGTAGTATCATCCAGGTAGAGATCATTGCGCACAAAATATTATTTGAAGGCAGGCCAGCACGTTTTATCCTGGCGAATGACATCACGGAAAGGCAAAAGGCAGAAGAAAAATTGATAAAGAGCGAAGAGCTCTACCGCAATCTTTTCGAAAATATTCTACACGGGTTTGCCTATTGTAAAGCGATCTTTGAAGATGACAAACTGAAGGATTACATCTATCTCGCTGTCAACAAAGAGTATGAAGAATTGACAGGGTTAAGAAACCTCGTCGGCAAAAAAGTTTCGGAGTTGGTTCCTGACCTGCCTGGGCGGGATCCTGAATATGCGGAGATAGTTAAGAGAGTTGTTCAAACGGGAAAGCCCGAAAGATTTGAAACATGGGTAGAGGCGATCGGAAAATGGTTTTCGATTTCCATGTACAGTCCGGAGAACGGTTATTTTGTTAGCCTCACCGATGATATCACTGAACGCAAAAAAGCAGAACAAGAGATCAAAAAAATAAATGAAGAGCTGGAGCAAAGGGTGATCAACCGAACAGAAGAATTGAAAAAGAGCAATGATGCGTTGGAAGCTTTTTCTTATTCCGTGTCACATGACCTGCGTGCACCGCTCCGCGGCATTATTGGTTTTTCAGCGATCCTTGAAGAAGAATACGCTCCCCAGCTTGATGATGAAGCCAGGCGGGTGATCAATATCATAAAGAAGAATACTTCGAAGATGGGCCAATTGATCGATGACCTGCTCGGTTTTTCACGCATGAGCAGGCAAACGATCGAGAAATCGGATATCAATACAGATACGATGGTAAGGGATGTGGTGAACGAATTGGATGATCTTAAAAATATTGACTGGAAGATACAACCCTTACCGGCCATCAGAGGCGATGCCAATACGATAAGGCAGGTTTGGATAAATCTCATTTCGAATGCGATAAAATATTCAAGGAATGCAAATAAGCCGGCCGTTGAAATAGGTTCCTTACCAGGTGCTGGCAGCATCACTTTTTTTGTGAAGGACAACGGGGTGGGATTTGATTCCCAGTACAAGAGTAAACTATTCAAGGTATTTCAACGTTTACATGCTGTGGAAGAGTTCGAGGGTACCGGTGTGGGCCTGGCGATCGTTGAAAAGATCATTTCAAAGCATGGCGGCAAGGTTTGGGCAGAGGGGGAACAAAACAAGGGAGCGACCTTTTACTTTAGCCTGCCTGCCGCATGAAAGAAAAAATAGTAACCCGATTGATAACAGAAACAACCATCGTTTATGAATGCCAATTTAGTCGACGTACTCATCGTTGAAGATAACCCGGATGATGCGGAACTTACTATCCGCGAATTAAAAAAGCACACGAAGTCTGCCAAATTCTTCCACGTTAAAGACGGTGAAGAAGCATTGCAATTTGTTTTTGGGACCGGAAAATATTCCGGCGCAAGAAATGTGTCCAACCTGCCAGGTATTATATTGCTCGATATTAAGATGCCCAAGGTAACCGGCATCGAAGTGTTAGAGAAGATCAAATCGGATGAACGAACGCAATTGATCCCTGTAGTGATGCTCACGTCATCCAATGAAAGCCCCGACATCAAAAAATGCTATGACCTCGGCGCCAACAGTTATATTGTAAAGCCAGTACACTTCGATGATTTTGCCTCGGCGATAAAAAATATAGGAGCATATTGGTTGATATTGAATCAAAATCCATCGAGATGATAAAGAACAATATTCATACACCAGGAACATAAAATTTTAAAGATGAATTTCAGCCTTGTTGACATATTACTTGTCGAAGATAACTTCGACGATGCGGAACTCGCCACCCGGGAACTAAAGAAACACAATATGGCCAACAATCTTTTTCATGTAAAAGATGGGGCAGAGGCGCTGGAGTTTATTTTCGGCACCGGAAAGTATGAGTCAACAAGAGATATTGGGCATGCTCCTAAGGTAGTACTGCTCGATATTCAAATGCCGAAGGTGAACGGAATTGAAACGCTGCAGAAAATAAAATTGGATGAACGCACCCGTTCTATTCCTGTGGTAATGCTTACCTCATCTAAAGAAGATCCGGATATTCAAAAATGTTATAGTCTTGGTGCAAATAGTTATATCGTGAAACCCGTGAACTTTGAGGGATTTGCCGCCGCGATAAAAAACCTGGGATTTTATTGGTTATTGACGAACCAACCGCTTGTAAAATAAAAGACGATGCCGGAACCTTTAAAAATATTATTGCTGGAAGATAATGAGACCGATGCGGAAATTGTTCAGCGGCTGTTAAAAAAACAGGACCGGCAATTTGAATTCGACTTCGCGATGGACAAGCCGGGATTTCTTAAAGCGCTTGGTCATTTTCAACCCGATGTTATCCTCGCCGATAATGCCATGCCGCAGTTCAGTGCCTCAGAAGCGTTGGACATTATCAATCAGCGTGGTGCTAGCATTCCGTTCATTTTAGTTACCGGAACAGTATCGGAAGAATTTGCTGCCAATATCATAAAGTCGGGCGCTGATGATTATATTTTGAAAGACAGGTTGGCGAGATTGCCGGCAGCGATCGAGGCGGCACTAAAGCAACGGCGGACTGAAAAAGAAAAAAAAGCGGCGCTTGAAAAATTAAAGATCAGTGAGAATTATTTCCGGTCGGTTATCGAACAGTTTCCCTACCCGGTGGTGACCTATGCGCCGGATGGTACATTCATAAGTGCCAACCCCGCCTGGGAAACAATGTGGGAAGACAAAAGGGAAAATGTGAAGGGATATAATATTCGCAAGGACCCACAAATGATCTCTTCCGGCTTATCAGAATACGTTGAAAAAGCATTTGGCGGGGAGGTAGCTGAATCAACACCTTACCTGTATGAGCCAACACTTATAGGAAAACACGGACGTGACAGGTGGCTGCAAATGTTGCTGTACCCACTAAAGAATGATCAGCAGGAACTATTGGAAGTGATATTAATAATACTCGACATCACCGCAAATAAGGAAGCGGAAAGAAAGATAAGAGACAGTGAGGAACAATATCGCATGTTGATAGAAAGGGTATCGGATGGCTTCATTGCGTTGGATAAGGAATGGAAATATACTTATGCAAATAAAAGAACGGGAGAGATCACGGGGCGTGATCCGGATTCGCTGATAGGAAAATACATTTGGGATGTTTTTCCCGAAGCCATCGGGTCGGGCACTTATAACGCCTTTAACCGGGCGATGGAAACGCAACAGTATATCAATAATGTGGACTACTACGAACCGTTGCAATTGTGGCAGGAAAACGAGATATATCCTTCTCCCGATGGCTTATCAGTTTTTATTCGCGACATCACCGAACGCAAAAGGATCGAGGAAGCGATCAGGTCGAATGCAGAACAATTAAGGCAACTCTCTTTGCACCTGCAAGACATACGCGAAGAAGAACGTGCTTCGATGGCGCGTGAAGTGCACGATGTACTCGGGCAACAACTCACTGGTTTTAAAATGGACCTGTCGTGGATCAACCGCAAATTAAAAAGTGAAGATCCTGAGTTGAAAGAAAGAATGGCGGGCACATTGAAACTGATCGATGACACGATCAAAACGGTTAGAAGGATCGCATCCGATCTTCGGCCAAGTTTATTAGACGACCTGGGCCTCGTGGCCGCATTGGAATGGCAAAGCGAAGAATTTGAAAAAAGATCGGGAATAAAAGTGTATTTTAAAGGTGAGTTGGAAGAGATAAAGCTGTTGCCGGAGGTAGCGATCGCGTTGTTTAGGATATACCAGGAATTGCTTACCAATGTGGCAAGGCATGCCAATGCAAGGGAGGTAAGATCGTCATTGTACACAGGCAACGGGCAATTGCAATTGTCCGTTAGTGATAATGGAAGAGGGTTCGACATGGAAAATAAAGCCAACAAAAAAACGTTGGGATTGTTAGGTATAAAGGAAAGAACATTGTTGATGGGAGGCCGGTACGAAATAAAAAGCAAGCCGGGTGATGGCACAGCTGTTTTGGTTTCGGTTCCCCTCGACAAGTCAACCACCAATATTTAAAACTAAGTGATGCTACGTATCTTAATTGCAGATGATCATACGGTAGTGCGAAGAGGATTGAAACAGATCCTGCTCGATGATTTCCCTGCAGCGCTCGTTGAAGAAGTGGGCGATGCGGAGGAACTAGTTAAAAAAGTGATGGCCGATACCTGGAGTGTGGTGATAACCGATCTCAACATGCCAGGCCGGAGTGGGCTGGATGCGCTGAACCAGATCAAACATATTTCACCGGATCTGCCTGTATTGGTATTAAGTGTTCATCCCGAAGAACAATATGCACTACGCGTGTTGAAAGCCGGCGCATCCGGTTATCTCAATAAAGACTCTGCGCCCGATGAACTGGTAAAAGCGGTGCAAAGGGTTTTGCTTGGAAAAAAATATATCTCCGCTGCCGTTGCAGAAAAACTTGCCGGCTCTTTTACACCTGATGCCGACAAACCGATACATGAATATCTTTCCGACCGCGAATTTGATGTGATGAAATTATTAGCAGGAGGTAAAACCGTATCTGATATCGCCAATACACTTTCGCTTAGCGTTACCACGGTAAGTACTTACCGGGCCAGGTTGATGTCTAAGCTCAATCTTAAGACCAACTCCGATCTCACCAAATATGCCATTGAGCATCAGCTCATCTAGGCCAGCAAGCTCCCTTTTCTTATAGTATTAACTCTACAAACTTTCTTTAACCAACTCTACAAAAAACAACAGGCGCCTGCTACTTTTTTGTGCTGGCACCCGCTATACCTTGCAGTTGTTTAAGCAAGAGATGAAAAAAAATGAGCAGTCGATCTTAATAGTAGAAGATGCTGCCCTGATAGTTGAGCGATTGATCGAGATGTTGAATGGTTTAAGATCCGTGAAAGACATTATAACCGCGTCTAACTATAGGGAAGCAGTTGTGATATTAAAGGAAGTGAAGATCGATATTGCGATACTCGACATTCATTTGACGGGAAAGAATGGCATCGACCTGCTGAAGTTCATTGTAAAAAATTATCCGCATATCAAAGTAGTAATGCTTAGCAATGCCGATAATAGGAAGTACAGGGAATTGTGTAAGAAAGAAGGAGCGCTGTATTTCATCGATAAGTCAAAAGAGTTTGAACTTATCCCTGAAGTGATCACCAGCCTCAATTGAAAACGTCTTGTAGTACAAACCACTACAAGATTTTGTGAAAAACATTACGTCAAAACAAGTAGTTGTTCTATTTGAGAACATCGGAGAAAGGAATTTCTTTGTGGTAGAAAAGATTAAAGCTCAGCCTTGCTGCCCAAAGATATTAAGGAACATAATTCCTCTTTACCCAGAGAAAAGACCAGCTGCTTTGAAATTATTAGTGCCTAATACCCCCTAACCATCAATCCCTGATCCTGTATTAACGGGATCAGTAGTTAGTTTTACCGGATAAATTCAGCGAAGGCAGAGGATCGCTGAATTTTCCGGTTTTTTTTTGGTATCCCACAAAGACGCAAAGAGCACAAAGGATTTCCTTTGTGCTCTTTGCGTCTTTGTGGGAATTTTTTCCTGGAATCTAATTATATATCCTCTCGTAAGCCCCCTTATATTTTTCCATGATCACCTTACGCTTAAGCTTCAGCGTGGGCGTAAGCTCACCGGTTTCGATGGTCCATTCATGCGGGATAAGCTCGAATTTTTTTACCTGCTCTACATGATTGAAGAATGGATTGAATGAATTGATCAGTTCGCGATAAAGATCAAGCACTTTGGGATTATGCACCGCGTCTTCAATGGTAGTGAATTTAATATCCTTGTGTTGCATCCATTCTTTGAGGTTGGCAACGTTGGGAACGATCAGCGCTCCCACAAATTTTTGCTCGGCCCCAACGATCATCATCTGCTCAATGAAAGGCGACTCCTTCATTTTATTTTCTATTGGTTGTGGTGCAACATATTTTCCTCCACTGGTCTTGAATAATTCTTTCTTTCGATCGGTGATCTTTAAATATTTTCCGTCTTCAAAGATCCCGATATCACCAGTGTGTAACCAACCATCGATAACAGTTTCGGCCGTAAGGTCGGGGCGTTTGTAATAACCCATCATCACGCTGGGCCCTTTCACACATATCTCGCCGTCGGCTTCCAGTTTTACTTTTTGTCCCTGTATCACCGGGCCCACAGTGCCAAATTTTGTTCCGCCCTTGTACCTGCAATTAACGCTTATCGCCGGACTGTTTTCCGTCGGTCCATATCCCTCATAGATAGGGATCTTAGCTGCCGTGAATATCCGTATAAGCCGCACCTGGCAAGCCGCACCGCCTGTAACGATGAATTCAACATTACCGCCCAAGGCCTCCCTCCATTTGCTAAAGATCAACTTGTTAGCAATAGCGAGCTTAAGCGTATACCAAAGGCTTTTACCAGTAAGGTCATATTCGTTTGCGAGTTTTACCGACCAATCGAATAGCTTTCTTTTCATTCCAGTGAGCTCTGCACCCTTTGCCATGATCTTCTCATAGGTCTTTTCCAATAACCTCGGCACGGTGCAAAACAATTGAGGCTTCACTTCTTTTAAATTCTCAGCGATGGTATCCAGGCTCTCCGCATAATAAATAGAAATGCCACTGCTCACATAGATCAATGATATCATCCGCTCAAAAATATGATTGAGTGGTAAAAAGCTTAATGATCTTGCTACGATATTATCTTCAAAGGGAAAACTGTTTTTTGCGTTAATGACATTGCTAACGATATTATGATGGCTAAGCATTACACCTTTCGGTGTGCCGGTGGTGCCTGAAGTATAAATGATCGTTGCGCAATGTTCGGGAAGAATGGAATTCTTTACGTCTTCCATTTTTACAACATCGTAGGGTTCTACCGGATCCATTATTTTTTTCCAATGATCCACAGCGGGTAGTTCGTCAAAGCTATACACGTTGAGCAGGCTGGGTACCTTTGAACGCACAAGATTCACCTTGTCTAAAATATCCTGCCCGCTGATGAATACATATTTTACTGCCGCATCATTAAAAATGAATTCCAGTTCGTTGACATTGGTAGTGGGGTAGATCGGGCAAAGTGTGGCGCCGATCTGCTGGCAGGCAAAATCCAGCATCAACCATTCGGGCCGGTTCTTCGAAACCAATGCGATCTTATCCTGTTTATCAACGGTCATATCATTACCGCTCACACCCAAACGCAACAATCCCGCGCTGAGTTTATTCACGGTATCCCGAACTTCTGCAGTGGAATATGGGTGCCATGAGCCATCAGCTTTTCCGCAAAGCATATCTGCCTTCGGGAATTTTTTTAACTGAAAATCAATACAGTCGAATATTCTGGAACGCTCATTCATAAGCTGGCTGGGGTAAGGCGAAAAGGTTAGGGTTTCTGATTTTTCAGCTTTTCATATTCTCTTTCTGCAAGAGAATCTTTGTCGGTTTTATAGGCTCTTATGAATTTGAGAAATAAACTGATGCCGAGGCCTAGCATCACCCAAAGGGGCCAGGGTGTTACCGTGTTTTGCCCATTGCGATAGGATGTCATGTACCATACCGCCCAACAGATGGCGGTGATCACTACAAAGCTTACCATGCTGGTTTGAAAATCTGCCCTGCGTTTGGCAAGTAGCCATAATTTTTCATCGCGTTGTTCTTCCATAAAAAATGTTTTGAAATAACAAGTTAATGAAAAAAAGAAAACTTAGTTTAGGAAAGTTTAGGGTGTTTAGAAGGTTTAGTCGCTAAACCTTCTAAACACCCTAAACCTGCTAAACTTAATGATAGAACTGCCCGATCGGCACCCTAAATATCCTTCCTCTTTGAAATTGAAGGAGGTCATTATATTCCGTGGGGTGGGTATTCGTCCAGTTTTGGTAACTAGGCAGGTCTTGCGCAGCGGAGAATATCCAATGGTTGTAGGCGTCAAACATTCCTTCCTGTAGTAATTGTCTTTGTTGATCAAATAAGCGGTAGGGAAATTTATTGCCATATTCGTTGTACCAATCTAAAATAAAACGCGTCCTGATCATGGTGAGCGATTCTGCATCAAGTCCGGCTGCGGCCACTGCACTTTGTTTGTTCATGATATGCAGGAAGGCTGTGATAAAACCATTCTTATCGACGTTGCTTTTTTCAAGATCGGCTTCGCGAAATAATTTTTTATAACTCTCCAGTAGAATGTTTTTCATTTCCTGCGCATCGGCCCCCATGGGCTCTATGTTCAAAAATATTTCGCCGTATAATAAACTCCATATTTTGTCGGTGGTAAAATAATAATACCGGGCCGCATTGAAATAATTCCTGGAAAAACCCGGATCCGTTTCAATCCCTTTCTCCCATTGTTTGATGGCAGAAAAATCTTTTTGCGACCAAAGTAATTCACCCAATTCGTTGTACAAGGGGCCGCTTGACGGGAATTTCTTCAATCCCTTTTTATAAATCTTTTCACATTCCTTTGGCTGCTCCAGTGCAAGATAGATGTCGCCAACGATCTGGAACAACTGGTCATCCGCTTCATCTTTTTCCAATAATGGCTTACAGATATCGAGCGCTTTTGCATAATCTTTCGAGAAATAATAGTTCAGCCCAAGGTCCTTTGCGATCTCGATATCCTTTGGAGCCAGTAATATCGCACGATTCAATACCAGCACGGCATTGGCGTAATCTCCCTGGCGCATGAAGGCTCTTGCCGTTTCGTGCAATTGAGCGGCATCCTGGGCAGTAGCGAAGGATGTAGCAAGGGCGAAACATATGCTGAAAAGAAGTGTTTTGAACTTATGCATTGCTGTAAAAATACGAGGAAAATTGTTATGGAATGCATTGTGAATCAGACAAGGAAAACTATCAATTGAAATCGATTTTCGCTTTAGGTACCATAGCTCTTATTCTTTTTTGTTCCTCGAAGTCGAATGAATTATAGGTAAGCCAAAATATCCTAACCTGCTGAAGCTTGTCAAATCCTATTGGCATTTTAGATAAATCCATCGTATACATTCCTACTCGCCTCAAATCCGGTAGTTTTTGCATAATTGAAAAAGCCTGCGTCCAATTCAAATCATGCAGATCTCCCAAACCAAGTTGATAAATATTTTTTAATAATGAAAGCTCATTTGGTAAATCCTTTAGCGGGTTATCACACACTGAAAAATACCTCAAATTTTTTAGTTGTTTAATTTTTTCAGGAATGTATTCAATATTGTTGCCCTGAAGGTCAAGTGTCTTTAAACTTGTAATTTCAAAAATGGGGTTTATTGTTGATGCTGTTAGTTGATTATCTCTGAGATCCAGAATCTTCAGTGATTTCAAGGCTGATAGTCTTATTGGCAAATGAACGATCTTATTATGTTCCAAGATAATTTCCTCTATGCAACTAAAATTAATTATGCTGTTAGGTATTTCGGAAATTGAATTATACCATATTCTAATTCGCTTAAGATTTTTTAGAACCGACAATTCAACAGGAAATACTTCAAACTTATTATAGCACAAATCGATGTAAATCAAGCTCGGTAAATCTTCCTTTTTGAAGCTCAGGCTTTTTATTTCATTGCTAAAAAAGTCAACATACCTTAGCCGGCGTAAATTCTTGATTTGATCTGGAAATATGGAAAACAGATTATTTCTTACGCTAAGATCTTCGAGATTTTCTAGTTGAGCGACGTTTTCAGGAAGAGTTTTTAGTTTACACTCATCTAAGCTTAATGATTTTAGATGCTTTAAATTTCTTAGAAGATTGAATGCCTGAGCTAAATCGAGATTGGGATTAGAGCCCAGGTCAAGTTCTTTGAGGTTGGTTAGTCTGGTAATAGTAGCTGGTAGCCTTTTCAGATTTTGCTCCGAAAGATCCAGGGTTTTAACAAAGCTTGGATTTTTTAATGCTTTTTCAAGGGAGTTGAACTCAATATTTTTTTGCCCAAAAGATTTTAGGGTAAATAAAAGAACGGAGAAAAAAATAGATTTCATGTCTGAGCAAGATTAGGAGTTCTGCCTTATTGCAACAGATGCCTGGCGAAAGATATTTACACAATAAGCCAGATCAATTCAGTCGAGCAGCCTCTAATATTTCACCGTATCGATCAAATGCGTCAGCAACCCATCCCTCAACTTGGGTTCAAACCAGGTACTTTTTGGAGGCATTACATTCCCGCTATCGGCAATATCAAATAATTGCTGAATGCTCACCGGGTGCAAACTAAAGGCGACGGCCATTTCGCCACTGTTCACTCTTTTTTCGAGTTCGCCGAGACCGCGAATGCCGCCAATAAAGTCAATGCGCTTGTCGGTGCGTTGATCTTTGATATTGAGAACGGGATCTAAAATATTTTGTGAGAGAATGCTGATATCGAGCACGCCGATCGGGTCAGTGGTATAACTGCCTTCGTTGGCCGTCAATTTGTACCACTGGTTATTGAGATACATTCCAAACTCATGCAATTGCGCCGGAGAAACAGCCTTGTCCGCTTTTTTTACGGAGAAATTCTTTTCTATCTCTTTTAAAAGATCAGCTTCGCTCAAACCGTTCAGGTCTTTTACCACGCGGTTATAATCCATGATATGCAACTGGTTCGAAGGGAAGAGTGTCGTTAAAAAATAGTTTGCTCCAGCTGTTGCAGTATCACCCAGCGCCACACGCACTTTGGCAGCAGAAGCCGCACGGTGATGTCCGTCGGCGATATATGTACACGGAACCTGGCTTTTGAACAACTTGCTGATGGCACCGATCGTCTTGTCTTCATTCACTATCCATACCGTATGCTGTATACCATCATCCGCAACAAAATCATATACCGGGTTATGCTCTTTTTTCCAATTGTTGATCACTGCGTCGATGGCATCCACATTTTTATAAGCGATAAAAACATTTCCGGTCTGAGCCCCGGTTGTTTTGATATGCGTAATGCGATCGAATTCTTTCTCCGGCCTGGTGAATTCGTGTTTCTTAATAATGTCGTTATCATAATCATCTATCGAGCTGCCGCATACAAGTCCTGTCTGGCTTTTTCCATTCCCGTCCGATCCGGCACGGGCGGGCATCTTCAACTCATAGATATAATAACAAGCTTTGCTTTCACGAAATAATATATTGCGACTGATAAAAGCCCTTAGGTTTTCTTTCGCCTGATCATACACCGCCTGGGAATGCACATCTATATTTTCCGGAAGGTCGATCTCGCTCTTGGTGACATGTAAAAAACTCGCAGAATTTCCCTGCGCTTCTATTTTCGCTTCTTTGCTGCTGAGTACATCATAAGGCCGCGACGCCACTTGCTTTGCCAGCTGCGCTTCGGGTCTTAATGCTTTAAAAGGAACTATTGAAACCATTTTAATATCGTGTCATTTTTAGAAAGGCGGTAAAGGTAAGTAACCGCATTTACATAGAGGTTACTAAATACTAACGTGTTGTGCTATTAATTTTGTCCCACACAAAACGTTCCTAACGGAACGTAAAACCCGTCAGCGCTCGGTTTTCTACCTACGAAATGTTCCTAACGGAACAAAAATGGCGATGGTCATATTGTTCCGTTAGGAACATTTCGTGGGTAACAAAGGATCGGATGCTGTATGCGTTCCGTTAGGAACGCCTTGTGCTTAATTCTGATTTACCCAATAGCACAACACGTTAAATACTACGTAGAAATCTTTTCAAACTCCTCCATCACACTCACCAATACCTCCACACTACTCAATGGCAGCGCATTGTACAGCGAAGCCCTGAAGCCACCGACAAGTCGATGACCCTTGATGCCTATGATGCCCTTTTGCTTTGCAAATTCGAGAAAGGAGGTTTCGAGCGAAGGATCGTTCATTACAAAACAAACATTCATCTTGCTTCGGTCTTCTTTATTGATGGTGCCTTTGAAGATGGAACTTTTATCAATCGCACCATATAATAAGGCAGCTTTTTCATTATTTATTTTTTCTATTGCAGCAACACCACCTTGAGCCTTTAGCCAGCGAAGCGTGAGCATGCAAACATATACCGCAAATACCGGCGGCGTGTTGAGCATGCTTCCTTCTTTAACATGATTGCGATAATCCATGATCGTGGGAATGCTGCGTTTTACCTTACCAAGAATATTTTTATCAACTACAACCACATTTACACCGGCAGCGCCGATATTTTTTTGTGCCCCGGCATAGATCAATCCGAATTGATTGAAATCAATGACCCTGCTTAGGATATCACTGCTCATATCTGCCACAAGGCAATTGCTTGTCTTGGGAATATTTTGCCATTGCGATCCGTAAATGGTATTGTTGGTGGTGATGTGCAGGTACTTTGCATCATTGGGCACGGCAAAGTCTTTTGGGATAAAGGTGAAACCTGCATCGCGACTGCTGCACACGATCTCTACCTTGCCAAATAACTTCGCTTCCTTTATGGCTTTGCTGCTCCACACGCCGGTATCGGTGTAGGCTGCGGTCTCTTTATCGTCCAGCAAGTTCATCGGCACCTGCATGAATTGTGTGGATGCGCCTCCGTGGAGGAACAACACTTCATGGTCATCATCCAATTGCATCAATTCTTTCAACAGTCCACGAGCTTCGTCCATCACCGCCTGGAACAGGGGGGTGCGGTGGCCGATCTCGAGAATAGACAGCCCGGTATCATTATAATTTAAAACAGCTTGCGATGCCTGTTCAAAAACTTCCTTTGGTAAGATGGAGGGGCCTGCGTTGAAATTATGGATCACTGATGAAAGAGATTATTAGATGATTAAGAGGACAAAAATACAAAATCGCTGATTAAACGATTGAAGATGATTTCGCAGATAAAAATCGCTGATTAGGAGATTGCGCAGATTCCGCTGACCGAGTATACGAACTATAGCCTGTTTTAATTAAAGTATACATCTCAATTATAACGATCGATCTGCGAAATCATCTTCAATCGTTTAATCAGCGATTGTTTTCATCTCTTCCGATCATCCTGGATCCTTTATTCCATTCTTTATCCAGTGATTCAAATTCTTTCGTGTCTTCTTCCGAGAATTTTCTCTGGGCTAATTCTGCAAGATTTGGTTGTCCGGCATTTACCCATGCCGTGTACCAAAGTGAGGCGATCGAGAATATGGATTGTCGCATGCGGCGCTCGATCATGCCGTCGAGCATTTTGTTGTAGGCGATAGTGTAGGCAGATGAGTATTGACGGATCAATTTGCCATTCCTTTCTTCGAATGCGTATTTTTTATCGTCGGAAAATTTGAGGCTGAGTGTTTTTTCAAAACTTAAAACAGAATCCGCTGCTTTGGCGCTTTCCATCACCCGTTTCCAAATGAAGTCGCCGGGGTTTTGGATATAGGCCGCCTTGCCGATGAAGAAATCAAATCCAACAGTTGTCGGATCTTTTTCTGCCAACAACTCCGGCACGCGACTTTCCCAAAAGGCATGAATGCCGCGTTGGTTGCTGAGTTGGCCATTGTGATTGCTGTTGCTGTGCAGCGGTACGTGGGAATCGGCTACATAGTGCCCGAGCTCGGCACTACGCTTCATTATCTTGCTAAAATCTTTTTCTTTGAATGCATTGGTCAGCGCGGCGAGTGTTCGTTGGATCTGCCAGGGTACGATGCCATAAGCATTTACAGAATCTTCGCCGAATTTCTTTACAGCATCATCCCATTTTCGCGGCAATGCATCATAGGGATATTGTCCATAGTGGTCAATGTCGATATAATGTCGCATGCCTTCCCATGGTACGGTATATCTTCTCTTGTCGGGGTCGGTTGCATGCTCGCTCAGGAAGTTGATATTGGGTTTGTACAATATCATCATCTCCGGTGGCAATAAAAAAACGGCGTTGTAATTTATTTTTCGGTGCGCATAAAAACCCCAGCAATAAGAACTAAGATGGGAGAATAAGAATACGGCGAGACAGCAGGTTAGGGGTGCTACTCTTTTCATTGTACAGAATTACTTTTAAAGCTAATTCAGTTTCTTGAACCCTATACGTTGATTTTCTGCTTTAATTACTGTTTTTTCACAGAGTTCCCGAAGTGTTTTCACCGAGTTTCACCGAGAGACCTCAATAATGTATGGAGTCGCTTTTTAATTATTAGACTCTCTCTGAGTACTTTGTGCATTCTTTGGGAGTCTTTGTGAAAAACAGTTACACACTATGGATCAATTTCGGTTCATCCTCCTCGATCGAGCTTACCCCGCCGCTTACAGCAAACTTCATCGTTTGCGACGCACTGATATTATCTATCGGCTTCACCCTTACTTTTGGAATGATATACACGTTGCCCGCAACAGAATAGGCCATGGGTATATATACCGCCACGTATTCTTTGAAACCAAATTCTTCCATATCATCCTGCGTGATAAAACCCACACGCCACACATCATTGTCATCCACGTTGGCCAGCACATTCTTCGTAAATTTTTTCTTATCGCCTGCAAAGGCTTCAAAAAAGTCACGGGTGGTGGAGTAGATATATTTTATGCCGGGAGTTTTTTCCAGCACCTTATCCATAAAGCTCACGATGCGGCCGGTGATAAAGAATGAGCTAAAATACCCGATGACGATCAGCGCCGCAATGATGATCACGAAACCGATGCCATAGTTCCTTACGTGTACAACGCCATTTTTGTCCATATAGGTGAAAATGGGCAGCCAGCTATCGATCGAAGACACTACCCAGTAAATGGAGTAGGCGGTGATAGCTACGGGTGCCAATATCAACAGACCCTGAAGGAAATATTGAAGCAACTTTCTGTATCTAAAAGGCTTTTTCATATAACTTATTTAAGCACCAAAGATAGTTTTTTGAAAGAGTTCGCATTCGGCGAACCTGTTTTGCCACAGATTACACGGATTTTCACAAAAGGAAAAGAAGTTTCCCGCAGATTTCACGGATCACGCAAATTTTATTTCTGCGAACTCTGCGTTATCTGCGGGAAACAAAAAATCTCATCGGAAACTTTGGTTACATTAAAAGTTTCCTTAGTTTTGTGCCCCATTATGACAGAAATGAGTACAAAAGATCGCATCAGGGAAACCGCACACAACCTGGTGATGCAATATGGCATCCGCAGCATCAGCATGGATGATATTGCGGCGGCGCTGGGGATGAGTAAAAAGACCATCTATCAATATTATGCTGATAAGGATGAACTGATAGAAGAAGTGGTGGCAGCCGTCATTCAATACAACCAGCAATGTTGCGAGCAGGACAGGCAGTCAGCGGATAATGCCATCCACGAAATATTCCTGGGGATGGAATTTATGATGGAGATATTTCGTTCGATGAACAACTCTCTCTTGTTCGACATGCAGAAATATCACCCCACAGCATTTCAAAAATTTGCGAAACACAAAAACGATTATCTCTACACCATGATCAAAGAGAACCTGCTACGGGGGATGAAGGAAGAACTATATCGCACCGACATAAAGGTGGATATCCTCTCCAGGTTCAGGGTAGAAAGCGTTATCCTTCCCTTCAGTCCGGAGTTTCATGGCAAGGTAAAATCAAGCCTGGCGGAGATCGAGGAAGAGATATTGCTGAATTTTTTATTTGGACTGGTTTCTCAAAAAGGATACAAACTCGTTTTAAAATATCTACAAGACAGAATCAAAAAGAAATTGAAAGATGAAAACAAAATGGTTAAATAGAGTGGCTTTTTTCGGCTTACTATTATTTTCGAAAACATTGCTTGCCCAACAAAAAAATGAATTTAGCGTAAAACAGTGTGTTGACTATGCTGAGAAGAATTCGATAGCGGTTAAGAATGCACTGATCGACATCGACATACAAAAGCAACAAGTAAGGCAAACCATTTCCGCGGCTTATCCCCAGGTCAATGCAAGCCTGTCTGCTAATCACTATTACGATATTCCTATTCAGAATATACCGGATTTTGTGAGCTATAAAACCTATGATGTGCTGGAGCAAAATGGAGTGAAGAATGGCAGCGGAGTAGCTATCACCAACCCCAAAAACTTTCCTGATCTTCCCTTTTCCGTTACCAGTCCATGGAATGCGAGTGGAAGCATCGATATACAGCAATTGCTTTTCGATGGCCAGGTTTTCATCGGCCTTGTAGCAAGAAAAATGGTGGTGGAATACGCCAAAAAAACTGCCACTATCACGCAGGAACAGATCAAAGCGAATATCTACAAAATATATTACCAGTTGGTAGTGGGTAAAAAACAAATGGGCTCACTGGATGCCAATATTGAGCGGTTTGAAAAATTACTAAATGATACCAAAGAAATATTCAAACAAGGCTTTGCCGAAAAACTGGACGTAGATAAGGTGACGGTACAATTGAACAATATCAAAACAGAAAAATTAAAAGTAGAGAACACATTGGCTGCGGGTAATTCCGGGCTGAAATTCCTGATGAACATGCCGCAGAAAGACGAATTGGTGCTTACGGATACATTAAGTGAAGAGCAGATCAAGGAAAATATACTCGACCAACAATACGATTACAACAGCAGGGCCGAAATGCAGGTACTAAACCTGGCTGTGAAACTGGGCGGTTACAATGTTAAGCGCTACCAGCTCAGCAAGATCCCCACGGTTGCAGCATTTGGAAGCTATAGCAAGAATGCCCAGCGTACTTCTTTTAATTTTTTCAACAAAGGAGATTGGTTCACCACCTCGCTGGTGGGTGTGAAAGTTTCCGTTCCGATCTTCGACGGTTTTAAACGCCGCGGACAGATCATGCAGGCGAAATTGGAATTACAAAAGACGAAGAATGCTGCGGAGCAGATGAAGCAGAGCATTGACCACGACGTTGAAACAGCGAGGATCAACATGACAACTGCATTGCTCACCATGGACAATCAAAAAAGAAATATCGACCTCGCAGAAGCGGTATACAATACCACAAAGAAGAAATTTGAGCAGGGCCTTGGCAACAACCAGGAGATCTACAATGCGCAGGCAGAACTCAAAGTAGCGCAAACAAATTACTACAGTTCGCTCTACGATGCGATCAACGCCAAAATAGATTATCTAAAAGCCATCGGTAAACTCTAAACACTAAAGCAATAAACCAAGATACAATGAAACAATATTTTGTAATAAGCACCATCACCCTCCTTTTGTTGAGCTCATGCGGCAACAGCGCAAAAGAAGGTAACGCAGCGATCAATGATAAAAAAGCGAAACTGGAAAAACTGAAAGCTGAAAAAAGCAAAACGGAAGCAGAGATCCTCAAGCTGCAGGACGAGTTGGCTAAGATCGATACCAGTTCTAATTCTGCTAAAATAAAACTCGTAGCGGTAACACCCGTGAGTGTACAGGATTTTAATCATTATATAGATCTGCAGGGAAAAATTGATGCAGAAAATATTTCCTATATCTCACCCCGTATGGGGCCGGCGCAGGTAAAGGCGGTGTACGTACATGAGGGCGACATGGTGAAAAAAGGACAGCGCCTATTGAAACTCGATGACGCGATCATTCAGCAACAGATCGTTGCGGCAAGGCAACAAATGGAAGGCATTAAAACGCAATTGAGCTTCGCAAAGAATATTTACCAGCGCCAGAAAAATCTTTGGGATCAGGGCATTGGCACGGAAGTGCAACTCATTACCGCCCGAACAAATGTAGAAGGTCTCGAGAATCAATTGAAATCTTCGGAGGAACAGGTGAAGGTTGCTGTAGAACAATTAAATACTACAACCGTGGTGAGCGATGTGAGTGGCATCGCTGATATCGTTAATATTCGTGTTGGTGAAACCTTTATGGGGATGACGAACCAGGGAGCGCCTCAAATAAAGATCGTAAACACCAACAGCTTAAAAGTGGTAAGTAATATTCCTGAAAATTATTTGACACGCCTGCACAAAGGCACTTCCGTTGAAGTAAAGATACCGGATGCTAATAATAAGCAGATATCAACCAGCATTTCACTTATCAGCCAATCCATTGATCCAACCCAGCGTGGATTTATAGCTGAAGCAAGAATACCTTATGACCCCGCTTTAAAACCCAATCAATCGGCTATAATGAAGATACTGGACTACGGCCCCGTTGTGACGGTGGTGATACCGGTCAACATCGTTCAAACCGACGAAAAAGGCAAATACGTTTTCGTGCTGCAAAAACTGAGTAATGGAAAAACGGTTGCAAAGAAGAAGTCCATTGTCATAGGCGAAGTGTATGGCAATAATGTGGAAATAAAAGGCGGGCTTGTTGCCGGTGAGCAATTGATCACGGAAGGATACCAGAATTTGTATGAGGGTCAATTGATAGGCACGCAAATTCAATAGGCCTCACCCCAACCCCTCTCCTGAAGGAGAGGGCACTGGAAGATCAGCCCGAAGAGTTCAGCGAAGATTATGTTTTGAAAAAAGGTGAATACCGCTTGCGTTATTGATGAAGAGTGACTTGATGACGATGTGGAAGATAAAATGTTCAGATATGTTTGATGTACCGCCTCCTCTCCTACAGGAGAGGAGGAAGGGAGGTGAGGCAAAAAATAATTTGACAATTACAAAATCGACAATATGGGTTTTATAGAAGGCATAAGCAAAAAATTCAAGGAATTCAAACCAACGAGCTGGGCCATCAATAACCGCACCGCGGTATATATCATTGCTGTGATGATATCGATCTACGGTTTGATCCAGTTCACTACGATGCCAAAGGAGCAGTTTCCCGACATCGTAGTGCCAACCATCAGCGTGAGCACGATCTATGTTGGTAATTCGCCGAAAGATATCGAGAACCTGGTGACGCGGCCGATAGAAAAACAACTCAAGGGCATCAGTGGTGCCAAGGTAAAAAAGATCACCAGCACATCGCAAACTGATTTCAGCCTTATCATTGTTGAATTTGATACTGACGTTAAAACCGAGCTTGCCAAGCAAAAAGTAAAAGACGCAATTGACAAAGCCAGGACAGATCTTCCCAATGATCTTACTCAGCAACCCAACGCACAGGAATTTGCTTTCAGTGAAATGCCCATCATGTTCGTGAACGTGAGCGGAGACTATGATGGGGTGAAACTGAAAGAATACGCCGATAAAATGCAGGATAGGTTCGAGGAACTTCCCGAGATCACCCGTGCGGAGATCGTTGGCGCACCTGAAAGAGAGATACAAATAAATGTCGATCCGTATAAAATGCAGGCGGCTCGCGTGAGTTTCACGGATATTGAGAATGCCGTTAGTCGCGAGAACCGCGACATCACCGGCGGGCTCATCGAAGTCGGCAATATGAAACGAACGCTGAAGATAAACGGGCAATTCACCAGCGTATTGAACCTGCAAGATATTGTTGTGCGCAGTAGCGCAAGGGGCGCTTCCGTTTATTTAAAAGATATCGCTACGCTAAAAGATACGATCAAGGATAAAGAAAGCTATGCTCGTCTTGACGGTAAAAATGTTGTGACCATCAATATCATAAAGCGTGCAGGAGAAAACCTGATCAGCGCGGCGGGAAAAATAAAAGACATCGTTGCGCAAATGCAAAAGGATGGTGTGATACCGGGCCAACAACAGTTGAAAGTAGTGATCACGGGTGATCAAAGTAAGGCTACTGCAACTTCATTCAATGAATTGGTGAACACGATCATTATTGGGTTCATACTGGTATTGCTGGTACTGATGTTCTTCATGGGAGTTACCAATGCGTTCTTTGTAGCGCTGAGTGTACCGCTTAGCGTATTCGTTGCATTTTTGTTTTTGCCGATAGGTAGTTGGGTGATCGGTACAGATGTTACGCTGAACTTTATTGTATTGTTTGCATTGCTATTCGGACTCGGTATCATCGTCGACGACGCCATCGTGGTGATCGAGAATACGCATCGTATCTATAACCAGGGCAAAGTGCCCATTGTTCGAAGTGCCAAAGAAGCTGCGGGTGAAATTTTTATCCCGGTCTTAGCCGGAACGGCCACGACATTGGCTCCATTCTTCCCATTACTTTTTTGGAAGGGCATCATCGGTAAATTCATGATCTACCTGCCAACCATGTTGATATTGACGTTGGCTGCATCACTGATCGTTGCATTTATTTTCAACCCGGTGTTCGCTGTAAGTTTTATGAAACCCGAAGGCAAAGCTTTTGATAAACCAAAGATGCTACTGTTCAAGGCTCCTTGGTTTTGGTGCGTTATAGGTTTTGGTATCGTATTCAATTTTGCGGGCTTTCATGGCCTCGGCAACTTTCTTATATTCATGGCCCTGCTTGCCATACTCAATCGATTTGTATTCCGCGATATCATCCACGGTTTCCAGGACAAGGCTTTGCCTTGGTTGATGGGCCATTATGAAAGCCTGTTGCGTTGGGTGCTGAAAGGATGGCGGCCCGTGTGGATGTTTGTTTCGCTGTTTGGAGTTTTCCTGGTCGCGTTGCTCCTCTTGGTTGGCAGCGTAAAAATGGGTAGAACTAAATCAACTTTCTTCCCGAGCGGCGATCCGAATTTTATTTATGTGTATTTAAAAATGCCTGTTGGTACGGATATAAAAACCACCGACAGTGTTACAGCTGTACTCGAAAAAAGAGTGTATAAGGTACTGGAAAAAGAAACTCCGGATAAACCAGGTGGGATCGTGGAAAGTATCATCGCCAATGTTGCCAACAGCGCCAACAACCCACGCGATAATAACAGGAGTGTGCGACCAAACCTGGGACGGATACAGGTTTCATTCGTTGAGTATGCAAAGAGGGGTGGCAAACACACGCTGCCATATATGGATGCCATCCGTGCTCAGATGGGCGGTATTCCGGGCGCAAGCATTGAAGTAGCTAAAGAAGAAGGTGGACCTCCAACAGATCCGCCGGTGAACGTAGAAATATCAGGCGATAATTTTGAAGAGATCGCAGATGTGGCGAGCAGGCTTTCAAATTATTTAGACACCAACCAGGTAGTTGGAATTGAAAATCTAAAAATGGATGTTGACCTCAATAGCCCGGAAATTACAATTAAAGTAGACCGTGAGAAAGCAATGATGGAAGGAATAACAACCGGCCAGATAGGAATGGAGATACGCACTGCGGTTTTTGGAAAAGAAGTGAGTAAGCTGAAAGATGGCGAAGATGAATATAAGATACAATTGCGCTATACCGATCTGCTGCGCAACAATATCACCGACCTGATGAATATGCGTATCACATTTTTTGATATGAATACCAATGCGGTAAAATCCATTCCTATAAGTGCAGTAGCTACTGTTGATTATACCAATACTTCCGGGGCCATTGCACGGAAGAATGTTAAGCGTACGATCCAGCTACAGTCGAATGTTTTAGATCCGACGATGGTGGGACAGGTGAATACAGAGCTCGCTCTTAAAATAGCCGACTTCAAAGAAAAGAATGCTGCCACGATACCTGCCGATGTAAACATTAAGCAAACCGGGCAAGGTGAACAGGAGGCTGAAACGAATAAATTCCTGCTCAATGCATTCCTGATGGCAATGGGTTTGATCTTTTTAATATTGGTATTGCAGTTCAACAGCATGAGCAAGCCATTCATCGTGCTTACGGAGATCTTCTTTTCGATCATTGGCGTGTTGCTTGGTTATGCCATAACCGGTATGACGATCGCTACGATCATGTTGATGGTGGGTATTGTTGGATTGGCGGGGATCGTAATTAAGAATGGTATCCTGTTGATCGAATTCACCGATGAATTACGCGGCCGTGGTATAAAAACACGTGAAGCAGCAATACAAGCGGGTAAGATCCGTATCATTCCTGTGATGTTAACCGCATTGGCTACCATCCTTGGCTTGTTGCCGCTTGCTGTTGGTTTTAATATCGATTTCGTTTCTTTCTTCCAGCATTTGAATCCTCATATTTTCTTTGGCGGCGATAGCGTTGTATTCTGGGGGCCATTAAGCTGGACGATCATCTTCGGATTGTTGTTCGCATTCTTCCTCACGCTCATCATGGTGCCGAGCATGTACCTTATTGCCGAGCGACTGAGAAGGCCGATGGAAAAATTCTATGGCACCAGGTATGTTGCGTTGATCGGATTTTTGGGGCCATTGTTCTTTTTGTTTGTTTTGATAATGTATATCGTAAGGGCGATACAGGGAAAGAAAGTGTGGAATGGAAAATTGAAGGAGCCGAGGGAAAGGCTTGGGTAATAATTGTCTGAACCCCAGATTTACTGATTGTCCTGAAGTACCTACTATAATATCTATCGTGGTAAACAAAAGCACGCATATTGTTTTAATTCTCGGAGTTGTAATTTTTCTTGCCTGTAACGGAGGCTCGCAAGAATCTGCGAAGAAGAGCAATGGAGATTCAATTCCAGGCAAAGGGCAACACGATACAACTGTATTAAAAGATTCTTTTGGAGGAATGTATACCTATGTTGATGAGCGCCTCCCAGATAGCCTTAAACCGATCCGGGAAAATTTCAAGCGCATTAATTCGATAACTAACTGGTCACAAACAATAAAAAAAGATCTTTGGGAAACGACCGAAGGCGGTGAAGCAAACTATTATTATTCAAAAGGCGCTCTGGAAAAAATATCCGCTATCCATTATGGCGAGACCTTCAAGGAAATAACAGAATATTACCTTTTAAATGGTGAACTTTCCTTTGTTTTTTTTAGGTTCTACCGGTACAACAGGCCGATTTATTACGACTCTGCCGCAATGAAGGAAAATAAAGACGACCAATCGTTCGATATCAACAAATCTAAAATATATGAGGTCAGGTATTATGTTAAGAATCGTAAATTAATTTACCTGGTATACAAGGATGCCTATGCTGAAGATCAAGGTCTGTTAAGAGGGGAGGTGGAAATCAATGACGATTTTGATAAATTGTTGAAACTTGGCAAGGAAAAAAATGGAAAATGATGAGGCGACTTAAATTATTGTATACGCTCTATAACTTCTTCCACAAGGATCAGCTTGCCCATAATCTTCCCATCTACAAAAAACTGGGATTGAAGAAAAGATACTATTCACCGGTATCAAGTAAAGATTTCAAAAATGTCCAGGCGGGAATTCAAAGTAATAAAGAAGGGATCGTTGCATTAAAAGAGGCTGCTCTTTTTAAAGCCGTTGACGAAGAATCAAGGCAAAGTGTATTGAATTTTGAAAAAGACGGATTTGCGATCTTAAAGCAATACCTGTCACCCGAAGAAGTTTCGGCCATCAACGACGAAATAGAAACTCTGCTTCAATCAAAAAAAGTACATTTCGGGCATGGCAATAAGATCATGTTTGCAATTCATAAGTCGGAGTTGCTGAGATCAGTAGGTGCAGATCCAAAACTCATCGAACTCCTATCATCATTGCTGCAGGGGCCAACGGCTTTGTTCCAAAGTATCAATTTCACTATGGGTAGCGAGCAACACACGCATTCGGATAGCATACACATGACCACATACCCGCTGGGCGGCCTCTTGGGCGTTTGGATCGCATTGGAAGATATTGATGAAGACAACGGGCCACTGCATTATTATCCCGGCAGCCACAAATTGCCTTATTACCTCAATTCGGATTATGATAATGAAGGATCTTATTTCCTGCTTGGCGATAAAGATTATACCGAGTATGAAAAAATGTTGGAGGGAAAGGTCATAGAACACGGTATCGAAAAGAAAATATTCAAAGCGAAGAAAGGCGACCTGCTGATCTGGCACGCCAACCTATTGCACGGAGGAGAGCCGCATATCAACAAATCAAAGACGAGAAAAAGCATGGTGTTTCATTATTTCAACACCGATTGTGTTTGTTATCATGAGATAACACAGCGACCGTCATTAATAAGGAAAAAGTGAAAAGTCAAAAGAGATTGCCCCTTTTGACTTTTTAATTTTGACTTTCGAATTTACTTCACATGCAGATCCTTCTTATTCCCATCCACATCCAGCTCTATGATCTCATAACCCATCTTCTCCAATCCTGGTAATATTTTGGCTTTGTCTCCTACCAACAGGATATTCATCTTATCACTCACCAGCCATTTCTTTGCAATGCCATCAATTTCTTTTTTGGTAATGCCGCCAAGGATCGTGTTTTGTGTTTTCACATAATTGCCAGGCAGCTTATAATCTAATATCCTCCTGATGAATCCGGCTTTTTGTACGCCGGTCTCGTATTGTAATGCATCACGCTGACCGATCGCATTTTTTGTAAATGCCAGTTCATCATCTTTGATACCGTTCGCTGCATAGTTCTTGATCTCTTTTATTGTTTCGGATAATGCGCTGTCGGTTGCATCAGCCCTGATACCAGAACTGAAAGTGAAATTACCGCTGTATTCATCTCCTGCAAAAGAAGAACGGGCGCCGTATGTCCAGCCCTTATCTTCCCTCAGGTTCATATTCAGACGGCCGTTAAAACCACCGCCCAGTATGAAGTTCATCACATTGGCTTTGTAAAAATTACCAGTAGCATCATATTTCAGGTCGGTAACATAACCCACCCTGAATTCTGTTTGCGCAGCTTTAGGAACATCTACCAAAAAGATCCTCGTCTTTGGAATTTCAGGAGCAACTCCTGGTTTAGGAAGATTGATCTTTTTATTGGGAAGGCTGTTTAAGAAAGCCAGCTTTGGTTCTATTTCAGCCTGCGTTACATCTCCAACCACAACTACTTTGGTTCCCTGAGTGGTCATGTAATTATCATAATAGTCCTGCACATCTTTCAGTGTAAGATTCTTCACCGTATTCTCCGTACCGCTCTGATTCATGCCAAGGATATTATTGGGGCCATAGCTCAGTTTGCTGTACACGGCTGATGCAATTGTTGCCGGCTGTGATTTCGCCTGCTTGAATCCTTCCATCGCTTGTTTTTGTAAACGATCGAATGACTCCTGCGTGAAATTGGGGTGCAACATCCTTTCCTGCAGCAAAGCCAACGTTTGGTCAACATTCTTTTTTAAACACTGAACGCTAAAGTTCATGCTGTTCAGGTCACTGCTAACATTGATCGTGCTGCCTAATTTTTGAAGTTCAACCGACATCCTTTCTGCCGTATAATTTTTTGTGTCTTCTGCGAGCATGTTCGACACCATATCTGCAAGGCCGATCTTCGCCGTGTCATTGGCCTGCGCCAGGTGGCCACCAGGAATACTTACAGATAAAGTAACAACGGGCAATTCCAAATTTTGTGCACCGATCATTTGAATGCCATTTGGTAATTTCTTTTCCCAGAATGGTGGTACGGTTACGATAGGGTTGGGGCCATTACCAGGCACTTTGCTTCTGTCGAAACTGCTTGGTCCCTTTACATAATGCAATCCATCGTAACCATAATTTGGGTGTACATAATTGCTTTGGTCGACTGTATAATTATCGGGTGCCGCGATCATTTTATCTTTATCCTGTCCTTTGGTGATCACGCTTACAGTCACACTTTTCTTGTCTTTGATATATTCATTATACACACGCCATACATCTTCTTTGGTAACAGAGCGATACATGTCAAGCGTTTTTCCGATCATGTTCGGATTCCCGGCAAGTGTTTGAAAGGCGGCGAGCCTTGCTCCTTTTCCTTGCACACTTTGCAATTGGTTCACGTATGTAGCTTCAATGCCACCTTTGAATTTAGCGATGTCCTCATCCGTTACGCCACGTGCTTCAAAGGTTACCAGTGCTTCTTTCAACAATGAATCCATTGCTGCCAGTGATTTGCCTGGATACGGCGTGATGCGGAAACTAAATTCTCCTGCCAGCTCAGAAAGCTGGCTGAAAGCATTTGCAGACAAAGCTTTTTTGGGTTTAACCAATTGCTGGTAAAGGATCGAAGTCTTTCCACGTCCCAATATATCAGCAAGACAAGCCAATGCAGCCAGGTCTTTATCATAATCAGGAACCGTAGGATACACTTTCGATAATTGCGGAAGTCTTGCATAGTTATCGGTATAAGAAACATAACGATCTGATGTTACATTCACTTTTGGAAGAACGGTCTTTTGAACATCCGGCCCCTTTGGAATAGAGTTGAAATATTTTTCAGCCAACCTCACCACATCAGCTGTTTTTACGTCGCCGGCAACTGTTAGCGTTGCATTGTTTGGACCATACCATCTCAAAAAGAAATTCTTAAGGTCATTTACATTCACCCTGTTGAGATCTTCTACATAGCCGATAGTAAGCCAGCTATAAGGATGGCCATAAGGATATAAATTCTTAGAAGCGAATTCACTTGTAAGTCCATAAGGGCGGTTGTCATAATTCTGTCCACGCTCATTCTTTACGGTGCTGCGCTGGTTCTCGAATTTCTCCTGCGTTACTGCATCGAGCAAATAACCCATACGATCAGCTTCGAGCCAGATCATTTTTTCCAATTGATTGCTGGGCACGGTCTCAAAATAATTCGTGCGATCCTGGTTAGTGCTTCCATTAAGCGAACCACCCGCTTCCGTCACCACTTTAAAATGTTCACCTTTTCCAACATGATCACTTCCTTCAAACATCATGTGCTCGAAAAAGTGAGCGAATCCACTCTTGCCGATCTCTTCACGGGCGCTGCCTACATGATAGGTCACGTCAACATACACGATAGGATCGCTATGGTCTTCATGAACCACGATCGTAAGCCCATTGGGCAATACATATTTTGAATAAGGGATAACCACTTCATCTCCTTTCTTCTCTACTTTTTCTACCAGTTTGGGTTGGGCAAAAGCAGCATTGCCGCACATAAGAACTATGGCAGCAAAGATTAATTTTTTTACATACATGGTGATTGATTTTAGGACTTCAAATAAAAGCAAAAAAGGTGAGGAATCCACTACCTCCTGTCAAATTTTTACCTGAGAAGGAGTTGAATACTCAGCAGACTTTTGAATTCGTTGCATTCGCCTCCACAGCCGGCGGGGCTGCGTACCTTCTTCGGCGCTGCATTTGCTTCTTTGGAAAAATATGCTGCGCATTTTTCCAATTCCGCCTGCGGCGGAACCGAACCAAATGAGGCGCCTCCGAAGGTACTGAGGGAATATTAGAACTAGTGACTACGCTTCAATCTTCCAAAATATCTTCGCTAAGATGTAGAATTACTGAAGTAGAGTTTACAGTAGTACAAAAGCTAAATCATCCCGCACGTGCGGGACGAAAAAAGGTTGTAATTTTTTTCGGGCGCCCTTTTTTGTTTCTTTTTTGGGCGAAGCAAAAAAGAAAAGTCTTTCAAAATATTTAGTTATTACATAACATAGAACTATTTAATTTCGATAAAAAATAAACTACAATGCAAAATCACGAAATCGACTACAAGATCTATGGAGAAGAACTTCAATTCGTTGAAATAGAACTCGACCCCAATGAGACCGCTATTGCCGAAAGCGGCGCTTTTATGATGATGGAGAACGGCATTGAAATGCAAACGATGTTTGGCGATGGCAGCCAGCAACAGAATACCGGTTTTTTGGGTAAACTGCTCAATGCAGGAAAGCGCATTCTTGTAGGTGAAAGTTTGTTCATGACGGCATTCACCAATACGGGCCAGGGAAAGAAGAAAGTAAGCGTTGCTGCGCCATATACCGGTAAGATCATCGTGTTTGATCTGCAAAAACTCGGCGGCAAGGTGATCGCACAAAAAGACGCATTCCTTTGCGCAGCGAAAGGCGTGAGCATCGGCATTGAATTTCAAAAAAGATTAGGCACGGGCATATTCGGCGGCGAAGGGTTTATCATGGAGAAGCTGGAAGGAGATGGGCTGGCCTTTGCGCACGCAGGCGGATATGTTGTAGAAAAAGAATTGCAGGCGGGCGAGATATTGAAAGTGGATACCGGTTGCGTTGTTGCCTATACAGCAGGAGTTGATTTTGATATCGAATTCATCCGCGGTATCAAAAACTGGATGTTCGGCGGCGAAGGATTATTCTTTGCAATATTAAGAGGACCGGGCAAAGTGTGGCTGCAATCATTACCCATCAGCAGGCTCGCTGGCCGCATCATTCAATACGGAACATACAACCGCAAGGAAGAAGGAAGCATATTGGGTGGGTTGGGGAATCTTTTGGATGGACGAGAATAAGAAAGTTGCCAGTTTGCAGTTCGTAGTGGGCAACGGAGCACACTGCGAACTGCGAACTGGCAACTGTAAACTGTCTAACCTCTTCTCCCTCTTCCCTTCACCTTCGTCTCCTTATACTTCACGTCCCCATCTTTTCCCCTTACGGTGGTTGTGGTACGCACGCCTCTTGGTCCCGCAACCCTTACTGTACGGATAGTGCGGCTATTGCGATAATGCGATACTGCCGTTACGTGGCGGGTATGCACAAATACTGATGTTGACCAAGGTTTAAAGCCTTGTTAAAATAATTCGACGCTTAATAGCCCGCTAATATACTTTGAGCTAACGTATTTGTACTAACAGGTAAATCCAAATTAAGCACAAAGCGTTCCTAACGGAACGCATACGACATAGGATTCTTTATTACTCACGAAATGTTCCTAACGGAACAATAGAACAATACCGCTTTTGTTCCGTTAGGAACATTTCGTGGGTAGGAAAGGGGGTAGTGGGCTTACGTTCCGTTAGGAACGTTTTGTGTCGGTCAAAATTCAATGGCAACACATTTAGAGCGGTTGTTTAAAAAAAAAGAGAAGAAATAATTTGCTGGTCTCATTTCTTTTATCGTATATTTGCGATATAAAATAGAAAATGGCCATTCACAAAAAAGATGCATTCATTCAAAAAGAGCAGGACCTGGCCGAATTTGCCAAGGCCCTGGCGCACCCGGCACGCATTGCCATATTAAAAGTGCTGGCACAGCGCAACGAATGCATCTGCGGCGAGCTCGTTGACGTGCTACCCCTGGCGCAAAGCACAGTGAGCCAGCATTTGAAGGAATTAAAGAACGCCGGGCTGATCACCGGCACGGTAGACGGGCCAAGAAGTTGCTATTGCATCAACTGGAAGGCATTTGAAAAATTCATGAGTGAGTTCAGTTTCTTATTCAATAAACTAAAAGTGCAAAACGAAAAGGCCTGTTGTTGAACCTCTAACTCCTAACTAAATAATATAGCCATGAACACCGAATCTCAAATCAAAGAATTAGTAAAAGAAAAGTATGCCGCTATTGCGGAACAACCTAAAGATCAAAATGCTGCTTCTTGTTGCGGCGCCACTTCAGCTTGTTGTGGGGATGAACCCGATAGCAATCGGGTTTACAATGTAATGTCCGATGATTATAGTAAACTGGAAGGATACAATCCTGATGCAGACCTTGGCCTGGGTTGTGGATTGCCTACCGAATTTGCTAAGATCAATGAGGGCGATACCGTGATCGATCTTGGCAGTGGCGCCGGCAATGATGCATTTATTGCCCGTCGCATTGTAGGTGATAAGGGCCGGGTATTAGGGATTGATTTTACCGAAGCCATGATCAACAGAGCGAGGATCAACGCGGAAAAATTACAGTACAATAATGTGGAATTTCGATTGGGAGATATTGACGACATGCCCGTTACTGCAAACTACGCAGATGTTATCGTCAGCAACTGCGTATTGAATCTTGTGCCGAATAAGTACAAAGTGATCAGCGAGATCTACCGGGTGCTAAAACCGGGTGCACATTTTTCTATTTCCGATATCGTGTTGGAAGGCGCACTGCCAACCAGGTGGAAAGAAGTGGCGGAATTCTATGCTGGCTGCGTAACCGGCGCTGTTCAAAAACAAGTTTACCTCGAGATGATCGCGGAGGCCGGATTTACCAGTATTATTTTACAAAAAGAGAAGGAGATCATCATACCGGATGATATCCTGAAAAATTATCTGAGCGAGGAAGAGATCGAAACATTTAAAAAAAGCAACGCGAAGATCAGCAGTATAACAGTATATGCCGAAAAGCCTGCAAAGGATGAAAGGAATTGCTGTGAGCCTGGTAGTGGCTGTTGCTGATAAAACATTTGGACATTATTATCAATCATAAAAAGTAAAGCCATGAACACAAATCAAAAAGATCCCACCTGTTGCACAACAGAAGGTGGATGCTGCGGTATCTCCGATTGGGGTTGCTGCTAAACAAGAATTACTTTTAGACTACTGTGGTTTTTGGGTGAGTCACCGCAAGACGGTGGCTCACCCAAAAACCACGGTAGTCTTTAAACCGGCAAAGCTTTTCAAGATCAATATGAAAAAGAAAATACTCTTCGTCTGCATCGAAAATTCCAACCGCTCGCAAATGAGCCAGGCATTCGCAACCATCCATGGAGGAGAAGATATAGAAGCATACAGCGCAGGCAGCAAACCATCGGGCATCATCAACCCCAAGGCGATCGCTGCCATGAAAGAGAAAGGATACGATCTTACCCAACATCAATCCAAATCATTGGACGAAGTAAAAGCGTATGCTCCCTTTGATGCAGTGGTGACAATGGGCTGCGGCGATGCCTGTCCCTGGATGCCCGCAAAACAATTCATTGATTGGGAGATACCGGATCCTAAGAATATGGAGCCGGCACAATTCAACGAAGTGCGTGATCTTATTGAAAGGAAAGTAAAGGTTCTGATTGCTGAACTCTAATAAAAGTCAAAAGTCAAAAGTGAAAAGTCAAAAGCTGCCGGCAACTTTTGACTTTTCACTTTCGACTTTTAAATTATTAGTTAGTTTCTGCTGGAAAGTTTAGACAGCAACCTTAATATCTCTAGGTATAACCACACGATCGTTACCAATAACCCAAATGCCCCATACCATTCCATATATTTTGGAGCACCCAATTCACTACCTTTTTCGATCATATCAAAATCCAGGATCAGGTTCAGCGCAGCAATAGCTACAACAAATAAAGAAAAGCCGATACCCATCAGGCTTCCTTCGTGGAGGAACGCCATATTTTCCACACCGAACGCACGTAGGATCAGCACAAGAATATAGAAAATTGCAATGCCCGCTGTTGCGGTAATTATAATGGATTTGAATTTCTCCGTTGCCTTGATGATCTTGAAGCTGTACAATAGATACATTGCGATAGCCGTTCCAAAAGTGAGCCCAACAGCATTGACGATAAGGTTGGGGGCTTTTTCAGCAAAGGCAGCGTTGTATTGTGCCGAGATTGCACCAACAAATAAACCTTCAAGCAATGCATATAACGGAGCCAGGTAAGGCGCCCATTGTTTTTTGAATACCAGTACGATAGCAACTCCAAGGCCGCCAAAAGCACCGCCGTAGATCAGGGGAATAACATTACCCCCTTCTGAAAACTCTTTCCAGGAATAAAAAGCCGTTCCCATTACCATTAAGAATAAGAAACCAAACTTGTGCAATGTTCCTTTTACGGTCATCGCATTTTCGTGCGTAACAACACTGTCGAGCACAGTATCCTTGAACCTATTCTCTGATAATGCCGGATTTCCGGATTTAAATAAAGCCATAGTTGTAAATTTTAGGCCATAAAAATAAGCCTTTTCCAAAAACGAAAAGCGTTAATTTTTAATGCCGGGATAGTTGCTTACCGTTTGAAAATTGTATTCATTCTTTGCCTTTAACTTGATGATAAAGCGGTGAAGCTCAGATGAATCATCATCATCCGCATACACCTGGTCATGCGCCAATATCACAAGGTGGCCCGGTGTTTTTGTTCTGTTGCGGGCAAACATGCTGTCGACCTCGGTCACCATTTCATCGCTGGTCTTCTTTAGTTTAAGCTCATCGTCAAACTGCCATTCAAGGTCCCAGCCCACTTCTTTATATCCTTTTGCATAAAACGAATCGGCTGCTGCGGTAGATGCTTTGAGATCCGTGCTGTTGATATTTCCCGTGCGCCAGATATTTCGGCCGGGCGTACGAATGATCCTCGCGGTAAGGTGCAGGCTATCGGCGCATCTTTTAAAATCGCCCAAAGCACTGTCGGGTACCTCATAGAATTTTGCATACTTATTATGAAAAGCATGGGTATAGCTATGGTTGGCTATTTCGAAATAACGGCTCTGCATCACGCTATCGAATGAAGCGGTTTGTGCCTTGCTGTCGTACACATGCTCGCCGATGATGAACAAGGTAACGTTCACCTGTTCTTCCTCAACAATATGCATCATTTTTCGTGTGCCTTTGTTGGGGCCGTCATCGAAAGTAAGATAGATGGTCTTCTTTTTCTTTTTGTGCGCAACCGGGGCGGCTGTCTTAGAAATTGCTGGAACTTGCCGCGAAAGATCAATGGCAAGAAGGCGGGACGTTTTTTCTGTTTCAAAACTATGGCAGGCGGAAAGTGCAACGGTTAATAAACCGGTTTTAAAAATTTGCGAAGCAGCTTGCTCGGTTTGCCTGTACACGGAGCAGGCTTCGCGTTCGTCGGGGTCCATAAAGTGGGGTGGTGTTAGTTGTTGAAGATGTTGTGTGGAATTGTAGGTTGAAGATATTGTGAAAGAGATGCGGTTTCAAAATATTTGATGTTAAAGATTGTGTAAAGGATGAAGTTGTACCACAGAGCTTCACAAAGGTTACTCAAAGACCCACAAAGAATCCTTTGTGAGACTTCGTGCCTTCTTTGTGTATCTCTGTGGTATAAATGACTAAACCTTATCTTTGCCTCATGGAAGAATTGGTTAAACAAATAGAAAAACTCAAAGCAGATATCATCGCCTTCAACGGCGGAGATGCCGAGGTTTTTCGCATTCAATACCTGGGAAGCAAGGGCCTGGTAAAAACGATCATGGGCGAAATGAAGAATGTGCCGGCCGAGCAGAAGAAAGAAGCGGGACAGTTATTGAATGAATTCAAACTATTCACCGAGCAACGTTATGAAGAACTAAAATCGGCAACTGCCGTCAGCCAACTGCCCACTGCCGACTCCGGACTGGATTTCACTTTACCAGGAGACTCCCTAAACCCCGGCACCCGTCACCCCATCAGCCTCGTTCAAAACCGCATGGTGAGTATCTTCCAGCGACTTGGCTTTGCCGTGGCAGAAGGCCCGGAGATAGAAGACGACTGGCATAATTTCACTGCGCTTAATCTACCCGAAAATCATCCTGCACGTGATATGCAGGACACATTTTATATCTCTCAAAACCCCGATTGGCTTTTACGTACGCACACATCAAGCGTGCAGGTGCGTGAGATGGAGAAGGGGAAATTACCGATACGGATCATTTGTCCGGGTAGGGTATACAGAAACGAAACCATCAGCGCCAGGGCGCATTGCTTCTTTCACCAGGTAGAAGGTTTGTATATCGCCGAAAATGTTTCCTTTGCCGATCTTAAGCAAACACTTTACTTTTTTGTGCAGGAAATGTTTGGCACGGATGTAAAAGTGCGTTTTCGCCCAAGTTATTTTCCGTTTACCGAACCGAGCGCCGAAATGGACATCAGCTGCCTGATCTGCGGCGGCGAGGGCTGCAGCGTGTGCAAAAAAACCGGCTGGGTGGAGATATTGGGTTGCGGCATGGTGCACCCCAATTTATTGGACAATTGCGGCATCGACAGTAATAAATATACCGGTTTCGCCTTTGGCATGGGCATCGAAAGGATCACCATGCTGAAATACCAGATCAAAGATCTGCGCCTATTTAGTGAAAACGACCAGCGATTCCTGCGACAATTTACCGGGGCGGTGTAGTACGAATTGCCCCATCCCCTAAAGGGAAGCTATTGTATTTTGCCATAAAAATCTGATTGTCAGCATCTGAACTCTGCTCATCGCTTTTACAGCATACCTTTATTGAACTTTTAACAAAAACTACAAAAAGATAGTACTGAACCCTGTAGTTTTGCTCAAACAAACCGTTTAACAATAAACCCTTAACAGTGAAAAAACTATTCTCCCTATCCGTAAGCCTTTTGATCATTGTATCCGCATTCGCCCAATCAGCCAACGTTACCTGGGGCGACGAGTTTAAACTAAAAAAAGGAAGTACCGACCTTGAAGTCGTCCATGCCGATAATACCGGTGTGTATGTAAAAGAATCGCATCGTGCCCTTAAAGGATATTTTATAATTGCCATGACTACCCGTGAATCAGCGAACCTGATCAAGCTCGACAAAAATCTTACTGAAGTGTATCGCCAGGATTTCAACAAAGAATTAAAGGGCAAAGAATATGAATCGTTCTTCTTTTTAAAGGACAAACTTTTCATTCTCGCAACCGACTACAGCAAGAAGGACAAGACACTTACTTTATTTGCAGCCGAGGTTAACAAAGTGGATGGAGAGTTGGCAGGTGAGTGGAAAGAAGTGACCAACTGGCAAAAAGAAGAAAAGGGCGATGATATTGACTTTAAAGCCACGTATAGTTCCGATAGCACGAAGATGGTTGTAGTGAGTTCAGTAGAAGGGAAAGAAAAAAATACTTATGAAGTACGGGAGTTTGATAAGGATATGAAAGCGGTGGGAAAGCCGGTTGTTATAGCCAATGAATTTGAACGCAGGTTATTCCAGCTCGAAGATGTCCTGTATACCGTCAATGGAAATGTGGTGATGGTGGGCCGTATCTACGCCTACCAGGAAGGGAAAAAGAAAAAAGCAAAATTTTTAGAATTTCAGAATTACAATGTGCGCATTTATAATAATCAAGGTACCCAGATAAAAGACATTAATACAGATATATCAGCCAAATGGCTGGTGAGTACAAAAGTAGTGCAGGTGCCGGATAAGGACCTGGTGCTAGCGGCATTCTATAGCAATACAAAAAAAGGGAGTGAAATAAACGGTATGCTCATTCAGCGCATTGATCCGGCAAGCGGTGACGTTATTTCGACCAGCACGAAGGATATCAATACAGCAATGATCACTACGCTGGAAGACGACAACGACGATGATGGCGACGACGAATCAAGAAAAGAAAGAAAGGAAAGGGAAAAACTGGAGAAGATACAAAATGAGGATGATGGGTTCTCTAAATACATGCGCTTCAGGAATTTTATCTTTACCGCGGATAATGGTCTTGTGATACTCGCCGAAAAATATCATCATTATACCTACACTACTACCACAACGAGCTACGGCGGTGCAGGCTTTGGCAACTCAATGAGAACAACTACCACCACCTATGCAGTGTATGAATGTGGCGACCTGATGATGAGTAAGATGGATATCAAGGGTAATATTAACTGGCTGCATGTATTGCCGAAGCAACAACGTGAAGTGATACAGTTAGGGTCAAGCACCAGCCAGGGATCTGGTTTCACCATGGGTGTGAGCTTCTTTGAGAAGTCGTTTAACTGGCCGTTCTATGCGGGCTTTGGTGCACTTGCGAGCAACAATTCGATCTCTATCATCTTCAACGATCATAAAAAGAACGATGATGTGTTGCAACTCGGACAAAAAGTAAAACGCATGAGCTATTTCCGCAAATCGGAATGTTTCGGAATAACTCTTGACCCGATCACAGGAAAATATACCCGTCATTCATTATTCAGCAATAATGATGTGCCCACGGCAATGCCAAGGCTCGGTTCTAATCTTGGCAGGGACATGTACATCATAGGCAAGGAAGATCGTATGCTGGGAAAGACCAAGATCGCGGTGGCTAAAATAAGCATAAAGAACTAAGCGCTGATTAGGTGATTGAAGCACAGATTAACTGATTGAGATGATTTCACAGAGGGAGGTTGCGAACTAAGGTCTGTAATAAATAAAGTATTCATTTCAACCATAACGATCCATCTGTGGAATCTGGCAATCACATAATCTGTGATTTCTTTGGCATCATAATTGAAAACAATACCCTTAATCAACCTTCAATTTATGAGACAGCTATTTAAGAACTTCGCCATCATCGCCATTTTATCTCTGTTGCTGAATGCTTGTTCTACTTCAAAAGCGGTTCGGCAGATGAATCACAATATCACAGGAACCTGGGTGTTGCGGACCGTTGTTACCGAAGGAACATCGGTAAAGCCAAAAGAGAAAGTGTTCAATGAAGCGGACTTCAGTTGTTTCATTGGCAGCGAATGGAAATTCAAAAAGGACCATTATGGTACTTATTCGATCGTTGATCCGCAAAAGATCTGCCCGGAAGTAACGAGGTGGATCAACTGGTTGGTTAATGAAAATGCCAATGCTCCAGCTTCATTCACTTTAAATTGGTCGGCAGATAAAAAGACGGGTATCGGAAGCGGACCGAAATATAATCTAACTGTACTTGAATTGAACGGTAGCTCCATGAAATTGAAACAAGGTATTACGATCGATGGGCAACCAGCTGCTTTTATATTTAATTTTGTAAAACAATAGAGGATTGGTTTAGAAAGTTTAGGATGTTTAGAGTTTACACCTAAACCCTCTAAACTTCCTAAACCGTCTAAACCGCTAAACTCAGCGAACCAAAACATGTCCATCAACTCCATCTGCATAGTCGGCGCCGGCACCATGGGAAGCGGTATTGCACAGGTAGCTGCGCAAAGCGGGTTTTCTGTTCTGTTATTCGATATCAACGAAACTGTGCTGGAGAAGGGAAAGGCTTCTATCCAAAAGAACCTGCAATGGCTGCTGGATAAACAAAAGATCAGCGCCGAAGAAAAGGAAAATATATTTCAACGAATAAATTTCATAACCGATATCAATGATTGCATTGCCGATCTTATCATCGAAGCCATCGTAGAAAAAACGGAGGCCAAGGTCGCATTGTTCAATCAACTTGCAGAGATCAATCATTCGGATGTGATCTTCGCCAGCAACACATCTTCCTTATCTGTTTCCGCTATCCAGGCCGATATTGTAAATCCGAAACGTGTGGTGGGCATGCACTTCTTCAACCCCGCTCCGCTGATGAAGCTGGTAGAAGTGGTGAAGGGAAACCAAACTGCGGATGATGTGGCACAAACCATTTACGCCCTCTGCGGTCAAATGCATAAAACTGCCGTGATGTGCAGTGATGCACCGGGGTTTATCGTGAACCGTGTTGCCCGGCATTATTACCTGGAAGCGATGAAGCTCGTAGAACTGGGGATCGCAACTATTGAAAATGTTGATGAAGTGATGGAAGCAAGTGGTTTTAAAATGGGGCCGTTCAAACTAATGGACCTCATTGGCATGGACATTAATCTCGCAGTATCGCGATCTTTGTACGAAGCATTCGATGGAGCCGAGCGATTTAAACCTTCGGCGATACAGGTAGAAAAGGTTGCGAAGGGGGAGTTGGGGAAGAAGACGGGCCGGGGTTTTTATGAATACGGTGCGAATTGATAATGGATAGTTGATAATTGATAATGGTTCGAGTTCAATCAGTATTCAACTTTCAGGAACAGCCTGATTTGTTTATCTAAAAATTGCGTCAATTAAATAACACTACTGCCTTTAAACATTATCAATTATCCAATTATTAATTATCCATTATGGTCTTAGTTACCGGCGGTGCAGGCTTACTCGGCAAAGAACTGATCAAACAATTGCTTGCGCAAGGTATGCGGGTAAGGGCTATTTACAATAAGACGGCTTTGTCGGGTATTGATAGTAATAACCTCGAGCAAATGCAGTGCAATATTCTTGACGTTGCAGGATTGGAGGAAGCGATGATGGGTGTTGAAAAAGTTTATCACTGCGCAGCGATCGTTACTTTCGATCCAAAAAAACGTGCAGAACTTTTTAAGATCAATATAGAAGGAACGGCTAATGTGGTAAATGCGGCGCTCGATGCCGGAGTAAAAAAAATGGTGCATGTAAGTTCTGTCGCGGCATTGGGTCGCATACGGGAAAACGAACCCATTAATGAAACGATGAACTGGTCGGAAGAAACCAGCAATAGCCGCTATGGACAAAGCAAATATTTAGCTGAGCTGGAAGTATGGCGCGGCATTGGCGAGGGCCTGGATGCAGTAATGGTGAACCCGGTCATGATCCTTGGCGACGGTGACTGGAACAACAGCTCTTCCCGCATTTTCAAATCCGTTTACGAAGAATTTCCCTGGTACTCCGAAGGCACCACGGGCTTTGTTGATGTACGTGACGTGGCCAGTGCTATGATACAATTGATGGAGAGTGATATCAGCGCCGAACGTTTTATCATCAGTGCAGAGGACCGGAGCTTTGCCGATGTATTTACGCTGATCGCAAAAGCATTTGGTAAAAAGCCACCACATAAAAAAGTTACGCCCACACTGGCGAAGATCGTGTGGCGACTGGAAGCTATTAAAAGTCGCTTCACCGGCAAGGAACCCTTGGTAACAAAAGAAACAGCGGCAACGGCCCTGGCAAAAGTGCATTTCGATAATAGCAAATTGAAAAGATTTCTACCCAATTTCACTTACCGCACTATTGAAGAAAGCATCACGGATACCTGTGCGCTAATACAACAAAAGCTTAACAAGCATTGATATAAATTTGCATTCGATCCGCCGGTGAGTCACCGCAAGATGGTGACTCACCGGCGGATCGGTAACGAAGTATCACAACCAAAATATCAAATGAAAAAAATCATTCCATTCCTACTATCAATTCTATTTTCATCTTACTGCTTTTCCCAGTCTACCTATTCCATCAGCGGAAAAATTGTTGACGCCGAAACAAAACTTCCACTGCAAGGGGCATCGGTATTTGCGCAAAACACTACGATCGGCACCGCTACGGATAAAGAAGGGAACTTCAGACTGGAGTTGCCCAATGGTGGTTACGAACTGGCGGTGACATTTACCGGCTATAATTCAGAAACAAAAAGGATCAGCAATGCTGACGCGGCCGATAAAGATATCGTGATCGCACTAAAACAAAAAGAAAAGGAAATGGTTGATGTGGTAGTGAAGAACAGTTACGAAGTGGCCGACGGATGGGAGAAATACGGCGATTTCTTTATAGATAATTTTATCGGAAAGACACCCAACAGCAAACAATGCGTCATTAAGAATAAGGAAGTATTGAAATTTTATTTTTATAAGCGAAGGAACCGCCTGAAAGTAATGGCAACGGAGCCATTGCTGATCGTCAATAATGCATTGGGCTACACCATAAAATACACGATCGATTCATTCACGCACGAATACAATACCCAGGTGAGCACATTCAGTGGTTATCCGTTGTTTGAAGAAATGCAACCATCCGGCCCCGAACAAAAAGCCAGTTGGGATTCTGCACGTCTCATTGCGTATCGGGGCTCCATCCTTCATTTCATGCGCAGTTTGTACAACAGGAAATTGAAAGAAGAAGGTTTTGAGATACAGTTCCTGGTGAATGTAAATGAAAGGCAAACCGCAATACCCGTAAAGGATTTTTATGGCGGAGTGAATTATCATATAGAGGATAGTACAAGGGTGCTTCAAATAAGTCCGAACCAAAAAGAAGTAGCGGTCCTTTATAAAAATGAAAAGCCTGATCCATCATACCGTGAACTGAATCCCACAACCAACGGCAATTTCGAATTGTCGGTATTATCATTCACACCCAACGAGATCCTGGAGATCGAGCAAAATGGTTATTATTACGATCAGAATGATATTACCATCAACAGTTATTGGGCGTGGGAGAAGGTAGGGGATATGTTGCCGTATGATTATGTAGGGAGATGATCTTTTTTATTTAAAATGACAAGGGGGTCGTGATATCACGAACCCCTTGTCATTTAAATAGGTATCCGAAGAATACTTATTTTGAAACCAAGATAACTTTAGTGGCAGGGATCAAAATACGTAGAATCATCCCAGGGTACTCCATTAATAATAACTCCGAATTTAGCTTTCATCGACTGAAACCTGATATTTCTCACTTCGCTAACACCGGGTCGGTATACACTTTTTCCCCTAAGGCTCCAAGTTCTACGAGCATCCTGCTGTTGTCTTGGATCTATACATTCACATAGCCCACTCGTACCTTTAACGTAATAAGTACCTTCAATGCCTGCATATACTTTGTCCGCCAATATCCGTCGAAACCAATCGTGTCTTTTGCTGATCTTCTTTGCAACTCGGTTACTAACTTTAATTTTAGTATGGACGGCGTTGATCGGATGATGTCGTTTTACTTTCCATTTCCACATGACCCACATTCTATAGGTCTTACCACCTATTGTATTAGTTGTTTTGTACTGGCCTTTTACCCTCCACTGGCAACATATTTTTTCAACATGAAATTGTTTTTTGACTATACACCATGCGTGAGTAGTATTCGAGGTGGCTTTAAGTATCGCGGTATAATTACCAGTTTCATATTCCACGACGGGATCTGAATTATTATACCACCCAAATAGTCCAAAAACGTATTGACTGATCCAGGTCAGAGGGTTATTGCTGCCGGCGAACGTCCATAAAGGATTATCATTGGTCGTACTGAAAAAGACTTTGCCATCGGGGCATGGTAAAATGGTAAAATCTACATGATAAGGAGCTAGTTGAATTGTTTGTGAATATACAACCGAACAATTATTTGCATCCGTCATTGTTAATTTAACTGTAAAGGATCTGCCGGACCCAGGCACATTGTTATAGGTATGTTGGCCATTGGTTGATGTTGACGTGTTTAAAGTGCCAGAACCAGGGTCACCAAAATCCCACTTATAACTTATCGGGCATTTCCCTCCTTGCGACGTATTTGTGAAATCAATCACGATAGTTTTTGGAATAGGGTCGTTGCCGTCTTTGCACCATTCATAAGTACCCCACGTGAATTTCGGGGTGCAAGCATAAGAAAGTGTAAATGGCTTGCTTACAGAATGTGTGCAACCGTATTGATCAGTGATGGTGAGCGTTGCCGTATAATTGCCCTGATCAATAAATACATAGGAAATTGATTGCCCTGTGAAAGCATGAGTAAAATTATTAGGGCCTGTTATTACCCAGGAATAGGTGCTTGAGCCAGTAACACTTCCTGATTGATATGCATTAAGCGCAACCAGGAAATTGCAACCTGCAGGATTCTGTTGCACCGGTGTTATAACAGGGTCGGAGATAATTGGTACCGGGATTGAAACATAGAAGGTTTCTTCGTAGTCACAATCGGCAGGCGTAATATCCACCGGATTTTGTGGGTCTGTATAATCGAAAACAGGGCTGTGGTTTATTGTCAACATCAGCGTGTAATTGCCCGACTGGGTAAACTGCAGGTTATTGCTGGGGACAGTTACTGCGCCAAAAGGGTCCTCCAGATTCCAGTTCATGCCTGATTCACCTGAGACAAGCGGTCCACAACTGAACGTCAATGTAGGCTTATTGCCAACACATGTTACCGAGTAAATTATGTTATTTCCGCAATCATTGGTTCGTTCAGCTATATCCAAAGCGCAGTCTTCGGGTGCGGCGCCTGCGAAGACATTAAGAGACGCACCTGAAAGTATTGTTGTATTCGCTTCCCAATCATACTGATCGGTATAAACTATGGCTGGATCTCCCAGGCAAGGAAGAAAAATACTTTGACTAGCAACAACTGTGTTTGAAGAATTATACCAATCAATCCTGACCGTCTGGTTAGCAATGATCGTGGGGTCCATCCATATATACATCTCTTCATCCATATAACTTGAGATGTTGAATGGAATAGCTGAACTGACGCAACTCCATTCTACAAAAGAATAACCTGGACCAACACTTTGATGCCATTCTGCGTCACCGTCTTCATCCGGATCGCCTACCATTGCATTGACAATCCTTGAGCCCGGGAGTGGCGTGATTTTGACTTTACTGAATTGAGTAGGAGAAACTCCGTTATAAAGTGCAATAGCGAACTTGCCACAGTTAGGCCTTTCCGTGCGACAGGTAACTTTTACGGAGTCCCTGCACATAACAATTCCATGGGTATCCAGCCATTCGTATTTTATGAAAAAGGGATCCGCCAGGATATTATCAAAGCAGATATTACTTAGGTTGATCTGCCCGGTTGGAATAGGTCCGGATGTCTTATTCCAAACTATGGTATTGATATTCGGCGGGGTTGAGTAATGTGTTTTGCTCCAGCCAGCAGGTGTACCTGATTCTGAGACGATAGTCGCCTGGTTTACCGTAATTCTAAAACTTTTCGGCCCAAACGCAGGAATACCGGCGTATCTATTAACAATAGTAATATTATAGCAACATCGATCGCATTGCCCTGGCCTGGGATTCTTTGTAATCTTAACTTCAAAATTCTTGCAGTTAGGTCTTTGGATGATGATTGGACCAGACGGCTGGCTTATACCAGCCAGCCAGTAAAAAACGAGTAATAAACTGAATATTGCTTTCATTGTTTTGAGTTTTAGGTTTATGAAATTGTTTTGCTGTAGCGACTTGCAAGGTTTTGTGAACCACGCTTCAGCAATAAGCCGCAAAAGTGCAAACGTGTCGCCCATGAACAAATGAGCGATCAACTAAAACAAGGATCATAAACAGCGGATTCTGTTTCCGTCATTTAACGGACAGAAAATGGTGGTATAGCGGGGTGCAGCTGTTGCAACATATAGTTCCTTTGTTGGGCTAAAGAATTATATTTAAAGAATTAATCATCTAAAACAACTGAATATGAAAAAGATCTTAATTGTGCTAGTGTTGATCACAGCCGCCTTTATCGGTTGCAGAACCCATCTTGATCAGGAACCCAAGCCGGTTTGCCCGACCTGTAAAGACTATACCAACGAAAGCTTTGATGGTCTTTCTGTAACTGCGGCTGCCCAGTTATCGAATTTGTATGCGGCACATCATTATCCCAACTATACCATAAACGGGAATGCAGATGACGCCCGGGCTATTTGGTTTAGCCTGGACAAGATGAAGAAGTTCATCGCTAAAATAGAAGAGGCTATGTGCAAGTGTGATAGCGCTCGTGACCTGGGGATACGCATCTATTTCGGTGAATATCCTGATGCACCTGGTATGCAAAGTAGCGCTTCATTTAACATGCTCGACGTTAACATGGCGCAGCGACATACACTGTTCATGGTGCCGACATATAACTACAATAATGTTGATTATGATTTTGATCCATGGCATTTGGGACGGGGTGGATGCAATAAACCAACTACTATCTGCGAATGGTTTGGTACCGACAGCTCCTACATAAATAATAATATGCTGGCATTGGCCCCGGATGAATCAACAGGAAACCAGAATCACGGTAATATGTGCCCACCATTATGCCCAGAGGGAAGTAGCTGTTTCCCAACGGTGGTACCCTCAGGACTGAGCACTCAAAAACCAGGAGTCGGAAAAAAATAAATCGATCAATATATGTCTACCATACTCCTGTTCAAGGATTGTATCACAATTTTTGAAGCAGTTGCCGCGGTTACCGGCTTCATAACATGGAATAAATGGAAAAACCATTATTTTAAATGGGTGCCTATCTATCTTTTGGTACTCGTGTTTTGTGAATGTGCGGGATATTATCTTGGCCTTACCAAGAACTATGACGCTGTAAAAACGTTGTATATGTTTTTTGTAATACCGTTTGAAATAAGCTTTATATGCTGGCTCTTTTATCGAAACCTGTCGGCCAGGTTCAAAAGCCTTGTTGTTATATTATGGGTAACTTATTTCATTTCGATGATCCTTGACCATATTTTGTTTGATGGGAAAGACTACGTTTTTATGTCATTATCTTATACTGTCGGCAATGCGGTTATACTAATTCTTGTGTTATGCTATTTTTATACCCTGCTTCTTTCGGCCGGAATTCTTCATTTTAAGAGTGATATTATGTTCTGGATATCCGCCGGCCTGTTGATTTTTTACCTGGGTACTTTTCCGTATTATGGACTTTATAATACGATGGCAAAACATTACATGGGTAGTTTTATCAGCTATACCTGGGTAATGATCTTTTTAAACTATGCGATGTATATTTTATTTACAATAGGATTTATATGCGGCAAAGCGAAATAACCATATTCATCATTATAGCGAACATCATATTATTGCTGTTTATTGCAGGCATCATTATTTTTGTTTTTCAATATCGTAAAAGAAAACTCCTGCACATCAAGGAAACCGAAATGCTCAATGAACAACACACAAGAGAAATACTCGCCACGCAACTCGAAATTCAGCAACAAACCATGCAGCATATCGGCCGGGAAATTCACGACAGTGTCGGACAAAAACTCACACTCGCCAGTTTGTATACACAACAGTTGAATTACAAAAATGAATATCCCGGGGCAAAAGAACAGTTAAGTAATATCAGTACCATCATAAATGAATCGCTTGCAGAATTACGCAGTCTGAGTAAGAGCCTTACTGACGACAAACATCAACTGCAAAGCCTTTTCCTTCTTTTGCAAAACGAATGTGAACGCATCAACGGATCAGGTGCATGCCAGGCAGCAATTGAAGGAAGCAACGAACCCATTGATCTGCAGCAAACGCAAAAGAACGTGTTGCTTCGTATTGTTCAGGAGTTCATGCAAAACAGCCTGAAGCATTCGGGTTGCAGGCATATTTACCTGGAACTAAAAAAAGAAGCGGATAATTTGATCTTAACCGCCGATGACGACGGGAATGGATTTGACATCGGTGAAATAGAAAGTGAAAAAGCAGGCAGTGGGTTGCGGAACATGAAAAGAAGGGCTGATACGATCGGCGCGATTTTTTTACTTAACAGCGAACCGGCAAAAGGGACACGACTGAAATTGACCTTACCATTAAAAACATAAAAATAAAATGAAACACAGCGTGGCCATAGCCGACGATCATTTGCTGATCGCAAAAGCCCTGGCAGGTATCATTGATCAATTCAGCGATTACGAAGCGCTGTATGAAGTAGAGAATGGCAAAGTGCTGCAGGAAAAATTCAAACAGCCTAAGAATATTCCCGATATTGTTTTGTTGGATATTAGTATGCCCGTAATGGATGGATTTGAAACTGCTCAATGGCTTAAACAATTTCATCCCGCCGTTTTGATCATGGCGTTGAGCATGCAAGATGATGATCAAAGCCTTATTAAAATGATCAAATGCGGCGCCAGGGGTTACCTGCACAAGAATGTTCATCCTGCAGAGCTCGAAAAAGCCCTCGACGCATTGGTGAGCAAAGGATTTTATTATCCAGATTGGGCAACGAGCAAGATCCTTTTGTCGATCGGTGACGAGGATAAGGTTTCCCGCGAGCGAACAACAATGCTCAATGATCGTGAAATGGAATTTCTACAACATGCCTGTTCTGAGATGACCTATAAAGAGATCGGCGAAAAAATGTTTGTGAGCCCACGCACTGTAGAAAGTTACCGCGATGGCCTTTTTGAAAAACTCGGATTAAAAACAAGGGTGGGCCTGGTATTATATGCGGTTAGGAATGGACTTGTAAAAAATTAGTTGCGGCCTTCAGTTTAAGTCGAAAATGAACCGATCTTATTTTCCCATTACTTTCTCCCATAGTTCAGGTATCCTTTTCACCCAGGCCAATTCTTTGGTCTTCACCCTCGCGTCTTGCACAGGAGAACCGAAATAGGTTTTATTTGCCTCCAGGTCATTGCCAACACCGCTCTGCCCATAGATCACTACATTCTCGCCGATGGTGAGGGTTTTGCTTACTCCCACCTGTCCCCAAAGGGTCACGCCGTCTTTGATCGTCACCACACCTGCGATACCTACCTGTGCGGCTATGAGGCAATTCTTTCCGAGCACCGTATCATGGCCGATATGGATCATATTGTCCATCTTGGTTCCCTTGCCAATGATGGTATCGTGGCTAACCCCCCGGTCGATGGTGCAGCCGGCGCCAATTTCTACGGCGTCTTCAATGATTACCCGGCCACAATCCGGCATTTTTTTGTACCAGAGTTCGCGGTCTTTTTTGGTGTTATAATAAAATGAATTGCTGCCGATAACTGTTCCGCTTTGTATGATCACATTGTCGCCGATAATGCAATGATCCATGATCGAAACATTGGGATGAATGATGCAATTTTTTCCAATGCTTACATGATTGCCAATAAAACTATTTGGATAGATAAATGTTCCTTCGCCGACGACGGCAGAATCACTTATCATTTTTGATGAAGGTTCGAATGGACGAAAATGATTTACAATTTTGCAATACGCATCAAAAGGATTGTCAACAATTAATATTGCTTTTCCTTCCGGCACATCCACTTCTTTATTGATGATGATGAAACTTGCAGCACTGTTAACACACTTATCATAATACTTCGGATGATCAACAAACACCAGGTCGCCATGCTCAACTTTGTGAATTTCATTGATGCCCGTTGCATTGCCATTGCTGTTGCCAATAAGTTTTGCGTTAATGAATTCGGTGATCCATTGTATGGAAACAGGTGAAGGAAATTGCATAAAAAATAAATTTCTGCAAAGGTAGGCTGCTTTGCTTTTACTTCAATTTCCGGTGCAAAATGGATAAAGCGGGCAAAATATCAGTGAATTGTCAAGTTTTTTTAAAAATATTTTTTCCGTCGTTAACAAGAAATAAATGAGAAATAGATCGCTGATCGTTGTTGTAAAATCACGATGATGTTATTAACAAAAAGATCATCGATCATCTTCATCATCCTTTGAAACCATAGTAAAATCAATACTTTCGCCGCATGCATGCGACTCTTCAATTAAATTGTTCACGATCGAATTGAAAAGATCGATCAGCGCAATCATCACAAATCAGCGCAATCTGTGATTCCCTTATCCACAGCAATAAAAAAAATGTTAATAAAAAATATCAAAATTATTTTTCTGTTAGGAAAAATTATTTTTAATATTGTGTAGGGAATCTTGGTTCCCGGTACTTACTAACCCATCCATATAACAAAGCCTGGCTGTCATGCCGGGCTTTATTATTATTTTTTTAATCTCATTTAGCTCCAATTTTTTTCAACAATGGAAATTTACGAAGTAGCAAAAAATGACTTTATTATCAGCACCGATAAGTCAAGGATCGATATCGCATTCGTGCATGATTATTTATGCAATGAAAGTTATTGGGCAAAAAATATTCCGGTCGACATTGTAAAAAAAAGTATCGAAGGTTCTTTTTGTTTTGCTGTTTATCATCATGATGAGCAAATCGGTTTTGCAAGGTTGGTAACTGATCATGCAACGTTCGGTTATCTCGCAGATGTTTTTATTACAGAAAAATTTCGCGGCAGAGGATTGAGCAAATGGTTAATGCAATGCATCCTGGAGCATCCGGAACTTCAGGGATTTCGCCGATGGATGTTGGCAACAAAGGATGCGCATGGGCTATATGCTCAATTTGGTTTTAAACCATTGGATAACCCGGAACGGATCATGCGGATGAGTACGTTCGATGCCTACTAGTTTAGAATTAAGAATTAAGAGTTTAGAGTTACGGCGGGAACCTTTAACTTGAATCCCGTACTCTTAATTCTAAACTCTTAACTCTTAACTTGCATTCGCTTAACTTGCACTCTAACTAATACGCGACTTATGCTTAAATCAATGACCGGATTCGGAAGGGCTGAACAAACAGTAAATGAAAAGACTTTTTTAGTAGAAATAAAAGCACTCAATGGAAAGCAGTTCGAACTGCAATTGAAATTACCCCCACTTTTGCGTCCCTATGAATTTGAGATCCGCAATACCCTGCAGGAGCAGTTGATCAGGGGCACGATCGATTGCACGGTAACCATAAAACAAAACGGCACGTCTAAACCGGTAAATATCAATACCGACCTCATCAAAGCTTATTACAACCAGATAGAGACCCTTGCAGCCGAATTGAAAATAGATACCAATTCCGTATTAAGTGCTTTGCTTCGCCTCCCGGAAGTAGTTACACCCACCAACGATATTTTAAGTGCTGATGATTTTGCCGAATTCAGTAAAGTGTTGACAGGGGCTTTGGCCGATCTCAATCAACATCGCACCGAAGAAGGCGCTGTGTTGGAAAAAGACCTCATCAAACGCATCACCAATATTAACGAACAGGAAGAGGCGATCTTGTTGCTTGAGCCCAACAGGCAGAAGCGTATCAAAGACGAGATCAACCAATTGTTGGAAAAGCACGTGGGCAAAGAGAATATTGATAACAACCGCATGGAGCAGGAGCTGATCTATTATATGGAAAAGATCGACATCCATGAAGAACAGATCCGCCTGCGCCAGCATTGCGAATTCTTCCGGTCCATTTTGCAGCAGCCGGATGAAGGTAAGGGCAAAAAACTTTCTTTTATTTTGCAGGAGATAGGAAGAGAAATAAATACAACCGGCAGCAAGGCCTACGACGCCGACATCCAAAAATGCGTGGTGAAAATGAAAGATGAATTGGAAAAGGCCAAGGAACAGGTGCTGAACGCCTTGTAAGAAGTCGACAATTTACAGTTTGCAGTTGGCAAAAGAGTTTTTTAATTAGAATGAGTATAAAGAAGACATATCGTTGGCAGTCTGTGCCTGGTAGCCGCCTGCTACCCACTGCCCACTACCCACTGCCCACTGTAAACTTTCTTTTATCTATAGCCTTCTGCTTGCTGCTCTTCTCCTGCAAGCAACTCGATGTGTACGAAAAAGACACCGCCATACCCAAATATGAATGGCAGAGCAATTTCGTGGCAAAAGGAAGCTTTACCATCTCCGATACAACCTCAACCTACAATTTGTATGTGGTGCTACGCCATACCGATGCCTACAAATACAATAATATATGGCTTAATATCGGCAGCCAGTTCCCGGGTGACAGTATTCGCTACCAGAAAGTCAATATAAGTTTGGGTGAAGATGCCACCGGGTGGAAGGGTACGGGTATGAATGATATATGGGAGGTAAGGACGTTGATTACCGAAAAGCCATGGTATCTTAAAAAAGGCGTCTATAACTTTAGTATAGCCCAGATCATGAGAGATAACCCCCTGCTACATATCATGAGTGTAGGAATGAGGGTCGAAAAGACAGCAGAGGAATAAAAAAATTTAACAAAACGGCCTATCAGAAAAGCCCAAACTGCTCGTTTTAACAAAACAATTCTTTATTTTGCACATTATGAAATTGAAGACCCTTATCATTTTATTCCTTACAGTACTGGGTTATAATGCCGGTGCTCAACGATACGATTATGTTCAGCAAGGCGAATTTGGTATCACTGCCGGTGCTGCACATTATTTTGGCGATTTAAATACAAGAGCTGCGATCAACCGCCCTAAACCTGCGTTGGGCATTTTTTTTCGTAAGCAATTCGGTAACTACACCGGCCTGCGCGTGATCGCTCACTATGCACAGGTTGGATACAGCGATATCTACAGCAAAAACGATTATCAGAAAACAAGAAACCTCAGTTTCAATTCAAATATTTGGGAACTAGCCGTACTCGGCGATTTCAATTTCTTTAAATTCATCCCGGGAGATCCTGATCATCTTTTTACACCTTATATTACTTTAGGTGTTGGTGTGTTTACCTACGACCCGTATGCTTACCTTGATGGCAATAAAGAATTTTTACGCCCTCTAGGCACAGAAGGGCAATTGACGGGTATCGACGGTAGAAAGCCTTATAGTACAATGGCATTTTGCATTCCACTTGGCGCCGGAGTTAAATACAATATCAGCCAAAAGATCAACATATCTTTCGAGATATCACAGCGCTTTACCAACACCGATTATTTGGATGATGTAAGCACCACCTATACCGGCCTCAATACCACCCCGGGCTTTACTGATGCTAATGGAAATCCAACAACAGCGGGATTGCTGCAGGATCGCTCGTATGAGATCGACCCTAACCATACCCTGGGACTTCAGCCTGGCAGACAAAGGGGCTGGAGCAAACAAAAAGATCAATACATTTTTGCGGAGCTTGGCATTTCCTTTAATATAGGAACATATAGGTGCCCAAGCGCAAATTAAACCTCTCATCAAGAACTTAACATAGTTTTCTCATCGGATTGTGTAATTTGAGGTACAATACCATCCTCATAATGCACCATTTTTATATAATCTAAAGCAAATAATTATGAAAACTCCATTCTTAATTTCCTGTCTGTTATTGTCTGTTGTTGCTACCCAGGCGCAAACCGGGAGCGTTGGCGCTAGCCTAAGCGGAATAACTGTTGTTAAGGGAAACAACACAGGATTCCAGGGTGTACAAAGCTACAATTCAGCTGATAATGCCAATGTAAAAGGTTCCCAGTTTTTTGACAAGGAATTCCAGGAGGGCTCTGTTACCACAACCAATAATGAGCGCCTAACGGGTCTTTACAAGTTTCTTTTTGATAAAGTAAGACAGGAGCTTTTTATTACGAGTAAATCCGATACAAGACCAAATCCCGAAGTACTGCTCGCAGAAAAGCAACAAATCAAATCCTTCACCATAACCACTGACCGCGACCATACATTTTCTGCGGCCCGCAATTATGACCCAACAAATACTACCGATTTTTATGAGGTGTTGCAAAAAGATGATTCCGGGTATACCCTTTTGAAATTCGTCAAAACAACCTTTGTAAAGATGGATTACAGGAATATGGAAAAGGTGAAGAGGGGCGAATTTTACGACGAATTTGTTGACAAGGTAACTTACTACGTCTCCTATAAATCAGGCAAACCCCAGGAGATCAGCTTTAAGAAAAAGACGATGGGAAATGCTTTCCAGGCCGACAAAAAAGCAGCGATCGACAACTATATTGATAACCACTCCAATGATGATGTTAATGAGCAATACCTTATAAACCTGGTAAATTCAGCCAATAATTAAAGTTGTAAGGCCTTCTTGTTTAATAGCTTGAACCGAAATATTTAGAAACCAAAAGTGCAAACTTTTGGTTTTTTCATAAATATATCTATATTTACAGTCCCCAATAGTAGCAAGAAAAATAAAGCTTACCCGTTTCTCACCAAAGAATAACAAAAGCAAATCCTCTTCATTCTGTGATGAGACCATAGTTTTTATTCAAAAAATAAACTATGGCGTTCATTCGCACCTGCTTTGTTACCACGGCACTGTTTTTTTGTATATTGTATACAAAAGGGCAAACAGTTAGCTATCCTGCCCGGTCGTCACAGTTACTGAAGGCCACCGCAGCGGATATGGCCATACTTTTACAAAAAGCCATTAGCGGTAGCCATTTCACAGTAGCAGAATACAACAGCCTGCCTGTCACCGGTATCATCTTCATTTACGACTCTACTATAAAAAATAACAGTACCTGCCAGGTAGAAAGTAATGGCATCGACCTCCTGAAATTTACTGCTGCCGAAGACAACGGACTTATATTCGGCATATATCAATACCTGCAACAATGCGGCTTCCATTTTTATCAACCCGGCAGTATCTGGGAGATCATTCCCGCATTGAATTCTCCTTATAAAAATATCAATACTACTTACGCATCGAATTATAAATACGAAGGATGGTTCATCAGCGGCGGACACAATAAATGGGTAATGGATAACAATAGTTCGTACGGATGGGACAATTATTTTGGTGAGAACGGGCACAACTGGGCATTATACCAGCGCAGGAACGGCATGGTGGGAACTTATCATTTTGCCGGCCATCGCGGAGATATTATGAACGCCGGTTATCTTTCAACCTTGCAAAGCAACCCTTGCTATGTTGCCTGTCACGACGGAGCAAGAACAGCCGGGCCGCAAGCCGTTGCCGATATCAACAATGCACAGGCCATGCAATTGTGGAGCTCGTCGATCAACCAGCAATACACACAATTTAAGAACACCATCTTCGGCAATAAAGAGTTGTATGCCGACTACTATCACAACTTTAGTTATCGCTACGAAAATATTGGCATCGAAGTGCCGGATGGTGCACAGTGGGGCAATTCAAAAGACAACAAGGGTTGCAGCAGTAATGATTATCCCAACGAAAGCGATCAAAGTTTCACGTTGGCAAACTTCACCGCACAACAAATAAATAGTTCTTATCCTGATAAGAGAATGCAGGTGTATGCTTATTCAAGCCATGCCAATGTTCCTTCTGCGAATATTTCTATCAATAACAATATCGACGTGCAGGTTATCCCTTCTGCCTTTCAAAATGAAAGCAGCACAAAAGGATTGCTCAATCGTTGGTATAGCAGGGCAAAGAACATTTCCGAATATCATTACCTGAATATTCCGCAATGGGGCGGCGAAACGCCAATGTTCTTTCTCAACGATATGAAGGCAACATTGGAAAGAGCAAAAGACAAAAAAAACGAGGGCATCGTTTGGGAAGCTTCACCAGCGAAATTTGCAAGCCTTCCGTTTTTGCTTGCAGCAAATAATAATTTAAAAGACAATGCTCCGGTAGATAGCACACTGCGTAATTTTTGTAACGACATGTTTGGCGATGCAGCAAAAAGCATTTACTCGCTGCTTCAACTTTGGTCCGACGATAGATCGGTTTCTGTCGGCGATTTCATTGCAGACAATAAATACAAACTATCGCTTTACCTGCAACTATTGAATGACGCGGTTCAGCAAACAAAAAACGCAGAGCCTGTTGTAAAAGAAAGGATCAATGAATTAAAAGCCTACCTGCATTACATGGTATTGTATTACGATTGGCTGTTTGACCAGCGCCCGCATTCGCAAAAAACAGCAAAAGCTGCTGCGCTTTGCATTTATCTCGCCAAAATAAATAAGCTGCAGTTGGTGAATAGCTATTTCCTGATCGTTGATATCTGCAGCCGTTATGGAGTTGCCGATAATTTTTATCAGCAGTACAATGTTCAAAATGGCACGGCATATCTTGGCGGCAACCTTCCCTTGATAACGGCAACAGAAATTGATAACAATTTTCAACAAGATCTTGCAAACAAGGGACATTTAGTGAATACATATAAATTGGAAAGTGCGTCTTCGGTAAGATCGCAATTCAATACAGGCGGTCTTCTTCCGGTAAAAAAGATAAGCGTTAAGATCAGCTATACCAATGGCGCTAATTATCCCAACAGAAGCGAATTTTACATCGACGCGCCTTTGGCTGGTACTTTCAGCATCGCCTACACACCTCATTTCGACATGCCGGGTAAGGGTTATATTAATTTTACTGTTGAGTCAACCGACAAAGCATTGGATATTGTAAAAGATCTTTCGCTCGATAACAATGCTACACCGGGAACATTGAATGTGAACCTGCCCTCAGCAGGCACTTACAAACTCTCCATTGTTTCGAAATACAGATCTTCTGTTGATCTAAACATTAGCACTAACGGAAATTCTTTTTATAAGAACGGGCCATTCCTTGGCAATAAAACTGAAAACTACCGCAGCAACCTGCTCAGCTTCCCAGGCTACTTCTACGTACCCTCCAATCTCGGTAAGTTATATTTCAGTATCAATAACTCCAACCCAGCAGGCGCCGGTTTTGCCAGCCCTGAAGACATTAGCAAGGCCTTTGTTATGAAAGACAATAACGGCAACACGATGATGCCGCAATTGGTTTCCCCCGCAGATTCAGCTTTCTTTTACATTGATATACCTGCCGGAAGCGATAACAGCTTCTGGCAGGTGTATAAAATGGAGCAGTACAATCTGTGCTTTGCTAATATCAGCAACCTGCAATGGTTTGCCGAAAGAAAACCTTGCAGCAATGCCAACTTTTCCGTTGCCGTGATCAAAAAAGGAGGAGGGTGTATCACACAATTAACTGCGGCTTCCAACGCCACGGGACTTCGATGGGAAGTGGCTGATGCCGGACGTTGGTTCACGTTCCAGGACCAGGCTGTTGTTTCTTTACCAGATTATGTTTCACCCAATGCGGTGGTAAGTCTATATAGTAGCGGCGGTTGCGTGGTTACCAAACGCCTTAGTGACGATGAAAAATTACTTCGTGCGAGGGAAGCTTGTGCAAGCGGGGCTCCATTGCCTTCCGGTAGTGCTACACCTATTTTATATCCGAATCCTTCTCATGGCATTTACAACTGTTTGCAGGATAACAAGGTATTGACCGCCGACGAGATCATCGTTACCGATGCCCAGGGCAAGCTAGTGGGCAGCTTTAAAAATGCAAAGCAATTCGATATCAGCGGGGCCGCCCCCGGAATATATTGGTACCGGCTGCTGGGCAAAGAAAATACCTTCAAAGGCAAGCTGGTCAAGCTATGATATTAGATTCCTTTCAAAACACGTATTCCCCCCAATTTTCACTACTTTTGCGCCCCAAACTCACGCTCCGGGCGTGGCTACTCATTTAGCATTTTATGAGCCTGAAGGATAAAATAGATATGCAGCGTCTGCCCCGTCATATTGCCATCATTATGGATGGTAATGGAAGATGGGCTAAGGAAAAAGGAGAAGATCGCCTTTATGGCCACTTGCATGGAGTAGAAAGCGTACGAAATATCGTTGAAGGCTGTGCCGAATTGGGTATTGAATGCCTGACCCTTTATGCCTTTAGCACGGAGAACTGGGATCGGCCACAGAACGAGGTTTCGGGCCTTATGGAACTGTTGGTGGATACGATAAAAAAAGAGGTGCCAACACTGAATAAGAACAATATCAGGCTGCACGTTATCGGTGCCGTAGATATGCTGCCCGAAGCGGCCAAAAATGAACTGAGGGATGCACTGGAAGAAACAGGGGTGAATACGGGGCTAAATCTTATCATGGCCCTGAGTTATAGCAGTCGCTGGGAGATCACAAACGCCGTAAAGCTCATCGCCGAAGCGGTAAAAGAAGGAAAATTACAGCCGGAAGCCATCAACCAGGAGGTTTTTCATCAATACCTGGCAACCAGTGCTTTTCCTGACCCGGAATTGATGATAAGAACCAGCGGCGAGTACCGGATAAGCAACTTTTTGCTTTACCAGCTTGCTTATGCTGAATTACATTTTACCAACACCCTCTGGCCTGATTTCAGGAAAGAGAATTTATACGAGGCGATACTTGATTATCAGGGGCGTGAGCGGAGGTTCGGGAAGACAGGGGAACAGATAAAAAAAGAAGAATCAACGAGTTAGTAGGAGCTGAGTTCTCCAGCAAAGCGGAGTTGAGGAGGGAGGTTTAACAAATAGTTTTCATTATTGGGCTTAATTTGCCCCACGTTAAAAAACCAATTGATGCATCGGATCTACATTAGGATTTTATTTATTGTAACTGCTCTCTTTACCAGCCAACTGCTTATGGCCCAGGTGGAAACCTCGGTCGACCCTGCCCTGGAAGCAATCTACAAATCAAAATTTGCAAAAGAATATACTATCGCCGGCATAACGGTTACCGGAAGCCGCTCCTTTGATCCAAACTTGATCATTTCCATTTCAGGACTTGCGGTTGGTGATAAAGTGATGTTGCCAGGCACCGATGCATTTTCAAAAGCAATTTCAAAATTGTGGCGACAAAGCCTTGTGGCGGAAGTAGAAATATTTTTTACAAAACTGGTGGGAAGCGATCTCTATGTTGAGATTGCCATTACCGAAAGGCCGAGGCTCGCAGACTTTAAAGTACTGGGAGTAAAAAAAGGAGAGCGTGACGACCTTATCGCTAAGATGGGTCTTGCAAAAGAGCGCGTGGTAACGGATAATATGAAAGTGAGCGCCGTGGAAGTGATCCGCAAGTTTTATTTCGACAAGGGATACCGCAACGTACATATAGATGTACAGGAGGGCGCTGCGTTAAATATGGCCAATGCCATTACGCTTACTTTCACTATCGACAAGGGCGATAAAGTGCGGGTGAACTCGATCAACTTCAGCGGCAATGATCATGTTACAGAGTTAAAGTTGAAAAAGCAAATGAAGGGAACAAAGGAAATGACGAGAATTACGTTGTTCCCTGTTTCGGTGAAGAACCCTTTTGGCGACACTACCAAAAACACAATGAGCTTTAAGGAATACGTTAGTGATATGGGATTTCTTTCCATAACAAAAACGAGGCAGGTGCTCGATCCTTATTTCCGTTTTAAAATGTTCTCTTCAGCTAAGTTCACAGAAAAGAAATACGAAGAAGACAAAGAAAAAGTATTGGAATACTACAACTCATTGGGATATCGTGATGCTACGATCGTTGGTGATACCCAGGTAGTAGATGGAAATAACAATATCAATTTGTTCTTAAAAGTAAATGAAGGGGGTAAATATTACTTCGGTGATATTACCTGGAGGGGAAATACAAAATACCCGGATTCATTACTTAATGTTTTACTCGGAATCAAAAAAGGCGATACCTATAACCTGGACCTGATGAACAAGCGCCTGGGCAAACAACTTTCTGCCGAAGGCGGTGATATCTCCAGTCTCTATATGGATGATGGCTATCTTTTCTTCAGGGTTGAACCCGTTGAAACCGCCGTTTACAATGACACTATTGATTACGAAATACGCATGACAGAAGGTCCGCAGGCCGTGTATGGCAACATCACGATCTCGGGAAATGATAAGACAAAAGACTATGTTATACGTCGTGAGTTAAGAACAATTCCGGGAGAGAAATTTAGTCGTGCTGATATCATACGTACACAAAGGGAGTTGGGACAACTTGGTTTTATCAATGCAGAAAAGATCACACCAAATGTGGTACCGCATGCTGAGGATGGAACGGTTGATATCAATTGGGGCATAGAAGAAAAATCAGCCGATCAGTTGGAATTATCCGCAGGCTTTGGTGGAGGAATTGGATTGACGGGTACATTGGGTGTAACCTTCAACAACTTCTCTATAAAAAATATCACAAAGAAATCAACATGGGATCCATTGCCTTCAGGTGATGGCCAAAAGCTTACCGCCAGGTTGCAATCGAATGGTAAAGCGTTCCGTTCATATTCATTCTCTTTCACAGAGCCATGGCTCGGCGGCAAGAAACGTAACTCATTTACCATCGCGTATTCCAACACGAAATATGCAAACGCGTATGATCGTTTTGGCCAATATTGTAAATCATGCGGCGATACATCTTATATCAAGACGAGTAACTTCAGTCTTTCTTTAGGTAAACAATTGAAGTGGCCGGATGACTTCTTTAACCTGATCTATTCGTTGAACGTACAGCGTTACAAACTGGTGAACTACGCGAATATATTCCAGGGATTAAGCAACGGTACTTCAACCAATGTAAGTTTGAAGATCGCTTTGGTGCGTAATTCTGCCGGACCGAACCCGATCTTCCCAACCAGTGGATCTAACTTTTTGTTGAGCGGACAGTTCACGCTTCCGTATTCTTTGTTGGGCATTCATTCGGGAGCCGACAATCAATACAAATTGCCGGAGTTCCACAAATGGAGATTCAGTGGTGAGTGGTACACTGCGATAGGAAGGGCACACGGCGCAGATAAGAACAAGCAGTTCATATTGAAGGCCGCAGCTAAATATGGTTACATCGGCAAGTACAATCCTGATCTGAGTATCTCTCCATTCGAACGTTTCCAATTGGGTGATGCAGGATTAAGCAACAACTTTGCATTGCTGGGTTATGATATCATTGCACATCGTGGTTACCCGGTTTACGAGAATTCTGATCCGAAGATCAATCCCGATGGTATCACGCCAACACAGTTCTTTACTATTTTCAATAAATACACTTTGGAATTGCGTTATCCGTTCAGTACAAGTGCAAGTGCCACTATTTACGGCCTTGCATTCTTTGAAGCTGCAAATGGATGGTACGATTTCAAAACATACAATCCATTTAAGTTGCGCAGGTCTGCCGGTGTAGGTATGCGTTTCTTCCTTCCGATGTTTGGTTTGTTGGGCTTTGATTATGGCATAGGCTTTGACAGGTACAACCAAACCGGCGGGTTGAAGGGCGCAGCGAAGTTTACATTCATGCTCGGACAAGAACCTGAATAATTGTAAACTATGATTGTTTATCGAATCGCTTATTTGTTAAAAAAGATAAAAATGAAAAAGTTTTTTCTCCTCGCCATTTGTTTTTCACTGCTATCGTTAGCGGGTATAGCTCAGCGTTGGGCTGTTATTGATTCAAAGTATATCCTGAGCAAATTGCCGGAATATAAAGCTGCGCAAGATAAACTGGATAAGTTCAGCGAACAATGGCAGCAGGAAATAGATCAAAAAAGTGCGGCGATGGACAAGATGTATAAAGACTATGACGCAGAGCAGGTTATGCTTAGCGACGTGTTGAAAAAGAAAAGAGAGGACGAATTGTACAATAAAGAAAAGGAATTACGCGACCTGCAGAAAAAGCATTTCGGTTTTGAAGGCGACCTGTTCAAGAAAAGGCAGGAACTCATCAAACCTATACAGGATAAGGTTTACAATGCGGTTCAAAAACTGGCTGTCGACAAGCAATATGATATTATTTTGGATAAAAGTGAAGGAATTACCGTTATCTTTGCCGACCCAAAACTTGATCGTAGTGATGATGTGCTGAGGAACATGGGTGTTAAATAAAATGTAAATGAATGGCTGCATGCAGCTAAAACATTATAAAAACAAACTAATAAACAAGTAAACACGTAAACAAAAATGAAAAAGTTAATTGTATTAGCTGTGATGGCGTTCGGAATGTATAGTGCCTCAGCGCAGACCAAGATCGGTTTTATTGACACTGATGAACTGATCAGTATAATGCCAGAAGCGGCAAAAGTAGATGGCGAGTTGAAAGAATACCAGGCATCGCTTGTACAACAAGGACAAGATATGGGCAAAGAAGCTGATGATAAAGCACAGCAATTTGTAAAAGATTCTTTAAAGATGACTCCAACGATGAAAGAGATCAAAAGAAGTGAGATCGTTGGTCTTTATCAAAAAGTGCAGAACTGGAATCAAACTGCACAGGATATGTACAATCAAAAAGCCCAGGAAAAGATCACTCCTATCCGCAAAAAAGCACTTGATGCTATTAATGCAGTAGCTAGAGAAAAAGGATATGGTTATGTACTGGATGCTTCTACAAGCGTACTGTTGGTAAGCCCTCCATCTGATGACCTGATGCCATTCGTGAAAGCGAAATTGGGTATTAAAGACACACCGCCCCAGGTAAAGCCAACAACTGGCAAACCAAACGGTCAATAAAATATTTTCAGCAATGAATAAAAGCCTCCCGCAACATCGGGAGGCTTTGTTATTTTTGACAAATGATTCAGCAACCCATCGGTGTATTCGATAGTGGCTATGGCGGCTTAACGGTTTTGAAGGAGATCGTAGCCACGCTTCCTCAATACGATTATATTTATCTGGGCGATAATGCCCGTGCGCCTTATGGGTCACGCAGCTTCGATACGGTGTATGAATACACACTCCAATCTGTGCGATGGCTCTTCGACCAAGGTTGCCCGCTGGTGATCCTCGCCTGCAATACGGCGTCGGCAAAAGCATTGCGCAGCATTCAACAGGTAGACCTGCCAAGGATCGCTCCATCAAAAAGGGTGCTCGGCGTGATCAGGCCCACCACCGAGCGAATTGGCGAATACACGACAACCGGATCAGTAGGCATATTGGCAACTGCCGGCACTGTGCTTTCCAACTCTTACCCGATCGAGATAGAGAAATTTTATCCAGATATTGAAGTTTACCAGGAAGCCTGCCCGATGTGGGTGCCCCTCGTAGAAAACAATGAATTCAATGCCCCCGGCGCCGATTATTTCGTGAAAAAACACATTGATAGCTTATTGGCGTCTTCATCCGAAATTGACACGATATTACTGGCCTGCACCCATTATCCCCTGCTGATGGAGAAGATCAGGCAGTTTACGCCCCCGGAGATCACCATTTTACCCCAGGGCGAAATAGTGGCTTCCAGTCTCAAGCAATACCTCGAAAATCACCCGGAAATGGCCGAACAGTGTAGTAGGCATGGCGAAGAGCGGTTTTTTACTACCGATTCCACCGAGGATTTCGACAATCACGCCACTACTTTCTTCGGAAAACCAGTGAAATCCACCCATTTGACCCTATAAAGGGCAAAAAAACTACCAACTAGCAACTACCAACTGGCGTTTTTCCCATACCTTTGCCGTCCTTTCACAAACAACAGGGATGGTGCCTTGTTGAGTGTAACAAAACGGATCAGGTAATTTATTTTGTAAAAGGAAAAAATTTATACAATGCCAGGTAAAAAAAGAACCTATCAACCCCACAAACGCCGCAGAAAGACCGTTCACGGTTTCCGCAAGCGTATGGAAAGTGCTAACGGCCGTAAGGTGTTGGCAAGTCGCAGAAAAAAAGGACGTCATAAACTGACTGTTTCCAGCGAACACGGTGATAAAAAATAAGAACGGGATCGATACATATCATCCTGCTTACAATATTCAGTCCTGCTTATTCAGCAGGACTTTTTAATTTTGGCTAATTGGAACAAAAAGAACGATACAGTCTTGGTAAGACAGAGCGGCTTAAGAGCCGCAAAACGATCGAGCAATTATTTCGTGAAGGCAAATCGTTTTCTACCTTTCCTTTCAGGGTATTGTGGATGGGTATACCATCGCAACCCGTTGTGTTGCAGGCGGGATTTGCCGTTAGCAGTAAACATTTTAAAAATGCAGTTGACCGAAACAGGGTCAAGCGACTGATGCGGGAAACCTATCGTTTACAAAAAAATGCATTGGCTGCAAGCCTTGAGCAACAGCAAAAACGAATGGCGATCTTTTTTATTTACCTCGGCAACGAATTGCCGGAGTACCAATCCTTGTTTGATAGAACCGGCGCCGTTTTGAAACGGCTGATAAAAATAGCTAATGAAAACAGTCCTGCTGATATGTAGTCTTCCCTTCATCGGTTTAATAAAACTATACCAGTGGATCATCTCTCCGTGGCTGGGATCGAGATGTCGCTACACACCCACCTGTTCTCACTATGGTGTTGAAGCTTTTAAAAAATACGGACCGTTCAAGGGATTGTGGCTAACTGTCAAAAGGATCGCGAGGTGCCATCCCTGGGGTGGGCATGGGTACGATCCGGTACCATAGTAGTTTAGAAAGTTTAGGAGGTTTAGACGGTTTAGCTTGGAGTCTGTGAAATCTAAACGGTCTAAACCTCCTAAACTTTCTAAACCAGTTTTTCAATATCCATATTCATACTCTACCGTACTGATCTTCTTTTCTCCGGATTCATCTACCGATGTTATCGTCTGCTTCTTCAATAATCCGTTTGCACCATATTCATAAACACTCTTAGAACTGTATTCACCCTTATTTGCCGAAGCGATCATTTTACCTTTGGCATTATAGGTATATGTAGTGCTGAATTTTTTATCGCCTTTTGCCGGTACAGAATAAGCACTGGTGAGTTGGCCTTTGGCATTGTACACATATTTGATCACCGTTCCATCGGGGATGGAGTGGCTCAGGCGGTGCCCTTTTTTATCATAAGTCTCCGTCACTTTCATCCCAAACTGCACATCGGTGTTTACCGACATAGCGCTTCCATCCGGCTTATAAGTAAATACCGTTTTATCCATCGCAGTTCCGGAGGGGAAAAACTGTTCAATGGTCAATGGCTGTAACTTCCTGTTATAGCCTACTGTTTTGTAATATTTGCGTGCGTCGCCTTCGTAATAAGCAGTGTCATCGCCGTTCTCATTGTAATAATAGGTTGTAACGAAAGTCTCGGCCCCATCCTGCCCTTTGTAGTGGGAAGTGATCTTCTTTATCTTATTGTTCTTTATTTCTGCTGCTTCCGGCGCTTGCGCGGCGCACTTGCAGCAAATGCTGGTAAACAATACCAGGGAGATGGATCGTAAAAGCATAAGCGATTATTTAGCTACAAGTTAATCCAAAAAACAAAAAACTGCAATCATATCTGACTGCAGTTTTATATGGCCAAAGGGTTTATACAATTGGTTACATGCCGAAACGCTCAGCTACTTTATTCCAATTCACCACATTCCAGAAAGCACCCAGGTAATCGGCGCGACGGTTTTGATAGTGCAGGTAATAAGCGTGTTCCCACACGTCGCAACCCAGGATGGGCGTGCCTTTTACGTCTGCTACATCCATCAGCGGATTATCCTGGTTTGGGGTAGAAGAAACTTCCAGCTTGCCGTCTTTTACGATCAGCCATGCCCAGCCACTTCCAAATCTTGTCATACCTGCGTTGGCAAATTTTTCCTTGAATGCGTCAAACGAGCCGAAAGCCGTGTTGATCGCATCGCCTAATTTTCCCGAAGGAGCCCCACCCGCATTAGGCGCCATGCTTTCCCAGAAAAAACTGTGGTTCCAATGTCCGCCGCCGTTATTGCGTACAGCCGGACTGATCGTTCCCGCGTTCTTCACGAGTTCTTCCAGGCTTTTATTTTCATTATCAGTGCCCGCAATTGCTTTATTGAGGTTATCAACATAAGCCTGGTGATGCTTGCCATGATGGATCTTCATTGTTGTTGCGTCGATATGTGGCTCTAATGCTTCGTGCGCATAAGGTAGAGCCGGTAGTGTAAATGCCATAGTGTTATGATTTTAATTTTAAGAAACTGTTGTGAAATGCCGGACCCAAATTTACGTTATCTCATTCCTTATCTCCCATTAAAATGAAACAAATTCTGATCCTCTTTTTTACGTTTTCCGGAATTTCCGCAGCTTTTGCCCAGCCCGAGCGAAAAGTGATTTTCCGGGATAGCCTGGAACATGCCCAGGCATTGGTCAGCAAAAATGACTCCCCACAGGTAAAAGAAAAATGTTTTGCAAGATTATTTCCCAATCCGAGCCGAAACAAAGTGGAAATTGAAGTCAAAGGGTTCGAACCGGGGTGTCTCCAACTAAAATTCTATGATACCCGTGGCAATAAGTTGAGAGAAGAAAAACGATTATTGTCCAATGGAAATGAGACCATCCCCGTGATGTTCCTTTTGCAACCCGGAGTGTACGTGCTGCTTTTAAAACAAAACAAGAGATCGTTGAAGAAAACCCTGGTGGTTCAATAGCCTACCTTCTTGCCTTAAAAAAATCTTTCATCAATGTAGCGCATTCCTCACGCAAGATGCCGCTCACCAGTTCGGTCTTTGGATGAAATGGATTCTTGTCACCCGAGATCCTTTTATAACCATTCTTTTCATCATCAGCTCCATAAACGATCTTGCCGATCTTGCTCCAGTACAAAGCACCACAACACATCAGGCAAGGTTCTACCGTTACATACAATGTTGCATCCGGCAGATATTTACTTCCTAAAAAATTGAATGCCGTGGTCAATGCCATGATCTCAGAATGTGCGGTGCTGTCGTTCAGCAACTCCACTTGGTTGTGAGCGCGGGCAATGATCCTGTCGTTCATTACAATGATGGCACCCACTGGAACTTCTCCGGCATCAAAAGCTTTTTGAGCTTCTTTGAGGGCTTGTTGCATGTATTGTTCGTCGGTCATGATCTTGTTATTTTCCCGCAGATCTCGCTGATAACGCAAATGTTCAAATCAGCGCCATTTGCGAAATCTGCGGGAAACTTCTTTAGGGGAAACTTCTTTACCTTTCCACAAATTTAGTCGTAATGGCAGATATAAATTCGCTTTCAGCAATGCGCCGTTATTTTGATAGTGGTGCAACCAGGTCTTACGCCTTCCGCAAACAACAATTACAAAAACTAAAAAAAGCCATTGGCAAATATGAGGCCGCCTTGCATGAGGCCTTGTACACCGATCTCAAAAAGAGCCCGGAAGAGTGCTGGGTTACCGAAACGGGTTTTCTCACTGCGGAGATCAGCAGCACTTTAAAAAATCTTCGAAGCTGGATGGAACCCCAAAGCGCATCCACCAACCTGCTGAACCTTCCTTCAAAAAGTTATGTGATCACCGAACCGCTTGGGGTGGTGTTGATCATCGGTCCGTGGAATTACCCGCTGCAATTATTATTTACCCCGATGGTTGGGGCGATCGCCGCAGGCAATTGTGTGGTATTGAAATCTTCTGAGTTTGCCCCGGCAACGGGTACGGTGATGCAACAGATCATTGACGAGACATTCGAAAAACAATATATCCAGCTCGTTGAAGGAGATGGGGCAGCGGTGATACCGGAGATGATGAACAATTTTACATTCGATCATGTTTTCTATACCGGTAGCACCGCTGTTGGAAAAATAATTTATAAGATGGCTGCTGAGCGGTTGGTACCTGTGACACTCGAGCTGGGTGGCAAGAGTCCCTGCGTGGTGGAGTCGGATGCGAATATAAAAGTAGCGGCGCGACGGATTGCCATGACGAAGTTCTCCAATGCAGGACAGATGTGTGTTGCACCTGATTACGTGCTTGTACACGAATCGAAAAAAGAGGAACTGATCGCTGCGCTAAAAACTACCATCACACAATTTTTTGGCGACAAAGCAGAAGACAGTTACAATTATTCAAAGATCATCAACGAAAGGCAATTCAATCGTGTGGCCGGTTATTTGCAAAATGGAAAGATCGCTCACGGGGGAAGGACCGATGCCGCAAAACTATTTATCGAACCAACAGTTTTGACAGAAGTATCAATTGATGCGCCGGTGATGCAGGATGAAATATTCGGACCTGTATTGCCCATACTCTCTTTCTCCAATGCAGATGAAGCAAAGCAGATCATTGCCCGGCATCCTAATCCGCTGGCATTTTATGTTTTCACCTCTTCCGGAAAAAAAGAAAAAGAGTGGTTAAATGGCGTTGCCTTTGGTGGAGGATGCGTCAATAACGCGAGCTGGCATCTCACCAATCATCATCTGCCCTTTGGTGGACGGGGGTTTAGCGGAACGGGGCATTACCATGGAAAATATTCTTTTGAAACATTCAGCCATAAAAAGGCGATCATGAAAACACCTACATGGTTTGATCCGAATATCAAGTATCCGCCGTTTAAGGGGAAGTTGAAATTATTTAAATGGGTGATCAGGTAATTTTAAAGAATGGCAACAAAGAGAAAATATAGTAAACTAAAAAGAGCGCTTATTGTTTTATTATTGCTATTGATCGCTTTTTTTACCTATGTAGAAATCGTAAACAGAAATTCAGTGAATATGACCTATCGCCAAAAATTATTAAAAGCAGTCTATCCGGCATTCCTGTGGTGGGCAAAGCTCAAAGGATCCAACGCAAAAAAACTTTCCAACTTAAAAACATTGCCAATGATCTCATTTTATTCTCTAAAGGATACGCTCAACGACGGAACAGTATTTGACTTTGCCCAGCTAAAAGGAAAGAAAGTGATGCTGGTAAATACTGCATCGGACTGCGGTTATACGGGCCAATACGCCGACCTGGAGATACTTCATCAAAAATATAAAGACAAGCTGGTGATGATCGGCTTTCCTGCAAATGATTTTGGCGAACAGGAAAAAGGCGATGACAATGCCATCGCGTCTTTCTGTCAAAAGAATTTTGGCGTAAGTTTTTTGCTGATGAAGAAAAGCAGCGTGATCAAGGGTGGAGAGCAAAATCAAATTTATCAATGGCTTACCGATCCGGCAAAGAATGGCTGGAATGATCAGCAACCTACCTGGAATTTTTGTAAGTACCTGGTTGATGAACAAGGCACCCTCACAAATTTTTTTGGATCCTCCGTCGAACCAATGAACAGTGAGATCACTAACGAAATTGATAAATGATATTTTATGCAAGAGCTACGCGACTTCACATTTGTCCATAAATATTTCCTTACTGAAAAACAGGAAAGCCTTTGGTTTCTTATCATCGGCATCGCGGCTATTGCGCTTGCAATAGTATTTTACTTTTTTATTAAAGCAAGTCCTTCTTTTTATAAAGGTGCTGCCATACCTCTTTTGGCCATAGGGATCATCCAGTGCGTGGTTGGATATACCGTGCATTCCCGGTCAGATACACAAAGAATGGATGTAGCCTACAATATAGGCGTAGAGCCAACTATATTCACCAAACAAACTGAACTTCCGCGAATGGAAACGGTGATGAAGAATTTTACGATCTATCATTATGTGGAAATTTTTCTGGCGCTTGCGGGCCTTGGACTATTCCTCTACTTCCGAAACAATGAAACAAAAATGTTCTGGAAGGGATTGGGTTTAACCCTGGCTATTCAAGCATTGTTGATGTTAGGTGCTGACTATTTTGCAGAAAAAAGGGGAGAAGGTTATAAAAAAGAGTTGCAAAAGATACTCGCAGAATAGAAAAATCACTGATCAAACGATTGCGCTGATTTCACAGATAATACCGAGTTTAATAAATCAGTGAAATCCCGGCAATCAAATAATCTGTGGTTATACGGGGCACTTCTCATGATAATTCACCAATTCAATTGGCGTCTTCTCAAACTCATATCCTGAATAATTAACAACGATCTCATCCAACACCTCATTGATCTCTTCAACTTCTTTAAGCGTAACCAATTTCAAGCGATAGTCTTTGATATTCGGCATGCCTTTTAAATAGTTGGTATAATGACGGCGCATTTCAAAGATCCCAACAACAGGCCCCTTCCATTCATACGACCGCTGCAGATGCTTTTTACAAACCGCAACGCGATCCTCAATGGAAGGTGGCGCCAAATGTTCGCCCGTTTTCATAAAATGTTTGATCTCATTGAATATCCACGGATAGCCGATCGCTGCACGGCCGATCATGATGCCATCGACGCCATATTTATTTTTATACTCCAATGCTTTCTCCGGACTGTCGATATCTCCATTGCCAAATATGGGTATCTGTATCCTTGGGTTGTTTTTCACTTTACAGATCAATTCCCAATCTGCGCTGCCCTTGTACATTTGAGTGCGGGTGCGCCCATGTATCGCAAGCGCCTTGATGCCTACGTCCTGCAATCGTTCCGCAACCTCTTCGATGTTCTTGGTATTATCATCCCAACCCAATCTTGTTTTTACGGTGACCGGCAACGAAGTTGATTTCACCACAGCCGTGGTTAGCCGCACCATCAAGTCAAGATCTTTCAGCACGCCGGCACCCGCACCTTTGAGTGCCACTTTTTTTACAGGACAGCCAAAATTGATATCCAACAGATCGGGGTTGGTAACGTCAACGATCTTGGCAGCCAGGGCAAGACTTTCTTCATCGCCGCCAAATATTTGAATACCCACTGGCTTTTCATAGTCGAAAATATCCAGCTTTTTCCTGCTCTTGATGGCGTCGCGGATAAGCCCTTCGCTGGAGATGAATTCCGTGTACATCAGGTCGGCGCCATGGTCCTTGCAAACGGCACGGAAAGGCGGATCGCTCACGTCCTCCATGGGCGCAAGCAATAGCGGAAAATCGGGTAATTGTATGGGGCCTATATTGGGCATTTTATCGTTTAAACCTTGTACTGCTGTATATTGCGGTGCAAATTTACAACTAAATCGGCCAAGGTATGCAATACAGGAGTGTTAAAGGTGTTTCTGGTCTGGGACAACTGGCCATCCTTATCGCTTTTACGGGTCTTGGGGTTATTCTTGCTGCTGCTGCTCAAGTTGTTATTGTTTTCTCGCTAATGCCGGCAGGCATGCCACTGGATAAGATGTCGGGTGAAATGATGAAGGTATTTATGCGCCCCGAGAACGTGGCATCTGCCAGGCTTGCGCAAGTGCTGGGCACATTTTTTATGTTATTCGTTCCTGCAGTATTATATCTCATCGTATGCCACGGAAGAAATAAATTTTGGCTTGGCTTCAATAAGCATATCAACGTCTGGCAGATCCTCATCGGATTCTTTATCATCTTTTTGGCCAACTGGATCGCTGTGCCGTTGTCGGAGTATAGCCATAAATGGCTGGCACATATGCCAGACCTAAATGCGATGGCGCAGCGGCTGGAAAATTCCTACAGTGAGCAGGTAACAGCATTGAGCAATTTGAAGAGTTGGCCGGAATTTTTGATGGCATTGGTGATCATGGCTTTTTTTCCGGCGATGTTTGAAGAGATATTTTTTCGCGGAGCATTGCAAAATCTGCTGGTGCGCTGGTGGAAGGCGCCATTGATCGCTATACTGGCTACCTCCCTTTTGTTCAGCTTTATCCATATGTCGATCTATCTTTTTCTCAGCCGTGCCGTGCTTGGTTTTGTATTGGGGTTGATGTATCAACGAAGTAAAAATATTTGGGTGAATATCATGGCTCACTTTTTAAATAATGCTGTTGCGTTATCGCAATTGTTTTGGATGTCGAGACATACAACAAAAGTGGACCTGGATAAACTCGATCCGAAAGTGTCTGTGTGGGTTGGTGTGTTTGCTGTAGGGGTCACTTATGGTCTGTTCCTTCTCTTCGAAAAAATGTCCGCAAAAAACCGAATGAAAGTGGAGCTTCAAGAACAGGAGCTATTGGATAAAAATTCTTTCCATCACGCTTTTCCCGAAAAACAAAACCATTAGCAATTGGCGCTGAACCTGCAAACATTTAAGACAAGAACATTAACTGCGATACTGTTCGCTGCGGTAATGCTTGTAGGCTTGTTTTGGAACTTATACAGTTTTTTAGTTTTGTTTGCCATTATTCATTTCGGATGCTGGTATGAGTTCGTGAAGTTGATGAAGAAGATCAACAAGGGTAGGTTTCTGTTATATTCTGTTTTAGGCTTGGTTTATATCACACTGCCGGTATTGGCAATGCTTGGCTTGGGGATCGAAATAAGGATCTACACTGTAAACGTTGGCCATGATGAAATACTTTATCATCCTCTTCTTCCATGTGCGATCATTTTTTCTATTTGGATAAACGACACAATGGCCTACATCGTTGGCTCCTTGATCGGCAAAACTCCATTCTCAAAAATTTCTCCAAAAAAAACCTGGGAAGGAACAATTGGCGGAGTGATACTTTGTATTGTGGTAATTGCATTATTGGGTTATTATATTCCTGCGGCGCAGTCGATCGCGGTTAAACATTGGATCGCCATTGCAGCCATCTGCGCTGTATTTGGAACAGCAGGCGATCTGCTAGAAAGTAAGATCAAACGCATGGCTGACGTGAAAGACAGTGGATCCTTCATGCCGGGCCATGGTGGTTTTTTGGATCGCTTTGATTCTTTATTGATAGCTACGCCTTTTGTAGCGCTGTACGTGATGTTATTTATTTAGCGCCGACAGGGTTTTACTTATCTTTGCAGCCTAATTTATTTTAAGCATGACGATTCACCGGGAAGGATATAAAACTATTGCAGTAGCTGCACTGATCTTTGGCGCCATCAACTTATCCCTATTCTGGTTTTTCAGCGCTTCGCTGATGTGGTTGTGCACTGCGGTGTTTATTGTTACACTTGCGCTTTTACTTTTCCTGATCTCTTTTTTCCGGATACCCAACCGCGTGCTAACTATTGATGACAATGCGATCGTTGCGCCAGCCGATGGAAAAGTGGTTGTGATCGAAGAAACAACCGACGTAGAATATTTTAAAGATAAAAGATTGCAGGTGTCTATTTTCATGAGCCCGGCCAATGTGCATGTCAATCGCAACCCAATTAGCGGTGATGTAGTTTACAATCAATACCACAAAGGCAAATACCTGGTGGCCTGGCATCCCAAATCATCTACCGACAACGAACGTCATTCGGTGGTGATAAGAAAAGGAAACACAGAGATATTGGTAAAACAGATCGCAGGCGCATTGGCCAAACGCATTGTGAACTACCTGCAGGTGGGTCAAAAGGTGAACCAGTGCCAGGAAATGGGTTTTATCAAGTTCGGCAGCCGGGTTGACCTGCTGTTACCCGTTGGAACTAAGGTGAATGTGGAGTTGAACCAGTCTGTACAAGGAGGAGTTACCGTGATCGCCACTCTTCATAATTAACAACCTAAACTTGGTATTTTGAGGTTTCTCGGTTACTTTTACTTCGATTAATCACTACAAAAATCATTATAATGAAAAAAGTATTTTTATTGATGACTGCGGCTTTGCTTGTTACCGGGGTAACTTTTGCCGACAATGGCAAGGGCAAAAAGAAAAAATGTGCTAAAGGAAAGTCTTGCTGCTCAAAAGAAGCAAAATCTTGCTGCAAGGACAAGTCTAAGACAGCCACCATGTAATTGAAAGTAAAAATTCAAAAATAAAAAGTCAAAATTTCAAACTGCTTGCCGGTTTTGAATTTTGACTTTTTACTTTTGAATTAGAATATCTTCTCCAACTCTTCTAAATGATAAATAGTATAAGTAGGATCCAACGGGCAATGGGCATTGATATGGTTCACAAAGATGCAATCCATGCCGGCATTGATAGCGCCTTGTATATCCACTTCGGTATTGTCTCCGATCATGATGCTTTCGGATAAATTGGCCTTGGCCTTATCCAATGCGTAGTCAAATATTTCTTTTTTAGGTTTCAGGCTATTGCTGCCTTCGGAAGTGATCACATGTGTAAAATATTCTGCCAGCCCGCTATTATTTAACTTGCTCCATTGTGTATTTTCAAATCCGTTGGTGATGAGATGCAGGCTATAATTTTTATCCCGGAGATAATTCAGGATCTCAATGGTGTGCGGAAACAATATTTTTTTTGTGGGAAGAATGGACAGGAATTTGGCGCTGAGTTCTTTTGCCAGCGCTTCATCGCCGATCTTAAAGTCGAGCAGCGTACGATACATACGTTTCCATTTCAATTCATCTGCGCTGATAAGGCCATTATGGTAGCGGTCCCACAAGATCTCATTATGGTAGAGATATTTCCTGTAAAAATCTTCAAAGGGAGCGGTGATCTTTTGATCGAGCTCAAACAATGCATAAATGTCGGTAAGTGTAGCCTTCGCATTGGCGTCGAAATCCCAGAGCGTGTGGTCGAGATCGAAGAAGAGGTGTTTGTACGTTTTCATGATTTACGATGTCATCTAATTTCAGACTCAAGCTGCAAGCTACAAGGGAGACGCATAAGTTTTATAAGAGTCTTTCAAAGTTTAGGCTTCTCCCTTGTAGCTTGCGGCTTGTAGCTTTCTTCCTTAACTTTACTATAAATCGAAGTTAATGAATGTTATCATTACCGGCGCCAGCAAAGGTATTGGCAAAGCCATAGCAGCGGCATTTGCTGCCGAAGGAGCCAATCTGTTTTTGTGCGCAAGGAACGAAGTAGTGCTGTATAATACGATTGCGGAACTCCAGTTAAAATATCCCAACAGTTCCATTAAGGCCATGCCCGCCGACCTGTCTGATAAAGCGATCACACAACAGTTTGGTAATTGGTGCCTCGAACATGGTGCGCCTGATATTTTAGTCAACAATGCCGGGGAATTCATCGGAGGCGGGATATTGGATGAAGCCGATGGCAACCTGGAAAAAATGATCGCGGTAAATTTGTACAGTGCCTATCATCTTACGAGAACGGTGCTTCCAAAAATGATCGCAGAAAAACCGTCCGACGGAACCAATCGCCATATTTTTAATATTTGCTCTATTGCTTCACTGCATGCTTATGCTAATGGAGGTGGTTATAGCATCAGCAAGTTTGCTTTGCTGGGATTTAGTAAAAATCTTCGGGAAGAATTAAAACCGCATCATATCAAGGTCACTGCCGTAAGTCCCGGCGCTGTAATGACAGATTCCTGGGGCAATTTTGATAATTCCGATAAACGGATAATGGAAAGCGAAGATGTAGCCAGGATGATCTTAGCGGCAAGTAAACTTTCGCCACAGGCCGTAGTGGAGGATATCGTGATGCGTCCCGTTCAGGGCGACCTTTAACAACATTTTACAACCGTTTATATGCATCGCTTCGAACGCAAGCGGGGGATGAAGTAATTTTGCATGATCGTTATGAAAAAGGGGTTGATAAAAATATTTTTCAGCATTTTATTGCTCAATGGGCAACTGGCGATCGCACAGGTAAGATTCTCTGCGAGCGCCACGCCGGCCCAGATCAGTAAGGATGAGGTTACCCAAATAAGATTTGTTGTCGAAAATGCGAAGGAAGTTCAGGGAATCGTTCCTCCCGCGATAAGTAATTTTGTTATCATCAGCGGTCCTAACCAAGAGAATGGCATGAGTATGATCAACGGAGATGTAAAAAGATACGTTGCCGTAAATTTTGTTATTCAACCGAAGAGTGCTGGAAATTTTACCATTCCTTCTACCACTGCCCGGGCTGATGGGAGGGAATACAAAAGTAACCCCGTGCTGATCAGGGTAAGCAATACGATATCGGGTAAGCATTCCAATACAGGCGCCAATGCATTCAGTTCACCGTTCATGGGGCTTGATCCTTTTGCAGATGCTCCGAGAGAGAATTCTTACAATGATGATATTTTGCGTAAGGGAGAAAATCCCCTGGAAAAAATAAAGAACAATATTATCGTCAGGTTGGAGACCAATAAAACATCTTGTTACGTTGGAGAACCGGTGATCGCCACTTATAAATTATACACCCGCTTAAAAAGCGAAAGCCGTATTACAAAAAATCCTTCCTTCAACGGGTTTTCTGTTATCGACCTGCAGCAGCCTGATAATACCAGCTACAAAATAGAAAGACTCAATGGCAGGGAGTACAATGTGTACACCATTCGCAAGGCGCAATTATATCCGCTGCAATCGGGCAACCTTGAGCTAGAGCCCGCGGAAATTGAAAACAATGTTCATTTCATCAAGGCAGAATACATGAACCGCCAGCGTGATGCGCTTAGTGATATGTTCCAGGATTTTTCAGATGTTACTGTTCCTGCTGAGGGTATTGAGAATCACACTGTGACATTGCAGAGCAAGCCACTTAGCATCCTGGTAAAGCCATTGCCCGATGTAGATAAACCTGCGAGCTTTAAAGGTGCTGTTGGAAATTTTGAGATCAGTGCATCAATGGCAAAAAATAATTTTAGTACCGATGATGCGGCTTCACTTACCGTGATCATCAGCGGGGTAGGCAACATGCAACTGGTAACATCGCCGGAGATCAAGTGGCCGGCGAATATTGAAGGCTTTGAGTCCAAAACAACAGATGATATTTTTAAAACGACCGTTCCGGTTAGTGGGAGAAAGATCATTGACTATCCGTTTACAGTTTCGAGTGCAGGCAGCTATACTATACCGCCAATTGAATTCAGTTTTTTTGATATCAAGACAGGGAAATATAAAACGGTAACCACAAAACCGATAAGTTTTATAGTCACTCCGGGCACGGGCAAACCTAAAGAGATTGATACCGCGTCATTGCAAACGAACAAACAATCTTACCTTACCCGTTTTTTCAATAATCGTTTGCGTGTGGCTAGTGTGGTGGCGGCACTTATTATTTGTGGGTTGATATTTTGGTTGAAGAGAGATAAGAAAAAAGAGGCCGCCATTGCGGCAGCGGCTTTGGAAGAAGAGAAGAAGGCAAATGAGGCGCCGGTAACAGCGATAATAGAGAATCAACAGAACCCACTGGCAGATGCAGAAGCGGAACTGCTCGCCAATAACGGCCCGGCATTTTATCATACATTGAACCATTCGCTCAAGCAATATCTTTCTCACAAACTCGACATACCACAAGAAGAATTGAATAAGAAATCTGTAAGTGAAAAGATCGATAGTAAAGGCATACCGCTGGCGATAGGCCTTCAACTAAATGCATTGATGGATGAAATTGAATGGCAGTTGTATACTCCCACGGTGGACAATGAACAAATGCAGGGATTGTATGAAAGGACGAATGGGCTGATACAGTTGATCAATACGTATAAAAGCTAGATCTAGGTAATAGTAAACTTATATCCCACCCCTCTCACCGAATGAAAGTACTCCGGATCGCGACTGTCTTCTTCAAAATATTTACGGAAGTTTAAAATGAAGTTATCGATGGTACGTGTGGTTGGGTAAACATTATAGCCCCAAACGGCCTGCAATATTTTTTCACGGGTTACCACTTCATTCCTGTTTTCGATCAATAGCTTTAATAGCATCATTTCTTTTTTGGTGAGCATTACCTTTTCACCATTTTTTGTATATGCTTCTGAGGCCTTGAAATCAATTTTATTTTTTCCGAACTCAAATACTTCCGGCAGCGGTTGCTTTATACTTAGCCTTTCGCTTTTTTTGATCAGTTTGTTTACCCGAAGCAATAGTTCTTCTAGGTTGAATGGCTTGGTGAGATAATCATCAGCGCCCTTCTTTAATCCCAATACTCTATCGGCGCTGCTATTCTTGGCGCTAAGGATGAGAATGGGGATATCGGGATTGTTTAATCTTATCGTTTCGCAAACAACGATGCCATCGAGTTCGGGTAGCATCACGTCGAGGATGATCAGGTTGAAATATTCTTTTTGCACGGCACTCAATGCGGCCGCGCCATCATACGCACTGGTAACATCATATCCTTCCAGCTCCAGGTTGAGCTTTAATGCTTCCTGCAGGTTTTCCTCGTCTTCAACCAATAATATCGAAAATTTTTTTTCGGCCATCTTTAAAACTAATTCTTTTCGGGCAATGCTTTTAATCTAACTGTAAAAATAGCTCCTGTGGGAATATGATCTGTCACAGAAATGTTACCATTGTGCTGCGCCACGATCTTTTTGGTAAGATAGAGTCCCAGTCCGGTTCCCTTCGCAGCCTTGGTTGCGGTGTTGCCGGTGCGATAAAATTTATTGAATACTTTTTCTTTTTCTTCACCTGCGATCCCTTTGCCCTCGTCTTTTACCTCGAGGATGACATCGTTATTTTTTTCTTCCAGGGAAATGCTAATGGCTGATTCCTTGGGAGAATATTTTACGGCATTGTCAATCAAATTATTCGCGACCATTTGCAATAATAAACGGTCGCCATTAACGAAGATATCTTCTTTGATATGGGTGTTGATCTGGCGATCGGGGAAGCGGGTAATAAAATCCTGCGCACAATTGCCGATCAATTCGCTCATGTCCGTTTCTTCTTTTGTGATGGCGTATCCACCAGCTTCTATTTGCGAGGAAAGAAGCATGTTATTGCAAAGCGCATTCAGCCTGTTTGTTTCCTGGAGCGTGGTATGTATCAACCTGAGTTGTTGGGTTTCGTCGAGCTTTCTTTTTTGCAGGGTCTCGAGATTCAACATGGCGACAGAGATCGGTGTTTTTAACTCATGTGTGAGCGCCATCATGAAATGCTGTTGTTCCTGGCTGAGCTTTAGTTGTTTACGTACCGCCCTGAATACAAATACTGCGCCGGCAATTATAAGCAGGAAGAAGATGGAGCCCTCGCCGATGTATTGAGCAGTTTTTCTTTTCTCATCTGCTTTGATCATGTCGACTTGGGTGGCATAATTTTTATCCGCAGTGTTTAATTCATGCAATTTGTATTGTGCCATTTGCCTGTTCTGGTCATTTAATGCAATGAACCACCAAATGAGCGCTGTAAGTATATAGGCCAGTAAGAACCAGTAGATGAAAAATACGTAGCGGAGTTTTTTTAATTTATTCGGCATTGGAGAAGTTGGTAGATACTAATTCCTTTTATCAAGTCCCCAGCTCAATTTATTCCGCAAAGTTTGCAGGAAATTATTTTCATTCAGTCTGATAAGATTGATGCCGAATTTTTCTTTTCTTACTGCAAGCTGCACTTCTTTGGTAACGATCTCTCTTCGGCTGTCGAGGGTAACGAGGAATCCATCTGTTCTTCCTTCCACTTCAAAAGAAATAATATTATCATCAGGAACAACAATGGGGCGAATATTGAGATTATGCGGCGAAACAGGTGTTATCACAAAACTTCCGCTCTCCGGAAAAACAACGGGCCCGTTGCAGCTGAGCGAATAGCCGGTAGAACCTGTTGGCGTTGCAACGATCAGCCCATCTGCCCAGTAGGTGTTTAAAAATTCACCATTGAGATAAGTATGGATCTTGATCATCGGTGAAGAATCTTTTTTGTGCAAAGAAAATTCATTCAGTGCGTAAGGATCTTTGCCAAAGAGTGGAATATCTGCATCAAGGTGAATGAGCGTTCTTTCGTCCAGCACAAATGTATGATTGACCAATGCCACGATAGCAGCGTGCAGGTCTTCCTTGCCAATATTTGCCAAAAAGCCCAGCCTGCCGTAATTGATGCCCACCACGGGAGTGCCCCTGTCTCTTACCAACGTAACCGTATCCAGTAATGTACCATCGCCGCCCAGGCTCATGATACATGCGATGCTATCGTCGAGATCATCAGGTGAATTAAAGGTGGAGTATTTTGCTTTGATATCGATCGAAGAATAAAACTGGTTGAAAAAATCCTGGTAAAACACGGGTTCTACCCCCAGTGCAGCAAGTTCATCCAGCAGGTTGTGGATATCCTGGTGCTGGTTGTTTTCGATACCACGACTATAAATTGCTATTCTCATACTTCATGGCCATTGGCCGCTGTTGAGTTACAAAATAAAAAATTAAAATCCACTTTGCGAATGAAAAAAGAATCCTCTTTCATTTAATTGGTTAAAACTGTATTCGATCCTTATGTTAACGTCGTACAAGGTAAGAATATCTAAGCCAAATCCACCCGAGTATAAAAAACGGTTGTTCAAATAGGTATCGTATTTTTTCTTTGTGTATGCGTAGCCTATGTCGGCATAGGTTTTTCCGTAAAATGTAAAAGGTATACTGGTAGCGATCCGGTGAAGAAATTTGAAGGGTACGGGGATATTAAAAGAATATAATTTTTTCTTCAATGTTGTTCGCAGTAAGCCGGTTACCACTCCGTCGATCACATAATATTCAAGCCCCCTTAAATAGTTTTCATTATAACCTAACCCCCGCTGGTTGATATAGGATTGCTCAAATGGTAGTTTTATTTTTCCGCTTGCCTGCCAACTTGCGTACCATTTCTTTCCGAGCGGATAATACTTATTGAAACCTCCTTCCAATGAAAGCATGTTCATGCCGCCTGTTAGACCGAATCCTCGCTTCGTCACCGCGAAATAAGCTGCGGTACCCTTTAGTGCGTACAACACATTGTCGAGGTTTGCATACTGATAAGTGTACATCAGTTCCGGGTAGCCCCTGGAAGTAACAGGTGCGCCAAAATAATTGGGATTGTATTTTGTTACGACCGAATCAGCAACTTTAAGGTAAATATAGCCCCCGGCAAAAATGTGTCGCTTGAATAATCCTTTCCGGATAATATAGCCCCCACTCAAATACCAACTGTTGCGAACAAATTCAGATCTTGCTTTTGTCGCACTGTCAGCCGGGTAAAAGAGCTGAGCATTCTTTGAGCTCGTGCCATACGCGATCTCGCGGTTTTGAGTATAGCCTCCTGCCACAGTGAAACCCTCCGACAAAGATTTGTTGCTGTACGGTGCCGTATAGCTAAAAGAAATATTCCTGGAGTACCCGTTCAATAAATAGATTCTCAATGGATCTTTTCTTCCGGTCAGGTTGTAGTGAACAAACTTAATTCCGTAATTGACCCGGTCAAAACTGTAGTGATAGGTTTTCGCCCACACATTGAAGTTACGGTCAACCAGTTGAAACTGCGGTACGGGATAAATATACCAATGCTCCTTCAGGTTCACACGTATGATCATTTCATTGTTTTGCAACACATCGGCTATGATCTGCACATCGGTAAATAGCGTGGTATTGTACACCTGCTGTCTTGCCAGCTGTAATTCGGCTTCGAGATTTGACGGTAGAACGGAATCGCCTTTTTTCAACGGCACCTCACGCAATACAATATAGATCCTTGTCTTCCTCGCGCCGGTAACCACAATGTCTTTTACATGGATCTTGCGTGTGGAATCTTTTAAGAGCGAGGAAAGGCCATTGATGATGACGGTTGGTGCTGCTTGTTTTTGTGCATAGGAAAATAGAGCGGTTGACAGGAAAAAGCTGCACCAGAATATTTTTTTCAAGTTCATCATTAGAGGCAATCCAATAAAAACATAGGCAGCTAGATATCAAGATAGTTCATCAGGTGGCGATAGTTACTGTGTATCTCGTTCTCGAATTTTTCGTTGCCGAAATAATAGATAACATCAAAATCATATCTTTCAAAAGTAGTGACAATTGCAGCTATTTCTTTTTTATTGATATGAAGTGTAACGGTGAACATCCCGGTCTCCCGATGAACCGTAGTATTGAGATGCAGTATTGTGGCATCATTACTTTCTACGATGCGCCCGATCTCTGAGATGGCAAACTGGCTGCGTTCCATTTCGAGAATGATAATGCCGCCTATCTCGTCGGTGCCCGCAAAATTGCCGAGTGCTTTTAATAATTCATTGGTGGTGATCACGCCTTCCAACTCTTTTTCTTCATTGATCACCGGCACAACGGTTGTATCAAAGCGGTTGCTGCATTTCACTGCATTCAAAAAATGTTCATTCTCATACACGGCAGCATCAATAAAGGTTTCCTGCATTAATTCGATCGGCATTTTTTCTATCTCGGTATCCAGCAGGTCTTCTTCACTAAGCAATCCAAGATATTTTTCATCAGCAACTACCGGAAGATGGTTCACCCTGAAATCATGCATGAGTTGCAGGGCCTTGCTTACGGTGTCTTGTAGCTGAAGGCGGGGTATATTGTTATTGATCAATTCTATCGTTAACATATAACTGGTTTATCGGGGCTTTCAAAGCATAACGGGAAATATTGTCTTTAAGTATAAGGACAAATAATTTTATCAAACTGTTGCAGCAGGCGATTTTAATTTCGCCAGGAAGCCGGCCAATATCCTGTTAAATTCTTCCGGCACTTCCATCATTGGGGCATGCCCGCACTTGTCAACAAAATGCAATTCACTGTTAGGGATCAGCCTGTTAAATTCCTTACCCACGAAAGGCGGTGTGATCGTATCGTTGTTGCCCCAGATCAGGCAGGTGGGTTGCTGTATCTGGCTCAGTTCTTCGCCCAGGTTGTTGCGTATGGCACTTTTTGCCAATGCGATGATCTTAATGACCTTCATCCGGTTGTTGGTGATCTCGAAGACTTCATTTACGAGGTCTTCGGTGGCCATTGCCGGATCATAAAAAGTAAGTTCTGTTTTTTTACGAATGTATTCTTTGTCGCCACGTTTGGGATAGGTATCACCCATGCCGTTCTCAAATAAGCCGGAGCTGCCGGTAAGTATGAGTGACTTGATACGGTCGGGTTGCTTCAGAATATGTACCAAGGCTACATGCCCACCTAAGGAATTGCCCAGCAAATGCACATCGTTATAATCGCGGTGCTCGATAAAGCGCTGAACGAATTTCTGCAGGCCGCCAACGGAGGTATGCAACAGGTCCAACTCCAATAAAGGCAGGAAGGGTACCACCACCTTATGCGTCTTCCGGAAATGTTCTATCAGGAACCTGAAGTTGCTCAGCGCTCCAAATAGCCCATGCAACAGCACCAGCGGTTCTCCCTCGCCCTCTTCAATAAATCTGAATTTCCCGTCTTGTTTTATTTCGTAACTCATCCCAGAAGCTGTTGTTTATCGGAACCGAAAGTTAAATGCTTAAATAGTGATACAGGCTAAAATTACGTTAAATCAGAGAATGACTGAAATTAATGGGCCATTTTGTTGGATAAGCCGCTGAAAAACTCCTCCAGGCGGGAAAACATATCTTTAAAAATCGGGATAAGCGTTCCAAAACCGTCGATCACTTTTGGCCCCCAGGGCTGTACGAAACTATAGGTTGCGGAAGATTCGATCACCGAAGGTTTCACTAATTGGAGCTTTTCGGCGTAAAATAAAAATATACTGAAGATGATAATGTAGAGCGCCGCGTAAAAAACAATGCCACCAATGCGGTTCAGCCAGCCCAGCATCACCACCTGGAAGGATTTTTCGATAAGCTTGCCTCCCCAGCGCACCAATAGCACCACGCCAAAGAAAACGACCACGAAGGAGATAAACGGTAACCATTTAGCGGAAACGCTGACGCTGTCTTTCATCCAATCTGCCACAACGGTTGATAATTTCAGTGCCGCGGCCAACCCGATGATAAATGCAACAATGGAAAACACCGCAAGGATAAGTCCGCGTCGATAGCCTTTGATGCAGGCAAATACCATGAGTATAGCAAAAATGAAATCGATCAGCATTTTATTATTTGCTTAGTAGTTCCTTGACAATATTACTGATGGTCTTGCCATCGGCCTGGCCGGCCAGTTGTTTGCTTGCAACACCCATCACCTTGCCCATATCGGCAGGAGAGGAGGCGCCGGTATCGGCAACTATTTTTGCGATGATGCCTTTCAATTCTTCTTCACCCATTTGCTTGGGCAGGAATTTTTCTATGACAGCCATCTCTTCTCTTTCTTTTGAAGCCAGGTCCTCACGTCCTTGCTTTTCAAATATTTCCAATGAGTCCCTGCGCTGCTTCATCATCTTCTGCAGAAATTTTTGTTCTGTTGCTTCATCGATCTCACCGCCGGCACCGGGTTCTGTCTTTGCTTTTATGATCTCTGCCTTTATTGCACGCAGGGCACGCAATACCGCTTCGTCCTTTGCTTTCATGGCGTCTTTCATTTCGCCCATTATTTTTTGTTCTAAACTCATGTTGGGTTGATTTATGATTATTTAAAATGTTTTATTGGAATTAGGAATTTGTAATTGGGAATTTGGTGAGAAGCTTTTGAAACTCGTGGGTTCAACCTAATTCCAAATTCCTAATTACCAATTCCAAATCTTTAACCCGCATTCTCTTTCAACTGCACAGCTCTGAATTTATCAAAGAATTCCTTTGCAAATTTCTTCATATCGTTGCTGATCTCTTCCTGCTGGGTTGCCCTTTTAAAAGTATCGGCCATGCTCATCAGCATCTGGTAGTAAAAATCGGCCATTTCATCCACCATCATGTCTTTTGTCCAAAGGTCGATGCGCATCGCTGTTTTATCGGCGCCATCCCAAAATGCTATAGACATGGCTTTGGCTTTTTGCACCATCTCGGCGGTGCTGTCGCTGGCCGACCAATTTATTTGTTCCGGTATCTTATTCGGATCGAGAAGAACGTCAATTTTTATCGTTGATTGATTCATGTAATTGTGTTTATTGTGAGCGGCTGCAAAGTTAAGCTGTTTCTTATTTAATTGACGCGGTAATGCATTGCCACAGCATGTCGGCCGTTTTTGCCGGGTCGATGTCTTGAGCGAGGGCTTTCCCCGCTCTAATCAGTTGATTACGCCTTTCTTCGTCTTTGAAAAGTAGCATCATTTTGTCGGCGATATCCATGAAGTCGCTGGGGTTCACACGCAGTATAGCATCGGCAGCCGAGTTAGGTAAATTGATAGTGTTGCTGACTATTGCCGGCACGTTGCACTGCATAGCCGCCATTGCCACGCTGTTTTTATCTTCAACAAATACGGGATAGACCATTGCATAGGCGCCGGCCATAAGTGTTGCCTGTTCTTCTGGGGAGATATCTTCCAACCATTTTACCTCACTACGGAATTTAAATGTCCTTAGATCAGTGGCAAATTGAGTGTAACCGCTCACTGCTTTTCCGGCGATCACCAACTGCATGCTGCTCTTTTGTCTTTTTTTAAAGAAAGAAAAAGCTTTGAGTAGATTGATGAGATTCTTTCCGGCATCTACTGATCCTGTGTATAAAAAATACTCCTTCCCTTCGGTATATTTTTCTTTGATGCGCTCTTTTTGATCATCGTCGATCGGGCGAAAAATGGAAGCGGCTGATCTGTAAACAAGAAGGATCTTTTCTTCATTGATGCCATATTGTTTTATGATAGCTTCCTTTGCAGACTCCGATGTTGCCGCGATAATTTTTGCTTTATCCAGGAATTTCGGAATGAACTTTTTATTAAAACGTAAGATGCTTTTTGCATAGAACTGTGGGTGATCAATAAAAGAAAGATCGTCCAGCAACAAACATTGCGGAACTTTTGTGCGAAGCGAACAAATGCCATCCATGCTTACAAAAACGTCTGCTTTATATTTCTTTAATATCGAAGGAACTTTGTAATTGAACCAATATTGCAAGCGCAGAGAAGTCTTGGCCTCCGGACCGGCAACAACGGGAATGATATTTTTTGTGATGAATTTTTGATCAAAGGCCTGGTCAAAAATATAAATGAAACGGTGCTGGGGATATTTTTTAGCTAAAACAGAAAAGCAGCCCAAAATAAGATCAGCTCTTCCTTTTGCTTCATCACCCTGCAACTGTCTTGTATTAACTGCTATATTCATTGAAAAAATAAAGGGAGTGGAAACTACTTCAACACTTTCAGCTTCACCATCTCGATCCTTGTATCACTTACATTCAAAATGTCGATCTCATAGTTTCCAATGATGATGCGATCCTTTAATTTCGGGATCTCCTCATTGTTCTGGATGATATACCCCGACAGCGTTTCCGCTTCCTCATCATCGGAAAAATAGAGCTTATATTTTTCGGTGATATAATCCAGTTCCAGCCTTCCGCTGAAGATGAACTCGTTATTGGCTAATTGTTTTTCTACAAATTCTTCCGTGTCATATTCATCCTTAATGTCACCGAAGATCTCTTCCAGCAGATCTTCCATCGTTACTATACCTGCGGTGCCGCCGAATTCATCCACCACCCAGGCGATGCTTTTTCTTTCCTTGGTGAATTTATTCATGAGATCTGTTGCACTCATACTTTCCGGAACGGTTGGTATGGGCAACAACACATCTTTAATGTTTGCAGGATTTTTAAAAAGGTCGAGCTGATGAATATACCCGATCACAGAATCGATATTTTTTTCAAATACCACCAGCTTGCTGAGCTGCGTGTGAATGAATTTTTCTTTTACCTCCAGGATCGACGTCATGCTGTCGACACCCTCTATCTCTCTACGCGGCACGAGGCATTCTCTTAATTTTGTTTCGCTAAGCGATAAAGCATTTTCAAAAAGTTCTTTGTTGATCTCGCTGGTATCTTCTTCCTCGTGGCTCTTGCTTTGTTGTATGAAATGCTCAAGGTCTACCTTGCCGAATACTTCTTTCTTTTTATTCAGCTTTACATTGAAAATATATTTCAACACCCACTCGGCCAGGTCAACGAAGAGGCTGGCGACAGAAGAAAATAGCCAATAAAAAAATCTTACCACATAACTGATCGAATCAGAACTTACCACGTTATTGTTTCGTGCACGGAAAAATGCCTTTGAAAAAAACTCAACAAAGAGCACGATGAAAGTAGAGATCAGGGTTTCAACAAAAAGCCGGATATAACGTAGAAAATCGTGCAGCGATGCCGGCATTTTCTTTTCTATCCATGCCCAAATTGGGTAAAGCATGTCGCCGACAAGCAAACCATAAATAACAAAAACTACATTGATACATACGAGCGTGGTGCCGATGAAGCGGGCAGGGTTATCGGAAAACCTTCCCCAGATCAATCCGCTGACGGTTCCCTGCTTGCGATTGAGTTCGATGGAAAGCTTATTGGCAGAAACAAAGGCGATCTCTATTCCGGCGAAAAAGCCAATGAATAGCAGCGAGGCGATAATTGCAATAAAGGCCATCCAGTCCATAGCATAAAAATAAGAAAGACCGATGAATTCGATCCTGTTACTTCGGTTTAACTTAAAAAGCTATCAGCGTGCCTGTCCCGATTTGTTCGACAAGCTTCCCGAACAAATCGGGACAGGCACGCTGACAGTCCGTTTCCTTAACGATCAATAAAATCCGCCACCAATATTTCCGCTTCAGCACAGGCCCTTTTCAGATCGTCATTCACAATATGGCGGTTGAACTGGTCCTTGAAAGAAAGTTCGTAAGCGGATTTATTTACCCTCGCAGCAAGTGATTCGGCGGTTTCGGTACCGCGACTTTCCAGTCGCGCCTTCAGCACGTCAACGGATGGCGGTTCTATAAAAAGGCTTAGAGAAGAGTCGGGATATTGCTGCTGCACATGAATGGCACCCTTCACATCAATATCAAGCACGGGGATCTTAGCGTCGGACCAGATGCGCTGTAGCTCACTCTTCAATGTGCCGTAGTATTTTCCTTCGTACACCATTTCCCACTCCACAAATTCTTCGTGCTGTATCTTTTGTTTGAAATCCTCTTCAGAAATGAAATGATAATCCACACCATCCTTTTCATATCCCCTCGGCTTACGGGTAGCAGCAGATATGGAAAATGCAAGCCGCGGAAAATGCTGCATGAGGTGCCGGGTGATGGAAGTTTTGCCGGCGCCGGATGGAGCCGTGATGATAATAAGTTTGTGATTCGTGTCAGTCATTCTTAATGATTGATTAAAATATAACTCCGGAGGAGTATCGTGTTTATAGTAAAGACAAACCCGAAGGGTTTCGGCTCCATAGGAGCCACGTGATTTTCCTCATTGCGTAACTCCTACGGAGTTAAAAAAAACTCTTTTCGATTTGCTATAAACACGTTGCCCTTCCAGGGCGTTAACGAATCATAGCCATAGCAACTTGATCTTTATATTCTTTTTATATCAGCTCCAAGCTGTCTTAACCTTTCGTCGATGTTTTGATAGCCTCTGTCGATCTGTTCAATATTTTGGATCGTGCTCTTTCCATGTGCACTCAGTGCGGCTATGAGCAATGCTACGCCCGCACGTATATCCGGACTGCTCATTGTTATACCGCGTAATTGCTGCTCACGCTCAAGCCCGATAACAACGGCCCGGTGTGGATCGCAGAGAATGATCTGTGCCCCCATGTCGATAAGTTTATCTACAAAGAACAAGCGGCTCTCGAACATTTTCTGATGTATCAACACGCTGCCTTTGGCCTGGATGGCGGTTACCAACACGATACTCAACAGATCGGGTGTGAAGCCCGGCCAGGGATGATCATAAACCGTGAGTACACCACCATCTAAATATTTTTGTATCTCGTAAAATTCCTGCGCCGGCACGTGAATGTCGTCGCCGATGATATTCAATTCTATCCCGAGCTGCCGGAATCTTTCGGGGATAATGCCTAAGTGTTCAACACCTGCATTCTTGATCGTGATATCACTTTGTGTCATCGCTGCCAAGCCGATGAAAGAACCCACTTCGATCATATCGGGCAACATGCGATGTTCTGTTCCCGTTAATTTATCAACGCCGTCGATCACCAATAAGTTGCTGCCAATGCCGCTGATCTTTGCGCCCATGCGGTTGAGCATTTTGCAAAGTTGCTGGATATAAGGTTCGCAGGCGGCGTTGTAGATCGTTGTCGTGCCCTGGGCCATGGAAGCAGCCATCAAAAGATTGGCGGTTCCGGTCACGCTCGGCTCGTCTAATAAAATATCAGTTCCTTTCAGAACCGGTGCTTCGAGATGAAAGAAGCCATCATCGCTATTGTAGGAAAATGTTGCTCCCAATTTTTCAAAACCGAGGATATGCGTGTCCATCCTTCTTCGCCCGATCTTATCTCCGCCGGGTTTTGGAATATACCCTTTTTTGAACCTGGCCAGCATCGGACCAGAGAGCATTACAGAACCACGGAGCTTGCCACTCTTTTTGTGAAAGGCTTTGCTGCGCAAGTAATCGATGTCCACGTCATCCGCCTGGAAGCTGCAGGTGTCGCTACTGATCCGGTTTACCTTCACTTTCATTTCACTCAGCAACTCGATCAGCAGGTTTACGTCGATGATGTCGGGAATATTGGTGATCGTTACTTTTTCAGATGTTAGCAGTACTGCAGAAATTACCTGCAATGCTTCATTCTTTGCACCCTGCGGAGTGATCTCTCCTGAAAGTTTTTTACCGCCTCTTACTTCAAATGAACCCATGTTCGTTTTTTTATTACGCGAATTAAAGCTAATTACGCGAATGGGGGCAAACGTAAATAAAAAACCTGATGTTCATCACATCAGGTAAGTATTTTTCAGTTCGTGTAATAACTAGTATCTCTTCTTAAAATTCCTGCCGCCGCTACCGCCCCTGTTGTCGCGACCGCCACCACCGCCACGGTTGTCTCTTCCACCACCGCCACGATTATCTCTTCCACCGCCGGTATTGCTTCTTCCGCCGAAATTTTTGCGATAGCCGCCGGTTCTTCCGCCATAATCATCACGATCCTCGCGGTTATCGGTTCTATGTTTCACAAAAGGCCTGTTATTGAATTCCAGTTCGCCCTTTGTGATGGTGGAGAGTTCGCTTTGTATCGCATCGTCATGCACCAGTTCCTTATGCCAGTTGCTGTAAGTGAGCTTCATGTAATAAGCCACTGCGTTGGCGAAGCCCTGCTTCTTTTCGGGATTCTCTTCTTTCAATGCCTTGTCGATAACAACTTCAATATTTTTTCCAAGATGATTGAACTTGGGATATCTTTTTGGATAGCGCAGGCGCTCTGGTTTTGCTTTCAGCGTTTCCCTGGTGGGGATAGGATAAGGGCTCTCCACATCAAGCGTGAAATCGCTGATCAGGAAAAGGTGATCCCATAATTTGTGACGAAAATCTTCTACATTCTTCAAATGCGGATTAAGGAAACCCATCAGCTCGATCACTGCATAAGCATTGCGCTGCCTTTCTTCTTTATTTTCGATCGATAAAAGGTATTCCACCATTTTTTGAATATGTCTGCCATATTCTTTCATGATTAAATGATTCCTGGTGGTATTGTACTCCATGTTCTCTACGTTCATATGCTACAAATTTAGGGGAAAAAAGGTTAAATGGTTTAAGGGTTTAACGTTTAAAGGTTGGGAGCAGTATGCGGTTGGTTGAGGTTTTTGGGTTTAAATAACCATTAAACCCTTAAACGTTAAACCTTTAAACGTTTTTCAGAAAGCGCTTTCTAACAAAAACGAGGGCTATCAATGCTCCCAGCGTGTCGGCCGACCAGTCAAAGAGGTCGAAACTTCTTCCCGGAATAAAAAACTTCTGGATCACTTCGGTGGTAATCCCCCAGAGCGAAACGCAGATGGCGACCTTGATACAATAATGCCATTTTTCTTGCAGATCCCGGGATGACTTAATGATCGGTCGCATGAATAAGAAAGCCAGCACAGAGAAGAGTCCGACATGAACCCATTTGTCGATATATATCTTATTCATCCAATTTTCCGGCGTGGGAATATCAGAACCCGGGAGGCACAATAGGAATGTTACCAAAAAAAACCAGGCAATACCTGGTATGAATTTTTTGCCGGCTACACCGGGACGATTAAGGCTGTTCATTGCAGAGTTTTATCCTACGCTTGCGCTGTAAGCTTCGGCAGTCATCAGGGCCGAAACAGCTTCAACATTGTCCACGGTCATTTTTACCATCCAACCGTCGCCATAAGGATCATTGTTTACCAGCTCCGGCTGAGTATCCAGCAATGGGTTGGTCTCGGTGATCGTGCCGGCAACAGGTAAGAAAAGATCGCTTACCGTTTTTACTGCTTCCACAGTTCCAAATATGTCTTCTGCGCCAAGCGCCTGGCCTTTTGTACTGATGTCGACATACACAATATCACCCAGTTCTCTTTGCGCAAAGTCGGTGATGCCAACAGTGGCAATATTACCGTCTAAAGAAACCCATTCGTGGTCCTTGGTATAATGAAGATTTTCAGGGAAGTTCATGATGCTATTAGTTTTTATTGATGCAAAATAAGTTTTTCTTGATTGACGGGCTTTATTTACCGCCGTTATTTCATCACTTCTATCTTCATCCGTACATCGTTGAGTGGCCTGTTGCCTCCGTCGCAAGCAACAGCGGCTATTTTGTCCAATACATCAAACCCGCTTTCCATTTCGCCAAAAACGGTATAGTTCATATCGAGGAAAGGGATACCGCCAACTGTTTTGTAAGCGTTACGTTTTGCGGTAGAAAATTTTTGTCCCATCTGCATTTCTAATCCATCCAACTCTGCATCGGTATATATTTTTCCTTGTGCAATATAGAACTGGCATCCGCTGCTAGCCTTCGCAGGATTTTCTGTACGGGCTGCGGCCAATGCGCCTTTTTTATGAAATAATGTTGTGTCAAATTCGGCAGGGATCGTATAACCTACATCGCCCATGCCCAGTGGGGTTCCGGGTTGTGCAGTTTTACTTAACGGATCGCCACCCTGGATCATGAAGCTTTGTATCACGCGGTGAAACAATAAGCTGTCGAAGAAATGATCGTTTGCAAGCTTGATGAAATTATCACGATGCTTTGGTGTTTGATCATAAAGCCTGAGCACCATCACACCCAGATCGGTAGTGATCTTTATTCTTGTGCCGGGAACTTTTTTAGCTGGAGCGGTTGTAGTCATTTTTTTAACGGTGGTTTTTTTAACGGTGGTTGTCTTAGCCGTTGTTTTTTTAACAGGTGTTTTTTTAACCTGGGCGCCTGCGGTAATAGCGAAGCACATCATCAATACAAAAGGGATCGCGATCTTTAGTTTCATAAAAAAAATAATTAGTCGATAAAATTCTGGTTTTGAAAATATAATAAAATATGGTCCTTTAAAAAATTTTCCTGCTCGATCATGATAAAGCCGGGCAGGGGTTTTAGTTGTTTAAAATGCGGCCATCCGTCGGCGTCATTTCCTTCCAGGGCATAATAACCGGACTGCGAAAGTACAGTACAAACGGCAATATGCATGAGGTCCTGTTTTTCTTCTTTGGTAAAATCCTGTTTGCCGGAGCCCAGCTCCTGTATGCCGATAAGGAAAAGGATACCGTCCATATCGGGCTTTATGCCAAAGCGCTCTTTTAGCTTGATCCTCAATTTCAACCACCTTACCTGCAGGTCGTCCTGTGCTTGTTGCATGGGGGCAAAGATAAGCTTCAAGCCACAAGCCGCAAGGGAGAAGCAAAACGATTTAACGCCCCTTTTTAAATTAATCAAAGATCTCTGGAATCATTAGACTTGTCCCTTGAGGCTTGTAGCTTGGAGCTCACTTCACTATCTTTGCCAAAATTTTTGCAAATTCATGTTACAGATAAATTACATCAGGCAGAATACGGCATTGGTAAAAGAGAAGTTAGGGATAAAGCATTTTGCTGATGTGTCGGTAGTGGATAAGATATTGGAAACAGATGAGCAGGTGCGGAAACTAAAAACCGAGAGTGAGGCATTACAGGCAACGATCAATGCCGGAAGTAAGGAGATCGGAATGCTGATGGGCAAAGGAGAAAAAGATGCAGCCGAAACGAAAAAAACGGAGATAGCGCAACATAAAGTACAGCAACAGCAATTAAATCAACAGTTGAGCGAGGTGGAAAAATTGTTGCTGGATGAGCTGTTGAAATTACCCAACCTGCCGCACGATTCTGTTCCCAAAGGCAAAACACCGGCCGACAATGAAGTGGTAAGAGAGAATGGGGCGAAGCCAGAGCTTCCATCAACGGCAAAGCCACATTGGGAGCTCATCAAACAATATGATATTGTAGATTTTGAAACCGGGGCAAAATTAACCGGTAGCGGTTTTCCACTATACAAAGGAAGTGGGGCCAAACTGCAAAGGGCGCTGATCCAATATTTCCTGGATTACAATACTGCTGCAGGATATACCGAATATTTACCGCCATTGATGGTAAATGAAGCTTCGGCTTATGGCACGGGACAATTGCCGGACAAGGAAGGGCAGATGTATCATGCGACAGCAGATGGCTTTTATCTTATTCCGACATCAGAAGTTCCGCTCACCAATATTTACCGCGACGAGATCATTAAAGAGAGCAGCCTGCCGGTGAAGATGACCGCATTTACACCCTGTTTCAGAAGAGAGGCAGGAAGTTTTGGCAGCGATGTGCGTGGATTGAACAGGGTGCATCAATTTGATAAAGTGGAGATCGTACAGATCGTTCACCCGGCAAATAGTTATGATGTGCTGGAAGAGATGGTGCAGCACGTGGAAAAGTTATTGCAATCACTGGAATTGCCTTACCGCATTTTACGGCTATGCGGCGGCGATATGAGTTTTGCATCAGCACTCACTTATGACTTTGAAGTTTACAGTGCGGCGCAGCAAAAATGGCTGGAGGTTAGTTCAGTTAGTAATTTCGAAACCTTCCAAACCAATCGCATGAAGATCAGGTTCAAGGATGCCGACAATAAAACACAATTGCTGCACTCGCTGAATGGTTCTTCGCTTGCATTGCCGCGTATTGTTGCTGCCTTGCTCGAAAACAATCAAACGGCAGAAGGTATCAACCTGCCCAAAATATTGCATCCATATTTTGGCGCAACAACCATCCATTAACAAAAAATTTCCGTTGTGCGAATACCTTGAGGGGCGAATCTTCCTATATTTATACTTCGTAAAAAAATAAAACACCGACACGCATGAAAAAATTTTTGATACCCGCAGTTCTTGTATTGGTTTGGGGTTGTTCGCATAAGTCGACACCGTCGAAAACTGAAATGAATACAACCACGAGTTCTGCTCCAATCATAGCTGACAAACCGCCAATGGAAAATAACCCGACAACAGCTTCTGCTGCGACCACGGGCGCCGTAGCTGCTGCCAACTCGCCAGAAAAGGGCGCAAAAATAGTAGAAAGGCCGGGATCGGGAAATGATGCTGCTGCCATAGCGGGACAAGCTACCTACAATGCAAAATGCAACCGTTGTCATGGATATAAGATCACTACCGATTACACTGTTGACCGCTGGATAAGCGTTATGCAGGTGATGGCAATGAAAGCTAATCTTACTGATATCGAAAAAGAGAATGTGCTGGCTTATGTGAAGGCGAATGCAAAGCACTAAATAGTTAGTAGTTTAGAGTTAAAAGTTATGAGTTAAGAAGAGCCTTTCAACTCTTAACTCTAAATTCTTAACTCTTAACTTCCATTCCTTTTAACTTCCTTATTTTTTTATTCATCACGTAAAACCACGCAGGCGGTACCAATGCCAATATCATACTTCCGGGATATCCCGTAGGTAATTGCGGCGCTTCTTCGTGATGTTGCAATACCTGGTATTTTCGGCTGGCAAGATAATGATGATCGCTGTGCCGGCTAAGTTCAAAAAGCATTATTCTTCCCAACACATGATTGCTGTTCCAACTGTGCGCAGGCATTGCCCGCTCATATTTGCCTTCTGATAATTTTTTGCGCTGCAGTCCGTAGTGTTCAATATAATTTACCGTTTCCAATAAAGCGATCCCAATAGCTGCTGCGCATAAAAAATAGATCGTTATCAACCAGCCGAACTGGTAAAATATCAACCCGACAAATGCCAATTGAATAACGTGCGCCTGCAACATTTCGTTCCGCCAATTAAAAACTGAATGTCCCTGTTTCTTCATTTCTCCATTGGCGATCTTCCATGCAGAGAGATAAGAAAAGATGACTGTTCGGAAATAAAAAATATAGACTGGCTCATTGAAACGTGCGCTGCTGGGGTCCTCGGGCGTTGCCACGTTTTTGTGATGTCCTTTATTGTGCTCAATAAAGAAGTGCATGTACAAAGAAGTGAGCAATAAAGATTTGGCAAGAAATTGTTCGAATACATTTACCCGGTGGCCCAATTCATGCGCTACGTTGATGCCAAAACTGCCGCAAAGCAAACCCATGGTCCATATCCTTCCGGCGATTTCCCACCAAAGCAAACCAGTGGTTCTCACAGAGAATAAAAAATAAACAAGTGCAGCAAACTGCATCGGCACAATGATGTACAAAAGCCAATCATACAACCTGTCTTTTTTTGCCAATTCTTCCTCGGCCGCATCAAGGTTCTTTTCATCTGGTTTGATAAAAAGTTCGAGCAGGGGTAATACGATCCAGGCATACATCATAGGCAGCCAGGTAAGCCATCCTCTTGCTGTGAACGCGATCAATGCAAAAGCATAAACCGTAATGGGAGAAATATATTTGAATGCCTTGATGCGCATGGGAGGAAATGTTGCGCCAAGTTAGTAAAAGATTTCCTTCGATTGTTCTGCCACAGATTACACAGATTTTCGCAGATCGTTCTCCTCTGTGTTAATCCGTGCAATCTGTGGCAAAAAAAATCTGCCGAAGGCAGATTGTAAAAAAAAGTTTCCCGCAGATCTCGTAAATTTCCCTGATCTGTACATCAGCGAAATCAGCGGTATCTGCGGGAAACACAAAATTATTTCGAGAAATCATACACCCTATGCGTTGGCGCAGGGAATAAATGATTGATCATGTTTTTTATCTTATCTGCCCAGGAGTCGGTTACCTGCGGCCTGTTCTCAAAAAACTCAGCCTGCATTATTTTTAATTTTACCAAAACCAATTTTCCGTACGCTCCTTTTTGGTAATCATCGCCCAACCCTTCGTTTTCATCTTCAACGATATTTGCTTTTCCACTTACCTGTAGCCTGCAGTCCGTGCCCTTCCGGTAATAATCGAGATAGGCGTAGAACGACCTGTCGATATATTTTGCGTAATTGCCATTGCAGGAAGTGAAAAACCATACCGTTCCGTCGTCATCCACCTTTATTGTCTGGATGATATTGTTGGGCAGGTGCAATTCAGAATTGAATTCGGATTTGAACAATGCGATTTTGATAGAACTGATCTTCTGCTTCAGAAAATCGAGGTTGTCGTCTTGATGGTCATCGTATAACATAAAAGTTGATTTAGTGATGCCGGTCACTTTAAGACAGGCAAAAGCAATACCAGTTTAAAAACCAAAAGCAACACCTGATTATTTCCGTTAATTATCGACGTTTGGATTGGTTGCCTGAGGAACAAATTCCTCATTTTGAGACGGAATCCTTCGGATTTTGGCTGCTTTAAGAGCCGGGCATAAATATTAACATTGGTGAATAAAAAAAATAATTAAACTTAGCGTTGAAAAATCAGTCATAGGCTGGTTACACTCTACACGACATAAATTTTTTACATATCATGGCTGTATCCAATCGCTTAAAGAACCAGCACTTGCTATGGCGCTCCGCCTTCGGGCCAATGGCCGAAAATGCTGCCGACCTTGATAATATTTCTCAAAAAAAATTATGGGAGCTCTTGCTTAAGACGTCCGCTAAAAGGCCCGATAAACTCGAAGTTGCCCAGAACCTCGTAGATGGGTTGATGAAAGGCATTAAGGATGTGGTTGATCTTCAAAAAAAAGAATTGACCGCTGACCAGAAAAAGCAAATGCAGCAGCAATCCAGGGAAGATCTTAAAACCCTCAACATCCGCTGGCTGGAGGAGATGATCAACAGCGAAGCGCAATTGAGAGAGAAGATGAGTTTGTTTTGGCACGGGCATTTTGCAACACGTGTTATCAATAGTTATTTCCAGCAGGAGTTATTGCAGATCATCAGGGAAAATGCACTCGGCAATTTTAAAGATCTTTTAAAAGAAGTGAGCAGGAGCCCGTCGATGATCCAGTTCCTCAATAATCAACAAAACAAAAAACAGCACCCCAACGAGAATTTTGCGAGAGAGGTAATGGAGTTGTTTACATTGGGAAGAGGAAATTATACCGAAAATGATATCAAAGAAGCCGCAAGAGCCTTTACGGGATGGGGTTTCAACCTACAGGGGGAATTTGTGTTCAGAAAGGGGCAACACGATGATGGCAGGAAAACCGTTTTGGGAAAGTCGGGCAATTTCGATGGCGACGATATCATCAACATCTTACTCGAACAAAAGCAAACCGCCAGGTTCATCACCAAAAAAATATACAAATACTTTGTCAACGATACCGTTGATGATGCCAAAGTAGAATGGCTGAGCGATCGCTTTTATAAAAATGATTACGATATAAAAAAATTGTTGGAAGATATTTACCTCAGCGATTGGTTCTACGATGAAAAAAATATCGGCAGCAGGATAAAATCTCCGATCGAATTATTAGCGGGCATCAGGCGCTTCCTGCCAATGGAGATGCAGAACGACCAGGCGCAATTATTATTTCAACGCACACTCGGACAAATATTATTTTATCCTCCAAACGTTGCGGGATGGCCGGGAGGAAAAAACTGGATCGACAGCAGTTCACTGATGTTGCGCCTGCGCATTCCGCAGATCATCACAGCAAATGAGGCGATCGACATTCGTCCAAAGTCAGACGATGATACGAACATGGGACAGATGATGGACGCCAATCTCAAAAAAATGCAAGACACCGTGAAAGGTGGTACTGCAACAATAGAGTGGTCTGCTGTAAACAAGATATTTGAAAAAATACCCCGGGAAAATCTGCTGCAAAAAATATCTGCTACGGTTTTGCAAACGAAAAGCCAGGTGAGCACTACGGTGCTGGATAAATATCTGAATAACGAAAGCAGGGAAAACTATATCAAGAGTGCTGTCGTAAATCTGATGAGTACGCCAGAGTATCAGCTTTGCTAATTCAAAATTTAGAATTCAAAATTCAAAATAGAAGTTATGGTTATTAAACGCAGAGAATTCTTACAGGTCGGTTCGCTGGCAACAGCATCTCTCATGCTGCCAAAATTCTTAAAGGCATTTGAAAAGCCGATGATGGTGCCGCCGGGAAATAAAGTGGTGGTGGTTATTCAGCTTAGTGGCGGCAACGACGGTCTCAATACCGTGATTCCTGTGCGCAACGATATTTATTATAAGGAGCGCCCAAAACTGGGAATTGAAAAGGATAAAGCATTGCTGATAACGGATGAAATTGGATTGAATCCCGCGCTGGCAGGTTTCAAAGAATTGTTTGATGATGGAAGCCTGGCTATTATGAACAGCGTGGGTTATCCCAATCCTGATCGCTCCCATTTTCGCAGCATGGACATCTGGCAAAGCGCCAGCGCAAGCAATGATTATGTGTACACCGGCTGGCTCGGACGTTACCTGGATGCGCAATGCAAGGGATGCGATAGGCCAACGCAGGCCATGGAAATGGATGATGTGCTGAGTATGGCTTTGAAAGGAGAGGAGAGTAAGGGGCTTGCTTTCAAAGATCCCAAACGTTTGTTCAATAGCGCCACCGGAAAATATTTTAAGGACCTTGGCAACAATCACCAACACGGCGAAGAAACAATCGATTATTTGTATAAGACGATGAGTGAAACGCTCAGCAGCGCCGAATATATCTACCAACAGAGCAAAGCGCATCCTTCTTCAGAAACCTATCCCGGTACGGAATTGGGTAAGGACCTGAAGACAATTGCTTCGCTGATCTTTTCTGACATCAATACCAAGGTATATTATGTAAGCCTCGGCAGTTTTGATACGCACGTGGCCCAGGATGGCCAGCAAAAAAGATTGTTCACAGAATTGAGTGATGCGGTAAAAGCATTTACCTCGGATCTGAAAAAGAACAATCGCTTCCAGGATGTGATGATCATGAGTTTCTCGGAATTCGGCAGAAGGGTTTCGCAAAATGCCAGCGGCGGAACCGATCATGGCACAGCAAACAATATGTTCTTCGTGAGTGGAGGCTTAAAAGAAAAAGGTGTGCTGAATGCTATGCCCGATCTGTCAGACCTTACAGAAGGTGATCTGAAGCATAAGGTTGATTTTAAAAGTGTGTATGCCACCGTGCTGAATAAATGGCTTGGGGCAAATGATAAAGCGATATTGGGTAAGCAGTATGAGTATTTGAATTTTATATAAAAATAAAACCCGGTGATGGCCGGGTTTTATTTTGTTATTTTTTTAATGCTGTTCGATAAAGCATCCATCCCATTAAAGCAAAGAATGCGACTCCAAATAAACTATATCCACTGACGCCAAGCATATTACTAAGCCCATTTTCCATGCTCACATGACTCAAGAAACTGGCGCCTCCTTCGCTGCCGGCAACAAATGCAATGATAACCCCTGAAATGGCGCCTCCTGCTACAAGTCCTGTTGCAAACAGGCTTCCCTTGCCTAATTCTTCTTCCTCAGCATTTGCTTCTTTATTCGCTTTTTTCTTTTTCCTTTCTATTAATCCTTTAATTGCGCCTCCTATTGCGATCGGTAGAGTAGTTGATAAGGGAAGATAAGCACCCACCGCAAAACTTAAAGATTTAATGCCACATAATTCCATTACCACGGCAAGGAAAATACCAACAAAAATATATTGCCAATCAAGATTATGTGACTGAATCCCTTTTATCAATGTAGCCATCAATGTTGCTTGTGGAGCAGGGAATTTTTCTGTGCCGATCAAATGGTTGGTACCCTGGCTGATCATATTGGCTGAAGGAGTATCAAGATATTTTATAGTAATTCCGATAACAATTGATGAAACAATCGCTCCAACAAATAAGCCGATCTGTTGATTACGCGGCGTAGCTCCAATAATATAGCCGGTCTTCAGGTCTTGTGATGTGGCTCCTGCATTGGCTGCAGCGATACAGATCATTCCACCAACTACCAATACCAATGGCTCGTAAGCTTGTCCTGTCCATCCAACTGCCAGGAATATCAGACTTGTGCCCATAACCGTTGCGATCGTCATGCCACTGATAGGATTATTAGATGAACCTATTAATCCAACGATACGAGAAGAAACGGTAACGAATAAAGCTCCGAAAATAATTACCAGTACACCGATCAGTAGTTTTTGCAGGAAGCTATCACCCGGTATTTGTGGCAATACAGAGATCAAAGCGATCAATGCCAAACTTCCAAAGCCAACGACCTTTAAACTAAGATCCCTATCTGTTCTTAAGACAGTGCCGCTTTCGCCTGCCGAATTGCTTTTGATAGAGGAAAAACTTCCTTTTATAGACTTAACGATCGTAGGTATTGTTTTGACCAAGGTGATAATCCCTCCGGCGGCAACTGCACCCGCGCCTATCTGGCGAATAAAGCCATAATAAATGGCAGCAGAATAATCTGTAAAGCTATGCGTGGCTGCATTCCATCCTCCCTTACCACCATCTTTTGCTATGTCTGCGAGGTAACCCAATTTTACCAATTGATGTGCGATAGTATCGGGCGATACAAGAAAAGATAGTAAAGGAATAAGCACCAACCAGCTTAATACTCCACCCGCAACAAGCACTCCTGCAATTCGCGGACCTATGATATAACCCACACCAAGGTATTCTGGTGTTATTTCACCGGCGATCTTTGCCGATGGAAAGAACTTATTCGTTTGCTTGGTGATATAGAAAGGCAATTCATGAATGACATGAAGTACTTTTTGCAAAATGGCATATAAAAATGCGACCCCTAATCCCCAGAAAGCGGTTTTTGCAAAATCTCCACCTTTTTCGCCAGCCATTAAAACATCAGCACAGGCTGTACCCTCGGGATAAGGCAAGATGCCGTGTTCATTCACTATTAAGGCTTTTCTTAAAGGGATCATCATCAGTGTTCCCAGTATGCCACCGACAATCGCAAGGATCAATATCGTGAGGTAGTTGAAGTATGTAGCACTGTCTGGAGAAGAAAGAAATAGAAATCCCGGCAACGTGAACGCAACGCCTGACGCAATGCTTTCGCCAGCGCTGCCTGTTGTTTGAATGATATTATTTTCGAGGATGGTCGTTTTAAAAAATCTTCTTCCCAATGTAATTGCGATCACTGCAATAGGAATAGAAGCAGATACGGTAAGTCCGGCTTTTAAAGCCAGGTAAACATTGGCTGCACCGAATATTACCCCAAATAGCGCTCCCAATAAAATTGACTTTACTGAGAGTTCCTTCATGAATGTTTGAGGGGAAACAAATGGGCGAAATAATTTCTTTTCGGACATAAGCTAGATTTTGATAAAGAAAGATAATAAAAAAGGCGATACGTTATGTATCGCCTTGATGGAAGGAAAATTATTTTAAGCTGAACCTGTTTTGTCTTTTACGATCTGATTCAGTGATTTTATTCGGGAATAGATCAATATACCTCCTATAAATGCTGCTATCACCAATATCAGGAAGAACATTTTTTTATCTGTAAAATTATCCCAGAAGCTGGTCATCACGCCGGCGATCTTGCCGCCAATTGAAGTAGAGAGGAACCATCCACCCATCATCAATGCAGTGAGTCTTGCCGGTGCCAGTTTGGACACGAGCGATAAACCTATAGGACTTAGGAATATTTCACTGATGGTAAATACAAAATAAGTGCCCCAAAGCCAGACCGGCAACGCTTTATTGGTATAAATAGAAGGCACCGACATTATGGCGAATACCATTACCAATGCAGATAAGCCCGAAATAAATAATGCCATTCCGAATTTAGATGCAGTGGTTGGTTCTTTCCCTCGCTTTCGCAAATAGTCAAAGAGTGGAACAAATATCAATGTAAGCACTACGATGAACAAAGGATTTATTGACTGGAACAACTCTGTGTTGGCTAATTTTACGTCCTTGCCTTGCGGCCATTGGTCTTTTGGCACATTGTTGAAATAAGGATCGGGGCCCATTACCTGTATTACTTTGCCGCTATCATCTTTAACATCCACTAAGTATTGATCTACTTTATTCACCAATCTTGGTGTATCGTTCACGGTTTCCATCATGCCGAGGGTGCTTGCAATTTTTTGAGTAACCGGCGATACCGTTCGATCAGTATGCTTTTGCGCCCACAGGGTTAGTCCTGTCGAATTTTGATTGTAGATCGTCCAGAAAACAATACCGATCGCAAAAATGAAGAGGAGCGCTCCTATACCTTTCTTATCCTGACCGGTTGCCTTCACCCATAGGGAGATGTAGAAAGCAATAATTGGAAGACATGCAAATATGAACGCGTCATTTGCTTTACTGCCCATTATAGTATTATGAAAAAGAAGGCCCGGAACGATCCAGCCGATTATTGCCGCAATTATAGCGGGTAAAAAAACGTATCCGATTATTTGTCCGAAGGACATGTCTTCTTTTTGGGGCGCTTTTTTTATGTCGGCATGTTTAACTTCTTTTAAGAATGTTGCCAAAATGATCATACCGATGATCAGGCCGACACCCGCTGCCGCAAATGCATAGCCCCATCCATATTTATTTCGGAGATATGCGGCAACGAAATTGCAGACAAAAGCGCCGATATTGATCCCCATGTAAAAGATATTGTACGCATTATCTTTTAAAGGCTTAAGGTCTTCGCGGTTGTAAATATTGCCCAACAGTGTGGAAATATTTGGCTTGAAAAAACCATTCCCCACAATGATCAATGCAAGGGAGCAAAACATGGCCGTATCACCCGGAATGGAAAGGCAGAGATAACCTGCCGCCATCAATGATCCTCCAAGGAATATGGATTTGGTATACCCCAAGTACCTGTCGGCTACAAGTCCCCCAATAAAAGGAGTGAGGTAAACAAGCGCAATAAAGCTTCCTACAATATCTGCGCCTACCCTGCTTGAGAATCCTTTACCACCGGTAGTAGTATCAGTCATATAGATGAACAGAATACCCACCATCAGGTAATAGGCAAATCGTTCCCACATTTCTGTAAAGAACAGCACATATAATGCCTTGGGATGCTTTCCTTGTTTTGCTTGTATATTAATTTCTAATGGATCCATATTGTTTGTTTTTTTGCTGAATTATTATTTATATGTCTCAAAATAGTGAAATTCCTCTTACCAATCCTAAATCGGCGCTTCAATTTTAAATATACGTTAAGAAAAACGCATATGTACAACCGTTTATAAAATTTTTACTTTTTCAATTAAAGGAAGATTAAATTCGCAAACCAAATCTACAAGCTCACCCAACTTATTTACTGATGAACATCCTTTTGATCGGTTCGGGCGGAAGAGAACATGCTCTGGCCTGGAAAATAAAACAAAGCCCTTCCTGTGATCATTTATTTATTGCACCGGGTAATGCAGGCACTGCGTATTTTGGAACTAATGTAGACATCCCCGTTACAGATTTTCAATCGCTATCGACGCTTTGTATCAACGAAAAGATCGACATGGTACTCGTTGGTCCAGAGGAGCCGTTGGTAAATGGCATCTATGATTTTTTCAAAAACGATCCTGATACAAAAGACATCCAGCTGATCGGACCATCGAAGGCAGCATCTCAACTGGAAGGCAGTAAGGCCTTTGCCAAGGAGTTCATGAAAAAACATGATATCCCCACTGCGGCTTATGAAGAATTCACTGTTAGCAATTACATGATGGGCGTTGATTATATCAAAGCCCATCCGTTGCCGGTAGTATTAAAAGCAGATGGCCTTGCTGCGGGAAAAGGAGTGATGATATGCCAGAATCATATCGAGGCATTGTCGGAATTTGAATTGATGATACACCGTTCCAAGTTTGGCGAGGCAGGAAAAAAAGTGGTAGTTGAAGAATTTTTGCCCGGTATAGAACTAAGTGTGTTTGTGCTTACTGATGGCGAAAACTATGTGCTGCTGCCGGAAGCAAAGGACTACAAGCGGGTGGGAGCCGGCGATACAGGACTCAACACCGGCGGAATGGGTGCAGTAAGTCCGGTGCCATTTGCAGACGCAATGTTTTTACAAAAAGTAAAAAATAAAATAATCGAACCAACACTTGCCGGTTTGAAAAAAGATAAGCTTATCTATAAAGGATTTATTTTTTTTGGTTTGATGAACAATGAAGGTATACCCAGCGTGATCGAATACAATTGCAGAATGGGCGATCCGGAAACAGAAGCCGTGATGCCAAGAATAAAGAATGATCTTGTTGAATTGCTTTTGGCTACGTCACAACAACGACTACACGAAACTAAGATTGAAACGGACCAGCGCATGACAGCAACTGTGGTGGCGGTCAGTGGGGGGTATCCGGGTGTTTATGAAAAAGGTAAGGTTATTCTCGGACTGGAAGCAGAGGTTTTGCCCGGTAGTTTGGTTTTTCAATGCGGAACCAAACAGGAAGATAAGGATACACTTACGAATGGCGGAAGGGTATTGGCCGTAACCTCTTTTGGCGATACGCTTGCCGAAGCCGCTGAGCAATCTAATTACATGATGGAGCAATTGTATTTCGAAGACATGTACTTCCGCGATGATATCGGGTATGAGTTTCGGTAAGTAAATAAATTCCCCATCAGTTCAGCGTGGTCATCAAAAGATCTCCCAGCTAACACTATAGTATAAACGTAGTTGCATTTTTTGGTAACTATATCCGCATTATTTTCAGCTAAATAACTTAGCAAGCCCTCTGCCAGACGGTGTTTTCCCAAACCCAGCTTGCCTGAAACTTTTTCATAAAATGTTGAAAAATAAAGAGTTTGCCGTTGTTAATTCAAATATTTTCCATCAACTTTGCGTTCATCAATTATAAATACTTTTCACTTTTCTGAATATGGGCCTTTTCAATTTTTTTACACAAGAGATCGCGATAGACCTGGGCACGGCTAATACCCTCATTATACATAACGATGAAGTAGTGGTGAATGAACCGTCGATAGTAGCGCTTGACAGGAACAATCCTAAGAACATTTTAGCCGTGGGCAAGAAGGCATTGATGATGCACGAAAAAACCCACGAAAGCATTCGCACGGTGCGCCCCCTAAAAGACGGGGTGATAGCAGATTTTAATGCTGCCGAGTTGATGATCAGGGAGATGATCAAAATGATCTACCCCAAAAAACCCCTGTTTGCGCCAAGTTGGCGGATGATGATCTGCATTCCCAGCAGCATTACAGAGGTGGAAAAGCGTGCGGTAAGGGATAGCGCAGAGCAGGCCGGGGCCAAAGAGGTATATCTCATCCATGAACCCATGGCCGCGGCCCTGGGTATCGGTATCGACGTGGAAGAACCCGTTGGTAACATGATCATTGATATTGGGGGTGGTACTACGGGTATTACCGTGATCGCCCTGGCAGGTATCGTTTGCGACCAAAGTATCCGTATTGCCGGCGACGAATTCACTGCTGATATCATGGAAGCCCTTCGCCGCTACCACAGCTTGTTGATCGGCGAGCGCACTGCCGAGCAGATCAAGATCCAGGTTGGTGCCGCAATGAAGGACCTCGATAATCCACCCGATGATATTCCCGTAAACGGACGTGACCTTGTAACCGGCATCCCCAAACAGGTAATGGTGAGCTACCAGGAAGTAGCCGAAGCATTGGATAAAAGCATCTTCAAAATTGAAGAAGCCATCTTGAAAGCACTGGAAACCACTCCACCCGAACTGGCTTCGGATATTTATCGCCGCGGTTTATACATCACCGGTGGTGGTGCGTTGCTTCGGGGACTGGACAAGCGCTTGAATGCAAAGATCAAATTGCCGGTGCATGTAGCCGATGATCCCCTGAAGAGTGTTGTACGTGGCACAGGGATTGCTCTGAAACACTATGATCGCTATCCGTTTGTAATGAGATAAAAGAAATGAGCTTCAAGCTACAAGACGCAAGGGGGCCAGGTTTTTATATCCAACCCTTCTTTTTCCAAAGGTAGTTTGCAAATATTTTGCTTCTCCCTTGTAGCTTCTCCCTTGCAGCTCTACTATTGACTACCGACTAATAACTATTAACTACTCCCCGGTGCGTAATATCTTTCTCTTCATCCGTCGCTACTTTAATTTTCTTTTTTTCCTGGTATTACAGGTATTCAGCATTTATTTGATCGTTCATTACAGTCGCTACCATAAGGCGATGTTTACTGCTACGGTAAACCAATTCACCGGTATGATAAATGCCCAATATGATAAGGCGAGGTATTACCTGGATCTCAAAAAAACAAATGATTCCCTGGTTAAAGCAAATGAGCGGTTGTATAATAAACTTCGCGCCGACTTTGAATTGCCCGATACCAGCACAAAAATAATGATCGACACCATCAGGGTGGATTCGCTGCTGCAATATAGGAAGTACAATTATTTCAATGCGAAAGTGGTTTCAAATTCCGTTTCTGCACAAAACAATTTCATTGTGTTGGGGAGGGGAAGTGCACAAGGGTTGAAAGAAGATATGGGTGTTATCGATCCCAATGGCGCTGTGGTGGGAAAGATAACAGAAGTGAGTAATGATTATGCAGTGGTGATGAGCCTCCTGCACAAGGATAGCCACTTCCAGGGCAAATTGACACATGGTGGAGAAACCGGCATTTTGAATTGGGATGGAAAGACCCCGAATATCATTACACTGAACGGCATCCCTAAAAGCGCCAAAGTAGCAAAAGGCGATAGCGTTATCACCAGTGGCTCCAGCACCAGTTTGCCCAGGGGAATGATGATAGGTTATGTGGAAGAGATCATCGCGGAAAAAAGTACCAATAATTACACGATCAAATTAAGATCGGCTGCAAATTTTTATAACCTGGAATTTGTGTACGCCATCGACAATAAACAAGCAGAAGAGATCAATAAAATACTCGACAAAGCAAAAAGCAAAACTCAATAGTTAGTTCGCTTCAATGAATACACTGGTAAAAAATATCATCCGATTTGCTTTTTTCATCCTGGTACAGGTATTTGTGCTGGATAAGATAAAGCCCTTGCACCAGATGGTAACACCTTATATTTATTTCCTTTTTATTTTGTGGTTGCCATTTCGCCTCAAGCGTAGCTGGCTCATGCTGATCGCATTCGCATTGGGACTTACCATGGATAGTTTCAGGTTCAGCTTTGGCTTTCATTCAGCAGCCTGTGTGCTGATCGCTTACTTCCGGCCTTATTTGGTCAACTTGCTTATCCCGCAGGAAGGGGCCGATACCAACTATGAAGAGCCGTCTATTAAAAGTATGGGCGGCGCCATACCATACCTGGTGTATATCGGTGTGCTCACGCTTATCCATCATGCTTGGCTGTTCTTCCTCGAAGCATGGCAGTTCGGGAATATCTGGTATTTTTTGGGGAAGACAACATTGAGCACAGCAATAAGTTTGCTGTTGATCATCATCGCAGAATTGTTATTTGTGCGCAAACAAAAGTTCCGAACCAATACCGCATAACATGAGTGAAACTGCGTTTTTTCCTATGGTACAAAAACTATTAACTTTTAACTCCTAACTAATAAGTGTCTGTATTTAACCAGTCGAGAAAAAATGTGATCATACTTGTCTTCATTGGCATGTTCCTGGTCATTATTTTACAACTGGCCAGCCTTCAATTATTTTCTTCCAAATACCGGATCCAGTCTGATGAACAAGGCACATTTCGCAAAGTGATCTATCCCGATAGAGGTATCGTGTACGACAGGAAAGGCCGTGCCATCTTACAAAACACCACGATCTACGACCTGATGGTTACCCCCGGAAAAATAAAAGGCACCGATACCGCAGCGCTCTGCAATATATTAGGCATTGATACCGCAGAATTCAGGAAACGCATCGTTAACGCCATCGTAAAAAATAAAAGCTACAGGGCTTCCGTGTTTGAAGCACTGCTTAGCAATGAAAAGATGGCAAAGTTCCAGGAGAACATGTTCAAATTTGCGCCTGGGTATTATTTACAACAACGTTCGATAAGAGACTATCCTTATGATGCAGGTGGAAATATCCTAGGATACCTGGGAGAAGTAGATTCTAATATTTTGAAGAATCCAAAATACGAAGGCTACCTCATCGGAGATTATATCGGTAAAGTGGGATTGGAGAAAACCTATGAAAAAGTGTTGATGGGACAGCGTGGCATCGAGCTTTGGAAACGCGATAATAAGAACCGCCTCACCGACCGCATCGAAAACGGTAAATACGACACGGTGGCTATCGCGGGGCAAAACATGCATACATCGTTGGATATCGAATTGCAGGAACTGGGAGAAAAATTGATGCAGAACAAACTGGGTTCTATTGTTGCCATTGATCCCAAAACCGGTGGCATACTTTGCATGGTGAGCAGCCCTACATTTAAACCAAAATTATTGACCGGTTCTGAAAGACGGAAACATATCGGCGAGTTGTTGATGAATCCTGCACTGCCTTTATTGAATCGTTCGGTGGGAGCAACTTATTCGCCCGGATCCACATTTAAAACTTTGCAGGCATTGGTGGGATTGCATGAGCAAGTGATCGCCACTGATTTTCGCATATCATGTTCAGGCGCATTTTATGGTTGTGGTAGCGGCAAGCCAATGAAATGTCTCGACCGGGGCACTTTCGATCTGCGCAATGCCATCACTATTTCCGACAATACTTATTTTGCCACGGTGATGCAGCGTGTCATCAACAATCCTAAATATCCCAACATCGATAGCAGCCTTGCAGCCTGGGATCGCTACATGTATGCATTCGGACTCGGACATAAATTGGGTGTGGATGTGCCCGCAGAGAAAAGAGGCAATATTCCTACACCGGATTATTTCAATAAAATTTATGGAAACGGAAAATGGAACTACTGTAGTTTTCGTTCGGTGAGTATCGGCCAGGGTGAAGTAGATGTGACACCGATGCAGGCTGCAAATGAAATGTGTTATCTCGCCAACAAAGGCTGGTATGTTATTCCTCATCTTGTTGATTCAATAGAAGGCGGAGATAAATTCGACATGTTGAGTAAGTATAAGGAAAGACATAATGCCATTGATATTCCTGATAGTGTGTTTGAAGCCGTTCATGATGGTATGCAGGGCGTGGTTGACCGGGGAACGGGTGTGGCGGCAAAGGTTGCCGACATTGCTATATGTGGTAAGACAGGTACAGTGGAAAATTATTACCGTGGTGTAAAGCAACCCAATCACGCATTTTTCTGCGGCTTTGCGCCACGCGACAATCCGAAGATCGCTATCATGTGTGTTGTGGAAAACAGCGGCCGCTTTGGTGGAACGTATGCCGCGCCAATAGTTGGGTTGATGATAGAAAAATATCTAAAGGATTCGATCACCGATCCAAAACGGTTGGCAAGGATCGATCAGTTATCGGAGCTGAACCTGATACCGGCACGTATCTATACCGAGATAAAACGCCAGGATTCGTTGGCGCATTCCAAAGACTCGGCATACCTGATCGCAAAAGGATATATCAGGATCCTCAAGGATTCACTTGAAGTGGATGAGACCGATGAGATCAATGATGTTGAGAAAGCACAAAAAGATTCTCTTAAAACAAAGAAAGAGCTACCCAAAAAAGATAGTAGTGCCACGAAGATCAGTTCACCGGCAATTTTGCCAGACGAAAAAAAGAAGAATAAAGATTCAGTAAACCAACGATGATCTTTTCCTCGCGGAAGAAGATCAAGCTATGTATCAAAAGAATCCCTCCATATCAAAAGGCATCGATTGGATGATGGTGAGCCTTTATGTGCTCATTGTGCTCATTGGATTGCTGTGTATATTTTCGGTTGAATACAGGACCAATGATAATATCATGCAAAACCTGATCGGGTTTAAAAAGAATTACAGTAAACAGTTATTTTATTTTGGCGCATGTTGCATTTTGGCCATCTTCATATTGCTTACCGACAGTAAATTATTCACCGCAACGGCCAACCTCTCTTATCTTTTTGGTATCGTGCTGGTACTCGCAACTTTTGCCGTAGGTAAAGAGATAAAGGGTTCCAAAAGCTGGATACCACTTGGTTTCATGAACCTGCAACCCGTTGAGTTGTGTAAGATATTTACTGCGCTGGCTTTGTCGAAATATCTTTCGATGCCGGAGATGGATTTTCGAAAACCCAAATCACAACTCATCGCTGCGATCATTGCATTTGCTCCCGCGGTTTTGTCGGTGTTGCAAGGCGAAACCGGACTTGCGCTCGTATATTTTGCTTTTCTGATCCCCATGTACAGGGAAGGTTTGCCGCCGGGATATTTGATCAGCCTGATCTCACTCGGAGCGCTTATCGTTATTAGCCTGGTCTTGCCCATAAAGACGATCCTTATATTGTTTACTGTGATAGCAGGATTGAGTAGTTATTATATGCGGCGACAATTTAAGAGAGACAGAACCCTGCTAATAAAGATCATCGGTATTTGGATATTTAGTTCCATTGTCGCTACGGTTGGTATCAAGATCCTGATGACAAAAGTGCTGAAGTCTTACCAGGCTGCGAGGATATACAGCATGGTGGGCAGGGATAATCCATACAAAGATGATAAAACGGGAGTATTTGATCCTGAAGCGGAAAAAGAAAAACAACGAAAAACTGCCGAGCAGAATTATAATGTTAAACAATCAAAGATCGCCATCGGCTCGGGTGGCTTTTTAGGAAAAGGGTTTTTAAAAGGCACGCAAACGCAAGGCGACTTTGTGCCCGAACAACACACCGATTTTATTTTCACTTCGGTGGGGGAAAACTTTGGTTTTTGGGGAAGCACCCTGCTGATGTTGCTTTATCTCACTATGTTGTTGCGCATCATCGCCATTGCGGAGCGACAGCGAAGTACATTCAGCCGTGTGTATGCTTATTCGGTGGCGGGCATCATCTTCTTTCATGTATCGGTGAATATCTGTGTTACCATCGGGCTTGCACCCGTTATCGGCATCACGCTGCCGTTGATGAGTTATGGGGGATCTTCTTTGCTCACTTTTACCGTGCTACTTTTTATTTTGATCAAACTGGATGCCGATCGGCAAATGGTGTTGCGATAAAACACCCCCTCCGCCCCCTAAAGGAGGAACTTTAGCACTCCACTATTTTGAGAACCTTTTCAATTAGCTTTGCTGTGGTATCTTGATTTAATAAAAGAACTTTAAAATATTAAACTCCTGGTTCCCCCTTTAGGGGGCGGAGGGGGTCGGGTATGAAAATCATTCCTCTCAGCGAAGGTGCATTTACCGTTGATTCAACAAAAAAATTCGTGCCCTTTAATAAAGGAACAGATGATCTTCAACAACGGCCAACCGGCAGTTTACTGGTGGAGATACAACCATTTGCCATCGTTACTTCAAAAGATATCATTGTAATTGATACCGGCCTGGGTTTTTCGGATGCGAACGGCATATTACAGATACATAAAAATTTAATGGACAATGCCATTAACCCGGCGGAGGTCACCAAAGTTTTGCTGAGTCATTTGCATAAGGATCATTCCGGTGGTATCAGCAAAGAAGATAAAATGCTCAACCAGAAATTCTTCAGCTTTCCCAATGCCACTTATTTTGTAAACAAAGACGAACTGGATTTTGCTTTGCAAAAAGGCAAGCCTTCTTACACACCTGAAGAGTTTGATATTTTAGTTGGCTCGGATAAAGTTCATTTTCTCCATGGCGATACGCACCCGGATGACCCGTTCGGACGGGGAAAGATCGATGATTATATCACTTACCAGGTAACCGGTGCCCACTGCCCTTTTCACCAGGTGTTTTGGATCGAAGAAGAAGGGCATAAGGTTTTCTTTGGTGGCGATGTTGCTCCTCAATTACAGCAGATGAAGAACCGGTTTATCGCTAAATATGATTTTGACGGCAGAAAATGTATGGAGCTAAGGCAGCAATGGTGGGAGCAGGGCAAGGAGGAGAAGTGGACGTTTTTGTTTTATCATGATATCAAGACGCCGGTGTTTAACTTTTAAGTTTCATTTCACGCAAAGACGCTAAGCTTAAATACAAAAGCCGCAAATTAACTTTGCGGCTTTGCGATTTCTTTGCTCCTTTGCGTGAAACTATCTTATCTTATGCAGGTAATCATTATTCATGAACTGCTTCTGAATATCTTTCAGGTCTCTCAAGATGCTTGCATCTACCAGCGTACCTTCTGTTTCCAATAAAAATCCGCCGATCAACTCGTCCTTTACTTTTGTTTCGATCTCGAAGGTTTGATTGGTTGTTATAGTAGCCCTCACATTCGCCATGATCGCTTCTTTGATTTCATCCGTCATCGGCGCTGCAGTAGTGATCTTTACTTTGAAAATATTCCTCACCTTGTTGAACTGATCAATATAAGCATCGATGATCTCCGGAAGATTGATCTCCCTTGCCTTGCGTACCAATAATTGAATGAAAGCGGTAGTAAGTGTACTCACTCTTTCTTTTGAAATAGATTCGATGATCTTTGCCTTAGCCGTTGGCTTAATGACCGGGCTGCGCAATACTGCCACAAAATCGCGGTTGGTTTTGCAAACGCTTTGCAACCATTTCATATCTGCGCACACAACATCTACCTGGTTTTGCTCTGTAGCAAGATCCAGTAAACTTTTTGCATACCTGCCGGCTAAACGTGGATTCTTCATTTGTTAGTTATGAGTTATGAGTTAAGGGTTATGAGTTGAAAAACTCCTTAACTCTCAATTCTTAATTCAATTTAACTTCCTGCGCCAGTTGCCTGATGTATTCTTCCTGCGAAGCTTTGTTGCTTAATTCTTTGCGTAATACTTTTTCACTTACTTCGATAACGAGGTTGCCTACCTGGTTCTTGATCTCGGTAAGCGCAGCCATTTTTTGATGATTGATAGAAGCCTGTGCGTCGCTGATGATCTTTGCAGCCTGTACTTTAGCCTCTTCTTTCGCTGAAGCGATCATTTTGTCCTTTGTTTCCTTCGCTTCTTTGAGCATCGTAGCCCTTTCTTCACGTGCCTGTGCAAGGATCGTTTCGTTGTCGTTCTTCATCTGGGCCATTTCCAGCTTTATCTTTTCAGCAGTTGCCAATGAATCAGCAATGGTCTTTTCTCTTTTAGCCAGGCCGCCAATGATCGCGGGCCATGCAAATTTTTTCAAAAGAAAAAATACGATAAGGAAAGCAAGTAGTGTCCAAAGTATAAGGCCTAAGGCCGGTGTAAGTAATTGCATATTTTAAAAAATTTATTCTTCAACAATTTTGTCTCCGCTAATCTCCTCTTTAGGGGATGGGGGCGGGGGTAAAAAATACTGCATCCTCCGCCCTGTGCTTTGGATGCAGTAAGATTTTTACAGTACCATCGCAAGGAAACCGATGATGATCGCAAACAGCGCTGCTCCTTCTACCAATGCGGCAGTAAGGATCATGTTGCTGCGGATATCATTGATCGCTTCAGGCTGGCGTGCAATTGATTCCAACGCGCCTTTACCGATCTGGCCAATGCCAATACCAGCACCGATAGCACCTAAACCGGCACCAACAGCACCGCCTGCATTTGCGATACCTGCTAACATTACATTCAATACGTCCATGATCTTGATTTTATATTGGTTAAAAAAAACTTAATTCAAAAATTATATCACTGCAACTTCATCAGGTGTATGATGTTCACCATGCGTATCATGTGCATCATCGTGGCCTTCCGCAAATGCCTGGCCAATGAATACAGCTGTTAATATCGTAAAGATGAACGCTTGTAAGAACGCCACCAGCACTTCAATGAAATAAATGAACACCGTGAACGCAATTGAGAACGGAGCGAAACCCCAGCCTGCATATTGATTTAATGCGCCCATGATAAATATCAGGGAGATCAAACAGATGATCAAGATGTGACCCGCAACCATGTTGGCAAACAACCTGATCATTAATGCGAAGGGTTTGGTGAATATGCCAAGGATCTCCACCGGCACCAGGATGATCTTTACCCAACCCGGAACGCCCGGAGGGTTGATAATGTGCATCCAGTAATGCTTGTTGGAACTGAACAATATCACCACAAAAGAGATGATCGACAGAATAAAAGTGAAAGCGATATTGCCGGTTACGTTTGCTGTTCCGGGTATAAGGCCCACGATATTATTAATGAGGATGAACAAAAATACAGTGAGTAGATAAGGCAGGTACTTAGCGGCCTTTGCGCCCATATTAGGTTTGGCTACTTCGTCATTCACGAAGTTCACAATGGTTTCCATAGTGTTTTGCATTCCTTTAGGAGCACTGGTTACGCCCTGGCCCGAGCCATAACGTTTTGCTACCCTGATGAGGATGACACACAGTAAAGTAAGTGCCAGCAACATCTGCACAACATTGCGGGTAAGGGAAAAATCATAAACGGTAACCGATTCATCAATTTCGCCAGCATCATTTACCGCAACGATCTTACCGGCAGTATATTTATTTCTATCAAGTTTCAGGTCATCGATCATTTCATTGGTCAAAATGCCGTATCCCTTATAGGTTTCTCTTCCTTCCTCAAATTTTGAAGACATGAAGCAAGCAAATCCTTTTTCTTTTGAGTAAACCATCACCGGCAGGGGAATGGTAGCATGATGCTCTTTGCCGTCGCTGTCCTTGTAGGTTAAAAAGTGAAATTCATGAGCATCCATGATATGGCCGAAAATGACCTCGTTGGCATCAAATAACTTTTTTTCTTTAACTGGCTCTTTTGGCTCCCCAGGCTGGGCAAATGAGGGGATAGAAACAAAGACCAAACTCAGGCTAAAAACCGCTACCAGCAATGATTTGACGCACTTTACTACCATGTTGTACCTTAAATTTGCCGCAAAGATAAGGATGGAGGGGGGAAATTAAAAATTGCTCAGGAGGAATTTAGGGATTATTTCCCTCGGAGGCTCGTCGTATTTTTTCCAATTCTTCAATATCAAGCAGATCCTGTGGCCTTCCGGCCGCTTTTTTGCAGATAATCAGGTGGTTATAGTGCAAGAATCTAACAATTGTATTTTCTATTTCAGTAACTATCGAGTATTTGAAACATTCATCGAAACCAATTTTTTCTAGACCTTTTACATCGGTCATGATATCTAACTTAAAACCCATATTCAGCGAGAAATCTGACCAGCCTGGCAAAAATTGCATCCTTTCCTATTGGCTCATAGTCGCCGGAACCCTGTTCCTTGAGCGCTTTTCTTAATTTTTTCCTATTATCCAAACTATCCTCTATCCATATATCGATATCTTTCGTAGAGCGGTTATATCCATGTAAGTTGGTAGCAAAGCCACCGATCATTATATATCTAACATCATTTTGTTGTAGACATTTCCAGAGCATTAAAATATCGGCATCAAAAATGTCCATCTAAGTCTTTATTTGGGAAGTTGGGGCGAATGAATGATTTTGGCATTTCTAATCATGTTAGAAACCTTGATTAATTTCATTAAGGTATAAAAACGTTCTGTATAGGAAGTTTGGGATGCTTCCTTGATCCGGGCTTGCTCGAGCTCTTTTTTGCTATTGTAGATTGTAAGCCCTGTTTTTTTCATAATTCAAATTTACACCATCTTTTCCTGCTTTTCAAACTGCATCCGGTGAAGCTGGTAATACAGTCCCTGCCTCGCCAAAAGCTCGTCGTGGGTACCCATTTCCTTGATCTCGCCCTTGTCCAACACCAGGATCTTATCTGCCTTGCGAATGGTGCTTAGGCGATGTGCAATGACGATAGAAGTACGCCCGGAGATCAGCTGGTCGATGGCGTGTTGGATCAATCCTTCTGTTTGGGTATCAACCGACGATGTGGCTTCATCCAATATCAAAATAGAAGGATCATATAATAATGCCCTCACAAAAGAAAGCAGCTGGCGCTGCCCGAGCGATAGTGTGGCGCCCCGTTCCATTACATTATAATCATAATCTCCCGGCAACTGCATGATAAAATCATGAATGCCGATGAGCTTTGCCGCGTGGATCACTTCTTCTTTCGTGATCATGGGATTGCGTAGCGTAACATTGTCGAGCACCGAACCACTGAACAGGAAAACATCCTGCAGCACCACCGCGATCTTACTCCTTAATATCTCGAGTTTGTATTCTTCAATGGGTTTTCCATCAACGCTGATATTACCTTTTTGAATATGGTAAAGCCGGTTGAGCAAACTGATGATGGAGGTTTTTCCACTGCCGGTATGGCCAACGATCGCCAGGGTTTCGCCAGCCTCAAGAGAAAACGAGATGTCTTTTAAAACATAGTTCTCGTCATTGTAGGCAAACCAAACATTTTTGAATTCAACACTGCCGGGCATCGATGCAGGAACATAGTTGCCTTCGTTGACGGTGCTGTCTTCATTATCCAATACTTTGAAAACCCTTTCGCTGGCGATCATGCCCATCTGCAATACGTTGAATTTATCGGCGATCACCCGCAACGGCCTGAACAATAAATTGAGACAAAGTATGAATGAAGTGATAACGCCTGCGATCTTTTTAGCGTGTTCGGGATCTAATGCGCTATGTGCGGCCCACCATACCAGTAATCCGATCGACAGCGCCATCACCAATTCCACGATCGGAAAAAAAACAGAGTAGGCGAAAATGGCCCTGATATTGGCATTGCGGTGTTCTTTGTTGATATCGTTGAATTTGTTGAACTCTCTTTTTTCTGCTGCAAACGCCTGCACCACGCTCATGCCGGTGATATGCTCTTGTACAAATGCATTCAGACTGGCAACCGCGTTACGTACGCGGATGAAGGATTTGTTCACACTTTCTTTAAAGAACCAGGTAGCAATAATGAGCAAGGGAAACGGCGCCAGGCAAACCAATGTAAGCCTCCAGTCTACAAAAAACATGTAGGTCAAAATAGAAATAATAGAAAGCAGGTCGGCAATGATGGGGATCAACCCGTCGCTGAAAATATCATTGATGGATTCAATGTCGTTGATGGTTCGGGTGGTTAATGTGCCGATCGGCGTTTTGTCGTATTGAGATAAATTAAGATGAAGTATCTTATTGTAAGTGCTCACCCGCAGGTCCTTCACCACGCTTTGTCCGAGTGATGCAGTAAGGAAAGTGAAGAAAAATCGGCCCACCGTTTCCAGCAACAACAAAACGATCTGGATGATCGTGATCTCGATGATGAATGCGCCGGGTGTGTCTAAAAAGAAAGGTTTTATATCTCCCTTGATGCCATCATTGATGGTGATCTGGATCAGAAACGGACGCAAAGGTGCAATTGCTGCGAGTAAAACAGCAAGCAATAAAGAACCGTAAAACTTTTTTTTGTAAGGAGCGGCAAAATGAAATACTCTTTGCAGCAAGGAAAAATTGAAGATCTTTCTTTTTGCGCCGGTGGATTCGCTCATGAAGCAAAGTTAGCGGTTTAGGCTTTTCATCCCGATTCATTACAAACCGATTACACCAGCGGCAAGCAATCGGGATTATTTTGTGTTGTAAGCTTTCAGAAAGATAACCCCCAGGTTTTTATAAGGTGGGATATAATCATCCCAGGCTTCCCGGGTAGATGCGTCAGCACTGGCAAATTGCCTGGTAAGTGTAGCCCACATATTTTTCCATACCAATGGCTTGGCAGAGAGCAGATTCTGATTGATATAATTGATAACAGGCTTATTGATATCTCCCTTACCGATCTCTTTTGTTGAAATGATATGAGCATCAGGATTGATCTCGAGTATCTCGTTCAAATTCTTATAACCACCGCAGGAGCCCAGCACAACAATATGCGCATTGCCCATCATCATGTTGAGCGTGTGCGAAAGCCAGTAGCTGTGCCCGCGATGAACGACTATTGAAGGAAGCAAGGCATTTTGTTCAAGATACTTCACCAGGTGCATTTGTGCGGTATCATCCAGGTTATTGTCGTTATCCAAAGGTTTGTTGGCATAGATCCAAACCTTCGGGCCCTTGATGGACTTGATCTCTGCCCATTCAGGCTTCATCGTTACTTTCCAATTTGCCGGAGAAAAAGAATTGATGAATCCACTGAAAATATTCTTGCCATCGGGATCGCCATAAAAAAACACCTGCTGTATGATACGACCACTATCATCGGCCATGTCTTTGTTGTCGATCGCATAGATGGAAGGAATGCCGATCGTTTTGGTAAGGTCTACGTGGTTAACGCTGTCGGAAGAAAGAAAAATGTTCTTCAGTAAACCATATATCTTTTTACCACGATCATTATTGGCTTGCACCGCCGCAGCCTCATAGTCGATAACGTGCCCGAGTATCGTCTTCAATAATTTTTTATCAGTAATGCTGCTGTAAGCGTCGGCAACGTCAACAGCGTCTTCCATGCTGCTTGCCTGGTCGAGGTTCCCAACAAAGGCCCTCATCAGCAATTGCGATTTTTGACGCGGCATAAGTTTCAAAAAATCATCCAGCTTGTTGAAATTAGCGGCCATCTTGATAAACTTCTTGAAATAATCAAAATGAACCGTCAACAATAATGAATCTGTTTTCGCATTTGGGCCAAGCCGCGCCAGCAGCCGATCGAAGCTATGTTTGTAGCTAGACGTGTAGATATCATTCTCACCCATTACGATCATGTAATAGAGGTCAACGGCCGACAACGGATCGGTAGATCTCATGCGAATGTTGAGATTGCTTTGATCGTGTAGTGTATTGATCGGTGTAATGAAATGTCGCAACGCCTTTTCCTCTAAGGTTTCTCTTAATCCATTTGGCCCAAACATCGCAACGGGAGTATCATGCGAGGGTGCAGAGATGCGTTTAAAATATTCGATCTCCGTTTGCACCAACAATTTATAATAACCCACGCTATCATAACCCTCTGTGCCATCGCCTACATATTTCTTTATGTCGGAAATGGCTTTTTTACCACTCAAAATATCATCAAGGAAGGGAAAATAAAACAATGCATTCGGCGTGTTGCTGATATCTACTACCGCCATAACCGTTTTATCAGCGCTGTGGTGTATCAACTTTCCGATCTTTGAATTGGGTGCCTGTGCCGCTGAATATACAGCAGTAGGATTGTGCCTGGCTACAATGCCCATTAGGCTATCAGCAAATGGTTCATCAACGTAAGGCTCGATGCTTTGCAGGATATTTTCGGGATAGAGCTCACTGAATTTCAGGAAAAGTATCTTCTTACTTTCCTTATAGCCTAGATTATCAGGGAAAATTTCAACGATGATCTTTGCCGCTTCATAAGGAATGGCCTCAATATCAGGAGCCATACTATAGCCATCGATATTGGCCATCATTGCTTTTTGAAAGGCATCCACCAGCTTAAAAGTGTAAACCGGGTTGAAGACCCGGTACTTGAGCCCTGCCCTGAATTCCTTTAAAAGCGTTTCAACTTTTCTGAGATACCTCACTTTATCCTGGTTCTTCGATATCTTATTATTTGTTTCAATAAGATCAGCAATCTCATTGACCTTCCTCACGATGACATCCGTTACCGAGGCATTGATTTCTTCATTTGTTCCCACTTTGATCACCCCATCCGACTTGCCATCCAGCCTGTCGAGCAACTTTTGTTCGTCGTGTATCTTGTTGTGAAAGAGTTTGCGCTCGATGGGCACAGCCACCGTATCTATCTCCGCAAAAGCTTGGGAAGCAAACAGGAGTAAAAAAAGTAGAAAAACGTTCTTTTTCATGATCGGGTTCGTTGCAAAGATGCAAAAAATAGGCGAGGGTTAGGGATTTGAGCTGTTAAGATGGATTTAAGAGATTTTGGGTGGTTCTGGCGCTGAATCAATTTGAAAAGTTGTCAGGCTGAGCTTGTCGAAGCCGGGTAGAGTTAAATTAACCCGCCTTCGACAAGCTCAGGCTGACAGCTCGTTTGTACGGTTGCATTCCAAACTGATAAACTGAATATTCTCGCCTTAACAATTTGATAATACGACACAACCACCGATACCGGCCTCCTGTTAACGGTAAAGACTATTTTTGCATTGTATGAGCGCATCTACCGCAGTCAAAAAAATACTGATAGCAGATGATGAACCCGATATACTGGAGATCATTCAATATAATCTCCGGAACGAAGGGTACGAAGTGGTGACTGCAAAAAATGGCAATGATGCTATAGATCTTGCCAAAAAGACCCAGCCAGACCTTATCATCCTCGATATCATGATGCCCGGAAAGAACGGCATCGAAGTTTGCAATATCCTCCGCATGCAGCCTGCATTCCAGGAAACACTGATCGTTTTTCTCACCGCATTGAGTGACGAGGGTACGGAAGTGAAAGGCCTGGAGACCGGCGCAGATGATTATCTCACCAAGCCCATCAGTCCAAGAGTATTGGTGAGTAAAGTAAATGCATTGTTCAGGCGCCTCGGCAAAGAAGAGACCGGCATACTACAGATCGGCGACCTGCAAATAGACCGTGAAAAATACATGATCAATTACCAGGGCAATGATATCGTGCTTGCCCGTAAAGAATTTGAATTGCTGGCACTGCTCGCCGGCAAACCAGGTAAAGTTTTTCTCCGCAACGAAATATTGAATAAGGTATGGGGCACCGAAGTGATCGTAGGCGACCGTACCATCGACGTACACATCCGCAAGATCCGCCAGAAACTGAATATGGATTGCATCACCACGGTAAAAGGAGTGGGGTATAAGTTTGAGATGTAGTGTCGGCAGCCTTACATTTGTGGAAGCAAATACAGTTGGCAGTTGCCAGTTTGCAGTTGGCAAGGGTCCTCATTCAAATTTAATGAACCACCAGCTTTGAGTTGCAAACTGCCCACTGCCCACTGGCAACTGAAAACTGAAACAATGCTTCGTCAAAAAAATCTTTCTCCCCAACAACTATCCGCACTCACTGCATTGGTGCTGGCCATTATTGTTGCCATTGGTGTTTTTATCGCCAGGCCGGTTTGGTGGACGGGTTTGCTGGCGTTGGTGATCAGCTACCTCATTGCTTATTCGGTGATATTATATGCACTCCAAACTTTTATCTACCGCAAAATAAAGATCATCTATAAATTCATTTATCAAACCAAGGCCAGCAAGCGGGAAGAATTTTATTACAAGAACATACTGCCCCAAAAAAGTATCGACGAAGTAAGTAAAGATGTAGAAGCATGGGCCGAGCAGCGTAAAGACGAGATCGAGATGCTGCAAAAGAATGAAGCCTACCGCAAAGAATTCCTTTTGAATTTGAGCCATGAACTGAAGACACCCATTTTCGCGATACAGGGATATGTAGATACTTTGCTTGCGGGTGCGATAGAAAATACGGAAGTAAATAAAAAATTCTTACAAAGCACGTCGCGGAATGTTGATCGCCTGGTGAACCTGGTTGATGATCTTGATGCGATATCAAAACTGGAAATGGGTGAGCAGTTGCTGATGAAGGATAACTTTATCATCCAGGAACTGGTGAAGGAAGTGTATGAATCGCTAGCCATTAAAGCCGATGAAAAACAGATAAAGTGCATCATTAAAAAAGGATGCGAGCAACCATTGAACGTGTATGCCGATAAAGAAAAGATACGCCAGGTATTGATCAACCTTGTTGACAATGCCATCAAGTATGGTAAACAAAACGGCACGATCGAATCCAGTTTTTATAGGGTGGATGGCGCAAGGGTGTTGATCGAGATCAGCGACGATGGCGCAGGAATAATGGAAGAGCACCTGCATCGCATCTTTGAAAGATTCTATCGCACCGATCTTGCACGCAGCCGAAAGGTAGGTGGCAGTGGCCTCGGACTATCTATTTGCAAGCATATTGTTGAAGCCCACGAACAAACGATACACGTTCGCAGCGCCATTGATGTGGGCAGCACATTTGGATTTACTTTGCAGAGTAAAAAAGATTAATAACTTCACGCAAAGGCGCAAAGACCCGCAAAGTTACCTTAACGTCTTTGCGCTCACTTTGCAGCTTTGCATGAAACATATAAGCTATTTAACTAGATCAACTATATGGCGCATATTTTAGACACAGAAAGATTAAGACTTCGACACTTTACCCTAGATGACACCGAATTCATCATCCACCTTTTAAACAGCCCGGGATGGCTGGAATACATCGGCGATAGAAATGTGAAAACTGAAGAGCAGGCAAAAGCCTATCTACAAAATGGCCCGTTAAAAAGCTATGAAGTGAATGGTTATGGCCTCTGTATGGTTGAGACCAGGGCCGACAACAAGCCGATCGGGATGTGTGGCATCATCAACCGGGCAAACCTGGAAGGGCAGGATATTGGGTTCGCATTTTTATCCGAATACGTCGGCCTGGGCTATGGTTACGAGATCGCTTCAGCAGTGTTGACCTATGCCATGAATGAATTGAAACTTCCACACGTTTTGGCGATCACTTTACCGACTAATAAACCTTCCATTAAATTAATTGAGAAGATCGGGCTTGAGTTTAAAAAGAATTTTACTTTTCCCGATGAGGATGAAGTACTGATGCTCTTCAGCAATTAATGGCTGCTATTGATAGGCCACTGTTCCTTGCTCGGCAAAATGAATTTTCTTTTTGCCCATCCTGTTGAATTTGATCTTGCCCGAAGTTACCATCAGCGAAACGATCCCAAAACCTGTTCCGATAGCAGCGCCGATCATCACACTCAACAAAGTATGTTGCGCCAGGTACATTCTTGAATAAGCAACCAAAACTGCAGCGAGCAAAACGGGTATCTGCCATTTCTTTTGCTTTATCATTCCCATAAAAACCGTTGCTATTGCAAATGCTATAGCGGTATGACCTGATGCTAAAGCCGGTTCGTTGGCCGAACCAATACCTTCAGTAGAAAATAAATATTGTCCCTGCTCAAAGAAAAGCGTTGGGTTTATAAAATGGCTGAAATTTTTTACCAGTTGAATGCTGATCATCGATAAAAGAATGGCATTCAGTAGGGCATAGCCCTGTTGCTTTTTCTTGAAGTAGAACAGGATGATGGTAACCAGTATGAACGCAAAAAATCCATCGCCGATAAAAGTATAGTTGATGAAGAAAATATTTAACAGGGAGGGATGCGGGCCGCTTAAGGGAACCGCCAGGGCCTGCTGGCCATTGATCAGCAACAATGAAATTCCGGCGACGAAGAGAGCGATGCAGCCGAAGAAATAGCTTCGATTTTTTTGTAGCGGATTTATAATGGTTCTCATTTGCTATGCAAGCTAGCCCCGCAGTTTTACCTGGATATTAAATTGACGTTAAGCCAATGTTACCAATAAAAAGGACGGAATGTGAATTCCGCCCTAACCCCAAATGATACACATGATATACTAACCTATTTATGATGACCCCGAAAGCGGGGATTTGTAATTGCTGCTGTAAATTTCAATCAGTGGTCTTAATGAATTGTGAACTCGCCGTTACCAAATCATTAAAGATGCCTTTGTTATGCTAAAGAAACGGAAAGTCTATTGTCACGCTGAGGAAAGAAGCATCTCAACGAAATGCTACTTAACGTAGAGATGCTTCGTTAGCATGACAAGAACATTTCGTTATCATTTTCGTAACACTGTGTTCACAGTTTGACAACAGCGACCTGGTAATTTTGCAGCAAACGTCATCCCCTCTGGAAAAAAGAAAACCCGATATCGTTGTTATCTCTGATGTGCATTTGGGCACTTATAGTTGCAGGGCAAAAGAGCTTTGCAGGTATCTTTCCACGATCGATCCGGGCATCCTCGTTCTCAATGGCGATATCGTCGACATCTGGCAGTTCAATAAAAAATACTGGCCGCAAAGCCATATGCAAGTGGTGAAACAGATCATCAGTATGCTTGGCCGTGGCATAAAAGTGTATTATGTAACCGGCAACCACGATGACAAACTGCGGCGGTTCGAGAACTTCTCGCTGGGCGATTTTCACATCGTAAACAAACTGGTACTTGAGCACGACAACGGAGACAAAAGCTGGATCTTTCATGGAGATATGTTTGACATTACAAAACAATACAGCAAATGGCTGACAAGATTGGGGGCGATAGGATACGGCATATTGACTCGTATCAATGCACTGGCCAACTGGTCGAGTAAAAAAATGGGAAAAGAAAAAATATCCCTATCAAAAAAAATAAAAAATTCGCCGGAGTACGCCGCAAAATATATTAGCAAGTTTGAAAACACCGCGGCAGAGATCGCAGGTAAGAAAGGATACCGCTTTGTTATGTGCGGGCACTTGCATCAACCCGAAAAGCGCAGCATCGTTACTCGTCATGGCGACGTAACCTATCTGAATTCCGGTGACTGGGTGGAGAACCTTACGGCGCTGGAATGTGTCGACAACGAATGGGATATTTATCATTATCAGCAAGACGAGCTGGTGAATGAAATGACGGATTCTTTTTACCTGGATGAAGCTACCTATCTCCACACCGCAGAACTATTTAAAATGATGATGCAGGACTTTGAGGTCCTGACATAAAGAAGGAACACATGAAAATTTTATACGCCATACAAGCGACAGGCAATGGGCATATCAGCAGGGCCAGCGAGATCATTCCTTTGTTGGAAAAAAAATGTGAGCTGGATATTTTGATAAGTGGCACGCAGTCCAATGTTGCGTTGGATCATTTCGTAAAATATCGCCGCAAGGGTTTGAGTTTTCAGTTTGGCAAAAAGGGAGGAATAGATCTCCTGGGCACATTAAAAAAATTGAAGTCGAAGAAATTCCTGGAGGAGATAAAATCTTTTCCCGTTGAACAGTATGATCTCGTGATCAACGATTTTGAACCAATCAGCGCCTGGGCCTGTAAAATAAAAAATATTCCCTGCGTGGCCATGAGCCATCAATACGCTGTATTGCACAAAGATGCGCCACGGCCTGAAAGATTGGATCCAATGGCCTGGCTGGTATTGCGTTATTATGCTCCGTGCAAAAGTGGTGTAGGGTTTCATTTTAAAAATTATGGGGAAGATATCTTTACCCCGGTTATCCGCTCAACGATCCGCAATGCTTATGTGCGCAACCTCGGGCATTACACGGTGTATCTGCCTGCATATCATGAAGACAAGCTGGTGAAAATACTTTCGCATTTCAAAGACAGGGAATGGCATATATTTTCACGGCATTGCAAAAAATCTTATGGCAAAGACAATTGCTGGGTTCGCCCGGTCAATTGCTTCGACTTTACCGGAAGCCTGATCAATTGCGAGGGCGTTATCACCGGCGCAGGCTTCGAAACGCCGGCCGAAGCGCTATTCATGGGAAAGAAATTAATGGTGATCCCGGTGAAACAGCAATATGAACAACATTGCAATGCAGAAGCGTTGGAAGACTTTGGTGTTCCTGTTATCAAAAGTTTGAGAAAAAAACATTTTCATAAGATCGAAAACTGGATCAGCGAAAAACAAAATCTGCAGTATACTTTTCCTGATCAAACGGAAGCGATCATCGATGGATTGTTGAAAAAACATTTGCCTGCAAATGAGCCCGAATCTAAAATTGAATGTCATTCGAGCCCGACTATACATTTTACTTCATTGACAGCCCTCAATAACTAGCCAATTATTTATTTATCGACTGTAGGAATTCCTTTGCAGCAGAAGAAAGTTTTGTTGAGTACAATTTCCCTCTGAGAATAAAAGAAAAATGCATGCAGTCCGCCTCATTCATCCTGAAGTCGATATCCCTGGTCACCGCATTATTTTTGAAAAAATGAAGCGAACCATCATAACCGCATTTGAAGTTTTCGGTGGCGCCTGACTCTATAAAATCCGCCAGGGTTTCTATCTCTTTCTTGTTGCGGAGTATGGCAACGTGTACAACGGTATCCATGCTGCCGTCTCCTCTGTAAAAATTAATGGCGGCGCTATCTGCATCCAATGCCACTTCTTTAATACCCGTTGAATTTTTGCAGGAAAAAAATAACGCGGCAGCGGAGAGAAATAGTAGTGATCGTAGCATTTTTTATTTTAAAGATATAAAAAAAGCCACCGATAAGAATAAAGGTGACTAAGCATGAGAACTTGCTATTTGCTTAAGGAACTTAAAAAACGATTGCTTTGTATTACTAAACTCAGACGCAATATCAAATGATATTGTTACCCCATGATTACCTAAAGATTATTTGAATGTTACGAAAGAAGGGGCTTCACGCAAAGACGCTAAGGGAAAGCAAAGGCGCAAAACCCTTTGCAGCTTTGCGCCTTCTTTGCGACTTTGCGTGAAACAAAAAGCCACCGATAAGAATAACGGTGACTAACTTGACTAAGTGTGCTATTTGCTTAAGAAGATTAAAGCGGTTGCTTCGTATTACTAACTTGTCACAATATCAAAAGAGATCATTATCCCAGGGTTAACTAAAGATTAATTGAATGTTATGAAAAACTTTATTCTTTTACCGAGTTGATCAACTGGCCATTTTGGTCGTAGGTATCGGTAGATAAAAGGGTTCCTTTCTCATCGAAGTTTTTCCATTGGCCGGTTTTTAGGCCGTGGGTATAATCGCCGGTGCTTTGCGTGCTACCATCTTTATAATAATAGGTTGAAGGGCCGTGATAATGCCCAAATTCGTCCAGCGGCAGTTTTGCCTGCAATTGGCCGTTAAGGAAAAATTGACCAAAAAAAGTAGATACGCCTTTTTTAGTGACGATCATTTGCCGGATGAATCCCGCAGAATCTTTCATGAGCTGGCATACCGATGAATCTTTTTTATTGACATAATAAACTGCCGTTACAAAGTCGGTTCTGTAGTACGGCTTGGTGTAGCTGCTGTCGCTATGCTTGACGATAGAATCAAGCATGGAACTCACCGGTTCTTTTAAAGTGCCTTTATGCCCGTTGCAACT